>JAESGE010000071.1_pt1 | contig 137372 bp, 129 predicted proteins | sample 9269601 | NCBI WGS metagenome assembly JAESGE01 (sample SAMN14515569, study PRJNA621662) | algae metagenome | isolation source: Tolypothrix brevis GSE-NOS-MK-07-07A and co-occurring heterotrophs from wet... | place: USA: Grand Staircase Escalante National Monument, Utah | collected 2006-04-16
GGCGAACGCACCGTTCGCGGCCTCTGGGACCTGATCGGCAGGCTCGTTGACATCTTCCAACCGGACGAATGCGCCAATTACTTCAAATCTTGTGGATATGAACCAGAGTGATCGGAAAACGCTCTAATCGCTCGTAGAGGAAAATCAGAGGGTCATGTCAGGACCAATGCGTGCTATGGCTACGCAGTTGGGAAGAAGCAGATTTTCGATTCTCAATTGTGATCATTATGAAGCAACAACAAAATAGTGCTATTTCCGCCTTTGATAACAATGGCAGTGAGTCTTAAAGAATGGCAAAGATACTTATTGGTTGGGAATTGGGCGGTAATTACGGACACCTTGTTTCGATTAGGCAGTTATCTTCCGATCTAACCAAAGCTGGGCATGAATGTTACCTCGCGCTGCAACGTATCGACAGCAATTTAGGTTGTCTTGCTGCCGGAGAACATCTACTGCAAGCGCCCATATGGCCGAATTTACTAAAGGACGTTCATAGAGCGCGGCCGAAGTTTCCACACGCAACATATGGAGACATCTTTTCGGCACTTTGTCTGGACCGACCCTTTGCGCTGAGATCAATGATCGAAGGCTGGCAAGCCCTGCTTGATCTTATCAAGCCCGATTTGGTCGTCGCGGAAACAGCTCCGGCTTTGCTAATGAGCGCTCGCGATTTCGTCCCGACCATTCGAATCGGGAGTGGTTACGACGTTCCGCCTCACCATATGAAACGTTTCCCAACTTTGACGGGCGAAGGTTCCGTTCAGGATGAAGCGCTAGCAGTCGAAAAAATAAATGCCGCGCTATCTCAAACATCTCGGCAGGTCGTTCAATCATTTCCCGAGATGCTTAAGGCGGACGTGGATATCGTCGCCTGCTTTAGAGAATTTGATCCCTACGCAGACTGGAGGAAGACCGAATATTGCTTTCCTGCAATCGGCCCAATCGTTCCACCAATTGCGGTGAATAAAGGTAAGGAAATATTTGTTTACTTCCATTCTGTATCAAGACTTATTCATCCTATCTGGCAGGCATTATCGAAAACTAAAATACCTATACGAATACACATCCCCAATGTCGAAGAAGAACACAAAAAGGCTTTCGAAGATCTTGGTTTCAAATATGAATCAATCCCCGTCCCATTAAATAAAATTATGAAACGGTCGAGGATGATAATATCACATGGCGGTCTTGGATTATCCAGCGCCGCTATATTATGTGGTATGCCTCATATGATAATTTCCCACGATGTAGAAAAAAGCTTGAACGGAACAGCTGTATCTAAATTTGGCGCTGGTATTCATAATTCCATTTTTGAATTGGACACAGAGCGCCTCGAAGAGCAGATATTAAGTACATACAGCGATATTTTTATGGAGGACGCCTGCATGATTTCCGCGAGACATTTGCGAAATCGGAGGTTGGATGGTGTCACGCAAACGACGAAAAGGGCGGTTCTTGAGATAATCGATTAGACGACCTCTCAAATCTTTATCAAAACTTATAACGTCCCACATGCATAGAGTTAATGCACTTCCGCCAAAGTAGTGCTATGCCACATGAAGTGGTATCTCTATTGCCGCACAATTTCCTCTGTAACTGACCTGGCCGCCATCTTGTCGGAGCAAATGCACCGACCAGGGCGAACGTCGCTGAGCTGCTGTATCAGCGAGGGATCGGCATCTGCTACGAGACTGTGAGGCAATGGTAGAGTCGGCTGCTGAAACCGGGCAGGCAGCAACCAGCCCATCATCGGTAAGAACAGAGCTGATGCGCGCGCCCGAAAGCGGAACGTCAGCTTCTGGCAGGAGCAGACGTTCAGTTTGGCGGACGTGAACGACCGGCTTTGGGTCGAGAGCTGCCGTCGCTGAGTGGCGTAGACATCACGCTGGCCGCTTCCCCGGGCAGCGCCAATCCTCAAAAACATTGCTGCTTAGCACTCTTCCAACAACCAGCTGAAAGCACGGATGACACCCCAAATTCCTGAGGAAGAGGCGCGACCTGTACTGTTCGAGGCAGGCACTACCTGGGATAACTAAGTAGTGAAGGGTAATACCCGACTGGGTCCCTCTTGGCTTTTCAAGTTGGGCATCCGGAGCACCAGCTGGCTGGATCCGAAAAACCGCTGCATCAACGTCATCACACCCGGATGCAGACAAGCAGCTTTTGGCCGAATTGCCGAAGCTCCGAGATTGGCAAAGCAGTCGGTCAACAATGCGCCCAAATCTCGGTCATCCTAGTAGCTGTACACCCTGCCGGGCCGAGCAACACCTCGTAAATTGCATCGAACACCCCCGCAGGATCACCCGGGATGAGATACTCGTATAGCTCGATCAGATAATGGATCGTTGCCGGGTTTCCCGTGTAAGCGAGCAGGTCGAAGACAATTCCGTTGGAACGCGGACCTTGATGCTTTTCAGCGACGATGGCGACGTGATCGTCGTTGGCAAGCCCTGTAAGGAAGCTGCATGGACGTCGGTTGTTTCGCGGTTTGGAGGTGGACCTCCCCAAAGATTGAGCCGGGCTTGGCAGACTGCGCGACTTCCTGTCACTTCGGCTGAAAAGTGCTTAATATCATACTGCAACTTTTCAATAGGAGTCAGCGCTCAGGTTGGATCGAAATATTTCGAGTTGACGGCCTAATCGTGTGATTGTGTTATTGACTCTCGCGCCTCTACGACGGAGAATAATGCAAGGAAATTCATGACTTCTTGGGGCGGGGTGGGACAATGGTGGAGCGCGGGCCGGCAGCGAGGTATTTTATCGTCGTGCTATGCCTCGTGGTGGCGACGCCGTCGAGTGCGCAAGTCTACATTCACAACACAGGTGACGAAGCTGCGATTACTGAAGCGCAGAAAGGGCTTGTCGAAAGTAAGTCCACCTATCTGGCCGCGTTCGATGAGAACGCCGCTGCGCTCGCAGATCTCTTCAAAGCCGAAAGGGTCGCTGCCGTCGATGCCGATCTGGCGCGCAGGGACTTCCAGCTCGCACGCGTACTTGATACCCGAGCGCAAAACCCAGAGACCGGTCGCATCGTTCTCCTCGCCGCGATCGAAAAGAGGCAGAAGGAGATCGGCGGCGCCAATTGGGAGGCCGCAGGCCCGGCGGGCGGAGCGGGTTTCATTGGTGCCAGAGCGCGAGCGGTTGCCAATTTCAGGCGGCAACGCGCCGACAACATCGGGACCCGTGACGATCTGCTCACCCTCTTCCGTCAGCGCGGCGGAAAGGGTTCGGGTTGCGACGATAGAGGCGCGAACAGGGTCGATGTCCCGCCAGAGGCCCCCGCCGACTCGGGGGAGTATTATCAGAGTGCGCTTGATGTCTGCACGCTGATCGCGAACGACACGAAATTTCTTGAGGCATTTCAATCCGCCTCGACGCTGCCACCGGCCCTGCGCGCGGGGTTGGGTGACGCAACGGCCGTCGCGAGTCTGAACCCCGGGGCCATGAGGGCCGCTGTCGAGCAGCGCGACCAGTTGAAGGCACTCTTCGCGGCGCAGTCTGCGCTTCAGAAAGCCGCGGCGGCGCATCTCAAGGATCTGGAAGATTACCTCGCGTGCCAGACAGCCAAGGCCGCGGAACCGCGGATTGACGATGAGATCCGAAAGGTCGCCGGGCAGCTCAATGGCTTCATCGACTGGCTATCTGCCCTTGATGCCGACTCGGGCAAGGATCTGGCAGCGACACCCACTCAGAGCGCGGAACCGGCGACCGAAGCGTGCAAGACCGAAAGTGGGCAAATGATCGCGGCCCCAGCAACGATCTCGTCAGTCGCGGAGCTGGCTGACAAAGCGAAGAAGGACGAGCCTGGACTGCCGAGCTGGGCCGAAATTCGGCAAGTGATCGCCGCTGCGCACACGATGGAACCGAACCGCTCCATCGCCGCTGCGCTTCAGGAGGAGGCCCAGGAGTTTAAGGCCGGGAAACTTGGAGATGTCCTCACGGCGCTTGCAACGATAGACGTGGGGACGAAGCCAGATGGGCTGAGAGCCCGCATTGCGGTTGCCATCGCGCAGATGCTTGGTCATTTCGACGATCTGAGGCCTGGCAACCTCCCGAGGATCTCGGCGGTTCTTGTCGACATCGCAGCGTCAAGGCTCAAGGCGACGACCGCGGCGGTCGAGGCAGACAGACTTAAGCAGCTCGCTACCCTCGCCGAACTCAAAGTGTCGGCACTGGGTAGGGAACTGGTCCAGCTCCAGGACGCGCGCGACAGTTTACGACCCGGTGAGCGCCAGAATTTCGATCGAGCGCTGAGGCTCGTCTCGGAGAGCTGGGGCGAGAGCCGGATACCTCAAACCGTCATTGAAGTGGACATGGGCAACCTCGACTACGTCGCGTGGTCCGCACGCGAGCGCGCGACCGTAGAGGCAACGTTCGCGATGTTGGACGCGACATTCGCTCAACTGCAGCAATATGGCCAGGGCGGTTTTCGACCCGAGGACGCGGCTCGGCTGCTCAACACGATTGGCATAGGCGCCATCGCAGTGGGGACGAACTGATGCGCGCTCGTCTTCTTTGTCTCATAATTGCCAGTTCGTTCCTGGCCTCCTGCGCCCGGCCCCAAGAGGTTCGGACGCTCGCCGAACATGCCGCGCCACTGGTTGCAAACCTTGAGCGCGCAAGCCAGTCCATGGACGGCCATTTGAAGATGCAGCGGCAGGATCTCTCTCGTAGCGCGGCACGCTTCGGCGCACTTCAAGGCGACGCCAACCTGCTCGTTCGCGAGATCGAGGAGGACTGGACTGACCGGGGCCGCAAGGACGAACCGGCGCGCATGACTCGACTGCGCGCGCGGGACGCCATGATACGTGCCGACCCGCTCGCCCCATTGAAGCCTCCGCCGTCGAACAGCGTGACTGTCCCGCCGTTGAAGCTGAAGGGGCTCGTTCCCGCCGCGAGTGCTCTCGAAAGGCTGCAAGGTAAGCAGGGGCTCACAGCGGCCGACCTTCTGGCCTTCGGATTAGCGACATCTACCGAACTCAATAAGCTTGAGCAGGAGAAGCCGAGCGGCACCAACGCGGGAGCAGTCGCTCCCTGACATTCAAGGAGATTTTCATGGCATCAGATCCGCCAGGTCCAGCTAATTCCCTCGACTCCCCATTTCGTCGGGCGCTCCAGAGCGTCGTCTTGCAGATTCAGGCTCTGTCCTCCGGAAAGGCGAAGCTGTTCGATCTGCTGATCGCGGGCCAAGGCGACGAGCAAGAGATCAATGAAGAGATCTTGGACATCGACTACCGGATCGCGCTCAAGCAGAAGGAGATTGCCCTGTTGAAATTGCAGGCCATGGTTACAACGGGACCTAGCAGCGAGCAGATCGAATCCTTGCGCGCGGCCGTTGCAGCGCTCGAGCGGATGAACGCAATCGCTACCGGCATCAGGGGCATCGTCAAGGCGGCGATGGAGATCGCCGACGCCGTGCTATACAAGCCAGCTGCCGCCGCCGCACGCGTCGCAGCTTCCGGCTTAGCCTATAGCAGCCGAAGTCCTCGACGCGAAACAACCGACACGATGCCAGAACGGCAGGCGCGGCCAATCCTCGGTTCCGACCTCGACCTCGCACTTGTCGTCGGCGTATCGATGCTCGTGGGTGCTGGTCTTGCCGCACTTCTGCTGCGGCACTCGGAAACGAGGTGACGAAGGTCTCGCCCGAACGAACCGTCGGGCGATGCTCGCGACGGACGACGCGGGCTCATCGTTGTGCAGTCGACGTAAGAACGCGGCTCCCACGCCTTATCGCTCAAATCGGAGCAATGGCCGCCCTGACGTTCGCGACCTGCCAGAGCGCATACTCCCAAGGATCGGGGGCCGCATCGGGGAGCGCTGCCACATCAGCCCAAACGGCCACTGCGGCAGCGGGAACTGGCGCTGGGTCTGTGACCGGCGGCCACAACGCCAGCCAGTCGGCGACGCCGCAGGGCACGAGCTCGAGTCTGACCATCTCTCCGGGTTCTATATCGCTCGACCCGCGCCTCGAACGGCAGCAAGTCGAGGTCACGCTCGCGGCAAAGGTATCCCCCGCCAACACAAGGTCGCAATTCTCCATTGAGCTGCCCGCCGCCGTCGGCCGCGGGATCACGCTGAAGGGCACGCTCGTCGACAGCGCCCAGGCGAACATGTCGGAAGCGGGGATGCCCACGGGCGAGGTGAGCCAGCAACTTCTGCTTGATTTCGGGAACATCCCCGCAAGGCTCGACACGATCAGCATACCGATGCGTCTGCGGTTTGGGCAGCTAACGCAAACGGCGGTGCTTTCCGCCACCAACGTCTCCACTCTCCCCACGGGTGCGTCCTTGCTGATCGAGGCGCCGTCCGAGCAGAATTGGTGGGCCTCGGGAGCCATCCCGATCGTCGTGTCTGCCAAGGGGGCTGCGGCGCCGCGAATCTCGCTCGGTGCCGGCCCCTTCGTGGACGCGGAGCACAAGAACTCGTTGGGGTCGGATTTCTGCTTGGCGCCCTCAGAGCACACTGAATGCCAGGGCGATGTCTCCCTCGATGCGAACGAGCAGCGCACGCTATGGCTCAAGGGCACGGGCACCTCTGCTCGCCCGGGCACTTATGTCGGCACGCTGCGCCTTGTGGCCAGGAACGGACTCGAGGGCAGTAAGTCGATTACCCTGCTTGTGACGAGCGGTGGATGGCAGGTCGCCGGACTTTTGGCATTGCTCGCCGGGGTGGTCGCATCATGGATACTCACGAAACTATTGCCGCATTTGCGCAATCGTGACGCGAGCCTCGTGCCGTTCGCCCGCCTGGGAGAGCGGCTGAGCGAGATCGAGGACCGGATCTCTGGATTCAAAGCCCAAAGAGTCTCGGCGACGCTGGGGACCATCCGCGCGTCAAATAGCACAAGGTGGCTCGTCGAGAAACGTCTCCTGGCCGGCTGGTGGCCAAGCCCGGACCCATACTCGGGAGCCGAGGAACTTAAGAGCCATCTCGACTCGCAGACGAAGGCCGTCGCCGGACTGGAGAGGCTCGCTGAAGCCTTTCGTATCGCGTCCAAAGAACAGGTTGTTCGGCTGGATGCCCTGGTGAGAGAGGACTTCCCTCCCTTCGACCTTGAGGAAAAGATTTCGGCGATCCTAAACCCGGGCGTGAGGACGGTGGCGCGGGACGAGGCAAACGAGCCTCCATCGTTGGGGATGATCGTTCTGCGGGAGGCGGCTCACAACGCTGCCTTCTGGATCGTGTCCTCGTTTCTCTCGGTGGCACTCGGGTACGTGCTACTGGTTGACGGCAACCCCGCGTTCGGCGGGTGGCGGGATGTTCTAGCTGCCTTGCTCTGGGGACTCGGTCTTTCCAGCGCGGGTTCGAAGCTGAGTGAACTGACAGCTGGGCAAGTTATCACCACGCTCCAACCAGCGACGCCGGCGGGCAAGCAGGCTTGAGTTTTCAAGGATACACGCAAGGAGGGACTATAGCATGGCTGACGAACCCGTGACACTACGACGCTGCGCTACCGATCAACCGAGTACAGGCGACAGGGCCCGTATCGCCTCATACGAGGCGAACTATCTGCAGGAAGTCCAAGAGGTCGGCCTCGGCGTGATCATCCCGGTCCGCTTCATCCACGTTCTGGACGAGACCGGGGTAGGTGCGATCAGCGCACAGCAGCGCGCTGATCAGATTGATGTCCTCAACAATGCTTATGCTCCGACGGGCGTCTCATTCTCGTATCGCGAAGACGAGACGACCGAGGTCCGAAACGACGAGTTCTTCACGATGGGCCACGCCTCACGGGCTGAGCGCCAATGCAAAAGCCAACATCAAGCGATCACACCTGAGAAGGGGCTGAACTTCTATACGGCCAATCCCGGCGGTGGTCTGCTGGGTTGGGCGACCTTCCCTTACGAAATGGAGGGCGATCCCGCGATGGATGGCGTCGTGATGCTTTACACTACGCTCCCAGAGGGCACTGCCGAACCATACAACCTGGGCATGACGGCGGTGCATGAAGTGGGCCACTGGCTCGGCCTATATCATACGTTTCAGGATGGTTGCTTCCCCCCGGGGGACGAGGTAAGCGATACGCCCGCGCACAGCGGGCCCAACTATGGCAAGCCAGCGGATGCGGACCAGCCCCACAATCTCTGTCCGTCTTCGCCGCATGGGACCGAATGCCCGGTCCACAACTATATGAACTACGTCGATGACGACTGGATGAACGAGTTCACTCCCGGACAGGTGTCGCGCATCTTCGCACAGATCGGCATGTTTAGAACCGACCTCCTTGGCGGCACGGCCGCGGAGGCCGGGATGCGTTCTGCTGCGGGAAGGGTCAGGTGGTAAAGGTTGGGTGACATTGGCAGGACGGCGAAAGGGCGAGCGGCTGGGGACGACGGGCGGTCACGGCTGACGTTGCTGATCGAGGAGGATTCGTTGGCCTCGCGATTTGGCCGGCTCGTCCCGGATATTCAAGGGCTGACCTCTCGGCTCTCGGCCTTCAGTTCCCAGGCTGCAACCTGCGGCAGGACGCTCGATGTGCATATGGGAACGCACCTGCAGGTACTGGGCGAGCACCAGGGGCGCACCATGGCTTTCTGCGGCCGGGAGTCGACGCAGAAGGAGCTCTTGGAGCGTGGGATCCCCTCCTACATTCTAACGGACCGTCGTGAGCGCGATCATCGACGTCTGGTGGTCACCGAGGCAGACCGCGTGGTCGCCGAGGCACTGGGTGTGGCGGTACCGCGGCCCATGTCTGATGAGACACGCCGCGGATTCCTCCTAGCCTGCATCGTGAAGGGAGCCGATCGCGCACGGGCGCAGGGTGCTTCCGCCCTTGCGATCGATACTCGAGCCGACTGGCTCCTGCTTGGTGACACCATGCTACTCTACTGTGAGCAGCCTGAACTGGTTGAAGAGGTTCGGAGCCACGGCGGTCGAGTGATCGCAGCGGACGTGAAACTGGGAGAGGTGGCCCTGACGTCGGATGGTGTGTCTTGGCGCGATGCGGTGGTGCTGGAAAGCGCAGTGGCCAGCACATTAAAGGAAGAGCGCGCGATCGAATGGCTAGCATGCCGACGCGCAGTGCTTGGGCAACCAATAGGCGCGCAGGCAAACGTCGGTCCTCCTGTTGTGTTTCATGAAGAGCCTGGGCTGCGCGTGGTGGCCTACCCCTACGCCGACTGCCAGACCGAGGACGTCATCGCCATCCTCGATGCTGGCGACGATTGCTCAATTCCTGAAGATTTTGGCCTTGCGCTTCGCAAGGCGGGAATTGCCTCAGCCGTTCTCTGGATCACTGGAGAACAGGCCAAACCGTCCTCGCTTCGCCGGTTCCTCTGGGATAGCGAGCTTAACAATGTCGCTCTGGTGGCGCTCGAGGATCCGACTGCAGACACTCCTACTCCGCCATGGGCGAGGCACCTGAGGCTTTTAAATCTGCACGAAAACAATGCTTCCGATTTTGCCCTGAAACTCGCAGCGGCGCGTCAGGGTTGATGCGAAATGACCTCATCGTAGACGTCGCTACGGTTGTCCTTCAGGTGGGCCAAGATAGCGCTGATGGGAATGCCGAAGTTTTCCCGCGTGTACTTGTGCCCAAGAATGTCGATGTTGCGGTTCGAGATGCCGCGCGAACCTGAGTGGAGCGCCGCGACTGACCAGCTGTCATCGCATACCGGCGAGCCGGAAGAGCCGACGGCTGTGTCGGTCAGGTAGGATAATCCCTCCGCCGAGCCGAGTACGACGTAATTGTTCCGGAATCCAAGGCGCATGGGATTTCCGTTGGGGTGCTGGAGGACGTTCACGCCCGACCCGAGGGCCTGCTGGGGCGTCTTGAGGATGACGAACTTGCGAAGCCTGAGCGGCCTGCGCCTCTCGATTGCGGCGGGGAGCCGTAGCAGGGCGAAGTCTAGTTGCTGATTTGAATAGACCAGACAGTCCTTGCCGAGCGGGATCGGAGCCGGTTCAGAAAGCTTGTCAACATAGTCGAACACGATCCTGGCGCTGTCGGCCTGTAGCTTGAAGTCAACGGGAGTCGCATCGTCTTCGGTCACACCCTCCTTTCGGCGGGCGTTGATGACATGGTGGTTCGTGATGATGAGATCATCCGTAATGAACCATGCAGTTCCGTTCACCAAGGCAGGGACGTCACCGGTTGAGAACTCCGGCGTGGAACCGAAATGCCGCTGCACGAGGATCTTCACAACTGAACGGGCGGCTTCGATCCCTTGGCTCATGAAGTGGACGCTCACTGTTTGGTCGAAGGCGTTTGTCTGTGCTTCAGGCGTGACCTGAGCTGCCGCTGCCGCGTCGAGCGCCCCGTCTATGTCTTGACCGGCTAACGCCTTCACAGCGCTAGGCGCGTAGCTGATTTTCCGAAGCTTCTCTTCCAGAATTAACGCTGCCTGAGAGGGACCGGCAAGAGTCGCTGCGCTGCTAAGGAACTGGGCCAGCGGGACGTCACCATTCCTGAGGTTATGCTCGCAGTTGATGGTCTGAAGTATATTCCAGAGGTAGAGGTTCGGCGCGGGTGCCGCTGGGATGCCACCCACGTAGAGACGGTTCAAGGGGCGCAGTATAGCGTCCAGTGCGGGGAAACTGCTTAGATTGGCATCGATGAGCGCGTCACGAATCTCGACTAGTTCAATCTGCTCAAGGTAGCAGCTGTCCGTCATTCCGTTAGCCCTTTCAGCATGTCGAACGATTGCGAGCGTATGCCCGGGTCATCACCGAAGGCACGCAACGAGTTTGAGAGAACGACGCCGTGGAGCCCATGGCGAATCGCATCGAATGCGATCGTCTTGGCACTGCTGGTTTTTTCCGACAGACCCACGCGCGCAGCTAGTCCGGCAAGCACCTGCTCGCCTCCGTTCTGCACGGCGACCTTCTCCAACAGGCTGGTCAGTTCCTGCGGGTCTATACTCACGTAGCGCATTTCCGGAATGTTGGCGAAGACCGTCGCGGCCTTTCCCATCACCTCCGGCCGGTTCTCTCCTAGCGTCTTGACAATCATCCCGGCGATCTTGGCGTCGCTCCGCAAAAGGGAAGGTGATGCTTCGAGAAACGCGGTCGCCAGTGCCTGCTTCGCTTCGGCGTCCTCGGCACGAGCCGCCAGCTCCAGTGCCTTCAGCCAACTGCGCTCGTCTTTGAGAGCAACAGCCATTCTACGGGCTTTCCCGGCAGTCTCGGCAGCCTGTTCGACGGTCCCTCCCTCGATCGCGCTCTCTGCTTCGAGCAGGGTGAGCGACAGTATGTGAGCGGCCTTTGCCGATCCCTTGGCCCTGTTGATCGCGTCAGCGACGACGGCAAGAGCATCATGCGCGCGACCGGCCAGCAGGAGCGCCCTTGCCTCGAGCTCTGGTAGAGGGCTCAACGTGGTCCGCTCCTTTCGTGCCGCCAGAGCTACCAGTGCCTCATCATATCCACCGGCCAATAGAAGGTCCCGCACGTCGCTTGCGATGACGATTTCCCAATCGGCGAGGCGGAGGTCGTCCATCGACTCGGTGGGGTCGAGGCCCATCCTGATGGCAAGCCAGTTGCGAGCACGTGCGGGGATAGGGTCCGACCAAGTGCGACCGAGAGATCGGTTCAGGGCCTCTTCTTGGGAGTGCTCCCAGATCGCGTCCAGGACCTCGAGAGGCTCATCCAGCATCAGCGAGTGGTACAGCCATTCGGCCCGGCCCCTCGGATCTTCGGAGCCTTCGTAGTAGGCGATAGCGCTGCGATGGATGAGGGGGATCCGATCGCGCCATTCCTCATCTTCCGTCATGAGATCAATCACGCTCTCACGAAGGTCCTGCCTATGTTGAAGCCCTTCCATCTGCCGGTCGCCAGCTTCGCCGGGCAGAGGCTCTTCCAATTCAAATAGGTCGACGAAGCGTGGGAGTCGCTTGAATATGGCTTCCGCATGCGTCGGCTCTATTTCGCATATCGACGCGAGCACTTTGCTTATGACCTTGGGCGTAATGCGCCTTACCACCAGTCCTGGATGGGCGAGACGCTCGACCTCCGCGTCCCCGATGTATCCGAGGGTTCTAGAGTAGAGGATGCCCTGCCGGCGAAGCCCCTCGGCCTGGGCATCGAATTTCCCCAGCTCGGCCAGGTCGAGGCCCCCCGAGAGAAACGCCGTGCTCGCGATCCGAAGCAGCAATGGGTTGCCGCCCAGCGCGTCGTAGATCTGTTGCCGATCTTGAGAATCGTTCACCCCGCGCGCCGCTAGAACAGCGTCGGCGCTCATCTGGTCCAGGTCGGTGAGCTTGATCGAGACCTTTGCGTCGGGCCATGCGACGGCTCCGCGGCCTGATAGAATGGCTAGCGCGCCGGGCACAGCCTCCAGAAGCGCCTTCAGAAATTTGTGGAAGTCCCCAACCACGCGCGCGCCGCGCATCATGACCTGTTCGAACGTATCGAATACGAAGAGAGCGCCATCGGACGTGGGCAAACCGGCGATTCTCTCTGCCAACGCTGTGACCAATTCCTCTAGATCGGCTCTATGGCTGAGGGAGAGATCAAGCATGGGAACGGCCACGTCACCGGCCGATGCGGATTCGAGCGCGATCCAGTCGTTGCCGCTATCGGTCCCGGAGAATAGAAGGCCGAGGCTTCGGGCTATCGTCTCGACGATGCCACGCGGGTTTTCGGGATCGACCTCGGATCGATCGAAGTCGATGTAGACGACCGGGGCAGGAGGTATCTGCTCCAGCATTTCAAGTATGCGCTTGCCCAGCAGCGCTGACTTGCCCGCCCCGCCGTTGCCGGTAAGGACTAGAATGCGTTCCTTGTCCTCCCCGAAATAGCCTCGTCGCCGCAAGGTCTTGAGCTCCTCCTCCCGACCATGGAAGTGCTTGCCAACAAGCTTCCGTAGCGGTTCGATCCTACGTTGGCTGTCTAGAAGGACGGCGACGCGGTCGGTGTCGATCGGCTGCTGGCGCGACCCGATGAACCAGTCGGCCACTTCTTGGGCGGCCAAGAGCTCGTTGAAGGTCGAGGTTATTCCCACGTCTATCGCCCCGGCGTCGCGAACCTCGCGCAGTAGAGCCAGATAGGGTTGGTTGAGCCCATCCCGATCAATGGCCTGCGCGAGTTCAAGGGCTTCTGAAAACGCTTTCCTTCGATCAAGAATACTCGAGATCGCCTCCCGCCGGACATGTTTGCGAAGTGCCCAGCGCCCATCGAGCAGCTGGTCGCAGACAGGGGCGAGCCGCTCGAGAGTGCGGTCGCCAACATTTCCTCCGAGCCGAGAGAGGATTTCGTCGTCATCAAGCGCCAGAGCGTCAAAGGAACCCAGTAACGCGAGTGCCTCGGTCAGCTTCTGCGGCGCCTGCTGCTTGCGACGCGGTGCCCCTTCCAGTGCCTCGGACAAGCGCTTCTGCCATTCCTCTTCCTCACCGCCCGCCTTCGGCGCTGATTTGCCATCGGCGGTGGGCGGAGATGTGTTGCCTCCCGCCACTTTGTGCACGTCGCCGGCCAGCCACATCGCATGAGCTTGGTCGACCGCCTCCGACCCGTTGGGATTCATGCGGGCGATTTCGGAGAAGACCGATTCATCGAGCTTATCGGATCTGGCCAATAGCTGCCCGATCTGCTCGGCAATCCCGACCACGGACGACTCAGATTCAAATGCTAGCGCCTGCCGCGTGTTGAGGAATCGTCGCGCGAACCTGACGAGCTCGCCTTTGCTGACCTTCGAGGCCGCTGAGATCATGGCGCGGACCATCATGGTCTCGAATGGCGTGCTCATCCCCGGAACGCCGCGGACGCTGCGAACACTTCAAAGTTGAGCGTCTCAAGCCGCTCATGCTGCTGGCAGTTCTGAAGGTCCGCGATGATCCGCTCCGCGGCCTGCTCGTATCGATAATCCGGCTGGTCCGGGAAGCTGAGGCGGAACCATTCTTCGAGATGTTCTTCGTCGATCGGTTCCAGGACGTGAACGGGCGCATCGACCTCGAACCGCAGCAGCCGGCTTGAATCGTATCCAGTGAGGATCAGGCAGAGCCGCGAGCGCACCGTCTCACGACTTGCCACGAGCTTGGCCAACTCGCCGATGAAAACGTGGATTGATTCGGGGAGGTCCGGATCGTTGAAACCGTCGAGAATGGCTATTGCCGGAAGATCGTTTTCCGGCGTTGTGAGCGCGAGCCAGCTCGCCAGATTCTTGGCGTCGCGTTCCATCTCCTCGTGGGGATGGGGCCGCGCTCGCGGGTCCGCCTTCAATCCAAACGCAAGCGACTGAGCGACCGCTCGTGGCGTCGCCCTGGCTGGGGACCCGTTGAGTTTGGCGTAGCCGACGTGGATGCCGCCGCGCGACATGGCATAGGCTTGGCAGAAATCTTTCAGGAACGACTTGCCCGACCTGTCACCTCCCGCGACGACGAGACAATTAGTTTTCAGCGCGCTACCATGACGGGGCAGCAACGACCGGAAGTCCGTGCGATCTACGAACGGTAAGCCCTCGCTCGTCGATAGCGGATCGGCCTCAATTGCCCAGCTTACGATAACGGGGTTGGAGCGGGGAATCCACGGTATCTCAACGGTTCGCAAGTTTCTTGCAATTGTGAATATTGCTTCCAACGCGCCGCTTTGCTGATTAGAAAGCCGATCGACCACCTTCAAGAATATCTCGCTGGTCGCGTTGGACAACGATTGGTCGACGATCCATTCGGCGACTCTAATCGTCCTAGTTTGCATCTCGATCTGACTTGCGAGCGCGGTGCCAACCCAAAAGCCAATCTCCTGGACGGAGATGTTCACTGATAGGTCGTTATGTACGAACGTCACTAGTACGGTGCGTTGTGCGTCTGATAACATGCCCGGTTCCCTATCCCAGCAGTATATATATGACACAGCGATGTTTGGCCATTGGTAAGAGAGTTTGCCCAGACGTCTGCAAACTTGCTTCGCAACTCAGTCTTCGTTTAGCGAAGACGACGAGGGCACTATCGAGGAAAACCCCGACGACCGCGACTTGTTGAAATTCGAGTGCCTCAATCGTGGGTCTGATCGCAGTCTTGTGCATACAAATCATCCCGACGAACGAATGGCGGAATTCATGGAGCTCCCATCAGGCAGAGAGCGGCCGGGACGAGCGCTTTGCTAACCGCCAGCAATCAACTTGCGAATGGCCGGTTCCGGCGCAAGGTGACATTCCCGCCATCGGATCGGAACGACTTTTGTTGGGTCGACAGCTGTCGATCCCCACAAGTCAGGCGAACGTCCGCTAACCTGCAGCCTGACAACCCGACTAGAGTTGAAAGATTACTAATACGCATATATTTCAAGGAAATGGCGCTCCAAGCTGGATAAAAGTGATGAGTATAAGTCGCCGCTCGTGCTACGTTAACGCCGCTGCAGATCGTCCTATGCCGCCCGCTACCGTCGGCAATTGCCATTGGCACGGCGCAACGCGACACGCTGTTCGACGGCACGCATCATACCAAGGTGTAAGTATCACCTCTTTGCGGACGATTTCGCAGTATCCGCTCCCAGGCCATTCTCTCCATCAACGCTACCGATCCGGTCAGCGCGCATTGATGGAGTACCCGATGACCGCAATCGGAGGCGAAGGCCCGATCTTCGACATCACTCGGACAGCCCTGCTGCTCGTCGATCCCTACAATGATTTCCTCAGCCCCGAAGGCAAGCTGTGGCCGATGGTGGCCGAGGTGGCGACGAAGGTCGGCACGCTCGGCAATCTGCGCGCGGCGACGGCGGCGGCGCGGGGTGCCGGGATGCAGATTATCATTGTGCCCCATCACCGCTGGCGCCCCGGCGATCTCGACGGCTGGCAGCACCCCAGCCCCTATATGGATGGCGGTTATCAATTGCAGATTTTTGGGGCGGGAGACTGGGGCGGCGGATGGCACCCTGATTTCGCACCGCAGCCGGACGATCTGATCGCCACCGAGCACTGGTGCAGCAGCGGCTTTGCCAACACCAATCTGGATACGCTGCTCAAGCAGCGTGGCAGCACGCACATCGTTCTGATCGGCTTGATCGCCAACACCTGCCTGGAAAGCACCGGCCGATACGGGGTCGAACTGGGCTATCACGTCACATTGGTGCGCGACGCCACGGCAGCCGCCAGCGACGAAGCGATGCGCTGCGCCCATGATGTCAACGGCCCGACATATGCCAATGCGATCATCACCACTGCCGATCTGGTGGCGGCACTGCCCGCTGCGCGCAACCTTGCCGCCTGAAGGAGCACGATAATGACGATCGTAATGGAACGCCCCACCGCGCTGACCGCCCCCAACCGACTGGTCGAAATCGGCGGCCGCACGCTAGCCTATCGCCGCTTCGGCAGCGGGCCCGATCTGGTGCTGTGCATGCGGCTGCGCGGCACGATGGACAGTTGGGATCCGCTGTTTCTTGATTGCCTTGCGGCGCAGTTCACAGTGACTGTGTTCGACTATTCGGGCCTAGGCTTTTCGACTGGCACGCCGAGCTATGCCAAGGCTGACATGGCGCGCGATGTCGATGATCTGGTCACGGCGCTCGGGCTGGGTAAGGTCATTATTGGCGGCTGGTCGCTGGGCGGGTTTGCCGCGCAGGTGTTTGCCGCGACCCATCCCGCCAAGGTCAGCCATGTGCAAGCAATCGCCACCATGCCACCGGGTCTGATGGTCAAGCCATCCGAACCGCTGTTCTTCGAGGTGGCGACCAAGCTGGAATATTCGACTGCCGACGAACATATCCTGTTCTCCGAGCCCGCATCGGCCAAAAGCCGGGCGCTGGGTGATGCATCGCTGGCGCGGATCGCAGCGCGGCAAAGCGTATGGGACAAGCCGACCCCGCCTGAAACGATGAACGCAGCCATGTGGGCGTCAAGCGATCCGACAACGCCGTTCCCCGATCCAGATGGACATCTGGCGGCGTTCTTTGAGGCAACCGACATTCCGGTGCTGGCGCTGTGCGGCGATCACGATCTCGTGTTCCCGGTCGAAAACTGGTATGCCCTGAATGATCATTGGCCGACCCTGTTTGTCGCAACATACCCCGAATCCGGCCACGGCCCGCAACACCAATATCCCGAAATGGCGGCCGATCTGATCGCGAGTTTTGTCCGCAACCGCTGAAGCGGACGCCATTCAACTGCCCCAACCCGAAAGGAAATCACTATGAAGATTCACAGCAACGGCTCGGCCCATTGGGAAGGCGGGCTGAAGGATGGCAACGGCGCGATCACCACGGGCAGCGGTGCTTTGACCGCCTATCCCTATGGCTTTGCCAGCCGGTTCGAAGGCGTCGCCGGGTCGAATCCTGAAGAGCTGCTGGGCGCGGCTCACGCGGCCTGTTTCACGATGGCGCTCACGGTGGTGCTGGCCGAATCCGGGCTGACCGCAGAGGCACTCGACACCAAGGCGGTGGTAACGCTGGAGCAGAATGACACCGGTTTTTTCATTCCGGCCGTCGCGCTGACGCTGCGCGCCAGCATCCCCGGCGCGGATGATGCTACTTTCCAGACGGCCGCGGCGGCGGCGAAGGCAAGCTGCCCGCTGTCGAAAGTGTTGAACGCCGAAATCACACTCGACGCTGCGTTGGTGTGATCGCGTCACAACCCACAGAGAACCCGCTCATTCACGTCATCGATGACGACGTGTCGCTGCGGACAGCGCTGGACAGCCTGTTCCGGTCGATCGGGCTGGCTTGTCGAAGCCATGCATCGGTTGCCGATTTTCTGGCTACAAACCGACCCGATACACCCGGCTGTCTGGTGCTCGATGTGCGGATGCCGGGGATGAGCGGGCTCGATTTTCAGGATCGGCTTGATGAACTCGGTATCAGCCTGCCGGTGGTGCTGATGAGCGGCCATGGCGATATCCCGATGAGCGTCCGGGCGATGAAAGGCGGCGCTATCGACTTCTTGGTAAAGCCGTTCCGCGATCAGGACATGCTGGATGCCGTGGCCGTCGCCGTTGCGCAGGACACGCGGCGCCGCGCGCAGGCCGATGACGATGCCGAACTGCGTAGCCGCCACGCGACGCTGTCGCCGCGCGAACAGCAAGTGATGGCGCTGGTAACCGCCGGCCAAATGAACAAGCAGGCAGCTTATGTGCTCGATCTGAGCGAGGTCACGGTGAAGATCCACCGCGGCGCGGCGATGCGCAAGATGGGTGCCCGCACGCTGCCCGATCTGGTGCGAATGGCGCAGAAGCTTGGGATCACCGGGTAACACCAAGAGATGATCGCCAGCCATCCGGCAATATGCGGCACCCATCCGACCAACGGCTCGATCGCCGCAGAAGGGGTGCGTGCTGCGGTGAGGCCAATGATTGCCATTGTCGAAGATGACGAATCGCTGCGGCCTGCGCTGGTCGATCTGATCCGGTCGCTCGGTTATGGCGGTGAAGGCTTTGCCACGGCGGAAGCATTTCTGGCAGGCGATGGCGCGACGCGGGCGGCCTGCATCCTTACCGATTACCAGCTCCCCGGACTGAGTGGTCTCGATCTGGCAGCGCGGTTCCGTAATCGGCTGCCCGTCATTCTGATCACCGCCCGAACCGAACCGGGGATTGCCGCGCTGGCAGCCAAATTGGGCGTGCTAGAGGTGCTCGAGAAACCGTTCGAAGCCGATCATCTGGCGGCCTTGATTGCCGCTGCGCTGATGCCGGGGGCGGCCTTGCAGGACAATAATGATGCAGACTGACATCCTCGATCTGGTCCATGACAGCATTATCACCTGCAATGCGGACGGCACCATCCTGACATGGAACAAGGCGTCAGAAAATCTCTACGGCTGGCCCGACAGCGCGGCAATCGGGCGCAATATCAACCAGCTGCTCGCCACCCGGCACGACGATGTCGCGAACCTGCAGCAACAGGCCTTTGCGGAAGGATCGTGGGTGGGCGAGCTCATCCGCTCCACGGCGAACGGCGAAGAGCGGGTGATCGACGTGCGCTGGACGACTGAGCGGACGGCGGACGGGGCTCCGCTGCGGATCATCGAAACCGCGCGCGACGTGACCCAGCGCACGCAGGCCGAAGACGCGCTGCGGTTCAGCGAATATCGCTATCGCAACATGTTTCAGGCGATGGCGGTGGCGTTCTGGGAGGTCGATTTTACCCCAGTCGGCGCGATGCTGATCGCGCTGCGCGAGCAAGGGGTGACTGATCTGCGCGCCTATCTGCTGGCCAACCGTGCTTTCGTACGCGGCACGATGGAGGCAGCTCAGGTGATCGACCTCAATGTCAACGGTCTGGCCTTTTTCGGGGTCGAACGGCGCGAGGCGATCATCGGCCGCACAATTGCCGAATTCTGGCCGGCGGCCAGCGAGCCGGTCTATATTGATGCTCTGGTCGCGGCGATGACCCGGCAGCCACATGTCGTCACCGAGACCCGGCTCAACCGGCTGGATGGGCAGCAGGTCGACGTGCTGTTCACCGTCTCGCTGTCGCACGACAATCGCAAGCGCGGCGTGATCCTGATCGGTGTGGTTGACATCTCGGCGCGCAAGCAAGCAGAGGCAGCGTTGCAGACATTGCAGGCGGAATTCGCCCATGCCGCGCGGGTTTCGATGCTGGGGGAGCTGACAGCTTCAATCGCGCATGAGGTCAATCAGCCGCTAGCCGCCATCGCCACCAGCGCTGCTGCCAGCCTGCGCTGGCTGGCGGCCGACACGCCAGACATCGCCGAAGTGCGCAGCCTAGCGCAACGCATGGCCGCCGACGCGCACCGGGCCTCGGCCATCATCGCCCGGGTTCGCGCGATGGCCGAACGCCGCGAGTCCGAACGCGCAGCCTTGTCGCTCAACACGCTGGTGGCTGAGGCGGTGCATTTCCTTGATCACGAGATCAAGGCGAAGCATGCCGAGGTCGATCTAAACCTCAGCCCTGGTCTGCCGTTGGCGCTGATCGATCGCACCCAGATCCAACAGGTTATCGTCAATCTGACGGTCAATGCCTTGCAGGCGACGGCAGACCGACCGCAACCGCGCCTCAACCTGGCCACAATGGCCCTCCCCGATGGCCGGATCGCACTGCGGGTGGCGGATAATGGTCCCGGCCTGCCTGGTGATGCCAACCGGCTGTTCGAAGGCTTTTATACCACCAAGGCATCCGGCCTCGGCATGGGTCTGGCGATCTGCCGATCGATTGTCGAGGCGCATGGCGGCAGCATAACAGCTACCAATGGCACGGCAGGCGCGGTGTTCACCGTAACCCTGCCGTGCGTGCCGCCGGGGCCTTAACCGAAAACCTTGGTGGCCAGCAGGGCCACCAGCTCGCCCTGATGACGTGCTCCGGCCAGATCGATGGCCGTGGGTTGCCGCGATCCGTCACCGCCCGCCACTGTCGTCGCTCCATAGGGCGCGCCGCCAACGATTTCGGCAACGCTCATCTGGCCCTGATGGCTGTAGGGCAAGCCGACGATGGTCATCCCGAAATGCATCAGATTGGTGATAATCGAAAACAGCGTGGTTTCCTGGCCACCGTGCTGTGTGGCGCTCGAGGTGAAAGCCGCGCCGATCTTGCCGTTCAGCGCGCCGCGCACCCACAGGCCGCCAGCCTGATCGAGGAAGGCGGCCATTTGTGACGACATGCGGCCAAAGCGCGTGCCGGTGCCGATGATGATGGCATCATATTGTTCCAGTTCGGCAATGCCGGCCACCGGCGCTGCCTGTTCCAGCTTGAAGTGGTTGGCCCTCGCGATGTCATCGGGCACGGTTTCGGGCACCCGCCTGATATCGACGATGGCGCCGGCGGCCCGCGCGCCGTCGGCAATTGCGCCGGCCAGCGTTTCGATATGGCCATAGCTGCTGTAATAAAGAACGAGGACTCTGCTCATGCTGCGATCCTTTCCGCTGGTTGAACGGGAGGGATTGTCGCGCATCATCGCATGCTGCCGCCATCGCCCATACGGCACGGCGCGTCATACCAAAGCATGGCCACGCCGTCCCCGTGCACGATGGCAAGCCATGGCGATTGGGCCGAACAATGGCAGCACCACAGGAGCAATCATCATGACCAAGACCATCATGTTCGTGCACGGTGCCTGGCTTACGCCCAAAGCTTGGGATGGCTGGCGCGCCCGGTTTGAGGCCGCAGGCTATGCGACAATAGCGCCGACTTGGCCGCACATGGACCGCCCGATTGCGGCGCTGCGCCGCGCGCCCGATCCGGCGCTGGCGCGGTTGAGTGTCGTGGACATCGTCGATCACTACGCCGCAGCCATCGCTACGCTGGACGAGCCGCCGATCATCATCGGGCACAGTTTCGGCGGGTTGATCACGCTGATGCTGCTTGATCGCGGCCTAGGCGCGGCGGGCGTCGTGCTCGATCCGGCGCCGCCGCGCGGGGTGATCCCGGGCCTGCGCTCGATCATGAGCGCACTGCCGGTACTGACCGCATGGAACGGCTGGAACCGCGTGCTGACGATGTCTCGCAAAGGCTTTGCCAGCACCTTCGCCAACACCTTGCCGGCAAATACCGTCGATGCGGCCTATGATGATGCGATCGTCCCCGCGCCCGGTCGGCCCTATTTTCAGGCCGCACTGGGCATCGGCAATGGCGTGACGTTCGAGCGCCTTGCCAGCCCGCTCCTGCTCGTGGCGGGACTGGCCGACAAGACCGCCAAAGCATCGATGATCCGGCGCATCTGGCACGCCTATCACAAGGCGGGCGCCCCGGCTGAGTTTGCCACCTATGCGGGCCGATCGCACTATCTGTTCGCCGAAGCGGGCTGGGAAGAGATCGCTGGCGACGTTCGCGACTGGCTTGGGAAGAGGGGTTTTGCTGCAACCTCACAGCCAGCCTTCGTGGCCGCAGAATAGTGAAACGGCCATCATGTCAGCCCCCTGCCGCTGATCTGGTTTCAGCCCGCTCAACCTTCCGCCGAAAATCGCTGCGCCAAATCCTGTTCTCGGAACGCGGCGGTCACATGATCGACAAAGGCGCGGGTCTTGGCGGGCAGCTAGGGTCGGGACCCATTAATCTCATCCCCCGCATTGCCAGATCGCATCAGCCCGTGATCCCAAACCGGCTCGCCTGCGAACTCATCGACCAGGAAGTCGATGAATGCGCGCGCGCGAGCGGTTTGGTTGTGCACCGAGGGATGGATTGCATACATCGCGATCGCAGGTCGCATATGGTTTGCAAGAATTATTGAAAGCGCGCCGCACCTGACCGCATCGTGGACAATGAAAGTCGGAAGCATCGCCACGCCAAGTCCCGAAATTGCCGCTTCTCGGACCGCTTCGCCATTGCTGAAATTGAGCTGGCTGGTCACGATCGGCACGGTATTTTCGGCGAACCTCCAATAATTTGCTTCGCCACGATTCGAGTAGACTATCCCAGGAAAGCGCGAGAGGTCCTCAGGCTTTTGCGGCGTTCCAAGACGTTTCAGCAGTTCCGGACTGGCAACGCATGCATGCCGAATTGTGACGAGCCGACGCGCCACGAGCGAGGAGTCAGGCAAATCGGCGATGCGGATCGCGATATCAAATCCATCGCGAACCAGATCGACCATACTGTCATCGGTATCGATCGACAGAGTGACCGCAGGGTGGCGTTCCAGAAACCGACCTACTGCGGGAGCCAGGCAGTGCGTCGTGAACGAGACCGGTGCAGCAATCCGAATGCTGCCCCGCATTACGGCACTTGCGCTCGACGTCGCCTCTTCCGCTTCATTGAGTCCCGCCAGAAGCTGGACCGTACGTTCATGAAACTCGCGCCCAGTTTCGGTGAGCTGAACACGGCGGGTCGTTCGGTTAAAGAGCCTTGCGCCGAGCCGATCCTCAAGCTCACGGATGCGACGGCTCACTGCCGATTTGGCGACTCCGAGGCGTTTCGCACCCGCAGCAAACCCACCAGCGGAAACTACCGCATCAAAAACTCTCAGATCTTCGAACCTGTCCATCGTCGCATTCTGGAAGGTCAGAACGGGAAGATCAACAATTGGTGCGCGATAGCAGAACAGTCTGTTCTGCAAACAACGGCTAGCCGAGAGTGGTGATGAGCGTAAAAAATGATGAGAGGCAGGTACGGGGACGCACGCAACGAGCAACGATCTCCGTCACAGTTTTGTAACATCTAAATAAAGGATTGATACCATGGCGAGCGAAACGGTCCGAAACCCTCACACAGACCAACTTATCACGCCTGAAAACTCGGCTCTACTCATCATAGACTATCAGCCTGTTCAGGTTTCTTCGATCCGGTCTATGCCGCGCGAGGAACTAGTATTTAACATCACCGGTGTCGCCAAGGCGGCGATCAATTACGGTGTGCCGGTCATCCACTCGACCGTGAACGTCTCGACCGGCCTCAACAAGCCGCCGATCCAGCAACTCCAAGACGTCCTCGGCGACCTCAAAACCTTTGATCGGACCACGATCAATGCCTGGGAAGATGTCCAATTCAAGCAGGCGGTCAAGGCGCTCGGGCGCCGCAAGCTGATCATGACCGCATTGTGGACCGAAGTGTGCCTTACCTTCCCCGCGCTTGATGCTCTTCAGGAAGGCTATGAGGTCTATGTTCCCGTGGACGCCGTTGGTGGCACGTCAGTCATGGCGCATGAAGCGGGGCTACGAAGAGTTGAGCAGGCCGGTGGTCGGATGACCAGCCGCGTGCAGTTGTATTGCGAACTTCAGCGCGACTGGACTCGCGAAGCAACCGTTCCGGGCTTCATGGACGTCTTTGAGAGCTATGACGGGTTCAACCCCGAAAAGGCCGCAGCTGCTGCCTGATCTCGGTCGAGCACATACACCAGGAGCTTGCGGCGGCGACACCTTGTGCCGTCGTAAACCCGTCGACGCAGTACTTAGAGCCTCAGATGCTGTAATTATTTGCAACCAATCCAATCGGGAGATCACCAATGTATAAACTTTATTATGCGCCTGGCGCCTGTTCGCTGGCGGTTCATATCGCTCTCGAGTGGATCAGCCACCCCTACGAAGCGATCAAGTCGAACCCGGGAAGTTCTGAATATCTGAAGATCAATCCGGCCGGAGCAGTCCCGGCTCTTGACATCGGGACCGATACCCCATTGACTCAGAACGCTGCCATCCTGCATTTCTTGGCCCGGCGCTTCCCGGAAGCGGAACTCGACGCCGGGTCCAATCTGGAGCGGACTGCGGAAATGGAGCGTTGGGCTTCGTTCCTGACCGGTGACCTGCATCCGGCATTCTTCCCGGTCTTCATGGCCCAGCGCTACACCACCGCGACCGATGAGGCGTCGCTGGCCCATGTCCGCGAAGCTGCGGTGGCATTGGTCGGCAAGAAGTTGTCGCTGCTCGACAAGCAGCTTGAGGGGCGCAAATACGTGCTCGGCAGCAAGCGCACGTTCGTGGATGCCTACTCCGTACCGATGATCCGCTGGGCTGTCAGTACCATACCCGGCGGACTAACCGACTATCCCGATGTCAAGCGCCACCACGAGCATATGCTGGCGGATCCCGCCGTCCAGCGTGCGATGCGTGACGAGGGTCTGATCAAGGATTGATCAGATGGCAGCCGAAGTCGCGCACCACGGTCTTAACTTGGTCACACCGCTCGTCTTCTTGGGTGCGGCGGTTCTGGCCGTGCCGCTGTTTCGTCTGATCAAACTGGGAGCTGTGATCGGATATCTGGCAGCCGGTGTGGCTGTAGGGCCATCCGGACTTGGTTTGATCGGTAACCCAGCTTCCGTCTTGACACTGGCTGAGCTGGGCGTCGTCCTGCTTCTGTTCATCATCGGCCTCGAGCTCAAGCCAAGCCGACTTTGGGCCATGCGGCGCGACATCGCTGGCCTTGGGCTGAGCCAGGTGGTCGTTTGCGGTGGAGTGTTGGCCGCGCTTGCCATGATCGCTGGTCTGAACTGGCAGACGGCGGTCATCGCGGGGGCAGGCTTGGCCCTGTCTTCAACGGCTTTTGCGGTGCCGCTTATGGAAGGCCGAAACGAGCTGGCGTCGCCCTACGGCCAGCGCGCGTTTTCCATCTTGCTCTTGCAGGATCTGGCGATCGTCCCGTTGCTCGCCCTCGTCGCATTGTTGTCACCGGTGGCTGCAGCGGCGGGCGGCACCTCCGAGTGGCTCACAGGTCTCGTCATGGTCGCTGCGGTGGTGACCGTTGTCGTGATTGGCAAATTCGCCCTGAACCCCATGTTCAAGCTGCTGGCTAAATCGGGCGCAGGTGAGATCATGACTGCGGCGGCGCTCCTAGTTGTGCTCGGTGCGGCCGCGCTCATGCAGCTTGCAGGACTGTCGATGGCTATGGGCGCATTTCTCGCCGGAGTTCTGCTTGCGGATTCGAGCTTTCGGCACGAGCTCGAAGCCAACATCGAGCCCTTCCGTGGCCTTCTTTTGGGGCTCTTCTTCATCGCTGTTGGCATGGGCATCGATCTGAAACTGGTCGCATCTGATGCCACTCTCATTGCAGGCGCCGTCCTCGCGTTGATGACGGTCAAGACCGCGCTAATCGTCGGCTTGGCGCGGGCAACAGGATCGGAATGGCGAGACGCCCTCAGGGTCGGCAGCGTTCTGTCGCAGGGAGGCGAATTCGCCTTCGTCCTTTTCGCAGCGGCCGTGCCGGCCCGCGTCCTGCCGGCAGACTCAGCGGCGATTCTGACGGCGGTGGTGACACTCTCACTCGCGTTTACGCCGCTGGTCTTCGGTATTGCCCAGAGGTTGGTGTCAAGGAGAGCGGATGAAACCCGGGAAGCGGATTTCTCAGCGGCGAACGGCAATGCGCTGATAATCGGCTTCGGCCGGTTTGGGCAGGTTATATCGCAGATCCTTTTGGCTCGCGGCGTCGAAATCACCATGATCGATTATCGGGTCGAGGCGATCGATGCGGCGGAACGCTATGGTATCAAGATCCACTACGGTGATGGCAGCAAGCTCGACATCCTGAAGGCTGCCGGCGCAGGCAAAGCCGAATTGATCTGTGTCTGCGTCGATGACACTGAGGCGACGCTTAAGATCGTCGACTTCTGTCGCGAGCAGTTTCCAATGGCCAAGCTGATGGTGCGTTCCTTCGATCGCGACCAGAGTCTCGTTCTGGCCGGACGGGACGTCGACTACCATGTCCGCGAAACGTTCGAGTCGGCGGTGAAGCTCGGCGAGGGGGCGCTGGCGGCGCTCGGCGTAACCGATGACGCCGTCGGAGAATTGATCACGGACTTCCGTCGACGCGACACAGAGCGTTACCAGCGCCAACTTGCTGAAGGCGTCTATGCAGGCGCCGACCTCCTGAACAACAAGCCGGCCGTAGGGCCGACTCACTGAGGACAATAAACATGTCAACACTAACAACGCAGGACGGAACCCGGATCTTCTACAAGGACTGGGGTCCGCAGGACGCTCAGCCGATCGTCTTCCACCATGGCTGGCCGCTGAGCGCGGACGACTGGGATAACCAGATGCTGTTCTTCCTTGGCGAAGGTTTTCGCGTGGTCGCGCACGACCGGCGAGGCCATGGTCGTTCGGACCAGACCGATACCGGGAACGACATGGACACCTACGCCGCCGATGTTGCAGAGTTGGCTAAGGCGCTCGACCTGAGAAACGCCGTTCATATCGGGCACTCGACCGGCGGCGGCGAGGTGATCCGTTATGTTGCGCGCAGCGAGCCCGGCCGCGTGGCCAAGGCTGTTTTGATCGCCGCGGTGCCGCCGATCATGCTGGCGACGCTGCAGTATCCGGGCGGGCTTCCGATGGCGGTGTTCGACGACTTTCGCGCGGCGTTGATGCGCAATCGTGCGCAGTTCTTTCTCGAGATACCGTCAGGCCCGTTCTACGGCTTCAATCGGGCGGGGGCCGAGGTCAGCGATGGACTGATCCGCAACTGGTGGCGGCAGGGCATGATGGGCGGTGCCAAGGCCCATTACGACTGTATCTCCGCCTTTTCGGAAACGGACTTCACCGAAGACCTTCAAGCCGTTTCCCTGCCGGTAATGCTTATGCACGGCGAAGACGATCAGGTGGTGCCGATCGACTCGTCGGCCCGCACTGCGATAAAACTGCTGCCGAACGGCACGTTGAAGACCTATCCGGGCCTCTCCCACGGCCTGTTCGCTACCCATCCCGACCTTATCAACGCTGATCTGCTGGCGTTCATCGAAGGTTGAGGGGTGGCCCCGACCCATCAGGAGACAAAACATGATTGAACTCGTCATCGACCAGCGCCGCCGCGATCTAGGCGGCGGCCTCACGGTTGGCCGGGTGCTGCCGTTCGCAAAACGGCGCATGGTCGGCCCCTTCATTTTCTTCGACCACATGGGTCCGATGGATCTGGCACCGGGCGTTGACCGCAGCGTCGATGTGCGCGCGCATCCGCATATCGGGCTTTCGACCGTGACCTATCTGTTTTCCGGCGAGATCATGCATCGCGACAGCCTCGGCTACGAGTTGGCGGTGCGCCCGGATGAGGTGAACTGGATGACCGCAGGCAGCGGTATCACTCACAGCGAACGGTTTGAGCACGCCCGGGCCGAAGGCGATCATCTGCATGGCATCCAGGCCTGGGTCGCGCTGCCGACAGAGCATGAGGAGACCGCCCCGGCTTTCTCGCACCATGCCGGGGGCGACCTGCCGCGATGGGACGAGGCCGGGGTGTCCGGCCATCTGATTGCGGGAAGCGCTTACGGCTTGACCGCCGGAGCGCAGACGCATTCGCCATTGTTCTACGCTCATCTTGAGCTGGCACCGGGCGCGGCCGCCGAGATACCTGGCGGCCACACCGAACGTGCGCTTTATGTCGCCAGCGGCGCGGTCGAGATGGATGGCAGACGGTTCGAGGCCGGACAGATGCTAGTACTCGGCGCGGCGGCCTCGCAGGTGCGGGCGGCGGAGCCGTCTACGGTCATGGTGCTCGGCGGCGAGCCGATGGGAGAACGCTTTCTCTACTGGAATTTCGTGTCGTCGTCGAAAGACCGGCTGGCGCAGGCGGCGGCCGACTGGAAGGCGGGGCGGATGAAACTACCCGATGCCGACGACAAAGAGTTCATCCCGCTGCCCGACGATCCCGCACCGGCCGCGTCGGCAATGCCCTGAGCGGTCCGTCAGACGGATCGGCGTGCACGAGGCCCTGAGACAAGGAACAGGCATGACTACCAAATGGCCCCGCCTCGACTACCTTGGCTGGCGCGACACCTGCGCGGCCCTGCATCTCTATTTGCAGGTGGCTGGCAAGTATCGGCTGGCGCACACCCCTTGGGTCAACCATAGCTGGCATGCGACTTTCTACGTCACGCCGCGCGGCCTTGGCTCATCGTTGATCCCGGACGGGCCGGGTATCGAGATATTGTTCGACTTTCACGACCATCGCGTGATCGGTACAGGAGGCGACGGTCGCACCGCGTCGTTCGCCCTGCGCCCGATGACGGTCGCCGAGTTTCACGCCGATTTCCGCCGCCTGGTGTCAGACCTTGGCGGCACGCCGCGCTTTGACGGGCAGCCGAACGAAGTGCCCAATCCGGTGCCGTTCAGCGAAGACGATCGCGACCGCCCCTATGACCGCGAGGCCGTTGGAAGCTTTCACCAAGCGTTGATGGCGATTGACCGGGTGTTCAAGACATTCCGCACATCGTTCCTTGGCAAATGCAGCCCCGTCCACCTGTTCTGGGGCAGTTTTGATATGGCCGTCACCCGCTTCTCGGGGCGGCGCGCGCCGCTCCATGGCGGCGGTGTTCCTGCGCTGCCGGACGATGTGGCGCAGGAAGCCTATGATCGCGAGGTTTCGTCGGCGGGGTTCTGGCCGGGCGGCGGCGGCCTCGATTACCCGGCGTTTTACGCCTATGCCTATCCGGCCCCGCACGGATTCCGATCCGCACCGGTCCAGCCTGAAGCCGCCTTCTGGCACGATGGGCTGTCAGAATTTATCCTGCCTTACGAGGCCGTGCAAACGGCAGATGATGGTGATGCCGCGCTGCTGGCGTTCCTGAAAACGACCTGTGAAGCCGCCGCCGATCTCGGGCAGTGGGACCGCGATGTACTGGAATGTGGCCCCGGGCGGGCCGCAACCGTGCGACCATCCGATTCCTTATCCTTGGCCCACAAGGCTCCCCTGCCGGTAGCGCCGGTAGAGCGCGAGGATGGCCCTGCGAAGGGCCGCTACCACATTCTTGTCGATGGCGTCGAAGCCGAGATGACCTACAGCCGGGCCAGCGCAGCGTTAGTCATCATCGATCATACCGACGTGCCCGACGCCTTGCGCGGGCGCCGGGTTGGCGAAAAAATGGTTCGCCAGGCTGTTGACGACGCGCGGCGCGGGGGTTTCGCGATCATTCCGCTTTGTCCGTTCGCAAAAGCACAGATCAACCGGAACCCGGAATTGCAGGACGTGCTGCACAAATGATGGTGCCAGTTTCCTGCGTTCGGAAACCCGCCCCGCCAAGCTGCGAAAGCGCAACAGCGTGACCGTCATGATGAAGGCGATCGTCCTCGGTAAACTCTGTGGCTTCGACGGGCTACGTCAGAGGCTTGGCGGGCGACCGTTTTAGGGGTTTAGCAGTAACGGTGTGGACGGCCGCTTCTAGGGCACTTTTCTGACTCGCGGCGCTGAAGTTCCTAAAAGCAGCTTCTGTCAGGGTCGGACTCTCGTGGCGTTCTGGTGAACGACCGAGTTTGGGTCGACAACTGACACAACCCAAAGCGACTTGGTATAGCCGGGTTTGACGGCTTTGAAGCATCCTGGAGCCGGATTCTGACGCAAAACAATCAGCGATAAATTCTGGACAGAGGGAAGGAGTTCTGCGAAGCGCGACCTAGAAATCTTAGGCCCGTCCGACTTTTTGTGGGAAAGCCTTACACAAGTCTTGCACACTTACACAAAACCTTACACAAAATCTTGTTTTTTTCAGAATTATCGTTCAATTACAGATACTTAACATAGTCTCGGCCCACTCAAAATCGAGTTTCGAAAGAAGTGCCAGTTCGAGTCTGGCCAGGGGCACCACCGTCGGGTCCGTCCGACAAACCGAACGCGCTGCTTTCCCATTATCCGCTGTGCAAAGCCCGGCGGATTGGGTAGCCATCATAACACATGCTGGAAGCTCCATCCTATCACGCGATAGCGGCGATGGCGGTCACCATCGCCATGTTCATCGCCTTTGCGCGGGGCCGTTACCCGGAAGAGATCATCTCGCTGATCACCATCGCGGTGATCGGGGTGGGGCTGTATTTTGCGCCACTTGCTGGCGGCAAGCCGACCGACGGGTTGGCGATTGCGTTCGGCGGGTTTGGGCATTCGGCGCTGATTACCATTTGCGCGCTGATGATCATGGGGCGCGGTTTGGTGGTGACCGGCGCGCTTGAACCCTTTGCCCGGCTTCTGGAAAGCGTGTTCCGGATCAACGGGCAGCTGGGCCTGCTGGTCGCGCTGGTTGTGGCCTTCACCATGTCAATGTTCGTCAATGATACACCGGTGATGGTGCTGCTGATCCCGATCATCGTTGCCATTGCTGCCAAGGGGCTGATGGCTTCGTCCAAGATCCTGATGCCGGTCAACACCGCAGTGCTGCTGGGCGGTATGGCGACCACTGTTGGGACCTCAACCAATATTCTGGTGGTCACGATTGCAGCGGAAATTGGAATGCCTGCGTTCGGCGTGTTCCAGTTCACCCCGATCGTGCTGATCGCAGGTCTGTTTGCCATCCCCTACCTGTGGCTGGTGATGCCCCGGATGCTGCGCGACAACAGCGTCACGCCCGATAATGCGCGGCGCATCTTCCAGACCTGGCTGCGCGTGGGGGCGGGCAGTCTGCTGGCAGGGGCAGAATTGAGCGCGATCAAAAGCAAGCTGCCAGCCGGCATTACCTTCCACGATGTTCACGCAGGCCCGCTTCAGCCCGAAGAGCGGCTCCACATTTCCGGCACTCACGAAGCGCTGGAAGAAGCCGCGCGTGTGCTCAAGGGAGAGCTTGCGCCGACGTGGGTGATCGACCGCATTCGCCGGATCTCGAAATCAGCGGGAGAGGATATTGTTGCGGTCGAGATGACGGTGACATCGGATTCGCGGCTCATCACCCGCACGCTGACCAGTTCGGGGATCGCCGATCTGTACAGCGTAGCAGTGCTGGGCATCCACCGGCCCAACCGGGTGCTGGGCGAACGGGACACCTATACCGAGGCTGGCGATCTCAGAATCCTTGAAGGCGATGTGCTGCTGGTGATGGGGATTGATGAAGATTTGCAGGCCTTCGCGCGCAATGATGGCTTGCTGCGGCTTGAAGGCGCGCGCGAACTGCCCCGCCGGTCGAAAGCGGTGCTGGCGGGCGCGATCATGCTGGGCGCGATTGCCACCGCCTCGCTCGGCCTGCCGTGGTTTGACGGGCTGAGTTATGCGCCGATCAAGCTGCCGATCGCGATTTCGGCGCTGGCAGGCGCGATCGCGATGTTCATCACCGGCTGCGTGAAGTTTGACCGGGTGGGCCGCGCGCTATCGGCCAAGGTGATCGTGCTGATCGCCGCCAGCCTCGCCATCGGCAAGGTGATCGATGAAAGCGGCGCGGCGGAGTGGCTGGGGCAGGCGCTGTCGCTGGGGCTCGCGTACCTGCCGCCTGCGCTGGTGCTGTCGGCGATCATGCTGTTTGTGACCATCGTCACGAACTTCGCCTCCAACGCGACAGCGGCGACGATTGGCACACCGATTGCCTATAGCATCGCGACCCGGCTCGGCCTGCCGCCCGAACCGCTGGTGCTGGCGGTGCTGTTTGGTTGCAATCTTTCGTTTGCGACACCGATTGCCTATCAGACCAACCTGCTGATCATGTCCGAAGGCGGATATGAATTCAGCGATTATGTGCGCGCCGGGGTGCCATTGGTGGCGCTGATGGTGACGGTGCTCTCGATACTGCTGGTGGTGTGGTACGGGCTGTGAGGTGTCGCCGCGCTTTCCTAATCCGCAGCCGTTGTGCCATGTTGGCCAGATGAGATTGCGCGCAACATCTTTCGATATGCTCGTTTGCCTTCAGGGCAGGCGCTGGCAGCGCTGCGAAGTTTTCTGTCTTAGGACAGTGTAACATGTGTCTCCAACAGGCCTGAAGATGAACGAGAGGGAATGGTAATGCGATTGATGGCGATTCGGGGCGGGGTATGCGCGCTGGCGCTGCTGGCAGTTCCGGCGCAGGCGGACGATCTGCGCGATGCGGTGGCGGCGGATATGCCCGCGCTGATCACGCTGTACGAAGATCTCCACGTCAATCCAGAATTGAGCTTTCAGGAGGTCGAAACCGCCAGGAAGCTCGCCGCCCGCGCCCGCGCGCTGGGGTTTGAGGTCACCGAAGGCGTTGGCAAGACCGGTGTGGTCGCGGTGATGAAGAACGGCGCTGGCCCCACCGTGATGCTGCGCGCCGACATGGACGGCCTGCCTGTGATCGAGCAGACCGGCTTGCCCTACGCCTCCAAGCGCCGCGCCGTGCCCGCCACCGGGATCGAGACCGGGGTGATGCACGCTTGCGGCCATGATACCCACATGACCGCATGGATCGGCACCGCGCAGCTGCTCGCTGAGCGGAAGAACCAGTGGTCCGGCACGCTGGTGATGATCCTGCAACCCGCCGAGGAAATAGGCGAGGGGGCGAAAGCGATGCTCGATGACGGGCTTTATACCCGCTTCCCCAAGCCTGATTACGTGCTCGCTTTCCACGATGCCGCGCAGGCTCCGGCGGGGTTCATCGGCTATGCCAATGGCTTCGCGCTCGCCAATGTCGATTCAGTCGATATCGTGGTGCCGGGGGTGGGCGGGCACGGGGCCTATCCGCACACCACCAAGGACCCGGTGGTGCTGGCCTCCAGCATCGTCATGCGGTTGCAGACGCTGGTGAGCCGCGAGCTGAACCCGACCGATTCGGCGGTGGTCACCGTCGGCAGCTTTCAGGCGGGATCGAAGCACAACATCATCCCGGATGAGGCGCGGCTGCAGATCACGGTGCGCAGCTATACCGACGCGGCGCGCAAGCAATTGCTCGAAGGGATCGCCCGCATCGCGCGCGGTGAGGCGATTGCGGCTGGCATGCCTGAGGACAAGATGCCGCGTGTGAGCATCGCCGATCCTTACACGCCGGCAACCTTCAACACGCCGGAACTGACCAGCCGGGTGGCAGCGCTGCTCAAGCCGCGGTTCGAAGGGCGGGTGTTTGAGGTGCCACCAGTTATGGGCGGCGAGGATTTCAGCCAGTTCTACCGTGCTGACCGCGAGAATGTGGAATCGCTGATCCTGTGGGTCGGCGGAGTGCGCGCTTCGGAGTGGGAGAAGGCGCAAAAGGGCGAGATTACCTTGCCCTCGCTGCACTCGCCGTTCTGGGCTCCGGATGCGCCAGTGGTGATTGCCACCGCGACTGAGGCGCTGACGGCCGCGACGCTGGATCTGATGCCGAAACGCTGATCTCAAAAAATGCGGCCGCCGGAGCGCGCCCGATAAGGCGCAGTCCGACGGCCGTTTCTCCTCCCCAGGAGAACTGTGAAACGGGTTATTCCGACGCGGGAACGTACGTCCCAAGGCGGTGGTGCAGGGCGTTGATCTTGGCCAGCTCTTCGCGGTCTTCGGTCGCGCGGGCGTGGCTTTCCAGTGCGCGGCGCAGCAGCTTCATGTCGGCAGTCGACAGCAGCGCGCGGGCGCGGGCAGGTTCGGTCTTCGGGGTATCGGTATCGCTCATTTCAAACTCCTCGGGCGGCGTTGCGCGCCCACGGCCTTATGCGTTTCAGCAGCCAACCGAAAGGCACAACGCGCACTTTCCGGTTGGCTGCGAGCGGGCATCCTCATGCTGCTGACCCTTATGATTGGCCATCCAGCGTCCCACCTGCGAGTTAGGCTGCTTCGAACTGGTTCCCACGAGGCTGCGGTCACGCAGCCTCAAACTGGTTCATCGTATTGCGCGCGCCGCCGGCCTTGAGGGCGGCTTCACCGGCGAAGTATTCCTTGTGATCGTCACCAATGTCGGAGCCCGACATGTTCTGGTGCTTCACACAGGCAATGCCCTGACGGATTTCCTCGCGCTGCACATTCTTGACGTAGCCCAGCATCGCAGCATCGCCGAAGTACTCGCGGGCGAGGTTATCGGTGCTGAGCGCGGCAGTGTGGTACGTCGGAAGGGTGATGAGGTGGTGGAAGATACCGGCGCGCGCAGCAGCATCGCGCTGGAAGGTGCGGATCTTCTCGTCGGCTTCGGCGCCCAACTCTGTGCCGTCGTAATCGACACTCATCAGCTTGGCGCGGTCATAGGCCGACACGTCCTTGCCCGCTTCGGCCCATGCATCGAACACCTGCTGACGGAAGTTCAGCGTCCAGTTGAAGCTGGGGGAATTGTTGTAGACCAGCTTCGCGTTGGGCACCACTTCGCGGATGCGATCGACCATTTCGGCGATCTGTTCGACGTGGGGCTTCTCTGTCTCGATCCACAGCAAGTCAGCGCCGTTCTGCAAGCTGGTGATGCAGTCGAGCACCACGCGGTCAACGCCCGTGCCAGTGCGGAACTGGTAGAGGTTCGAAGGCAGTCGCTTGGGCGACAGCAGCTTGCCATCGCGGCTGATGAACACCTGACCATTGGTGATGTTGGCGGGATCGACTTCGTCGCAATCGAGGAAGCTGTTGTACTGATCGCCGAGATCGCCCGGCTCCTTCGAGAAAGCGATTTGCTTGGTCAGGCCAGCGCCGAGCGAGTCTGTGCGGGCGACGATGATCCCGTTTTCGACACCCATCTCGAGGAACGCCATGCGGCAGGCGCGGATTTTCTGGAGGAAATCTTCATGCGGCACTGTGACCTTGCCATCCTGGTGGCCGCACTGCTTTTCGTCCGAGACCTGGTTTTCGATCTGGAGCGCGCAGGCGCCGGCTTCGATCATCTTCTTGGCGAGCAGGTAGGTCGCCTCGGCATTGCCGAAGCCTGCGTCAATGTCGGCGATGATCGGCACGACGTGGGTTTCGTAGTTGTCTATGGCGTGTTCGATGCGCTTTGCTTCGACCGCGTCACCGGCCTTGCGAGCAGCGTCGAGCGCGCGGAACATCATGCCGAGTTCGCGGGCGTCGGCCTGCTTGAGGAAGGTGTAGAGTTCAGCGATCAACGCAGGAACGGAAGTCTTCTCGTGCATCGACTGATCGGGAAGGGGGCCAAATTCGCTGCGCAGCGCGGCGACCATCCAGCCCGAGAGGTAAAGGTAACGCTGCTTGGTGGTGCCGAAGTGCTTCTTGATCGCGATCAGCTTTTGCTGCGCGATGAAGCCGTGCCAGCAGCCCAGCGATTGGGTGTATTGCGCCGGGTTCGCGTCATAGGCGGCCATATCGGCGCGCATGATGTTGGCGGTGTACTTGGCGATGTCGAGGCCCGTGGGGAAACGGTTCTGGATCGCCATGCGCGCGGCGCTTTCAGGATCGATCGCGGCCCAGCTCGGCCCATTCGCGGAAACGACATCGCGCATCTGGGTGATGGTGTTCTGGTAAGTCATGTCTCAATCTCCTGGCCATCCTGGGGAGGGGCGAGAGCCAACCGGGCCCGCTTCAATGGATGGCGTTGCTGTGGCTGGATGCAGCGCAAGAAAACAGGAAAACTTACAGAAAATCGTGTCGCTATCCCGACTTTTGCCTGTGATCTTGTGTAAATCAGTAAAGATAGTTACAAATGCGGCGTGGCAGACACCAACCTCCTCGCCGGGCCAGCCCTGCGCCGCCTGCGCAAACGCGAAGGCCTGACTCAAGCCGCTATGGCCAATGTTCTCGACATTTCGCCGTCCTATCTCAATCTGATCGAACGTAACCAACGCCCGCTTTCGGCCAAGGTGCTGGTGCGGATCATCGAGCGGTTCGAATTCGATCCGCGCTCCCTGCGTGAAGACGAGGCGATTGGCGGGTTCGATGGCCTGGTGCGCCGCTTGGCTGACAAGCGGTTCGCCGATCTTGGGATTGACCGGGAAGAAGTGCAGGAATTCCTGTCCGCCGCGCCGCAGATCGCCGCAGCCCTCGCCCGGCTGTACGATCAGGCTGGGAGCGGCGGGGAGCGTCCCATCGCCGAGGATGCTGCCGCCGCTGCCCGACGCGCGATAGAACGCTGGCAGAACCATTTTGCCGATCTCGATCACGCCGCCGAAGATCTGGCTGACGAATTGCGCCTGTCGCGCGGAGAAATCAGCGCCGCACTGTCTGAACGGCTGCGCGAAAAGCACCAGCTTTCGGTGCGAATCCTGCCTGCCGAGGTGATGCCGGGGCAAGTCCACCGGCTGGATCTCCACGCGCGGCAGTTGCAGCTGTCCGAGATGCTGCCCGGTGCCGCCCGGCGGTTCCAGATTGCCCGGCAGGTCGGCGCGTTGGAAATGCGCGAGGGGATTGAGGCGCTGGTGGCAGGGGCGGGTCTTGCCAGCAGCGATGCGCGCAATCGCTTGCGCGAACACATCACCGATTATCTCGCAGGCGCGCTGTTGCTGCCCTATCGTCGCTTTCTGCGGGCGTGCGAGGCGACCGGGTATGATCTCGCCGTGTTGCAGCGCCGGTTCGCGGTCAGTTTCGATCAGGTGGCCGAGCGGCTAACCACGCTGGGCCGGGTGGGCGAACGCGGCCTGCCGTTCTTTACCGCTGCGATTGATCGCGCCGGGCGGATGACGCGCTTTACCGCTGGGGGCAGCGGCGTGCTCTATCCGCTCGATGGCGCGCGGTGGCCAGCCTGGGTGCCCTATGCCGCCTTCGAACGGCCCGGCACCTTGCTGACTCAGGCCGTTACCTTCGGCGAAGGCGAAGCGAGTCCGCGCCATTGGTTCACGATCACACGCTCCGTCGATGGTGACGGTGTGATGTGCGCTGGCCGCCGCGCGGTGGTGCTGGGGATTGAGGCGCGCTTTGCCGGGGATGTCGCTCATGCGCGCGGCGTATCGCTGGATCGCGCCGATGCAGTGCCACTGGGCGTGCCATGCGGGCGCTGCGGCCGGGCCGAATGCCTGACCCCGGCCCCCGCACGCTTTGCCAGCGCGCTGGGGTGATCGCGCGCCATATCCTTTTGCGGCGTTAACCGTCATGCGCCGCAGAATTGCGCCGTTTTGGCTAGGTGGTGTAAAATTTACCGACACTTAAGGTCTGATGATTAGAGTGCAGCGTCGATAGCCAAAGGCCCGCATTCGCCATGATCCGCCTGTTCAAGCATTATATCCCGCATGCCGTGCTGTTGCTCGGCCTGCTAGACTTTGGCTTGCTGGTGGCTGCGAGCGAGATCGCCTGGCAGCTTCGCGCCTTGCAGATCGGGATGGAGCTGGGCGGCCTTGGCGGGCGCGGCATTGCCTTGATGGGCACGGCCATGATGATCTGGCTGGCGATGATTGCCGTCGGGGTTTATGGCCCCAATGCCTTGCGCAGCTTGCGGTTTGCGGGCGCGCGGGTGCTGGTCGCCATCAGCCTTGGGATCATTGCCTTGGCCGTGGTCGATTTCGTCATCCCCACCGATCTCTTTTGGCGATCAACGCTGCTCTACACCATGGGGCTGGCGATCCTGGTGCTGGTGTTTGATCGCTTGCTGTTGAACAGCTTTCTCGGGTCATCCGCGTTCCGTCGCCGGGTGATGGTGCTGGGCGCTGGTGATCGGGCGCAGCGCCTGCGCGCGCTGGGCGACAAGCCCGAAACGGGCTTTGCCATCGTCTCCTTTATCGCGATGAGCGATGATCCCCGCGTGGTGAAAGAGGCGATCCCGCGCGCCGCGATCCATGATCTGGGCCGCTTCGTGGAAAATCTGGGCGTGTCCGAAGTGGTGTTGGCCTTGCAGGAGCGCCGCAATGCGCTGCCTTTGAAGGACCTTTTGCGGATCAAGACCAAGGGCGTCCACGTCAATGATTTTTCGAGCTTTATCGAGCGTGAAACCGGCCGTGTTGATCTCGACACGGTCAATCCGAGCTGGCTGATCTTTTCCGATGGCTTTTCAAGTTCTCGGATGCTGTCCAGCGCGGTGAAGCGCATCTTCGATATCACCGCCAGCCTGACGCTGCTGGTGCTGACCTTGCCGATCATTGCGCTGTTTGCAGGACTTGTGAAGCTCGACAGCAAGGGGCCTGCCTTTTTCCGGCAGACGCGGGTGGGGCTCTATGGCGAGCCCTTCACGGTGATCAAGCTGCGCTCGATGCGCGCGGACGCGGAAAAGGACGGGGCCAAGTGGGCGGAGGAGAATGATCCGCGCATCACCCGGCTGGGCCGCTTTATCCGCAAGGTGCGGATCGATGAACTGCCGCAAACCTGGAGCGTGCTGAAAGGCCAGATGAGCTTTGTCGGCCCGCGCCCTGAGGTGCCGACCTTTGTCGAAAGCCTTGAGGAGGTAATCCCGTTCTATGGCGAACGGCACATGGTCAAGCCCGGCATCACGGGCTGGGCGCAAATCAACTATCCTTATGGCGCGTCGGTTGAAGATAGTCGCTGCAAGCTGGAATATGACCTCTATTACGCCAAGAATTACACGCCGTTCCTGGATTTCGTGATCCTGCTGCAAACCTTGCGCGTGATCCTGTGGCCAGAGGGCGCGCGGTGACCGGGGTGAGCAACCTGTTGCCCTTGGCGGCGTGCCTTGCCTGGCTGGCGGGTGCCGTGCTGAGCGCGGGCGCAATGCTTTGGATTTGGCGGCATGGAGAGCGCGCGCGGCCTGATCGCATCGCCTTGCTGATCGCGGCAGGATGCAGCACGGCATGGTGCGCGCTTGCTGCAATGCTTGGCCCTGATCACCCGGCCTCTGCAATGGCGGCGATGCTGCGCAATCTGGCGCTGATTGCCGCGATTTTCTGCCTGTTTTCAGCTGACGGACGCAGCAGCAGCCTGAAGCCGATCCGCCCGGTGATTATCGCGTTGGTGCTGGTGCAATTGCTGCACCCGGTGGTGCTGCTGTTCCAGCTGCGCGGCCATGATCTGCCGCAACTGGTGGATGCGGTGTTTGAAGTGCGGATGGTGATCGACCTGCTGGTATCGATCGGCGCGCTGATGCTGCTGCACAACCTTTATGCCGGCGCCGCCAGCGGATTGCGTCCGATCCTGCGCTGGACCGGGATCGGCCTGGCGGGGATTTTCTCCTATGATCTCAACCTCGCCACGATCGGCTATCTCACCGGTGATTATCCGCAGGTGATCGGCGACCTGCGCGGGGTTTTTTCCGGCGTGATGGCCGTGCTGTTTGCATTGGGCATGAATGCCGCGGGCCCGCGCGCGCAGTTCAGCCCGTCACGCGCGGTCACCTTCCGCACGCTCTCCTTGCTGGTTATTGGCATATATCTGGCGATGATGGTGCTGGTCACCAAGTCGCTGGCCTTGATTGGCGGCGATATCGCGCGCGCCAGCCAGATGATGTTCCTGGTGCTGGCAGTAGCAGCGGCCGCCATTGCCTTGCCTTCGCCGCGGTTGCGTGGGCGGTTGCGGGTTATCGCGACGAAGCACTTGTTCCAGCATCGCTATGATTACCGAGAAGAATGGCTGCGCTTCACCCGCACCATCGGGCGCGGTGGTACGGGCGATGCCAGCCTTGCCGAACGCGCGGTCAAGGCGCTGGCTGACATTACCGAAAGCCCGGCCGGGCTGCTGCTGATGCCCAATGAAGAAGCGCAGCTGGAGCTGACGGCGCGCTGGAATTGGCCGACGATTGCGGTGCCCGCCGTGGCCGCAGACTATGCCTTGTCCGCGCTGCTCGAACAGCACAATCTGGTGCTGGCCTTGGACGAGGCGCGGGCCGGGATCGATCACCACGGCGAACAGGTGCAGGTGCCTGCATGGCTGACTGAGGCGGAGGATGCCTGGGCGCTGGTACCATTGCTGCATTTCGATCGGCTGGTCGGCGTGATTGTTCTCGCCCGTCCGCGCACCCCGCGCCAGCTCGACTGGGAGGACTTCGATCTGCTGCGCGTGGCGGGCCAGCAGCTCGCCAGTTACCTTGCCGAACAGGCCGGGCAACAGGCGTTGATGGATGCCAGCCGGTTCGATGAATTCAATCGCCGCATGGCGTTTGTGATGCACGACATCAAGAACCTCGTCAGCCAGCTTTCGCTGCTCGCTGCCAACGCCGAAAAGCACGCCGATAACCCTGCTTTCCGCGCCGACATGCTGGTGACGCTGCGCAATTCGGCGGACAAGCTTTCCGCGCTGCTGGCGCGGCTAGGCCGCTATGGTTCGGGGCAGGTCCATCACCGCGAGGCGTTTGATCTGATCAAGCTGGCGCGCGAGATTGCCGAGCGGTTTCGCGCTGTCCATCCGGTGGCGTTGACGCGCCAGCAGCCGGTGGTCGTGATGGGTAATCGCGAGGCGTTGGAGCAAGCGCTGATCCATCTGGTGCAGAACGCCATCGACGCCAGTCTGCCGGAACTGCCGGTTTTTCTGGATGTCGCTGCCGAAGGGTTGACCGGCGCGATCGATGTGGTCGATTCCGGCCACGGCATGAGCCCCGAATTCGTGCGCACCGGACTGTTCAAGCCCTTTATTTCCTCCAAGCCGGGCGGCTTCGGCATCGGCGCCTTTGAGGCGCGCGAATTGGTGCGCGCGATGGGCGGCCGCATGGCGGTTGAATCGCGCGAGGGGATCGGCACGCGCTTTGCGATCCAGCTGCCCTTGGCCGAAGCCGTGCGCCTGCTGGGCGAACAGCAATCCCTTCAACGCACATCCCAAGAGGTCGCATGATGGCTGAGAAGAAACCGGTATTGCTGGTGATCGAGGATGATCCCGGCCTGCAAGCCCAGTTGAAATGGGCCTATGATGATTTCGAGGTGGTGATCGCCGGCGACCGGGACAGCGCGCTCGCTGCGCTGCGATCCGAAACGCCGGGGGTGGTGACGCTCGATCTTGGCCTGCCGCCTGATCCTGATGGCACCACCGAAGGCTTTGCCGTGCTCGACGCGATCATGGCGCTGAAACCTGATACCAAGGTGATCGTCGCCAGCGGCCACGGCGCACGCGAAAGCGCGCTCGATGCCATCGCGCGGGGGGCCTATGATTTCTACCAGAAGCCGATCGATATCGCCGCCTTGGGCCTGATCGTGCGCCGCGCTTTCAACCTGCGTGCGATCGAGGAAGAGAACCGGCGGCTTGTCGCCAGCTCCAGCGCGGACAAGACGGTCCTTGGCCGGATGATCACTGGCGCTCCGGAAATGGTCAAGGTGGCACGCACGATCGAGCGGGTCGCCAAAACCAGCGTTTCGGTGATGCTGCTGGGAGCCAGCGGGACGGGCAAGGAACTGCTCGCCCAAGGCCTGCACGATGCCAGCGACCGCGCCGACGGCCCGTTTGTGGCGATCAACTGCGCCGCGATCCCGGAAAACCTGCTCGAAAGTGAGCTATTCGGGCATGAAAAGGGGGCTTTTACCGGCGCAATCAAGACCACAGAGGGCAAGATCGAAAGCGCACATGGCGGCACGCTGTTCCTTGACGAGGTGGGCGACATTCCGCTGCCCTTGCAAGTCAAGCTGCTGCGGTTCTTGCAGGAACGCACCATCGAACGGATTGGCGGGCGGCGCGCGATTGCGGTGAACACTCGTATCGTGTGCGCCACACACCAGGACCTTGAACGCATGATCCAGACCGGGGGTTTCCGCGAAGACCTGTTTTATCGCTTGGCCGAGATTGTCGTGCGCATCCCCGGCTTGGCGGAACGCCATGGTGACCCCGTGCTGCTGGCCAAGGCCTTCCTCAAACGCTTCGCTGGGGAGATGAACCCCGCTGTCACCGGCTTTGCCCCCGATGCGCTCGCCGCGATTGATGCGCATGACTGGCCGGGCAATGTGCGCGAGCTGGAAAACCGCGTGAAGCGCGCGGTGATCATGGCCGATGGCAAGCTGGTCAATGCCGGGGATCTCGATTTCGGCAAGACTGATGAAGAGGACGGCGATGTGCTGAACCTCAAGGCCGCGCGCGAGGCGGCGGATCGCCGGGTGATCCGCCATGCGCTGGCCCGCAGCGAAGGCAATATCTCCAGCACGGCCAAGCTGTTGGGGATCAGCCGCCCGACCCTGTATGACCTGTTGAAGCAATATGATCTGCACGCGTAGCTCTCTTACCGTCGGATTGGCACTGGCGCTCGCGTTGGCGGGCTGTTCGGGCATTGGCGGCGGCGCTGGCGGTTCCGCATCCAATCCCGAAGTCGCCGGGCTGCTGGAAGAGGCGCAGTCACTGATGGTGGACGGCGCGCTGGCCGATGCCGGGCGCAAGCTGGATGAGGCGCGCAGCCTTGCGCCAGACGATCCTGACCTGTGGGTGGCGATAGCCAAGCTGCGGTATCGCGGGGGGGAGCATTTCACTGCTGTCGAAGCGGCAGACCGGGCGCTGGCGCTTGGCCCCGATCACGCGCCTGCGCTGGTGATGCGCGCGCTGCTGGTGCGCGATGCCCACGGCTTTGCCGCAGCCCTACCATGGTTCGAAGCAGCGCTTGCCGCCGATCCTGGCAACCGTGAAGTCTGGGCAGAATATGCCGCCACGCTGGGCGATATTGGCGCGGGGTCCGCTACCCTAAAGGCCGTGGCCAAGCTGGCCGAGGCCGCGCCGGACGATCCGCGGATTCCCTTCTATCAAGCGGTGGTGGCGGCGCGTGCGGGCGATCTGCCGCTGGGCCGCAGCCTGCTGGCGCGCAGCGGCATGGTGACGCGCGGCGTGCCTGCCGCGATGATGCTGGATGCGGTCATCAGCCTTAAACAGGGCAATCCTGCCAGCGCCTCCGAATTACTGGAACAGCTGGCCGCCCGGCAGCCCGGCAACGTCCGGGCGCGCGAACTTCTCGCAAAGGCCTTGCTGCAAAGCGGGCGCGAGGACGAAGTGATTGCGCGCTTTGCGGCTGAAGTGACCAAGCCTGAAACCTCGCCCTACCTCGTGGCGGTGGTCGCGCGGGCCTATGAACGCAGCGGTGACCGTGCCAAGGCCGCCCCCTTGCTGGCCCGCGCTTATGGCGGAACCGATGGCGCGCTGGCAGTGTTGAGCCTTCGCCCCGGCCTGCCTGCGCCGACGGCCGAGCTGCGCAGCCTTGCTGGGGCGGGCAATTGGGCCGGGGCAAGCGCCAATGCCGCCGCCTTGCGCGATCGCTTCCCCCTGTCTGCTGACGTTGCCAGCCTTGCAGGTGATGCCAGACTGGGCGCGGGCGATCCGGCTGCCGCGCTGGAAACCTATGCGCTCGCTGTGAAGGTCAAGCGGCCTTGGCCGCTCACCCGTCGTGCGGTGCTCGCCTATCGGCAGGCTGGGGATGAACTGGCCGCAGATACCCTGCTGGCCCGGCATGTCGGCGGGGAACCCAATATGCCATCAGCGCTGTTTGCGCTGGCAGAGCGGCAGGCAGAGCAGGGCGAGTGGGGCCGCACGGCGCTGTCGCTCGATCATGCGATGGCGCTGGGCGGGGCGCATGATCCGGCGCTGCTGACCCTGCGCCTCAGGGCTGCCCGCGCGCTTGATGATGCTGGCGACGTGCGTCGCTTTGCCGTGATGCTGGCAGAAGTGCGCCCGCTTCTGCTGACCCGACCTTAGCCATCCACCCACTACCTCAACCTCGACAAGCAGGGCAAGGCAGGGCAGGGCGCTGCCCCTGATGCCTCAACCGCGTTTTCTTGCCCGCCTGCCGTTTCTGGCCGACCCGATGATCGCGGTGTTGGTCAGCATGACCACGCTTGCCTTGGTGCTGCCTGCCACGGGCGAGGCACGCGATTGGGCCAGCATGGTTTCGAATGCCGGGATATTTGTGCTGTTTCTCGTCAACGGCATGCGCATCCGCCGCGGCGAGATTGCGCGGGGGCTGGCGAATTGGCGGTATTTCGGGCCGCTGATGCTGTTTGTCTTTGCGGGCATGGCGGCGGCCGGTGTGGGCTTTGCGGCGCTGGCGGGAACCGTCTTGCCTCCGCTGGTGGCATTGGGCTTCGTCTATCTCGGCTGCCTGCCATCCACTGTGCAATCGGCGGCGAGCTACACCAGTCTGGCGAACGGCAATGTCGCGCTGGCGGTGGTTGGGGCGGCGCTCATCAACATTGCGGGCGTCTTCGTCAGCGCGCCGCTGTTCGCGCTGCTCGGCGGGAGCGGCGCGGGAGATATCGGCAGCGATGCGATCATCCGCATTGGGCTGATCTTGCTGCTGCCCTTCGTGATCGGTCAGATCGTGCAGGATCGGGTGATTGACCGGATTGCCACCCACCGTGCCCGCATCGCATGGCTTGATCGGGCCGTGATCGGAATTGCGGTCTATGTCGCCTTTTCTGGGGCCGTCGAACAGGGGCTGGGGCAAATGTTCAAATCGGCCGATTGGGCAGCTCTGCTTGCCCTGGTGGCCGCGTTTCTGACCTTGGCTTTGGGCGCTGCTTGGGTGATCAGCGGTCTGCTCGGCTTGCCACGGGCAGACCGGATCGCGTTTCTGTTCGCCGGATCGCAGAAAAGCGTCGCCATCGGCGCGCCGCTCGCTGCGATCCTGTTTCCGCCATCAGTAGCCGGGTTCGTAATCGCCCCGCTGCTATTGTATCATCTAGCCCAATTGGTGCTGGCCGCGCCGCTGGCTATGCGTCTGGCACGGGGTTAGCCGCTGCCTCGGCCTTGGCGTGCCGCACTGACCACCAGAACGACAGGCCGATCAGGATCGCTCCGATCAATCCGGTGATCGTTTCAGGGATATGCACCACCGCGGACACCAGCATGATCCCGCCCAGCACCACAATCGCCCAGAATGCGCCGTGTTCAAGGAAACGATATTCGGACAGCGTGCCCTGCTTGACCAAATGCACCGTCATCGAGCGGACGAACATCGCGCCAATCGACAAACCCAGCGCAATCACGATCATGTTGTTCGACAGCGCGAACGCCCCGATCACACCGTCAAAGCTGAAGCTGGCATCAAGAATGTTGAGGTAGATAAACCCGCCGAGCCCGCTGCGCACCACCGCGCCTGCGAGCCTTGCCGCTTCCTCGCGCATTTCGAGCCAGTGGCTCACCGCTTCCACCGCGATATAGGTCACCAGACCGAGCATCCCGGCAACGAGGAAGGTGTGGGCCTCCTCGATCGACAGGAAGGTTGAAATGCCCCACATCGTGACCAGCAGGATCGCGATTTCGATCGCGGGCAGCGCCGAGACCTTCGACAGCGCGCGTTCGATCGCGCCGATCCAGTGCACTTGCTTTTCGGCGTCGAAGAAGAATTTCATCCCCACCATCGCGAGGAACGCGCCGCCAAACCCGGCGATGCCGATATGCGCGGAACTCACCAGCGCTTCATACTTCGCCGGATTATTGAGCGAGAGGTTCAATGCCTCCATCGGCCCGATGCTCGCCGCGATTGCGACAATGGCGAGCGGGAACACGATCCGCATCCCGAACACGGCAAAGGCGATGCCCCAGGTCAGGAACCGCTTCTGCCAGACCTCGTCCATTTCTTTCAGCACCGAGGCGTTGACCACGGCATTGTCAAAGCTGAGCGAGACTTCGAGCACCGAGAGGATCGCCACGATCCACAGCACCTCGGCCATGCCGATCAGCGTGCCCGAGCTGACGTAGCCGTAGTAACCGGCAAGGCCCAAGCAGATCAGAGTGAATAGGAGCGAACCTTTGTAGAAACGGAGCATCGTCTGCATGGCAGGGGGTTTTGGAACCTTCTGAGAGGGAAAGAGAGGGACTTCAGCTTTTGAGCTGATAGGTTTGTTCTTCGCTGGGAAAGGCGCGGTTGCGCACTTCCTCAGCGTATTTTGCAACCGTGCGGTCGATCACCCCGGCAATGTCCTCGTACCGCTTCACGAAGCGCGGTACGCGTTCGAACATGCCGAGCATGTCTTCGGTGACGAGCACCTGCCCATCGCACTGCGCCGAAGCGCCGATGCCGATGGTCGGGCAGGCGACTGCCTTGGTTGCGGCGATAGCAATGGGTTCCACCACGCCTTCGATCACAATGGCAAAGGCGCCCGCCTGATCGAGTGCGATGGCATCCGAGACGATCTTCTCCGCCTCAGCATCAGACCGTCCGCGCGCGCCGTAACCGCCCAGCACATTGACCGCCTGCGGGGTCAGGCCGACATGGCCCATCACCGGAATGCCGCGTTGGTTGAGGAACGCGACCGTGGGCGCCATCGCCGCTCCGCCTTCCAGCTTCACTGCCGCCGCGCCGGTTTGCTTCAGCAGGAACGCTGCGCTTTCAAACGCTTGCTCTCGTGACGCTTCGTAGCTGCCGAATGGCATGTCGATGACCACCACCGAATGATACGACCCGCGCACCACCGCCGCGCCATGGTTCGCCATCATGTCCAGCGTCACCGGGATGGTCGAAGGCAGGCCGTAAATCACCTGACCCAGCGAATCTCCCACCAGCAACATATCGCAATGGGCATCGAGCAACTGCGCCTGCCGCGCGGTATAGGCGGTCAGCATCACCAGTGGCTCGGCCGTCACCCCGTCGCTCTTGCGCGCGCGGATGCCGGGCACGGTGAGCCGCCGCATCGGCTGCGGGGTCGGGTTGGCCCGGCTGGTGCTGGTGTCGAGCTGAAAGGTCGTGGACATGGGGCAAGCCTCTAGCGCCTGCGCGCGCCGGGGGAAAGAGCGCGCTTTCGACTTGTGTTGCGGGCCTGTTACGCTAGCTTGCCGCCCATGTGATCGCGCTGGGGATTGGCTGGCGATCGTGGGAGACCATTCCAGATGTTTCTTGGTAGAGTAAAGCCGCTCGATGCGATCCTTGCAACAGCGCAAAAGAAGTCGTTGCACCGTACGCTTGGGGCTGTGCAGCTTACCCTCTTCGGGATCGGGTGCATCATAGGCACCGGTATTTTCGTTCTGACGTCGGCTGGCGCGCAGAAGGCTGGGCCGGGGTTGATGCTAGCCTTCATCATCGCAGGCGCGGTCTGCATCGTCGCGGCGCTGTGCTATGCCGAGATTGCCGCGATGATCCCGGTTGCGGGCTCTGCCTATACCTATACCTATGCCACAATGGGGGAATTGCTCGCCTGGACAGTGGGTTGGGCGCTAGTGCTGGAATATGCGATCGCGGCCTCGGCAGTATCGGTGGGTTGGTCGGGCTATTTCACGGGCACGATCCTCAACGAGTTTTTCAACTTCAGTTTACCGGCCTGGCTCACCGCCGGGCCGCTGGCTCTGGGCGGGGCAGAGGGCGGCTTTGTCAATCTGCCGGCGTTCATCATCGCGCTGTTGATGACGTGGTTGCTGATGGTCGGCACCACCGAAAGTGCGCGTTTCAACGCGGTGCTGGTGGCGATCAAGATCACCGCGCTGACCGCCTTTATCGGGCTGACGCTGACGAGCGCCTATTTCGATCCGGACAAGTTCAATCCCTTCCTGCCGGCCGGCATTTTCGGCGGTTTCGGGACCGGGGTTGGTGCGGTTGGCGCTGCGGCAACGATCTTTTTTGCCTATGTCGGGTTCGATGCGGTGTCGACTGCGGCCGAGGAAACCAAGAACCCGCAGCGCAATGTGCCGATTGGCCTGGTGGGCTCACTGGTGATCTGCACCATTTTCTACATTCTGGTGGCAGCCGGGGCCGTCGGCACCATTGGCGGCCAACCCATCATGGGGCCGGGCGGCGTGCCGTTCCCCGCAGGGTCGGAAGAACTCGCCCGCCAGTGTCTGCTGCCTGAGCACCGGGACGCGCTGGTCTGTTCAAATGAGGCACTCGCCCACGTGCTGCGCCAGATCGGCTTTTCGGGCGTGGGCAACGCGCTGGGCATTGCTGCGTTTCTCGCCTTGCCCTCGGTGATCCTGATCCTGCTGTTCGGCCAGACGCGCATTTTCTTTGTGATGGCGCGCGATGGGCTGTTGCCGGAGAAGCTGGCGGAAGTGCACCCGAAGTGGAAGACGCCCTATATCGTCACCGCCTTGACTGGCATAGTGGTTGCTGTGGCGGCGGCTTTCCTGCCGGTTGGGCAATTGGCTGACATCGCCAATGCTGGCACGCTCTATGCGTTCCTGATGGTGGCGGTTGCGGTGATGCTGCTGCGCAAGCAATCGCCTGATCGTGAGCGTCCGTTCAGGGTGCCAGCGCTGTGGCTGGTCGGGCCGCTGACGATCATTGGCTGTCTGTTCCTGTTCCTCAACCTGCCGTTTGAAGCGATGCTGGTCTTGCCGGTGTGGACTGCGATCGGGCTGCTCGTCTATTTCGCCTATAGCCGGGGCAAGAGCCATCTTGGCCGCGGTATCGTCGTGGTGATTGATGATGTGGCGGGTGAGGAGACGATGGTGCCAATCCATCCGTCCGATCAGTAATCACCTCATCGAGGTTTGTAGAGGGGCCGCCTGTGATGGGCGGCCCCTTTTGCATTCCCGCGCCCTTCGCATTGCACTTGTGCCAATATTGGAACATAAAGCGAACACATGAGTCGTTCGTCTATGTCCTTCAAGCCATCGCCTGCCCAAGTCCTGCCCGCTCGCCTGCCCGAAGCGCGCTGGCGGCCGGGGCTCGATGTGCCGCCATTTCACTCCGAAATCTTCGCCTCCAGCGCTGAAGGGAGCGGGGCGGGGCTGGCCTTGGCGCTGGCGCGGGATGCGCTTGCAGGAGCGGGGGCAGGGGCGGGTGAGGGTCACCGCCACGTGCTGTGGGTGCAGGATCGCAAGGCGATCCAGCGCGGCGGGCGGCCTTGCCTTGCGGGCCTGCCGCCTGATTGGCGCCGCCGCCTGATCCACGTGGCCGCCGCCACGCCCGAAGACGCGCTGTTCGCGCTGGAGGAGGGGCTCAAGTGCCGCGATCTCGCCTGCGTGATCGGCGAGATTGCGGGCAATCCGCGCGCGCTGAACTTCACCGCCTCGCGCCGGCTGAGCCTGACAGCGGAACGCCACGAGGTGCGGCTGTGGCTGGTGCGGCTGGATGCGGAGCCTGACCTCTCCTCGGCCCGGATGCGCTGGCAGGCGCGCGCAGCCCCGTCGCCGCCGCCGCGCTGGAACCCTGTGGCCCCCGGCACTGCCACCTGGCACGCCGAATTGTTTCGCGCGCGGGCCCATGCGCCGGGCGAATGGATGTTGAGCGATGATGATGGAACCCTGCGCCTCCACAGCGAACTTGCCGAGCGCGCCGCCGCCGCGCCGGATTCTGTCCATCTGGCTCGCCCGACTTTCGGTCGATCGCTGGCGGCTCGCGCACGCGCCTGATGCGCGCGCTGCTGCCGATGGCGCGCCCACCGCGCTGATCAGCGACACCGCGCATGGCCCACGGATTGTTGCGGCCAATGATGCCGGCCTTGCCGCAGGCGCGCGAACGGGCATGCTGCTCGCCGATGCGCGGGCGCTGTGCCCGCAATTGGAGGTGGTTCCGGCCGATCCGGCGGGCGATCTGGCGGCGCTCGAAAAGCTCAGCATTTGGGCGCAGCGTTGGGGGCCGTGGAGCGCGCTTGATCCGCCCGATGGCCTGCTGGTCGATGTCACCGGCGCGGCGCATTTGTTCGGGGGGGAGGAACGCCTGCTGGCCGATGTCGCGCAGGCCTTCACCGCCCGCGGCCTCACCGCCCGCGCCGCGCTCGCGCCGACCGCCGGGGCGGCGTGGGCGTTAGCGCATTTTGGGCGGCCGGGCGCGATCCTAGCTCCTCCCCGTGGCGAGGAGGATCAGATGCTCCGCCTGCTTGGCGCGCTGCCGGTGGCGGCGCTGCGGCTCGACGATGATGTGCTGACCGTGCTGCGAAGGCTCGGGATCAAGCGGCTGGGCCAATTGGCCAGCCTGGGCGGGGCCGGGGTGGATGATTCCCGGCAAGAGGCCGCCGCGCGCGACGCCCTGCGCCGCCGGTTTCGCAACCACCGCTCGCCCGCTGCTCATCCGCTGCTGCGGCTTGATCAGCTGCTTGGCCGGGTGCCCGAACCGTTGCTGCCGGTGATCGCACGGCCCATGCCGATGGTGCAGCGCCGCTTGATGGAGCCGATCCGCCACCGTGATTTGCTTGACCGGGTGGTGGATGATCTTGCCGCCGATATGGTGCGCGCACTCGCCGCGCGGGCAGAGGGCGCGCGGCGGCTCGAACTGGCCTTGTGGCGGGTTGATGGTGAGGTTGTGCAGCGCCGGATCGAGCTTGCCGCCGCCACCCGCGAAGCCAGCCACATCACCCGGCTCTTCGCTGCGCGGCTTGATGGCGTAGAGGCCGGGTTCGGGATCGAGGTGGTGCAGCTGCGCGCCAGCTGGAGCGAACCGCTCGGCGCCTCGCAAGTCGATCTTGATGCCGCTGCCGAGCAGCACGGCACCGCGCTGGCCGCCTGTATTGACCGGCTGAGCGTGCGGCTTGGCCCCAGGGCTGTCACCCGCCCGGTCCCCCGCGCCAGCCACATCCCCGAACGCGCGCAGGGCTGGCAGCCGCCGCTGGATCCGGTGCCGTCCAGCCAGGATGGGTTGGCCTTCCACACTCGCCCCTTGAAGCTGCTTGACCGGGCTGAATTGATCGCGGTGCTCTATGCCTCGCCCGATGGTGTGCCGCAGCGCTTCCGCTGGCGCGGGCAGGTGCACGAGGTGGCGCGGGTGGAGGGGCCAGAGCGGATCGCGCCCGAATGGTGGCGCGAACGCTCCACCGCTCGCTTGCGCGATTATTACCGGGTCGAGGATAGTGCCGGGCGCCGCTACTGGATTTATCGGCAGGGCATCGCAGGCGACGGGCGCGGCGGGGTGCCCGATTGGTTCCTGCACGGGCTGTATGGTTAATGGCCTTTTATCGCCCCACTTAGCATTTTTTTACAAGTCTGTGCGATAATGGGCTCATGAACATGAATTCAATCCACCGCGCGTCTGAACGCCGTCCGATGAGCCTGATGGTGAAAAGCCGCGTGCGCTCTCGCGTGGTGTTCGTCGATCTGCTGGATTTGTCCGAAGGCGGCTGCAAGATCCGCGGCAAATCGGGCTTTGCCGACGTGGGTGATCGCGTGACGATGAAGGTCGGCGGAATCAACGCCCCGCTCGGTACGATCGCCTGGATTGAAGGTTCGGTGGCCGGGGTCGCCTTTGAAGGCACGATGCACCCGGCCGTAATTGATTTCCTGTGCGAACAGGACAGCACCCACGCGGTCAGCCTGAATCGCCGCCGCGCGGTGTGATGTTGGCTTGCAAGCTTTGCATTTGGCAGAAGGGACATTGGAACATATAAGGAACAAGGAAAGGTGTTCCCCAAAGTTCCATGGTTCAGCAAACCCTTCGACAACGATTGGAAATCCTCGCCGATGCGGCGAAGTATGATGCGTCTTGCGCGTCATCGGGCACGGCGAAGAAAAATTCGTTGGGCGGAAAAGGCGTGGGCTCGACCGAGGGGATGGGCATCTGCCACGCCTATGCGCCGGATGGTCGCTGCATCTCGCTGCTCAAGATCCTGCTGACCAACCACTGCATTTTCGACTGCCACTACTGCGTCAACCGCAAGAGCTCGAATGTCGTTCGCGCGCGGTTTAGCCCGCAGGAGGTGGTTGACCTCACGCTCAATTTCTATCGCCGCAATTATATCGAAGGGCTGTTCCTGTCCTCGGGCATCGTGAAGAGCGCCAATCACACGATGGAGCAGATGGTCGAGGTCGCCCGGATCCTGCGCGAAGAACACGATTTTCGCGGCTATATCCATTTGAAGACGATCCCCGAAGCTGATCCTGAGGCGATCCATCAGGCGGGGCTCTATGCTGATCGGATTTCGATCAATGTCGAACTGCCGACGCGGGCAAGCCTGACCCGGCTCGCACCCGACAAGGACGAGAGCCAGATCGAAGGCGCGATAGGCCGCACCAAGGCGCGGATTATCGAGGCGAAGGACGAACGCAAACGCTTCCGCCACGCGCCGCGCTTTGCCCCGGCAGGCCAGTCGACGCAGATGATCGTCGGCGCGGATGATGCCAATGATACTGCGATCATCGGCAAGGCGAGCCGGCTCTATGGTGCCTTCGGGCTGCGGCGGGTCTATTACAGCGCCTTTTCGCCAATCCCCGATGCGTCTGCGGTGCTGCCGTTGAAGCGCCCGCCGCTGTTGCGAGAACACCGCTTGTACCAGTCTGATTGGCTGATGCGGTTCTACGGGTTCGCGCCGGGAGAGGTTGCGGACGCGACAGAGGCGGATGGAAATTTGCCGCTCGATATTGATCCCAAGCTCGCCTGGGCATTGAAGTTTCGCGAAAGCTTCCCGGTTGATGTGAACCGCGCGGCGAAAGAGCAATTGCTGCGCGTGCCGGGGCTGGGGACCACGGCAGTGGCGCGGATCATCGCGGCGCGGCGGCATCGGACGTTGCGGCTCGACGATGTGGCGCGGCTTACCGCCTCGATTGCCAAGGTGCGGCCGTTTATCTGTGCGCTCGACTGGCGACCCACCCTGCTCACCGACCGCGCCGACCTGCGCCGCCTGCTCGCGCCGCGCGAAGAACAGTTGGAGCTGTTCTGATGGAGAGGCTGCTTTCATCTCCCCTCCCGCTTGCGGGAGGGGCAGCGAGACTTGCGAGCTTGCTCGCTAGTCGCAGCGGGGTGGGCCTGCCGGCCCAGCGCTTCGCGCACCCACCCCCAACCCCTCCCGCAAGCGGGAGGGGAGGCCCATGACCGCGATGCAGCATGTCTCGCTCGGCGCGCATTACGCGGTCCACCTCCCCGCGCCCGATGATTTCGCCTTCTGGCGCGAACGGGCGCGCGGGCTCATCCAGTGCGATGTGCCACCTGATCGGGTCTCGTGGGTCGAGCCGGGGGGGACCGGCGATCTGTTTGCTGAGGGGCCGTCTCGTGGTGACAAGCGCATGCCCTCGCCGCCCGCCGATGCCTTGCCGGTGCGGGCCAGTCAGCGGTTTCTGACGCTCGTCCGCAGCGCCGCGCTGCATAGTGATCCGGCGCGTTTCGGGCTGCTTTATCGGGCGCTGTGGCGGCTCCAGCGCAACCCTCAGCTGATGGAGGACAAGGCCGATCCGGAAGTGCGCCGGATTGAGGAACTGGCCAAATCGGTGCGCCGCGATGCCCACAAGATGCACGCCTTCGTCCGCTTCCGCGAGGTGCAGGAAGAGGACGGCACCCCGCATTTCGTTGCCTGGTTCGAGCCCGATCATCACATCGTCCGCGCCGAAGCGGCGTTCTTCATGCGCCGCTTTGCCAATATGCGCTGGTCGATCCTGACCCCGCGCGGCAGCGTCCATTGGGATGGAGAGATGATGCGCGAAGGCCCGCCTGCGCGGCGCGAGGATGCGCCCGGAGATGATCCGGTCGAGGATCTGTGGCGGTCCTACTACGCCTCGATCTTCAACCCGGCGCGGCTGAAGGTCGGCGCGATGCTGTCCGAAATGCCCAAGAAATACTGGAAGAACCTGCCCGAAGCCGAGCTGATCCCGCAGCTGATCGCCGGAGCACAAGCGCGTGAGGCAGCGATGGTCAAGGCGGGCGAACGGGCTGAACGATTGCGGCCCACCACGCTGGCCGCAATCGCGCAAGGCGCTGCCGCCTGCCGCGACTGCCCGATTGCCGATTGCGGCACCCGCGCGGTGGCGGGGGAAGGGCCGGAAGCCGCGCCCCTGATGATCGTGGGCGAACAACCGGGCGATCAGGAAGACATCGCCGGGCGCCCCTTCGTCGGCCCGGCGGGACAATTGCTGAACGACTATCTGCAAGCCGCAGGGATCGATCGGGCGAGCGCTTACGTCACCAACGCGGTCAAGCACTTCAAGTTCACGTGGAAGGGCAAGCACCGGTTGCACCAATCGCCGGGCGCGAAGGAGATCGACACCTGCCGCTGGTGGCTCGATGCCGAGCGTGCGGCTGTGCGCCCGCGCATCGTGCTGGCGCTGGGGGCAAGCGCGGCGCGCGGGTTGCTGGGGCGCACGGTTAGCGTCAGTCAGGCGCGGGGTCGGGCGATTCCGCTCGATGACGGGGTGGAGTTGTGGGTGACGGTGCACCCGTCCTATCTGCTGCGCTTGGAGGGCGCGGCGCGGGACGAACAGGCGGCGCTGTTCGCCAATGATCTGGCGCTGGTGCGGGAGCGGTTGGGCGCTGACTGATGCCAGAAGGCCCGCTCACCCCCGATAAGCGCACGCTTGATGTCGACCCCGATGGCATCGCCGCCCCGCCGCGCGCGCCTTTCGTGGAGCTGGGGCTGGTGAGCTGCTTCAGCTTCCTGCGCGGTGCGTCCGATGCGGTGGATCTGGTGCTGGCGGCCCACGGACATGGCTATGACGCGATCGGGATTGCCGATGTCAATTCGATGGCCGGGGTGGTGCGCCTGCATACCGAGGCCAAGACGTTGAAGCTGCGCCCCGTGATCGGCTGCCGGATCGAAACCGTCGAGGGGCTCGCCTTCCTTGCATACCCCGAGGACCGCGCCGCCTATGGCCGCTTGTGCCGCTTGATCAGCGCCGGGCGGATGCAGACGCCTGAGGGCGAATGGCAGGACAAGGGCGTGTGCCAGATTACTCTGGCGATGCTGGCGGCGCACTGCGAGGGCGTGCAGCTGATCCTGCTCCCGCCGGATGATCTAGCGGCGCGGTTCACGATTGCGGTGCCGAGCAACGTCATCCCCTTTCCATCAATGGGTTCACGCAAAGACGCGAAGAGGGCAGCGCCTTCCGCCGCCGAAGGCGCGTCATCGGCCAGCTTGCTGGGATGTCCGGAAGAAGATGATGCGGAGCGGCTGCGCCGCGAGCGCGACATCTTCGCGTCTTCGCGCGAACAAACCCTAGCGTTCCCCGACCTCCTCCCCCACCTCATCCGGCAGATGCCGACCATGCGCCACATCGCTGCTAGCTATCTCTACCGCGGCGATGACATCGCCCGGATCGAGCGGCTCGACTGGCTCGCCCGCGCGCATGGCCTAACGCTGCTCGCCACCAACGATGTCCACTACCACGCCCCCGAACGCCGCGCGCTTCAGGACGTGATGACCGCGATCCGGCACAAGACCACCGTGGCGGCGGCAGGTCACCTGCTCCACCCCAATGCCGAGCGGCATCTGAAGTCGCCGGAGCAGATGCAGCGCCTTTTCGCCCGCTGGCCCCACGCGATTGCCGCCGCGCGCGAGGTGGCGGATCGCTGCCAGTTCAGCCTCGATGAATTGCGCTATGAATACCCCGAGGACATCTACCCCGATGGCCAGACCCCGCAGCAATATCTGGAGACCGAAGTCTGGGCCGGGGCAGGGCGGCGTTATCCCGCCCATGAATCAGGAGGAGGCCTGCCAGATACTGTCCGCACCACGTTGGAGCGCGAGCTCGCGCTGATCGCCAAGCTTGATCTGGCGCGCTATTTCCTCACCATCAAGGACATCGTCGATTTCGCGCGCGGCCAAGACCCGCCGATCTTGTGCCAAGGGCGAGGGAGCGCGGCGAACTCTGCGGTGTGCTACGTGCTCGGTATCACCAGCGTCGATCCAGCCAAGCACCAGCTCCTGTTTGATCGCTTCATCTCCGAAGAACGCAAGGAGCCACCCGATATCGACGTCGATTTCGAGCATGAGCGGCGCGAGGAGGTGATCCAGTATATCTACGCCAAATATGGCCGCCACCGCGCAGGGCTATGCGCGACCGTGATCCACTACCGCCCGCGCATGGCAATCCGCGAGGTGGGCAAGGTGATGGGCCTTAGCGAGGATGTTACCTCCGCTCTGGCCCGCACCGTGTGGGGCGGATGGGGGCGCGAAATCAGCGAGAAGCATGCTGCCGAAACCGGGCTGGATGTGACTGACCCGCACTTGCGCCGCGTCCTCAAGCTCACCGAGCAGATGATTGGAATGCCGCGCCATTTGGGCCAGCATGTCGGCGGGTTTATCCTCACCGAAAGCCCGCTGACCGAGACCGTGCCAATCGGCAACGGCGCGATGCCCGATCGTAGCTTCATCGAATGGGACAAGGACGATATCGACGCGCTCGGCATCCTCAAGGTCGATGTGCTGGCGCTGGGGATGCTGACCTGCATCCGCAAATGCCTTGATCTGCTGGGCGCGCATCATGGCCGCGCGCTGACGCTCGCCACCGTTCCGCGCGAGGATCCGGAGACCTATGCAATGCTGCGCAAGGGGGACTCCCTCGGGGTGTTTCAGGTCGAAAGCCGGGCGCAGATGAATATGCTGCCGCGCCTGCGCCCGCGTGAGTTCTATGATCTGGTGATTCAGGTCGCGATTGTCCGCCCCGGGCCGATTCAGGGCGACATGGTGCACCCCTATCTGAAGCGCCGCCGAGGTGCGGAGCCGGTGCAAATCCCCGCGCCCGCGCCCGAACACGGCCCGCCGGACGAGCTCACCAGCATCCTCGGGCGGACGCTGGGCGTGCCGATCTTTCAGGAACAGGCGATGAAAATCGCGCTGGATGCCGCGAAGTTCTCCAGCCTCGAGGCCAACCGATTGCGCAAAGCGATGGCAACCTTTCGCAGCCGGGGAATGGTGGACGAGCTGCAGGACATGATGGTCGAACGCATGGTTGCGCGCGGATATGACCGTGATTTCGCCCAGCGCTGCTTCAATCAGATCCGGGGCTTTGGCGAATATGGCTTTCCGGAGAGCCACGCGGCGAGCTTTGCGCAGTTGGTGTACGTGTCGAGCTGGCTCAAATGCCATTACCCAGCGGCCTTCGCCTGCGGCTTGCTCAATTCGCAGCCGATGGGGTTTTATGCGCCAGCACAGATCGTGCGCGATGCGACTGAGCATGGGGTCGCCGTGTTGCCGGTGGATGTGAACCACAGCCAGTGGGACTGCACCTTGGAAAAAAAGGAAAGGGGTTCGCACGGAGAGCGCAGAGGAAAGGAGGCCGCGGAGAGGGTTACGCCTGCGGCGCAGCCGCACTCTCTTTCAGGCGGTGCGACAGGCGGCAACGTCGCGGAAGATGAAGGTGCCTTCGGCACGCACGACATCTCTGCGGCCTCCTTTCCTCTGCGATCTCTGCGTGAACCCCAACTCGGCGACGATCACGCCCTGCGCCTCGGCCTCAGGCAAATCGACGGCCTGCCAGAACACGTCGCTGCCGCTTTGGTCAGCGCGCGCGAGGCGCGCGGGCCTTACCGCGATATCGCCGATCTGCGCGCGCGCGCGGGCCTCAGCCCTGTGCATATTGAACGCCTCGCCAGCGCCGATGCCTTTACCTCGCTCGCGATCTCGCGCCGTCAGGCGCTGTGGGATGCGCGCAGCCTGATCGCCGCGCCCGATCTGCCGCTGTTCCGCGCCGCTGCTGTCCGCGAGGAGGGGGCTGAGCGCGCCCGGACCCTGCTGCCCGCCATGCCCTTGTCCGAGGAAGTGGTGGCCGATTACCAGACCACGCGCCTCAGCCTGAAGGCCCACCCTATGGCGTTCCTGCGCGCCGATCTTGCCGCACGCGGCTTTGTGCGGGCGAGTGATCTCAGGGAGCGCAAGTTTCGTTCGATGGTGCAGGTCGCCGGCGTGGTGCTGATCCGCCAGCGGCCGGGCAGCGCCAAGGGGGTGACCTTCATCACGCTCGAGGACGAAACGGGCGTCATCAACCTGGTGGTCTGGCCCGATCTCAAGGAAAAGCAGCGCAAGGTGGTGATGGGCGCGCGGCTGATGGAGGTGCGGGGCCGGGTCGAATATGATGACGAGGTGATCCATGTGATCGCCGCCCACATGACCGATGCGACACAGCGGTTGCATGCCCTGTCAGACGATCTGCTGGAGGCACCGCTTGCCCGCGCTGACGAGGTCAATCGCCCGATGCCCGATCGCGGCCCGCCGCTCCCGCGCGAACTCACGGCTGAATTGGCTCCCCAGCCCAATGTGACCGGCCATCCGCGTGATCATCGAATTCTGCCCAAGTCACGGGATTTCCACTAGGATGTCGCTGTGATTCGCCGAAAACAGAACAAGCAGTTGCGCGCCGCGCGCCGTGCGATGGTGGCACTTGTGCTGGTGGTCGCCGCCATTGCCGGTTGGCAGTGGCTGCAAACCCGCCCGCAGCACAACCCTTGGGCACCGCTTGACCTGCGCGATCCGCCGGGCTGGGCCACCGCCCAAAAGCTGACCGCCCTGCGCGAGAATGTGGGCGAATGCCGAGCCGTTTTGGCGCGCAGTGAAGTTGCCTTTACCGCCTTGGCCACGACCGGGGATGGCCCCTGCGCGCGGCCTGATCGCACGCAGCTCGGCAATTATCCGCTCGCACCCAACAACCCTGCCGTGACCTGTCCGGTGGCCGCCGCGCTCGAACTGTGGCGCCGCGAAAGCGCCGCGCCTGCTGCTCGCGCGATGCTCGGCAGCGATCTTGCCCGGATTGAGCACCTTGGCGCGTTTTCCTGTCGGCGCATGTATGGCGGCGCTGATGGGCCATGGAGCGAGCATGCTACCGCCAACGCGATCGACATCGCCGCTTTCGTGCTCGCAGACGGGCGGCGGATCAGCGTGTTAGAGGACTGGGAGGGGAAGGGGCCAGAGGCCGCATTCCTGCGCACTGTGCGCGACGGGGCCTGCGGCAGCTTCGCAACCGTGCTCTCACCCGATTACAATGCTGCCCACGCCGATCACTTCCATCTGGACCAGGATGACCGCTGGGTCGGCGTCTGCCGCTAAAGCTCAGTTGGATTCGAGCGCGTATCCTGCTGACCGAACGGTGCGGATCGGGTCCTTGGCGCCGTCAATCCCAATGGCTTTGCGCAGGCGGCGGATGTGGACGTCAACCGTGCGCAATTCGATGTCCGAGCCCGTACCCCACACCCCGTCAAGCAACTGCCCGCGGCTGAACACCCGGCCCGGGCTTTCCATGAAGAACTTGAGCAAGCGGTATTCAGTCGGCCCCAATTGCAAGGCGCGGCCGCGGCGCTGCACCTTGTGCGCCACCGGATCGAGCTTGAGATCGCCGACCTCAATCGTCTCTCCCGCCAGTGCCGGACGAATACGGCGCATGACGGCAGCAACACGGGCGAGCAATTCGCGCGGGCTGAACGGCTTGGTCAGATAATCATCCGCGCCCGTCTCCAGCCCGCGCACCCGGTCATCCTCGGCTTCGCGTGCGGTCAGCATGATGATGGGAACGTGGGCGGTTTCCTTGTCGCGGCGCAGGCGGCGGCAGACTTCGATCCCGCTTGTGCCTTCGATCATCCAATCCAGAATGATCAGATCGGGCACTTCCTCGCTGGCAAGAATCAGCGCTTCGTCACCATCGCCGGTGCAGCGCACGGCGTAGCCTTCGTTCTGAAAGCGATATTCGAGCAGTTCGGACAGCGCCGGATCGTCTTCAACCAGCAAAAGTTTGGCAGCGGACATGCAGAAGATGCCTCCTCGCGCATCCCCCTGGATAGCGCTTTCCGCCCCTATGTGTCACTCGCGCGACAGTTTGATGAAACCGGATGCGACAAGTTTTGCACATGCTTGTGGCAGACCGCCCGCCCCGCCTCCCCGCCCGGCCACCATAACATAGTGGTACTATTGGTGGCCGGGCGGGGAGGCGGGGCGGGCGGTCTGCGTCACGCGACAGCGTGACCAAAAAAGTCAGCGATCACCCTCAGGCGGATAGGCGCCAGTCGCTGCGAAGTGCACCATCTCGGCCACGTTGGTCGCATGATCGCCGATGCGTTCGATATTGCGCGCCACAAACAAAAGTTGCGCAGCGCTAGAAATGGTCGAAGGATTTTCAACCATGTAGCTCACAAGATTGCGGAAAATGGAGTTGTAGAAGCCATCGACTTTGGCGTCAGTCGCGATCACTTCGCGCGCCAGATCGGGATCGCGCGCGGCATAGGCGGTCAGCACATCATGCACCATTTCGCCCGCCAATTCGCCCATGGCCGGCAGCAAGGTGAGCGGTTCAAACCGGCCGCGGCCCTCGATCATGCCGGTGCGTTTGGCGATGTTCTTGGAATAATCGCCAATCCGTTCGAGTACGCCGGCAATTTTCAGCGCGGCGATCACTTCGCGAAGATCATCCGCCATCGGCGCGCGCAGGGCGATGATCCGCACTGCGAGCTTATCAACCTCTATCTCAAGCGCGTCCATGCGCTTGTCACGGAGTACAACCTGTTCGGCCAGCGCTTCGTCGCCGCGCACCAGCGCATCGAGCGATTCCGCAATCGCGACTTCGGCCAGGCCGCCCATCTCCGCGATCAACCCGCGCAGCCGGGTGATGTCCTCATCGAACGCCTTGACGGTATGTTCGGCCATCAACCGTACCGCCCGGTGATGTAATCCTTGGTGCGTTCTTCGATCGGATTGGTGAAGATTTCCGAGGTCGGGCCATATTCCACCATTTTGCCGAGGTGGAAGAACGCTGTGCGCTGGCTGACGCGGGCTGCCTGTTGCATCGAGTGGGTGACGATCACGATCGCGTAACGGCCTGAAAGTTCATCGATCAGTTCCTCGATCTTGGCGGTGGCGATCGGATCGAGCGCGCTCGCCGGCTCATCCATCAGGATCACCTCGGGGTCAACCGCGATGGCCCGGGCGATGCACAGGCGCTGCTGCTGGCCGCCCGACAGAGCCGTGCCCGAATCGTCGAGCCGGTCCTTGACCTCATCCCACAGGCCCGCCCGCGTCAGTGAGCGTTCAACGATCACGTCAAGATCGGCCTTCTTCTCGGCAAAACCGTGGATCTTCGGGCCATAGGCGATGTTTTCGTAGATTGATTTGGGGAAGGGGTTGGGCTTCTGGAACACCATGCCCACGCGGGCGCGAAGTTGCACCACGTCCATCCGGTCGCCGTGGATATTCTCGCCATCGAGCTCAATCAGCCCCGTCACCTTGGCCGCGCCGATCGTGTCGTTCATGCGGTTGAAGCACCGCAGGAAGGTTGATTTCCCGCAGCCCGAAGGGCCGATGAAGGCGGTGACATAATTGGGCGAGATGTCGATCGACACCTCGTCAATCGCCTTCTTGTCACCGTAAAAGACGCAAACGTCACGCGCGCGGATTTTCGCGCCTTCGTCTGCCATGTTGGGATGGATCACAGTCACCAGCGTTTCTCGAACTTGTTGCGGAGGTAGATGGCAAGGCCATTCATGGCGAGCAGGAACACCAGCAACACGATAATAGCCGCGCTGGTGCGTTCCACAAAGCCGCGATCAATCTCGTCAGACCACAGAAATATTTGCATCGGCAAAACAGTGGCAGGCGAAGTGAACCCGTCAGGCGGCGTCGCGACAAAGGCGCGCATCCCGATCAGCAACAGCGGCGCGGTTTCGCCGAGCGCGCGGGCCATCCCAATGATCGTGCCCGTCAACATCCCCGGCAAGGCCAGCGGCAAGACGTGGTGGAACACTACCTGCACGGGCGAGGCGCCAATCGCCAGCGCTCCATCGCGGATCGAAGGCGGCACCGCCTTGATGGCGTTGCGGCCAGAAATCACGATCACCGGCATTGTCATCAGCGCCAAGGTCATCCCGCCAATCAAGGGCGCGGAGCGCAGGTTGGGGAAGATCGCCAGGAAGATCGCCAGCCCCAGCAGGCCGAAAATGATCGAAGGGACAGCCGCAAGATTGCTGATCGAGACCTCGATCAGATCGGTCCAGCGATTGCGCGGGGCATATTCCTCTAGATAGAGCGCCGAAAGCACACCCACCGGGAAGGCCAGTGCAAGCGTGACCAGCATGGTCAGCATCGAGCCTTTCAGCGCGCCCCAGATCCCCACCGCCTGCGGGCTGGTGGCATCGGAGCGGGAGAGAAAGCCCCAGTCCCAATTGCGCGCCAGCTTACCCTCGCTCGCGAGGCGTTTTGCCAATGCTTGCATTTCCGGCGCGCCCTCGCCTTGCAACCCGGCGGCGAGCGCGGAGGTGGTTGGCAGTTCGAAGGTGGCGGTGCGGGTGACGAGCGTCGGATCGGCAGCAAGCGCAGCGGCGACATCCCGCCACCCCTCGTCGGATATCTGCGCAGCGGTGTCGGCGCCAAGCTGCTGTTCGGCATAGAACTTCACCACATCGGGAAGGCCCTGCATCTCCAGTGTTTGTGTGGCGCTTGGCGCGTTGAATGACACTGCGTTGCCTGTGACCCCGCTTTCGGGGAAGTCGATTGTCACTGTCAGTTCGGCGCGCTGGAAACCGGCAATGCCGTTGATCAGCATATTGCCGAGCAGGAACACCAGCACCGCAAGCGAAAAGGCGACAGCACCAAAGCCGAGCAGGCGAAAATTGCGTTCAGCGCGGTAGCGACGGGCAAGGCGCGCTTCGAAATCAGGGGTGCGGGTGGGCCGTTCGGCGCCAGCGGATGCGGTGGCGCCGGCTGCGGGAAGGGCGGAGCTGCTCATTCGTAAGCCTCCCGGAAGCGTTTGACCACGCGCAGGGCAATGAAGTTCAGCGCCAGCGTCACCATGAACAACACAAAGCCGAGCGCAAAGGCGCTGAGCGTGGCCGGGTGATCGGTGCTTTGTTCGCCGGTCAGCAGCTTGACGATCTGCACTGTCACGGTCGACATCGGCTCAAGCGGGTTGGCGGTGAGGTTGGCGGCTGGCGAGGCGGCCATCACCACGATCATCGTTTCGCCAATCGCGCGGCTGATCGCCAGCATGATCCCGGCGACGATACCGGGCAGGGCGGCGGGGAACAGCACGCGGCGGATCGTTTCGGATTTGGTCGCGCCCATCGCCAGACTGCCGTCGCGCATCGCACCGGGCACGGCCGCCATCGAATCGTCCGCCATTGATGACACGAAGGGAATGATCATCACCCCCATGACGAGCCCGGCGGCGAGCGCGCTTTCGGTCGATGCGCTGGTGATGCCGATCGCCACCGCCGCATCGCGGATCATCGGTGCCAGCGTCAGCGCGGCGAAATAGCCGTAGACCACAGTCGGCACCCCGGCGAGCAACTCCAGCATCGGCTTCACCCAGGCGCGCACGCGCGGATCGGCATACTGGGTGAGGTAGATCGCGCTCATCAGGCCCAGCGGGATCGCCACGATCATGGCGATAATGGCGCCGATGAAGATTGTGCCCCAGAAGAGGGGAACTGCACCATAGCGCGAGGCATCGGTCGCTTCGGGGCTGACCATGGTGTCTGGGCCCCAGACTGTTCCGAACAGGAAATCGACCGGGGAGACGATGCCGAAGAACCGCACGGTTTCAAACACCAAGGAGCCAAAAATGCCCATCGTGGTGAGGATGGCGACCAGCGATGCCAGCATCAGGATCATCATGATCGTCCGCTCCACCTTGGTACGGGCGCTGAAATCGGGGCGCAGGCGCAGAAAGGCAAAGGCGCCGCCTGCAAGCGCGATCAGCACCGTCACAATGGTGCCGATGGTGTTGTAGCGGGCAACCGCATCACGGAACGGCGCAACCAGCGCCTCGGCCTCTTCGTTGAACACGCCGGGGGCCTGCCCCAGCGCAACGGCGCGCGCTTCGCCCAGGAATGCGTCACGTTCAAACCCAGTGGCAGGCAAAACGTCAGCGGCAGTCGAGGTGAGCACGGATTGCAGGATGAGTTGCGGTGCAATCACACCCCACAACGCCACAAAGCCCAGGACCGGCAGCACCATCCAGAGCGCCACATACCAGGCATGGTATATCGGGCGCGAGGTTGGGCGCTGCGCCGGATCGCTCGACTGGAAGCTCCAGGCCTTCGCCCGGCCGGCCAGCCATCCGGCCAGTCCAAGGCCGATCGCAATCAGGATCAATGTGATCGGCGACATGTCGGTGATCTGTGTTTCCTGCAGGCGGTGCGCAAATCGGTGAGCGCCGGCAACGCCCCTGTAAGCCGGCCTCTATGCCATGGCTGGCGCATGTTGAAGAAAAAAGACATTGCTATGACAATTGTTCGGAATTCGCCTCGGCCGAGGTCGCATCGGGCGTGCCGTCGTCCTCGGATTCGGGAGTTGGCTCAGGTTCAGCGAGCGGGATGCGCACCACGACACGGGTGCCCCTGCCCACTTCGCTGGTGATGTCGAGTCGACCGCGATGCCGCTCGACAATATGTTTCACGATGGCAAGGCCCAAACCGGTGCCGCCCGAGGCCCGGCTGCGACCGGGGTCGGTGCGATAGAATCGGCGCGTCAGGTGCGGGATCTGCTCGGGCGCGATGCCATCACCTTGATCAACCACGGCAATCCGCGCCTGATCGGCCTGGCCCAGGTCAAGCGTCACGGTCACCGGCTTATCCGCCGCGCCATATTTCAGCGCGTTGTCGACCAGATTGCGCACCACCTGCTCCAACTGTTGCAGATCGCCAAGAACGCAGGGTTCTGCCGACAATTCCAGCAAAAGCCTGTCGATCCGGTTTGGCCCCGCCGCGTCGCGCGCGGCGCGTTCCACCAGCGACGCGAGATCGATCCGCTCAGTCGGTAAATCGTGCTTTTCCGCCTCAACCCGCGACAGGCTCATCAGATCGCTGACCAGCGCGTGAAGCCGCTGTGCTTCGCGTTCGATAATGCCGAGAAACTTCTGCGCGGTGGGCGTGTCGAGCTTGCCGTCGCCTTCTTGCAGCGTTTCGACATAGCCGAGAATCGCCGCCAGCGGCGTGCGCAACTCGTGGCTGGCATTGGCGACGAAATCGGTATGCGCGCGGCTGATGTCTGCTTCGGCAGTCTGGTTGATGAACTCCAGCATGGCCAGCCGCTCATCAATCTGCTGGCGATTGATCTGCCAGATATCGCCGCGCCGCACGAGCCCGCGTACGATGACTTCGCCTTTGCGCTTTTCGTTGAGGAGCGAGATCGCCTCAGGCTGGCGCAGCGCCACGCGGGCATCCTGCCCGACTACATGCGGCCCCAGCATCCGCCGTGCGGCGCGATTGGCCATGGCAATGGTGCTGCGCTCGGTGATCATCAGCGGGGTGGTGGAGTTTTCGATCAGATCGCGGATCGAATCGATGGTGACCGGTTGCTTGACATCCGTCTTGGGCGGTTCAGGCGGCCGCCCCGATGCCACGAGCAGTGATCCCACCCACACTGTCAACACCGAGAGGCCGATGATCCATTCGACCCCTAATGACAGCATCGCGCCGAAGGTCAGCAGCGCCAGAAGAGTGCCGGCGATCGGGATGTTCTGGCCGCTGCCCATGGCGCAGGGCCATACAGGCTGTCAGGCGTTGTGGGAAGCGGGGGGAGCCATGCTTTCTGCCAAGAAAAAAGGCGGCCAAGCCGAAGCCTGCCGCCTTTTTCGATCGCACCAAAAATGGTGACCCCTACGGGAATCGAACCCGTGTTTCAGCCGTGAAAGGGCCGCGTCCTAACCGCTAGACGAAGGGGCCGTCGCGATTGCGAGAGCGGGCCTTTAGGGGGGTGATTGGGGGCGGTCAAGCCCGTTTGCGAGGGGCTTTGGCAAAAACCTGCGCGCACCGCTCAATCGGCAAAGGCGGCGTCTTCCAGATGCAGTTCTGCGGCCGGGCGATTGCCCCAATCATCCAGCTTGACCCGCCCGGCAAGGTGGAAGCGTCTCCCGTTGCTGCGGTGGAGCAAAGTCTGCCCCATTTCGGTCTCGCCCGCGCGGAAGGCGATGGCCTTGAAGCTGCGGCCGTCATTGCCGCTGGCGATCACTCGCAGGTGGTCCTTGCCAACGATATCGGCCTTGACGATCCGCACCGGGCCAACAGCCACGCGCGGTGCGGGCCAGCCGACCCCGTACGGCCCGGCAGCCTCCAGCGTTTCCACCAGCGCAGGCGTCAGTCCGCCGGGCGCCAGTGCGAGATCGAGCAATAGCGCAGCTCCCGATCGGGCCCGGTCAACATCGCGCGCCAGTCGCGTATCGAGGAAGGCAGCAAATTCGGACAACCGCGCCGGATCGATCGTCAGCCCCGCCGCCATGGCATGCCCGCCGCCTGCCACCAGCAGCCCTGCTTCGCGCGCGGCGATGATGGCGGCCCCCAGATCGACCCCGCTGATCGAGCGGCCCGAGCCTTTGCCCTGTGCCTCATCCAAGGCGATCACTACTGCGGGCTTGCCGGTCTTTTCCTTGATGCGGCCCGCCACAATTCCGATCACGCCGGGGTGCCAACCGTAGCCTGAGATCACTTGCACGGCCATGTTGTGCTGCCCGGCAAGCTGCGCTTCGGCGGCTTCCTGCACTTCGCCTTCGATGGCGCGGCGTTCCTCGTTCAATTGCGAAAGCTGCGCGGCGATGGCGCGGGCTTCTTCGGGATCGGTCGTGGTGAGCAGGCGCACACCCAAAGTTGATTCGCCGATCCGTCCGCCAGCATTGATGCGTGGGCCAAGCGCAAAGCCGAGATCGCTTGCTTGCGGCGCGCGGGTGAGGCGGCTTGCATCCATCAGCGCCGCCATGCCGATTCGGTCACGGCGGGCGAGCACCTTCAGGCCTTGCGCCACGAAGGCGCGGTTGAGCCCGTGGAGCGCGGCGACATCAGCCACGGTGCCAAGCGCCACCAGATCAAGCAGGCCCATCAGATCAGGCTCGCGCCGGTGATCGCCGAACCAACCCTTGCCGCGCAAGCTTCGCACCAAGGCTACGCCAAGCAGGAAGGCGACACCCACTGCCGCCAGATGGCCGTGCGCGGCTCCGGCGTCGCTCTCGTCCAGCCGGTTGGGATTGACCAGCGCGGCAGCCGGGGGAAGTTCGGCTGAGCATTTGTGGTGATCAACCACGATCACATCGACACCAGCATCACGGGCCATCCCCAGCGCTTCATGCGCCATTGCCCCGCAATCGACCGTGACTATCAGTTGCGATCCCGCCTCACCCAGCCGCACCAACGCTTCGCCTGATGGGCCATAGCCTTCGAGCAGGCGGTCAGGGATGTAATAGCCCGCCTCCAGCCCCAATTGTCGCAGCAGCTCAGCCAGCAATGCTGCGCTGGTCGCGCCATCGACGTCGTAATCGCCATAGATCGTCACGCGCTCGCCCGTCATGACGCTGTGCGCAAGGCGCGTTGCAGCGGTTTCCATGTCGCGGAAGATCGCTGGATCGGGGAGGAAGCCGCGCAAGGTGGGCTGGGCGTGGCGTTCCAGATCATGCTCGGCCACGCCGCGCGTCAGCAGCAATTGATCAAGGATCGTGCGGTTCAGTCCGCGCGCGTCAGCACTTTCCGTGTCGTCCAGCGCCATATTGCCGCCGCGCCAGCGCCACGCCTTGCCAGACAGTGAAGCGGTGACACCAAGGACGCTAGCCAACATTTGCGGGGCAAGGGGGGATGAGGCCATCCTGTCGCCCTAGCGCAAATGCAGCGCCATCAACAGGCTGGCGCGATTGACAATCGACAGCCGCGCAGGCGATGCCTTGACCCCATGACCATTCTGCCCGCGCAGCCCTGCCTGCTGATCATCTGGCACAGCCGCACCGGGGCGAGTGCCGCCATGGCGCGGGCGGCCGCCGAAGGGGCAGGCTCTGCCGCCTTGCTGATCGCCGCTGCCGATGTCGTGCCCGATATGCTGCTGGCCGCCGACGGCTTGATCTTCTGCTGCCCTGAAAATCTTGGCAGCATGAGCGGGATGATGAAGGAGATGTTCGATCGCGCCTATTACCCGGTGCTCGGCCAGATCGAAGGGCGGCCCTATGCCACTGTGATCGCGGCCGGATCGGACGGGGAGGGGGCGCAGCGGCAAATTGATCGGATCGCCACCGGATGGCGTCTGCGCCGCGTGACTGATCCGCTGATCATCAATTTCGGCGCGCAGACTCCGGAAGCGATTGCCGCTGCCAAGCAAGTGCCCGCCGCTGCCTTGCAGCAATGCCGCGATCTCGGCACATCCATGGCTGAGGGGCTGCGGCTGGGCGTGTTCTAGGTAGTATCACTTAGTTAGACCGCATAAGCCACTGGGGACTCGACGATAGGTTGCAAACACGCCAAGTATTGACGCTACGTTCTCGGCTCTGATGGGCGCGTTATGAAGGGGGCCTGCGCGATTTCACTGACTCAGCGTGCCGATGCCGCGGAGCTCACGCTGCTGTTTGCCAAGGGCAAGCGGCCGGATCATGCTGCCATCAAAGCGGCCGTAGCGCAGATTCCGGCGATCAGGCTGAGCCATGATCCGCTGGCCGATGGGGACCTTGCAGATAGCGCAGGCTGGGCCGAGTTGCTGCGGGATGGCTTGACGTTTGATGTGTGCGGACTGGCGCCGGGCCCGGCGGTCGCCTTCCCGGATATCGCCAGCCGTGTTGATCTGGACGAGGGCACTTCAACGGATCACATGGAAGCCATCGCAGTGCTTCCCGGCCCGCATCTCACCTCATCCGCACGCAGTCTGCCAGTTGTCCGCGGAATGCTGGCGCTGGCCTGCGATCTGGTGCGGCAATTTGATGATCTTCTGGCGGTGAGCTGGAGCCCTTCGCAGACCGCCATCGGGCGGCGCTTCTTTGAGTCGGTTACAACCGCGTGGCTGAAAGGCGGGGCATTCCCGGCGCTTGGCTTGACCGCCTTTTCGGGCACGCCCGATGGAGCCGTACAGAGCTTGGGCCTCGCCTATTGGACCGGGCAGGAGCTGCGCATCGAGCCGCCGCTTTCTCATGACAAGGTTGCTGCCACGCGGCTTGGCACGCGTCTGGTGAACCGGCTGGTGCTGGCGGGGATGGTTACGGCAGATGAGCGCATTTTGGGCCCGGACGGCACAAGGCTGGTTCTGCGTCCCTCGCTCGATCGCGCGATGATCAGCGTCTGGCGAGAATAGATGCAGATCAAGGGTCGCTCCGCACACCGCATCGCTATCGCCTTTCGCTCGGTCAATCTGCCGGGTTCGGATGCTTATGATCCCGGATTGCAACGGCATCATCTGCTGCCGCAGCAATTGCTGACCGGCCGATGCTTTGGTGCGATGTTCGGCGCGATTGGGCTGGGGGCGGTGGGGTTTGATGATTTCCGGCGCAATGGCTTGCTGCTCCCGGCCACCGAAACTGCCACGATCCGCACCGGCATGCCGCTGCATCGTGGGCCGCATCGGCGCTATAACGAGGTGGTGATCGCGCGCGTAGGCGTGATCGCGGATCGCTGGGCGCTGGCACGCAGCCGCGATCCCGAGGCGGCTCTGATCGAGGCCCGGCTGCGGCTGGGCCTGTTGCAAGGTGCATTGCGACGGCAATTGCTGGCCCAGCGTCGGCGGGTGCTGCTCAATCGCAACGACCCGCTCGGCACCGGGTTTGATTTCAGCGAGCTTGACGCGATGGCGGAAAGCCTGTGGGCGGCCCAGTTAGCGTTCTCCAGCGTCAGCCACGGGGGTAATAGACGGGGTCAATGAGCGCTTCAGGATGTAGCGGGCAGCAGGTCGGTAGGAAAGCGAGACCAATAGCTACTCCGCCGCTTCGGCCAGCGCGCCCCACGAGGCGTAATTGGAATTGGCCAACATCCGCGCCTTGGCGTCGTGATACTCACGCTCAAACCGGGCGACGAGGTCTTCCACCGTGCCCACCTCCTTGATCGTGCCGATGCCCTGGCCCGAACCCCAGATGTCCTTCCAAGCCTTGGCCTTGGTGTTGCCGCCGCTGCCGAAGTTCATGGCGCTGGGATCACTGACTGGCAGATTGTCCGGGTCCATACCCGCCGCCTCGATTGAGGAGCGCAGGTAGTTGCCGTGCACGCCGGTGAAGAGGTTGGTGTAGACGATACCTTCCGATGAGCCTTCGACGATGCCGTCCTTGTAGCCATCGGTGGCATTGGCTTCCTTGGTGGCGATGAAGGCGCTGCCCGCGTAGGCGAAATCGGCGCGCAGGGCTTGCGCCGCAAGGATCGTCGCCCCGTGGCCGACCGCGCCAGACAGCGCGACCAACCCGTCAAACCATTCACGGATTTCCTGCATAAGAGCGAAGGGCGAAAGCGCGCCCGCGTGCCCGCCAGCGCCTGCTGCCACCGGGATGAGGCCGGTCGCACCCTTTTCAATCGCCTTGTGGGCAAAGCGATTGTTGATCACGTCGTGCATAGTCACGCCGCCCCAATTGCGCACGGCGGTGTAGATATCCTCGCGCGCGCCCAATGAGGTGATGACCATCGGCACTTGCCACTTGGCGCAGGTCGCCATGTCGGCGTCGACCCGGTCGTTGGTCTTGTGGACGATCTGGTTGACCGCATAGGGCGCGGCCGGACGATCGGGATTGGCGCGGTTGTGGGCGGCGAGTTCCTCGGTGATCTGGTGCAGCCATTCATCAAGCTGCGATTGCGGGCGTGCGTTCAGCGCCGGAAAGCTGCCGATAATTCCCGCTTTGCACTGCGCGATCACCAGCTCGGGGCCCGAGACGATGAACAGCGGCGAACCGATCAGCGGCAGGCGCAGACGATCAAACGGGGCGGGAAGCGGCATCGGTTTCTCCTCAAAACGTATCATCGTTAACCCGCGTCTCTAACGCCGGTTCCGGGTCTGCCAAGCGCGATTTTTGGGGGGCCTTACGGTTCACACAAAGACGCAAAGACACAAAGTTGGGGCAAAATGACTTTCCCTTTGTGCCTTTGTGCCTTTGTGTTAGGCCCGCCTCGGGCGCGTTGGTCAGCCAAGCAGATTCTCAAGTCCATAGAACCGCGCCGCCGTGCCAGCGTAGAGCGCGGCTTTCTCGTCAGCGCTCGCTGATCGGGTCAGGCGCTTGAAGGCGTTCCACAGCACCGCGTAATCTGCGCCCCAGTAATCGACCGGGTAGTTGCTTTCGAACATGGCGCGGCTTGGCCCGAAGGCTTCGATGCAGGTTTCGATATAGGGCCGCCACAGCGCCGCGAGATGCTCTGATCCGTGCCCAGCGGCGGGGCCATCCTCGGGCAGTGCGCAAAACGCCATCGCAAGCCCGCCAAGCTTCACCACCACGTTCTCGCACTTCGCCAGTTCGCGGATGTTGCTGCGCCACACGTCGAACCGCTCGTGCAGGCGACCCTTGTAGACAGCGACGCCGAGCGGTGTACCGCAATGGTCAAGGCAGATCGGCTGATCGGGGAAGGCGCGGGCAAGATCGATCACATCTGGCAATTGCGGTTCGAGGATCCAGGCATCGAAGGTCAGCCCGCGCTTGCCCAGTTCGGCGAACCCCGTGCGGAAGGTGGTATCGCGGTATAGGCCTTCTGGGTGGTGGAACGGGGGGCCGAGCACTTCCGGATCAGCATCCCATGCACCGGCATGGCGGATACCCTTGAACCGGCCCGGCGCGGCGGCGGTCAGCGCGTCAAGCACCACGCCAGCGCCGCTCCCCAGCATCAGGTTCGCATGGCCGACAATCCCGGCGCAGGCGCGGCCCGGCCCATAGAGCCCGCTGGCTGATTGGGCTGCGACGCCATTGACGAATTCCACCTCGCCCACCGGCTTCAAGGCATCGCCATAGGCTCCGTTGTAGAACGCGCCGCATTCCATGAAGACCGTGCCGATGATGTTGTGCCCACTGCTCAGGTGCGCGTGGAGTTGGTCGAAGGTGTAATAGGCGTTGTCCACCAAGGCCGCGATGAAGTGATGATGTGGCTGCGGGAACATCGGCACCATCGGCCGCAAATCCCACAGGTGGTGGTGCGGATCGATGATAGGCAAATCGGGTTCGAGAATCGGTTCGGGCGCGGCGGTTTCGTTCATGTTTCTCTCCCCTCAGGCGCGTGTTGGAGACACAGGTTACACTGTTCAGGAACAGAAAACCGCCGCATCCCGTGGCCGCCTTTCCAATCAGCATTAACGGGCGGATGTGCGGGCGTCATTCTCCATTTGATAGACATTGCTTGGGGTGTAGGAAAAGGCTGAAATGTCCGCGCGTCACGCGGCTTTTGCTGGCTCAGTTCGCATTGAGACCGTGCGGTGCCCGCGTGCCGAGACGCACTTTCCAGCTGTTTTCTCGGGCAACCACCTGGCGGGGGTCGATTGTCTCGGGAAGCCGTTCCAAGATGGAAAACTGGAAATACTCGGGGTTTCGGTCCCTAAGCAGGTTGTTCCCGCCGTGTCCTGAACGGCCATAACCAAGCCATCGTCCAAGCAGGTTGTCTTGCCCATAGGCTGACCCGACATAGCAAGAACCGTCCGTCAAGTCTTTGATAAGGTAGATGCCGCGCCAACTTCCCAAGAGATCTGCGTGGCGCCGTGGAAGATGAGTTAACTCCTGCCACCCAAAAACAAGCTGATCCCAATCATCAAGCCTAGGAACAAGAGCCTGTTCTTCAAGAATTGCGATAATCGGCAGCACATTGCGCTCGGCGCGTCGGAACCAAGACCGTTCGGGAGGAGGCCAAGCTACTCTCAAACATCCTGACCATTCAGGATGGAAGGAGACTACGCGTGTTTGGCTAAACCAAATCACCTCGGTTCTGGCGCGTTGGTCTCGAACCAGAGGATCAACCAGTGCCGCAAGCGCCGGGTTAGTCAGCCAGCGGTTTCCATCGACAACTGTTCTTTCGTCAATCTTGAACAGCCCCACGAACAAGGCTCGGTTCCCGCCATCCGCAACGAACGAAGCAATATATTCTACTCGCTTCAGTGCCGCCTCTGTTCGGGGTCCATGGGATGATTGGTAGTCGATGAAGCTCTGCTCGTCCTCATGGGCTAGCCGCCGCAACGCCTTCCTGAGTAAGGGGTCGGACGGCTGATGGCGCATAATGATGACATTCTGCGGTTCAATTCCAGCCCGTACCAATAAGTCATTGAATTCCATCTACCTATCCCGCCACCGCCGCATTGGCCGCACTAAGCACCGCGCGCACGCTGGCGGTTGCAATGTCCTCGTCAATCCCGCAGCCCCAGATAGTGCGCCCGTCAGCAGCGCGGCATTCAAGGTAAGCCGCCGCACGCGCATCGGTGCCCGCGCCCAGCGCGTGTTCGGTGTAATCGGCGACTTCGAGCTCGACCCCAAAGGCGTCGCGCAGCGTTACCATAACACTTGAGATGAGGCCGTTGCCTCTGCCCGAAACCGACTGCTCCTTGCCTTCGACCGCGATGGTTCCAGCAAAGATGCGCGTGCCGTCGTTGGCCCGGCTTTCCTCGTACCGCACAAGCTGGAAATGCTTGGGATGGGTCTGGACATGATAGGCGGTCTTGAAGGCATCCCAGATGTCGGCTGCGCCCAATTCGCGGCCCAATTCGTCAGCCATGCGCTGCACATGTTTGGAGAAATCGGCCTGCATCCGCTTGGGCAGTTTTAGCCCCTGATCCTTCTCCAGCACCCAGGCGAACCCGCCCTTGCCGGATTGCGAATTGACGCGGATTACGGCTTCGTAATTGCGGCCCAGATCGGCCGGATCGATCGGCAGATAGGGAACGCGCCACGCTTCGTCATTCTGCGTCTCGCGCGCTTCGAAGCCCTTCTTGATCGCGTCCTGATGGCTGCCGCTGAACGCGGTATAGACCAGCTCGCCGCCATAGGGGTGACGTTGGTGGACCGGCAGGTCGTTGCAATAGGTGACGGTCTCGATCACCCGGTCGATGTCGGAGAAATCGAGGCCGGGATCGACCCCTTGAGTGTAGAGGTTCAAAGCCATCGTCACGAGGCAGCAATTGCCGGTGCGCTCACCATTGCCGAACAGGCAGCCTTCGACCCGGTCGGCCCCTGCCATCAGCCCAAGCTCCGCTGCCGCAACGCCGGTGCCGCGATCATTATGGGTGTGGAGCGACAGGACGGCGCTGTCCCGATTGGGCAGGTGACGCCCGAAATATTCGATCTGATCGGCGTAGATATTGGGCGTCGCCGCCTCGACCGTGGCGGGCAGGTTGAGGATGATCGGATGGTCGGGGGTGGGCTGGAGCACCTCCATCACTGCGGCGCACACCTCGATGCTGAAATCCAGTTCGGCAGTGGAGAAGGTTTCGGGCGAGTATTGGAAATGCCAATCGGTGCCGTGGTAACGCGCGGCTTCGTCGCGCATCACCTTGGCCCCCGCGACGGCGATGGCCTTCACCTCGTCCTTGCTCATCCGGAACACGATATCGCGCCACGCAGGGCTGACGGCGTTATAGAGGTGGACGATCGCGGTTCGCGCGCCTTCCAGGCTGGCAAAGCTGGTGCGGATCAGGTCTTCGCGGCTTTGGGTCAGCACCTGCACGGTGACATCATCGGGGATCGCCCCCGATTTCACGAGGCCGGAGATAAAATCGAATTCGGTCGCGCCTGCGCTGGGAAATCCGACCTCGATTTCCTTCACACCTATTTCGACCAGCAGATCAAAGAAGCGGCGCTTCTTCACCGCGTCCATCGGGTCGATGATCGATTGATTGCCATCGCGCAGATCGGTGGACAGCCAACGCGGCGCGGTTTCGATCAGGCGCGAAGGCCATTGGCGATCGGGCAGGTTGATCTGGCCGAAGGGGCGATATTTGACGGAAGGCTGCTTGAGCATGGGCATGGAATGAGGCTCGTCGCGGTAAGGGATGGGAAGCTGCAGCAATTGACCCTTGAGCGGGGAGCCGCGCTGCACCTTGCGCGCGGCGGCCTACGCCCAAGGGCGCATAAGTCGTAGCAGGGCAAGTCCATTCCGCGTCATGACCGGAACAATTGCCGATTATTGCGCAAGGTGCAAGCCGCGATTGCCGACAATGTCACCCGCCCAGAGTGTCACCCACAACGCGCGTCGCGGATGATGTTCTGCGCATCGAGCATCAGGCTGAGGCGCGGATTGGTCGCATCCGGGTTCACATCCCCGCTGCCGAACACGACGAAGCGCAGATTGTTGGTGCGGCCAAGAGTCTTGGCAATGTCCGCGCGGGTGGGTTGATCGGCGAGCTTGCCGATGAACGGCGCCATCAAGGGCGCGCCGCAGTTTTGTGAGGCAGGATCTGTGAGCGTGCCCTTGGCAAAAGCGCCGGGGGCAGCACCGGGGAGCGGCTCGGCGATGGTCGGCGTGGCGGTGGCGGCGGGGCCGGGCGTGGGGCTTGCCTCGCCCTTGCCGATCCGCGCGGCAAAGCTGTCAGCATCGTTGCCCGGCTGCGCAGGCTCGCTTCCGCAAGCGGTCAGCGCGAAGGCGGCAAGCGCGAAGGGCAGAGCGCGAAGGGTGGCGACAGTGCGGATCATTGGTCAGGTCCCCGAGAAATGTGACAGGTCGCAAAACGCCCGTTCCGTTGCAAAATTATGACACGGGCTCCTATCTGTGTCTCAAGCGATCCGGAGTCAGCTGATCCACCCGCGTCACCCCCATCAGCCGCATCCCGCGTTCGAGCTCGTCCTTGAGGATGCTGAGCGCGCGTTCGACCCCGTCTTGCCCCGCTGCAGCCAGGGCATAGAGGTACAGACGACCCCCCGATCCGGCGCTTGCCCCGCTGCATAATGCCTTCAACACATGCGTGCCGCGCCGGATGCCGCCGTCACAGATGATCTCGATCTCGCTGCCGACGGCTTGGGCGATTTCACCGAGTTGATCGAATGGCGCGCGGCTGCCGTCCAATTGCCGTCCGCCGTGGTTGGAGATCATGATCGCATCCGCGCCGATCTCCACCGCGCGGCGGGCATCCCCAACACTCATCACGCCCTTGAGCACGAACTTCCCGCCCCACTGTTCGCGGATCGCCGCGGCTGTGTGCCAGTCCATCGAGGTGTCGAGCATGGTGTTGAAATAATCAGCGATACTCAAAGCCTTGCTCGATCCTTCGCGCACATGGGTGTCGAGGTTTGGCAGGCGGAATTTCTCGCGGAAAAGATAATCCAGCGTCCAGCGCGGGCGGGTGGCGTAGCTCCACATGCTCGCCGGGGTGAAGCGCGGCGGGGTGGTAAAACCGCTGCGCAAACAGCGTTCGCGCTTGCCTGAAACGATAGTGTCGACCGTCAGCGCCAAGGCATCGAACTTTGCTGCCTGACAGCTCTCAATCATGTGGGTGTTCAGCCCTTTGTCTTTGTGGACATAGAGCTGGAACAGCTTGGGCCCGCTGGTGAGCGCGGCAATTTCCTCGATACTGCGGGTGGCGAGACTGGAGATGCCGAACCACAGCCCGAACCGCTCTGCTGCCTTGGCCACTGCCGTTTCGCCCTGCCAATGGAACGCGCGCTGAACCGCCGTGGGAGAGAGCATCAGCGGCAAGGCTGATCTGCGCCCCAGGATGGTGCAGGACGTGTCGATCTCAGCCACGCCCGCAAGCACATCCGGCACCAGATCGACATCATCGAAGGCGGCGGTGTTGCGCGCCTTGGTCCGTTCGTCATCCGCCGCGCCGTCGATATAGTCGAACACGGGGAAGGGCAGACGCGCCTTTGCCAGCGCGCGAAAATCCTCGATATTGTGGCAATCAGCGAGACGCATGGCGCAGCACCCTTGGCGGATTGCGCAAATCGTGTCGAGCGCTTGGTCAAAGCCACCGGAGTTCTCCCCTTTGCGAAATATTTTTTCGCGAGGAGTCACCAAACCCCGAACCCCGGCGAACAAGGGGTGTGCGCGGTCGTTGAGCGATCCCGTTGTTACTGCTGCGGGCTGGCTACTCCCCCCTTTTGCCAGTCCCGCCCGGACCAATGAATGAAACGCCGATGACCGTTGCACGCCCGAAATCCGAACGAGGAGTAATTCCGAAATGACACACAGACATCTCATGCTGGCCGCCGCCGCGTTTGCCGCGCCGCTGGCCTTTGCCGCACCGGCTTTTGCTGATGGCGGCGTCTATGTTGATGTGGAAGCTGAAGAAGCTGTCGCCATCAGCGGATATGATGCGGTGAGCTATTTTCAGGGCAATGGTGCTCCCGCGATGGGCAATGCCCGCTTCAGCGTGACGTGGAATGGCGCCGACTGGCACTTTGCCAATCAGGCCAACGCCGATGCCTTCAAGGCCAATCCAACCGCCTATGCCCCGCAATATGGCGGTCACTGCGCCTGGGCGATGAGCCGCGGTTCGCTCGCTCCGGGCGATGCTACCCTTTACAAGATCGTGGGCGGCAAGCTGTACCTCAACTTCAACCAAGGCGTGCAGCAGACCTGGCTGAAGGATATCCCCGGCTACATCGCCAAGTCCGATCCGGCTTGGAAGGAAGTTCCCGAAGGCGAAGTTTTCGGCGGGTAAGCCTCTCATTCAAAGACGAGTTTCGTGAGGGGGTTGCGGTTTTTCACGGTCCCCTTCGGATGTGAATATAACCAAGAGGAGAAGCACAATGTCGAATGCCAAGATGCTTGCAAAGATGCTGATGGTCGCTGGTGGCCTGACCATGGCAACCGCCGGAACGGCTGCGATGGCCGATGCGCCGTGCGGCCCTTCGTTTTCGCGTTCGAGCAGCGCCGGCTATAACCCGTGCGGCGCCACCAAGCCTGCCAAGAAGGCCAAGAAGGCCAAGGCCTCTAAGTGCGCAGCCAACCCCTGCGCAGCCAACCCCTGTGCTGCCAACCCTTGCGCCGCAAATCCCTGCGCAGCGAACCCCTGCAAGGCGAACCCCTGCGCGGCGGCCAATCCCTGCGCGGCGGCCAACCCCTGTGCAGCTAATCCCTGTGCGGCAAACCCCTGCAAGGCGAAGCCCTGCAAGCCTGCGGCCTAAACGCCCGCTTGGACCGGTCGGGAGGGGTCTTGCATCTCTCCCGACTGTCAACGTATCCGCGTAACCCATGACCCGCGCCGAATTGACCGATCTGCTCATGACGAGCACCGCAGCGATGTTTGCGGATGGGCGGCCGCTGATGAGCCGGGTCCTGCCAACTGGCAGCCCTGCTGAATTGTGGGAGCATTATCCCGAGGGCGACGTCGTTAACGGCCCTGCGGGAAGTCGCTATTTCTACCATTGCCACCCCCCGGCTGAACGCGGCGCGGGCGAGCATGGCCACTTCCACCTGTTTCTCGATCAGTCGGCGATTCCGGATGGCACCGAACCCATCATCGCCCCGCCGCCGTCTACGCCGGACGAGCCGCGCGCCGATGTCGTCCATATTGGGGCCTTGTCCATCAGCACTGACGGCTTGCCGCTCACCTGGTTCGCCACCAATCGCTGGGTCACCGACGAATGGATTTACCCCGCCGAGGCCGTGATTGAGCAGTTGGCGCGGTTTGACCTGCGCGGATCAAGCGGCGATCCGCTGGTGAACGACTGGCTGACCGCGATGGTCGGCCTGTCGCACGGCGATCTTGCCGACTTGCTGCGCGAGCGCGATGCAGTGCTCGAGGCGCGCGATCAGACCGGCGAAAACCGCGCGGTCGAGATCACCGGCATCAGACCCATCGCGCTCGAACGGCTACTGGACGACGACCAATAGTCGCATTACTGCTTTTCGAACGCGACACTGATGTCCAGCTCGACCTCGTCACTCACCAGCGGAATGCCGTAATTCACGCCGAAGTCTGATCGCTTGATGGCCACTTCGGCTTCAAAACCAACGGTTGCCTTCTTGTTGAACGGGTTATTGCCCGCCCCGGTAAACTCGGCTTCGAACGTGACCGGCTTGGTGACGCCGTTGAGCGTAAGATTGCCGGTGACCATCGCGGTCATCCCCTTGGCGGTGACCGCGGTCGAGACGAAGCGGGCCGGGGCAGGGGCGGGGCCGAAGAAATCGGGGTTTGCGCCATCCTTGCCGGGGCGCAGCAGGTGTTCGGTCAGCCCCTTGCTGGCGGTGGTGACATTGGCGACCGGGATCGCCACGTCGACCTTCGCGTCTGCCAGATTGGCCGGATCGATCACCAGCGTTCCCTCGATGTCGCCGAAGATCCCGTAGTAATCATTGAAGCCGAAGTGATTGACTTCCCAGCCGATCAGCGAGTGGCTGGGGTCCGCCGCATAGGTCCCGGCCGTAACACGGGAAGGGTCTGGCGCACCCGGCGCTTGCGGTGCGCTCTGGGCAAAGATCGTGGGAGCGGCGGTTATGCCACCGGTCGCGACGGCAAAGATGGCGGCAGCGGCGGCGACAATTTTACGGTGGTTCATGCGAATGATCTCCTAGTTTTGCTTACCAATCCGCCGCCGCCAAGTCAGTTCCAGCGATCGGGCGCAGCGCTAACAATCGGCGATGGGCTGACGGTCACGCTGGGTCAGCTGTGGCAGTGTAAAGGCAGCGGTGTTTGGGTCGCTAGGGCAGGGGCGATAGGTCGGATCGCGTTGCAGGCACCCATCGCGGCAGACCAGCGCGGCGCGCTCCTGCTGCCAATCGAGATGCCACAAACGCCCACCCGGCGTGGCGACGTATCCATCAAGCTGGCTTTCGATATCGCCTTCGAGGTCTTCGAGCGACGGCGCTTCGCTGTCATAGCTTGGATCAAAGGCGCCGTGGGTGTGGATGCTGGCCACAGGCGCCATGCCCGGCTCGTCGAAATAGTGCAGATCGCAGGTGGCCTCGTCGCCCTCGCGGACCCTGGTTGTGCCGAGCTCCCCTTCGCTATCTTCGAAGATGATCGCGCACAATTCGACATTGTCCGCGAAGGATCGGGTCTGCATCACGTCAAGCTGCTTGCGCGCAAAGGCCTGCACCTCGCTTTGCGAGACCGTGACGACGAAATCCGCCGGCCCTTTGACGTTGGACGCGGCACGCACGACGATCACCACCCAGACGATGGCGAGCGCCGTGTATACCAGTTTTGCGTTGCGGCCTTCGAACATCAGGCCGTTGCTTTGGCGTCAGTTCTTCGCCTTGTCGACCAGCTTGTTGGCGGCAATCCACGGCATCATCGCGCGCAGCTTTTCGCCGGTCTGCTCGATCGGGTGCGCGGCTGCCTGCTTGCGCGCGGCCTTCAGTTCAGGCTGGCCTGCGCGGTTATCGAGCACGAAGTTCTTCACGAACCGGCCGGACTGGATGTCGGCGAGCACGCGCTTCATCTCGGCCTTGGTCTCGGCAGTGATGATGCGCGGGCCAGTGGTGATGTCGCCATATTCAGCGGTGTTCGAGATCGAATAGCGCATGTTGGCGATGCCGCCTTCGTACAGCAGATCAACGATCAGCTTGGTTTCGTGGAGGCATTCGAAATAAGCCATCTCGGGGGCATAGCCTGCCTCGACCAGCGTCTCGAACCCCGCCTGGATCAGGTGGGTGATCCCGCCGCACAGCACGGCCTGTTCGCCGAACAAATCGGTCTCGCATTCCTCGCGGAAGTTGGTCTCGATGATGCCCGAACGCCCGCCGCCGACGGCAGAGGCATAGGCGAGGGCAACGTCATGCGCGCTCCCGCTCGCATCCTGATGGATCGCGATCAGGCAGGGCACGCCGCCGCCCTTCACATATTCGCTGCGGACGGTGTGGCCGGGGCCCTTGGGCGCGATCATGATCACGTCGATATCGGCAGGCGGTTCGATCAGGCCGAAGTGGACGTTGAGGCCGTGCGCAAAGGCGAGCGCAGAGCCCGGCTTCATGTGGCCCTTGATGTCGTTTTCCCAGATGCCTGCCTGGTGCTCGTCGGGCGCGAGGACCATCAGCACATCGGCCCATTGCGCGGCGGCGGTGTTGGTGAGCACTGTGAACCCGGCGGCTTCGACCTTCTTCGCAGTCGCCGAACCTTCGCGCAGGGCGATGGCGACTTCGGCCACGCCGCTATCGCGCAGGTTCTGCGCATGGGCGTGGCCCTGCGAACCATAACCGACGATGGCGACCTTTTTGGGCTTGATCAGATTGAGATCGGCGTCGGCGTCGTAGTAAACTTTCATGGGTGTTCTCTCTTGTGAATTGTAATGTATCTAGAATTTCATACGCTCTCAGCGCCGCGGATCATGCCGACCACACCAGAGCGGCCAACCTCGACCAAGCCCAGTCCGCGCATCAGCGCCACAAAGCTGTCGATTTTCTCCGGCGCGCCGGTGAGTTCGAAGACGAAGCTGGTGGTGGTAGTATCGACCACATGCGCACGGAAGATTTCCGCCACCCGCAGCGCCTCAACCCGCTTGTCTCCGGTGCCTGCGACCTTGATCAGCGCGAGTTCGCGCTCCACGTGCGGGCCGGCGGTGGTGAGGTCGGTGACCTTGTGGACCGGAACGAGGCGCTCCAATTGCGCCTCGATCTGGTCGATCACCTGCGGAGGCCCATTGGTGACGATGGTGATCCGGCTGACCGCGTGATCCTCGGTAATGTCAGCCACAGTCAGGCTGTCGATGTTATAGCCGCGCGCGGTGAACAGCCCGGTGATCTTGGCAAGGATCCCCGGTTCATTATCGACCATCACGGCGAGCACATGGCGCTCAGAGGCTGCTTCGGTGATTTTCATTTCGACCTTTCTCCCTCCTCTTCAGGGGAGGGATAGCGAGACTTGGCAGCTTGCTGCCTAGTCGCAGCAGGGTGGGGCCTGCGGCCCCAGCGAGCCTCGCGGCTCGCCCCCACCCCTTGATCCCCTCCCCTCAAGGGGAGGGGGGAAAGTTGAGCAAGCTCCATCACACCAGCGCCTTGGCTTCGTCATCCATCGTGCCGTCGACCTTGTCGCCGTACAGCATCATGTCGGTATGCGCAGCGCCGGATGGGATCATCGGCAGGCAATTCGCGTCCTGCGCCACCCGGCAATCAACCATTACCGGGCCATTGTGATCGAGCATCCGCATGATCCCATCGTCCAGCTCGGTTTCGTCGTGAATGCGGATACCCTTCCAGCCATAGGCTTCGGCGAGGCGCACGAAATCGGGCAGGCTGTCCGAATAGGAGTTCGAATAGCGGCTTTCATAGGTCAGCTCCTGCCACTGGCGGACCATTCCCATATATTCGTTGTTGAGGATGAACACCTTGACCGGCAGGCGATACTGGCTCGCGGTGCCCAATTCCTGGATGTTCATCTGGATCGAAGCTTCGCCCGCGATGTCGATCACCAGCGCATCGGGATGACCCAATTGCGCGCCGATTGCTGCGGGCAACCCGTAACCCATCGTGCCGAGCCCACCGGAAGTGAGCCACTTGTTTGGATCTTCAAACCCGAAATACTGCGCCGCCCACATCTGGTGCTGGCCGACTTCGGTGGAGATGATCGGGCTTCGCGCTTGGGTAAGGGCATAAAGCCGCTCGACGGCGTGCTGCGGCATGATCATGCCCGGATGCTTCACCGACCGTTCGGGATAGGCGAGACATTCGCGCGCGCGCCACCCGGCGATCCGCGCTTTCCATTCGCCCAGATTGCGCGCCTGCCGCGATCCCCATGCCTCAATCATCTGCGCCAGCACCGTGCCGCAATCGCCGACGATGCCCATGTCGACCGGCACCGTCTTGTTGATCGAGGAGCGGTCGATATCGATGTGGATCTTCTTGGAATCGGGCGAGAACGCGTCGAGTCTCCCGGTCACCCGATCATCAAACCGCGCGCCGATGCACACCATCACGTCGCACTTGTTCATCGCCATATTGGCTTCGTAAGTGCCGTGCATCCCCAGCATACCGAGCCAATCGGGGTGCAGCGAGGGGAAGGCGCCAAGCCCCATCAGGGTCGAGGTGACGGGCGCGCCGGTGATGTCCTGCAACTGCCGCAGCAACCGGCTCGCCTCAGGCCCGGAATTGATCACCCCGCCGCCCGTATAGAAGATCGGGCGCTCCGCCTTGGCGAGCAATTCGACCGCTTCGATGATCTGCTCTGCCGGAGCAACGGTCTGCGGCGCATAGCGATGCGCGCCCGCACGGGTAAGCGCGCGGCGTTCCGAGGGCACAGCGATCTGCACATTCTTGGGAATGTCGATCACGACCGGGCCGGGCCTGCCAGTCGTGGCGATCAGAAACGCTTCCTTGATCGTTGCGGCGAGATCAGCCGGGTCTTTGACCAGATAGTTATGTTTGGTGCAGTGGCGGGTGATGCCGACGGTATCGGCTTCCTGAAACGCATCAGTGCCGATCAGCGCGGTTGGCACCTGTCCGGTGATGACCACCAGCGGGATCGAATCCATCCACGCGTCAGCAATCCCGGTGACCGCATTGGTCGCGCCGGGGCCGGAGGTGACGAGCACCACGCCCGGCTTGCCCGTGGCGCGGGCATAGCCTTCCGCCGCGTGGGCCGCGCCTGCCTCATGCCGCACCAGAATGTGGCGAATGCGTTCATCGCCGAACAGCTCGTCATAGATCGGCAGCACCGCGCCGCCGGGGTAGCCGAACACATATTCGACACCCTGTTCGATCAGGGACTGCACCAGAATGGCCGCGCCGCTCATGGCGGCGGCGTGCGGGGCGTTCTGCGATGAGTCAGGGGCCGGCTGACCGGGCACGGGAAACTCCAATCCTGTTGGCTGTAGGGGGCCTTAACAACAAAACCGGCCCGATGCAGGGGGGATTGCATCGGACCGAGTAAGAATGCCGCTATCGGTTACAATCTGATAGGTCAAGCCCTAATCACGCAATAATGATGCGAAACAGGCGTCAATGTCGATATTTTCGGATTCGGCGCCGTAGGTCACCCGTGGCCAATCTTCAGGGGGCTGGCGCCGGAACCACGTGAATTGGCGCTTGGCGAGGTTGCGGGTGGACTGCCCACCGATGGCGATCATCTCATCGCGGGTGATTTCCTCAGCGAGAAACGCCGCGATTTCGGGCACGCCGATGGCTCGCATCACCGGCAGATCGGGGTCAAGCTCGCGTGCCAATAGCGCTTCAACCTCCGGGATAGCGCCGCTTTCCAGCATGCCGGCAAAGCGCCGGTCGCATCGGTCATACAACCAGGCGCGATCAGGCAGCAGGATCAGCGGGTGAAGATCAACATCCTCACCGATCCCGCCGGTCTTGGCCAATTGCCAATCGGCCAGCGCGACCCCGGTTGATCGCTTGACCTCCAAGGCGCGAGCGATGCGCTGACGATCGCCCGGATCAAGCTCGGCGGCGCGCTGCGGATCTTCGATCTGGAGCAGCTTGTAGGCATTGTCATCCGGCAGGTTGCGCACCATCGCCCGCACTTCGGGATCGATCGCGGGGATGGGTGCAATCCCTTCGAGTAGCACCTTGAGATAGAGCCCCGTTCCCCCGACAAGGATCGGCACCAGGCCTTTGGCATGGCAATCGGTGATTTCGGCCCGCGCCCGCGCTGCCCACGCAGCGGCCGAACACGCCTCAGCCCCGTCCCACGCGCCGAACAGGCGGTGTTCGATCCCGTCCATTTCGTCCTCGGATGGACGCGCGGACAGGACTTGCAGATCGGCATAGACCTGCGCGCTATCGGCATTGATGATCACGCCCGTCCGGCCGGTTTCGGCTAGGCGGTGCGCCAGCGCCACCGCAATCGCGCTCTTGCCGCTGGCGGTCGGCCCTGCAATGAGCGCGACCGGTGCTGATGGAGAAGACAGAATGCTCATTGCGCGGCTGATAGCAGAGACGGAGGAATGTGAAACGCGTCTCGATGCGTTGACCATCGCATTGCTTGAAGCAGGGGTTGGCATTGCGGCGGCAGCGCTCCCTGCGGACGCGGACGGCGTGCTCGAATTGCAGTTCGACAGCGGCGATCCGGCAGCCGTGCTTGCCGCGATCGATCAGGTGTTCGCCCCTGCCGATATGCTGGTGACCTGCGGGGCCATCACGGTGCCGCGCCTGTTCGTGTCGGACATGGATTCGACCATGATCGGGCAGGAATGCATTGATGAACTGGCCGATTACGCCGGGCTGAAGCCACAAATCGCCGCAATCACAGAGCGCGCAATGCAGGGCGAGCTCGATTTCGAAGCCGCCTTGCGTGAACGGGTCGCGCTGCTCAAAGGCTTGGCCGAAAGCGCCATTGGCGATTGTCTGGCAGAGCGCATCAGGCCCACGCCGGGCGCGGCGACTCTGGTGGCTACGCTTGCGGCGCTGGGCACGCGCACGGTGCTGGTGACAGGGGGCTTTCACCATTTTGCCGATCCCGTCGCGCAAATGCTGGGATTTGATCGGGTGGTCGGCAACCGGCTCGGTGTCGAAGGTGGCAAGCTTACCGGCGGGCTGATCGGGCCCATTACCGACAGCGCGGTGAAGGCGGCTGTGCTGCGCGAGGAACTGGCTGCGCTGGGCGAGGGCGCGCACAGCCTTGCCACCGGCGACGGGGCGAATGACATTCCGATGATCGAGGCGGCCACCTACGGCTTTGCCTACCGCGCCAAGCCCAAGGCCCGCGCCGCCGCCAATGGCCGGGTGGACAGTGAGGATTTGACTGCGGTGTTGCGCCTGCTGGGCATTCCCAAGCCTGATTGGCGGATCGTTTGACCGCAGCTGAAGCCCGGAATGGCGCAAAAGGTTTCGATCAGAGACGCAAATCAGTTACTGACATTGATGTAAGCAAGCTGAGGCCTGCTTCGGTAATGTGGGCAGAAATCTGAGGAACCGACCGGAAATGACCGTTCCCTTGAGTGATTACAGCCAGATGTTTGCCACTGATGGCACCGTGCTGCGCCACCCAGATCGGCCTGCGCCGCGCTATCGTCCGCTGCGGGCGGTGCGCAGTTTTCAGGCTTTGATGAAGGACAAGGAAGACACCAGCCTTGTTTTCAGGATCTTCGAATCCCTGCCTTCGTCCAGTTTCTTGGATCGGGTGCGCAATCTGGGCTTGTCAGAGCAGGGCGCGTTCCTTCGGGCCAGCGAGCCTTCGCTGCCGGACATCCTTGATGATCACGCTGCGTTGCGCCGCACTCCCAAAGGCAGCCTTGCGCACGCCTATTGCGATTTCATGGAGTCCGAAGGGCTGTCTGCCGCTGGCCTGGTGGCTGAGGCTGAGCGGCTTGGACGCCCGAAATATCCCGACCTTGTGCAATGGTTCATGGAACGATCGCGCGATACGCATGATCTGTTCCATGTGCTGACCGGCTATGGCCGCGATGCGCTGGGCGAACAATGCGTGCTGCTGTTCACCCACGGCCAATCGCCGAGTCAGGGCCATCTGCTGATTGGCTATGCCGGGGCTGCCAATATCAAAAAGATGGGTAAAGGCAGCGCCGCGCCTGTGATCGGCGCGGTGCGGCAGGCGCATCGGACTGGCAAGGGCGCTCCGCCGCTGATTGCCCAACCGATCCGGGCACTGCTTCAGCGACCGCTCGAAGAGGTGCGCGCCGAAATGCGCATTCCGCAGCCGACGCTCTATCGCGAATGCCATCGTATCTGGCGGGCGGAGGGGATCGATCCCCATGATCTGCTCGCCACCAGAACCGCCGAGCAAGAGCCGCTCGCCGCCTGATCAGCGGTGATCAGAGCCAGCTGGCGATCTGAGTGAGCGGCTTTTTCAAAAGGGCTTTGGCCGGAACCGTCGCGCCGGGGGCCGGGTGGCCAACCACCACGATCATCAGCGGCTTTTCCCATTCGGGCCGCTCGCACACTTTTCGAAGAAAGCCCATCGGCGAAGGCGTGTGGGTCAGCGTTGCCAGGCCTGCCTCGTGCAAGGTAGCCAGCAACATGCCGCAGGCGATGCCGACGCTCTCATTGACGTAGTAATTCTGGGTCTGTCCGTCTTCGGCGATGCCGCCCTTGCGCTGGGCAAAAACGACGATGAGATAGGGCGCGATCTCAAGGAAGGGCTTGTCCGCATCGGTCCCAAGATCGGCGAGCGCGGCAAGCCATTCCTCTCCCGCTTTGGGAGCTTCGCCATCAGCACCGTAGAAGCGGCGTTCTTCGGCTTCGGCCGCCTCGCGAATGGCGTGCTTTTTTTCGGCAGAGGCAACCACGGCGAAATGCCAGGGTTGGTGGTTCGCCCCGCTCGGCGCGCTTCCGGCGGCAGCGATGGCCGCTTCGATTACGGCGCGCGGCACCGGTTCGGCCGAAAAATCCCGGCAGGTGCGGCGCTGTTTAAGCGCGGCAGCTAGTGTCTCGGCGCGGGCAATGGCGGCGGCGTCGGTCAGCCGTTCGAGCGCATAGGGCAGGGTTTCAGGCGTTGGCATGGACCGGATGGGACCTCGATCAAGCGATTGATTGGCAGTTAACTGACATTAATGTAAGTGGTGTTAGATGAACCCAATTCGCGACTCGCGCAAAGGATGCAACCCATGACCTTGATCTCTCTTCCGCTGGTTGCGCCGGAACGCAAGGTTTCGGGCTTTCGTCCGTTCAAAGTGCTGCACCATTTCAGCAAGCTGGTCGAGGACAAGGAAGACACCGAGCAGGTGTTCCACATCATCGAAGCGACTAAGGGCAAGCGCAGCCACAATCAGGCGTGGGGCTTTATCGCGTCCGATGATGGCCAGCGGTTTTTGCGTGAAGAAACCAATATTCCCGCCATGCTGGATGACCACGCACGCTGGGCCGATTGCGGGCCGAACACGGTGGCGGCGCATTACATCGCCTTTATGAAGCGCGAGGGCCTGTCGGCCGCGGGGCTGGTGGCCGAAAGCCACAAGTGGCTGCCCGCCGATGCACGCCATGCTGATCTGACCGAATGGTATTTTGAGCGCCTGCGCGACACGCATGATCTGTTCCACGTGCTCACCGGTTATGGCCGCGATGCGCTGGGCGAAGCGAGCCTGCTGGGCTTCACCTACCAGCAGAACCACAACAAGGGCATCCTGTTCATCGCCTATGCCGGCGCGCGCCAGATCAAGAAGGTGAGCGGCACCAAGGCACCGCTGTTCGCGGCGATCAAGGAAGGTCGCAAGCTCGGCAAGGCCGCGGCCAAGATAGCGCATCAGGATATCGCGGCGCTGATGGCCGAAGATATTGATGCAGCGCGCGCGCGGATGAATATCGGCAAGCCAGAGGTGTACCGCCAGTGTCTCGCGGTTCTCCAAAGCGAAGGCATTGCGCGCGAGCAGCTGACGCTGGGTGGTGCAGGCGCGCAGGCGGCTTAGAGCGCTTCGATCCGCGCAAGGTTCCACAGCAGCACGCCGAACGCCGCGATCAAAATCGCCACCGACAGCGCGAAAGGCGCGCCAGGGAAGAACAGGCCCTGATCGTCGGCAAAGGCTCCGAATAGCCCGGTCATGATGAGCGGCCCCACGATGCTGGTCAGGCTGACCATGGAGGCGATGGCGCCCTGCAACTCACCCTGCGCATCATGGGCGATCCGCTCGGACATCATTTGCTGCATCGCCGGGAAGGTCAGCCCGGCAAAGCTGCCAAGCACGATGCCGAGGATCATCGCCCAGCTTCCCGGCGCAAAGGCGAACAGGCTGTAGGCGGGGATCGCGAACAGAAACCCGATCACGCACGTTGATTTTGCGCCAAACCGGGTGATCGACGCGCCGGTCAACACGCCCTGCACAATCACCAGCAGCACGCCGTAGAGCGCAACGCTGAGGCCAATGTTCCACTCGCTCCACCCGAAAGCGAGCGTGTTGTAATAGGCCCAGACCGACGCGATCGATTGCGAGGCCATCTGCATCAGAAAGATGATCCCGAGGAAGCCGAGCACAATCGGGGTTCTGGCCATCTGCAATATGCTGCCAAACGGATTGGCGCGCGCCAGGGTGAAGTGCCGCCGCCGGTCGGCGGGCAATGTCTCGCGCAGCAGGAAATAGCCGACCACCGCGCCAATCACGCACAACACGCCGGAGGCAAGGAACGGCAGGCGTTCGCCATAGCTGCCAAGCACGCCGCCGATGGCAGGGCCGATCACAAAGCCGCTCGCCCCAGCCCCGCCGAGCATCCCGAAATAGCGGCCGCGTTCTTCGGGCGCGGCGATATCGGCGATGCAGCTATTGGCCGCAGCCCAGCTGGCTCCCATGATGCCCGACATCAGTCGTCCGACGAACAGCCACCAAAGATCCGGCGCCCATGCCATGATGAGATAGTCGATCCCCAGCAGCAGCAACGTCAACAGCAGCACGGGTCGCCGACCAAACCGGTCTGACAACCCGCCGATCACCGGGGAAAACAGGAACTGCATCAGGGCATAGGCAAACAGCAGCCAGCCGCCGATCTCGGCCGTCCGGTCGATGGTCGCTCCGGTCAGGCTCTCGAGAAGGGTCGGCATTACCGGCACGATCAGGCCGAGCCCCACCATGTCGATAAACACAATGAAGGCGACGAACCCAAGCGTTGCCCCCGCGCGGGGCGCATCGGGGAGCTGCGTCATCGCAATTCCTTGCGGATCACCAGCTTGAGGGCCGACCAGACCTCGTCAATCGCGCAGACCTTGGTGTCGACCAGCCCAAGGGGCAGGCAGATTTCACGGATCGTGTCTTCGGTGATGTCGGTCGGCACCTTGGATGCTTTCTTGGGCCAGCTGACCCAGATTTGCCCATCAGGCGCGATCTGGTGGCGTAGCGCGGTGAGGTGCGCTTCCAGCGCGGCGCGCTCTGTCACAAAGATATGGGCTGCATCGATCCCATCTGCCGGATCAGCGACGAACACCAGTTCCAGCGCATATTCGTCGATCTCGTCGATCACATGCTCGGGCATGGCGTCGAACCACACCCGCATCCCATCCCGCAGGCTTAGCTTTTTGACGAGCGGTGTGCCGGAATAGCCGCTGTTCATTGGGCATCCGCCGGACAAGCGCTGAGGATCGCCTGCGCTGTGCCGACAAGGCGTTCGGCCAGCGCTGCGGGTGAGGTGGACAATCTCCCAGTGACCCACGCGCCGAGCGCGGCCATGACCATGCCCGCGATAAGGATGGCGTGCAGGCGTGCGTCCCTGCGCCCCTCAAGCTCGCGCATCACGAGCCGCGCAAGCAACGTCTCGGTCCGCTCTGCGCCCGGCCCGGCCAGCAACTCACGGCCGCGCTCACGGTTGTCATGGATATGCTCCATCAGCCACACCATGTCCCCGTGCGAGCGATAGCCGACAAGGCATTGCGCCACCTGCCCGAGCAGCATCGACAGGCTTTCATCGAACAGCGCCTCAACCCCCTCGAAATGGTCGTAGAAGGTCGATCGGGCCACGCCTGCCTCGGCAACGATTTCCGCGACCCTCGGGCGGTTGCTTTGGCTTTCGAGCATCAAGCGATTGAAGGTGGCAAGGATGGCCGCGCGGGTGGCGGTGCGGCTTGACGGCGTTGTGCCGGACTTTTCGCGCCAATCGTTCATTGTCTTCACCCCTCGCGGCGGGAACATCGGGCTCCTCAAATCGGAGTGATAGGCATGGATGACAACAAGTTGCAATCGCTAGGCGCGGCGGGTGCGGTGCTGACGATTTCGGCGCTGGCGGCGGCGGTGCTGATGCATCATCACCCGCACGGCGGCGACGGGGCTGGGATGGTCCGGGCGGTGCATGGCGGGCTGCTGATGATGGTCGCGGTTCAGCCAGCGGTCCTTGCGCTGGTGGCCGGGGCGCTGGGCTGGCGGCTTCTGACCGCGCAGGCCCTGGTGCTATTCGCGCTCGGAACCCTCGGAGCCATTCTCGCAGGCACGATCAATGGCTTTGTGGGGGCCGCGCTGGGCGCATATCCTGCCGGAGAGATCGCTCCCGGTGTCGGCGCCTTGGGTTGGGAGCTCAATCAGGCGCTGGCACAGTTCGGCGCCATCGCGACCGGAGCCGGAATCGTCCTGTTCGCGGCAGCGCTGTGGCAGGCAGGCTGGCGCGTTATCGCGGCGACAGGAATGCTTGCAGGCGGTGTCACCGCAGCGCTGCAGCTGACCGGCGTGATCGACATGCGCTTCTACGGCGCTATCTTCACCTATATCACGCAGTTGGCGTGGCTGGCGCTGCTCGGCGCGGGACTATGGCGCGCCGCCCGCAGGGTCAGCCTTCCATCCACTCCGTGAAGAAGCGCTGATTGGCCGCGTGCAGATCCGAAAGCGGGACGCCCAAGACGGCGTCCCCGCCGACGGTTCCGACGCGCTGGAACCCGATCTGGGCGGTGTCCTCATCGCGCGTGCCCTTGGCGAGTGCTTCGTTGAGAGCGGCCACATCGGGCACGGTGACAAGGTAGCGGCCCTGATCTTCGCCGAACCACCACTGGGCGGGCGTGTAGTCGGGGTTGCCCGCCAGATCGGCCTCAGCCCCGATGTCGCCTGCCAGTGCCATCTCGGCCAGTGCCACGGCGAGGCCGCCATCCGACAGATCATGCACCGCATTGACCAGCCCATCGGCGATCAGTTCGTGGATGATTTCGCCCGCGGTGCGTTCAACGATAAGGTCGGTCGGCGGGGTGCGCCCCGCTTCCATGCCCTTGACCACGCGCAGCCACAGCGAGCGGCCAAGGTGCGAGCGGGTGGGATCCGGCTTGGCCCAATGCTCCGGCCCGACCAGATAAATCGCGTCCCCGGCCTGCTTGAAATGCATCGTCATCATCTTGGACAAATCGGTGATGATGCCGACGCCGCCGATGGCCGGGGTGGGCAGGATGGCTGAGCCGCCCCCGGTCGCCTTGCTTTCGTTGTAGAGGCTGACGTTGCCGCTCACGATCGGGAAATCGAGCGCGCGGCAGGCATCGCCCATGCCTTCAAGGGCGTGGACGATCTGCGCCATGATCTCGGGGCGCTGCGGGTTGGCGAAGTTGAGGCAATTGGTCACCGCCAGCGGCCGCGCGCCTACTGCGCAGAGGTTGCGGTAAGCCTCGGCGATGGCCTGCTTTCCGCCCTCGTAGGGGTCGGCGAAGACATAGCGGGGCGTGCAGTCGGTGGTGATGGCGAGGGCCTTGCCGCCTCCATTTTTTTGGCTCCCATGCACCCGCACGACGCCCGCATCGCCGCCGGTCTGGAGCGTGTCCGCGCCGACCTGCGAATCATACTGTTCGGCAATCCAGCGGCGCGAAGCGAGGTCGGGGGAGGCCATCATGGTGAGGAGGTCAGCTGCGATATCGTCGCTGGCAGGCACTTCGGTGAGCGGTGTGATACCGGCCCATGCCTTGTATTCCTCTTTCGACAGGTAGGGGCGGTCGTAGAGCGGGGCTTCGTCGGCGAGCGGGGCGAGAGGGATGTCGCACACCACCTCGCCGTTGAATTCGAGCACCATGTGGCCGGTATCGGTGACTTCGCCGATCACCGCGAAATCGAGCTCCCACTTGGTGAAGATCGCCTCGGCCATGGCTTCCTTGCCGGGCTGGAGCACCATCAGCATCCGCTCCTGGCTTTCCGAGAGCATCATCTCGTAGGGCGTCATGCCGGTTTCGCGGCACGGCACCTTGTTCATGTCTAGCCGGATGCCCGCGCCGCCCTTCGAGGCCATTTCCACCGAAGAGGAGGTGAGGCCCGCCGCGCCCATGTCCTGAATGGCAACAATGGCATCCGTCGCCATCAGTTCGAGACAGGCTTCGATCAGCAGCTTTTCGGTGAAGGGATCGCCGACCTGCACCGTGGGGCGCTTCGCTTCGGCATCCTCGCCGAAATCGGCGCTGGCCATCGTTGCGCCGTGGATGCCGTCGCGCCCGGTCTTGCTGCCGACATAGACGATCGGATTGCCAAGACCGGTGGCGGCGGAATAGAAGATCTTGTCCTGATCGGCGACGCCCACCGTCATCGCATTGACGAGAATGTTGCCATCATAGGCCGGGTGGAAATTGGTCTCGCCCGCCACGGTCGGCACGCCGACGCAGTTGCCATAGCCGCCGATGCCCGCGACCACGCCCTGCACCAGATGCTTCATCTTGGGATGCTCGGGCCGTCCGAAGCGCAGCGCATTGGCGTTCGCCATCGGCCGCGCGCCCATGGTGAACACGTCGCGCAGAATGCCGCCCACGCCCGTCGCCGCGCCCTGATAGGGCTCGATATAGGAGGGGTGGTTGTGGCTCTCCATCTTGAAGATCGCCGCCTGATTGTCACCGATGTCGATCACGCCCGCGTTCTCGCCCGGACCGCAGATCACCCAAGGGGCCTCGGTGGGAAGCTTCTTCAGGTGCAGGCGCGAGGATTTGTAGCTGCAATGCTCCGACCACATCACCGAGAAGATGCCGAGCTCGACCAGATTTGGCTCGCGGCCCAGAGCGGAAAGGACGCGTTCGTATTCCTCAGCGGAAAGGCCGTGCTGTTCAACGATTTCGGGGGTGATGGCAGTCATGCAAGGGCTCCTTGCGCCGCCCCCTAGATTACTGGAGCGCGAAGGCCAAGCTGCCGCGTTTCCTGATCCAACGATTCCCACCCACCCAGACGGCAAGGCCGGTGAGAACGGCAAAAGCGATCAATGCCTGGAGATAGAGGAACGGCCCAGCCGATTCCGGATGCGGGGCCAGCCATTTGATCGCCTGCAATAGCAGCATTACCCCCAGCAGCACTGCCGGCGGCCCCAACGGTCCGCGCGTGCGCTGAACATAGAAGGCAAAGGCCCCAAAGGTAAGGCCGAGTTCGAGCGGGATGGCGACCCACGGATAGTTCCACAACCCCAGGCCCAGTTTGGGCGGGGTGCCATCAATCGTCAGGTCGGGCACGTGCACGATCAGATCAAGCAACCAGTGCGACAGCACCACAAGCCCCGCAAGCAATCCGCCAAACAGCTCGCGATTGCGGATCGCCACCACGGCCAGAAATGCCGTGGCCCAAATGGCGGCACCAATCAGGCTGTGGGTGTAGGGCATGTGGTAAAGATCGAGCGGCACCACGACGCTCGCCCCGGGATCAACCCGCGCACGCTCTACCCCGATCAAAGCAAGGCCAAAAAAGCCCCAGTCGACCAGCTGCGCAGCCACGAACAGTGTACCCAATCGTGGACTTTGCGGGCTGACAGCCGCCGCAAGGAAGGCAGGAGCGAAGTGGCCGATGAACATTGCTGTGTCAGGCGGCGGCGGGCGCGTAGCGCAGGACGACCCAGGCGGCCGCTGCGCTCGCTGCGCCGGTCGCGAAGGCGCCCCAGAGGATATCGAGCACGCTGATGTGGGTTGCCCACACCTTGAACACCGCCTGGCTGGTCAGATCAAAGGTCGCGTAGCACAGCGCGCCAAGCAGGATGCCGTTGAGCATCGCGGCCTGCACTGTGCCGGAATCCATCCCCGGCTTGATGGCAAACCACGTCATCCCGGCAATGTAGATGAGATAGAACGCAGCCGCCGCGCCGACATTGAATTTCGCGGCCATGATCTCGCCGATCACGGGCTTGTAAAGATTGCCCGCCGCCCAGCGCAGCCAGACCGCATCAAGCGCGCCAAACACTACGGCGGCGACCACATAGGCCATCGCGTAGGTCATAATCCAATTCGGCATGGTCGTAGAATTCCCTGTTTCGTGATCCCAACACTTGAAGGCAGCCTTGACCGCGCCCGCCCGCGCCGTCAATGCTCGTGACCATGGACGAGGGCACATCAAGCGCTGCCGCAGGGCAGGATATCTTGCAGATGAGTTTCGAACAGGCGCTCGCCGCGCTTGAAACCATTGTGCAGCAGTTGGAACACGGCGATGTGCCGCTTGATCAGTCGATCAGCCTCTACGAACGCGGGGAAGCCTTGCGGGCTGCGTGCCAGCTGCGGCTTGATGCGGCGCAGGCGCGGATCGAAAAGATCATCACCGGCGCTGATGGCCGTGCGGCCAGCACGCACGCCTTCGACGCGGAAAGCTGAGATGATGCTGGTCCAGAGTGGAAGCACGTTGCTCGGTGACGCGATCAAGAGCGTTCAGGCCGACATTGATTCGCTGTTCGACGCGCTGTTGCCGGTGCCCGATGACACCAGCGCGCGCTTGGTTGAGGCGATGCGTTATGCCGCGATTGGCGGGGGCAAGCGGGTGCGCCCGCTGCTGGTGTGCAGCACGGCGAGCCTGTTCGGGGTGTCGCGCGATGCCGCCTTGCGCGCGGGCGCGGCGATCGAGGCGATCCATGTCTATTCGCTGATCCATGATGATCTGCCCTGCATGGACAATGATGATCTGCGCCACGGCAAGCCGACGCTGCACAAGGCCTATGACGAGGCAACCGCAGTGCTGGCAGGCGATGCGCTCCACGCGCTGGCCTTCGAGATACTGGCGGATGGCAACACCAGCGAAGATCCCTTTACCCGCAGCGAGCTGATTGCGACGCTGGGCAAGGCGTCGGGCATGCACGGCATGGCGGGCGGGCAGATGATGGACATGGTCGCCGACGAGGAGGGCGTGACCTATGACCTTCACACCATCACCCGGCTGCAACAGCTGAAAACCGGCGCGCTGCTGGCAGCGAGTGTCGAGATGGGCGCGATCCTCGGCAAGGTTGCGCCGCAGGGCCGGATGCACCTGCGCGCCTATGCCCGTGACATCGGCCTCGCCTTCCAGATTGCGGACGATCTGCTGGATGTCGAAGGCGATATCGCGAAAGCCGGCAAGGCGCTGCGCAAGGATAATGAGCAGGGCAAGCAGACCTTCGTAACGCTGATGGGCGCCGAAAAAGCCCGCGAACAAGCGCGCGCACTGGTCGATCAGGCAGTGCTGCGGCTCGCGTCCTATGGGACCGAGGCTGATATCCTGCGCGAACTCGCCCGCTACATTGTCGAGCGGGATCGCTGACTATGCGAATTCTACTGGCCGTAATCTGTGCTACGCTGCTGGTGTCTTGTGGCGAAGGGCCGCGAAGCCCACAGCGCTGGGTCGATAATCTCGTCCAGCGGTTCAACGTGCCGGATTGCGCCGACGCCACGCTTCTGCGCGGGGGCCGGAACCCGGACGTCAGCAAGCCGGGCGCGATGTGGATCTATGCCGCCGGAGATGATTGCATCGCCGACATGAAGGCGGCCTTCGCGATCATCGGTTTCGAGCGGGTTGGCGCGTCAACTTATCGCTACGCGAGCCAAAATGGTTGGTATGAACTGGTCGAACTGGCCCCTTCTGACGACACACGACGAGCTACCATCATATGGGAGACGATCGACCCATGACACGCCGCGTCGGAATCTACCCCGGAACCTTCGATCCGATCACTTTGGGCCATGCCGATATCATCCGGCGCGGGTCAAAGCTGGTCGATTGGCTGATCATCGGGGTCACCACCAACCCGTCCAAGAACCCGATGTTCACGAACGAAGAACGCTTCCGTATGGTGGAGCGCGAGGTTGCGAACATGGGGCTCGGCAATGTCGAGGTTGTGGGGTTCAACGCGCTGCTGGTGAAGTTTGCGCAGAAGCAGGGGGCCAGCGTCATCATCCGCGGACTGCGCGCTGTGGCCGATTTCGAATACGAATATCAGATGGCCGGTATGAACCAGCAGCTTGATGATGATATCGAGACCGTGTTCCTGATGGCGGACGTATCGCTCCAGCCGATCGCGTCCAAACTGGTCAAGGAAATCGCCATTTACGGCGGCGACATCGCCCGTTTTGTCAGCCCGCCTGTGTGCGACGAGGTTGAAGCGCGGGTGCGCGAACAGGGGCTGAAGGGCGACTACTAGGTTAGCTCTGTCTGTTCACAGCCTCGCTTCATTCATTGAAGTGTCAGCCGGGCATGGCTACAGGCTGCGTCTCACACGGATGGAACGATGATCAAAGCGACGCTTATTTCTGCTCTTGGCACCCTGCTTCTGGCGGGCTCCGCACACCCTGCGCTGGCCCAGCAACAGAAGGATGACACGCCGCCTGTGGCCTTTGGCGACAATACCGAACCGGTTGAAGAGGCGGACGAGGATGCCCCTGCGGCACCGCGCAGCTATGGCCCGATCAACTTTGATCCGGCTGTTGAACCGGACAATGTCTGGGTGCTCGACCTGTCGAATGGTCAGCGCGTCAAAATCCGGCTTCAGGCCGATTGGGCACCGACCCATGCGGCGCGGATCAAGGAGCTCACTCGGCGCGGATTTTATGACGGCGTGGTGTTCCACCGCGTGATCGATGGTTTCATGGCGCAGGGCGGCGATCCCACCGGGACCGGGCAAGGCGGCAGCGAGCTTCCTGATCTCAAGGCCGAATTCAACCCGATGCCGCATGTGCGCGGCAGCCTGTCGATGGCGCGCGCTTCGGAAGAAGACAGCGCCAACAGCCAGTTCTTCATCGTGTTCTACCCACGCTTCAGTCTCGACAAGAAATACACCAATTTCGGCCGGGTGATCGAGAACATGGAAGCGGTGGACGCGATCAATCGCGGCGAACCGCCTGCGAGCCCGACCTTTATCGTCCAGGCCTCCATCGCCAGCGATAACCGTCCGCCCCCGCCTGCTCCGGTTGACGAGGCGCCGATCACCGCCGATGCGCTGAGTGCCCCAATCAGCTAAAGGGCTTTCCGCAGGCGCGGCTTGCCGCTAGGCGGCGCGCCGATGAAGGTAGACCTGTTCGATTTCGATTTGCCGGCAGAGCGCATTGCCCTGCGCCCTGTCCGCCCGCGCGATGCGGCGCGGATGTTGGTGGTGCGGGGGGCTGATGCGCCGTTCGAAGACCGGGGCGTGCGCGATCTGCCCGATCTGCTGGGCCCCGGCGATGTGCTGGTGTTCAACGATACCCGCGTGATCCCCGCCCAGCTCGAAGGCCGCCGCGCTGATGGTGAGGCGAAGATTGGCGCAACCCTGCACAAGCGGGTCGATCTGCGGCGCTGGCAGGCCTTCATCCGCAATGCCAAGCGGGTGAAGGTGGGGGACCAATTGCTGTTCGGTGGCGGCGTGAGCGCCATTGCTGAAACCCGCCACGATGATGGTTCGATCACGCTGTTGTTCGAAGGCGAGGAGCCGGTCGAAGTCCTGCTCGACCGCGCGGGCACCATGCCGCTGCCGCCCTATATCGCCAGCAAACGCGGGGTCGATGCCCAAGACCTCGAAGACTATCAGACCATGTTCGCAGCCGAGAAAGGGGCCGTCGCCGCGCCCACGGCTTCGTTGCACTTCACCCAACGCCTGATCGATGCGCTGGATGCGCGCGGGGTGGGCAGGGCGATGCTGACGCTGCACGTGGGGGCGGGCACGTTCCTGCCTGTGAAAGTCGACGATACCGACGACCACCAGATGCACGCCGAGTTCGGGCGGATTTCGCAGGCCACTGCTGATGACCTCAACGCAGCCCGCGCTGCTGGCGGCCGGATCATTGCCGTGGGCACCACATCGCTCCGCCTGCTGGAAAGCGCAGCCGCTGATGATGGCACGATCCAGCCCTTTGCGGGGGACACCGCAATCTTCATAACGCCGGGCTACCAGCTGCGCGCGGTTGATGGGCTGATGACCAATTTCCACCTGCCCAAATCCACACTGATGATGCTGGTCAGCGCGCTGATGGGGCGGGATCGAATGATGGCAGCTTATGCCCATGCCATCGCAAACGAATATCGCTTTTATTCCTATGGTGACTCCTCATTGCTGCTCCCGTAATCAGTAGCAATGAACGAACCTATCCTCTCGATCCGTGGGCTGATGAAGACCTACAAGAACGGCCCGCGCGCGCTCGACAATGTCGATCTTGATGTCCGGCCGGGTGAGATTTTCGCCCTGCTCGGCCCCAATGGTGCGGGCAAGACCACGCTGATCGGCGCGGTGTGCGGGTTGGTGCGGCCGACTTCGGGCACGATTACCGCCTTCGGGCACGATCTGGCGCGCGACTGGCGATCGGCCCGAGCGCGGATCGGCTTGGTGCCGCAAGAACTCGCCACCGACATGTTCGAGACGGTGTGGAGCGCGATTGCCTATTCGCAAGGGCTATTCGGCAAGCCCTACAATGCCGCGCGGCTTGAGGAGATCCTGAAAAGCCTGTCGCTGTGGGACAAGAAGGACGCGCAGATCCGTGCGCTGTCAGGCGGGATGAAGCGCCGCGTGCTGATCGCCAAGGCGCTGGCGCATGAGCCGGAATTGCTGTTCCTTGATGAGCCGACCGCCGGGGTCGATGTCGAGCTGCGCAAGGGCATGTGGGAACAGATCGGCGCCCTCAAGGAACGTGGGGTCACGATGATTCTCACCACCCACTACATCGAAGAGGCCGAGGAAATGGCTGACCGCGTCGGCGTGATCCAGGGCGGGCGCATCCTGATGGTCGATGAAAAGCGCGCCATGATGGAGCGGCTTGGCACCACCGAAGCGGTGTTCGATCTCGCCGCGCCGCTGGCCGCGCTGCCGCCCGAAGTCGCCGCTTTCCCAGTCGAATTGAGCGCGGCCGGAACGTCGCTGATCTATCGCGGCGGGAATGGTCAGGGCGGGGGCCGGGCAGAGGTCGCACAGTTGGCGCAGGCACTCACCCGCGCCGGGGTCAGCTTCACCAGCCTCGACATTCACGATAGCTCGCTGGAAGATATCTTCGTCAGCCTGCTGGGTAAGAAGGAGGCCGCGTGATGCATTTCAGTGTGCGCAGCGCCTATGCGATCTACCGCCGCGAAATGGCGCGTGCGTTTCGCACCGCGTTCCAGTCATTGCTCGCCCCGGTGCTGACGACCTCGCTGTATTTCGTGGTGTTCGGATCGGTGATCGGCGCGCGGATGGAGCCGGTGGCAGGCGTGCCTTATGGCGCTTTCATCATCCCCGGCCTGCTGATGCTGACATTGCTGGGCGAGACCACCAGCAATGCCAGCTTCGGCATCTATATGCCGCGCTTTACCGGCACGATCTACGAATTGCTGTCGGCTCCGGTCGGGGTGGCCGAGACGCTGGCTGGATTTGTCGGCGCGGCCGCCACCAAGGGCCTGCTGCTCGCCGCCATCATCCTTGGCACCGCTACCCTTTTCGTCGATTACGAGATCAAATATCCGCTGCTGGCTGCGGTCTACATTATGCTGGTGGCGGCGAGTTTTGCGCTGTTTGGCTTCATCCTCGGCATCTGGGCGGATTCCTTCGAGAAGCTCGGCATCATTCCGGTGCTGATCCTGACCCCGCTGACCTTTCTGGGCGGCACCTTCTATTCGATCCGCGATCTGCCCGGCCCGTGGGACAGCATCGCGCTGGCCAATCCGATTGCCTTTCTGGTCAGCGGGTTACGCTACAGCTTTTACGGCACGTCCGATGTGCCCATTGCGGTATCACTGGGGCTGACGCTGGGCTTTCTGGCGGTGTGCGTGGTGGTGATCGCGGTGATTTTCCGCACTGGATGGCGGCTGCGCGAGTGAACAAGCGCGGTCCGCCAACGCCATTGGTCGGACATAATACACCGTTGGGCAGACATGAACGGCAAGCGGTCCGTTCGTTCATTGCGCAGTAAGGCCCCCATTCCTAGTTCCTTTGGTGCCCGCCGTATCTTCTTTCGGCGGGATTAATTTAGGAAAACAATCATGCGCAAGATCGCATTCACCACGCTCGCAGCCATTGGCGCGATCGCTCTCCCGACCGCAGCTCAGGCGCAAGACCAAGCCCCGAAGGCTGAAGTGACCATTGGTGCAACCGCCGGTATCCACGATCTCGGCGTCGATTTTGACGACGGCGACATCGAAGGTTTTGACATCGACGACAGCGGCGAAATCTACGGCGGCTTCGTCGCGGTTGACTTTCCGCTCGGCGGCAATTTGTTCGTCGGTGCCGAAGGCAATGCCAGCATCGGCAGCGGCCCGATCGACGCTGAATATGGCGCGTCAGCCCGTCTGGGTCTGCGCACCAACGGCGGTGGCAAGGTCTATGTCCGTGGCGGCTACCAGTTTGTCGACCTCGACGTTGGCAACCTGATCGGCGACCCCGATTTTGACGAGAACGATTTCGATCTCGACACCACTGTTGACGATTATCTCGTCGGCGTTGGCGCTGAATTCCCCGTCAGCAGCCTTGTCCTGCGTGCGAACGTCGATACCATCGCGTTCGACACCCTGCGCGGCACGGTTGGCGTTGGCCTCAAGTTCTAATTTGATCTGACGGACTACAAAAAGCGGGCCGGTTGCGATTGCGCAGCCGGCCCGTTTTGTGTGTTTCGGGATGACAGCGCCAAAACGTCCCGCTAGCGCGCATCGCCAATGACCGCACCCCGCTTCTCCTTCACACTGCACGCCACTGACGGCAAAGCTCGCACCGGCGTGATTGCCATGCAGCGCGGTGACATTCGCACGCCCGCCTTTATGCCGGTTGGCACCGCTGCCACCGTCAAGGCAATGAAGCCCGAAGCGGTGCGCGGGACCGGCGCTGATATCATCCTCGGCAATACCTATCACCTGATGCTGCGTCCGGGCGCGGAGCGGGTGGACAGGCTGGGCGGCTTGCACAAATTCATGAACTGGCCGCGCCCGATCCTCACCGATAGCGGCGGTTATCAGGTGATGAGCCTTAGCGAGCTGCGCAAACTGACCGAGCAGGGGGTGGAATTCCGCAGCCATCTCGATGGCTCAAAGCACATGCTCACTCCCGAACGCTCGATGGAAATCCAGCGCCTGCTCGGCAGCGACATCGTGATGGCCTTCGACGAATGCCCTCGCGCCGACCGCCCCAAGGACGAGATCGCTGCCTCGATGGAATTGTCGATGCGCTGGGCCAGGCGCAGCCGGGAAGGCTTTGACGCGGGCGAGGAACACGCCAGCCGCGCCGCACTGTTCGGCATCCAGCAGGGCGCACTGCATGAAGACCTGCGCCGCATCAGCGCCGACGCGCTCACCGATATCGGCTTTGATGGCTATGCCGTGGGCGGACTTGCCGTAGGCGAGGGGCAAGAGGCGATGTTCGGCGTGCTCGACTACGCGCCAGGCATGCTCCCGGCGGATCGCCCGCGTTACCTGATGGGAGTCGGCAAGCCCGACGACCTCGTCGGCGCGGTCGAGCGCGGGATCGACATGTTCGATTGCGTCCTGCCGACCCGCTCAGGCCGCAATGGGCAGGCGTTTACTTGGAACGGCCCGCTCAACCTCAGGAACGCGCGCTTTTCCGAGGATACCGACCCGCTCGACGAGCGGTGCCAGTGCCCGGTCTGCACCACTTACAGCCGCGCCTATATCCACCACCTGGTGAAATCGGGCGAAATGCTCGGCGCGATGCTGGTGACCGAGCACAACCTCAGCTTCTATCAGGCGCTGATGCAGGGGATGCGTGAAGCGATTGCGGGGGCACGTTTTGCCGATTTTTCCGCCACATTCCGACGGGATTATCTAGGGTCAGGACCTATTAACCGCGCCTTCGAGGTTTGAGTCAAAAGGGCCCAGCGCGAGGAAGTGAGGTGCAGGAATATGTCGATATTTCCAACCGAACTGACGCGGCGATGGGCCCTTTTGGCCAAATCCCTGCGGGACGGCGGAATGGCTTCCATCTCGGCCCGCCCCGCGCTTGGAAAGGCAACCAGCCTTCCCGGCGCGCGAAACGGACCGATCTATTCGCCATTCCGCCGCCTCGAAGGCGCGGTTAATAGGTCCTGACCCTAGGCTGATCAGGATTCTTGCGGCGCTTGCTGGAATGTGTAACTTCATTATGGTTTCTGGCGAAAAGGTAGCATGCGTCTGCTTGTTCTTCTTGTGATTGGCCTGATGGTAGGCACGATGCCAGCGCTGACCCCAGCGCAGGCCGGTTCGCATATAGCGTCAGTTACATCGGTTGAAGTCGAAGATAACGCCGTATGCGCCGATGAATGCTGCATAGACTGCAGCGACACTGTGCAATGCCGCACTGCTTGTGCGATGCCAACGAGCTCACTTCCTTTGCAAGGCAACTTAAAGTCCGCGCGCTTGATGCCAGTTGTGTTGGCTCAGGCCCCGCTCGTGTCCTCACCACGCGGACCGCCACTCCCGCCTCCGCGCGTTGACGCACATTCACAAATCATCTAATCACAATTGAAATCCGGAGAATGAATATGAAAATTGCAACCAAAATCGTTGCGCTGTTTGCGCTTGTCAGCTCCACCGCAGCCTTTGCTTCCAATTCGGCGGGTGTGGCTGAATTCTGCTGCGCGCTGGGCGCGTGCTGCGGTCTGCCCTGCTGCTGAGCTAGTAAGAATGAAATTCTGACAACGCCGGGGTCGGTCCTTGTGACCGGCCCCGGTTTTTCTTTGTCCGCACCAGACAGCTCGACGCGAAGCGGGGCGGCAGTGCTCGAAACAGCTCAAATCCTTCGCCAAACGGCCTTCATGAACGAACAGATTGTCAATCTGCCTGAAGCTTGCCAGACCATGATTGAAGTGCGCGCCGGGGTCGATGCGCTTGATCGCGAATTGGTGGCGTTGCTGGCCACCCGGTTCGGCCATATGCGTGCCGCCGCCCGGATCAAGCCGAGCCGCGACGCGGTGCGCGATGAAGCGCGCAAGGCCAGCGTGATCGCCGCCGCCGTGGCCGGTGGTGGCGACCCTTACCCTTTTCATCCCGATTGTCTTTCAGAATACAAATACCCGGCCTTGCCAGCAATTTCCGGCGGTATTTTCTGCGGATAGGGGATTGATTGACCCAGCAATGGCGATAACTTGCCCCGATTGACGGCAGGAGGGATTGTGCCAGGATATCGGTCGCGCGTGATGTCGGCGGCGGCGCTGCTGTTCGCCGGATGGGGAATGCCGCTTGCCTCTCAGGAGGCGTCACAAACCAATGGTGAAGAGGCCGCCATCCGCTTCGGCGCGCGTGCCGATGTGCTTGATGTCAGCCTGTCGCCTTCGGGAAAGAAGCTGGCCTATGTCGCAGCCGGCCCATCCTTTACCGAGGTGGTCTATGTCATCGATCTTAACGGTGACCTGAAGCCGCGCCCCATTGCCAGCAACAGCGAACAGATCGCTGATGTCGATTGGTGCGAATGGGCGACCGAAAGCCGCCTTGTCTGTCAGATTTCGGGCATGGCCTACGGGTCGTCAGGCGTGCTGCTGCCTTATGACCGGCTGTTTGCGGTCAATGATGATGGCAGCAACGCCAAGGAATTGAGCAAGCGCCAGTCGGCCAACGCGCTCCAAGCGCTGCAATTTGGCGGGGATGTGATCGCGCTTGATGTCGGGGGCGAGCAAGGCAAGATCCTGATGTCGCGGCAATATGTGCCCGAAGCGAGTGCGGCGACCCGCACGTATAGTGACGACAGCGGCTTCGGTGTTGATCTGGTCGACGTCGAAAACGCCAAGCGCCGCGTGCGCGAAGGCGCCGATGATGAGGCGATTGCCTATGTCGCGGATGAGACCGGACGCGTTCGCCTCAAGGTGCGGGCCCTGCGCGAATCCAATGGCCGTCTTTCAGGCAAGAGCGCCTATTTCTATCGGGCTGCTGACAATGATCGCTGGCTGCCCTTCATGGCACTGACGATTGACGGCGCGCCGGTGCGCAAATTTTCGCCCGTCGCGATCGATAGCAAGCGCAATGTCGCCTACGGCTTCCTGCCCAAGGACGGCTATGACGCGGTCGCCGAATTCGCGCTGGATGGCAGCGGGTTGGGCAAGGTTCTGCTGGCGCGTAGCGATGTCGACGCGGATTCGCTGATCCGGATCGGGCGGCAGCGGCGGGTGGTGGGGGCCAGCTATGCGACTGAAAAGCGCGAAGTTGCCTATTTCGATCCGGAGCTCGCCAAGCTCGCCAAGGGCCTCGCCAAAGCCCTGCCCGATCAGCCGATCATCAACATCGTCGGCGCCAGTGCAGACGAGCAGCGGCTGCTGCTGATCGCGTCCAGCGATACCCAGCCGGGTAAAGTCTATCTGTTCGACAAGGCCACGCGGGAGTTGGAGCCGCTGCTTTCGGTGCGCCGTCTGCTGGACCAGCGCCCGCTCGGCGCGATGCGCCCGGTGTCCTATCCAGCGAGCGATGGGACGATGATCCCGGCCTATCTGACCATGCCGCCCGGTTCTGAGGGGAAGAACCTGCCTGCGGTGGTCTTGCCGCACGGCGGGCCATCAGCGCGCGACGAATGGGGGTTTGATTGGCTGGTGCAGTTCTTCACGGCACGCGGATATGCAGTGTTGCAGCCCAATTACCGCGGCTCCTCCGGCTATGGCGAGGCGTGGTACGGCCGCAATGGCTTCAAATCGTGGGAAGTCGCGATTGGCGACGTCAATGACGCCGGCCGCTGGTTGGTGAGCGAGGGAATCGCGCGGCCCGATCAGCTGGCCATCGCCGGGTGGTCTTACGGCGGCTATGCGGCGCTACAATCGCAAGTGCTCGATCCGGCGCTGTTCAAGGCGGTGGTAGCAATCGCGCCGGTGGCTGATCTGAACTATATCGTCGAAGACGCGCGCGATTACACCAACTACAACGTGGTGCGCGATTTCATCGGCGACGGTCCGCACGTCGCCGCCGGTAGCCCGCGCCGCCATGCGAGCAAATTTGCAGCGCCCGTGGCCCTGTTCCATGGCACGCGCGATCTCAACGTCGCGGTGCGCCACTCGCAAGACATGGAAAAGGCGCTCAAGTCCGCTGGCAAATCGGTGATTTACCGCGAATATCCCGATCTCCAGCACGATCTCGGCGACAGCATGGTGCGGGCCAGCATGTTGCAGGAGATTGGCCAGTTTCTGGATCAGTCGCTGGCGCGCAATTGAGACGTGCAAGGCACTCGACAAGCCCCGGTGTGACCGCCTAGGGCGGCGGGGATGAATGATACTCCCTTAAGTCCAGAGCGCTGCACGACCATGGCCGAAGTGCGCGCTGGCGTCGACGCGCTCGACCGCGAGTTGGTGGCATTGTTGGCGACGCGGTTCGGCTACATGCGGGCCGCAGCCCGGATCAAGGATAGCCGTGATGCTGTTCGTGATGAAGCGCGCAAAGCCAGCGTCATCGCCGCCGCCGTGGCTGAGGGTGAGGTGTTGGGCGTTCCTGCCGATGTGATCGCGGATATCTGGGAACGCCTCGTCGAAGGCTCGATCGCCTACGAATTTGCCGAATGGGATCGGGTCAGGGGGTAACACCCCGCGCCAGAAAATCTGCGAGCCGCGCCTGCTTCTGGCCCGGCGCCTTTGGGCGTGCCGATTGCGCCATTCGCGCAATCTTGGCTGCCCACTTGCCGAGGTTCTTGTCCGCGCCGCCCTTGCGCACCGGTCCGATGGCGAGAATTCGCACTGGCGCAAAGCCGACAAACGCTAGCACCTGCCCCTTCCAGCGCCGGATCACTGCGTTGCCATAGGTCAGCCACAGGAACAGCGGCGGCGTATCCATGGTGATGATCACATCGGCTGATCGCCCCGCCATCAGCCGGTCCCACCACGGATCGTCCTGATGATAGGCAAACATGAAGCCGGGCAGGAACAGTCGGTCGATCAGCCCCTTCAATTCCGCCGGTTCGCTGCCCCACCACAGCGGGAAGGCGACCGCTAGGTGATCGCAGGCGTCGAAGGCTTCGGCCAGCCGGGCCAGATCAGGCTCCCACGCGGTGCGCTGGGCATAGCCGCGGCGCAGGATCGGGGTGAAGGCAAGGTCGCGCACCGCCACGCGCGTGACCTCGGCATTGGCGGGCAGGGCGCCTTCATACAGATCGAGCAGATGGGTCGTCAGCCGTCCCGCATCAGGATGGCCATCGAGCAGCAGCACCTTCATCGCGAGTCCTCTTTGAGGCATGAGGATCGCAGGTCGAAGGCCGCAGTGCAAAAGAAAAGGGCGGCCCCTGAAGGCCGCCCTGTTCTGTATCCGCGATCGGCAAACCGATCAGCGCGAGTAGAATTCCACCACCAGGTTCGGTTCCATCGTCACCGGATAGGGCACTTCGTCAAGCTTCGGCACGCGGCTGAAGGTGATCTTGTCGTTGCCATCGGGCTGGACGTAATCGGGAATGTCACGCTCAGCGAGGCCCTGGGCTTCGATCACCAGCGCCATTTCCTTGGCCTTGCTGCCGAGGCTGATGATATCGCCCACTTCGACGCGGCGCGAGGCGATGTTGCACTTCACGCCGTTCACATAGATGTGACCATGGCTGACGATCTGACGCGCGGAGAATATGGTCGGCGCGAACTTGGCGCGGTACACGACCATGTCCAGACGCTGTTCGAGCAGGCCGATCAGGTTCTGGCTGGTATCGCCCTTCATGCGCGATGCTTCGGCATAGGTGCGCTTGAACTGCTTTTCGGTGACGTCACCGTAATAGCCCTTGAGCTTCTGCTTGGCGCGCAGCTGCAAGCCATAATCGCTCATCTTGCCCTTGCGGCGTTGGCCGTGCTGGCCGGGGCCGTAGGACCGCTTGTTCACCGGGGAATTGGGACGACCCCAGATGTTTTCGCCCATCCGGCGGTCAAGCTTGTACTTGGCGCTTTTGCGCTTCGACATACGTCTTCCTTCAAATTGCTGGGCCGCCCCCAATGGGCAGCCATTGAACCCGGCATCGCACCATCAGACCAATATGCCTGATGCGGCCACTGCTTCACCGGGGTGCAGGGCCAATTGCGAAGGCGCGCGCATAGCAGGATGGCCGTGAAGGTCAAGCTTTGCGCAGAAAGCTGGCCTGGCGCAGCGGCGCGGCTCAGGTCGGGACGTTCAGCTCGCGCCATTCTTCCATCGTCCGGCACACGCGCGTCTTGCGACGGCTCGAAGGATCGGCGCGTACGGACTTGCAGATGCGCTTGTCTTCGGCGGCGGCGTCAGGAGCGGCTGCTTCCGGGGTTGCGGCTTTGTCGGCAGGCTTTGCTTCAGGCACTGCGACGGTTGCCGGGGCAGGGGTTTCTTGGTCGGCAGCAGCCAATGCCAGCGGCGCGATCAGCAGCGCGGCGCCAAGCGCGATTGTGCGGAGAAGCATAGCGATCTCTTTATCTTAGGGGTGAGGGTGGGGAAGGGCTAACCGCCTCTGTCGTCCCTGTCCAGCGCTGGTTGCACGCCCTGTCGCAAATCTTATGCGCTATGCCGTCGGCGCTCAGCCACGCCCTGTTCAAAGGCCGGAATGCGCGGCAATGGCGTGGGCGATGGTGCGGCGAGCACATCGAAATGGCGCCCACGGCCATAGCGGCGCAGCTGCGCAAAGCCCGCGCGGTAGAGCGCGCGCTGGATCGTGGCATTATCCGTCCAGCGGTTGTCATGCTCGTAGAAAATGCCCAGCACCCGGTTGGCATGGCTGGATGCGAGCAGTTCCTCGATAATCACCGGCTCGTGGCCTTCAACGTCGATCTTCACGAACAGGGGCAGGCCCGGCGGAAGGAGCGATTCCAGTTCGGCCATGGTGATCAGTTGCACGGTGATCTGCTGACACTGCGGATTGGCCTCGGCCAGATGATCCTCCAGCGTTGCCTGCCCACTATGTACGGGATTGAGCGTAATGCGGTGTTCGCCCGCCTCGTCTGACAGGCCCGCATTGATCGCCGTGGCCCGCGCGCCAAAGCCAGCGAGGGCAAGATTGGCGCAAATCCGTTCGTGGGTGGCAGGCACCGGTTCCAGCGCAACAATCTGCGCGCACGCCGGGTTGCGCGCCGCGATCAGCGAGAACAAGCCCTGATTGGCGCCGATATCCAGAAAGCAGAAGGGTTGATCGATCCCGGCAATCAGATCGGCTAGATAGGGGCCATAGGTGGCATAGTGGCAATAGGCGTAGGTGCGATCCGACCAGTTGGGCCACATTGCCACGCCGTAATGTGTATGAGCCGGACGCGGCTGTCGCCCCGGCGCAATCCGACGCAGCACATTGCCAGCCATTCGATGCAGGTGCCGCGATATCCGCGCGCGCACCACCCGCAGGTGCCGCCACAGCAGAAAGTCGCGCGCCATGCGGGCGGACGAGTGATTCGACCATTGCGGCGCAGCATAGGCAGGGGCAGGCCTGCCCGCCGATTCCACAATCCGCATTCTCTGCCCCAAAACCTGTCCCCTAACGGGCGATGCCATAGGCGAGGAATGCGGCGGTTTTGCTACGGTTGAGAGCGGTCTGGATCGCGCTCCAGCGTGGTGAGGATGCCGCGCAAGGTGCGCACCTCCAGATGGTTCCAACCCGGCTTGGTCAGCACCCCGCGCAAGGTGCGGCGCGTGGCTTCAGCGCGCCCTTCAGGGAAGAAGTATTCGCGCGGCTCCAGCATCCGCGTGAGATGCACGATCAATCCGTCAAGCTCCTCCTGCGGCGCAGGCGGCAAAGTGTCTTCAAGGGTAGGCTGCACCAGCACCGTATCCCCGCACGCCAGCTCGCGCGCTGTTCGCGACCATTCATAGGCGATCAGGATCACCGCCTGCGCCAGATTGAGCGAGGCGAATTCAGGGTTGATCGGCACGGTCAGGATATTGCGGGCGAGGGCAACGTCATCGGTCTCGAGCCCGGATCGTTCGGGGCCGAACAGAATCGCGTGGCGGCCGGGCTGGGTATGGACCAACCGGCCAGCTTCGTCGGGGCCGATCACGGGCTTGGTCACGCCGCGCTTGCGCACCGTAGTCGCGTGGACATGGGCGCAATCGGCAACGGCTTCGGCGGTGGTGGCAAAGACCGTGGCATTGGCCAGCACGCTATCCGCGCCTGATGCGGCGGGGCCAGCGGAAGGGTTGGGCCAGCCATCGCGCGGGGCGACCAACCGCAACTCGGTCAGCCCGAAATTGAGCATCGCGCGCGCGGCCTTGCCGATATTCTCGCCCAACTGCGGGCGCACCAGCACGATCACCGGCTTGTTGAGATCGGCCATTTTGCGATTAATCTTTCGCGGCTTGCTGGACGGTACTGGCAAACTCTTCGAAATCGCGCGCTTCTGAGAAATCGCGGTAGACGCTGGCGAAGCGGATATAGGCAACGCTGTCGATCTGGCGCAGGCCTTCCATCACGAGTTCGCCAATGTGCGATGATGGTACTTCGGGCTCGCCCGATGTTTCGACTTGCCGCTGAATGCCCGAAATCAGCTGATCGAGCCGTTCCTGATCAATCCCGCGCTTGCGCGAGGCGAGGGAGACCGAGTGTTCAAGCTTTGACCGTTCAAACGGCTCACGGCGGTCTCCGGACTTCACGACCACCACCTCGCGCAATTGCACGCGTTCAAAAGTGGTGAAACGCGCCCCGCAGGACGAACACTGGCGCCGCCGCCGGATCGAAGCATTATCCTCGGTCGGGCGGCTATCCTTTACCTGGGTATCATCATGAGCGCAAAAGGGGCAACGCATTCAGAAACTTACTTCTTGATCCGCTGATACAGCATGAAGCCTGCGCCGGCGATCAGACCCATCGGAATCGACACGAAGGGAAGCAGCCAACCGGCCGCTGCACCGACCGCCGCGCCGGTCAGCACCGGAGCGGTCGAAGGGTGGTTGACGCCTTCCTTGGCCATGCCGACGACTTCGGTCTTCACATTGTCCACCCAATCGGGGGTCTGGTGCGGCTCTTGGTCCATGGTGCTGTTCTCTCACATGCCGGGATAGACGGGGAAGGCGGCGCACAAGGCGCTGACCCGCTGGCGCACGCTTTCTTCGACTTGCGCATCGCCTTCGGGGCCGTTTTTGGCAAGCCCTTCAACCACTTCAGCGATGAGCTTGCCAATGGTGCGGAACTCGGCCGGGCCAAAGCCGCGCGTGGTGCCAGCAGGCGTGCCCAGACGAATGCCGCTGGTCACGAAAGGCGAGCGGGTATCGAAGGGGATTCCGTTCTTGTTGCAGGTGAGCCATGCCCGGTCGAGGCCCTTTTCGGCGTCCTTGCCGGTCACGTCTTTTGCGGTCAGGTCAACCAGCATCGAGTGATTATCGGTGCCGCCGCTGACGATCCGCAGCCCGTTCTCCTCAAGGCTCGCGGCTAGCGCACGGGCGTTTTCGACGATGCGGTGAGCGTAGGTGCTGAACGACGGGTCGAGCGCTTCTTTGAAGGCCACCGCCTTGGCCGCCACGATGTGCATCAGCGGCCCGCCCTGCAGGCCGGGGAAGACGGCCATGTTCAAGGGCTTGGTGTACTTCTCGTCATTCCACAGGATGATGCCCGAGCGCGGACCGCGCAGCGACTTGTGGGTGGTCGAGGTGACGATGTCGCAATGCGGGAAGGGCGAGGGGTGCGCACCGCCAGCAACAAGGCCGGAGATGTGGCTCATATCGCACAACAAAATCGCGCCGACTTCGTCCGCAATCGCGCGGAAGGCGGGGAAGTCCCACAGCCGCGAATAGGCCGTGCCGCCGCAGATGATGATCTTGGGCTTGTGCTCGCGCGCCTTGGCGGCGACTTCGTCCATGTCCACGGTCTCGGTGTCTTTCGAAACGCCGTAGGAGACAGGGTTGAACCACTTGCCGCTCATATTGACAGGCGATCCGTGGGTGAGATGCCCGCCCGAGTTCAGATCCAGCCCCATGAATGTATCGCCGGGGTTCAGCAGCGCAAGGAACACCGCCTGGTTCATCTGCGAGCCGCTGTTAGGCTGCACATTGGCAAAGTTGCAGCCAAACAATTGCTTGGCGCGATCAATTGCCAGCGTTTCGACCACATCGGCATAGTCACAGCCGCCATAGTAGCGCTTGCCCGGATAGCCTTCCGCATACTTGTTGGTGAACACGCTGCCCGCCGCTTCCAGCACCGCGCGCGAGGCGATGTTCTCGGACGCGATCAGTTCGATCTTGTCACGCTGACGGGCGAGTTCCTTGGCCACCGCCGCCGCGATTTCCGGGTCGGCTTGGGCGAGGTCGTCGTTCCAGAACCCGTCCATCGACGAGACTGCGGTGCGGGCGGCGAAATCAATCGGGGCGGTGCTCATTGATGGGTCTCGATATGATCGGGAAAGAATGGGGGCTTGCCAAGCTTGCCCACGCGGCGTTGATGGCGGCCGGCAGGGTCGCCGGCATCGGCGAATTCGGTATCAAGGAAGGTGGCAACGCAGGCTTTGGCCATCTCTATCCCTACGAGCCGCGCGCCCATTGCGATGCAATTGGCATCATTATGTTCGCGCGCGAGCGCGGCTGACAGCGGTTCGGAGACCAGCGCACAGCGCACTTCGGGGTGGCGATTGACGCTAATCGAAATCCCGATCCCGCTGCCGCACAGGGCGATGCCGTATTCGACTGTGCCTTCAGCGACAATCTCGGCCAAGCGATAGCCGTAATCGGGGTAATCGACGCTCGTGCCAGGTTCCGGCCCAAGGTCGGCGACCTCGTGCCCGTCTTCGATAAGCCATTCGGCAAGCTCGGCCTTGAGCTCAATGGCGGCGTGGTCTGAGGCGATGGCGATGCGCATGGGGGACACATAGGCGTGTGGGCGGGGATTCTCTAGCCCTAGGGCCTAGCTTTTCGACTGGCGGCTTTTGCGGTGAGAAGCGAAATAGTTTTGAGCCCTGGCATCAAACCTGTCCCGCTAGCGACCCACGAACCATTCGTTACCATCTTTCAGCCAGCCGGGCCGGAACCGGTCGGGAAAGCTGGAGCGGAGAGCGGTCACGCCTTTTGGAACAAGATGCAGGTGAAGGCGGTGATTGCCATGAGTCGTCTCAAGTAGCGCGTCAACGTGCCATTGGCGCGGGCGGATCGCGATAACGTCCTGGTTGGCGATACGCTGCCCCTCCACCTCGATAGCCCCGTGTTCGAGTGCGAACATAACCGGCCGGACGTAATACTTCAGCATCGGAACGAAGATACTGACGAACCAGAGGAAACCGACCCAGCCGAAGGCGTAGATGATCCATATAGGTACCTTCCGGCGACCTGAACCAACCGCTGTCCAATCGATTGTTCCCGTAGTCAGAAGTTCATGCAAGCTCATCGCAGGGATGAAACCGAAGAATCCGAACACGATCAGGGGCAGCAAGATTAATACGCGAGGGCGGACCCTGAATTCCCGTCTATCGGCAGACCGTACGCGACCCTTGGTCATGCCCCGGCCTACTGATCCAGGAACGACCGCATCTTCCGCGAGCGCGACGGATGCTTCAGTTTCCGCAGCGCCTTGGCCTCGATCTGCCGAATCCGTTCACGCGTCACCGAGAACTGCTGGCCGACTTCTTCCAGCGTGTGATCGGTGTTCATTCCGATGCCGAAGCGCATCCGCAGCACGCGTTCTTCACGCGGCGTCAATGATGCCAGGACGCGGGTGACGGTTTCCTTGAGGTTCGCCTGAATCGCGGCATCGACCGGGATGATCGCGTTCTTGTCCTCGATGAAATCGCCGAGGTGGCTGTCTTCCTCGTCCCCGATGGGGGTTTCGAGAGAGATCGGCTCCTTGGCGATCTTCATCACCTTGCGCACCTTCTCCAGTGGCATGGAGAGGCGCTGCGCCATTTCTTCGGGGGTCGGCTCGCGGCCTTCCTCGTGCAGGAATTGGCGGCTCGTGCGCACCAGCTTGTTGATCGTTTCGATCATGTGCACCGGAATGCGGATGGTGCGGGCCTGATCCGCGATTGAACGCGTGATCGCCTGCCGGATCCACCACGTCGCATAAGTGCTGAACTTGTAACCCCGGCGGTATTCGAACTTGTCGACCGCCTTCATCAACCCGATATTGCCTTCCTGAATAAGATCAAGGAATTGCAGGCCGCGGTTGGTGTATTTCTTGGCAATCGAAATCACCAGACGCAGGTTCGCTTCGACCATTTCCTTCTTGGCAATCCGCGCCTCGCGCTCGCCCTTCTGGACCATGTTGACGATGCGCCGGAACTCGGTGAGGCTCATGCCGGTCTGCGCTGCGATATCGGCGATTTCCGAGCGGATGCGTTCGATCGCGTCTTCCTCGCGCTCGGCAAAGGCGGCCCACTTCTTGTCCTTCTTGGCGCGTTCCTTGATCCAGGCGTCGTCCATCTCGTTGCCGACATAGGCGTTGAGGAAGTCGATGCGCTTGACCTTGTTGCGCTCAGCCAGACGCAGCATCTGCCCGCCCAGCGTGGTCAGCCGACGGTTGAAGGCATAGAGATTGTCGACCAGAAATTCGATCTTGGTCGCATGGAACTGCACGCTTTCAACCTCGGCCGTGAGGTCTTCGCGCAGCTGCTCGTACTTCGTTTCCTTCGCGTTCGGGAAGGCATTGCCAAGCGCCAGCGTGTCGACGCGTTCGCCCTGCAGCTTCTCGAAGGCGTTGAACAAGGTGGTGATGCGGGCAAAGCGTTCGAGCGCCTCGGGCTTAAGCTGCGCTTCCATCTGCGCGAGGCTGAGGGTGTTGTCTTCCTCCTCTTCCTCTTCGCGCTTGGGGCGGCCTTCGCCGTCTTCGTCTTCGTCTGCGTCAGCTTCGGGCTCATCGGCAACCTCGTCATCCTCGCGGATGGTGGGGCCAGCGGTGGCTTCGGAGATTTCGCCGTCGTCGTCATCATCCTCGGCGCCTTCGGCCATCTTGTCGGCCGGCGGTTCCTTGGAGAGCATCGCGTCAAGATCGAGGATTTCGCGCAGCTGCATATCGCCGCTGTTGAGCGCTTCGGACCATTGGATGATCGCGTGGAAGGTGATCGGGCTTTCGCACAGGCCCATGATCATCATGTCGCGCCCGGCCTCGATCCGCTTGGCGATGGCGATTTCGCCTTCGCGGCTGAGCAGTTCGACCGCGCCCATTTCGCGCAGGTACATCCGCACCGGATCATCGGTGCGCTCGCCCGTGGCCAGCTTGCGGTTGGCGGCGCGGGCGTCCTTGGCGGGGCCCTTCTTTTCGCCGTCGTCATCATCATCATCGTCATCATCGACGACGACGTCTTCGCTCTCGCCCTCTTCGCCTTCGGCCTCAGCCTCGGCATCTTCATCGCTTTCAACGATCTGGACGCCCATTTCCGACAGCGCGGTCTGGATGTCCTCGATCTGATCGGGGCTCATCTCGCCCGACGGCAGCGCTTCGTTGAGCTCGTCATAGGTGACATAGCCGCGCTTTTTCGCCTTGCTGATCAGCTTCTTGATCGAAGCCTCGTTGAGATCGATCAGCGGGGCATCTTCTTTTTCGGCCATATTTCAATATCAATCCGTTACCCGGCGGGTGCGCGCTCGGCTGCAGCCAAGGGTCCGCCTGTTGATCCCATTTTCGCCCGTTCAGGCGGTATCGTTACCCGACGCCAGCGGAGCCGCTTTCCGGCGTCCAAAGGCTTTGAGGCGATCTTCAACTGCCATGAGCTGCGCACGCAGACGCGTCTGCTCGGCAAACGACCCTTCCGGATCGTTGTCGAAACGCGCAATGGTGGCCGCAAGCGCAGCCTCCAGCGCTGGCCGTTCGACCAGCAGCGACACAGCTTCAGCCAATTCCTCGCACGCAGCGCCGGGATCGTTGCCTTCATCAAGAAAGGCGTAGCGGATATCTGCCGGCGGGGCGGGATGACCTTGCACAGCGCATATGGCGGTTGGCACGTGCGAATCAAGCGTTTCTGCAAGTTCGAACAGCGATTCGATTCCCGGTGCGGCCTCGCGGTCGAGCCGGGCGAGGCTGGAAAGGGCTTCGGCGTGGCGCGAAATCTCGTGTGGAAAGCGGGTGAGGCCGGCGATCACGGCGGTCAGCAGGCTTTGCCGCTGTCCGCCCGCCATCATGCCGGAAAGCTGGACGCGGGCGGCGTCTGACAGGCGTGGCGGCGGCGTGGGTCCGCCGCGCCAGGCCGATTTCTGGCCGGGCTGGAAGACCGGGCGCGGCGGCCGGGGCGGGTAGGCAAAGGTGGAAAAGCGGTCTGACAATTCGCGGCGATACAGCGATTTGATCTCGGGATCGGCGATCGTGTCGGCATGCGCCATAAGCCGCGCTTTCAAGCCCGCCTTGGCTTCGGGCGTGGTGAGGGCCTGCGCGTCGCGTTCAAATTCCCACAGCGTGTCGATCAGATTGGCGGGGTTGGCGAGCAATCGCTCTATCGCCGCTGTGCCCTGCGCCTTGATCAGATCATCGGGATCTAGCCCGGCCGGCAGGCGTACAATGCTGAGCGAGCGCATCGGGGCGAGCAGCGGCAGCGCGCGCGCAATCGCCCGCATCGCTGCGCGTTGGCCAGCGGCATCGCCGTCAAAGCACAGCACCGGCGCGTCGGTCATCCGCCACAGCAATTCCATCTGCATCTCGGTCAGCGCAGTGCCGAGCGGGGCGACCACGTCCGCGATCCCCGCATTGGCGAGCGCGATCACATCCATGTAGCCTTCGACCACCACCACCCGACCGGTCTGGCGCGCAGCGGGCGCGGCGCGGTGGAGATTGTAGAGCGTGCGGCCCTTGTCGAACAGTTCGGTGTCGGGCGAGTTAAGGTACTTCGCCACGCCATCCCGCTTGTCGAGGATCCGGCCCCCGAAAGCGATCACTCGCCCGCGCGCGTCCTGAATCGGGAGCATGACGCGGCCCCGGAACCGGTCGTAGCGCTCGCCTTGCTCGTTGGCGGCGCGCATGCCTGCGCCTTCGAGCATATCCTCGCCAAATGAGGCGAGCGCCTTGGGCAGCGCCTGCCGATCATCGGGGGCCCAGCCGAAGCCGAATTCGCGCATCACTGCGGCAGAGAACCCGCGCCGCTCCAGATAATCGCGTGCAGCTTTGCCGCCCGGCGCACCGAGGCTATCGACAAAGTACTGCTGCGCCGCCTCCGTCACATCGATCAGGCTTGCGCGTTGTTCCGCGCGCTTCGCCATGGCGGGATCAGGCGCGGGGACCTCCATCCCGGCCATCCCCGCCAATTCCTTGACCGCATCCATGAATTGCAGGCCTTGGTTGTCAACCATCCAGCTGATCGCGTCCCCATGCGCCCCGCAGCCAAAGCAGTGATAGAACTGCTTCTGGTCGTTCACATAGAAGCTTGGCGTTTTTTCGTCATGGAACGGGCAGCACCCCTTCCACTCACGCCCCGCGCGCGTCAGCTTGACCGAGCGCTGGACAAGCGTCGACAGCGTGATCCGCGCACGCAGCTCGTCCTTCCATTGCGGGGTTATGGCCATGTTGGCTAGGTGCGCTCGAACCGCCCTTGGTTCAAGCCGATCTGTGGACGGTTCTGTGGCTTACGAAAGCGCCGCCTTCACCAAGCCGCTCGCGAGCTTGCCATCGAGCACCGCGCCATGCCGCGCCTTCAGTTCGGCCATTACCGTGCCCATGTCCTTGATGCTGGCCGCACCGGTTTCTGCCTTGATCGCTTCAATCGCGGCCACTGTGGCAGCCTCGTCCATCATCTGCGGCAGGAATTCCTCGATCACGGCGAGTTCCGCGCGTTCCACCGCGGCCAGCTCCTCGCGCGCGCCGGTGACATACATCTCAATCGATTCGCGCCGCTGCTTGGCCATCTTCTGCAGCACGCTCACGACCAGCTCATCATCGGGGATCGACTTGCCCGATGTGCGTTCCTCAATATCGCGATCCTTGATCTTGGCGCTGATCTGGCGGAGCGCGGCGGTGCGGTCTTTTTCGCCCGCCTTCATCGCGGTGATGGTGGCGGCCTTGATATCGTCACGGATCATGTAAGGTTTCCTGTGGATGGATGTCTGGCGGCGGCCTCTAACGCAAATACAGGCCCAAGCCTAGGTTGACGCAGCCCCCCACCGCGCCTAGCGGACGAAACTTAGCAACATCGCTGGCATTATCGCAAACGGAGCGCCCCATGGCCGACCCCGCATCTTTCCGCGCGCAACCTTCTGGCGCGACGGGAGTCCTAGTCTTGGCCGATGGTACGGTGGTGTGGGGCCGGGGCTTTGGCGCAGTGGGCGCGGCGGTGGGCGAGGTGTGCTTCAACACCGCGATGACCGGCTATCAGGAGGTGCTGACCGATCCCTCCTACGCCGCGCAGATCGTCACCTTCACCTTTCCGCATATCGGCAATGTCGGCGCGAATGGTGAGGATATTGAAAGCCGCGTCGAAGGCGCAGTCGGCTGCGTGGTGCGCGAGGATGTGACCGAGCCTTCGAACTTCCGCTCGATCGAACGCTTCGCCGACTGGATGGTGCGCAATGGCAAGATCGGCCTCAGCGGCATCGACACCCGCGCGCTGACCCGCCGCATCCGCCAAACCGGCGCGCCCAACGCGGTGATCGCCCATGCGCCCGATGGGAAGTTTGATATCCCTGCTTTGCTTGAGCGCGCTAAAGGCTGGGCCGGGCTGGAGGGTATGGACTTGGCTTTGCGGGTGACGCGTGAGGCTGAAGAGCAGTGGGGCGGGGGTGCCTGGCAGTTGGGCAAGGGCTATGGGAGAGCGCCTTGGGGTAAACCTGCCACACCCTCCGTTCGCCCTGAGCCTGTCGAAGGGTCGTCTTTTTCTTCGAGCGGAACGGTTGACGCGCAGAAGGACGCTGCTTCGACAAGCTCAGCACGAACGGATGGGGGGAAACTCCCCCACGTCGTCGCCATCGATTACGGCGCGAAGGACAATATCTTCCGCAATCTGGTGAAGGCCGGGGCGCGGGTGACGGTGGTGCCTGCCAAGGCTTCGTTTGATGAAGTGATGGCGCTCGCCCCTGATGGCGTGTTCCTGAGCAACGGCCCCGGCGATCCTGCGGCGACCGGCGAATATGCGGTGTCGGTGATCAAGGCGCTGCTCGACGCCGACGTGCCGCTGTTCGGCATCTGCCTAGGCCACCAGATGCTGGCACTGGCCGCTGGCGCGAAGACCTTGAAGATGCACCAGGGCCACCGCGGCGCAAACCACCCGGTGCAGCGCGTGGGTGAGGGCTGGGGGGAGACTACCGGGCTGGTCGAGATCACCTCGATGAACCACGGCTTCGCGGTAGACGCGGCTTCGCTGCCTGAGAACGTGGAGCAGACGCATGTGTCACTGTTCGACGGGACGAATTGCGGGATCGCGATCCGGGGCAAGCGGGCCTTTGCGGTGCAGTATCACCCTGAGGCGTCACCGGGGCCGCAGGATAGTTTCTATCTGTTCGAGAAGTTCGTGGGGGGGCTGTGATGGGAGCCCTTTCGGATTTCTCAGTCGACGGCGAGCCAGTGATCGACGACAGCGCGCCGCTCAAGAAAGATGGCGATCCCCAGTACCTTAGGGAGGCCGACCCGCACCGGCGAATTCATCGTTATGATGAGCGAGGCCAATACATTAATACGACCGCTCGCCTCAATCGCGACCTGCTCAACGTCGCATCAGGCTTGCCGGTGCTGACTTGCAAGTTGGTGCCAAACGGGCCTTTTCGCGAGGCTGCCGGTAGTCCGGCAGCCTCCACTGCCACAGGTGCTGCAATGATCGCTTTCGGAAAGGCTTTCCGCGCGCTGGAAGAGGAGTCTTCTCGGGCCTGTGTTCTGGGCACCCAGTTCTGTGCTTTTGATTGGAGCCGCGTCTTTTTTTCGGCCGAGGATCCCCATGCGGCGAAGCAGGCCTTCGCGCGCGCCACGGCGGACAGCAACTTCGCCGTTGAGTACTCCATCTCAGACTTTGCCGGTGCCGTGTACCGTATTCTGCCGCTTGAAGTGTTCTTCGACATCGTGGGAATAGATTACGTCGCCACCACACAGATCGACGTTGGGTTCGAGTTTTCGGGCGAGGCCGATGCCCTCAAAAAACTCCAGACCGTGCTGGAACGCTCTGGATACCAGCCCGATGATTTCAACGATGTTCTGATGCTCATGCGCCTGCGCAAACCTGTTAGCATTGATGGCGGGACGTTTCTTCAGGAAATCCGTACCCTCTTTGCCAAATCCCGCAAGTCATGGGTCCACTATCGCGGATCGGAACTCCTATCGGGTGAGGTCATTCGTCTCGATCAGGATTTGCCGGAGAGATATCGCCAGCAATCAGCATCGTTTTTATCGAAGCTTTTCGGACGCGACTGATGTTGCAAGCGGTGCGGATACCTTTCGTTGCAACAACCGTAACGATCGCCGTGCCGCTGGCTGTGACCTTCGATGAAATGGAGCCTTTCCGCTTCCGCAACCCGCAAGGCGTGAACCGCCGCATCAAGTTGATCTCCGCCTTTGCCGAGCAGGAATTCTAAATGCCCAAAAGAACCGACATTTCCTCGATCCTCGTCATCGGCGCTGGTCCAATCATCATCGGGCAGGCGTGCGAGTTCGATTACTCCGGCACGCAGGCGATCAAGGCGTTGAAGGAGGAGGGTTATCGCGTGATCCTCGTCAATTCCAACCCCGCGACGATCATGACCGATCCCGAGTTTGCCGACGCGACCTATATCGAGCCGATCACGCCCGACATCGTCGCCAAGATCATCGCCAAGGAACGGCCCGATGCGCTGCTGCCGACGATGGGCGGACAGACGGCGCTCAACTGCGCGCTGAAGCTTGATGAAATGGGCGTGCTGGCCGAATACGGCGTGGAGATGATCGGGGCGAAAGCTGACGCCATCGACAAGGCGGAAAACCGGATGCGGTTCCGCGATGCCATGACCTCGATCGGGCTGGAAAGCGCCCGTTCGGGCATTGCCAATACGCTCGAAGAAGCGCGCTCGATCCTTGAACGCACCGGCCTGCCCGCGATCATCCGCCCGAGCTTTACCCTCGGCGGCACCGGCGGCGGGATTGCCTATAACAAGGCCGAGTTCGACCAGATCGTGCGCGAGGGCCTCGACGCGTCGCCCACCACCGAAGTGCTGGTCGAGGAATCGCTGCTCGGGTGGAAAGAATACGAGATGGAGGTGGTGCGCGACCGCAAGGACAACGCGATCATTGTCTGCGCGATCGAAAACGTCGATCCGATGGGCGTCCACACCGGGGACAGCATCACCGTCGCCCCGGCGCTGACGCTGACCGACAAGGAATACCAGATCATGCGCAACGCGAGCATTGCTTGCCTGCGCGAAATTGGCGTGGAAACAGGTGGTTCCAACGTGCAGTTCGCGGTCAATCCCAAGGATGGCCGGTTGATCGTGATCGAGATGAACCCGCGCGTCTCGCGGTCTTCCGCGCTGGCATCCAAGGCGACCGGCTTCCCCATCGCCCGCGTCGCGGCGAAGCTGGCGGTAGGCTATACGCTCGACGAGCTGACCAACGAGATTACTGGGGCGACGCCTGCCAGCTTTGAACCGACGATTGATTACGTCGTCACCAAGATCCCGCGCTTTGCCTTCGAGAAGTTCAAGGGTGCGGCCACCGATTTGTCGACCGCGATGAAATCGGTCGGGGAAGTGATGGCGATTGGCCGCAATTTCCAGGAGTCCATGCAGAAGGCGCTGCGCGGGCTGGAAACGGGGCTCGATGGCTTCAACCGCGTGCCGGAATTGGAAGGCGTTGCCAAGGACGTCATCACCGCTGCCCTGTCACGCCGCACGCCTGACCGGCTGCTTAAGGTCGGCCAGGCCTTCCGCGAAGGGATGAGCGTCGAGGAGGTGGCCGCAGTCACCTTCTACGACCCGTGGTTCCTGCGCCAGATCGAGGCGATCATCGCCGCCGAAGCCGAGGTGCAAAAGGATGGCCTGCCGCGTGATGCGGCGGGGCTGCGGCGCTTGAAGGCGATGGGCTTTTCCGACCGACGGCTTGCGACTCTCGCGGTGCGTTCCGTCGGCGTCGCGGGCGGCATGGGCGAGACGCAGGCCAAGCGTTCAGGCCTGCTCCACGATGCACTGGTCGCCATGGCCGGAGCCACCAGCGAAGAGGAAGTGCGCGCACTACGGCACAAGCTCGGCGTCTTCCCGGTGTTCAAGCGGATCGATAGCTGCGCCGCCGAGTTCGAGGCGATCACGCCTTATATGTATTCCACCTACGAAGCCCCCAGCTTCGGCGCGCCCGAATGTGAATCCGCCCCCAGCGACCGGCGCAAGATCGTCATCCTCGGCGGCGGGCCGAACCGGATCGGACAGGGGATCGAGTTCGATTACTGCTGCGTCCACGCCTGCTTTGCTCTCGCTGAGCAGGGGTATGAGACGATCATGATCAACTGCAATCCTGAAACCGTCTCAACCGATTACGACACGTCCGACCGGCTGTATTTTGAGCCGCTGACGGCTGAAGACGTGCTCGAAATCCTCCGGGTCGAACAGCAGAATGGCGAATTGGTCGGCGTGATCGTGCAGTTTGGCGGGCAGACCCCGCTGAAACTGGCGCAGGCGCTGGAGGATGCGGGGATCCCGATCCTCGGCACATCGCCCGATGCGATTGATCTCGCCGAAGACCGCGAACGTTTCGCCAAGCTGGTGAGCAAGCTGAAACTGCGCCAGCCCGACAACGGCATCGCCCGCAGCCGTGACGAGGCGGCGGCCGTCGCCGCGCGGATCGGTTATCCGGTGCTGCTGCGCCCGTCCTACGTGCTCGGCGGGCGGGCGATGGAGATTGTCGACAGCGAAGCGCAGCTCGACAATTACATCGCCACGGCGGTGAATGTGTCGGGGGACAGCCCGGTGCTGATCGACCAATATCTGCGCGATGCGATTGAATGCGATGTCGATGCGCTGTGCGACGGGGTCGAGGTCCGCGTTGCCGGGGTGATGCAGCATATCGAGGAGGCCGGGGTCCATTCGGGCGATTCTGCCTGCACGCTGCCGCCATACTCGTTGCCGCCCGAAATCATCGCCGAGATGGAGCGGCAGGCGGAACTGCTGGCCCATGCGCTGGGCGTGGTCGGGCTGATGAACATCCAGTTCGCGGTGAAGGATGGGCTGGTTTACCTGATCGAGGTCAACCCACGCGCCAGTCGCACCGTGCCCTTCGTGGCCAAGGCGATCGGCCAGCCCGTCGCCAAGATCGCCGCGCGGGTGATGGCGGGCGAAATTCTCAGCACCTTCCCGCCGTTCAAGCGCGATCTGCCCTATATGGCGGTGAAGGAAGCGGTGTTCCCCTTCGCGCGCTTCCCCGGGGCCGACCCGGTGCTGAGCCCCGAAATGAAGTCGACCGGCGAGGTGATGGGGATCGACGTGACGTTCGAGGCTGCGTTCCTCAAGTCGCAGCTTGGTGCAGGGATGGTGCCGCCGCAATCGGGCACGGTGTTCGTTTCGGTCAAGAACACCGACAAGACGGTGATCGTGCCCGCCGTGCGCCGCCTGATCGAAACCGGATTCCGCATCATAGCGACCGGCGGCACGCAGAGTTTCCTTGCGGAACAGGGGCTTGCGGTTGAGCGGGTGAACAAGGTCGCCGAAGGGCAGCCGCATATCGTCGACAGGATCATCGACGGCGATATCGCGCTGATCTTCAACACCACCGAAGGTTGGCAATCGCTGCTCGACAGCAAATCGATCCGCATGGCGGCCTTGGCGAACAAGGTGCCGTATTACACTACGGCGGCCGGATCAGTGGCGGCAGCGGCAGCGATTTCGACGATTAGCCCTGACGAGCTTGAAGTCCGGTCGTTGCAAGACTATTATGCAAGTTAACTGAGACCTCTCCCTGACATTGAAAACGCCTGAGCCGTGCAGATCGGACGGCCGGGATCGCTTTTCTCCAAGTCAGGGCGGGGGCCGGGAAAACGAAAGAAAGAACAGGACGATGGCGACGATGGAAAAGGTTCCGATGCTGGCCGAGGGGTATGAGCGGCTGACGGCCGACCTCAAGGTGCTGCGCGAGGAACGCCCGAAGATCGTAGAGGCCATCGAAGAAGCGCGCGCCCACGGCGATCTTTCGGAAAATGCCGAATATCATGCGGCTAAGGAACGCCAGGGCCAGGTCGAAGCCATGATTGGCGATATCGAGGGCATGGTCAGCCGCGCCCAGATCATCGATCCCAAAACGCTGTCGGGTGACAAGATCATCTTCGGCGCAACCGTGACGCTGCTCGATGAAAACGACAAGCCTATCAAGTACCAGATCGTCGGCCAGACCGAAGCGGACGCGAACAAGGGGCGCATCTCGTACAGTTCGCCGCTAGCGCGCGCGCTGATCGGCAAGCGGGTGGGCGATGATATCGAAGTGACGGTTCCCTCGGGCGAACGGTTCTACCACGTCGAGAAGATCGAGTTCATCTGATCGGGTAAAAAGGTGGGCCTGAGCGGGCATTGCGCGGGTTTTAGGCCTGTTCTAGCCGGTTTTATGTGCGCACTGCCAATGTTTCACGTGGAACATTGCGCCATCGCCCTGCGGCCTAGCGGAGGTGCTTTTCCATCGCGTAATTGTGGATCGGCACCGCCTCGTCGCCCATTTGCAGCGTGAAATCGCGGCGGTGGAGCAGGGCAAAGCCTGCTCGCTCAAACACTGGACGGGCCAGCTCGCTCGCCTCGGTATATAGGCTGACAATTCCCACCCGCCGGGCATCCGCCTCAATCGCCGCCAGCAAGGCAGAAGCGAGGCCCTTTCCGCCGTGATTGGGATGGCAATAGAGCATATCAATATGCCCATCTGCCTCCATCAGCGCATAGGCCGCAGGCACATCATCATCGGCCAGCGCGACAAGGATCGTATCGCCCTTCGCAGCGCTGGCGATGAAGCGCGGGGCACCGGGATGGCGCGCGGCCCAGCTCAGCACCTGCTTGACCGAATAGGCGCGGGTGGCGGTGATCGCGATCGCTGCGACCGTCAGCTCGGCCAAAGCGGGGGCGTCTTCGGGAATGAAAGGGCGGATGTGCGGGACCATCCGCCCCGCATAGCGCCTTAATCTTCGGGCGTCAGCAGCCGGTGGATATGCACCACCACGTACTTCATTTCGGCATCATCCACCGTGCGCTGTGCCTGCGCGCGCCAGGCATCAACCGCAGCGTCATAGGAGCTGTAGACACCGACCACATGGATGCTTTCCGGGTCCTGGAATTCAAGCCCGCGCGGGTCGACAACGCGGCCGCCCATCACGAGGTGGAGCCGCTGGGTGGGGGTGGTTTCTGCCATGTCTATAGCCCTTGGGGAGGAAGGATGCGCGCCCCATAACGCCTTGCGCGCCAAGGGCAAGCCTTGGCGCGCGCCCTTCGGTTCAACCCTTGGTCTTGCGACGCATATCGGCCACGACGCGCTCAGCTGTGTCACGCGATTTGCGCGCCAGATCGCGCACTTGCGTCGTCGCGCTTTCGGTCAATTCCCCGGCCCGATCCTGCCCGGCACGGGCGCTGTCGAGCGCCTCGTCGAGCATGGTCATCAGGTAAGCAATCGCGGCCTCACCCACCAGCGTGCCGATCCGCGATCCGCCGCGCGCTGCAAGGCTCTTGGCGCTGGAGGTGGCACTGGACGCTGCCCCGCTCACCGCTCCGCCAGCGCTGCTGGCCACGCGCCGGGCGACCTGCCGGCCGGGGCGGGTCAACAGGCCGATTGCCAGCCCCACGGCCAACGCGCCGCCAATTACGGTGAGGGGATTGGCGCGGGTATAGTCTACCGCCGACTCAGCCATGCTGCGGGCCTTGTCAGCCAGCGAACGTTCGGCATTGCGGCGCTCTGCCGCCTCAATTCGGGCGCGCAGCGAATCGCGGGACTGATCGTTCATGCGGGGTCTCCTTCAATTTGAGGGGGCTGGGGCGTGGCGTCGCTTTCCTCGTCCGGCACTTCTGCGTCAAGCTCGTCGAGCCAGTCGAGGATGGGGCCGCGCGCAAACCACAGGATGATCGCGCCGACGAGCAGCGCCAACCAACCCTTGTGGTCACCTGCCTGCGCGCGCAATTGCGTGAACACATCCTGCGCCCCGGCGCGGATCCGATCACCCACGGTACTGGTCACGCCTGATGACAGCCGGCTGGCAATGCCCTGTTCGGCCAGGCTGGCGCGCAGTCGCTCGACATCCTCGGTCAGCACCGCACGGGCCGCATCGCGCAGGGCGCGGTCTTCGATGAAGCGATCGGGCAGGCGGGTCATGGGGTGTTGTCCGGGGCAAACATGGCGCTCAGGCGCTTGCCATCGCCCAGCGCGGCATAGACCAGACCCGCCACGCCGCCGAGCATCACCCCGACCACAATCGCAATCGCACCCCAGATTGTGACGTAAGGCGCCAAGGCGATTACCGCGCCAACCGCCAGCGCGATCAGGGCAAGGTGCAGCAGCACCAATGCCAGCACCAGCAGAACCAGCGCGCGCGCGCCCGCCTTGCCCGCCAGCCCAGCCCGGGTCTTCTGAAACGCGATCTCGGCCTCGGCATAGGTCCGGGCGTCTTCGACCAAGGTGGTGATATCATCGCGCAAGGCAGTAAAGCCATTTTCGGGCGCATCTGTTGCCTGCGCCGGATCAGGCGCGAGCGCGTTGGGATCGCCCGCGCCATCATCCAGCGCCCGCGGCACCGCGCCGGGTTCGCTATCGTGCATCACCAGTCCCTGCCAGCGCCAGATCCGTGGTCAGCCCCGCTTCCCGCGAAACATCCGGGCGAGGAAAAAGCCGACGACTGCCGCGATACCGACGGCAACGCCGGGACTTTTGCGAACCATCTCGCGGGCATCTTCGCCCAGTTCCTCAACGCTCTTGGATTCGAGCTTGGCAGAGGTTTCCTGCAAGGTGCGTGAAGCCTTGCGGGCGTAATCGCCATATTGTTCGCCCAGCTTTTCATCGATCTGAGCCGCGCTTGTTCCCACAGCCTTGCCCAGCGAAGCGATGGCATCGGTAGCGACCTGCTTGCCCTCGGTGGCCAGTTCCCCAGCCTTGCCCAGCGCCTGTTCGCCATAGGATTTCGCTTCAGCCACCAGATCGCCTCCCTTGTCCTTGGCCTGTCCCCCCACAGTGGTAAGGCGGTTTTCCGCTTCGGTACGCAGGGCGGCGGCGCCTGCCTTGGCTTCTTCGAGCGCGGCATTGAACCGGCTTTTGGCCTCAGCCACCGGAACCGTTGGCGCAGCCGCAATGGCCGCAGCCTTCAGCGGGGCCGCCTTGGTTGAGGCTTTCGCCTTGGCTGAGCCGCCTTTCGCCGGGGCAGCGGGTGCCTTGCGGGTTTTGGGAGTGGTTGATTTGGAGGTCGTTTCGTCTGCCATGGTCATGCTCTCATCTGATCTGTGTTCGGACGCCGGGCTGAAGTGCGCTTGCACGGAATTGTTCCAGAGCTTAGGGCCACGCGCGACGCTGCGCACCCAGAATCATGCCGTGCAAAGTGTCTTACCGTCCTACAACACATTCCAGCCGGAGCCAAACATGACTGCCATCATCGACCTGCACGGCCGCGAAATTCTCGACAGTCGCGGAAACCCCACCGTTGAAGTAGATGTTCTGCTCGACGACGGCAGTTTTGGGCGCGCGGCGGTGCCGTCGGGGGCTTCGACCGGGGCGCATGAGGCGGTGGAACTGCGCGATGGCGATCCTGCGCGTTACCTCGGCAAGGGCGTGCTCAAGGCGGTGGAAGCGGTCAATACCGAGATCCGCGAGCTGCTGATCGACAATTTCGATGCTGAAGATCAGCGCGATATCGACCTTGCGCTGATCGCGCTGGATGACACGCCCAACAAGGCGCGGCTTGGCGCCAACGCGCTGCTCGGCACTTCGCTGGCGGTGGCCAAGGCGGCGGCCAACGCGCGCGGCCTGCCGCTCTATTCCTATCTTGGCGGCGTTTCGGCGCATGTCCTGCCGGTGCCGATGATGAACATCATCAACGGCGGCGAGCATGCCGACAACCCGATCGACATTCAGGAATTCATGATCATGCCGGTCGGCGCGGATTCGCTGACAGAGGCTGTGCGCTGGGGTGCTGAGGTGTTCCACACCTTGAAGAAGGGCCTGTCGCAGAAGGGCCTCGCCACCAGCGTTGGCGATGAAGGCGGTTTTGCTCCAAACCTTGCCAGCACCCGTGCGGCGCTCGATTTCATCATGGAATCGGTCACCAAGGCCGGTTTCACCCCGGGTGAGGACATTGTGCTGGCGCTAGACTGTGCTGCGACCGAGTTCTTCAAGAACGGCCGCTACGAAATCTCGGGCGAGGGGCTGAGCCTGTCGCCGGACGAGATGGCCGATTACCTCGCCAAGCTTTGCGCCGATTATCCGATCCGTTCGATCGAAGACGGGATGAGCGAGGATGACTTTGCAGGATGGGCTGCGCTGACCGCCAAGATCGGCCACAATACGCAGCTTGTGGGTGATGACCTGTTCGTCACCAACCCCGTGCGCCTGTCTGACGGGATCGCCAAGGGCCTCGCCAATTCGCTGCTGGTCAAGGTCAACCAGATCGGCACGCTGACCGAAACGCTTGCCGCGGTCGATATGGCGCACCGCGCGCGCTACACCTGCGTAATGAGCCACCGTTCGGGCGAGACCGAGGATGCGACCATCGCCGATCTCGCGGTCGCGACCAATTGCGGGCAGATCAAGACCGGCTCGCTCGCCCGGTCAGACCGGTTGGCCAAGTATAATCAGCTGATTCGGATCGAGGAAGAACTGGGCGACAGCGCGGTCTATGCTGGCCGGGGATGTTTCGGGGGGCGTTGCTGAGGTATGGGCTCGACGGCCAGTTGAGCCGCTAGATGCCTGCGTCCTGCAATGCATCCAGGAAGCGTTCCATCGCGGTGACACCGGCGCTGGACAGTCGCACCAGCACCCGGCGGTTATCGTCCGCATCGTTCTCGCGGACGATGAGGCCTTCATCTGCCAGCACTCCAAGCCAGCGCAGGCCCGTCGTGGCAGGCGATGCTGAGCCGATGCAGGCGCTCGACACGGAGACGGGCTTGCCTTCGCCGTGAGCGATGAACAGGTCGAGCAGGATATCCCAAGCGGGTTCGCCGAACAGATCAGGGTTGCCAAAGATTGCGGCCCGCTTTCGCCGCAGCGTGTACGTTTTGCGAGCAAGGGTCAGGTGATTGTGCGTCGCGCGTAAACGCGGCCGATCACTCACCTCTTCCGACGGAGCGATTGCGGCATCGCGCAGCCGTGAGGCGATCGCCATCAGTTCATCGGCAAGTGGGTGCAGGATCGTCTGCTGTATCGCGATGTCGCTCGCTTCTTGCGAATGAGCGGGATCACCTGAAATATCGCCCATCCACTTGCCTCCGGGACAGCTACCGCCCTGTCTGGCCCAACCTGTTACACCCTGAAACATAGGGTTTAGTCCTTGGTTTGGCTTTACGGGTAACTACGCAGGTGAACGCTAACCTGTGGGCGAATGCTCGGCGGCAATGCCGGCCTGGCCAAGCCGCAATTGCTGGATCGACATATCCAGATGGGCCGCAGCAATCCGCAGGCCCAATCGGTCAAGGATGGCCAATTGCTGTTCGAGGGTGGCAATAATTGCAGCAACGCCGTGGTCGCTCGGCGTGTCCGTAGTGTGAGGTTCCAAGGGCTAGTTCCCAGCTATGAAGTGTATCTAACCGCCAACCCGCGCGACCAGCGAGCAATGCGACAGTGGCTGGGCTTCTATCGCGTTAAACCCTTATGGAAATCTACACAGGGAAAATACGTAGTCGTCACTTTGGGGCGGGGCGGGAAACGCCCTCAACCGCCCTCCCGGTAACCCGTATTGGCTTACCGAAACCGTTCTTGCAGCGCCATCAATGCGAGGGTCGCCTTGGCTGCTTCACCGCCCTTGTCCTTCTGCGCCGGATCGGCCCGGACCAGAGCCTGCGCTTCGTTCTCGACTGTCAGGATGCCGTTGCCGATGGCGATGCCGTCCATCGTCAGCGCCATGATCGCGCGCGCGCTTTCACCAGCCACGATTTCGAAGTGATAGGTCTCGCCGCGGATCACCACGCCGATGGCGACGAAGGCGTCATATTGATCGCTCTCGGCCGCCAGTGCGATCGCGCCGGGGATTTCGAGCGCGCCGGGGACGGTGAGCACTTCGACTGTGTGCCCCGCCGCCTCCAAAGCCGCGCGGGCGCCGGCAACCAGCATGTCGTTCAGGTGGGCGTAGAAGCGCGCTTCGACGATCAGGATATCGGCCATGGGTCTCACTTTTCTGGTAACGATCCAGAAGATCGCGATGGAGCTGGAAGGGTCATGCTCAACCACATTCCCCCGAGCGATACAACGAATGCTACACCGATCAGAACGGTCAGGACGCCCAAATCCCAGTTTCCAGCCTGCGCGGTTTGAGGTTCAAATACCTTTCCGAAAAAGCTGGGGTAAAGCATACCGGTCGTCGTTCCCCACGCTGCAGCAAATGCCGTGCGGTTGCGCAAGCTGTCTCTTCCCACCGCAATGGCTGCCGCGATCAGAAAGCCACCGATCAGCATGTCGTCGAGAACAAACATCACAGGCCGACCCACGCCCCAGCTGCGCCAGGCTTCACCGATCATGAGCGAAAGGGAAAGCGCCACGGCCACAAAGCGCAGAGCGTTCATCGCCATCGTGTTTAATCCGGAATGGGGTGGAAGTCGGTGATGGTCAGGCCAAAGCCTTCGAGCGCGACCAGATCGGGGCGGCTGTTCGACAGCAGGACCATCTCGCTCAGGCCGAGATCGACCAGAATCTGCGATCCGATGCCGATATTGCGCAGTTCCTCATCGGGTCGCCATTCGCCGGTGCCGACGCGCCCGGTCAGGATCACGATCACGCCCGATCCATGCGCACCGATCGCCTGCATCGCGCGCTGGAGTGTCCGCTTGCGCGGGCCGGGTGCCCCCAGCACATCGTCGAACACCGAAATCGGGTGAACGCGGGCGAGGGTGGGCTCACCGGGGATCACATGGCCCTTCTGGAGGACATAGGCCTCGGAGCCCGCAACCCGGTCGCGATACGTGATCATCCGCCATTGGCCGCCGTAATCGGAGGTGAAGGCGCGCTCGCTCAGACGCTCGACCAGATGATCATTGCGCATCCGGTAAGCGATGAGATCGCGGATCGTGCCGATCTTGAGGTCGTGCCGCCGCGCGAAGGTGACCAGATCGTCGAGCCGGGCCATGGTCCCATCCTCGTTCATGATCTCGCAGATCACACCCGAGGGGTTGAGCCCCGCCAGCCGCGAGATGTCGACTGCGGCCTCGGTATGGCCGGCGCGCACCAGTGTACCACCATCGCGCGCCATCAGCGGGAAGACATGCCCGGGGGTGACGAGATCATCCGCGCCCTTGGTGGCATCAATCGCAACCGAGATGGTGCGCGCCCGGTCTGCCGCCGAAATGCCGGTGGTCACGCCTTCCTTCGCCTCGATCGAGATAGTGAAGGCGGTCTGCATCGATTCCTTGTTGTTGCGGCTCATCGGTTCAAGCCCAAGGTGATCGACCCGCGCCTTGGCCAGCGCCAGGCAGATCAACCCGCGTCCATAGGTCGCCATGAAATTGATGGCCTGCGGTGTGGCCATCTGCGCCGGGATGATGAGGTCGCCTTCGTTCTCACGGTCTTCGTCATCGACGAGGATATACATCCGCCCATTGCGCGCCTCGTCGATAATCTCCTCGATCGTCGCGAGCACGGGCCGATCATTATTGGCATCGAGAAAGGCTTCGAGCTTGGCAAGTGTTTCGGCCGTGGGGTTCCACTCATCCTCGGTACAATCACGCAAGGTGTTGGCGTGAAGACCGGATGCGCGGGCCAACCCAGCTTTGGTTATGGTGCCCGATGTGACGAGATCGCGAACGCGTGTGATGATGGGTGTGTTCATCTGCGCAAACTATCACATCACAATGTGATGACAAGTGTGAAGTGCGGGATTTTTTCGGACACAGCGCAATGCGACCGTGAAATGAGACGAGGTGTTACGTGCAATAAGGGAGGGTATGGTGGACGCACTTGGGCTCGAACCAAGGACCCGCTGATTAAGAGTCAGCTGCTCTACCAACTGAGCTATGCGTCCATTCCGACAGGGTCGGTCTGCGATCTGGCGGGGCTAAGCCGGGTGCCGATTCGCGTGAGGCGCTGCATTTAGCGTGTCTCGCCCTGATGGCAAGAGCCTAATCGCGTGGCATTACGCCTCAGATCGTCAGCCCGCGACGCGGGGCCATGCGGTTCCAGCGGTTCACCATCATCAGCAGGCCGATGCAAATCATGTTGGTCATCATCGATGATCCGCCATGGCTCATCCACGGCAGGGGGATGCCCTTGGCGGGTGCAAGGCCCATGACCATCAACAGGTTGATTGCAATGTAGAAAAAGATCGTGGCTGTGGCCCCCGCCGCGAGCAGTGCGCAGAACCGATCCTGCGATTCGCTCGCCACCTTCCACCCCCAGCGCAGGATCAGCGTGTACATCGCCAGTACGAACAAGCCGCCCATCAGCCCCCACTCCTCGGCCATGGTGGAAAAGACGAAATCGGTATGCGGTTCGGGCAGATAATTGAGGTGGCTTTGGGTGCCGTTGTTGAACCCCTTGCCGAAAATCCCGCCCGATCCGATCGCGATCTTGGATTGGGAAATATGATAGCCTGCGCCCAGCGGATCATTTTCAGGATCGAGGAATGTCGTCACCCGCGCGCGCTGGTAATCGCGCAAGGCAAAGAAGTAGACCAGCGGCGCAGCTGCGACGGCGCTGCCCCCGGCGAGCAAGAACCACCACAGCGGCAGTCCGGCGAGAAACATCACCACCACGCCGCCGAATGCAATCGCGACCGAAGTGCCAAGGTCCGGTTGCATCAGCACCAGACCGATCGGCAAGACAATCAACATCCCTGATGGCACGATCGAGCGCCAGGTGCCGATCATCCCCGTCGGCAAGGTCTCGTAAAACCGCGCCATGGCCAGCACGACCGCAGGTTTCATGATCTCGGACGGCTGAATGCGGATTGGGCCGAATTCCAGCCAGCGCTGGCTGCCGCCGCCAACCGCGCCGACAATCTCTACCCCCAGCAGCATCAGCAGTACTGCCAGATAGCCGGGATAGGTCACCATTCGCACAAAATCGCGAGGCATCGCGGCGATCACCGCGGTCATCACCGAGAACACCGCAAATCGGATGAAATGCGATTGGGCAAAGGGCTGCATGGCGCCGCCAGCGGCGGAATAGAGCACCAGCCCACCAAATGCGGTCAACAACACCAGCGGGATCAGCATTTCCCAGGGCTGGCGGGCAATGGGTTCGGGCACGATCCCGCGAGCAGCGATAGTGTTCACTGGCTGGCCTCCTGCGGCGATGCGACCGGTGCTGGGGGCTGCGATACTGGCGTCGATGCGGGTTGCGGCGCCGGTGCTGGTGTTGTGGCAGGGTCGATTGGCGTGGCAGCAGTGGCCTCGTCGCGCGGCTTGATCGCATCGCTGGCAATGGCTTCGGATTGCCGGGCGGCCAGGCGTGCCTCGGCCTCGACCCGGTCAAAAATTTCTTCTTCCCGCCGCGGGGCGGGGCGCACCGCCGCGCCGCGTTCGGCAGCATAGGCGGCATAGCGTGCCTCAAGCCGCTGCTGGGCGGTGCCGCCCCATTGCTTCTCCAGCGCTCGCAAGGCGTCCATCCCCTTTTGCGGATCGAACAGGAACGTCATCACGTCGCGTGCAATCGGATAGGCAGAACCGGAACCGCCGCCATGTTCGATCACCACTGCGCCGGCATATCTGGGCTTGTCGAACGGCGCAAAGAACACGAACAAGCCGTGATCGCGATATTTCCATGGTCCGCTGCGGCCGTCCGAAATGCTCAATGACACGACCTGCGCCGTCCCCGTCTTGCCGGCCATTTTGACATCAGGCAGCGGCAACTGTGCGCGCCGCGCAGTGCCAGCGCCATTAACGACATCGCTCATGGCCTGCCGGATGAAGGCGATGTTTTCGGCACCAAAATCATAGGCAGGTGCTTCGTTGGCAGCACCGCTCATCACAAGCCGCGGAGTGAGCGCCTTGCCCGTCGCCAACCGGGCGCTCAGCACTGCAAGCTGGAGCGGGCTGGCCAGGTAATAACCCTGTCCGATTGAGGCGTTGACGGTGTCAAACGGTTCCCACGGGCGGCCGAACTTCTTTTCCTTCCATGCGGCATTGGGCACCGTGCCAAAAAACTGACTGTTCACCGGCAGATCGAATTGTTTGCCCATCCCGAACAGACTGGCCATGTCGGCGACCTGATCAAAGCCGACGGCCTGCGAAAAGTGGTAGAAATAGCTGTCACAGCTTTGCGCTATCGCCTTGTTCATATCGACCACGCCGTGACTGGAATGGCAGTTGAAGAAACGATTGCCGATCCGCCGCCCGCCGCCGCACACAATGGTTTCGGTCGGCTTCACGCCCGCCCGCAGAAACGCCATGCAGTGCATCGGTTTGATCGTGGAGCCGGGGGGATAAAGCCCTTGCAGCACCTTGTTGCGCAAGGGCACCCGCTCATCTTCGCGCAGCATCGCATATTCGACCCCGCCGATCCCGTCCGAGAAGCTGTTGGGATCAAAACTCGGCATGGATGCGGTGCACAGCAGGTCGCCGGTTTCGCAATCGATCACCACCACCGATCCGCTTTCCAGCCCGATGCGGCGCGCAGCATAATCCTGCAAGGGACCATCGATGGTCAGGCGGATAGGCTGACCCTGAATGTCTTCGCGAGTCTCAAGATCACGCACGATCCGCCCGCCGGCCGTCACTTCCACCCGGCGAGCACCCGGCACACCGCGCAGATTGGTCTCGAATTGCTTTTCAAGACCGTCCTTGCCGATCTTGTAGCCCGGCGTGATCAGGATTGGGTTCGGGTCTTTCTCGTATTCCTCGGCAGAGGCCGGGCCGACATAGCCGATCAGATGGCCGACGCTGGCAGCGGTGGGGTAAAACCGCGAAAACCCGCGTTGTGGCACAACGCCGTGCAAGTCGGGCAAGCGAACGCTCAAGGCGGCAAACTGTTCGTAATTGAGCCCGCTGGCGACCTCCACTGGCGCAAAACCGCGCGAGGTGGCGACCTTGTCCTTGATATCGGCAAGCCGCGCTGGCTCCAGCGACAGCAATTGGCCCAGCTGATTGATCGTTGCCTCGGCATCTCTCAACCGTTCGGGGATGATATCGACCCGGAAATCGGCGCGATTGGAGGCGAGCGGAGCGCCATCGCGGTCAAGGATCCAGCCGCGTCTTGGCGGGATCAAAGTGAGATTGACGCGGTTGCTTTCGGACTCGAGCCGGTATTTCTCGTTCTGGGCAATGGCCAGATAGCCCAGTCGCAGCGCCAGCAAGACGCCAATACCGCCCTGCACGGCGCCAATCACAACCGCACGGCGATCATAGGTGGCGCGCAGGATTGAGGTGTTGATGACCCGCGTCGATCGCTGAGATGCATCTTTCAGGAATGGGATCTTCATCAGTCGATCTTCCGCGCCCGGGCCAGTCGGAAGCGATCAAGCCCCGCAACCATGCGCGCCAGTATCGGATAGAGCAAGATCGACAGCAACACCTGAGGAAGCGCCACCAGAAACATTTCGGGGGTCACCGGTGCGCCGGACAGTAGCAGGGTGGCAAGCCAATAGATCACCGCCATCACCCCGGCGGTGAACCAGTCCTGCCAGAACCCGCGCCATGGGAAGCGAGTTTCAATCATTTCGATGGCAATCATCGCCAGTGACCAAAACAGGATCGCGCAGCCAAAGGGCTGTCCGCTGACCAGATCATCAAAGGCACCAAGGGGCGCGCCTGCCCAAAGCGGAAGCAGGCCCGGCCGGACCATGCGCCAACCGAGCAGCATCAAAAAGCCAAGCGATGGGAGCAGCGGCATCACATCGGCGATCAGCAGAACCGGCAGGATCGATCCAAGCATGATGGACGCATAGGGCACGCTGCGGACACGCCATGCGTAAGGCGCGCGGTTGATCCGCTGCCCATAGATGTCTGCCCGGGCACGGAGGTCGAACCGTTCCATTACTCGCCGGACGTCCCTTGGTTGGAGGTTGGCGCAGCAAGGGGCGGCGTTTCGCTTGTCGCGCCATCGGTCAAGGCGGTCACGGCGACAGATTGATGCACGGGTTCGACAGTCACGTAGTTGGTGCCCGATGGCTCCGCGACAAGGCTGGCGATGCCTCCGTCCGGCGTGATCCTGCTGATCACTGCAACAGCAACGCCGGGCCGGTAGTAGCCGCCAGCACCGCTCGTCACCATCAGATCGCCCACCTTGAGCGGATTGATCCCGAGATTGACCAGCCGGACACGCAACAACCCATCGCCGCGCCCTTCGGCAAAGGCGATCACATCATCCTTGGCGCGGCGCACCGGCAACACGCTTTCGCTATCGGTTAGCAGCAGCACGCGCGACGAATTGCGTCCGACTTCCAGAACGCGCCCGATCACACCGCGTTCGGACAGCACTGGCATTCCGGTTGCCACCCCGCTGGCCGATCCCGCGCCAAGATAGGCATGGCGGCGGATGCTGGTAGCGGTCGACCCCACCAGTCGCGCCGTGGCCACTGGCTTCACTGGCGCATCGGCGAGGCCAAGCAGGCCCTTAAGCCGCCGGTTCTCCGCCTTGACCGCCTCGGCTTCGGCAAGGCGGATTCGTGCGATCTCCATTTCCTTGCGCAGCGCCGCGTTCTGGCTTCCCGCTTGGAAATATCCGCCGATACTGGCGAGGATGCCGTCCGACTGGCTCCGCGCCACTGCCGTGCCGGTGCCGACTGGTGTTACCACTTCGCCTGCAACTCCGCGCATCGGCGCAAAGGCCGCGGGCTGCCACAGCGAAAGGAGCAGCAACGACAGGCCCAGCAATGCAAAGCCACCGGCCAAAAGATAGCCGGTGAACTGCGAAAATTGTGCCTTCTTGGAAAAGCCCGATCGGCGCGATGAGGGGGGCGCCATGGCTTAGAATCCCTTCTGCCAGTCCACCCGGCCCAAGCTGTCGCGGCTTACGCGGTCATCAGCACGCCGCGGTAGATCGGGTCTTCCATCGCGCGGCCAGTGCCAATAGCAACACACAGGAGCGGATCTTCTGCGACCGAGACGGGCAGGCCAGTCTCTTCGCGCAGATGCTCGTCGAGCCGCCGGATCAAGGCACCGCCGCCGGTGAGCACTATACCCTGATCGACGATGTCGGCGGCGAGTTCCGGCGCGGTGTTTTCCAGCGCAATGCGCACGCCTTCGACAATGGCGCCGATCGGTTCGCTCAAAGCCTCGGCGACATGCGCCTGATTGATCGTGATTTCCTTGGGAACGCCGTTCACAAGATCGCGGCCCTTGAGGGTGATGGTTTCGCCCACGCCGTCTTCGGGGATCATGGCGATGCCGTAATCCTTCTTGATCCGCTCCGCCGTGGCATCGCCGATCAACAGATTGTGGTGACGGCGCATGTAGCTGACGATCGCTTCGTCCATCTTGTCACCCCCGGTGCGCACCGAGGTGGTGTAGGCGAGGCCGCGCAGGCTCAGCACCGCGACTTCGGTGGTGCCGCCGCCGATGTCCACGACCATCGAACCAACCGGCTCGGTCACCGGCATGTCGGCACCAATCGCAGCGGCCATCGGCTCAAGGATCAGGTGCACATCTGATGCGCCCGCGTTCGATGCCGCATCGCGGATCGCGCGGCGTTCAACCGAGGTCGAGCCCGAGGGCACACAGATCACAATTTCGGGATAGCGGAACATGCTCTTCTTGCCGTGCACCTTCTGGATGAAGTGCTTGATCATCTGCTCGGCCACTTCGATGTCGGCGATCACGCCGTCGCGCAGCGGGCGGATCGCTTCGATGCTGTCCGGGGTTTTGCCCATCATCATCTTGGCGTCATTGCCGACAGCCTTGACCCGGCGGATGCCGTTGATGGTCTCAATCGCGACCACCGAAGGCTCGTTCAGCACGATCCCCTGATCCTGCACATAAACCAGCGTGTTGGCGGTCCCGAGATCGATCGCCATGTTCTGCGAACGGAATTTGAAAAAGTTTGACAGAAAACTCATCGGTGGTGGTGTTCCAGTGGTGGCGGGACAAGGCTGCGAGCCATAATTGGGGACAGGCCGCAGGGGAATTCGACCCGGTTATGACATGACGCGTCGCGCCTAGCGAATCCGCAGGCAAAACGCCAAAATATTTGTCCACCGCCTTGGTGATTTCTGGGGGTGAGCCCTCGAAATTGCGACGCCTGACAGCTAGCGTGCGACAAATGCCCGAAATCCGCCGCCTTCCATCCGCTTTGGTGAACCGCATTGCCGCGGGCGAAGTGGTAGAACGCCCAGCTGCGGCGCTCAAAGAGCTGGTCGAGAACGCGATTGACGCGGGTGCGCGGCGAATCGGTGTGGTGCTGGCCGAAGGCGGGTTGCAGCGGATCGAAGTGGTCGATGATGGCTGCGGAATGGGGCCGGATGCGATGGCGCTGGCGCTGGAACGGCACGCCACCTCGAAACTGCCCGATTCGCTGATCGGGCCGGAGGGCGCGATTGAGTTGGTGACCACTTTGGGCTTTCGCGGCGAGGCATTGCCGAGCATCGCCAGCGTCGCCCGGCTGACCATCGAAAGCCGTGAAGCGGGCGCAGCAGAAGGCTGGCGGCGGGTGGTCGACCATGGCGCACTGCTCGCCGATGAGCCCGCCGCGCTGCCGCCCGGCACGCGGGTGCGGGTGGAAGAGCTGTTCGCCAAGGTGCCCGCGCGCCGCAAATTCCTGCGCACCGCCCGCAGCGAATATGCCGCCTGTCTGGATGTGGTGCGGCGGCTGGCGATGGCGCGGCCCGATGTGGGCTTCACGCTGGAGACCGTGGGCGAGGCGGGCAAGCGGACGGTTCTGTCGCTCCAAGCTGGCGAGGAATTGGCGACCCGTGTGGCGCGAATCATTGCGCATGAATTGAAGGACAATTCGGTGCCCATCGAATTGCTGCGCGAAACGCCGCATGGCGTGATGCGGCTGACCGGCATTGCGGGCCTGCCGACCTACAACCGCGGCGTGGCCGATCACCAATATCTGTTCGTCAATGGCCGCCCGGTGAAGGATCGGCTGCTGGTGGGCGCGGTGCGCGGCGCCTATGCCGACATGCTGGCGCGGGACCGGCACGCGGTGCTGGCGCTGTTCCTCGACCTGCCGCCGCAGGATGTCGATGTGAATGTGCATCCCGCCAAGACCGAGGTGCGGTTCCGGGACTCTGCGGGGGTGCGGGGGTTTATTGTCAGTGGGCTGAGGCAGGCGCTGGGCACGGGTGATCGCCGGAGCGCGCAGGGGCCTGATCGCGGCGCGATGGCGCGGTGGGTAAGCGAGCCTCTTCTTCCCCCCTCCCCTTCAGGGGAGGGGCCGGGGGTGGGGACGTTCGGATCGTCGCCCTGGCCCGCGAGCCCCCCCCCCCACCCCCCCCCCGGAAGCCCCGCAGGCCCAACGGGCCGACCGGCTGGGCGTAACATTC
>JAESGE010000072.1_pt1 | contig 135634 bp, 52 predicted proteins | sample 9269601 | NCBI WGS metagenome assembly JAESGE01 (sample SAMN14515569, study PRJNA621662) | algae metagenome | isolation source: Tolypothrix brevis GSE-NOS-MK-07-07A and co-occurring heterotrophs from wet... | place: USA: Grand Staircase Escalante National Monument, Utah | collected 2006-04-16
ATTTACACCATCATCGGTTAGAAGTTGTCTAGGATTTTATCTCCTAGCTAGTCGTCCCTGGACTGAAATCCTCTCTAGAAGAGAGATTCAACCATTTAGACTAAACGAATCGCACGGTTTTACCAGAACCAGAGACACCCATCACGAGAATTAACATTTATTATTCGCATTTTGTAATTATAGCGTTTCCTACTCTGCTGAGGTACAAGTTTATCTGCGTCCATCGGCGTTTATCTATCTTCATCTGCGGTTAATTCTTTCTTTGTTAGAGCAAAAGTTATCAGTAGAGACGCTTGGGTATCACGTCTCTACAAAGGTTATATCATGTCCGGTAAATTACACATACTGTAAAGACGTTCCGCCGGAACGTCTCTACGACGGTTACGATGTTTTTATTACTGGTATTTAAACGGACATAATTTTGCTCCAACTTACATAAGGCAACTTTGCGGCAGTTGCCCGAACTTGTTCAGAAGATGCGACTAACTGACCGCAAGCATCCCAAGTGCCGGCAATGAACATGTTTTTCGCACCTTCACTCATTGTAACTGTGCCAGTAAAATCGCCACATTGCACTTGCATTGTTTCCAGATTCACTGTCATCGATGCAATGTAATTGTTTGTGACAATTTCTTGCAAATGCTTGACGGTAGCAGCATCAGCCGTCAGGCAGGGAATGCCCATTGCGACACAGTTACCGAAAAAGATTTCGGCAAAGCTTTCACCGATGAGCGCTTGAATACCCCATTTTGCGATCGCTTGTGGTGCATGTTCCCGCGATGAACCACAGCCAAAGTTGCGGTTAACTAGCAATATCAAAGCACCTTGATACTGCGCTTGATCGAAAGGATGCTCACCTTTTAATCCTGTTCTATCATCAGCAAACACATGTTCGCCCAAACCATCAAAAGTGACACAACGCAAATACCGAGCCGGAATAATGCGATCGGTATCAATATCATCACCCACTAAAGGGATACCGCGTCCGGAAACTGCTTTAACTTCACTTACCATACTAGGAATTAGGGATTGGGGATTAGGGACTGGTAATAGACATAGGAGCGTTATGCAGAACCTCTAAAGACGTAGCAGTGCTACGTCTCTACATTCTTTTTCACTTTCGCGTGTCTATTTCCCATTTACAACAATTCGCGCACGTCGAATACTTCACCTTTCAAGGCTGCTGCTGCAACCATTGCCGGACTCATCAATAAAGTACGACCGGAGGAGGAACCTTGGCGTCCTTTGAAGTTGCGGTTAGAAGAAGAAGCGCTAATTTGCCGTCCTTCAAGTTTATCGGGGTTCATCGCCAAACACATTGAACAGCCTGCTTCACGCCATTCAAAGCCGGCTTCGGTGAAGATTTTATCGAGTCCTTCGGCTTCTGCTTGCTTTTTGACTCGTTCGGAACCTGGGACAACAAAAGCTTTAATTCCCTCAGCAACGTGGTGTCCTTGGGCAATTTTTGCAGCTTCGCGCAAATCGCTAATTCGTCCGTTGGTGCAGCTACCAATGAAGCAAACATCAATTTTTGTGCCTTGGATAGGTTGACCGGGAGCCAAATCCATGTATCGATAAGCTTCTTCAGCAAGAGTGCGATCGCCTGGGGGTAGTTCTTCGGGGGTGGGTACGGCTTGGTTAACTCCGATACCTTGACCGGGGGTAATGCCCCAAGTTACGGTAGGGGGAATTTCGGCGGCGTCGAAACTTACTATATCATCATATTCGGCGTCAATATCACTGCGGATCGATTCCCACCAAGCAACTGCTTTATCCCAATCTGCGTCTTTCGGGGCAAAGTCTCTACCCTTGAGGTATTCGTAAGTAACTTGGTCGGGATTGATGTAACCGCAACGCGCACCACCTTCGATGGACATATTGCAGACTGTCATCCTTTCTTCCACGTTCATTTGCTCAAAGGTGCTGCCTGCAAATTCATAAGCGTATCCTACACCACCTTTGACGCCGAGGGTGCGGATGATATGCAAAATGACATCTTTGGCGTAAACACCGGGTTTGAGTGTGCCGTTAACTTCAATTTTCCGGACTTTCAGTTTGGAAAGTGCGAGGGTTTGGGAAGCGAGGACATCACGAACTTGACTGGTACCGATACCAAAAGCGATCGCACCAAATGCACCATGAGTTGATGTATGGCTATCACCACAAGCGATCGTCATTCCTGGCTGTGTCAATCCCTGTTCTGGCGCAATTACATGCACAATCCCTTGACTTCCGCAACCAATGTTATAAAATGTAATGTTATTTTCTTGACAATTTCGCTCCAGCGCTTGCATCATTTCTTCTGCCAGGGTATCCACAAATGGACGTGCCTGATTTTCTGTCGGCACAATATGATCCACCGTGGCGACAGTCCTCTGAGGAAATAATACCTTTAAATTGCGCTCTTTTAACATCGCAAAGGCTTGGGGACTGGTGACTTCATGAATCAGATGCAGTCCTATAAACAGTTGCGTCTGTCCTTGCAGGAGCGTACTAACTGTGTGTGAATCCCAAACTTTATCAAACAGTGTGCCTTTGCTCATACTCAATTCGTCCCTGGTTCTGCCGGATCTATGATGTTATCAAAAAAATGAACTACCTACGCCAAGCCGAACCGTTGGCAAAGGATATTTATTTTTAACTTCTTTAATCACAATAGAAAAACTTCTTAGTGATGTCCAATATATTTTTCTGCTTTGATTAATATTTTTTAAATATGAGTTGAATTATTAACTGTAGTGCGATCGCTAATTTCGTCACATGGAACATTGTAGAGACGTAGCACTGCTACGTCTCCACGTGTATTTAATCACAACTAAATCTGCTGTATAATATATGTCAATAGGATAAATATTTAAACGCCTTCACGTAAAGCTGCGATAATTTGAATATTTGCCTGAGGAAAAGCAAACCGATCAAGTTCATCCAAGCTCACCCAGCGGATTTCATCGCACTCCAACGGTTGAGGAACACCCGTAAGATGGCGGCAATGATGTACAGTGAGGGTGACGCGCAAGTGGGTATAGGTATGATCGATAGTGATCAGATGTTTTCCTACTTCAATAAGTATTCCCAATTCTTCGTTAATTTCCCGTTTGATACATTCTTCGACGGTTTCGCCTTTCTCGATTTTACCTCCAGGAAATTCCCACAAACCGCCCATTGTGCCTGATGGACGACGGCGATCGATTAATATTTGCCCTTGATCATTCCATATTACGGCGACACCGATGATTTTGTGGGGCGGTGGAGAAACAATTTCAATCATGGTTTGTGGGTAATGGCAAAAAATGGTATGTCTCTAGAGACGTAGCATTGCTACGTCTCTAGGATGATTTGGGACTGATCTGAACTTTCAACTAATTACCGAAAAAATGGGTTTAAAGCCCCGTGCTTCTAGCACGGCTTTTATTTAATTTCCGAATTATTTCTCTGAGTACATCATTTTGAGTGCGATCTTTTTGGGCGCAGTATTCCACAAGCATCTTGTATTCTTCATCAGAGCATCGGATGTTAATTTTTTTATGCCGTCATAATGCCATCGATTTCTGGTATAATGTTAGCATGAAAACCCTGAAATTCAAGTTGTACCAACACAAGCGAAATAGATACCTCAAGCGGTCAATAAATGCTGCTGGGTTAATTTATAACCGTTGTATTGCTCTCCACAAAAGATATTATCGGATGTGGGGTAAACACTTGAATTGCAGCAAACTTCAAGCTCATATTGCCAAGCTGAGAAAACGTAACCCTTTCTGGCAATCAGTAGGCTCTCAGGCAGTACAAGATATTTGTCAACGCATTGAGAAAGCCTATCAGTTATTTTTTAAACACAATAAGAAGGGAGTTAGACCGCCAGGGTTTAAGAAGGTCAGAAAGTACAAATCATTCACTCTTAAACAAGCGGGTTATAAATTCTTAAGTAGCAACAGAGTTAAGATAGGAAACCGAGTTTATCAATTTTGGAAGTCCAGAGAGATAGAAGGAAAAATCAAAACATTAACCATTAAGCGCACACCGCTGGGTGAATTATTTATAGTTTTTGTGGTTGATAATGAGTCAGAACTAGAAATTAAATCAACGACTGGTAAAATAGCGGGGTTTGATTTTGGTTTAAAGACATTTCTAACTTGCTCTGATGGAACTGTAATTGATTCTCCACAGTTCCTTAAACAATCTCTGGATGCCATCAAAAAAGCTAGTAGAAGTCACTCCAAAAAGGTAAAAGGGTCAGCCAATCGTGAACGAGCCAGAAAGAATTTAGTTCGTAAGCATGAAGATGTTTGTAACCGCAGACGAGATTGGTTTTGGAAATTAGCTAATCAATTGACAGACAAGCTTGATGTTTTATGCTTTGAAACCCTAAACCTAAAGGGTATGCAACGTCTTTGGGGTAGAAAAATATCGGACTTGGCTTTTGGAGAATTTCTACAAATCTTAGCTCTTGTTGCCAAAAAGAAAAACAAATTGGTTGTGTTTATCAACCAATGGTATCCCAGTAGTAAGACTTGCTCTCATTGTGGACACGTTCTAGAAAAACTAGATTTGTCAGTGAGAGAGTGGCGTTGCCAGGAGTGTCAATCTGTGAATGGGAGAGACGAGAACGCCGCATGTAATATTCAAATGGTTGGGGCATCAACCATTGGCTTAGGTGATGTCAGACAGGCTATGCCTGCAATTGCTGTTTGAAGCTAGAATCCCCACGCCTTTAGGCTGGGGAGTATGTCAATAAGCATTAAGTAAGTCGGCGTAAAAATTTCAAGGTATGTCATTGCGAGTGTAACGAAGCAATCGCAAGGGTTTTGTGCGTTTTACATTCTGTTACATAGTTCGGTTTATTTGTGCCGACTTACTTAACAAAAACTCGACAGATTAACTTGATTTCTGCCGAGTTTGTATTTTCGCTACGAATTTTGATTCTTTTTTAGGTAATTTTCAATAGTCGTTCTCGGTATTGTTAATTTCAGTTCCCTGCAATGCGGTTTCAAGGTTCATTCTTTGTTCGGCATTACGCAAGAAATAACCATTAATCATCGCAGAGGCAAGAAGCCTACCCAAACTTTCTCGGCTAGTTGTAATAGTTACCGCAAAGTGTTCCCCAGGCAGGTTCCCCAACAGCCCGACAATATTGCGCTCCATTACTTGAAAGACTTCTGGAGAATTGGGTTTAGATAACTGGTTAATTGTCTCCGGACTCAAGGCTTTAACGTACTGCCACAGCACTTCACTGGTTTCTGGATCACTGTTAAAAAATTCTGAGACTTGATTGGATGGGTTACTCACGTTTTGTCTCCTTTACTACCACACCTACGTGCAGTGTTTGTAAATTGAATAGTAAAAGCTTGTATTATATTTGACTAAGGAGCCTCTTGTCTGTTCCTGTCAACTAATGTAACAAGTTACTTCTCATGTAGGAGTCGGTGTAACCGAACCAAAAGCAGGGTAGTTTCTCACTTGATTGGTTAGTTGGTAGTGGATAGTGGATGGTTGATGGTTGTAACGAGTACTTTTTCACAACCAACAACTAACACCCAACTACTAACTTGCCAAATATTCACCCATGTTTGCTTTAGATTTGCGAAGTTTGGTTAGAGCTTCGCGTTCGATTTGCCGTACTCGTTCGCGACTGATGTTCAAAAGTTCACCGATTCTGGCAAGAGTCAGCGCTTGTCCATCGGTTAATCCAAAGCGGAGGGTGAGAACTTCTCGCTGTTGTGGGGTAAGATCTGCCATGAGACGGTCTAAGTCAAAAGATAGAGAAGATTGCATGACGAAATCTTCTGGAGTAAGTCCTGGATCTTCTAACATTTCTCCGAGTTCGGTGTCATAGTTATCTCCTAGCCGCAAATCGAGTGATAGGGGCAGACGAGCTTTTTCTAGATACTCTCGGACTTGCTTGGGGGTTAATTCTAATTCTTCTGCTAGTTCAGCAGCTGATGGAGCGCGTCCTAATCTTTGGGATAAATGACGCTGTGCTTTTTTAATTTTATTCAGTTTTTCGGTAATGTGGATTGGTAGGCGGATGGTGCGAGCTTTTTCGGCGATCGCTCGCGTGATGGCTTGACGAATCCACCAATAAGCATAAGTGGAAAATCTATAGCCTTTGGTGGGGTCAAATTTTTCTACACCCCGTTGCATCCCAATGCTGCCTTCTTGGATTAAATCGAGTAAATCGACGTTGCGCTTGATGTACTTTTTGGCAACTGATACGACTAGTCGCAAATTGGCTTCTACCATTTTGCGCTTGGCTATTTCACCTTCGGCGATCGCTTCATTCAAATCTCCTGGTTCTAAATTTGCCGCTTCTGCCCACTCTTCTAAAGTCGGTTCATGACCTAACTTCATCAAAAGCGACTCCTTTACCTCGTACAAAGCAGTTGCACGTTGCACCTGTTTCCCATAACATATCTCTTCCTCGTGGCTTAAGAGTGGCACGCGGCCAATCTCACGCAGGTAAGTCCGCACTAGGTCTGTGGCTGTCTGAGCGGTCTTCATGGCGCTACTCTTTGGTAATGGTGGGTTTTACGGTAGGGTGAAATGATAAATGCATGTGTTGTCGGAGTTACTCAGTGTATTTGAGAATCCCAGAAACTAATTTACAACTTATACGCCTTTGCAAGACTGGTAATAATATTCATATTTACTTGTTAACTGGTAAAATTTACAGTTGTTTTTCCTTCGTTGCAAGTGTCTGGAGTTAGATAAAAGGTAGTCTATAAAACATATTTCCTATCTATCTGGTATTAATAATTGTAACATTTATGAGAATATTTTGACTAGAGGTACAATAAAATTTCCTGAGTGTTTTCTTTCATAAAAGACTAATATTTCCCTAAGGCTTTCTAGAGGCTCATTTAATAAATCTATCTAGGCTCAACAGAAGTCCTTCCGATTGCTTAAAAAAAATTAACAATCTTAGTGTGGAGACTAGTACCGCCGCGAAGCGGTACTAGGTATTTCTCAATAAATATTATCACCTTGCGTTTAAGTATAAAACCCAATTTATGATGATTTTATTGATCGCGCATCAAAAACTTCGGAAAACTACTTAAGGGCATTGGTTTGGGAGATACCGAAATGACTAAAAGTCAGAAATACTTAGGAAGCCGTGGTAATTTTGGCTGCGAGTGGGGCGATCGCCACTGCAACTAGCGTATTAGCACAGAGTATCACCATAGATGGCGCCCTGAATACCGCACAAACTTTAACTTGTCCTGGGTACAAAATAGACATAGACGTGAAAATAAACTATGCGTTGTCTAGAACCCTTGATTAGACTATTCTGTGCTACGTCTCTACATTGTTTTCTACCAGATGTCTAATATCCAGAACCCCCTAGAGACGTAGCAGTGCTACGTCTCTACATTGTTTTTCACACCAATTTCTATTTGGCTTCCCTGAATAAATTTAAACCGTTAACTGACTAGGTTGTACTCTTGGATGGCTTTAACATCTAAGGTGGTATTTTGCAGCGAACGGATGGCAGCGACTGTGGCTTTGGCACCTGCGATGGTGGTGATAATGGGGATTTTGTAGCCTAAAGCTGTGCGACGAATTAATTTGGCGTCGGTTTGAGCTTCTTCCCCGGAAGGTGTGTTGATGATAAGTTGGATTTTCTGGTTTTTGATCGCATCTACGACGTGAGGACGACCTTCATGGAGTTTCAAAACTAACTCAACGTTTAACTTATGATCTTCGAGGACTTTACGTGTACCTTGGGTTGCCATGACGGTAAAGCCTAATTCGATAAATTGCCTAACTACATCAACTGTAGGGGATTTGTCGCGATCGCTCATGGAAACAAACACGGTTCCTGTTAATGGTAAATGTTCCCCAGCACCAATTTCCGCTTTCGCATAGGCACGTCCAAAATCGGTGTCAATTCCCATCACTTCACCAGTAGAACGCATTTCTGGTCCCAAAATCGTATCTGTACCAGGAAATTTATTAAAGGGTAATACTGCTTCTTTCACAGCAATGTGTTTTGGTATAACTTCTTGAGTGAAACCTAATTCCTCTAAAGTTTTACCGGACATAACTAAGGATGCTAATTTAGCAAGTTGTACCCCAGTAGCTTTAGAAACAAATGGCACAGTGCGAGAGGCGCGGGGATTTGCCTCTAAAATATAAACTTGGGGAGAATAGCCTTGAGCGCCAATCACCGCAAATTGAATGTTCATCAGCCCGACTACTGATAAAGCCTGGGCTAGTTGCACCGTCCAAGTGCGGATTTGCTGAAGAACTGCTGGTGGTAAAGATATCGACGGTAAAGAACAAGCGGAGTCTCCTGAGTGAATTCCGGCTTGTTCTATGTGTTCCATTATGCCGCCAATTACGACTCTTCCAGTATGATCAGCGATCGCATCCACATCAACTTCAATGGCATTTTCTAAAAATTTATCAATCAAAATCGGATGTTCCGGTTCCACCAACACCGCAAATTTCATGTAGCGTTCTAATTCTGTATCAGAATAGACGATTTCCATCGCTCGTCCCCCCAACACGTAGCTAGGACGCACTACCACCGGATAACCAATCCGTTGGGCAACAATCAGCGAATCTTCATAACTCCGAGCCATACCATTTGCCGGTTGAGCAATATTTAATTCTTTGAGAATCTTCTCAAACCGCTCCCGGTTTTCTGCCATGTCGATAGAATCAGGGGAAGTTCCCCAGATTTTGGTAGTTGGCTGTTCACTTCCATTACCAAGTTTGTTCAAATACTCCTGTAACGGTATCGCTAACTTCAAGGGTGTTTGTCCACCAAATTGCACAATTACCCCAACCGGGTTTTCCGCTTCGATGATGTTAAGAACATCTTCTTTGGTCAACGGTTCAAAGTAAAGGCGATCGCTTGTATCATAATCTGTGGAAACTGTCTCCGGATTAGAGTTGACCATAATTGTCTCATAACCTGCCCCCTTTAAAGCATAGGCAGCGTGACAACAACAATAATCAAACTCAATCCCCTGTCCAATGCGGTTTGGACCACCACCCAAAATCATCACCTTGGGCTTGGTGGTTGGCATGATCTCGCTTTCTTCTTCGTAGGTAGAATAATGGTAAGGAGTAAAGGCTTCAAATTCGGCGGCGCAGGTGTCCACTGTTTTGTAAACTGGGATCACACCTAATTCTTTGCGATATGTCCGAACTTCATCTTCGTTCTTTTTGGTGGCAAAGGCAATCTGGCGATCGCTAAATCCTTCTCGCTTAACCGCATACATCTGCGCTTTTGTCAACTGCTGCAATGGTGTGCGCTTGAGGAATTTCTCAGTTTCCAGCAGTTGCTGCATTTTATCCAAGAACCAAGGGTCAATCCCTGTTAATTCGTAGATTTCCTCAAGAGTTATTCCCGACAGCATCGCATGACGCACAGAAAAAATGCGATCCGGGTTGGGAGTCCGCAATTGAGCGCGAATTTGTTCACCACTAGGTAATTTTTCTTTAATGTCGCAACCCCAACCAGCACGACCAGTTTCAAGCGATCGCAGCGCTTTTTGAAAGGATTCGTTAAAAGTCCTTCCAATTGCCATCGCTTCCCCTACCGATTTCATTTGGGTAGTCAGCACAGGTTCGGAACCTGGGAATTTTTCAAAGGCAAAGCGGGGTATTTTTGTTACCACATAATCGATTGTCGGCTCAAAGGAGGCGGGTGTTTTCTTGGTGATGTCATTTTTGATTTCGTCCAAGGTGTAGCCTACCGCAAGCTTTGCAGCCATTTTAGCGATGGGGAAGCCTGTAGCTTTAGAAGCCAAAGCCGAACTGCGGGAAACACGGGGGTTCATCTCAATGACAACTACATCTCCATTTACGGGATTGATGGCAAACTGGATATTAGAACCCCCAGTTTCTACACCAATTTCGCGGATGATTTTGATTGCCATATCCCGCAGCCGCTGATATTCTTTATCAGTTAGGGTTTGTGCGGGAGCGACGGTAATCGAGTCACCGGTGTGGATACCCATTGGGTCAATGTTTTCGATTGAGCAGATAATCACCACGTTATCTGCTAAATCGCGCATAACTTCGAGTTCGTATTCTTTCCAGCCGAGTAAAGACTGATCGATGAGAATTTGGGAAACGGGACTCGCATCGATACCCGTTTGTGCCATTACTTCAAATTCTTCTTGATTATAAGCGATACCGCCACCGGTGCCACCCATAGTAAAGGCTGGACGGATAATTAAAGGATAGGAGCCAATTTTGCGAGCGATCGCTTTTGATTCTTCTAAGGTTTCGGCTGTACCGCTAGGACACATCTTCACCCCGATTTTAGCCATCGCTTCGTTAAACAGCTTTCTATCTTCGGCTTTTTCGATAGCTGGTAGTTTAGCACCGATTAACTCGACATTATACTTTTCTAGGGCACCACTTTTCGCCAGAGCTACAGCCAGGTTGAGAGCGGTTTGTCCTCCCATCGTTGGTAGTAAAGCGTCGGGACGTTCTTTAGCGATTATTTTTTCGACTAATTCTGGTGTTAGCGGTTCAATATACGTGCGATCGGCTGTTTCCGGATCGGTCATGATTGTCGCTGGATTGGAATTTACCAGCACCACTTCATAACCTTCTTCTCGCAGCGCTTTACAAGCTTGGGTACCAGAGTAGTCAAACTCACAAGCTTGTCCAATGACGATAGGACCAGAGCCTAACAGTAGAATTTTCCTGAGGTCATTACGACGGGGCATAATTGTTGCTTTGCAGTATAAAAATAGAAATCCTGATTATTTTAAGGTTCTTTACCCCTAACTCATGTTGTTTATTACCAAGTTCTCTAGGTTTGATGACATGAGGGGAGGGGGAGGGGGAGGGGGACAAGGAGAGGGGGGGACAGGGGGACAGGGGGAAATTATTTCTTCTTTCTTACCCTTTCCCCTTTCCCCTTTCCCCATAACCCATTCCCTTTTGTGTGTCTAAATTTATTTAATTATCATCGTATAACTTACAAGTTTATTGCAAATTTTTTTTGTTTAAAGTCATAATTTTTCTCACAGTAAAGGACTTTTTTCTCAAACATATAATTTTCTATTTTAAAGGAATGCATCAGTTTAGATGCAAATATTTATTAATTAGTTCAAGAAAATTATTTTTAACGTTAAATGTTGTGTTTTAATATGTACTTAAATTAAAAATGGCAGAGAGTCAAATATATAACTCTCTGCCATTTTTTATATTTTTTTAAGAAGAAGCGCTGACAACATGTTTGTTCAATCTAGCCTAGATGACTCTAGATGATGAGCGTGTTAGTTGTGAGCAGGTTGGACAAAGCCTAAAGTTAAGCTATCTTTAGCTAGGAAGTGAGCCAAATGATAAGCTCTTTCTTCAGTTTTTAACAGAATTGTTTCGTACAAATACCGTGTAGCACGATCACCTAAACTCTCGGCTTGAGCGGCTTGGCGGCGAATTAAGCTAATCATAGCTTGTTCTGCTGCTAAGTTATGTTCTACCATTTGACGGGAAGAATATACGCCATCAGACTCAGGCTCAAAACAGCATAATTCTGCTAGTTTGCTGAAGGTAGCAACTGGCACACCGCCCAATCCATCTAAGCGTTCTCCAACATCATGAACGTGTCCTTGAACTTGTTCGTAGCTTTCGCTAAAAAACTCATGTAATGAGTAGAATTCTGCACCTTCTACTACAAAATGATGTTTTTGGTACTGCAAGTACAGTGCCTGGAAACTAGCTAAGACAACGTTAAATCCTTCGCAAACTGGTGCGGTTACACTGCGATCCAGTAGTACGGGATTGTCATAAACCTGACCAAAATTTCGTAATATAGTTTGCGTTTCTGACATTGTTACCCTCGCTTTTTGGCAGTTATAGATGCAAGCTGCTTTTGTCCCTACATACTAACATCTAAGAAAGAAAAGTAAACCAATAAATATAGTTTGAAACATGCATTCGGTTTTATGAATTTTTAGCTTTGAATGCAGGTTATTAAAATTTTATATCTAATTGAGTATGGACGTTTCACACAAAATATGATACCCCATGAAAAAGAGAGGAAAGGGTAAGGGGGAAAGGGGAAAGGGAAATAAGAGCGGTAAAGGCAATAATAGTGCCAACTTCTATGGGATTAGATTGAGCAAAAACTTTCGATTTCTATCTCAGGAATTGCATAAGTTGATTTTGCTTGCATTTAATTAAAGAAGGAAAGAAAGCAAATAAGTAGGTGGGTAGAAAAAATTATCGTTGTGGTCAGGGAGTAGTGAGTAGTGAGTAGGGGTAAGGCTTTGAGATGAATTTACATTCTGTTACATAGTTCCGTTTATTTCCGCAAGCCCCGTATAAAAAATATTTAATTTTTTTTAGGATTTTTGATGAGAATTATTTGCACTTGAGCTATTCTTATTTAAGAGGCTAAACTTCTAAGATTTTCAATAACAAAACAGTACAGTCGCATATTTAGTGCGATCGCTCTACCACTATGAGGGGTATTATTTTGAAATCATTCAGTTCAGAAGTCGAAGCACTGCACACTGTTGAGATGGATTGGGTAGATCGTTGGCAAGTCTATCAACGCTTGCAAGAGCTAGATATTCCTTGTTGGTGTGAGACTAATCAGCCATTGAAAGTTGAAATTAGCAATGTTACCGCAGCTATTCAACTCAGGAGCGTGATCCGACAATTCACAATCTCCCGCCAAGAGATGATTTACATTCTTGAGGATTGTTGGCAGAATAAAGCTTGATACTCTATGTCAATTAAATATAAATCAAAATAAATCAAGAACCCATGAGTAAGTTTGACCATAACCAGGTGTCAGAATTTTGCCTTGAAGGACGATTTCTCGATTTTGCAGTCAAAGATAGCTATAAGCTCAAAGGCTTGTTGCTGGCGACTGCTGAGGGTGAATGTTATGTAAAATTAGCTAAAGATTTAAGAGCTGCTTTTAATTTGGAGTTGCCAAAAGGGACTTGGTTGCAAGTTGTAGGTGAGAAAACTTTAGATTTGAAAACCGGCGAAGTGAAGCTAAAAGCCTCACGAGTAATGGCAGCGGGGACGGGGGGACAGGAGGACAAGGGGACAGGGGGAGAGGGAGACAGGGAGACAAGGGGGACAAGGGGGAAAGCTACTATATTAATGTGTCAAAAGTCAGATTGTATGAAACGCGGTGGTGATGGAGTTTGCCGAGCGTTGGAATCTGCTTTAGGCGATCGCTCTTTATCAAATGAAGTTACCATTAAAGGGACTGGCTGCATGAAAAATTGTAAGGCTGGTCCAAATCTAGTTATGCCAGATAAAACTCGCTACAGTCGGATTCAAGAAAAGCAAGTTCCGGCACTCATCGAGAAGCATTTTGCTGACAAGATAGAAAATCAAACTCCAGTAGTGATATCTACACTCAGAAAACTGTAAAGACGTTCCGGCGGAACGTCTCTACAATAGACATCTCCAGAAATTAATTATGCGTTGCCCGAAACCCTTGTAGAGACGTAGCACTGCTACGTCTTTACCTCTTTTCCAACAGATGTCTAATGGTTACACTGTAAAAACGTTCCGCCGGAACGTCTCTAGGATGGTTACACTGTAAAGACGTTCCGCCGGAACGTCTCTAGGATGGTTACACTGTAAAGACGTTCCGCCGGAACGTCTCTAGGATGGTTACACTGTAAAGACGTTCCGCCGGAACGTCTCTACGATGGTTACGATGTTTAAATTAATTGTTAATTTTTAGACATAATATATATCACAACAACTACATAGAATCAAGACGATGGCGTAATTGGCTGCTGAAAACATCAATTACCGTCACAACTATTAACAGCACTAACATCATTGTTGTTGCTTTGGTGTACTCAAAGCCATCTATATAACTTTTTAACTGAAAACCAATACCGCCGGCTCCCACTACACCCAAGACTGAAGCGGCGCGGATGTTATACTCAAACATCCATAACGTGTAGCCTAATCCTAATGGCAGCACTTGCGGCAAAATTCCATATTGAACAATTTGCAGCTTAGATGCACCAGCGACTTGCAAAGATTCTAGAGAACGGGGATCAACTGCTTCGATCGCTTGTTGATAAAATTTTCCTAAGTAGCCAATGGTGTAGATTCCCAAAGCCAAAGTACCTGCGGGGGCGCCGAGTCCAGTTGCGGCAACAAAAATTAACCCTAAAATAATCGAAGGGACGGAACGCACTGCGTTTTGCAGTAAATTAGCTAACCATTGCAACCAACGAGGAGCGATGTTATTAGCGCTAGCAATGGCAATTGGTAAAGAAAGTATTGCCCCGATGGTGGTTCCCCACAAGGACATCTGGATAGTTTCAATAAGTGCTTTAATCGCTATATCTAGGACTTCCAGGTTGGGAGGAAATAATCTGGAGACAAAATCGATGATGTAAGGAAAGCTATTTTTAAGTAGTTCAAAATCGACTTTTAAACCTTGCAACGCCCAACTATAAAGCAGTATAACTAGGCAAAAGACAACTACGCGACTGATCCAAGAATAGCGATTGATGAAACTAACGAAATCTTTCATTGGCGAGAATTTTGATTAATCTGGGCAAATTTGGCTTGTAAATTGTGGCAAGATCCATCATAAGCAATGCGTCCATTATCTAAAACGATCGCTCGCTGGGCGTATTCTGCTGCTATCCCCAAATCATGCAAAACTGTGACAATTGTCATATTTTTCTGCAAGTGCAACTCAGATAAAGTCTGCATGACTTGTTGAGATGCTATGATATCTAACCCTGTAATTGGTTCATCGGCGAGAAGAATGGATGGTGATTGAATTAAAGCACGAGCGATCGCTACTCGTTGTTGCTGTCCACCGCTGAGAGTACTGGTTTTTTGATAAGCTTGTTCTCTTAAGCCCAGCTGCTCTAATAACTGTAGTGCCAAACGCCGATCGCTTTTAGGAAATCCGAACAGGGTTTGCCAAGTTGTGTTTGCACTCAGACGTCCGCACAAAACATTTTCAACGGCTGATAATTGGCGAATCAATCCCCCATTTTGAAATAACATAGCGATGTCGCGACGAATTTGTGGTAGATTTCGGGAATTCATCGCTACACCATTAATGTGGATGTTTCCGTGATGGATTGGCACTAACCCAACAAGCGATCGTAATAAAGTAGACTTACCCGCACCATTAAGTCCGAGCAATACGACAAACTCACCACGTTTAATTTGGCAATTAATGCCTTTCAAGATCGGACGATTCAAAGACGCAGCATAAGCTGTCTCGACGTTATGACATTCAATGATGGAATTCATTATTAATTGGGCACGCTCGCATTGGGCATCTGGTATAAATTAATTATACTTTGCCCGAAACCCTTGATTAGACGTAGCAATGCTACGTCTTTTCTAGAGATGTCTATTGGGCATCTGGTATAAATTAATTATGCGTTGCCCCAAACCCTTGATTAGACGTAGCAGTGCTACGTCTTTTCTAGAGATGTCTATTGGGCATCTGGTATAAATTAATTATGCATTGCCCCAAACCCTTGATTAGACGTAGCAGTGCTACGTCTCTACATTGTTTTCTAGAGATGTCTATTGGGCATTGGGTATTGGTAATTCCTCCTTGTCCTTATACCCATTATTCCCAAATTAGGGACTAATTCCCGCATTTTTGAGAGCTGCGCTGATTCCTGCTAAGTGTTGGTTATGATCTACTCTTACTAATTCTGTAGAGTTATATAAATTACGTAGCAGTTGGTTGTTTTCTGATTGATTTAACTTCAGTAAAGCGTTAATAATTTTTTCCCGCATTGGAGCAGGAACATCATCATCAATAGCAATACCATGTGCGGGTACACCGGGAATTTTATGCAGAATTCGCAACTGACTTTTTTCAGCTTCGGTGATATACGGAGCATTGAGAGCATATTCTGACACCGCTGCTGCATCTACTTGTCCGCGCAATACGGCTTGTAATGCTTTGCTGTAATTACCACCGTAGGAAACTTGTCCAAAAAATTCATCTAAGCGATCGCGGTTTGGTACTAAATTTAATGTTACCAATTGACTAACTGGAAAAATAAATCCACTGCCAGAAGTTGGGGAGGTAAAAGCTATTTTTTTACCCCGTAGTTGTTCGAGAGTTGCTTTGGCTGAATTTCTTGTTTGCAGAGGGCTATTTTTCGGGACAACAAATACTGAGTTATAAGTGTATCTTCCAGAGTAGGTTGAACGTACTTCTGCTAAATACAAGCGAGCGTTTGCTAATTCTTGCGCTTTCAATGCTGGACGGCTACTTAAAAAAGCCACATCAGCCCGATTTGCTCGCAAGGCTTCCACTGCTGCTGTATCATCGCCTACCTGTGCCTGCACTGGTATTTGCAGTTCTTTAGATAAAAATGCGGCGATCGCGTTCGCTTTACTTTGCAAGTCTGTAGAATCTGATCTAGTAGGAAAAATTATTGTTAAAGGTTTCTGGTTTTGGGCAAGTAAAGTTGATGTTTGTTGATTGGTGGTAGGCTCGGCGATAGTCGCTTGTATCCCTCCAAATACATTGGTGACACACAAACCTGTAATTGCAATCAATGAAGCCCCAGCGCCAAGCAACCCTTTTGTCCTCACACTCATTTCCAAGTCTCCATTGGTAAATATTATTAGTATTTTTGCTAATTAATTTCAATTACTTTGTTAAAAAGCTTAGAGCTTTGAGGAACAAAAGTCAACTAAAGTATGAACAGGACTTACGCAAAGTTAACGAATGGTAGGGGCAATTCATGAATTGCCCCTACCATTCAAGGTTTTGGCGAGATGAGTGCGTAAGTCCTGCCAAAAAAGAAACACCCAACCCGTGTTTACAGATGGGCTGAGTGTTTAGTGTTTTACTTGATGTAATTGATTCTGCAATACTAATATAAAAAATTTTTAGAGGTTATTTCATCGGACTTTGGTCATAACTAACCATGACTAAAGTACTGCATTTTTTGATGTAGGTTGTCAAAAAGACGAAAACTCTGGGAACCTTTGCTCACGAGTGCGTTTAAATTTCCTCCTGAAAAAGGTACTTTTGATACTATAAATCGCACGAAACCTTTATCCCAAAGCTAGTTAGGAAATTCTCACTGTTGGTCAGGCTGAGATTGATAGAATTGAAATAGTAGCACTATTGTTCAATCTAGCCGAATTAGAAACATGCCTTCAAGTTGCATTTCTGTTGAGAAAAAAAAGTTAAAAAATCCACCTTTGTCACTTCACTATCTAGGCGATCGCGTTCTGCGTCAACCCGCAAAGCGCATTGCCAAAGTAGATGACGAACTTCGCCAACTGATACGCGAAATGCTGCAAACTATGTACAGCAAGGATGGTATTGGTTTAGCTGCACCCCAAGTTGCAATCAACAAGCAACTAATTGTCATCGACTGCGAACCAGAGAATGCAGCTAATCCCCCACTAATTTTAATTAATCCGACAATAAAACAGGTAAGTCGTGATATTATTGTTGCTCAAGAAGGATGTTTGAGCATTCCCAACGTATATATAGATGTCAAACGCCCAGAAGTTGTGGAAGTTGCATACAAAGATGAAAATGGGCGCCCCCGGACATTAAAAGCAAGCGATTTACTCGGACGCTGTATTCAGCACGAGATGGATCACCTCAATGGTGTATTGTTTGTAGATAGGGTAGAAAATTCTTTGACGTTGAATGAGGAGTTATCCAAGCATGGCTTCTCTTATCAAGCTGTAAAACCAGTAGCATAAGGTAGTGTGAAGTATGATGATGACTCCAAAAAGCGGACTGTTTTTAGCAGGTTGTTGTATAAGTGCGATCGCTGGAGTCGGTTCAGTTTTTGAACTTACTTCCGGACAACCCGATTTAGGTATGCAAACAACTGCAATCATTCTGGCATTAAGCATTCCCCTCACCGGATTCTTTTTCTTTGCCGCAGTGCGAGACACAAAGGCTAACATTAAATAAGCATCAGGTAGATAAAAAGGTAAAAGGCGAAAGGATGGACGGAATTTATTCTTTACCTTTTACCTTTTATTTTTTGCGCTTGACACTAGACATCGACCGCTCTTTTATCATGGGTTGCCCGAAACCCTTGTAGATACGTACTGCGTGGGGAATTCTTGACGTTATTATTGGCTGCATTATGTGGTTTATCAAAGCTCGTAGAAAGTATGTTTCTTTGAGAGATTCTTTCCATGCCCAATGCCCTAAAATAGAATCATGCTTTCAACTTCAACTCAACTACTGCGACTTTCTCAAGGACAACTCAACTTACTAGAACGTTGTCCCCGTCAGTTTCAACACACTTATTTACAACAATTAAATTCTCCCTTAAATCCAGAATATCAAGAAGGGCAAACTTTAGGTAGTCGCTTTCACCGACTAATGCAGCAGCAAACAATGGGTTTGCCAATTGAAAGTTTTCTCCAAGAAGATGCCCAACTACAAAGCTGGATGAAAGCTTTTGCGGATGCAGCACCAGAAATTTTAACGGATGCCAATAGCGAAACTTTCCGCGACAGTGAACATTACCGCACTCTACACTTTTCAGATTATCTGCTCACAGTTATCTATGATTTATTGATTGCAGATAACCTGCAAGCGCAAATTCTCGATTGGAAAACTTCTCCCAAACCGCCAAATAAACGCTATTTAGAAAAAAATTGGCAGACACGTCTTTATCTGTATGTGTTGGGGGAAACTAGCGAATATCCACCAGAAAATATTTCTATGACTTACTGGTTTGTCCAATCTGAAGGCAAACTGCAAAGTATTAAATTTAGTTACAATACTGCCGCACACGAACAAACAGCAAAGAAGCTATGGGAGCTATTAAGCAAGTTAACTAATTGGTTAGAAGGTTATCAACAGGGAGAACAATTTCCCCAAGTAGCTTTAGGTAACAAAGCTTGTGAATATTGTCAATTTGCGACTCGATGCGATCGCGCACAAACCTCTACTAATATCATATCTGCGGCAAATCCCGCTTCTAATATAGACAACACCCTACTTAATGTTGGTAGCATTCAAGAGGTATCTTTATAAAAGCCCTCAGGCTGGAAACCTGGGGCTACACGAACGAGAGCTTACCTTCGTGGGCTAAATTATTTATATGAACTCTGATGAATTTGATGCGGTTTATGTCCGTGAATTAGGAATTGATGATATTGCCCCAGTTTACCACTTGGGCGAAAAGTTATTTACCAGCGAATTATACCCGTATTTATATCGGACTTGGGATGAATGGGAGGTAATTGGACTTTACAACACAGATCCAGAATACTGTTTAGTCGCGGAAATCGATGAGGAAGTAGCCGGATTTGTTTTGGGAACCATCATCATCAAAGCATCCTGGACTTACGGCTATATTCTCTGGCTAGGAGTTAATCCGAAGTTTCAGCGTCGGGGAGTCGCTGACAAGCTGGTTGATAAAGTCGTCGCACGTATGATTGAAGATGGAGCGCGGTTCATGTTGGTAGATACCGATCCGACAAATACACCAGCAGTGAAGTTTTTTAACCGCAAAGGTTTCGGAAATATCCGCCAGCATATTTTCTTGTCGATGAATTTAAGCAAGCACGATTATTATGGCAGACTAATTGATTATGAACATCAAAAAGCAGAAAGAGCCGGTTATAGGCGATCGCGTCCAGCCATTCGTCCACGCAAGTCTGACGGAATTGGTAATGAAGTAGTCCTCAATCCTCTTGTCAACGAACCTCAAACAACCGACGAGCAAAATCCGATTTAGACTCATACCAGAGTTGTGAGGAGCCGTAGAGACGTTCCGCCGGAACGTCTGTACCGTAGAGACGTTCCGCCGGAACGTCTTTACAAGGGTTAGGAGTTTTACATTATTAATTTTTAATTTATTTAAATGCAGCAACAGTGGAATATTGTCGCAACTGAACAACCACCAGAATGGTTCATCGAAGCAGTAAAACACTACACCCCCAATAAAAGCGGACATTACGCAGGGCAATTATTATGGCAACGAGGCATCAAAGATACAACACAACTGGCTAATTTTGTCAATCCTCAAGCGTATCAACCTGCGAGTCCCTTTGAGTTTGGCGAAGAAATGCTGTTAGCGGTGAGACGTTTGAAACAAGCGCGGGATGAAAAGGAAAAAATCGTTATTTGGGGAGACTTTGATGCTGATGGTATCACCGCTACTGCGGTTCTGTGGGATGGTTTAGGACAATTTTTTTCACATAATACGCATTTAAATTATTACATCCCTAACCGGATCACAGAATCCCACGGATTGAATATTCAAGGCATTGATAAGCTGGCAAAACAAGCTTGCAAATTAATAGTTACTTGCGACACTGGCAGCACAAATCTAAGTGAAATTATTTACGCGAAAGAACAAGGTATAGATATTATTGTTACAGACCATCACACATTACCCGCTGAACGTCCACCAGTTACAGCAATTATCAATCCCCGTTATTTGCCAAATACACATCCATTATTTCATCTTTCTGGGGTGGCGGTAGCTTACAAGTTGGTTGAAGCGCTTTATCAAAGCTTACCTAAACCTCAACAACCTCTGGAAGATTTATTAGATTTAGTGGCAGTGGGCTTAATTGCGGACTTAGTACAGTTAAGTGGAGATTGTCGTTACTTAGCGCAATTGGGAATTCAAAGATTGCAAGAAGACTTTAAACAGCTTCCAGCAACGAGAAGGCGTCCGGGAGTAGGGCGATTATTAGAATTATGCCAGAAAAGTGGCGATCGCCCCACAGATATTTCCTTTGGTTTGGGTCCACGAATCAACGCTGTGAGCCGTATTCAAGGGGATGCCTCTTTTTGCGTAGAACTACTCACTAGTCGTGACGAAAAGCGTGTAAATCAATTAGCAGAAGAAACAGAATTAGCAAACGGCAGACGTAAATCTTTACAGAAAGACGTTGTTCAACAAGTAACCCAAAAGCTTACCCAGTTAGACTTATCAACCACCAGCGTCATCGTTTTACAAGATCCTCAATGGGCAGTTGGTGTCTTAGGTTTAGTTGCTGGGCAAGTAGCACAAGACACAGGACGACCGACGATTTTGTTGAGTACAGAGAGTATCGGGGGGGATGAGGGGGATGAGGGGGATGAGGGAGATGAGGGAGATGAGGGAGATGAGGGGGATGAGGGGGATGAGGGGGATGAGGGGGATGAGGGGGATGAGGGGGATGAGGGGGATGAGGGGGATGAGGGGGATGAGGGGGATGAGGGGGATGAGGGGGATGAGGGGGATAAGGGAGATGAGGTAATTAATTTATCTCCCCCTGCTCCCTCATCTCCCCCTACTCCCTTATCTCCCCCTGCTCCCCCCCCTCCTCTGGCAAGGGGTTCTGCTCGTTCGGTAAACTCAGTTGACTTGTATCAATTAGTAAAAGACCAAGCACATTTATTACATCGCTTTGGGGGACATCCTTTTGCAGCGGGGTTGAGTTTGCCGGTGGAGAATATTGCTTTATTTACAGAAGCGATTAATCAACGCTTGCGGCAAACTTTAGGTGGGGCAACTTTAACACCAACAATACAAGTTGACTTGGCTGTAACGGTAGCAGATTTGGGAAAAGAGTTATTTGATGAATTGAAATTACTTGAACCGTGCGGAATGGGAAATCCTGTACCGAAATTGAAGATTGAAAATTGCTGGTTTGAAAATTCTTGGAATCGCAATCAGCAAGATTCGCGGGGGAAAAAGGTACAGTATATTAAAACAGATTTTGAGATTCGGGATGATTCTATTAGAAGCGGTTTTCCGGGGATTTGGTGGGGACACTACAAAGATGAATTACCGATGGGAAGGTGTGATTGCATTGCTGAGTTAGATTACAACACCTTCAAAAAGCGCTATGAAATCAGATTAATTGCCGTGAGAAGGAGTGAAGACTCAACTTTATTTCAGCACGCGGTTAATCCCTCAGCATTAATAGTAGACTGGCGAAATGTTTCTATTAAAGAAGATTCAGCACTGATTGTTAAAGAGTGTCCCACAAGCTGGGATGATTTAAGAGTGTGGTTAAGGCGATCGCTTTACAATCAACAACAACTAGCGATCGCTTGGTCGAAACCTGACAATCAACCACCTGAGCAAATTTGGCTCACTTTTGTGGGAATTGCTAAATACCTAAGTCGCACAAATCAAACAGTTACTCGTGTTCAGCTTTTAGAAAAAATCGGCATTAAAGACCAAACCTTGTATTTTGGCTTTAAAGCTTTAAAATGCTTAGGATTCACAGTCACTCGACTTGATCGTAACTTGCAAATCAGCTTGCATTCTACCATTATTGCTGAAACTCAAGCCGATGCTGCCGTTGAACAATTTTTAGCCGCAGTCCGTGAAGAACAATTTCAACGTGATTATTTTGCCGAAGTTCCTTTATATACTATTATGGCGATCGCGAATAGACCTCTTTCTTAGAAGACGCAAGGGAATCGTTTAAATGTAGAGACGGCGATTCCCTTGCGTCTTTATCGACGATTTGAAGACGCGATGAATCGCGTCTCTACAAGGGTTAACGGGATGGTTGTTCGCGATCGCATTGCCAATTTCTGGGATTATTAATAATATATTGTCTAATTCTGTCAAGAGCTAATTCATCACGAATTATTTCGTCATGAAACCTTTCTTGCCATCCAAAACCTTGATAGATTTGATTAATTTCAAATGTACATCGTCCTTTGTACCACCTAACAATTTTAGAAATAGAATTTTTAGACAACATCGGGTTAAATACCCCAGTAACCCCACCCCGTTGATGTCCCCCCCTTGTAGAGACGCGATTCATCGCGTCTGATCTATTCGCGTCTTGCAAATCAACCGCATCTTGCAAATCAATCGCATCTTCTGTGACAATGGCTTCTCTAGCAAGAGCATCTGGTGTTGGATTAATGATTAGAATACCGTGAATATGATTAGGCATGATGCAAAATACATCTATATCACAATTAGAAAAATGTTTAGGAATCTCACACCATAATTCTTGGGCAATTTCTCCAACTTGTGATAGCTGCATTTCACCCCCCACAACCTCACCAAAAAAGCATTTTCTACCGTCAGTGCAAATAGTAAGGAAATACTTACCACTAGTGGCATAACTCCATGCTGGCAACCGCGTTGAATCAACCCGATATTTACCTTTGTATTTAGGCTTGTTGTTTTTTGGTTGAGGATCATAATTATTCATGATTACATCTTTGATTTATGCAAAAATTTTGTAATCGTATAATTATTGCCTTGCATTTATACAATCGACAACCCAAACAATTCGGAATTATTCATACACCATTGATGCAAGCAAAAAAAACGCATTTTCATCCTGTTGAAAATACTTGTTTTATCGCCAAAAATGTAGAGAGGGCGATTCCCTTGCGTCTCTATCGACGATTTGAAGACGCGATTCATCGCGTCTCTACAAGGGGGGGTGATTGATGGTAAGGAATTGTTCAAAAAACCGGGGTTCTGGGTTTGCAAGACAGTTCAGTCTGGGGTTTGCAAGACTATGATCAAAGTATTAGATGAGATGAATGGCAATCAGATCATGCTACAGTACGATCCGCTGGACTGCTTACCCTCCGCTGAGGATTTGCCCGACTCTGACGATACCCCTGTGGATAACGAATTACAAAACTTGATTTTCGGTTTACTCAAAACCATACTAGCTATGGTGTGGGCAGATCGGATGGACTGGTTTTTTGGGGTTGATATGGGGATTTATTACGATCCCGATCAGCCTGCAATTGTACCAGATGGGTTTTTGAGTCTGGGAGTTGAACGGATTTTTGATGAAAATCTGCGTTTAAGTTATTTACTTTGGGAAGAAGAGCGCGTACCAATTATGACATTGGAGGTGGTGTCTCAAAAGCGGCGTGGGGAATACAGCACCAAAAAAGAATTTTATGCTCAGTTAGAAGTTTTATATTATGTCGTTTATAACCCTCAGCGACGGAGAAAAGCATCTTTAGAGGTGTATCGCTTGGTAAATGGCAAGTATCAATTGCAGCGAGGAAATCCAGTTTGGCTACCGGAAATCGGTTTAGGAATTGGTAGCGATCGCGGAACATATCAAGGCATTACACGGGAGTGGCTTTACTGGTATAACGAGTCAGGTAAGCGTTTATTAACACCAGAGGAACGGGTTAAAGTCTTGGCAGAACGTCTAAAATCCCTTGGTGTAGATCCAGATTCTTTGGTTTAGGAGAATCGCAAAAAAATTTTGCGTAAGTCCTGTTCTATTAAACTCTTTCAATTCTGATAAATGCCAATAATTTCTCTGTTATACTATTAAACTGATTAGATAATTCCCTGTCAATAACTCCGACCGTCGCGGACGGAGCTTGTAAGAAACAAATCTTACGTGTTTGACTAGCCCATTGAGACACAGGTTGATACGTACTTCCAAGTACTTCTCCAGCTTGGAAAAACTACAAGACTTTTTGTTGAGTCGTTGCGTAAAGGTGAGTCCAGTCGGCGGGGACGGTTTCCGTTCCGTCGAACTGGCTCTCCCGTTGGGCAAGCCATTTTATCTGTGTTGGGCGAGGAGACAAATTACGGGTTTGCTGGTTCCTGGGATTATATCCATTCAAAAACCAGCATTTAAATATAAAGCCGTCCTAGAAGGACGGGGTTTCTACCCATTTTTCTGATGACCACCTTATATCAACGCCGCTATCACATCATCACCTTTGGTTGCCAAATGAATAAAGCCGACTCAGAGCGGATGGCTGGCATCCTAGAAGACATGGGCTTTGAGTGGTCTGAAGATCCAAATAATGCCGATTTAATTCTTTACAACACTTGTACTATCCGCGATAATGCTGAACAAAAAGTATATTCTTATCTCGGTAGACAGGCAAAACGCAAGCACGAAAAAGCCGATTTAACTTTAATAGTTGCCGGTTGTGTTGCTCAACAAGAAGGCGAAACGCTGTTGCGACGCGTTCCAGAATTAGACTTGGTGATGGGACCACAACACGCTAACCGTCTCAAAGAGTTGCTAGAGTCGGTATTTGACGGCAATCAAGTTGTGGCAACAGATGCAGTCCACATTATTGAAGATATCACCAAGCCGCGCCGTGATAGCGAGGTTACAGCTTGGGTGAATGTAATTTATGGCTGTAACGAACGCTGTACTTACTGTGTTGTTCCTAACGTTCGCGGTGTCGAACAATCACGCACACCAGAAGCAATTCGCGCTGAAATCGAAGAATTAGGACGCCAAGGTTACAAAGAAATCACTCTACTCGGTCAAAATATTGACGCTTACGGCAGAGACTTGCCAGGAAGCACGCCAGAAGGTCGCAATTTACACACATTGACCGATTTACTGTATTATATACATGATGTGACGGGAGTTGAAAGGTTGCGATTTGCTACCAGCCATCCCCGTTATTTTACTGAGCGTTTAATTAAAGCTTGTGCTGAATTGCCGAAAGTGTGCGAACACTTTCATATACCCTTTCAATCTGGGGATAACGAACTATTAAAAGCGATGTCGCGGGGTTATACTCAAGAGAAATATCGCCGGATAATTGACACAATTCGCCGATATATGCCGGATGCGTCAATTAGTGCGGATGCCATCGTCGGTTTCCCTGGAGAGACAGAAACACAGTTTGAAAATACGCTCAAATTAGTGGAAGATATTGGTTTTGACTTGTTGAATACTGCCGCATATTCACCACGTCCAGGAACACCAGCAGCTTTGTGGACAAATCAATTAAGTGAAGAGGTAAAAAGCGATCGCTTGCAAAGAATAAATCATCTAGTTAATATTAAAGCTTACGAGCGATCGCAACGTTATTTCGGACGCATCGAAGAAGTGCTAGTAGAAGACCAAAACCTGAAAGATAAAACTCAAGTCATGGGACGCACACGGGGTAATCGTCTCACCTTCTTCGCCGGCGATATCAACGAACTTAAAGGACAGTTAGTCAAGGTGAAAATTACCGAAATTCGCGCTTTTAGCTTGACAGGTGAACCCATAGAGGTGCGGCAAGCAGTGTCAGTTTAAAAGGTCAAGAGTCAATGGTCAATGATCAACAGTTAAATTTTGACTATTGACTATTGACTATTGACTCTTGACTATTGACTATTAACTATTGACTATTAACTATTGACTATTGACTCTTGACTCTTGACTCTTGACTATTGACTCTTGACTCTTGACTCTTGACTAAATCATCCAACTCTTGCTGCATTTGACTTGTGACTAACTCATAACAAGCATTAACATAAGAGCGATCGCTTGCGGCATCTCGACCATACCGTTCAAAGACAATCGGCGGACAAACTCGCGTATGTACAGTTACAGGCAATGGTATGTTAGGTAAAGGACCGATCGCCAATCCCCAAGGCAAACCAAGATAAATCGGGAAAACCTCTGGATCTAGCCCAAATAGCCAAGGCATCCCCGATTCATGCAATTGCTGTAAAATTTTGTATAAGTCAGCTAGCACAAACAGCGTATCGTGGGCACCGATGGAAATAACCGGCACAATCGGTACTTCTTCCCGCAGCGCTAACTTGATAAATCCTTGATTGCCAGCAAAGTGAATTTGGTGACGCATTTCGTGTGGTCGAAAAAGGTCTTGCGCTCCACCAGGATATACTAGTACGCTGGCACCAGAATGCAAAGCTGCGATCGCCATTCGCGGATGAGCGATAATTGCTCCCAATCTCCCTGCCAGTTCTGCTGTTAGCGGAACCTGCCAAAAGTAGGGATGCGCTAAACCGTAAACTGGTCTTTCAACTCCAAATCGTTGAAACCAGTCGTACATTATCATATACATGTCGGGAGATGCCAGTCCCCCGTTATGGGAGCTGACAAGCAGAACCTTTGACTGGGGTGAGATATTCTCCCAACCACTAGTTTGCACTCGAAAATAGTACCGATACAGCGACTCCCACAACGGCATCAGCAATTGAATGAACTGAGGATCTCGTTGTTGCAAAGACCATCCAGGTTTAGTTTCTAAGTAGTTTTGTGTTTCTGGCATTCGGGAATTTTAACAAAATTGCTCATTTGACCTGTAGAGGGAAAAGACGTAGCAAATAGTTAAAACTGTAACATAAATTATTTGATTTATATATTCTAAATTAAAAATTTAGCAACTTTGACAACTTATGATATGCTATCTGCCAATAAGGAGTCATAGAGGTGCGGGAAATGTCAAAATTGCGGGTAGGATTGCTGTTTGGTGGTCGTTCAGGTGAGCATGAAGTTTCCATTAGTTCAGCACGAGCGATCGCTCTCGCATTGAGTTCAGAGGAAAATGCTAACAAGTATGAAATACTTCCTTTCTACATCCAAAAAGACGGACGTTGGTTAGCAGGGGATGTACCGCAACAAATTTTAACATCCGGTGTTGCCTTGACTTCTCTGGCGGCAATCCCTGAATTATGGCAATTTCCAGCACAAACTCAAGAGGTGGATGTTTGGTTTCCCATTCTCCACGGTCCCAACGGTGAAGACGGTACAATTCAGGGATTACTCAGCCTAATGCAAGTTCCCTTTGTCGGTTCTGGGGTGTTAGGTTCGGCAATGGGTATGGATAAGATTGCCATGAAAATGGCGTTTGCCCAAGCGGGATTGGCACAAGTTAAATATGTAATGCTGACCAGAGCGCAAATTTGGTCAAATCCTTGTATATTTCCCAAATTGTGTGATGAAATCGAAGCAACATTGAGCTATCCCTGTTTTGTTAAACCTGCTAACTTAGGTTCATCGGTAGGAATTGCCAAAGTGCGATCGCGTTCAGAATTAGAAGCCGCATTAGATAACGCTGCCAGTTACGATCGCCGTATCATTGTCGAAGCCGGAGTAGTCGCACGAGAAGTAGAATGTGCCGTTTTAGGAAACGATCAACCCCAAGCTTCTGTCGTCGGCGAAATTACTTTTGAAAGTGATTTTTATGATTATGAAACTAAATATACACAAGGGCAAGCAGATTTACTGATTCCGGCAAAACTCCCAGATTCTGTGATGCGTCAAATTCAGGATATGGCTTTGCAAGCCTTTACAGCCGTTGATGCTGCTGGGTTGGCAAGGGTGGACTTTTTCTATATTGAAGCCACAGGGGAAATTTTAATTAACGAAATCAACACCTTCCCAGGCTTCACAGTGACGAGCATGTATCCGCAATTGTGGGCTAAAAGTGGAATTCCCTTTACCGAATTAGTCCATCGGTTGATTCAACTTGCTCTGGAGAGTGAGTGTGGGATGAATTTTTGTTCAAGCTAAAAAATAAGGATTTTCCCAAATAGTTAGCGGATTTAGGAGCCTGAGTCGTCAAAAAAGGCTACTTAAATCCGAAGCTTTTCTACGGATACGCAAAGGTTAGCTCCTCCTGTACAATCAACAATCGGAGGGGTACAAATCTGAAAGAAATCATGGAAAAGAGTCAGAATGTACAGCAGGAGCGATCGGCTGCAACAGCGCTCACAGCAGACAAGGTAAAGAGTAAATCGAAGTCAACAGATAGCTTAATGCTTCTGATACATCTGTTGGCACGTTACCCTTGGCTATTGTTGGTAGGGTTGTTAGGAATGTTTTTAGGGGGCGCAACCCTTGCTGTATACAGCCTGAGTTATGCTGGGCGTGTGGAACCCCAAGAACCGGAAACAATACAAGTTGAAGTTGTACAACCAATCAACACCCCCTCTGAAACTACCAATTCTACACCTTTATGGATGGTGGCAGCGATCGCTCTCAGTTGTGCTAGTGGTTGCTTGATAATTTTCCGATTGCTAAACCGTCCCACACAGCAGCGGCAAAAAGACCATAAACAGATTAACCGCTATGACGGACGCTTGGCACCGCGTCAACAGCAAAAATTAGAACCACGTCCACCACAGAATCCACAAGTATTTGTCCCTCCATCACAAAGCATGTCCTTCGCACCAGTGACATCTAAAACAAAACCTATGGTGACAGTTTTGCCACCAGAACACACCATCTCCTTTGATAAAAGCAAAGAATCTCTAGCAGATATGCTGGATATTCGTAAACAAAGTTCTTTATCCGCAATTTTACGCAAGTAGTAATAGTATTAGACATCTCCATAAAGCAATACAGTTTTGACCTCTCTCCTTGTGGGAGAGAGGCTTTGAGTCTTTCTCCCCTTCCCTGGTAGGGAAGGGGTTGGGGGTTAAGTATGTATTAGACATCTCCGAAAATGAATGTAGAGACGTAGCACTGCTACGTCTCTATAAGGGTTTCAGGCAACGCATAATTAATTTCTGGAGATGTCTATTGTATTCAACTGCAAACCGCTATAGCCATCAGAAACTGCTTACACTAATACTATGTGAGGCTGCACATAACGCCCTTAGGCTGGAAGCCGCTGGTTCAACAAACGAGGAACACCTGCGTGGGCTAAATTAGGTGCATCTTCATATATAAATGGTATTACACTAATACAAATAAAAATCTCTTGTTTTCTAATGCCCAATCCCCAGGAATAGAAGGACAGCAGATTAACAAATATAAAAAAGTTAGAAATGAGCATTTATTAAATAAACTAAACACTTATCAGATTAATAGATATGAAAAAGTTAAAAATGAGCATTTATCAAATAAAAACAAAGATGCCATTTTGGCAACCAACCTCTAAATTAGTTAGCTAAATTATATGGAGATAAACGACTTCAAGGGTGTTGTTATCAGGGAGTACAGGCTACTAATTCATCCTAAAAAATACTTTATTTTAAAGTATTTTTTAGGAAAAAAACAAAGATTTCTAGTAATTAAAAACTAGTTATCTTAGGTAATAAATATCAATAATAAGGTTTGACATTTGCTGCATTAGGAAATTTAATTCTCTACAGGCGTTGTCGTCAATGTACCATTAGCCCCCAAAAGAACAGACAACGTTAGCAAATATTCCTAAACGCTTCAGCAGCAAATTAAAGAGTGGGAGTTTGAAAGCGAATGATATGCTTCCTCCCACTCTTTTTTTATGGGTATTTTACAAAATCGCAAGCCCTAGATTAGGGATACCGACCCAGCCGAGGTTCTCATCTACGAAACCAACGCCTTCTAAGTTGACATTCTCTTGATCATCGTTGATGCGAAGTCTCGTCCAAGTTTTTCCGCCATCTGTTGTCTTGAGAATTGCACCTTGATTGAAATTTTCCAGAGAAACAAAACCAACTTTTTCATTGAGAAACTGAATTTTCCAACCCCATTCTCCTAACGGAAAAGAGCTAATATTGGCGACTCGGTTTACCCAAGCTTTCCCCCCATCTTCTGTATAGAGAACTACTGGAATTACATCATCGCGACTGGGATTAGTAATACTCTTGTCCGCTTTTCCGCCAACAACCCAGCCACAATTTTCATTAATGAAATAGTTATCAATTAAAATTGTGGCATATTCGCTCATATCCCAGGCAATCCAAGTTACCCCACCATCGAGGGTTTTCATCATGCGGGCAGGGATATCAGCAGGATCATTGGTACCAGAAGCGTAAACGACCGATTCGTTGACAACCGAAAGTCCACAAACCTTGACTGGAGCCTTTTCAGGGAGATTTTCTACAACAGCCCAAGTCTTTCCTCCATCAGTTGTGTGATATAAGCGTTGTTCTTCAGATACTGTTCCAACCCAACCATTTAAGGGGGTCGAAAAACCAACACACCTCAAATAAATTGGTCTGCCGTTAACAATAGGTGTTTGAAATTGTTTCTCCCAAGTATTGCCCCCATCGGTGGTTTTGATAATGTGACCATTACTATTAACAGCCCAGCCTACCATTGGATCAATAAACCAAATATCATCAGTTCTCGAACTAGCGATATCAAAGTTATTTGGTAGTTCAAAACAAATATAGCGATTCAGCGTGGTTTCATTGAAAGGCGCTAGTTTAAATTGAAGTTTTAAAGAAGTATAGGTTTTAGCTTGGGGAAAATTCGCACGTCGGAAATATGGCGCTCCTCCTATGGCTGTGAGCAGATTACTAGCCAGTGCTAGATGCAGCATTTCCTGTACTGCAATTTCATTAATTTTCCGCCGCCACTTATTAATTTTAGTTAATTGAGCTTGAGAAACTCCCTCATCTGTGGATTCTTTTAAGCTGAAGGCAGTAAAAAGATACTGGCAAGCAAGGGAATGTTCCAATTCTGCTGCTTGGGAGAGAAGATAAAGTAAATCTTCTCTGGTTTTGACTTGATTGTCTGAACTCATCTTGGGTAATAGTTTAAGAAGGTGTTTATGATGGAAATCTTAAAACAGTTAGCAAGCTTGTTCTGAAGACAAGGATTTATCGGTGAGATTGCGATTGATTAAACCCCATTTAACCAAAGATTATGGGTAAAAATTAGGGATTAATCGAGCGATTTATCTCTCACGACACCAACAAACATCCTCTTAGGATATAGTTTCAAAAGTTCAAACACAATTACCTCCTAATTTTATATTTATACTGGTACACAATCATTGGTCAAAAGTTAAGTTATCGGTTGATTTGGTGCGTTACACTCACTTGGTTAACGCACTCTACAATTTCAGCGAGAGCAATTGCTATTTCGGGAGTCGCAGAAAATGATTCCAGTTATAAGACGATTCCAGTGGTCAATTTCTGAATTTTGCGATCGCATATGCAAGCTTTTGTTGGCTAACTTAATGCCTCCCATCAAACCAGCATCAAACACGAAAACCCTTTCCCTGCCTCGTTTACCTCTTCCCTGAATTTTTCCAATCGTCTCAACTCTGCTGTCCAATTAAGGGATGATTTTGGTTATGAGGTAGAATTTTCGGCGGTAGCAATTGCCATTTCGGGAGTCGCAGAAATAGATATTGAGACAGCAAATGTTATATCCGCGATCGCTTGACTTTTAAGACTGTCGTTAGGATCATGGGCGATGGCGCTATTTTTCTAGACTAGCTGTTGGCGATCGCATTATTCCAGATATCGCATTATAGCGATCGGTAACGGAAAAAAAGAGCTAGATTAATAATGCTCTAAACCCTGCTTGATGAAAATGATTATCCGCAGTTAGTGCATCGGTAATTCCTCGATTCTGCATTACGATAAATGATATACAGTCAACTAATCCCCATTCTTTATCTTCTCGTTGCTTGAACAAATTAAATGCAGTCTTGTATAAATCCTTGGTTAATAACACGACTTCAACAGTTGAATCAGCTTCAAGGGATTCCAAAAGTTGAATTGCAGCCATTCTGTATTTTTGTTTAGAAAGTGCATTCCCAATTTGTAGTAATATCGCTTGGGTTGTCACTAAACGAGTTCTATTAGCTTCAAGTTCATTAGCAAGCTGAATCGCCCGTACATGGTTTTGATCTGTAAGGGAGGATAAAGCAATAGCAAAAGAAGTATCTAAAAACACCTCAATCATTGCTAGAAACGGTTTGTCCATACAAATACTGGTCAATTTTCTCTGACCAATCTGGCTCACCTTGCAACTGCAAAGACTTAGCAGTTTGAAGAAATGTTTTGGGTTGTTGTTCGTTGGGTAAAATACTTTCAACAACATTACTTTTAGGAAATTGAGCGACCCATTGACGAAATTGCTCCGCTTTTTCAGTTGAGGTTAAACTTTTGTGAGTGGTTGCCTCTATTTGTCTATTAGAAAGCTTTTGTTGAAAAAGTTTTTGGTCTTCAGGTGAGAGGCTTAATACCACTTCTATAAGAGAATTAACAAGCTGTACATTCATAGTTTTCTCTGAGATTTTTGAGCTTATACTCTATTATATGATTTTGGGGTAGTTCACCTGAGTAATTGGTGCAAGATATGAGATAATTAACCATTATCCTGTTTTATCCAATTGATCACCGTGTTGTGGCTAACCCCAGTTTCCCGCGCGATCGCTCGATATCCCATCCCATCGGCATACAGCTTGAGGCAACGCTCCCGAACCTCCGAGGGATAGCGCTTGGAAGAATAGGAATTGATAAACTGGCGATCGCATTTTTTGCAGAGGTAATTTTGCTTCCCTTTTCTGTTACCATTTTTACATATGTGCGTAGACTGACAATAGAGACATTGCATCCCTCCATTGTGCAAAACTTCACCACTAGCCTCCGCTTGAGTTAAACAAGTTGCTGCCAACTTTTGTTGTATCTTTTTGTTTAAATTAGCCTTTGTTGGTTTCTGCTTTTTTATCGATGGGAGGGGAATTTCTAAGAACGCAGAATCATCCTCTTGTAAAATATACTTGTTCATCTGCTGTTTCAGAATTGATCGTGCCTGTGAAATCCTTTTATAGACGTTATCTATGGAAATACCGAGTTTTTGGGCAATATCTAGGTAAGACATATCTTGCTCAAAACGCATAATAAAAGGCGATCGCATTCGGGGAGGCAGTGCCTTAATAGCACAGCGGATGGTTATTTCTATCTCACTGTCGAGAATGGCTGATTCAGATGACTCAACTGGAAACGTGACAACTTCTACTTGCCCAGCTATTTCTTCAAAATTATCTATCCCTATTGCCTTTGTGCCATGCTCTCGGTGTATGTCCATACAAACATTATGAGTAAAGCGCGTCAGCCAAGCTTTAAGATTAGTGATTTTGTCAGCATGGTGGGGTAATTTATCCCAGGCTTTGAGAGTCGCTTGGGAGAGGGCATCTTGGGCATCTGTAACATTTCCATCCATCCAAGTTAAACAGCAATGATAAAGATAATCTTGGTATGGCATCCATAGTTGCCAAAAGGCAGTGTAATCTCTTTGAGATAAGCTTTTTAACAGAAACTTTTGATCTGATAGTGATGCTTGCATGGCGGTTCTGTTGCAAGCAACGCTTTATGTGATTAGCACTTACTTGCTTCCTTTTTTATATGGGCACCAGCAAAATTAATTTATGCACTTCATCAGGAATTGCACGACTTAGGCAACAACTCTCTAAAACCCTTATTCCTTCTCCTTGCGGAGACGCTTCGCGAAGGCGCACTTGGCGTACTTGGCGGTTCGTTTTATGGCGTAGCGTGATGCGTTCGGCGATCGCTTGACTTTCAAGACAGTCGCTACGATAATGGGAGATTGCGCTATTTTTCTAGACTAGCTGTTGGCGATCGCATTATTCCACATATCGCATTATAGCGATCGCTAACAACAAAAAGAGAGCTTGTCCTAAGGATATAGAGTTACCTCATCAAGCGCAAAATACCCATTGTATCCTTTCATGTAGATAGCAGCTCGATGCCCAAACAGAACTATGGCTTCTGTTCTAGTTTCCAGTTGGCTTTCATATCCATCTACAGAAACCCTTAAACCAATGGGGTGGGTCAAATTCCACCGATCTACTTTTTCCTGTGCCGTCCGATTATCAGACGTTTTTTTAATTTCAAGCGGTTTTTCCTTAGCTTTAATATAAGTTAACAACTTAGTCAACACGGTTCCAACTCCCATCTCCTGAAACTCGACATCACCCTGAGCCAAGAGGTAACGTATGCTTTCGGTCCATTTGATTGAATGGGTTATCTGTTTAGCTAGATTTTCGGCGATTTCGCTTTGGATGTAGGGCTGTGCGGTGACATTGGAAATTACCGGGATTTGGAGTTTAGAAAAGGAAAAACCTTTAAGAAACTTTTCAAACTGGACTTTTGAAGACTCCATATAACGAGAGTGAAATGCACCACTTGTATTTAAAATAATGTATTTTGTACCTGCCTCTTGAAAACTTTCACTAGCTTTAGCGATATCCTCTTTTAAACCGGAGATAACGACCTGCTCTGGAGAGTTGAAGTTAGCCACATCTATAGTATCAAAACCGTATTTTTTCAGAAGCTTTTCAACTTGTTCTCCAGTTGCACCGATAACGGCAGCCATGCCTCCTTTAGGAGCTTGGCTCATTAGTAACCCTCTTTGCTGAACCAGCTTTAGTCCATCTTCAAAGCTAACCCCGCCTGAAGCTTCCAAAGCATTATATTCTCCTAAGCTGTGTCCCACCACAAAGTCGGGCTTTTTACCAGTCTCCTGGATTTTGCTGCGATAGGAGAGGGCATTCACAACATAGAGAGCTGGTTGCGTAAATTGAGTTTGATTCAACTCTTTTTGCGGATCATTTAAACAAAGCTCTTCAATTGAGTACCCTAAAATTGCATCAGCTTTTTGTGTCAGGTCGGGAAATTTACTAAAGAGATTATTTCCCATCCCTCTCATCTGAGAGCCTTGTCCTGGAAACATATAGGTGATCATAGTCATCATGTGTCGTTAATTTACAATCTCTTTTGAGCAGTCACCAGCACATACCCAAGGTTGTCACACATATCCTGAAGCATTTGAATCCAATAGTTGAGTGCTTCATCCTCGACATATTCCATGCCACGGTTATTTTGGTATAACTGGAGCCAATCTTTCATCTGTGCGCTATTGAGATATTTCAAGAAATCGGACTCATGCTGTTGGCACGCAATCTTCATATTGGGTACAAAAGGAGTAATTACGAATTCGGTCACGTCGTCAATTTCGATCAGGTCAAAACCAGCCTCATCAAGCAGTCCTGGATAGTCTTCTTTGGGGATAACAAACGAATGACTATGTTCCTCGCAAAGTACTCTATATTCTTCTGTCATGGTGGGTCGCGCTGGAAGGTCTGAAATCACCAAGGTTGCTCCCGGCTTCAAGATTCGAGAAGCTTCTTGAAGCGCTTTGCGGTGTCCCATGTGAAAAATCGATTCAAAGAACCAGCCACCATCATAGGTTGCGTCCTCGCAAGGCATTGCCAAGGCATCACCCAGGATGAAGTTTGTCTGCTCAGATAGACCGGCTTTTGCTGCTAATTGTTGTGCCTTTTCCTGCTGGGATTGACTAATAGTAATTCCATCAACGAAACATCCTGTCGCTTGTGCAAGCTGTATCGCTGGCATACCAACCCCGCATCCAAGATCACAAAAGCGTTCCCCTGTCTGAATGGTCACTTTGTTAATCATGATCTGAGTGAGACGGTCAGCTGCTTCAGTAATACTTGCATTCGGATTTGTCTTGTCCCAATAGCCCAAATGATACTGATCTAGAAGGATGGCAGTCTCTCCTTGATCTTCGAGTGAATCGTACATCTGTGCTACTTTTTCTGGTTGATAACTGCTCATAGTTCTCCTAATTTATCTTCTTGATGCACCAGTGCGATGTTTAACTTCTGGATACCTGGAAAAATTGATTTAGCAATAAGTAGTCAGACAGAATTAATTACACAATGTCATTACGAATGGAGCGAAGCGGAATGAAGTAATCGCAAGGGCTGGGATTGCTTCTCTTCGCTGGCAATGACTGTAAATATTTTTGTCCGACTACTTACTAATATGAAATTTTAGAGAGCTGATGTCATTCAGGTGAGGCACCATGACCCCAGCAAGACTTGTAAGTCTAAATTGACGATACCAAAAATTGAGCCAAAAGAATCAACTAAAACGTAAAGGTATGCCCCGAATAGTTGATATTCGTCCTAATATCGGGACTTAGACAAATTTGGGGTAAAAAAAGTTATAAAACTACCTATACAATTACAAGAGATGACAGGGCAAACGCATCTTATTTTTGGAATGCTTACTGGACAAAGATTCTGCTAATTGTTGAGTTTGGTTAATCAATTTTGAAGTCTTGCTGAATTTATGATGCCTTAGGAACAAGTGCATCCTGACAATAAACTTCCACCATTGGAGTTCGATAACTGTTAGGAGTCCAGAGAATGGGAAAAAAGCTTTCATCCATTTCAAGGCTACCAATGATTCTATAGCGCCCAAAAATATATCCATATCCAACTCCAGGCGGTTGAAACTGAGCACGCATTGGGAAGCTGCTGACTGCAAAGCTACGGCTTGTTTGTTCTTGAGTTGTGTTTTTCCCTAAACCACGCCATAAATCCCCGTGTAGAAATACACATCCTCCCCTTGGAATTGTGAGTTGGATAATTTCCGGATGCTCCACACCGGCTTGATTCGCAGCCGTCCGCAAAGGTTGGCGATAATCCTCCACAGGTGTATGCAGAAATCTTACCTGGTCAGAACATACCCATTGATGAGATTGACTTGCCACCTCTAAAGTCCCTGCTTCTGGAATCAAGTCTGTCAGCGCAATCCAGCAAGTTATCACCGAAGATGGATTAATACAAGACACATAAGCGCGATTATGATGAAACGCGACTTCTGAGGAGCCAGGTGGTTTAACCCAGCAGTTATCCAGGGCAAAGCGAGCATCAACCCAACCTCCCAAGGTTGCATTTAACCGAGCAATCTCTGCTGAAAATGAAAAGCTGGCAATGGTGCGATCGCATCTCCACACATTGGTTATTTGGTAAACTGCATTAGGTTGACTTGTTCCTGTTCGTCCATGACACTCATCTGGAAAAACACCTGTTTCATACTGACCTCCAACAATTAGATCTAGCCTAGTATTGATTTGGTCCACTAGCTCCAAATCCAAGAACTTCTCGAGAATCAAAAACCCTTGCTTACGGAACTGATGAATTTGTTCATCACTTAATTGGACTGGTTGATGTACCATTAGCTTAACTTCCTATAAAAGTAGCAGTTTTTGCTAGTGCATCATCACAATAATCAGCTAGGAAAGAGCTACGGTAGCCATCTTGCCGCCAGACAATCGGGAAAAAGCTCTCATCGATTGAGTCATCTCCGTAACGCTTATAGCGTCCGGCGTGAAAACCGTTTGGGAGATGACCTCCTTCCCCAGCTGATATAAATCGAGATTCTGCCGGAATGTAAACACAGGCAAGAGAACGCCTCATGGTGTTGGGCATAACGTTTCTACCTGATCCATGCCAAACACGACAATGATGAAATGTACAACTTCCAGGCTTTAGTTCTATTTGCGACACTTCTGGATGCTCTACACCTGCTTGTTTAGCAGCTTTTTCCATTTGCCAAAGATAGCTTTCACTTTCAATTGTGCTTGCACCTGGAAAGGCAGTTGGTACAACATCTATAGGTATCCACCGATGAGAACCCTTAACATATTCAATTGTGCTTGCACCTGGAATAGCATCACTGAGGGCAATCCAGCAACCCACAAATTCAAGGGGTTGATGATAGAAGGGATACAAGGGGTATATTAGATCCTGATGTAAGACTGTTTCACAAGCTCCGTAAGGTTTTAGAAAAATGCTATCTCCTAAAAAACGTGCTCCATTCCATCCTCCAAGTATGCTCGCCATCTGACCGAGCTTTTCGGAAAGAACAACTGATGCAAAAGTCAGATCGCTTCTCCAAATTCCTACCGTTTGCCTAGTAGAATTAGGAGTTCCTGAATTGGGGTTCCAAGTCAAATCATCGGGGTAAATTCCAGTCTCAAACTCACCTGAAAATACAGGTTCAAACCGTTGAACTAGACGATTAACTAATTCTTCGTCAAGCAGGTTTTCCACAACTAAAAACCCATCTTCATAAAACTGAGTAATTTGCTCATCAGTAAGCAAAGGCAATTTATTAGTCATAAAATTTCATCCTAAATAAAGCCCATTTTTTTTCATTTTACAGAGTACGACCATTCGTGACAAGTTAAGACAACGTTACTTTTGTCAATTAGGAATCATGACGGAAAGTTGGCAATAAATAAGGCATCAACATAAGCTTTATACTTAGCTTTGGGCACAAAAATGAATCAATTGCTCCCTTGGTGCTTGGGAGTATTTATTATGGTTGTATGACAATTCTATGACAAATTAGCGAAAACCAGTCAAAACTAAAGGTACTCCATTTGAGGGTGCGATCGTACCGCCACGGCGTATTGCTTTAATGGGTTTATTATCAGCTAATTCTAAGTTGTATTTAGATACGATTGAAGCTATTACCAGTTTCATTTCTAGCATAGCCAAAGCGTGACCCAAACACATCCTCACGCCGCCACCAAAAGGAATAAATTCATAAGCCGTATATTGACGCTCCAAAAATCTTTCTGGTTTGAATTCTTTGGACTTTGCATACAAATCTTCTCGATGATGAATTGAATAAATGCTGGGAATAAATGTTGTCCCAGCTTTAAAATGGCGACCCATTATTTCTACATCTTGTTTCGCAAATCTTGCTAAAGCAACCTGTACTGAGGGATAAAGTCGCAATGTTTCTTGACAAACAGCCGTTAAATATGGAAGACGAGATATTTCAATGGGATCGGGATTTTTGCCTAAGCTATTGATTTCTTCTGATAGTTTTTCTTTGACTGAGGGGTTTTTTCCAAGCCAGTAAAAAGCCCAAGCTAAACCATTAGCAGTAGTTTCATGTCCAGCAGATAACAAAGTAATTAGTTCATCTTTTAACTCCTCATTACTCATTGACTGACCCTCTGAGTCAGTTGCAGATAGTATTAAACTGAGGATGTCATTGCCACGTTTTTCAGGGTGAGTGCGTTTATCGTCTATTTCCGCCTGGAATAAGTCGTAAATTTTTTGTCTGGTTCTGATAAAGTTGCCCCAAGGACTCCAAGGACCTAAGTCTACTTGCAGAGGTTTCAAGAATATAAAAGTCAATCGCAATGGAGAACCGGTAATATGCAACCAATGAGCTATGAGGGAGCTAAGTCGTTCGCATTTTTCCCCTTCACTGAACCCAAATAGTGCCTGCATAATTACCTTAAGGGTAATCTCTTGAGTGACATCTCTACCGATAAAAGGTTGATCAATCTTCCAAAGAGAAGCTACTTTTTCAGTTATTTCACAGATTGACTTGGCATAGGATTTTACTTTCTCTCCATGAAAAGGTGGCATAAGTAATTTACGTTCCTTTTCGTGACGAGATCCTTCCATTAAGATTAAGGAATTATCTCCCATGATCAGACGACCCCCTCCATTGCTGTTGGTACGTGCAGCATCAAAATATTGGGCATCCGCAACGAAAATCTCTTTAATCCCTTGAGGATGGGCTATGAATACGAATGGAGGAAATCCTAATAGCCTCATAGTAAAGATATCGCCGTATTTTTCGGTGCATTCTTCTAGATACTCAAAGGGTCGAGCAACCCAATTGATTAACTGAAATAATGCAGGAGCTTTTGGTCCGTCTGGTAATTGATTTTCGGTAAAAGATGTCTTGACTACAGTCATATTGAATCATTCCGTATTATTTTTAGGTGAGACGAGCGTGAATTGTTGCAGTCACATTGAAACAGGAAGAAGGTTTCAATGTTAAGTTAACAGCATTCGGGCAGGTATTTCAACATTACAAATCCAGTTCTAACTACCTTGTATTTCCCTAGTTTTTTCAATTATTAACTTAAGAAGTGTATCCGAAAGTCATTTTTTAGAATACAGATTTTCACAAAATTCAATAATCGTCTGGCGTGACTTTTCTTCTGAAAACATTGTCATGTGACTGGACGAATCAACATCAATAATTTGCATATTCGGCAATTGCTTTTTCCAGTGTCGCGAAGCGGCTGACCAATCGGTTGTGGCAAATTTTTCTCTGTCCTCTGATGTCGCAAAATGATAGGGAGCCTGATCACCCAACATTGAGCCGTTCTTGTTGCGGAAATAATAGCAATTGACTGCGTTGGGATCAGGCAGGGACATAAATGTAAAGGAATCGGTTTGATAAAATTTATCTAGGTTTGTTGCTTTTTCGAGGCTGGCACGTATTTCTGTTTCTGTTTTTACCAACCCTCGTTTTTTAGCTAAGGCAATCAATTCAGTTAAATATTCTTCGTCGCTGAGGCTTGCATCCAGTTCATCTGAATTAATCAGCATTTGCTGCACAGTTTTTTCTGATTCCTGCCATGCAGATAAGGTCAAGGCTCGGTTCAGGGCAATCAGATAGTTTGTTTTGCGCGAGTATTTATCCATCTCACCAGGGTTATGCTGTAACGTATCCACCATCACAATGCTCTCAACACTCTCTCCCAGTTCCTGTAATTGACGGGTTGCTTCATAAGCAAACAACCCACCCAGGGAATAGCCGCCAAAATCGTATGGTCCTTGTGGCTGCACAGAGCGGATGGCATCAAGATAACGCTTCACCATAGGTTGTATATGAGAAGTGATCGCGCTTTCGTTGATCCAGCTCCAAGGCTGAATGCCATAGAAGGGGCGATCGCTTTTTTCAGCAACTGGCTTGTAAACCATAACCCCCGCGATACCGTGGAACCAGAATATAGGTCTTCCCTTGGTACTCGAATTAAGCTGGATCAGCTCTGGGAAAAGAATGTTGTCTGACGAAGATAAACCTAGCACTTGCGGATTCGCCGGCTCTGGCTCTATTTGCGGCAAATCTCTTGGCGATTTCAAATAGATAAGAATATCCTGCATTGTTTGGCATTCTACTAATTTCCCTAAGTTCACTTGAGCATCGATATTTGATTTTATTTGCTGGAAAATTTGGATAAACATAATGGAATCTACCCCATATTGAACCAGTGGGGTATTAAGATTGATTTCTTCCGCCGTCAGCCCTAAGGTTAGAAGCATAATATCCTTGAGCGCTATCTCTATGTTTTTGTCAGAGGGGCTGACGCTTTGAGAAAATGTCTCTATCTGACTTCTGGACTCAACTTGAGATTTGACTTTAACCTCAGCGTTAGTTTCAACCCAGCAGCGCCGCTTGGTAAAGGGATAGGTTGGCAGAGAAATCATAGAAGCCTGACCTTTTTTATGCAGCGATCGCCAGGGAATTTTACCTCCTTTAACCCAGTAAAGTGCGATTTTTTCGAGGTTATTTTCCGCCAAAAGCACTTCCATCATCGCCTCTCCGGATTTACCAGAAAGCAGATGCTTCACTTCTGAGTTATCTGCTTCCACATCGCCCATATACAGGGGAATGGAGGTGTTTATCGCGGCATTTTGCTCCAGGCAATTCAAAGCCTCCTTGATTCCCTGGATCAATTCTTCTTGATTATTTACCAGAATTGCGATTCGATGGGTCATCGCCATACGCCCCACCTGGAGGGTATAAGCCATATTCTTTAAGGAAATTTGTTCATTGGATTGAACAAAACGGCTCATCTGTTGCAGCACTGCCTGGAGGCGATCGCTACTTTTCGCGGAGAAAACCATCAGATCGCGATCGCCTGGAAAATCAATATCAGACGATACTGGCTGAGGAATATATTCTTCGATAATCAAATGGGCATTGGAACCCCCGGCACCAAAGGAGCTAACTGTTGCGCGTCGGGGAAACTCCCGCTCCTGTCCATCAATATTTAATAATGGTTGTTGCCACGGTTGAAGTTTTTGTTGCAGATAAAAAGGCGAAGCGTCGAAGGTTAAATTCGGATTAAGTGATTCTGCATTAATCGACGGTACAAGCTGTTGGTGCTGAAGCTGTAAAATCACTTTTGTCAGTTGGGATATTCCAGAAGCCGCCTCTGCATGACCGATATTAGATTTTACCGAACCGATCGCACAAAAGCCCTGATCTTTAGTGAATTTTTGAAAAGCTTTATTCAGCGCATTGACCTCAATTGGATCTCCCAAAGGAGATCCATTGGCTGCGGATTCAACATAAGTAATCGTGCGTGGTTCGATGCCAGATTTACGGAAGTTATCTTCAATTAATTGGGTTTGTGCATTGGGGTTCGGCACATGAAATCCGTGAGTATGCCCGCCATGATTGGTACTAATGGATTTAATGACTGCCAAAATGGAATCTCCATCCTCTATGGCATTGGCTATGGGCTTTAACAATACCGCACCAACACCTTCTCCGGGAACATAACCATCACCCTCGCCAAAGCTTTTGCTGGTATTTTGCCGACTCATCATTTGGCTCAGGCTTAAGCCAATGTATTTGTTCGGATGAATCGAAAGGTTCACACCCCCAGCTACAGCCATTTGACATTCACCTTTAAGCAGACTGTCACAAGCCAACTGTATCGCTATTAATGAAGAGGAACACATGGTGTCAATCGCCATGCTGGGACCATGAAAATCAAAAAAGTAAGACACACGATTGGCGATCGCGCTATAAGAAGATAAGGAAAGGATTGACTCTTGTACGGGGTCAGAAGCTAAGGCTTGATACTGCTGATACATTGCCCCGACATAAACCCCCATTTTATTCTCGTGTTGCTCCTGTATTCTTTCCGGCGTATACCCCGAACGTTCAATCAGATCCCAGACTGTTTCCAGGAAAAGGCGCTCATTGGGGTTCATTAACAGAGCTTCGCGAGGGGAAATATTGAAAAACAGGGCGTCAAATTTGTCCACGTCGGTCAAGAAACCGCCCCACTTGCTATATGCCTTGCGATCGCTGGAAGGTTCAAGATCAAAATACAAGTTGTGATCCCAGCGACTATCGGGAATTTCAGTAATGCAGTTTTTACCCTGAGATAAATTTTCCCAGAATGTTTCCAGGTTTGGGGACAGGGGATAACGTCCGGAAACACCGATAATGGCGATATCCTGGGTTTGTGCAACGGGCAATGGGGATAAGCCTGGTTTTGGAGTCAAAAAGCGCGATCGTTGATTTGCCTTGGGACTGGCTTCATCGACAAAAGCCGAGGGATGATTTTCAGGCGTTTTTGCCTGACCTACACCGAGGACTACTTTAAGTTTTTCTCTATAAGAAGTGACAAAATACTGGTTTATTTCATCAATCGTTGGATACTCAAAAAAGAGGGTTTTCGATAAAGAGCCAAAAACGTTTTCCAACTGATTAGTTAATTGCATAATAACAATGGAATCAATGCCATATGTCTCTAGCAATTCGTCGTTTTGAATTCGATGAGCAGGTATCTTTAATATGGACGAGATTAGGTTTTTGAAATAATGAAGTGACCTTGCCTCAAACTCATTTTCATGAATCCCCACCTGTTGAGTATCGAGCTGAGATGGCAGCGATGATGGACGTGTCTGCTGGGAAATTTGCAGGCGTTGCAAATCTCCTGTCAAAACCATGATCTGGCTCTCTCCTGAAGAAATACCTTGAATCAGGGCTTGAATTCCACGCTTTGTCTCCATCGCCACCAATCCCGAATTTTGCAGCATGGTCTTTTCACTCCGTGGATCGATTTGCATACCGCCCTCTTTCCACAGCGACCAATTAATAGAAAGGGTTTGTCCGGTGCGTTCTTTTGCCGCAACCAAGTCATTACGGTAATGGGCATAAGCATCCATAAACGCATTAGCGCAGGCATAATCCACCTGCCCCACGTTGCCGTTGCTGCCGGCGAGAGAAGAAAATAAAATAAAAAAATCGAGATTCAACTCTTTAGTCGCCTGATCCAAATGAATCACGCCATCGACTTTAGGCGCGAGTACCGATTGAAACTCACTCGCTGTTTTCCTGATAATAAAATTATCTCGAATCACACCGGCACTATGCAAAATACCCTTGAGTGATCCGATATCGTTTTCGATGTTTTCAATTAAGCGCTCTATTTCCTGCTTCTGACTGACATCAATTTGCCGATAGTCTATCCTAGCCCCCAAAGATTCCAGTTCTTTGATCTGCTGGCGTCGGCGTTCATCCAACGCAGATATTCCGGTGAGAATCAGAGAAACCTTCCTTGTTTCCTGGGCAATATGTTTAGCAAAAATGAATCCAAGTCCGCCCAGTCCGCCCGTAATTAGGTAGACACCGCCTTCCTGCCAGGGAATTTGAATCGCCTGCTCTGAAACTGAGAGTTCTTGCCAGGAAATAGTCTGGCGTCTTTGTTGCTGATAGCGGATAAAAGTATCTTCAGGGCAGTGGCTGTTTCCCTGAATTTTAGCGATCGCATCTTCCTGGGTTACACTAGACTCCAATGCAATAAGTTGCCCCAGAATCCCTGGGTTTTCCAAGTGAGCCGTTCTGAGTAAAGCAGCACAAGCACTAAAGAGCTGCATCTCTCCCGATGAAGGTATCAGAAGCTGGATAAACGTTGTCCCTTTGTTTTTTTCGTTGAGTACCGCTTTTATTCGCTCAAAGATTTGAAGCGAAATTTCTTGAAAACGTTTTGCGAGTGTTTTTGCTTTAGTCGTCAAATGAATACACGTCACGCCTTCAATTTGAGATTCAATCGCGCGATGGGAAAACCATTCCATCTCCAACAACATAATAATACGTTGAGCATATTTAGAAGGTTCATTTTCAGACAATGCTTTTTCTTTCCAGCAGGGGAAGCTGATCCAAGTCTCAATGGATTTGCTCTCCTGTATGGCAATAGTACGAGTGGAAAATCCTTTTATCTGAACACAAATATTACCGCTTTCATCACATAAATCGATATCAATCCTGGTCACGCGATGACCTGAGGTTTGTCTGTTGGGAGAAATATCATCAGAATAGCGTATCCAAGCCCACATCGTTGCTGTACATTTTGCAATGATTTCCAGCCTGTCTAACGCAAAGGGAACTGAAACCTGCCCAGACTCAGACGCGGATTGTCCAACCGTTAGTCCAATACAGGCTTGTAAGGCTGAATCCATAACGCTGGGGTGAAGAACAAATTCACTGGAAGTCTGGGCAACACAGGAAGGTAGACTGAGTTTTGCTAGCACTTGTCTACTACTAACATAGACATCCTCTATGCCTTGTTGCCCTTTACCGTATTCAATTCCCATTGCTTTAAATGCATCATAACATTCCTTCGCACTGAGACATTTCTGATTTATCCTCCCCTGCAAGGCTGACAAATCCAAGGCAGGGACTTCGCGAACCTGACTGAAAGTTGCGACGCCCTGGCTATGTACAATAACCTCATTTTCTGGGGCTGCCTTTGAATAGATTTCATAACCAATCTCTTCAAAACTGACATCGCCGTTATTGTTTGCGCTAGTATTTTTTCCCTTACTATCTTCAAAAGTGCCTGGAAAAATCCTGACATGAAGGGTTTGCGCCTGATTGAATGTGAAAGGGTTCGCCCAGATAATGTTTTTAAGTTGAATGTAGGTCTTTTCTAAGCTTGCTGAGGGATTTGGCAGCGCTTGCTCTACGGCTACCCGCGCCATTTCCAGATAAGCCACACCAGGTAACACCTTCTCCCCGTTGATGCGATGATCTGCTAGAAAAAATTCCTGCCCGCTAAACGTCGAGCTAAAACGTTGTTCTGCAAGATTGGAAGTATTTTTATGCACCAGAGGATGGATCATCTCTGGGCTTTGATGATTAGCCCCTGATGAAGGATAGGCAAGTGAGAGGTCGATTGCTTTTACCCAATAGCGTTCCCGCGCAAAAGGATAAGTAGGTAAGTGAATACGAGGCGGCTTGTTTTCGCCATACAGCTTGCTCCAGTCGAAAACAAAGCCTTTGACCCAAAGCGCCAAGATTTTGGCGTAATTGCCTTTGTGAATCCAGGCATGAATGGTTTCTGCGAAGTCTTCATCACCGGCAAGTACCGACATGGCTTCTTTATTGCGTTTTACCTGTCCTCGATAGAGGTTTTCCACATCGCTTTGTCTGTCCAAAAATCCCTGGAGTTTTTCGCTGAGATCAGCAAAAGAAGCCACCACCAGTCCCAGGCGTTCTTCCATAGCTTCGCGTCCTACTTGGAGGGTATAAGCCACGGATTGAAGCTGTGCTGTTTGTGTTTCGCCTTTATCTGTCAGGCTATAATCTCTTACGTAAAGGCACAGATTTTTGGCAAGTTCCCTGAGCCTCTCTTCGTTTCTGGCAGAAAGAACAATCAAGCTAGCCTTATTCAGTCCCTGTTCGTCCAAAGATTTAATCATGATATTTATTAGTGATTCGGAGTCGCCCGTAGTTATAGCGGTTATCAGTTGGGTGCAATACATCAAAGAATTAAGGAACCGCAGATGAACGCAGATGGACGCAGATAAATTTGTACTTGATTCAAACGAGAAGCGCTATATAACCATCATTACGATGGAGATTATTAACCTCATTCATGTTTGAAGTTCCAATCCTAAACCCATTAGACATCTCCATAAATTAATTATGCGTTGCCTGAAACCCTTGATTAGACGTAGCAGTGCTACGTCTCTACATTCATTTTCGGAGATGTCTATTAGACATCGACCGAATTGAACTATGCGTTGCCTGAAACCCTTGATTAGACGTAGCAGTGCTACGTCTCTACATCTTATTAAGCTCTGCATGAGTCGCCAGACGTACCTCCTGATTAATATATTCTTCGATAATAATATGGGCGTTAGCACCACCGGCACCAAAGGATGATATTCCGGCAATTCGCGGATACACCTTGGTTTCCCCATTAATTGTCAGCACTGGTCTTTGCCAGGGTTCAAGTGTCTGCTGCACAACAAAGGGTGTCTCAGCAAAATTTATATTGGGGTTTAGCTGCTGCGAATGTAGGGAAGGCACTAATTGGCGATGCTTCAATTGCAGCAAGACTTTGGTTAAACCAGCAATTCCCGACGCGCTTTCGGTGTGACCGATATTCGATTTAACCGAACCGATGGCGCAGTATTGCTTGTCTTCAGTGCGACCAAAGGCTTTACTTAAGGCGGTAATTTCAATCGGATCACCTAATACCGTACCCGTGCCATGAGCCTCCAGATAACTGACTGTTCTGGGGTTAACCCCGGCTCGCGCGAGGGCTTCTTGAATCAACTGCGATTGCGCGATTGGATTAGGCACGGTATAACCATTGGTTTTTCCGCCTGCATTGATCATACTGCCTTTGATAATGCCGTAGATAGCGTCCCCGTCTTGCTTTGCTTTCGCCAGGGATTTTAAGATCACCGCCCCCACGCCTTCACCATCAACAAAGCCATCGGCTTTATCCCCAAAAGGCTTACACTCGTTGGTTGAAGAAAGCATGGTCATGGCGCTGAGACTCAAATATTGAATCGGATCTAGAATCAAGTTTACACCACCTGCGATCGCGCATTCGCTTGTGCCACTATGCAAACTTTCTATCGCCAAATGCAGTGCGGTTAGCGAAGACGAGCAGGCTGTATCCACCGATAGGCTCGGTCCTTGAAAGTTAAATAGGTAGGAAACCCGATTTGCCATTGACCAGTCGCTCGGTTGACGCGGGTAAGTGCTATTCATCACCCCAACAAAAACCCCTACTTTGCGGCTGTCACTGAGCGTTGCAGGCGTATAACCGGCATCTTCAATACAGCTATAGGCGCACTCCAAAAATAGTCTTTCCTGAGGGTCCATGCGCTCGGCTTCTCTCGCCGATAATTGAAAAAATAAAGGGTCAAATTTGTCTACATCGTCAATAAAGCCTCCCCACTTAGTGTATAGCTTTCCTTCTTTCCCTTTTTCGGCATCAAAATAGGGTTTCCAGTCCCAACGCTCTTGGGGAATTTCGCTGATGCAGTTTTTACCGGCTTTTAAATTCTGCCAAAAATCATTGATATTATCAGCCTGGGGGTAACGTCCGCTCAGTCCGATAATGGCGATATCCCCATGAAAGGTCGATCCATTTTCTTGGGATTCAGCCAAAGCATTTAATTGTCGGGCAGTTCTAAAATCCGGTTTAATTAAGGGTCGATTTTTCAGCTTTTTTGTTTGTCTTTCGCTTTTGGGCACCTCAATTGTGGTTTCTGCCATAGCCTGCTTTTCAAGCCCAAGCAAGGCAATAAATTCCTCCGACTGACTTTCAAGTAAATAATCCACAACACCATCAATGGTTTGTACTTCAAAAAATAATGTGTTGCTGATATTTTTAAATGCTTTACGTAAAGTACTGGTCAATTGGACTACCAAAATCGAATCCAGACCATAGGCTTCCAAGGCTTGGGCAGAGTCAATCTGGACACTTGAAAGTTGCAGTGTCGAGGCAACCAGTTTTTTGATGTAAACCGTAGCTTTCTCACGTAGGGTTTCAGCGTTTGCTGTCAGATTAAGTTTAGATTGGGGCTGTGTCTGCCGGATTTCTTTTTGCTTCACCTCTACGCTTTGCTTCGTGGGTGCAGATGGCATTAATGGTAACATGTGGCGACGAGACCTTTGCCGAACAATACCATCGCTTTGTGCAGTAATAATCTGCTGACCAAAATCATGTGCAGATTTAGCAGGAAAAGTAACAATATCAAAGCCCTCCTCTGCTAAAATATCAGCCCAACTTGCCGAACTTAATGCCGGACTGCCAGTCATTCGCAAAGCCGCATCCTCATACAGCCACCAGCCTTCCAACAAACCAAAGGTCAAATGGGAAAACAAGGACTTAATACTCATTTCATTCAAGAAGATTAAGCCATGTTTACGTAAGCTGGCTTTGGCGTTACGCAGAGTATTGCGAATATTTTTTGTAGCGTGCAGTACATTAGCCGCAATCACCAAATCGTAGTGATTAGCCTGTATACCTTGTTCAGTAAGAGGTTTTTCCACATCAAAAATCTGCGTCACAATATACGGGTGTTCAGGGGCATATTGCCCCTGGGCATGTTGTAAAAAGGCTTTTGAAAGATCCGTGTAACAATACTCTATGATATTATTCTGGAATGGGCGAAGTTGAGCCAGTAAACCAGCGGTTGTTCCACCTGTTCCGGCGCCGATTTCAAGTATGCGGATTTGCGCCATAGGATCTTGCGCTAATCGTGCTTGAATATAAGCCACCACACTGCTTTGAAGCGTTTGATTATAAAAATCGGCAACCGCGTTACCTTTATAAACATTTTCTACCAGTGCAAGAGAGGAATCGGGGAATATAACATCGGTTGCCTGTTGTTTTCCTGTAAGAATTTCCGGCAAGGCACGCAAACACGCTTCCACCAGAGTCACCAGTGCCTTTTGATTGCTATCTTGCAGCCAGGGAATTTTCGCTTTGTCCCACTTCTGCCATAAGTGTGCCAGGTCAATAGAGGGCAGTTTATTAGTATAACACTGTCCATCATATTCAAGATACCCTTTTGTCTGCAAGACGGTCAAGCTTTCTTCCAGCCATTGCCCATAGAGGTTTGCGATCGCTAAAACGGATGTACGCTGTTGGGAATGCCCTTCTAATAAGCCTAAGGACTGCAAAGTCGCCAAAAGTAATTGAGACAACATTTCTTCCATTGTCGTGGCTTGTTCAGCAGCTGAAGCTGTGATATTGATCATCGGAAGGGGCTGTTTGGGAAGATATTTTTGCAACCTGTCAATGCAGGAAGGAAGCCCGTCTTGATAACTGGTGATCCATTCTTCTAAGTCTTTATGCTGAGTGTTGCTGACTGGGGGTAATTGTTTTAACAGAGCTAACTGATTCAGAGGCGATCGCAACAGGCTTTCTATGGCTGCCATACCCTCTTGCGGCTCTATTGACCCCACGCCAGCCCGCGCCATGCGATCGCGATATGTGCTTGTTGCCACAACACCGACACTACCCCAATAGCTCCAATTTATGACTTTTACCTGGCAAGACCACTCCTGTGCCATTCGGCTGGCAAACGCATCTTTAAAAGTACATCCGGCGGCATAATTACTTTGCCCCGGCATTTTGGCAACGGACTGAATGGAAGAAAAAAACAGGACAAAGTCTAGCGCTTCTTTGGCGAACACTTGGGCTAGGCGCACACTCACATGGACTTTAGCCCTCAGCCCGGCTTGGAATTGCTGCTCATCCATTTTGGCTAGGCTTTTGTCTGCCAGGACAATTGCCGAATTAATTATACCATGAATATTACCATAATTGCGTTTAATTTCCTGATACGCTTTTTGTAAAGCCTGTAGGTCGCTAGCATCGGCTTCGATGTAGCTTGGTGGGGTGCCGAGTTTTGATAAAGCGTCCAGTTTTTGCTGAATCGAAGACTCTTTTTTTCTTCTGCCGAGCCAGATAATCTGCGCTTGATAGTGCTGGATCATCCACCGACTCCAGGCTTCGCCAATACCACCCGCGCCGCCAATCACCACATAAACCCCCTGTGAACGATAGCAGGGTTGTGATACTTGATCGGTCTCAAAAACAGGCACCAACGCTTGTTTAAACCACTCTTTTGCGCGATAGGCGACTGCATCGCCATTTTCATCCCCAGGTAATGCCAGCATATCGTGAACGTGCCAATCCTGAGCCGCGTCCATATCCAACAGGCGGATTTTCCAATGGGGATATTCCTTAGCAAGTGAACCGACCAGTCCATGTACACTGGCATGGGTGGGGTTGACGACATCCTTTTTGCGTACCGCTTGGGTTTGCGTGGTGATGACCGTCCAATGCAATACCTGATCGCCGTAACCCAATGCCAGCAACACTTTCAACAGACGAAAGAGATAAAGCACCCCTTGGTTCTGCTCGCTAATCACTGACTCTTGTATCACAGAAATTATGGGCTGAACTGGCGCTATCCAGATAATATGCATTACATTTATCTGAGACGATAATGCCTTCACTTGGCGGTCTATTTCCTCAAACCCGTTTTCCGACAACCACAAAGCATCGGGATAAACCTGCTCAAGGGCAGCTTTTTGCTGTTCGCTGCCACCGACAATGAGTACGCCATCCCTGGCAAAAGCGTCGCGCTGATCTTCTGTTTCCTTGACTGAGATGACATTCCATACCGGAGTTACCAGGGTTAAACTGGCTTCTGGTGAGACCAATGCCCGATCCAGCACTCGTGACGAGAACCCTCGCATACTAACGCAAATCTCCCCCTGATTATCGCACAGATCAATATCAAGTTTTTGAATTTCTGCGCTGCTATGGGAGGATTCACGAATCCAAGCCCACGTCGGCATCAACCCTGCATCGCATATTTCAAGTGCTTCCAGCGCATAGGGTAAGGAGGGTTTGGGATCAGAAGAAACATCGCCGCCTATGGCGAGTCCAAGGGAAGCCTGCAAGGCAGAATCCATCAAACTCGGATGCAAAACAAATTGATCCGCCGTGTTTGAAACAGAAGGAGGCAGACGCAGTTTTGCTAGTACCTGCTGATTTCCTACGTAGACAGTATCAATGCCCTGGTGTCCTGGACCGTATTTAATTCCGACAGATTCAAAAACCTGATAACATTGGGCGGCAGAAAGATTGTTTTGCTGACACTGGCTTTGTAAATTTGCCAGATCCAACGCTTGCCTTTTGTCTAAAAAGCAAAGCTCGACAAAGCCTTGGCAATGTAAAACAGTATTTGCCTCGCTGTCGTTTTCCTCTGTGTCTGCATTGGTGTAAATTTCAAAGCTAATGGTTGTGCTATCTTCCACCTGCAACACAGTATGTACTCTTAGTGAGCGATCGCTAACGACAATCGCTCTTACCCAAACCACATTAGAAAAACATAAATCACATCCCTCCCTTTGCGTATCTACCGCCAGGGTGATTGCCATGCGAACCATTTCAAGATAAGCAACCCCCGGCAGAATACGTTTGTCTTGCACCAAATGATCCGCCAGGAAGAATTCCTCACCGCTAAAACTTGAACTGAAGCGTTGCTTGAGGAAGTTTGAGGTATTTTCGTGGATCAGCGGATGTAATTTTACAGCGCTTTGCTCCCCTGAATTAGCCGAATTTTCGGGTTTGGCATTCAGCGCGTTTTCGATCCAGTATTTTTGTTGTTCAAAGGGATACGTCGGCAGGCTGACGCGCTCAGGTTTTGATTCGCGGTAAAGTTTGCTCCAATCAACTGCTAGTCCCTGGCTCCAAAGCTCGACTAATTTGGCAAATTTTCCGCGTTGAATCCATTTTTCTATCGCCTCCTGAAGTTCATCATCGTCAGTAAATAAAGCCAGTGATTTTTTATTTCCTTTCACCTGCCCACGATACATATCTTCAATGCCGGTCTCTCGTGTAACAAAACTGTTAAGCTTTTGTTTCAGTTCGTCCAGGGAACGGACAATTAAGCCCAAACGTTCTTCCATTGCCTCACGTCCCAACTGTAGGGTATAGGCGATGTCGCGCAGTGTTAAGTTTGCTCCTTCCTTGGAATTCAGGTAATCATGTAAATTTTTTGCCACACAATAGAGGCGATCTTCATTTTTCGCTGACAATAGAATGATCTGGGTCTCGTCCCAGAGTGCATCGTTGGGAGTTTCCCTGACGTACTCTTCAACAATCAAGTGGGCATTCGACCCCCCGGCACCAAAGGAGGAAATTCCCGCTCTTCTGGGGTATTCTTTGGTTTCACCGTCGATGTCCATCAGCGGTCTTTTCCATGATGACAGTGTTTGCTGTAATACAAAGGGGGTTTTGGCAAAATTAATATTGGCGTTTAATTCACTGGCGTGCAGACTTGGTGCAATTTGCCCATGTTTCAGTTGCAGGATAATTTTAGTCAGCCCTGCAATACCTGCTGCCGCTTCCAGATGCCCCAAATTAGATTTAGCTGAACCCAATGCACAGAAATTGGTAGCGGCGGTATGTTTCTGAAAAGCCTTGGTCAAGCCGCTTATTTCGATAGGATCGCCTAATTCGGTTCCCGTCCCATGCGCTTCGATATAACTGAGAGTGCGCGCATTTACCCCGGCTTTGTCCAAAGTTTCCTCAATCAGTTCTGCTTGTGCATTTGGGTTGGGTATGGTATAGCCATTGGTTTTTCCGCCGTGGTTCACACTCGACGCCCGAATGACTGCATATATATTATCGCGATCGCTAATTGCCTGGGCGAGGGGCTTCAGCAATACCGCCCCCACCCCTTCACCTGGGACAAAACCATTACCGCCTTCGCCAAAGCTTTTACATTTCCCATCCGGCGACAGCATATGGGCTGCACACATCTGCACATAGGAAGAGGGATGAAGGTATAAGTTCACGCCACCGGCAATGGCTAATTCACACTCTCGGCGACGTATATGTTCGCAAGCTTCGTGAATAGCCGTTAACGAAGAGGAACACATGGTATCTATCGGTAAGCTCGGACCGCGCAGATTTAAAATGTAAGAAATGCGATTAGCCACTGAACTGAAGGATGTATGCGGGTAGACAATTTCACCACGCTGCCATAGCTCTGGTCCGTATAAACTAAAACCTGTTTTGGTAATACCGACAAATACCCCGATTCGTTGTCGAAACTGATCTCGCAGTGTTTCCCTGGTGTAGCCTGCATCTTCCATCGCCTCCCAAGCAGTTTGCAGAAATAGGCGTTCCTGGGGATCGATACCAATGGCTTCGCGAGGAGAAATCGAAAAGAACAGGGGATCGAAGTCGGCAAAACCGGTAATAAAACTTCCCCATTTGCTGTAACTCTTGCCCTGGGCAATGGCTTCTTCGAGATCCTCATGATAAAAGCCTGTCAGTGACCAGCGTTCGGGAGGAATTTCCGTCACACAATCCTTGCCTGACTGCAAATTTTCCCAGTAAGCGTGCGGCGTATTGGCTTGAGCATATCGACCAGCCAAGCCGATAATCGCAATGGGTTCGTATTGTAACGGTGTCAGTGCATTTGAAGAAAAACTTGAAGCGATTTTACCTTCTGAAGCGATTTTGGACTCGGAAGCTGTTGAGATGGCAGTGGTGGAGTCAACAGCCAAGCCTGTCCAAGTCATGCATTCTTTTCTATACTCTGTCGTTAAATAACTCGCCAGTTCCCCCAGCGTCTGGTATTCATAGAGCAAAGTTTTTGAAATTTCACCAAAAATCGCCTCCAAACGATGATTCATTTGGGAAATAATCACCGAGTCAATTCCATAGCGTTCCAGCGGTTCTTCTGCCTCAATTCGATCTGCGGATAATTTGATAATGCCGCCAAAAAGACTTTTACACTGGTACAATGTCTTAGCCAGCAGGCGTTTCTCATCGACGACAAAACTTGCAGATTCGTCGTGACGCGGCTCTGTGGATGCAGCAAACAACCCTTGTCGGATTTTGGTAAGATTGCCTTCCAGCACCATGACCTGGTTCGGTTTTAAACTAAGCGCCCGAAGCAGAGCATCTACCCCACTGCCGGTTTGCAGCGCTCTGATGCCTGTATTTTGCTCCAACGCATTCAGCGTCTGCTCATCCACATGCATACCGCCCTCCTGCCAGAGCGACCAGTTAATCGAAAGGCTTCGACCAAAGCGTTTATTTGACGCAAACAGAGCATGACGATAATTAGCATAGGCATCCATAAAGGCATTGGCAGCAGCGTAATCTGCCTGACCAGCATTACCCAGCGCTGCGGCACCCGAAGAAAACAAGATAAAGAAATCCAAGTTTATTTCCTTGGTTGCCTGATCCAAATACACTGTGCCGCAGACTTTGGGCGCCAGCACCTCTTGAAACTGCCCAGCCGTTTTTTTAATGATAAAGCTGTCACGAATCAGTCCAGCGGCATGGAAAATACCATCGAGTTTAGCGAAGTCGCGTAGAATACTCTGGATGAGGTGATCCACTTCTTGCTGTTGGCTGACATCGGTCTGTCGATATTCGATGCGCGCACCCAGGAGTTTCGCTTCTTGTTGCAATTGATCCTGTTTTTCCTGACTTAAACGGGAGCGACCTGCCAAAATAAGGGTTGGGGCTTTGACACGACGAGCAATTTCCCTCGCAAAAATCAAACCCAAACCACCAGCGCCGCCGGTAATTAAATACACCCCCCCTTCTTTCCAGGGGATGTGAGCAACTTTCTCTTCTGGGAAAGAAAGCTCTTCCCAGGAAATCACCTCACGTCGCCCATCGCGGTATCTTACCTGAATATCTTCTGGCGACTGACTATTTTCCTGCACTCGTTTAATCATCTCATCATTCGGATCGATTTCAATCAGTTGCCCGATGATTTTTGGGTTTTCCAAATGTGCGGTTTTAAGCAACGCAGAAAGACCTTGAAACAGGCGGACTGTGCCGGGAATCACAATCTGCACCAATACCTTGCCCTTCGGTTTATTCTCCAGAATTTCTTTTAGATGCGTAAAAACCTGCTCGCAAAGGGACTGATAGCCTAGCGCTAAATCTTCACCCTGGATGTGAAGCGCACGACAAACGCCGCCTTGAGATAAACGGTCTTGTAAACCCCCAGGCACGTCCATTTCACAAAACAGAATCAGGTGTTGGCTATAATTGGGTGAAGCAAGATCAACTGAGTCGGGCTTCACAGGGGCTGCTTTTTCTTTCCAAACCGGGTGACACATTAATACCCCGGCAGCTTCATCGGCTTGGGCGAGAGATGCCGACGATGTATCAGTTGCAGGCAAAGGCTGAACAGATGCAGGAATCCAGTAACTCTCGCGGGCAAAGGGATAGCTTGGCAAGCTGATACGCCGGGGTAACATGCCGCTATAGAATTGATCCCAGTTCACAGAAAGCCCTTTTACCCAAAGCTTTAAAATTTTATCAAATTTCCTGCCTGAAATCCACTTTGCCAATATTTCCTGTAAATCATCATCGGAATCAAAAGCCTCTAAGTTATCCTTATTTCCTTTAGTGCTGCCCTCGTATAAGTCTTGATTTTCTCCCTTGGCGCTGGCAAAAACGGCAAGCTTTTCTTCGAGTTCCCCAATGGACGAAGCAACAAAGCCCAAACGATGTTCCATCTCCTCACGTCCTATCTGGAGCGTGTAGGCGATATCACAAAGACGTAACGAGTCTCCCAGGGAGGATTTGCGGCTGGCAATTAGAAAGCCATGCAAATTCTCGGCAAGCTCAACAAGACGCTGTTGATTTTTTGCTGATAAGATAATTAAGGAGGGTTCGCCCCTGTCTACTTGTTGAGCCACTGGTTCGGCAACATATTCTTCCAAAACAAGATGTACATTAGTACCGCCAATGCCAAAACTGCTCACCCCTGCGCGCCGGGGTATGGGGTTTTGAAACTCGTCGTGTAAGGTCGTCCAGGCTTGAGTGTCTTTGGCTAGATAAAAGGGGCTGTCGGTCAATTTTAAATAAGGGTTTGGCTCCTTGAGATGACTATTACCGGGAATTTTTCGATGCTTCATCATCAATAGGACTTTCAGAACGCCTGAAATTCCCGCCGCAGCTTCCAAATGTCCGATATTGGTTTTCACGGAGCCGATGGCACAATGAGGCTCACCACCAGGGGAACTGCCGTTTTGTTCATAAAGCTGGGCAAAGGCGCTTTTAAGCCCATTAAATTCAATGGGATCGCCAAGAGGGGTTCCCGTTCCGTGGGCTTCAATATAACCCACGGTTTCAGGGGCGACCCCTGCCTGGGTGTAAGCCGAAACCAGTAATTCCCGCTGCGCCACCGGATTAGGTGCTGTGGGCGAAGTCGCTTTGCCACCGTGATTTTCCGCTGAACCGCGAATAACTCCCCAAATAGGGTCATTGTCTTCTATGGCTTTTGCCAGGGGTTTTAACAAAATAGCGCCGACGCCCTCGCCTCTGACATAACCATTGGCGCTTTGATCAAAGGTCTTGCAGCGTCCGTCTTCACTCAACATACCGCCTTGAGTCGCTGCAATGACCAATTGCGGGTTCGCAATAATATTCACTCCTCCAGCCACAGCCATGTCACAACTTCCCTGGCGGATGCTTTCTATAGCACGATGAATAGCGACTAAAGAACTGGAGCAAGCAGTATCTATTGCCTCACTGGGTCCGCGAAAATTCAATAAATAAGAAACACGATTCGCCAGCATAAATGGAAACATTCCATGATATTCCTGGGAATTTTCCTTCACCCGTGCCTGCTGCATTAAATCTTTATAATCTGTGGTGGTTACACCCACATAAACAGCGGTTTTGCTACCAGACAGAGCGCTAGCGCGATAACCTGCGTCTTCAATGGTTGCCCAAACCGTTTCCAAAAAGAGACGAAATTGAGGGTCCATTAACTCGGCTTCTAGCGGGGAAATACCGAAAAACAAAGGATCGAAGCGATCGATGCCAGTAATAAAACCGCCCCATTTTATCTTAGTTTTGCCGCTTTCGTTCTGGCGATCGCTGTAGTAATCCCGCCAATTCCAACGATCTTCAGGTATTTCGCTGATTAGATCGCGGTTTGCCTCTAGATCGTTCCAAAACTGCGTCAGATTTTCCGCTCCCGGAAATTTGCCGCTCATCCCAATAATGGCGATGGGGTCAGCTTTAGCCCTATTTTCTGGGATCTTATTCTCTTGAGTAGAAGGTGCAGCAGGTGAAGGCAAAAAGCGATCGCGTTTACCAATCTGCTCTACTTGAGTTTGGCTTGGCAAAGCAGCCTTTTTCGAGAGCTTGTATTTTTTCACCAAAGCTTCCTGATGATCTTCTAGCAGCGAGTTAGCAAGCGATCGCAAACTGGAATACTCAAAAAACAGCGTGGGCATTAATTCCAAACCGTACATTTCGTTCAAATAATTGGCAAAACTGGTAAAGCCAATGGAATCAAAACCATAGTTGGAAAACTCTGCTTGAATGTCGATCTCTTCAGGTTTAACTTTCTGTAGGCGACAGATAAATGCCGCAAGATCCTTATGTAGCGATCGCTTTAGCCATGCCTGTTGTTCTTGCTCATCGTTATTTTTCTGCTCCAATGGCTCGGTTTTATCTGCTGGAACCTGGTACTGATTTTCCGCTGCTGGTGGGGACGACAACAAACGGGAGCGGATTTTTTCGGGTTCGCCCTGAGCCACCAAAATCTGGCTAAATTCAGACGACAAGGCTAACTCAAAAGCCTTTAGTCCGGCGCGGGTTTCCAAGGCGATCATGCCGGTATTTTGCTGCATCAGGGTTTCATTCTGTGCATCCACCCCCATGCCACCGTCTCTCCATAGGGGCCAATTTATGGAAAGTGTTTTACCGAAGCACTTTCCTTGCTGGACACGGAGATTTCGCGCCTCGGCAAAGCTGTCAAGAAAAGCATTCGCCGTCGCATAATCCGCCTGACCAATACTGCCAAAAACCCCTGCGATGGAGGAAAATAATACCATGAAATTCAGGCGAATATCTTGACACGCTTGGGCGATCGCTAAAATTCCCGCTACTTTCGGGCGCAATACGGTGATAATTTCTTCAGTGGTTTTATTCAGGATATAGGCATCCTGGTTCAGTCCAGCGCTATGAATGACGCCATTTAATTTACCATATTTTTTCTGAATACTTTGGACAAGTGCTGCCACTGCTTTTTTATCGCTGATATCGCAACTTAGATAACTAATCTCGGCGTCCCCCTGCTGAAGTTCGTGCAACACTTTTTCTTTTGCTGCATTCAAGGTCGAACGTCCACTCAAAATCAGCTTCAAGCCTTTTATGTGACTAAGATGTCTGGCAAAAATTTGCCCTAAACCGCCCAATCCACCAGTGATCCAAAGTACATCACCTTCATGTAATAAATCTGCGTTGACAATACCTTTGCCAAAGTCGGATATTTCGTTTAGCTTTTTGGTCTTTCTGCTTCCCGTTTGGGTATAACAGACTTCTACGTCCTGTGCGTCCTGATCTATTTCTGCCGCAACAAGTTCAGCAAAATCCTCTACTTTATCGTCAACCGCGTAACGAATCAATTTGCCTGCTATTTTTGCATTTTCAAATCTCGCTGTTTTTAGCAAGGCGGCAAAACCAGCGTGAAGATAAGCGTTTTCGTTTTCAGGTACAAGTATGACAATTGGCTGGATACGTTTAGGCTTTTCTGCGATGCAGGTTTTGATTCGCTGAAAAACCTGCAAGAAGTTCGCCTGAATGGTTTCGGCGATATCTTTGCCCACTGATGCCAGAGTTTCAATGCTTGCTGTCGTCCATCTCTGGCGCAATAGGTTGTTAAGTTCTGGATTTTCTTCTGCAAGGATAAAAATGGGTGCAGCCGCTGTTTTGTTCAAGTGCTTGTCACCAGACAAGGGGCTTTCCTGCCATTGAGTACTTGCATAGATCACATTGCTTTTTTCGATATTCCCACGACCTGGCAATGCACCTTGAATGGAGGCGGTAAACCCTTTAAACGAAACGATACTTTCGCCGTTTTCGTCCACTAGCTCGATATCGTGCTTGTTGGCGGAACTCAAGCTCACATAGGCGTAAGCCCGCTCAGGCATCTCCTGATATATCCAAAGCTTGTCTAAGGCAAAAGGCATGGGGAGATGTTCCTGGGGTCCATTCAGCAAAGAAAAGATAACACTGCTGAGGATTGCGCCATTCATCATACTTGGGTGAAGCGTATAATCTTCACGTTGCGATCGCATGAAATCGGGTAATTGAAGCAAAGCCAACGCTTCATTTTCATTGTGCCACAATCGTTTGATCGTCAGCAAACTGGCTCCGTGGGTGGATTGCAGCAGTCGATCGCAATCGGCGGTTTCGATGCTGGACGGACAGCGAGATTGAATATCCTGAATATTAAGTCTGCCGGGTGTTGCCTGGTGGGAAGCCTGATCAACAACAAGTTGACCCTGAAAATGTACGTTCTGTAGCGAAGCCTGATCCTGTGTCGTAATACTAAAGCGATGGCGATCGCCTTCTTTGTGCAACTGAACAGATACATCCCGATCTTGTCCGGCAATGAAAAGAAGCTGGCTCCAAACAATATTTTTGAGTCCCAGAATTTTCTGCCCAGTACTAAACTGACCAGCACTAAGAGCCATTTCTAGGTAAGCCATGCCCAGGAGTACTTGCTGATGATCGCGCAGAAAAAATTCTTCCCCGGTGAATCGGCTGATAAAGCGATCGCCCACTGAGTCATCTGTGCGTACTTGTTTATGCAATAAGGGATGCAACCTTGCTTCAATAGACATCTCCGAAAAAGAATGTAGAGACGTAGCACTGCTACGTCTAATCAAGGGTTCTGGATAACGCATATTTAAATTCGGTCGATGTCTAATGGAGTCAAGCGGTTCCTGAGAACGGAAGACACGAGAAGAAAAACCTCTCATCAGCACACAAATTTTGCCGCTATCATCGCACAGATCCAAATCAAATTTTTGAATCGAGCTGCCCGCTTTATTGTTGTCGGCATAGCGTATCCAAACCCGCATGTCAGTGCTGCATTTTGCTTTTATTTCCAGCGTTTCCAAGGCATAAGGTAAAGAGGCGTGTTGTTCTGCGTCGGATGTCTGCGTGCCAAGACCAAAACCAATCGCTGCCTGCAATGCTGAATCCAGCATACTGGGATGGAGTACAAATTGTTCATGGTTGTTCAATACAGAGGAAGGCAGACTTAATTCTGCCAATATCTGCTCGGTGCCGACATGAACCGCCGCTATGCCTTGATGCCCTTGGCGGTAATCAATGCCCATAGCCGCAAATGCCTGATAACACTGCTCCGGGGTGAAATGGTTTTGATGTGTTTTGCGGTGTAAATCTTCAAGATCCAGGTAACTTTCACTATCCGGCGGATTTAGAATGGCAATGCCTTGGCAGTGAATGGTGCGGCTTTGCTCATCAGACTCGTCCCCGGTGTAAATTTCAAAACTGACTTGTGAATTTTCTTTCGCAAACAAGCCAATATGAACCGTTTTTTCTGCGTCATCAATAGCCAGGGGTTGTTGCCAGATAATGTTCTTGAATCTTATTGCGTTAAAATCATTTGCTGAGGTGGACAGCACCACGGCGGCTCGCGCCATTTCCAGATAAGCAACACCCGGCAGAATTTTTTGTCCCTGCACCAGATGATCGGCGAGGAAAAATTCTTCACCACTAAAAGTAGAACTGAAACGCTGTTCACTAAGTGTAGAGGTATTGCGGTGCAACAAGGGGTGAAGAGCAGCAAAAGGCGTCGCAGTTTTAACTTCCATCGGCACCCAATGACGTACTTTTGCAAAGGGGTAAGTCGGCAAACTGACGCGGGCTGGTTTTGCGAAAGTGCTATCCAATGCATAAAGTGAGTCCCAATTCAAGGGGGCACCTTCAATCCATGCCTGTGCAATTTGATCGAGTCTGCCCTCAAGCATCCACTGTTGTAATATTGCCTCGCTATTCTCGCCACGGCGGGAACGTTTTTGCTGTTTAACCTGCTGGCTCTGCCAAATATTTTCCTTGGTACTATCACCATCCAAAAAGGCTTTTAGGTTTTCAATTAACTGCTGTTTGCCATCGACGAGAAAAATAAGCCGTGCTTCCATTGCTTTTCGACCTACCTGCAAGGTGTAGGCGATTTCGCTGATCTGCGCCATTTTCTGCTTTGCGAAACCTTCCGGCTTGGAGACCAAATAGTGATGCAGATTCTGCACAACTTCTCTGAGACGCTCTTCATTTTTAGCGGACAGAGGAATCAGCACCGGCATACTTTTCTCTACGGACTCTGCGGTTGGCTCGGCAATATATTCTTCCAGAATCACATGTGCATTTGATCCAGTTGCACCAAATGAGCTTAACCCCGCCCGCCGTGGGTAGTGTGAGGGCTGCTCCCAGTGCTGGGTTTGATGCTGAACATAAAAGGGCGACGCCTGCAAATCAAGGTGAGGATTAATTTCTTGGGAGTGTAGTGACGGAACCAGTGTTTTGTAGTGCAGTTGCAAGGCGACTTTGCTCAAACCACTAATTCCAGAGGCTGACTCGGTATGTCCAATATTGGATTTAACAGAGCCGATCGCACAAAATTGTGTATCGTTGGTGTAGGTTTTAAAAGCCTTGCTTAAGCCCTGTATCTCTATGGGATCGCCAAGGGAAGTGCCGGTACCATGTGCTTCGACATAGCTAATCGTTCGTGGGTTAATGCCGGTTTTCTCCAGGCACTGTAAAATCATATCACTCTGCGCCACCGGATTCGGCACGCTGATCCCGGTCACTTTTCCCACATGATTAATCGTGCTGCCTTTGATCACGGCATAAATATGATCCCGATCTTGAATAGCCAGTGCCAAAGGTTTCAAAACAACAGCACCCACCCCTTCACCGGAAACATAACCATCCCCCCCACTGCCAAAAGTCCGACAACGCCCGTCGCTGGAATACATATCGAGCAGACCATAGGTCATATATTTATTCGGGTGCAACGACAGGTTTACCCCTCCCGCCAGGGCGATATCACTTTCCCCGTGTCTAATACTTTCCACAGCCAGGTGTAAGGCGGTGAGTGAGGATGAACACACCGTATCAATGACCATAGAGGGTCCATGAAAATCACAAAAATAGGAAACCCGGTTGGCGATGGGTGCATAGTTTAATGACAAATGAAACTGCTCTCCACGCTCAATGGCTTCTGCACCAAGAAAGACATAATCTTTATGCATCACACCGACAAACACACCAACACTTTGCTTGGGATGTTTGTCTTGCTGGTGTCCCAGTGTTTCGGGCGTATAGCCAGCGTCTTCAATGCATTCCCAGCAGGTTTGCAAAAACAGGCGTTCCTGGGGATCTAGCACTTCGGCTTCCCGTGGAGAAATCCGAAAAAACTGATGATCAAAGCAATCGGGGTCTTGTATAAACCCCCCCCATTTTGATATGCTTTTGCCTGACGGTGATTTGTGTTTGGCAACACTGCGCCAGTCCCATCGCTCTTTGGGTACTTCGGTAATACAGTCTTTGCCTGTGATTAAATTTTGCCAGAATTCATTGATATTCTTCGCACCCGGATAGCGCCCTGACATGCCGATAATTGCAATATCGCCCTCGTTTTTGGGCTGTGTTTTAACAACATTGGCGCCAATTTCGCTGGTAAAGCTTTTATTTGTAAGATTCTCATTTATAAAATAAGCGGCTAGTTCTTCGATGCTGGTGTATTCAAATAACAGAGTGGGAATGAGTTTGGTGGCGAATTTTTTCTCTAATGCCGTGACGACTTGCAGCAGCATTGGCGAATCCATGCCGAGTTCATAATAACCAGCATCGGTATCTATTTGATCTGGTGGGCATTGCAAACATGAGGCAATGATCTCTTTTAGCAGGTCTTCCATGCTATCCATTGCCTCAGATTTGTCGATGTGAGGTGGGGTTGCTGGATTGCGGGATTTTTCCTGATTCTGCTTCGGCTTGGGCGCTTGAACCTGGTCTGATTTTTGAAGATTCGGATTAATAAAAGCGGACTCTCGTACCAGCTTATTAACAAAGTTTTTTAATTCCGCAATTTTTTTCCCAGACTCGTCAAAAAACTCCATGTCCATAGACATCATGTCTTTTTTTCGTCGTACCGATGCCGTCTTCACCCTGACAAGGCATTTTTGCCCCAACAACGCGCAGGCGCGGAAATTTTCATAGAATAAAGGTAGAAACAAGCGCTGTTCACCTTCAACCAGCGTCGCAAACAAACTTGATGAGCCTACGCCGCCACCATCGATAAGGGTGGGGTGAAACATAAAATCGGCAGCATTAGCCGCTTCTGCTGGCAGAGAAACCTCTACAATTTGGGCGTCATCCAGGGTGTAGACTGTGCCTTCTGCTTTCATGATTCCGGAGTGAACTAACTCCTGAGAACTGCACTGTGCATAGATATCACCCAAGTTGATTTGTGTTTTACTAGCGGACTGGAGAGCGGGAAAATCTAGATAGTCTTCAAAAACTGGCGCTTCACTGCGATGATGCATTTCCGCCTTGATATAAAGTTGCGGCTCTTTGTCCACCTGCTCTCGGTCTTGCAATTGGACCGACCACAGCCCCTCGGATACTTCATCTGCTTGCAGCAAAAGCTTAATACTGCCACCTTTGCCAACCAACAAGGGACGATAAATGGACAGGTTGCGAAGCTCCAACGCCGCGAAACCATGCCCCTGCTCGCGAAAAAACTGGTACAATAAATCAATATAAGCCAACCCTGGCAATAACGCCTGACCATAGGCTTGATGGTTTTTAACAATGGGATGGTTTGCGGTTATAATAAATTCTTTTTTCACTTTATTTATCCCGTTTGATGATTTTAAAACTTTGACTTACGCGCCGTCCCCCCACCACGGGTTATCGCTCATTTCTTCTGTGTCTTGTGCCACCTTTTCGCCAATGACAGCCTCAGGAACAAGCACATCTTTGCGAATATTCACCCGTTTCAGTTCGGGTGGTGTTATCGGCTGTCGTTGCTTGCCAGACTCTGCCTGTGACCAACTTTCCATGATAACATGTGCATTGGTACCACCATCAGCAAAACAGTTGAGCGCAACAAGTGGCGAGGCTTCTGTCCATGCACTCGATTGGCGACAGAAATAAAACGGCGAAGCGTCTATATCGTAATGCGTCAAGGGCGTTTGCCCAGATAAAAAGGGTACTCGCTGCTGATTCTTCAGCATACACACCAGTTTTATAAAGCCGGCAATACCTTCGGCGCATAACGGGTGTCCAATATTGGGCTTGATGGAACCTAAGCTGCAAGGTGCCTTATTTTCGCGGCGATAAACCGCTTCAATGGCTTTAAGCTCCAGCAGATCCGTTACTTCGGAGCCAGAGCCGTTAGCTTCAATATGAGCAATATCTTGGGGCTGTTTACCACTTTGCGCCAGGGCGCGTTGCATGACTTCTTTTAGTGCTTTGATATTTGGTGTCGCTGGACCTGGTGTGCGTCCGTCGTTATTGATTGCCAGACCCTTAATGACTGCGTAAATGCGATCGCGATCGCATTCCGCCTGTTCTAGGGTTTTTAATAACACCAGCCCCGCCCCTTCACCTAAGGTAACGCCGGAAGCCCGCTGATCAAAAATATGAAACGAGGAACCCCGATTTAACAGATTGCGCTGCTGAAATATACGATGTGCATCTTCGTTTGCCAGGAGACTTACGCCTCCCACTACCGCTGAGTCGATCTCGCCGGCAAGCAGTGACTGGATGGCAAAATTCATCCCCACCAAAGCTGAGGAGCAGGCTGTATCAATGACCAGACTTGGACCTTTGAGATCAAAAAATTGCGAGATATGAGTAGCCAGATAATTTTGCGCGCCCACAATCGGATTTCTGGCTTGATAAAGATCGGACTCATCTACACGATGTTGACTGCGCGCACCTAAATAAACCCCGATAGCTTTGCCCTTAATCTCCTCCAATGTATAACCCGCGTGATAAAACAGGTTCAGGCTTTCTTCCAAAACCAAAAGCGCCTGGGGATCTATAATCTTCGCATCCTCTTGGGGAATCAGGAAAAAGGCGGGATCAAAATGACTGATATTATCGATTAAGCCCGCATAAAAGGGTGTCGGACTAGTCCACCGGTCTGCCGGAACAGGACGGATAGAATTTTTGCCTTCTGATAATAAAGCCCAATACTCATCTAGATTTTTTGCACCTGGAAAACGACAGGACATGCCAACCACGGCGATATCTAATGCCTTCTGCGATGAATATCTGGGAGAATCGCGCACCAATGCACGAGACAGGCTTTTTTCGGGGGTTGGGGATATCTGCACGGCGTGTTCACTATTTTTCGGCTCAACTTTCGCTTTCAAAGCAGGTGCTTGTTTACTGCCCAGCCAGGATGCCAGGGAATTTAACGACGAGTATTCGTATAAGATGGAAGGATCAAGTGGTTCAACAAGTTGTTGATTTATTTTGCCTGCGAGTTGAGCAAGCCAGATAGAATCCAAGCCATAATCTGCAAAGGATTTGTCCAGCGCCAGTTTTTGGGCAGCGATACCCAGTTCCTGGGAAAATAAATCGATTAAGCCATCCAGAGTAAACTGGGTTGAAGTAGTGTTCTGTATAGAAGGGTTGACGCTCACTGGCGTTTGCTGGTTTTGACTAAATACTTGTGAATTACTGACTTGTCTGCTCTGATGCTTCATCAGATCTTGTGGATTCCACAACGCAGAATGGACAACGGCAGGTAGAACCACAGACCCAGTTTTGTGGGAAAGTATATCGTCTAATATTTGGAGTCCTTCCTGATTACTTTGACGGAGCAAACCCGTCTGGTTATACGCCCTGCTGTTCGCGGCGCCCATGCCGGTTTCCTGCCAGCTCGCCCACTGAATACTAACCAGCACACCATCCGTCCCTTGTGCGACATAATCCATATAAGTATTAGCCATTGCATAGTCACTCTGTCCGCTGGCTAGAGTGGGAACAATGGCAGACACAGAGGAAAACAAGACGGCGAATTTTAATGGCTGGTGCTTGCATTGCGCTAATAGCGATCGCAATCCCGCCACTTTAGGTTCTAATACCTGTGCCACATCTGCCATGGACTTGCGAACAAAGGCGGGGTTTTCTGAGTCCACTATTCCGGCGCAATGAAGAAGACCGCTAATAGTGCCAAAGTTCGCTGTTATTTGGCGCAAACTTTCTTGCACGGCTGCCGTATCGCTTAAAGTAAGTGATAATACCTGCACCCTGACACCCTGTGCCTCCAGAGCTTGAATAGCATGTATCTTTTGCTTCACCTTGTCACTTTGGGGAGCAGCCCACTCGGTACGTGGCGGTAGTGCTTCCCGTCCGGTAAGTACCAAGCGTTTCACCCCGTAGCGATCGACAAAATGTTGAGCAAATAAAAGCCCCAGACCACCTGTTCCTCCGGTAATCAATAGCACTTCTTCTTCAGCAAACTGAAGTTCTGTGATTTGTCTTTTTGTCGCTTTTAGCGAAGACTCTGCCAAATATGCACGATAGCGTTTTTTATCTCGATAACAAATTTCACAGTTATCGTCGTTCAGCAAAAACTCATGAGCAATCTGCTCTGCCAAAGCTGCCGTCTTCAGACGGGGATCGGTATCGATATGGCGCGATCGCACATGGGCATACTCACTTTGAAGCATACGATAAAGTCCGACACGGGATGCACCCGATAAATTCACCTCGCTGTTTTGAAAGGACTCTAAGCCTCGGGTTACGCCAAGTAGCGTCAGTCCAGTTTTGGCTCCTTTTTCGATCAAACGCTGAAGCCACAGCATCCAGTCAAGGGAATCAACCCCCTCTTCGCCTTGACGACAGCCCAACAAATCTATGCAGCCGCCATATTCATGCCAATCTGCGTCACTCTGTTCCAGTTGTGACTTGATGTTATCAACTTCAATTATATGGCTGTTGGGAAATTCCTCTGCCAGCAGGGTCGCTAGTAATCGGGTTTCCTGGGTGCTGAGAATCGCAATTTTTCCGGGAGCCGTTTTTTTGGGTTGTGGCTCATCAAGCACCCACTGCTTTTCCAGATAAGAAACGCTTCGTGAGGCTGCACTATCTTGCTTGTTATCAGAGCTGCTTTGATTAAACCAATAATACTCTTTGGCAAAGGGATAGGTGGGAAGACTGATACGTCGCGGTTTGTGCTTGGGATAGAATTTCTGCCAGTCAATGGTGAAACCTCTAACCCACAGATTTAGCAGTTTACTGATTTTCTTTGACCTAATCCATTCGTCGATGATGGTCGAAAATTCTTCTTCAGTGGCAAAATCTGAGAGCAAGTCCTGATCCTGTTTCACATGTCCACGATAAAGTGACGAAATATTTTCCTGCCCTTCAACAAAGGATTTTAGTTTTTTCTCAAGTTCTTCTAGGCTACCAACAATAAGTGCCAGACGCTCTTCCATTGCCTCGCGTCCTGTCTGAAGAGTGTATGCGATTTCTTCCAGTCGGGGCGGTGAGGTTTCGGCAATTAAAAAGCACCTTAAGTTGTCCGCCATTTTAATGAGTTGATCGGTATTTTTTGCCGACAATAGAATCAGCACGGGTTCGTCAACATCCTCCGAACCATCTTCCTGGAAATACTCTTCGACAATCAAATGTGCATTGGAGCCACCAGCACCAAAAGAGGAGATACCTGCTCGTCTTGGGTATTCCTTGACTATGCCGTTCATTTCGACAATGGGTCTTTTCCATTCTGAAAGAGTCTGCTGCACCACAAAGGGCGTTTTATCGAAAGCAATATTGGGGTTTAAGTCCTCCGCGTGCAAAGTCGGAGCAAGCTGGCGGTGCTTTAGTTGCAGGAGAATTTTGCACAGTCCCGCCATACCCGACGCGGCTTCCAAGTGTCCCAGATTGGATTTTGCCGAACCGATCGCACAAAAGCCAGTATCGGCAGTCTCTTTTTTAAAGGCTTGGGTCAAACCGGTAATTTCTATGGGATCGCCTAATTCTGTTCCTGTCCCGTGAGCTTCTATATAGCTGATGGTGCGGGCATCAACGCCTGCTTTGTTAAGTGTTTGGCTAATCAAATCTGCTTGTGCAGTTGGGTTAGGCACGGTGTAACCATTAGTTTTTCCGCCGTGATTAACATGGCTTCCGCGAATAACGGCGTAGATATTGTCACCCGCCCGAATGGCTTCGGAAAGTGGTTTAAGTAAAACCACTCCCACGCCCTCACCTGGTACAAAACCGTTGCCACCCTGACCGAAGGCTCTGCACTGTCCGTCTTTCGATAACATCCGCAGCCCACACATCTGCACATAAGTGGAGGGATGCAGATATAAGTTGACGCCGCCCGCCAAGGCAAGTTGGCAGTCTTGGCGACGTAAATGTTCGCACGCTTCGTGAATGGCGGTTAATGCCGATGAACACATGGTGTCAATGGGCATACTCGGACCTTGGAGATTCAAAAAATACGATGTGCGGTTGGCGACCGAGCTGAAGGAGGTGTGGGGAAAGACCTGTTCGCCGCGCTTCCATAACTCTGGTCCATACAAGTCAAAACCAGTTTTGGTGATGCCTGCAAACACACCGACCTGCTGTTGATATGTCTCACGTAAAGTATCGCGGGTGTAGCCAGCGTCTTCCAGTGCCTCCCAAGACGATTGGAGAAATAAGCGTTCCTGGGGATCAATGCTGAAGGCATCACGGGGGGGAATGCCAAAAAACAGAGGATCAAAATCCGCAAAGCTTTCGAGAAAACTGCCCCATTTACTATAACTTTTTCGCTGGGCGATCGCTTCGTCGGCATCCTCAACAAAAAAGCCTTCCAATGACCAGCGATTGCCAGGGATTTCGCCAACGCAGTTTTTTCCGGCTTGCAGGTTTTGCCAATAAGTTTGCAGTGTATCCGCTTGTGCAAAGCGAGCGCTGACACCTATAATTGCGATCGCTTCCTGATGGGGGTTTTGCCCTTGCACCAAGGTCAGACTCGATGTTTCCTTTAGCACCAAGGGTTCACGTAAAGTAGTTTCGGGTAAAGATGACACTGCACTCTCAATCTCAAGCCCAGTCCAAGCCATGCACTCTTGGGGATATTCGTCAACCAGGTAGGCAACCAGCGCTTGGGATGTTTGGTATTCAAAAAACAAGGTCTTTGAGATTTCCGGAAAAACCTTTGCTAGTTCCTGATTCAATTGCGTAATCATCACGGAGTCTATACCGTAACGCTCAAAGGCATCATGGGTTTTAATCCGATTCGGTGCCAAACCGAAAGCCTCTCCCAAAAGACATTTAAGTTGAATCAAGGTTTTTTCGTGAAGGCGCTGTTTTTCCATCGGTGCAAGGGAGTCATGGCGAGGATCTCGTTTGACATTAGCCATTGGGGCTGATGGCTCTGGGAACAACCACTGTCTCAGGGTGGGAAGATGCCCTGCTGCCACTAAAATCTGACTATGTTGTGAGGACAGCCCCTTGATCAATGCCTGAACCCCTTGCGCTGTATCGAGCATCCCCAGACCCACGCTCTGCTTCATCGCCCCTTGGCTGTGAGCGTCCACTTGCATACCGCCGGCTTGCCAAAGCGCCCAGTTGATGGAAAGTGTTTGTCCGCATCTCTGCCCGGTATTGACCAGATGATTACGATAGGTTGAAAAACTATCCATAAAGGCATTGGCAGCAGCATAATCGGATTGACCCGCATTGCCCATTGCGCCGGCAATTGAAGAAAACAGCACAAAGAAATCAAGATTCAAATCTTTGCTGGCGGTGTCCAAATGAATGACACCAGCGACTTTCGGGGCTAGCACGGCTTGGAACTCAGCGGATGTTTTTTTGATCATAAAATTATCCCGCAGAATACCTGCACAATGCAGGATGCCATTCAGGGAGCCATAGTCTTTTGTGATACCTTGAATGAGCGTGTCAACATCGTTTTTATTGCTGATATCAGCCTGCCGATATTCTACCCTTGCGCCAAGGGTTTGTAGTTTATGAGAAAAAGATTTTTGCTTTTCGAGACTTAAGTGCGATCGCCCGCTTAAAATAAGGGTAGAACTCTGTGTTGTACTGGCAATTTCTTCGGCAAAAATTAAGCCCAAACCACCGCCACCACCAGTAATTAAATAAACGCCACCTTCTCTCCAGGGCGTTTTCCAGCCACCATCAAAAACGGCAAGCTCTTTCCATACCAGTACTGTACGCTGCCCCTGGTGATACCTGATCTGCTTGTCTTCAGGGCATGAGCCATTTTCACTGAGCTTGTTCAACAGGCTGCCTTGCGTCTCGTAGGCAGAAACTTCAATCATCTGCCCGAATACTTTTGGGTTTTCCAGTTGAGCCGTTTTGAGCATACCAGAAATAGCCGACAAGCATTGTTGGTTTGTCTGGTGTGGAACAACACATTGAATAAAGATTTTACCCTTGGTTTTACTGGCAAGAATTTCCCGAATAGTTTCAAAAGTTTGGGTAAAACTATCCTGATAGATTTTTTCTAAACCTGTATCGCTGGGTAAAGTGTTGAAAGAACATAAATCTATACATTCAACCCCCGGCATTTGAGATTGTATGTCTGCCGCAGAAACACTATCCATACCACATAAGAAGACCAGATGCCGGGAATACTCAAAGGATTCGACGGCTCTGGCAACGGGTTTTTCTTTCCAGTGCGGGTAGCAGATTAAAGTTTCTGCCGAAGATATGGGCGCTTGTTTTGCTTCGACTTCTGAGCTTTTTCCATCCTCACCATCGCCAAAATACTCGCAGGCAAAAGGGTAGGTAGGCAAACCGACATGCCGACGGAATATTCCCGACTGATAAAAGGCACTCCAATCCACCGAGGCACCCTGCTCCCATAACTGGGCAAGCTGATCCACTTTTTGACCGGATATCAGGCTTTGAAGAAATGCTTTTTCTTCCTTACTGTCTCCAATACCTGGCTTTTCGCTATTTACTGTTGTTTTAGCTCCATTTTCAAGCCACTGTGCCAGTTTTTGTATCAGCGTCTGCGGATTGTCAACCATTAGGGCTAAACGATAGGTAAACGCTTCCCGTCCAACTTGGAAAGTATACAGGAATTGCTCAAATTGAATGTCAGGATTATCTTCGAGGTAGCGCTTGACATTGTGTGCATAGTGCTGTAAAATTTGCTCACTTTCGGCAGAAAGAAGGAATATTCGGGGTATAAATACGTTTATATTAACGTCAGTTTGGGGAATATACTGCTCCAGCACCAAGTGTGCATTGGTACCACTAAAACCAAATGAACTGACTGCCGCCAGACGGGAACCCTGTGCATTTGGCAGCCAGGGTTTTAGGTTGGTGTTGACGTACACAGGACTGTTGTCAAAATCAATGTGTCTGTTGCCCTCGTTAAAATGAATCGATGGCGGCAGCTGTTGATGCTTCATACTAAGCAGGACTTTAATCACACCTAACACCCCAGAGGCGGCAGTCGTATGTCCCACGTTAGCTTTTAACGAACCAATGGCGCAGAATTTCTGTTTTGAGGTAAGGGACTGAAAACTTTTACTCAGCGCATGAATCTCAATGGGGTCGCCTAGTTTTGTGGACGTTCCATGAGCTTCAATATACTGTAGGTCTTCAATATTAATATTGGCTTTTCTATAGACTGAAGTTTCCAACTCGCTTTGGGCAAGGAAACTGGGGACTGTTATACCTGAGGTTTGCCCATCCTGGTTAATCCCACAACCTCGGATAATACCATAAATTGAATCGCGATCGCGTTCAGCTTCGGACAAACCCTTAAGAATAACAACACCAACTCCGTCACCAACGACAATTCCATCAGCAGCATCATCAAAGGGACGGCACTGTCCGCTTGGGGAAAGCATACCTGCATTGTGCATCGAAATAAAGGTGCCGGGATGCTGATAAAGCGTGATGCCTCCGACAATAGCGAGATTAATTTCGCCACTTTTTAACGCTTGGCTAGCTACATCAATGGCAACCAAGGAAGAAGAACAGGCTGTATTAATAGTAAGTGCAGAGCCTTTTAAATCAAGGAAATATGCTATGCGTGCTGACAGGATACTCGTCTCTGAACCCAGCATCTCAAGATGGGAAAAACCTTTACCCAGTGAAGCTCCTCCCATTGCACCGATATAAGTTCCCACGGGTTGTTTTTTTAAGGAGGAAGGTTTATAACCTGCATCTTCTAAGGCTCGGTAACACTCTTCTAAAAGTATCCGATGGGTTGCGTCCATCCCATCGGCTTCTTTCGGCGAAATATGAAAAAACAGCGGATCAAAATAATCCAGATCCGGCATGATGCCATAGCGAATCGGAAAAGTTTCCGAACAATGGGAGGCAATATAGTCAAGCCATTGAGGTTTATTCAGGTCTTCAATACAATCTTTGCCTTGACTAACTACCTGCCAGAACTGTTCTTGATCTTTAGCGCCAGCACAGCGACAGGAGATCCCGATAATGGCAATATCATCGTTTTTTACAGGTGCTTTTGCTGCTGCGGGTGCCGGTTTTTTTTGAATTGGTTCAGCATATTTTTGAACTGGCACTGAAGCTTTTTGGATCACAGGTTTGATGGTTTTCTGCCCTAATTCAATCTTGATTTGCCCAGCTAAATCCTCCAAACTATGGCACTCAAATACCAGACTGGTGGGCAAATAAAGGTCAAACTCTGTGTTGATGGCTTCCAGTAATTCCACTGCGTTCACGGAGCTGATTCCTAACTCCCTTAATTCGAGTCGCTCTATGGATTCGAGTTCCCGCGCCTCAAAACCTAAAATGCTGACAAAAATGCTCTTCAGGGTGCTTTTTAGTTGTTCCAGGTCATGAACGCTCTCGTTAAGGGCGGGGGGTTGCTGAATGAGAGCGGGCAGATTAGCCATTTTGAGTCCCCCGGTTGGCGGATAAGGAATATGCCCCATACGCAACATCTCATCCAACGCCTGGGTATAGGGTGTTTGATTGGCGATTTTTTGGGTATTATGCTCGCGCCGCTCTTGTTCACTGCGCCTGGTATCTCTTTTCAATTTTAACAAACAATAAGTAATCCAGCGTTTTTCCAGGGCTATGGCTTGATTGGCGTAGTTGCGATAGCTATCCTGACTTACTTTCGGCAGATGTTTGGTATGTTCAGCGTGTTCGGGGTCATAAAGATAGTTGGAAATTTCGGTGGATGCATCAATAATTTCATCAATAATCAAATCGTGTTCCGATAACAGGTCAATCCACTGCTGCTGAGTGGGGATGCTAATTTCCACACTGGGGTCGATAATACTGCCTCGCAGATTACCGATATAATCCATTAGCAAAATTTTTCCGTTATCGCTGAGAGCGTCTGCCATCTTCTGAAACAAGGCATCTTTGTCGCGAATATGAAAGGTGACTTCGATACCCAGAATAATGTTACAGTTGTCGGGGAATTGATCTTTTGAACTATCTTTGTGATGGATTCGCGCACGGGAACCCAAATTCATATTCTCAATACGTCGGTTGCCCAGAACAGCTTGAGATTCGGTAATGGTAAAACCGTGGGTTTGGATATGAGGATAAAGTGCGGCAACCTGAATAACATCTGTACCATGACCGCAACCAATATCAAGGAATGTGTGAATCCGATCAAAATGCTCGCGATAAAACAAAACCTGACGCAGCTCGCGCTGTCTTTCCTTAATCATTTCCAGTTCTTCTGGATACTTTTGGGCATTCATGGCAAGACGAGTCATAGAGAAGCCAGGAATTCTTTTAGGGAAAGCACCAAATGTCAAATACTCTTCCTGAAACTCTTCGTCACAGTCTTGTGACATTCGGGTGTAAAATTCAACGGCTTTATTTTCATCCAGGCTTTGATTTATGTTATAATGACCGTTGTTTTTTTCTCTGGTGCGATCGCTCTCTGGATGTTCATTGTCATGGCGAACAATCCAGCAAGTTCTTTTGGCAAAAGGATAAGTCGGCAAGCCAGTGAGTCTGCCCAGGCTTTTTCCACCATGCCATTCATCCCAAGCGATCGCATTGCCTTGCACCCATAGTACAGCCATATCAGCATTATTGGCATCACCTTCTTTTAGCCGCGCTGCTACTGTCTCTGGGTTCTTGATTTTCTCCCGACTCACATCACCGTAAAAACAAAACTCACCCAATTCACGGGTTTCAAGCCAGCGCGTCAGATGCTCCTCAATTTCCACCAGATGTTTTACCACAAATGCTAGGCGACACGCCATGCTTTCCCGTCCTACCTGCAAGGTGTAAGCTAGGGAAGGTAAATCGAGGCTTTGATTATTTTTAAGGTAGATCAGCCAATCTTGAATATATTGCTCCAGGCGCTCTTCATTTTTAGCCGATAAAACAAAAAGCACAGGCTCCTGCTTATGGTTAACAGGCTCTAGATTACCCAGATATTCTTCGACAATGATGTGAGCATTCACCCCACCGGCGCCAATATTCATCACCCCGGCTCTTCGCGGTACTTCTATACCATCCACGCGCACAGGTTTCCATTCGCAGAGGTCTTGCTGTAACTCAAAGGGCAGTTGATCGAAATCAATAGTGGGACTGAGTTCTCGCGATCGCAAGGTGGGGAGTAGGGTTTTATGCTGCAATGATAAAATCACTTTGGTGAGTTGCGACATTCCCGACGCCGATTCGCAGTGTCCGATATTGGGTTTGACTGAGCCAATGCGATAATCCCCCTCGACATTATAGCGATCGCTAAAAACCTCTGTCAATGCGCTTGCTTCTATGGCATCGCCCATGTCAGAACCCTGTGCTGCCGCTTCGATATAGCTGATGCTTCGTGCATCGATACCACTGTCTTGCAAACAGGTGCGAATAACAGCCGCTTTTGGCACAGGGTTAGGGGTTTTATAGCCATTTGTCTTCCCATCGTGATTGACCGCACTGCCGCGAATCAGGGCATAAATGCCATCGCCATCTTTAACCGCGCGATCGTAAGATTTAAGGATGACGACCCCAACGCCTTCTCCGGGAACAAAGCCATCGCCATCTTTTTCAAATGCGGCACAGGTTGAACCCCTGGAAACAAATTGCCCTAAAGAAAGTTCGAGATAGGAGGAGGGATGTGCATATAAGTTTACGCCCCCAGCCACAGCCATATCCCCTTTGCCAGAGCGAATATATTCACAAGCCTCATGTATGGCGACCAAAGAAGAGGAACACATGGTATCCACAGGGAAACTGGGACCTTGGAGATTCAGGAAATAAGAAACCCGATTCACCAGAGAGGCAAATGATGTGGTTGGACACTGCCCGATTTCTGTGCGGTATAAATTAAAGCCTTGTTTTGTTATCCCAGCAAAAACGCCGATTCTTTGGCGTAAATCAGCGGACAGGTTGGAGGGCGAATATCCGGCGTCTTCCAGGGCTTTCCAACTTTCTTGTAGGAATATGCGTTCCTGGGGATCGATATTTTCCGCCTCGCGCGGGGTGATGTTAAAAAACATGGGGTCAAACTGATCGAAGTCTTCTAAAAACCCACCCCATTTGCTATAACTCTTTCCTAATTTAACGGCTTCCTTGGGATCTGCATGATAATGGCGCTGCCAATCCCAACGCTCTTGGGGAATTTCGCTGATGCATTGTTCGCCGTTTTTCAGATTCTGCCAAAAATCTGCGATGGTTTTGGCTTTTGGATAACGTCCACTCAACCCGATAATAGCGATCGCTTTTTTGGCTGCAACATTCGGCATCTGGGCGGAGTTTTCGTTTGAAGGCTTGCTTTTTACAGATGCGACTTTTATCTCAGAAGCAGCGATAGAGGTATTCAGATCAGTCCATTTCCGGCAGCCCTCAGTATAAGTAGCGGCTAAGTGGTGCGCTAAATCCGCTAAAGTCTGGAATTCATAAAACAGCGTTTTCGATACAGCCCCTAGCCCCTCGGTCAACTTTTGATTCAACTGGGCGATGATGATAGAATCGATCCCATAACTTTCCAGAGGCTCTTCCGCATCAACCCTGTCCAGAGGTAACTTAGTTATTTCAGTAAATAAAGTTTTTAATTTGTCGAGGGTTTTTTGTTGCAGTTGCCCCGAATCCACCGCCTTAGCATCACCTATTTTAAATCGAACTGTTTTTTCCGGCAAGTCCAAAAAGGATTGTTTTAGTTTAGCGAGATCGCCCTCCAGAACCATCACCCGATCTTGATTGCTGGCAAAGGCTTGATACAAGGCACGAATGCCCGCTGAGGTCGGCATGGCAAGTAGTCCGACACTTTGCGCCATCATTTTTGCGATCGCTTCATCGACCTGCATACCGCCCTCCTCCCATAAGGGCCAGTTGATTGACAGAGATCGCCCCTGGCGCTGATGCGAAAGCAAAAGTTGATTACGGTATTGTGCATAGGAATCCATAAAGGCGTTGGCGCAGGCATAATCCGCCTGTCCGACGTTACCAATACCGCCTGCCAGTGACGAACAGAAAAAGAAAAAGTCCAACGGCTGGTCTTTAGTCGCCTCATCGAGATTCACCAAGCCCGTGACTTTGGGTGCAAGCACTTTGTCTAACTCTTGCTGTGTCTTTTTAATAATGAAGTTATCGTGAATCACACCAGCGGCGTGAATAATGCCGTCGAGATGCCCAAAATCTTTGTTAATATTTTCGATCAAATTCGCCACGTCTTGGCGATCGCAAACGTTCACCTGGCAATATTCAAGATGTGTACGACTTTGCCCGCAGAACTCCTGGAGTGTTTGCAGCACCTGTCGCTTCTTCTCGTCAAGGGTTGAACGTCCAGTCAGAATAATCGTTCCATCGCAAATTTGTTGGGCAATTTCCTGACTGAAAAGTAGTCCTAAACCACCCAGTCCTCCGGTGATCAGGTACTTCCCTTTTTCTTTCCAGGGAATACTCACTTCATCGTGAGAAACCGGTATTTCTTTCCATCTGGCAATCCGACGTTTTCCGTTGTGATAGTCAATACGTTGCTCTAAGGGTGTCTGAGCGTTAGTTTTCAGTTTGGCAACAATATTTGACCCATTTTCATTCGCTGCTACACTAATAAGTTGTCCCACCAGATTTGGGTTTTCCAGGTGAGCCGTCATCAGCAAACCAGCAAGACCAGCAAAAAGCTGATGTTCGGGCAAGTCACGAATGACTAACTGAAGTAGGATTTTTGCCTCTTGTTTGCCTTTGAGAAGCTGTTGAATTTCTGTAAATAGCTGCGATGCGTAGCACTGGAAACGTTCAGCAATGTTTTTCGATGGTGATTGAAGAACGAGGCAATCCGCCCTCTCCATCCTGGCAGCGATAGTTTCCGGTGTCATTGCGTCGGGTTCACATAGAATAACCAAATGTCTGCTGTAGCATTCGTGGGAGGTTAAAGTCATCTTTGCTTTCCAAAATTAAGTCTAATTTCTAATTGACAAAAGTAAGATTATCTTGAATTCTCGCCGATGCTGTGGGGCGTCATTGAGCCGGAATTTTCAACCGTTTGCTCTACCCAACAGGGTTGAAGCATAAGCGTTCCCAAGGTAACAGGGCTTGTTTCTGGTGCCGTGGTTTTCTGGGTAATGCTTTGCGGTTCAGGCTTCCAATAATGTTCCTCTGCAAAAGGATAGGTTGGGACATGGATTTTATGTGGTGTGAGTTCGCGATAAAGTACTGACCAGTCGATGGTTGCTCCCTGTACCCAGGCAGCGGCGACTTTTTCAAGTTTTCCTTTTTGCATCCATTGGGCGATAATTTGCCCAGACTCATTATCATCGAAAACATTGTTATTCTTGCTGTGTCCGACCCGCCCATGCCAACTCAAATCGTTTAGAGTCTCGGATGAAGCAAAAGCGTTTAATTGTGCGATTAAATCTGGGATATTCCTGGTGAGGAAGATGCAGCGTTCTCGCATCGCTTCGCGTCCAAGCTGGAGGGTAAAGGCTAAATCAGTGAGGCTGATTTCTTCACTTAAAGGTCTATTCTCCAGGAACGCCGCTAATTTTTTAGCATAAGCTTTAAGGCATTCAGGCGTTTTGGCAGACAGCGGAACCAGTACTGAATCAGCTTCGACTTTCACCTGGGGTACCGACAGATGCTCCCGAACCACAAGGTGAACGTTGGTACCACTATGACCAAAAGAATTCAGTGCTGCGGTTAACGGGTTGCCCTGGTTCGTCCATTCAACCTGCTGATTATTAATATAAAACGCAGAATTGTCCAATGCGATCGCCGGATTGAGTTCTTCAAAATGTAGCATTTTAGGTAGTTGACGATGGCGCATGGACAATAAAATTTTTATTAAACCAATAACGCCGGAGGCTGCGCCAGTATGTCCAATATGGGATTTCGCACTGCCAAGGGCACAGAATTGCGTGCGATCGCTGAACTGCTTAAAGGCACGCTTCAACGCATTAGCCTCCACCGTATCCCCCAGTCGTGTGCCGGTTCCATGAGCTTCAACATAACTAATGGTTTCTGGGTTTATTTGATATTGCCGATAAACAGATGTCAGCAGTTCTTCCTGAGACAGACCACTGGGAGCCGTAATCCCATTGCTGGCACCGTCGTGATTTGCACCAGAGGCTTGAATGACACCATAGATAGGATCTTTGTCTCTAATTGCATCATTAAGTCGTTTTAATACGACGACACCGACACCTTCCGATAACACCGTACCATCACAGGATTTGTCAAAAGTACGACAGCGCCCAGTGGAACTGAGCATATCGATCTCTGCCAGTTTCACGAGGGCTTTTTCATGCATAGCGGCGAAAATGCCGCCTGCCAGTGCCATGCTGGACTCTCCACTGCGTAAACTTTCGCAGGCTAAATGAATTGCCAGAGCAGAAGACGAGCAACCAGTATTGACCACCAAAGCTGGTCCTTTGAGGTTGAGGAAGTAAGATAAGCGGGAGGCAACAATGGCATCGGAAGAGCCGGTAAAGGTTTCGTGGATATAGTCGGTGGGTTCGGCACCAATAAATACGCTGGCACGAGAGTTTTCCAGGTCTTTGGGATTGTAGCCTGCATCTTCTAGGGCTTTCCAGCTCTCGCTGAGAATTAGACGCTGATGAGGGTTCATCGACTCGGCTTCCCTGGGGGTGATATTGAAAAACAGTGGATCAAAACAATCCCGCTGCTCTAAAATGCCCCCCCATTTACAATCGGTTTTTCCTGCTTGTTTGTGGGGGCTAAACAAATCCGGGTTAAGATAATTCGCGGGAAACTCAGCGACGCCATCATGTCCCTGAATCAGGTTTTGCCAAAATGTATCAAGGTCTTTTGCCCCAGGGAACTGCCCTGACATACCAATAACAGCGATCGCTTTACATATTTCTGCCTTATACTCGTCAAATGCCATTTTCGGCATCGGGTTTTCTGGCTTATTTTCTACCTTATATGTGCTGATGTTCTGCTCAACCGCCGGCACTCTATTTTTTTGCAGTTTGTTTTGAATTTTTTCTGCATAGGTGTCCACCAAATAATGGCTAAGACGCGTAACGTTTGTATAATCAAACAAAATAGCGGTATTCATGGTAATTCCCAACGCCTTGGCAAGCTGGTCAATAAAACCAACACCGAGAATGGAATCAATACCATAGTCAGAAAATGATATCTGGGGGTCAATATTCCCTTGTGCCATATCTAAAGTTTCTGCCAGATGTTTCAGAATCAATTTGGAGACATGTTCTTGAAGTGTTTCGGCAGAGATGTTCTGCACAGGTTGTCTTGGCGCTAAAGGCTGCTCTTGAGTCAAAGGCACTTCCTGTAACGTTTCTACCTTATATGTGCTGATGTTCTGCTCAACCGCCGGCACTCTATTTTTTTGCAGTTTGTTTTGAATTTTTTCTGCATAGGTATCCACCAAATAATGGCTAAGACGCGTAACGTTTGTATAATCAAACAAAATAGCGGTATTCATGGTAATTCCCAACGCCTTGGCAAGCTGGTCAATAAAACCAACACCGAGAATGGAATCAATACCATAGTCAGAAAATGATATCTGGGGGTCAATATTCCCTTGTGCCATATCTAAAGTTTCTGCCAGATGTTTCAGAATCAACTTGGAGACATGTTCTTGAAGTGTTTCGGTAGAGATGTCCTGCACAGGTTGTCTTGGCGCTAAAGGCTGCTCTTGAGTCAAAGGCACTTCTTGCACCGCAGATTTAGGGGATGATTCAACCTCAAGAGGCGATCGCTTTCTCCTAACAAAACCGTCACTTTCTGCAACCATGACTTGCTGCCCCAATTCATAGGCAGCTTGGGCTGGCAACAAGGTCGAGGTAAATCCTTCTTCTTTTAAAATCTTCAGCCAGCATTCAAGCTCAATCAGCGGGGAACCGGGGATGCGTAACTCTTCATCTTGGTAAAGCCACCAGCCGTCTAACAAACCAAAGGTTAAGGTGCCAATAATGGATTTTTCAACTACTTCATTCAGCAATAATAGTCCATTACGTTTCAGAGCCGTTTTGGTATGGCGGAGTGTTTGCCTGATATTTTTTGTCGCATGTAACACGTTGGTAGCGATGACAATATCATAGGTGCCAGACTCTATTCCCTGGGGTGCGATCGCTTGTTCAATATTCAGCAGCTTATAATTCAGATAGGAATAATCCTGTCCATAATTTTTTTCTGCGTGCATTAAAAAGGCTTTGGAAAGGTCGGTATAACAATATTCGTCTATGGCGTGCTGAACCTGGCGTAGTTGCGGCAAGACTAATGCGGTGGTTCCCCCGGTGCCTGCGCCTATTTCCAATATCCGGATTTTCGTCTGAGGATCTGCCTGAATCCGCTGACGAATATAGGCTTCGGCGGTTTTCGCTACAAAGGTATTAAAATAGTCTGATAGGGAATTCCTTTGATACATGTTTTCGACTTTTTCCATTGACGATTTTGGAAAAAGAATATCTGTGGCTTGGATGTTGCCACGCAGAATTTGCGGCAGTTTTCTCAGGCAGGTATCCAATAGCTCAAGGGCGGCTTTCTTTTCCGGCTTGTGGAGGAATAAGTTTTGGTAGTTTTCCCAGTCTTGCCAGAGTTTGTCTGCGTTGTCTACTTTGATACTAGTAGCGACCTGAACGCGATCGCCTTTACATTGTACATAGCCATAGTTTTCCAACAGCCCTAAGCAGCACTCGTGCCACCAGCGCCCATATTTTTCGATCACACCAGCTTGTTTTTGCCAATGGGTACTTTCTTTCTGCTCACCGCCATTTAAAAATATCCCAAGTTGTCGTATTTGTAAAAACAACAGACGCGGCAGCCAGTCGTGGAGTTCGTTCCGAAAATCTTTATCCAAAAGACGCGCTATTTCTGCCTCTTCATGTGCCTCATTCTCGTTGAAAAGACAGTGAATCAAAGAATCTGCCCCAGGCTTGTTAAGGGTAATCATTTGCTTTGGATCACAGCCCATTAAGCCCTCTACGGCTTTTGAGACACCTAAACAAAGTGTTTGTTTTATCAGCCCTGCCCTGAGGATGGGTATAAATTCATCAAAAAACTGGCAGCCCTCATGATCAGAGATTAAATCATAGTGACCCGCCAAACGCTTCTCGGCATCGGTTCCTGCCAGTGATGCGTGCCAGTAGCCCCAATTAATAATACCTACAGGAAAGGCTACACTGTGGTCGATGGAATGTACGAAGGTATCAGCGCTGGTGATTCCTGCTGCGTATCCCGCACTATCGCGAGAGGACAAAAAGGAAAAGGCTTGAACCGATGAGAAATAACACATAAAATCCAAGGCTTCATTTTTGAACGCCGTATGAAAATACGCCGCGCCTTTTTTCTTGGTATCCAAGACCTCATTAAACTCTGCTTCGCTGGTGTGGGCTATTGAGTTATCAAACTTAAATACGAGTGGGGAGAAAATAGCGCCATTGATCTGAGTATAATGTTGTTTGATTTCTTTGACAGCCTGAGCCATTGACGAGCGATCGGTGACATCAGCCTGAATATAAAGTGGGGCATTCCTTTCGCCCATTGCCTGGAAAGCCTGTAGTTTTTCCTGCATGGCAGCAGATGTCAGCGGACGACGCCCCAGCCAAACCACTTTCGCCTGATATTTTTGGATGAGATAGCGAGTAATAATTGTGCCAACGGTTCCCGCACCTCCCATCAAAACATAGACACCGCCGACTTTTAAACCCGCTAAACCCGCCTGTGGCTTTAACCCTTGCAATGACTGCCAATCAAGCTTGAAAAAACGCTGCTTGTAGCGCAAGCCGGACTGCAATTTGGTTACTTCACCTCTATCCGAGGGGGCTTCGCTTAATATCATGGCTGGTAGGGTTCGCTGTTTTTCGGCGCTGGCTAAATCTTCCTGGGACAGGTCAATGTTTCTCACTCGGAAGCGGTGGTCGCCCTGTGCCACCGAATAACCGAGACCGCTAATACCACCATCGTTGGGGCTTGTGACGCTATTATCTACGCGATAGTTATCGAGGGTTAGGAGGGTGCAATCGATAAAGGCATTGTTTTGTATATGTTGTTTCAGGGCTTTGACAAGCCGCAACAACTGAATTTCGCTTTCTGGTATGCTGTGCTGGGGGCTGTGCTGGGGGCGATCGCTACAAATAAAGTAAAAGCTATTAATATTAATAGTGTGGGAATACCCTTCTAAACAGGTCTGAAAGCCAGTGGGGGCATTCACGTCGCAGTGCCATTTATGTTCTGATACCTGTTTGGTTTCCAGCCCCAATTGAATCTCGAACACCTGGGATGCACACTGCTGCTGGAAGAAGTTTGCCAGGGTTTTTTCAAATTGCGATGCAGATTCAAAGTAAACTAGCAAAACAACCTGACTTGTTTTGATCTCAGTTTCTATTTGTGGCTGCTGCTCCCATTTTAGAAGATAGCTAAGTTCTTTGAGTGTTTTTTTCAGCGGCTCGGCAACAGAGATTTCGGTAGCAACCTGCTCACCATGAGACTGTGGGGAGAAATCCAGCCAGAAATGCTGGCGGGAAAACGGATAACCAGGAAGATTAATCCGACGTGGAGGTGTATCGCCATACAGTGTAGACCAGGGAATATCATAGCCCTGACAATAAAAATCAGCTAAACCAAAGAGGTTTTCCCGGTACAGGTTCTCATCGCCAGACGAGAGGCGAATTTTTTGAAGTAATTCATTAACATAATTCTGAGTGACCTTTTGACCACTAAATTCGGTAGGCACTTTACCCTGAAAAATATTGGGTTTTTTATCTGGCTGCCCTGATTGTGTCCAAGTATAAATAGCATCAGCTATATCCTGAACTACGATGGCTAGACGGTATTGCAAGTGGTGGCGACCTTCAAACAAGGTATAACTGATATCAGCCAGTGTGGTATTATCCACAAGCCCCTCTTGGAAGAACTGAATCATGGCTTTGACTTTTAGTTGCACCGCATCTTCAGTTTTTGCTGACAAAACAAGCAGCGAATAAGGTGGGGCTATGGGCTGTTCTTTTCTGCTGAGTCGGTAGCCCTGAACAAGCATATGGGCATTTGTGCCACTCATTCCAAAAGCACTCACCGCGCCAATGCGTTTTTTACCTGGCTGATCAGTCCAGGGCTGATTGACCGTATTGACATAGAGTGGGCTTTTATCCCAGGAAACAAAATCGTTTTGTTGAGCAAAGTGCAAGCTTTTAGGGATCGTTTCATGACGCAGTGCCTGCACCAGGCTGACAAGACTGACTAAACCCGAAGCCGAAAAAGTATGTCCAAAATTTGTCTTGCTAGAAGTTATGGCGCAGGGGTGTTCGCTGCCCTTAAATACTTCTGCCAGTGCGTTTAACTCCACCGGATCGCCTAACTTAGTACCAGTACCGTGAGTCACTATATAATCAATATTCTGGGGACTAACCCTGGCTCGTCGATAAACATCCTTCACCAACTCGGTCTGGGAAACGCCGCTAGGTGCAGTGATGCCATTGGTTTTTCCATCATAGTTAACGCCGCTAGCTAATATTACCCCATGAATCGGATCGCCGTCAGTCAGCGCCCGACTCAGGCGCTTCAGCACAACCACCACCACAGCTTCACCAGGCACTAAGCCATTAGCGCGTTGATCAAAGGCATAACAGCGACCATCGCTGGACAACATACCTGCTTGCGCCATGCCGATATAGCCGTAGGGTGTGAGCATAAGATTCACACCTGCCGCTATTGCCGTGTCGCATTCCCGCTGCCGTAAACTCAGGCAAGCCTGATGAGTCGCCACCAGCGAGGAGGAACACGCGGTATTAATCATCATTGTGGGACCTTTCAGGTTTAAGAAATAGGCTAGGCGGGCGGCTAGAATACCTGAGTGATTAGAGGTGATGTTGCCCTCTTTGACGCGTTGAGAATAATCCCCTTCTTCAGCGCCGACAAAGGTGCCGATTTTTTGGTTATTAATATGATGCGTCCCGTATCCAGCATTTTCCAGAGCATTCCAGGACTCTTGTAACAAGTGCCGTTGACGGGGGTCTATGTTTGCCGCTTCTCGCGGGGATATCTGGAAAAACAGTGGATCGAATTCTGCAACGCCAGGAATACAGGCACACCATTTTCCGTTGGTTTTGTTGGCGTCCTGACTTGGGTCTCCATAATATCTGCGCCAGTCAAAATAATTTTGGGGAATTTCTTCTACAGCACATTCACCCTGTGCTAAGATATTCCACATTTCTTCAATATCGTAGGACTTGGGAAATCTGCCACTCATGCCTATAATGGCGATGGGTTCGTCTATGGCGTCATCGGTTTTTTCTGGTGGCACTTCTTCAGACAAGCTTTCAATATAAGCGCTTTCTTCAGCCTGTGCTGAATGCACTTCTGTTTTCGTCTGCTCCTGATAAAAGGCTTGGATAAAGTCGCTATGTTCCCTTAAAAAATACTGGGTGAGCTGCTCCAAAGTCGAATACCCAAAAAACAAGGCGGGTGTTATTTCCAGTTGATAATGCTCGCCCAGGCGGGTGGCAAAGCTCAATAAGCTAATTGAATCAAAGCCAAAATCAGCTAAGTTGCTTTCTCGCTCAAGCTGTTCCCAGGGAATTTTGAGTTGATGGACGATAATATTTTTTAAATCCCATAATACCGACTGTTCCAGACTCAAGCCTCTTAGCTCTTGCCGCGTCGATGTTTGATTCACGGGTGATGGATTTAAGGGGGCTTGAGTCAGCCCTAAAAAGCCATAAACCCGGCTTGGCTGCCCGACCAATACCAAATGCTGTGTTTTGTTTTGGCTAAGGATTTTATCCAAAACCGCCAAACCTTCCTGAGTTTCCAAAACACGCTGACCGCTGGATTGCAAATACATCTTGGTATTTTCGTCATTATTAAAGCCCATTCCGCCTTCTCGCCAAAGGGGCCAATTGATCACCAGCGCTTTCCCTTGGCGCATACCCTGCTGTTGCAATTGATTGCGATAGGCGGCATAAGCCATTTGAAAACGATTGCCAATGGCGTAGTCGCAGGCACCAAAGTCGCCCAATATAGCAGCAGAAGAGGAAAAATAGCAGATAAAATCAAGCGGCTCATCACGACACAAATCGTCAAGCATCAACGTTCCCGCAACTTTAGGCTCAAGCACCTTTTCAAAGGTGGCGATATTTTTGTCGAGGATAGTTGCACTGGCGGCAATTCCCGCGATATGAAAAATACCGTGTATGTCGCCAAAGCGGTTTTTAGCCTGGGCAATGCTATTTCTCATAGCGATCGCATCACATATATCTGCTTTAATATAGTAGATATTTGCTCCTAGTTTTTCTAGTTGCCCTAGTTTGCTCTGTATCTTTTCATCCAGAAATGATCGACCCGTCAAAATTAAATTAACGGCTTTGCCTGGTACAGAATATTGTGCTAGGTGTTGTGCAACCAAAAAACCCAAGCCCCCACAGCCACCAGTAATTAGGTAAGTACCTCCGGGTTTGATTACAGAAGCGTCCTGGATTGCCAGCACAGTTTTTTGAATCTGACAGACGTAGCGTCGGTGCTTTTGGATCAGCACTGTCTGAGCTTTAGGCGTTTTGAGTTCAGAGAAAATGTTTTGACTCCATTCTCTCATGGAGATAGTTTCGCCTTGCCCTAGATTTTCCAGATAGAGTCCTGTTACCTGAATTCCTGGCATAATCAGCTTTAAAGAGCGATCAAAGCCAAGCCAGGATTCAAGATAACAACGCTCCAGGGCGGTGGAAAAAGAAGCCAAAAGTAATAACCGGGAAGGTTTTAGCGCACTTCTGCCCAGTGACTGCAAAATATAAGCGATCGCATTTGGATTATACAAGCAACGCGAATCCTCGATCGCCCACAGATAAAGCAGCGCGTCCACGTTCCCGTGATTCTGGCTAATGTCTGTAAAAACTTGACCATAGCTTTGTGTATCAACCGGGTCAACCGTATAAGTATGAGATGAGTGTTTTGCGTAAGTATCACCTTGGGCAATGAAAATAACATTGATTGTCGGATCAATGGCTTGCATTGCCTTAAGCATTGCCTGTTGATTTTCTGACTGGGAAAGAAAGTAAACAACGCTTTTGTAGCTGGCAGAACTGGAAGCGTCGCTTAAAGGTTGCTCCTGCCAAACTTCCTCAAAAGTCATTAGCTCAGTGCTTTGTTCAATGTGAGTCGTGGGAGTCTCTCTTTTGATCTTATCTGTTGTTAAATCCTCTGCCTTTGCTTCTACCACTTCATCCAACCAATAACTTTCCCGCGCAAAAGGATAGCTAGGCAGCGAGATGCGGCGGGGGCGGTTTTCACCATAGAGTAAATTCCAGTCCAAGCTAGTGCCAGCCACCCATAATGCCGCTAGCTTGCGGTAATCCTGTTGTTTTAAAATGGTGTCCATAAAGGCTTGTCCGGCATCCCCCGACAAAAGCAAATCGCTTTTGTCGCTTGCCGATTTAACCGTACCCCGGTATAGATCCTGAGGGTTGACCTTGCCGTCAACAAAGTCGGCTAAATGCTTTACTATATCCGTCACGCTGTCAGCAACAAAAGCCAGACGCTCTGACATTGCCTGTCTGCCAACCTGAAGCGTATAAGCCACATCTGCAAGCTGCACCTGGCGATCTTTATTCAGATAGCCCCTCAGATTGCTGGCTAGATTTTTGAGACGTGCCTCATTCCTGCCCGACAATACAATCAGCGCGGGTTCTTGCTCCCCGGTAGTGCTTGTTCTAGTTTCGAGAAACTCTTCCACCACCATATGTGCGTTAGTGCCACTGTAGCCAAAGGAACTCACTGCTGCACGTCGTATACCGTTGCGATCGCCCACCCAGTCTTTTACCTGGGTATTGACATAAAAAGCAGTCTGTGCAAATTCAATGTTTTCGTTGGGCTGGTTATAGTGCAGAGATGGTACAAGTTTTTTATTTTTTAAACACAGCAAGGTCTTAATTAATCCGCAGACACCGGCAGCGGTGGTGGTATGCCCGATATTGGTTTTTACCGAGCCTATGGCACAGTACTGTGTTTGCGTGGTGAATTTTTTATAGGCGTCGGCAAGGGCGTTTACTTCTATCGGGTCGCCTAGTTGCGTGCCGGTACCGTGGGTTTCGATATAGCTGATCGTATTGGGATCTATCTGGAATTTGCGGTATACCGACTCAATTAATGCGGTCTGAGACGGACCGTTCGGCGCCATAATCCCGTTGGTTTTGCCGTCTTGGTTAATAGCCGAGCCAATAATTAAACCATGTATCGAATCCCCGTCGGCTAATGCTAAGGATAGCGGTTTGAGAACGACAACGCCAACCGCTTCGCCAAGAACAAAGCCATTGGCTCCCCGATCAAATGCTTTGCATCTGCCGTCGGCAGATAACATCCCTGCACCTTTGAGTCCTATGTGCAAGGCGGAACCAATCAGCGCGGAAGCACCGCCAGCCAGAGCTATGTCACTCTGCCCAGAACGGAGTTGTTCGCAGGCAAGATGAATAGCAACCAGAGACGACGAGCAGGCGGTGTTAATGGGAATGCTGGGACCTTTCAAGTCTAGAAAATATGAGATTCTGGCGGGTAATATGGCGTCGCTATTGGTCATTGCATAGGGGACATAACCCGCACGTTCGCCCTCTTTGACACCATAGCCTGTGGCAGAACAGCCAACAAAAACAGCGCATGAGGTGCCCTCTAATGCTCGCGGATTATATCCGGCATCTTCCAACGCAGCCCAAGCCTGCTGTAAGAATAGCCTTTGTTGCGGGTCCATCCACTGCGCCTCTTGGGGAGAAATGGCAAAAAACAGCGGATCAAATTCGGCAATATTATCCATGAATCCGCCTTGCCGCTGGGAGATATCCGGGGCGCCGGGTAAATCATTCACTGACTCCCGTTGCCAGCGATCGCGTGGAATCTGGGTCACGGAATTTTTACTCCCCGCCAGGTTATCCCAGAATGTCTGCACATTATCAGCACCGGGCAAGCACGCAGACATGCCGATCACAGCAATGGGTTCCTGGTTTGTCTGTAAAATGCGTTGGGGTGTTTGAGTTTTTTGAGGGGGATGATCTTGCTTCACCGCAGCTTGTACTTTTTTCGGGGCTGCCACGGCAGAGTGTTTTTCTGCTATGGATTCTGTGAGGCGAATTTCAAAGGTTTCGACAATATGCGCCGCCATGCTTTCAGTGGTGGTATAATTAAACAAATCAGGACGTTTCAGACGAATCCCCAGGCGCTGGTTTAATTGGTTAATAATCGAGACGGACAAAATCGAGTCCACGCCGTACTCGGAAAACGGCACATCGAGTTCCACACGAGTAGATGCTATATCCAGGGCTTCTGAAAGGGCTTGCACAATCTGGGCTGTGACTTTTTTGACTAGCTGTGCAGGACTGTAGGGGTTCTTGACTTGGGTAATAGCGATCGCAGGGTCGGAAATTTTCGGCTCGCTCTGCTTTTCCTGTATTTCATGGTTCTGAGTATTTTTACGCAAGCTCCAGCCATCACTTTGACCAACAATAATCTGCTGTCCCAACATTTCACCTTCGCGTTGCTCACCCAAGGACACGACGTGATCAAAACCTTCCTCTTCGAGCAAACTATACCACATCGGAGCGCTTAACAGAGGTCCCCCAGGCATCCGCACGACGGCATCCTGATAGCGCCACCACCCCTCTAATAACCCGAAAGTTAACGTAGCAAAGCTTGTAATGGTCGTGACTTCGTTTAAGATTAACAGACCGTGCCGTTTTAACAGGGCTTTAACGTGTTGTATTGTGTTGCGAATACTTTGAGTTGCGTGCAGTACATTTGCGGCTAACACGACATCGCAGGCACTGGGCAAACCATGACTTAGCCCTTGGCGCTCCTGCTCAATATCTAAACGTTGAAAGAGGACAAAGGGGTAATCCTCGCCATAACGACGACGACCGTACTGGACAAAATGCTCGGAGATATCGGTGTAATAATATTCTATATATTCCCCATAGGGCGCTAGACCTTTCAAAACCTCGCTACTCATGCCACCGGTTCCCGCACCGACTTCTAAAAAGATAATTTTTGACCCCATGAAGTCACCCGACTCTTTTTGGCAGTCGGACAAGCGGGCTTTTACGTAGGCTACCGCAGCATCTCTGGCTTTGGTATTCAGCGCATTTGCGGCGGTATTTCCCTGATAAATACCTTCGACCAATTCCATCGACGCTTCTGGAAAGATAATATCCGTCGCTGCAACAAATCCCCGAATAATATCGGGGTAAGCCTGCAAGCAGATTCGCAATAATTTTTCGTGCGATCGCAATTCGGGATAGGATTTTAACCAGTTCTGATGTTCGTCGTTTTCTTTCGGCAGAGTGTTTTTAACTTCAATGTGCAAACCACTCATTTCAATAAAGCCCGCATTTTCCAGCAAGTTCAGGCATTCTTTGTAGAGCTGATGATAACTTTCCAGAATGCCTAATCTGCTTGCCAGCGCCTGTTGCTCATAGTACTCACCTGGCTGACAAAATACACCCATCGTCTGGAATGCACGCAGAAGCAAATAATAACCAAGACGATCCAACTTTTTAAGGGTTTGCTGATAACGCTGTCCGTCTTGCAGCGACATTAATTCATGTTGGGTTGCAGCAATCACGGAATAAATCAGTGCAGGTGAAGCACTTTTCTGACACGGATGCATGATTCCTGTATTGTCCAGTCCTAAGCGGCTCAAGGCACTTGGTTGGGCTTTGAAATAAGCAACTTGTGTAGCGTAAGACGCCAGACAGCGCTCAACCACCTCCATCCCCTCTTGGGGATTAATCGATAGCACACCCTGCCTAGCCATTCTTTGACGGTGATTGGCGGTGGCAACAATGCCCACCTCGCCCCAATAGCCCCAGTTGATAATTTTTACTGGATATTTTTGCTGCTGATTCTGGCACTGCCCCCAGGCATCTTCAAAGGTACAAGCAGCGGCGTAATTGCTCTGTCCGGCATGACTCATAAAGGACTGCCCAGCAGAGAAAAACAGCAGGAAGTCTAAAGGCTCACCGTTCAGGACTTGCTGGAGTACCACATTGCCCTGTACTTTGGGAGAGAGTACTTTGTGCAGCGTTTTCTCATCCATATCAGCGATCGCGCGATCCTCCAAAACTAAGGCAGAATGGATCACACCGTCAATATGTCCAAAATGTGCTTTGGCTTGCTGCACCACTCGCTGCATCGCCTCAAGATCGCAGAGATCCGCTTGCTGGTACAATACGTCGGCACCGTGGGTTTTTAATAGCTGCTGCGCCTTTGGTTCCAAAGCCTCGACGCTGCGCCGTCCAACCCATACCAGTTTCCCTTGAACGGTTTCGAGTAGATACTGGCTGAGTACCAAACCCAAACCTCCCGCACCACCAATAATCAGGTATACACCGTGAGTCTTAAATGAACTTCCCTCGACCCTGGCTAGATTAGCTTGGGTTAAAACATTCTCATAAAAATGCCCTTCCCGCCAGCAAAGGACGCACCCGTTCGTTGGTGCTTTCAATGCAGTCAGCGCTGAAGCAAAGTTTTTGCTTTGTTCGGGTGTCCACAATGTCTGCCGATTAATATCAACGCAGCTTACGTGCCAGAGATCGTATTCTTTCGTTAACGACTGAACAAAACCAACGACATCTGCGCCATAGGGGGCAATCCGCTCAGAGGCTCTGCACGCCTGTGTTTGCTGAGTCACGATTTTGAGGGTCAGTTCGCTGGAATAGCAGTGATAGCCCAACAGCGCCTGAATCAAGCGAAAAAGTGCGATTAAACCCAGGGACTGATTATCCTCAAGGCGTTGGAGGTTTAACCCGAAGCCGGGGGTTTGATCGGGTTCAGGCATGATAAAATACAAGATTGGAGCTTGACCTTGCTCAAGTAACGCTTCTAATGCCAGCCTGGGGGATGCGAGGGCGAATTCAAAGGCATGGCGATCGCTAACATTTAATTCAGACGAAGGAGTGTCACCAAGCTCAAAACTGATCACCTGGCTTGCAGATCCTTGCTCATAGCACTTTTTAATATCATCTTTCACACCAGACATTGTTGGCGAATAAAAAATAACGACGGGGCTAAGTGTTATTACTGGCTTCGCGCGATCGCTATTAGAGCAGGATCGCGTTTGCTCAAGGCGTTTCCATTGCGGCAAATAAAACTGTCCACCCAGGGTAGCTTGATCTTTTTGATTCGGCTGATGGCTCTCCCTGGCGGTTTCGCGTTTCGGGGCAACGGTATCGGTAAAGTTAATTTTTGTTGGCTTGTTAATCCAGTATGCATCTTTGGCAAAGGGATAGGTCGGAAGAGATAATCGGCGATAAACCTGTCCTTTGTAAATCCTCTGCCAGTCTAGATCAAAACCTTTTAGATAAAGTCCCGCCAGGGCAATTAGGTTATCTTTATAGGTGGTTTGATCAACCCCACTTTCGAGATTCCCTGTATTCTGAAGGTCTGCCACGATCAAATCAAAAACTTTTTGGGAAAATGCCTGTTCTGGCGGACTCATTTTTGACCCGTTGCCAATAAGACCATCTAAAGTCCCCGTCAGGGCATCTTGCAGAGCCTCTAGGGAATCGACGACGAAAGCACAGCGTTTTTTAAAATGGGCGCGACCGGTATTTAAAGTATAAGCGATCGCTCCTAGAGTTCCCTGCTTTTCTTTGCCCGCCAGATACTCACTCAAATCGCTTATTTTATATTTTAGCGCTTCATCGGTTTTCGCCGATAAACAGATTAAATAAAATGGTTTGTTGCTGTCAGCTAACGTCTGCACAGGTGCTTCCTGAATCACGAGGTGGGCATTGGTTCCGCTGTGACCAAAAGAGTTTATCCCCGCCATTAACGGTTCGCCTGGTTGTGTTTCCCAGTCCTGCAATTGCTCAACGATATACAGACCGGTGTCGTTAAAATCGATCAAAGGGTTGAGTTTATTAAAATGCACCAGGCTTGTTAACTGGCGGTGTTTCATGCATAATAGAACCTTGATTAAAGCGATCGCACCAGCAGCCGCCGCCGCATGTCCTATATTCGATTTCACCGAACCTACTCCGCAACGGAAGCTTGACTCTGCGCTGCTACGCGAAAATACTTTCTTTAGTGCATTTGCCTCTACCGGATCGCCCAATTTGGTTCCGGTGCCGTGGGCTTCGATATAGCTGATTTTACTAGCATCAATATTATAGTTCTGATAAATTCGCTTGATCAGTTTTTCTTGCGCTAGTCCGTTGGGCGCGGTAATGCCGTTACTTCTTCCGTCCTGATTAATGCCACTACCTTTGATGACACCATAAATTAAATCACCATCATCCAGGGCATCTTGTAATTTTTTCAACACCACCACGCTGACACCTTCGCACAAAACTGTGCCATTGGCGGCTTCGTCAAAGGTGCGACATTTTCCAGAAGATGATAACATTTCGATGGATGACAGACAAACCAATAACTCGCTATTCAGATTGGTAAAAACACCTCCGGCGAGGGCGATATCGTTCTCGCCATGACGAAGGCTTTCACAAGCTAGATGGATGGCAACTAAGGAAGAGGAACAGCCGGAATTAATCACCAGGGCTGGTCCCTGCAAATTCAGAAAATAAGAGATTCTAGAAGCGACAAGGGCTTCGGAGGAACCGGTGAAACCCTGATTGACATAGCTATTTGGCTCACAACCGACATAGATGCCGCATTGCAATTGTGAAAGCCCTTCGTTCACAATACCAGCATCTTCCAGCGCTCGATAGGCTTCCTGCATAAATACCCGCTGAGAAGGATTCATCTCAGCGGCTTCTTTGGGAGAGATTTCAAAAAACAAAGGGTCAAAAAAGGACTGTTCCTCTAAGATGCCGCCCCACTTGCAATAACATTTTCCTGCTTCTGGCTGGGGACTATACATTTGAGAGTCTAGACGGCTTTCAGGCAGTTCACCCACACTATTGATACCTGCTTGCAGATTTTGCCAAAATTCCTGAGTGTTGTTCGCACCGGGAAACTGACCCGACATACCAATAATCGCTATGTCACGAAGATCCTGTTTGTCGGACGAACCTTGCAAGGAGTTATCAGGACTATTGCTTCGTGCAGTATCCGGGTTTTTGTTTTTTGCTTTTTCTGCTACTTTTATTTTACTTTTATTTTCCTGAATCTGAGTTGTTTGTTCTACTGCCGTCTGTTGTAGTGTAGGCAGTTCGTTTCTATATTGATCAACAATAAATTCGGTAAGACGTTCTACTGTGGTGTAATTAAATAACTCTGAGGGGTTTAAATTAATCCCCAGAGCCTGATTAATTTTATCGACAAAAGCAAGCATCAGAATTGAATCCACACCATAATCTGAAAACGTGGTATGGGTGTTAAGCCGACTTTGTTCAATCTTGATGCACAGGCTCAATTGCGTCATCAGGCTGGCTTCGACTGAGGCGGCGATTTCTATTGATGAGAGCGGTGCTTTTACCTGTTGCCTGACAGGGTTGATTGGGGTAGCTACCTTGTGGGTAATCAGGGGCGCATCCCTGGTTTTATCATCGTTTTGCGCGATGATAATTTGCTGCCCCAGCGCCTGAGCTTTTTCATCCAACAGGATCACTTTGTGAAAATGCTGTTTTTCTAGCATTAACTGCCAATTTTTTGCTGACAAAGCAGGAGAGCCTGGTAGACGAATGGTTTCGTCGTCGTACAACCACCAGCCATCCAACAAGCCGAAGGTCACGGTGAGAAAAGGCGAAACTTCCGTCAACTCATTTAATACCAGAAGTCCATTGCACTTGAGTAATGTTTTCACATTTTCCAGGGTTCTGCTAATGTTACGTGTAGCGTGTAAAACATTAGCAGCCACCACAATATCGATACTAGCGGGTTCAAACCCTTGTTCCGCCACAGCTTGTTCGATATTCAACAATTGCGTCTCTATAAAAGAATATTGCTCACAGAAGGTTTCCTCAGCGTGAATCAAGAAGCGTTTTGATATATCGGTATAAATATAGCGCAACTTATCCGAATAAGTATTGAGCGCTTTAAATAAGAATGTACTAGTGCCACCAGTACCCGCGCCTATTTCCAAAATGTGTATTTTTTCCCCCTGACTAAGGCTTGGCAGCGCCTTTTCTACGGTAGCTGTCACAACGTCGGCTACCCGTAGGTTGAAATATTCAGCAGAAGGATGCTCCTTATAAATTGCTTCCACCCGTTCCATCGAGGAATGTGCAAATAAAACTTCTGTAGCTTGTTTACGACCAGTCAAAATTTTCGGCAGTTCCTTGAGGCAGGGTATAAGGACATCCAATTGCGGCTTTAATAAGGGATAAGATTCACACAATCGGTCTGCTTCCAAATCTAGGTCGATGGAGTCAATTTGTTTCTCAAGGAGATTATATTTTTCTTTTAACAGAATTTGTCGTCCGTGATCTTCTATTTTCTCTGCCCGAATGAGAATTTGAATAATTTCACCCCATAAACGACGATACTTATCCGGAATACCGAACTGCTTTCTCATCTCTTCGATATCACACAAATCCCTCATGGACTCCAAAACACCAAGGGTTTTGAGGGCTTTGAAAAGTCCATGAATGATCAATACGTCTGTCAATTTACAAGGGTGAGTTGATGATGCTTTCACTATAATAATTCTCTTTTCTCTGAGGTTTCGCAAAAAATAAGTTGAGGGAACAGGGATTAAAACTTCTCAGACAATAAGCGATTTAGCATGGAGGAACGATCCGGCAATGAAGCAATCAGAGTATTTTCGATTGCCGAAACCCCTAAATTTTTCAGGATTTCATCGGATGCCTTAGTCATCACGACTTGTTCCGATTCGTGAGCCAATATTCGCTCCAAAGATTCCATTCCTTCCTCAGCATTGAGGCTGTAAATTCCCTTGTTTTTGAGATAGGCTTCGTACTGTTCATGTGTCTTATCGGCATCAGCTTGTTGATTGTGTGACCAATAACCCCAGTTGATGGTTTTTACGGGATACGCCACCTGCCTGTTCATTTCATGGGCAAAGGCATCTTGAAACATGCACCCTGCTACGTAACTACTCATGTTCGCTGACATAAATTTTAAGCGTTGAGCAAAACTTTGCATGGAGGAGAAGAAAACCAGAAAATCTAGTGTTTCGTTTTGTAGCACAGAATAAAGTGCGATCGCAGATTTAACTTTCCCATCAAATGAACCGGCGCGAAACTGCTCTTCGCTAAGACTGCATATTGGTACACCTTGAGCGACCATCACCAGGTTAAATACACCATTAATGATTTTATTTTCTTCTTTAATTTTATCAAATACTGCTCTGGTTTCTTCCTCAGACCAATTTTTCAAAGTAATGTATCGGGGACGAGAACCAAATGCACCGATCGCTTCTATTTTTTTGTCTATCCGCTCATCTTGCTTCCGTCTCCCCAGCCATATAACCTCTGCCTGATAAGTTTGTACCAGGTATCGAGTCAGGAGTCCACCTAAATACCCCGCTCCGCCAGCCAGTACATAGACGCCTTTGTGGCGTAGGCGACTTCGTGTCGGGCGAGGTAAATCCAACCGTTCCAGTTTTCTCACGTAAGCATTGCCGTTTCGCTCCACAACCACATTTAAACTTTGGCGATCGCAGTTTTGATTCACCAACAACGACGGTGATATGATATTGTGGCGATCGCGCAGATTAACCTGCCAATGGATGTGTTCCTGGGCTAAAGAAGTCGCCAATCCTACGATTACGGATGCATAGGGGTCGATTTGCTCTTCTTGGTGCAAGGCATAGGCACGATTTGTAAACAACATCCATTGCAAGGGCTTCTGGGCATAACCCAACTGCTCCAATCTTCTCACCAAAGTTAGTAACCCCATCACATACCAAGGTTCACGAACAGTTTTCTGAAAACTATTTTGGGATAGAAAGAATGTTTCATTTGAGGTAGCAAGAAAACAAATACTGCACAGCGGCGACGTAAGTTGCTTTAATTGATTTCCCAGGTAGTTGGATTGATAATTCTCCGTGTGCGGAACACAAATAGAGAGAATCTCATGTTTCCAATCTTGATAGATTTTTAACAGCTTTTCCGCCTCTAATGTGTTTTCTTCATGATACACCAGCAGAGTAGTACCATTGGTGTGCTGTTCTTGAGAAGTTGTATTTTTATAAGCTAAACGTTGCCACACCGGAACATAAAGCAGCTTTTCTAGGTTAACCGTTTTAAAGGTTTTGAGTTTAATCCCACTATAACGAACTGCCACTTGTCCCCACCGATCTAAAATTTGCACATCGAGTTGCTTCTGCACTCCTTGCACGACATAGGCATAAGCCGGTTGCTCTACATCATTCCATCGCTCCACTTTCTGCACGAAAAAGGGAATCCCGACTCCTTGTTGAGAGGAATCAATCCAACGGCAGCCCAGTAAAGCCGCAACAAATGCCCCAGGATGGAAAAGGTATTCAGCACCCTGTTGAACCGGCATATCAATCGCTACTAGTGCTGTTGAACCAGCAGCCCAGACTTCTGTGGCTCCTTGATAAAGGCTTCCCAAAACAACCCGATTTGTTTCAAATGATTGGTATGGTTCTTCCGGAAACGTTTGTTTTGGTAGGCTATTTTTTAAACGGTTGATATCCAGCGTCGGGAGTGGTTCTAGAGACTCCGCCCAATAGCCATTACCACGACAATAAACTGTGTTTTCATCTGCTTCACCACCGATAACCCGGTATTTAAAAGTATTTTGTTCTACTTCCACCACAAGTTGAACGGGGTATTTATCAAGGACATAAAGTGGAGTGAGCCAGAATAAATCTTGTAAAACGGCAGCTTTATCAGGCATGATCTCCTTTAAACTGTCCAACACCATTTCTAGGAAACCCACAGCCGGAAAAACAGGTTTTCCGTCGATAGTATGTTGCGCCAAAAGCGGTTCTGTAGATTTTAATTCTCTTTTAAAAATATAGTCTTTTTGGGGTTGAGAAATCTCCCCGATGGTGGATGAATCAAACCAGTAACGGTCTGGGGAAAAAGGATAGGTAGGTAGGGAAATTCGCCGGGGTTTAAGCGCTGTCGGTAATTGAGTCCAGTCGGGATTCAGACCTGATACCCACGCCTGAGCTAGTTTCTCCAGTTCCCCATTGGTCAGGTCGATGGAAGAAACCGTAGAAGGTTTCACTTCTCCTTCCTTAACCTCACCCAAATAGAAATTTTCATCATTCGTCTTGTCTGCCAGAAAGTCCGACAATTTTTGCTTCAAGGCATCTTTCGCATCCACGATAAAAGCCACCCGTTTTTCCATCGCTTCGCGTCCCACCTGAAGGGTATATGCGATGTCGGAAAGATGATAGGATGGCGCATCCAGGATAAAGCGATAGAGATTTTTGGCAACTTCCTTGAGGCGATCGCTATTTTTTGCCGATAGGAGAATTAAAACTCTTCCTTCTTCCTTTTTTTCGTCTTCTTCTTTATACTCTTCAACTATTATATGTGCATTGGTTCCGCCAAAGCCAAAACTGCTAATAGCGGCTCGCCTCATGTCTCCTTCCTCAACTACCCAATTCCTGAGTTCTCCATTCACATAAAAGGGGCTATTCTCAAAATCGATATGTTCGTTGCTCTTGGCAAAATTCAACGATGGCACTAATTTGCGGTGTTTCAAACATAATAAAACTTTGATAAAACCCACAATCCCTGCTGCCGTAGCAGCATGACCGATATTGCTTTTAACCGATCCTATGGCGCAATAACGTTTTTTATCGGTATAACCTCGAAAGGCTTTGGTAAGAGCATCGATTTCGATGGGGTCGCCCAATTTTGTCCCTGTACCATGTGCTTCAACATAGCCGATGGTTGCTGGATCAAGGTTTGCGTTCTGATATACATTCTGTGCCAATTCACTCTGGGAAGCAACGCTGGGGGCGGTAATACCATAAGTCCGTCCGTCTTGATTGCAACCCGATCCAAGAATCACCCCATAGATATGATCCCCATCTCTGCAAGCCGCTTCCAGGGGTTTTAAGACCACAGCCCCTACTCCTTCCCCAGGAACAAACCCATCCGCTCTGTCATCAAATGTTTTACATTTTCCATCTGGTGCAAGCATCCTTGCATTACTGGCTACAATGTGGAAATGGGGGGTCGTACCAATATAGACACCGCCGGCGATGACCATATCGCTTTCACCCTGACGGATACTCTGACAACCCAGGTGTACCGCCACCAGCGATGACGAACAAGCCGTGTCAACGGTAATACTGGGTCCTTTGAGGTTTAAGAAATAGGAAATGCGTGCAGCGATCAGCGAACCGGCATTACCCCAAAAGGATTGAGGCTCACAGGGTACTCCCGCTTCACGCATATTAATGCGATAATCTCCTGGGTCAGCCCCAACAAAAACACCACATTTAGTGTTGGAGATTGATGCATTTGCGTAACCCGCATCTTCCAGGGCTTTCCATGCTTCTTCTAAAAAGAGTCTCTGTTGTGGATCGGTCAGTTCCGCTTCTCTACCCGACAGTTTAAAAAAGAGCGCGTCAAATTTATCGATATCGGTTAAGAATCCTCCCCATTTGCAGTGGGTTTTATCGAGATGTTGCGGATTCGGGTCGTAGTATGCGTTGATGTCCCATCGCTGGGAAGGGACTTCTGTAATGCTATTTTTCCCGTTAGCTAGGTTATCCCAAAATGCCTCTACGTTAGAAGCTCCCGGAAAACGACCGGATATACCGATTATAGCGATCGCCGAAGTAGACTGCTTGTTTTCACTAGGAGCCGTCACGACTTTTTTCGGGGGAACCGTCACGACAACTTTACCAATGTTTTCCCGTTGTTGTAAACAATAATAGGCATCGCGAATCCGGTCAAATGAGAAACTATGGCTCAACGTTGGCACTATCTTCCCGAACGCAAGTGCTTGAGCCATAAGTGCCAAATGTTGCGTCAGCAGTTTTGGCTGCTTGGTATATAATCTGCTCATATCAATGGACTGGAAAGTCTGATTATCGACCAAGTGCGACAAGTCAAGCTGTCGAGAATTCCTCAGCCCAGTCATGGCAATTTCAATATAACGTCCACCGGGAGCAAGAAGATTTAAACCCTTCTGGATAGCCTCGTCTGACAAAGTATTAAAAACCACGTCAACACCTTGTCCATTGGTCATCTCTAAAATTCTTTGGGCGAAATCCTCTGTGCGATAATTAATCAGGTTATTAACGCCTTTCTTTTTTAAGTATTCCAATTTCCCTGGTGAACCAGCCGTAGCATAAATCTCCGCACCCTTCAACGAGGCTAATTGAACTGCAATCAATCCTGTACCTCCCGCAGCGGTTTGAATGAGAACCTTTTCACCCGGCTTGACGTTGGCTAAGTTGAAAGCGTGGTTCATGGTTAAAAAAGCGACGGGGAAAGAACATGCCTCTTCGTGGGTTAACCCGGAAGGTTTTTTAACTATATTCTCCTCCCTAACTAAAACCAGTCCGGAGTGTCCTCCCATAGATTGTCCCATGACAGCGATCGCTTCATCCCCAGGTTGAAAACGCTGTACCTTCGCCCCAGTACGCAAAACTACACCGGAGACTTCCGATCCCGGCGTAAATGGATAAGGGGGCATATTGGGGTATAATCCACGCATACATAGAAAATCCGCAAAATTGAGAGAGAAAGCCCTGACCTCGATTTCTACTTCTCCCTCACCAGGTGCAGTGGGTTGGATGGCACGAACTTCTAAATCTTCAGGGGAACCCGGTTTCGTCACAAAAACAGCCTGATATAGAGAGGGCGATCGCTCTTCCTCTTGCATTTTCTCTACTTGTGTGTTATTGACTTCCAATGAATTAACCGTCTCCCGATCCTTATGGGAAACCGACGCCGGAGACTCTAAGAAAGAGGAAAATTGTTCCCTTTCTGTAATTTTCTCTGCTTCGGTGAATGAATCAACTGTCTCTCTATCCTCATGGGCAGAAGATGTCAGAGCTTCTGGGGATTCCAGAGGTTCTGGTTCCAACAACGCCTTAATTTGTTCCCCGTATTCATCAAGAATCGCACGGGAAAAACCTTCTATATCTGCGTGATCAAAGAGTGCTGTGGTTCTTAGTTGGAGTTTGAGAGTTTTATTAATTCTGTTGATTAAGTCTACTCCAGTAATTGAATCTACCCCGTAATCGGAGAGTGGTTTTTTGATATTGATATCTTCCGGACTCACTTGTAATGCTTGGACAAGGTTCTGGGCAATGCTCTCTTCAATATAGGTTTTGAGATCGGTTTTTTTGCTGACTCTTTCAGGTTTAGTCTGCGGAATTAATAGCGATCGCAATTTCACCGGGTTAGCGTTGGTCACGGTTGTAATCTCTGCGGACTTGCGATCGCGTCTAATAATACCATTACTCTCGGCAATAATGACATCTTGCCCAAAATCCAAAGGTGCCTGAGAAGATTCGTTGAGGCTTAAAATCGAGCCAAACCCCTCCTCGTGTAAAACATTTCTCCACATGGCTAAACTGAGGGTGGGACCACCCGGTAGCCGTCCTGTTTCGTCATCATAGAGCCACCAGCCCTTCAGTAACCCGAATGTGTAGGTCAAAAAGTCTAGATTCTTCACCCCCTCATTAATGATGAGCCAGCCATTCGTCTTGAGAAGGGCTTTGGTGTAACGAAGGGTATTATTTATTCTGCGGGTGGCATGAAATACATTGGTGGCAATAACTATGTCAAAATCGAATAGTTCGTAACCTTGAGTTTCCACATCCTTTTCGACATCTAGTATTTTGAACTCTACAAAAGGATTGTCCGCCTCAAAAGTCTTCTTGCCATAATTGATCAGACCTGGAGAAATATCGGTATAAATATAAGAGATGTGTTCGCCGTATTCTCCCACAGCATCAAAAATCATGGTACTTGTGGAGCCGGTTCCTGCACCCACTTCAAGAATCTTTATTTTTCCGTTTTTGCCTAACTTTGGCATCCGGTGACGAATGTAAGCCAAGACGTTACGTGCCACAGATTGGTTATAATGGTCTACTTGGGCATTGCCTTTGTAAATACCTTCAACCAGATGCATCGAGGAATTGGGAAACATCACGTCTGTCCCTGCAATTTCCCCACGAAGTACGTCCAAACAGCCATGCATACAAATCCATACCAGGTTTATATGAGTTTTCATTTTCGGGTAAGAGGAAAGCAATTGATTCTTTTCCTCTTCCAGATATTTAATTGCTTCCTGCACCGAAGCACTCTCTACTTCGGTGGTAGACACAATTTGTTGTTCTTGAATCCGAATCCATCCGGCACGAGATAGAATGTTCAATAATTCATCGAATAAACGCGAATAGTCAGGTGTGACGGATAAATTTGTTCTAAGCTGTTGTTTGTCGTATTTCTCATGAGCATTGCGGAATACCCCTGCCTGATGAAAACACAGCAGGGTGAGATGTAACCCCATTCGATCAATTTCAACAAAACACTGCTTGGTTTTTTCCGATTCGTTAAATCCCCCTAATGTGCGGTTTATCAGGGTATTTAGGGTAGGAGGAGTTTCTTCGGGAGAGAACGCTAACTCGTAGCTGAAGTCAACGTTAATCCCTTTGAGAAATTTCTGATTCGCGTTGATGGACATGACCTGATTCAACGGATGCGACAGTAGTCTAGAAACCGATTCCATCCCCTGTTCAGGTTGAATCGAGTAGAGACCGGCAGCAGCCAGCTTTTTATTAAAGTCCTCGGAGGCAACAATTCCTACAGTTCCCCAGTAACCCCAGTTTATCACCTTGACGGGAAAATCTTCTTTCTTCGCGAGGCTGTGAGCATAGGCATCTTTGAATGTACAACCTCCCGCGTAATTCGCCTGACCTACATTGCCTGAAAAGGAGATTGCCGAGGAGAAGAACAACATAAAGTCAAGAGATTCCCCCTGAAAGGCTTTATGTAAGATAACGCTGCCCCGTACTTTTATATCCAAAGCCGTGCGTAAAGCGGACTCATCCATGTTTTCCAGGGTCTTATCCTTTAAGATAATAGCTGAATGAAAAACGCCATGAATCTTTCCGTATCGGGTTCGAGCCTGTGTCACCGCCTTTTTCATACTATCAAAATCGGTGGCATCGGCTTTTAAGTAGAGGATCTCGCCACCTTTGGCTTCTATGGTTCGGATTGTTTCTTTCTTTTGTGCATCTAATTCGCTCCTGCCCACAAGAATGACTTTGGCTTGGACGGTTTCCGTGAGATAACGACAAAGTTCTAAGCCAATACCACCTGCCCCTCCGAGAATGAAATAGACACCCTTTGTGCGAAAAGGTGTTTTGGCAACAGTAGGCAGGTTCATCGGGAGCATTTTGCGTACATAACGTCTTCCTCTACGCAGCGCTACGGCTTCACCTTGAGGATGAGGTGGTTCGGTGAGGATAGGAGCCACCCACGCGTGTCGTTTTTCCTCTGTTGCCTCAGCTGCAAAATCGTCAAGGTCGATGTCTAAGCAACTCACTTCCAGTTGTGGGTATTCTCTGGCAAGGGAAGAGGTAAAACCTTGTAAGCTGGCAGTGCAAGGGTCGATCGCATCTCCCGGTTTTATTTGATACACCCGGTTGGTGAGTACTTTCAACCGAAGACCACCGGTAAAGTTATGCGAAATAATTCCCTTGAAGAGTCGAAAGAGTGATAGAATGCCCTGTTCCTGGCTTTGTTCGAGAATTTCAAGGTTGTCATCACCTTCCCATTTTGTTGGATTCCCACCCAAAAAGTAAATGGTGAGAGGAGACGAGCCGACCTTTTGGGTTAAAGCAAGGATGCAGTTATTCCAGTCTATCGGGTCATCAGCTTTCACTTGCCAAAGGTTTTCCCCTTGTTTTCCGGACTCTAAGCCCAATTGAAACCGAAAACATTCATGACTGTTGTGGGCATCAGCAAGAGCATCTGCCAAAGGCAAACAAGGCAGGGAATACACCAACAAAACAATCTCTGCTGTTGAGGTTGGAATGGGGGTGTGATTGTTTTCTTCTAGCGTCCAACTAGGGGTATAGAAAAATTCAGCTAAGGGATCTTTGAGTTTTCTCAGGACAACATCACTCAGCTTGACACAGACCTGACCCTGTTCATCTGCTAGCACCACGTCGTACCGGAATTTGCCCACGATTTTGACGTGTGCATAACCACGGGTGGGTAAAGGGCGAATCCGCTCCACCTTCTCTACAGCATAAGGCAGCATGGGTTGTCCACTTTTTGTTGGCAGCGGGTCGAAAAGTCCAGCGATCGCCTGGAGGACGCTATCTAATATACTGGGATGGAGTTCATATCGTTTAAAGTCGCTTTCGCAAGAAGTCGGTAACTGAAACAAACCCACCGCTTCTTCATCGTTTCCCCAGATTTGTTCGAGTCCTTGGAAGTGAACTCCATAATCAACACCCTTTTCCCGGCAACTGGTGTAATGAATCGATTTGTCGATCCTGCGGGGGCAACGTGTTTTGATATCTTCTATGGACAATGGTGGTTCCTTCTTGCCCTCTTTTTCGCCAACCAAAATAAACTCACCCTGGGCGTGGACGGTATCTCCAGAAAGAATTTCAAAACCGAACTCTTTGTCCTTTTGAGTAATGACGATATTGATTTTTTTTCCGTCTTCGGTTATTATTATGGGTTGTAACCAGAGAACTCTAGCGATATCGTATTGTTCATTTGGTCGAACTGAAGAAAAGGCTGCGATCGCAATTTCGAGGCTTCCCACACCTGGAAGAACCGGCTGATTTTGCACTCGATGATCACTCACGATCCAATCTGTGTCAGAAAAAGCCTTGTAAAATACGGCTCCAACCCCTGCACTCTCCTGAACATCAAATCCATCCAATAAAGGGTGGGAGTAAATGACCTGAGATTTTGTGTCTTGAGACATGCCCACATCGGGAACCCAATAGCGTTTCTGAGCGAAGGGATAAGTCGGCAGGGAACAACGCTGTGGTTTAGATTCGCTGTACAGTAGCTGCCAATCAATGTTCACACCTTTAGTCCACAGTGCAGCTAATTTACCTAACTCTTGACCACGCAGCAATTGCCGGACAAAAATTTCTCCGATTTCTCCTTGGAGGAGTGTCTCCATCTCTTTCTCTGTGGTTTGCACACTACCTCGGTAACAATGTTCGTTCTCTGAAAGTCCTTGGTGATACTGCAACAATTTTTCACGAAGTTCTTCCAGACTAGATGCAATCAAGGCTAATCGTTCCTCCATAGCCTCACGCCCCACTTGTAAAGTATAGGCAATGCTCTGCATCGACGGATGAACATCGGAAGGAACAGAGATGAACTCGAAAAGCTCAAGAGCGTATTTCTTCAGGCGATTTTCATTCTTCGCAGACAAGAGGAACAATAACGACTGCCCGTCTATCTCTGCGCTTTGCTTTTCGTTATTTCTCCTTTCTACATATTCCTCCAGAATTAGGTGTGCGTTTGCTCCACCCGCTCCAAAGCCACTGATGCCTGCTCTGAGGGGATAAGTCCTTTCAATATCCCCTTCCTTAATAACCGGCTTTTCCCATGTTTCGAGTTTCCGTTGCAGATAAAAGGGAGATTTCTCAAAACTGATATTCGGATTTACGGTTTGCGAGTGGATTGAGGGTGGGAGTTGTTTATGTTTTAGTTGTAGAACGACCTTGGTAACAGCGGCTATACCGGCAGCGGCTTCCAAATGACCGATATTGGACTTTGCAGAACCAATACTGCAAAATTGCGTCTCATTAGTGTCTTGCTGGTAAGCCTGCATTAAACCGGAAATTTCAATCGGATCTCCTAACTCCGTACCAGTACCGTGTGCCTCCAGATAACTGATGGTTCGGGCGTTCACATTCGCTCGTTCCAGAACCTCCTTAATCAGTAAACCTTGGGCGTTGGGATTGGGTACAGTATAGCCGTTGGTTTTTCCTCCGTGATTGAGAGAACTCCCCTTAATAATTGCATAGATATGGTCTTCATCCCTGATTGCCTTATCTAGTGGCTTAAGTAAAATTGCCCCGATGCCTTCCCCCGGCACGTAACCATCACCTCCCTCACCAAAGCTGCGGCAAAGTCCGTCACTGGAAGCAAATCCGTTTTGACCCAATTGCAGATACTTATTCGGATGCAGAGATAGATTAACCCCGCCAGCCAAAGCTAAATCGCAATCACCATGTTTGATTGATTCACATGCTAAATGGATAGCAGTGAGGGAGGAAGAACACATCGTATCTACAGCCAAGCTGGGACCGCTAAAGTTAAAGAAGTAGGATACCCGGTTGGCAATGGAGGAAAGAGAGTATCCGAGGAACATCGGCTTCCCCTTGGCGGTTTCTTCGACTCCAAGCAACTGATATTCCAGGTAAAGCGCTCCGACAAAAACGCCGACTTTTTGTTTATGAAGTTTATCCCTTGTATAGCCGCTATCTTCAATGGTTTCCCAGGCTGTCTGTAGAAACAGGCGTTCCTGTGGGTCCATAATTTGGGCTTCTTTGGGAGCTATGTTAAAAAATAGAGGATCAAACTGATCCACATTATTGATGAAACCTCCCCACTTGCAATAGCTTTTTCCTCTTTTATTTTTCTCTGGGTCGTAATACTGACGGTAATCCCAACGTTCCCTGGGAATCTCGGTAACACAGTTTTTTCCTGTCTTCAGGTTTTCCCAAAAGGTTTCCAGATTATCTGCCTGTGGATAGCGACCACTAATGCCTATAATCGCAATTTCCTGCCATTGTTCGCGAACAGCTTTAACCGCAGATGTTGGCTTCAAATCGACATCAAGCTTTTTTGTGGTAGTATCCGAAGTTTTGACGGCTCTTGATCCGGCATCCGATTTTTCAATCGGCATCTTTTCCCACTTCTTTAGTAATGCGGTTTGATGATGTTCGATAAAATATTGAGCAAGCTCAGACAAGTTTTGTCGTTCAAAGAATAAGGTCTTAGGCAACTCGCCGAAATGGGATTCCAATTCCCGATTCAAGGTGATAATCGCCACCGAGTCAATTCCGTATTTTTCAAAGGGCGCTGCGGCTTGAATTTTGGCGGCAGGGATTTTCAGGGCTGTTGCCAGAATATCTTTCAGATATCTCTCAATTTCTTGACGGGAATCCTCTAAACTTTTTGAAGTAACGCCATCAGAGGGGGGGTTATCTTTTTCCCCGGTGCCTTGGGGTTCTTCCTCCCCAGTAGTTTGCGGTTCTTCCGGAATCCAGTATCGTTCTCTAGCAAAAGGGTAGGTCGGTAAAGACATGATTTTGGGAGTCGAACCTGGATACAGTATCGACCAATCGATTTCTACTCCCTTGATCCAAAGTTTAGCCAATTCGTCAAGGGGAGCGCGAGTCTGTTTTCGGATTTCTTCTCGTGAGAAGGACGAGACGACCGACCCTTTTATGGTTCCATGATAAACATGCGCTGGGTCTTCGCGACCTTTGATATAGCCCCTCAAATTTTCTCTTAATTCTTCACTACTGGATACAATTAAGGATAGGCGTTCTTCCATAGCCAGCCGCCCAACCTGGAGCGTGTAGGCTAAAGGCGATAGGTGTATATTATTAGAATCATCGAGATAACGGCAAAGATTTTCCGCCATTTCTTTGAGCCGCTCTTCGTTCCTGGCGGATAAGACTATGAGTACGGGGTTTCCCTGGTTCGGAGAGGGGAACGAACCGGGAGCCAACTGCTCTTGATATTCTTCGACAACGATATGACAATTTGATCCGCTAAACCCAAACGAATTGATTGCCGCTCTTCTGGGATCAGGGGAATTCGGCTGCCAGTCGCGCAACTTTTTGTTTACATAGAAAGGGCTTTCGGCAAAATCATTATGGGTATTCTCCTTTTCCACATAAAGCGTAGGAGGGATCATTTTGTGACGTAACGCAAGAAGCACTTTAATCAAACTCACCACCCCAGCAGCCGCAGAGGTATGCCCGATATTGCTTTTAACCGAGGCAAGGGCACAGTACTGTTTCTTCGCAGTATAGGCACGGAATGCTTCTGTAAGCGCCTCCACTTCGATGGGATCACCTAATTTAGTCCCCGTTCCGTGTGCTTCCACGTAGGAAATACTTTCGGGGTTAATATCGTATTGCTGATATACCGCTAATTCCAGTTCTGACTGAGACTTACCGCTGGGAGCGGTGATTCCGTTGGTTTTTCCATCCTGATTAGTACCCGATCCCTTAATAACACCGTAGATCATGTCCCCATCCGCTATAGCCCGATCCAAACGTTTCAGGGCTACCACGGCGACAGCCTCGCCAACAACAAGTCCATCAGCACAGTTATCAAAAGCCCTGCACTTACCTGTAGGCGAAACCATCCCTGCCTTACTCATTTCAACATAAAGTTGTTCCGATAGGTAAAGTGTCACGCCACCAGCCAGCATGATATCCGTTTCTCCTTCCCGGAGACTTTTGCAGGCGAGGTGAATCGCCATCAAAGAGGAAGAACATGCGGTGTCTATGGTCATCACCGGTCCTCTCAGGTTTAAAAAGTATGCGACACGAGAGGCGAGAATCGAGTTGGCGTTGCCTAGCATGACTTGCCCGTGATTCTTGATTAGACCATGTTTATATAAAAGCGCTTTATAATCGTTATAAATAACCCCTGCGAATACGCCACATTTGACGCTATCCAGCCGCTGCCCTACATATCCGGCGTCTTCAAGCGTATGCCAACAGCTTTCCAGAAAAAGCCGTTGTTGCGGGTCCATGACTTCCGCTTCCACGGGAGAAAGGTTAAAAAACAGGGGATCGAATTTATCAACATCCCCCAGGAACCCACCCCATTTGCTATAGCTGTGATTTGGTTTCTGGGGATCTGGGTCATAATATTTCTGCACGTCCCAGCGACTTGGCGGAACCTCTGTGATGGAATCTACACCCTGTCGGAGATTCTCCCAAAATTCTGATGGATTATCCGCTCCCGGAAAACGCCCGGACATTCCAATCACGGCAATATCCGTTGTGTTTTTCGCTTGGGGAGCCTTCACCACTGCCTGGGCGGGGATTTTACTTGCTTCCTTTTTGGGCGGATCGCTTTTCGGGGGAGAGCTTGAGAGTGTTTTACCATAGCGAGTAACAAGAAACTGGCTGAGATCCCTAATGCTCGAATAATCATAGATTACTTGGATTTTCAATTTCAGGTCAAACTCACGGTTGATTGCGTCTATTAGTAAGACACCCTGCAAGGAACCCACTCCGTAATCAGCAAATCGCGCTGCGACATTGATTGCATCCGGCTCCATTTCCATCTCTCGGCTGGTGATCTCGACCAGCTTCTTTTCTAAAAATTCGTTATCAACTCCATCGGGCGTTGTTGTAATGGTACTCTCCTGTTGTAAGGGAGCGGACTGGGGGGGAATGGGTTGTTCCGGCGCGGGAGGGAGGTAATGGATCACCTCTTTATAAAACACGGGATAATCGAATTGACGCTGGTTGTTTTCCAGCAACTCCTCCTTGGTTTGACCAGGATCAGCCTTGCCGATGGTTAAGAGGAGATAACGTAAAACTTTTTTCTTTATTCCCTGCCCAAAGCTATACCAGCCACGGTATTCTTGTTCAAATTGTTTAATAATGGGGTTAACGGCACATAAATAAGCAAAATTACTCTCAAATTGAGGATCGTCTAGGAAATTAGAAATTTCAACGCTAATGTCTACGCACTCGAGCAGTTTCAGTCCGACATCGCTGAGGATTTTACTATATTGAGGGGCGGTGCTGGTAAACATCGCTAATTTAGGCATATTAATTTCGGTCACGGTATTGGCGACGCAATCCGCTAAAAGAATACGACCGTCCTGGTTTAGATGTCGATAAATGTTCTCAAAGGTTTTTTGTTTTTGTTCGATATGGGGGAAAACCTCAAAGCCGATAACCAGGTCATAGAGACCCGGAAAGGGGTCTTTGCTGCTGTCTTTACAGAAAATACGCAAGCGATCGCCTAAGCCTTTGTTTAGAACCCGGTTAGCCCCTTCTTGTGCCTGATTAGATGCGATCGTAAAACCGTCGCCGGTTATATGGGGATAGGTCATGGACAGGTCTATTAAATCTGTCGAAAAGCCACACCCAATATCCATTACCTTATATACTTGGGAAAAATCTACTCCCCGATAAAGAATCCGTTTCGCTTCTTTTTGTTTGGAAGCTATAATCGCTGCATATTCGGGATGTTTTTCCGGTTCGTTATAAATCAATAACCAGGAAAACCCTTCTATCTTTTCTGCTAAAGGAGAAAAGATCAAATGAGGATCTTCCGTCCCTAATAGCTCCTTCATGTAAGGAGTCATTTTATTATAGAAATTGGCAACCAATTCTCCTGTTTCCATTGGTTTATCGGGTTCGGAGAAGGTTTCATCCTCCACCCAACAACGCTTTCGTTCAAATGGATAGGTTGGCAGGGAAATGCGCCTCGCATTTGAATGTTTATTCAGTTGTTCCCAATCGACATCAATGTGGTTTGTCCACCAAGCTGCCGCTATCCGCAAATCTTTATTTTCGTATAGCTGTTTTTGTTCGTCGGGTTTCACTTCTAAGCCGTACCGGGATTCTTTCTTTCCTCCTCTAAAAATGGAAGATGACGCCGCTCCTGATTCCAGATAAAGAGTGAGCAGAGTTAAAAGCTCTGATTTGGTTTTTACTATTACCGCAAATCGTTCATCAAAGCTCTCTCTACCTCTCTGCAAGGTGAAAGCGATATCAGCTAAAGAGTCCGGAGTTTGAGAAAACAAATAATCCCTTAAAGTCGTAAGATATACCCTAAGTTGTTCCTCTGTTCTAGCCGAAACTACAATTAGTTCTTCACCCATGGTCTTCCTCCTGTATGCCTGAGTTTCTCTGGAGCGGATCATATTCCTCAACGATAAGGTGCGACAGCATTCCGCCGCCGCCGCCAGAACTGATAGCAGCGCGTCTGGGAAATTCCTGCCACGAGCCATTTTTCTTTACCCGAATTCTCTCCCAAGGTTTCAGTTCCCGTTGGAGATAGAAAGGGGAATGTGACCATTCCATCCCTGGATCAAGTTTTGACGAAAAGCGGGTTGGCAATAATTGCCGATGTTTCATCTGAAGCAGTACTTTGGTTAATTGCGCTATACCGGAAGCGGTTTCCAAATGTCCGATATTCGGTTTCACTGAGCCGTATGCACAGAAGTTCGTTTTATCGGTTAAGGAACGATAAGCCCGACTGATACCCGCCCATTCGGCAGAGTCTACCACGGCAGAACCCATAGCCTGACTTTCAAAGTAACTGATGCTTTCAACACTGAACCCGGCATTTTTGGTCACTTCTTTCACCAATAACTCTTGTGCATGTGGTGAAGGCAGAAGAAAATCATTGCTTCGACCTTTATGAAGCATTGCGGAAGCCTTAATTACACCATAGATATGATCCTTGTCTTGTTCGGCTTGTGGTAACGATTTTAATAAAACTGCCCCGGCTCCTTCTCCAGGAATAAACCCATCTCCATCCTGGGAAAACAAGCTATAAGACGGTTGGGATGATAATAGTCTAAACTTGCTTAATACCAAGTACTTCGATGGATGCAAATATAAATTGATTCCTCCTGCAATTGCTGCGTTGCACTCCCCACGTCTGATACTCTCACAAGCCAGATGTACTGCTGCCAGAGAGGAGGAACAAGACGTATCTATTGCCATGCTGGGACCGGTGAAGTTAAAACAATAGGAAATTCGATTCGGTAAATTGTACGTGGTAAAGTCGATGGCAGTATTAGTATTTCCATTTATTTTTGTTAGCGGATACCCAAAAGCATTTGCTCCTAAATACACGCCAACTCTTTGCTTACTCAATGTCTGCCTTCGGTAGCCGGCGTCTTCCAGTGTCGCCCACACTACTTCAAGCATAATCCGTTCTTCCGGATTCATTGTCTTTGCTTCCAGCGGCGTTATCCCAAAGAAAATGGGATCAAATTTGTCAATATCCGTTAAAAAGCCTCCACGTATGCAGTACATTTTATTTTCACGCCCCTTTTCAGGATCGTAAAAATCCCGATAATTCCAACGCTCCTTCGGTATTTCAGTAATAGAACTGGTATCAGACTTCAAATTCTCCCAGAACTGCTCCAGATTTTTAGCTTGTGGATAACGTCCGTGAAGCCCCACAATGGCAATATCCTCTCCTGTGACTGCATGTTGCTGAGGAATATCCCTATTGTTCTCGATTGTGAGAGTTTTTACTTGGGGTTTTTCTTGTTCCGAGTCTTGATTTGAGCCACCTATTGCTTTTAGGAGTTCCGTCCGGCGATGAGATAACAAATAATCTGCCAAATCCCCTACTGTCTGGTATTCCAAAAGCAGGCTTTTTGACAAAACCCCAATTCGTTTTTCTAAAACGTGGTTAAAACGGTTGAGCAAAATCGAATCCATACCGTAATCCACAAAGGCTGTGTCAGCATCAATTTCATCCGGGGGCATTTTCAGAATTTCGGCGATCATCTTTTGCAAAAATTGCTCTGTTCTTTCGGACAAATCCGCAGAATCATTGTTGTCTTCTCTGGGGAAATCCTTTTGTTCTTGCACCTCTTCTATTTGCTGTTTTCTCGTGGTTAAGGCTTGAGTCATTAATTGATCCGTTTCAGACAAAGGGATTAATTCAACGCTGTTATTCCCTGCCACTTCATGAGAAATCCGTTGTTTCACTAAACCGTTACTTTCGGAAATTATTACATGCTGACGCAGATTAGCAAAATCCTCTTGATCGTTGAGGAAAACACATTTGCCAAAGCCCTCTTTCTCTAAGACATTTTCCCACATGTTCGTGCTGAGTAATGGCGCTCCTGGCAGTCTGAATGTTTCGTCTTCATAAAGCCACCAACCTGATAATAGACCGAAAGTCAGGGTGGCAAAATCCTGGACGGCGGTGGCTTCATTTAGGATGAGCCAACCATTTTTCTTTAGCAGAACCTTAGTATGAGCAAGAGTGCGACGAATATTTTGGGTAGCGTGCAGCACATTAGTCGCCAATACTACATCGAAGTTTCCCTCGTTGAAGCCCTGGGCAGACACTTCCTTTTCAATGTTGAGAACGCGGAACTCTGCAAAAGGATAGTGTGCCTCGAACTGTTCTCTTCCATAGTTGACAAAAGCTAAGGAAATGTCCGTGTAAACGTAGCGAATAAGATTGCTGTAGGGTGCTATCGCTTTTAGTACAGTAGCACTGGTTCCCCCAGTTCCCGCTCCTATTTCTAGGATGGTAATTTTATCATCACCCTTCCTTTGTGCCAGACGTGCCAAAATATAGGAAACTACGCTGTCGGCAACCAATTGATTAAAATGATTTGCGATGGGATGCCCTTTATAAATGCCCTCTACCAAATCCATAGAGGAATGAGGAAACATGACGTCGGTTGCTAAACATCTTCCTGTCAAAATTTCCGGAAATTTACTGAGACATTTTTCCAGTAGGTGTATATGTGCGTTGAGATTGGGATAAGTAGACAACAATTGTTGCTTTTCTTTTTCAAGGTCGTAGAGTTCACGCTGTTGTCCGTTATCTTTTCTTAAAGAAATGTTGCCTTGAGGATCAATTTGTGTAAAGTATGATTTGGTTAGGATATCTACTATACAGTCGTATAAACGAGAATACTGGGGTAGAATCTGAAGGGTTTCTTTCTGAAGTCCTCCCATATCTTGCAAGACTTTGAGTAGAAATCGCGTACCCCACTGCTCCAATTGTGCGATCGCATTGCGGAATCCTAGCACCTCCGACTTGAGTGTGACGGATTGTTTTAGTGTTGTTGCCAGGGTTTCAACTAAAGACAGGGTAGATTTGGATTCAGGCAAGTGCTTTACTTGATATTGGTGATCTACGCCCAGGCTCTTTGAAAATGCACTGTTGGTCTTCATAGCGATCGCTTGATTTGCGATGGAACCAAATATGCGCCGCATAGCTTCCATCCCTTCTTCAGGTTCAATGGAATATATACCTTGTTTAGCTAAACGCTGTTGATAGGATTTTTGGGCTACTATTCCGACGCTTCCCCAATAACCCCAATTAATTATATAGACCGGGCAGGTTTTTGTAAAGTTAAGATGGTGAGCATAGGCGTCCTTAAACGCACAGGCAGCACCATAATTACTCTGTCCTGGGTTGCCCATAAAGGTCTGAATGGAAGAGAAAAACATGATAAAATCCAAATCTTCCTCTGCGACCACACGATGTAAAACGACACTTCCTTTTACCTTAGGCTCCAAGGCAACTCGGAAAGCAGCTTCATCCATCGTAGTCAGGCTTTTATCCTCTAATACCAGAGCTGAGTGGAAAACCCCATGAATCGAGCCGAAATGAGCCTTAGCCTGGGCAATAACCTGTTTCATCCCATAAAGGTCTTGAGCATCGGCTTGTCCGTAAAACACGGTGCCGCCTCTGGATTCAATATCGGCAATCTGGTCTTTTTTCTTGTCATCCAGCTTGCTCCTGCCGATGAGAATCAACCGGGCTTGATAGTTTTCTGCTAAATATCGACTTAAAGTTAATCCGATTCCTCCCATTCCGCCGAGAATGACGTACACACCATTTGTTCGCAGATGGTCTTGGGTCGGGCGAGGAAGCACCAGTGGGTAGATGGCACGTACATATCGTTGTCCGGCTCTCAGCACTATCTCTTGTCCGCGATGGTGAGCGGGTTCATCCAAAATCGATTTGATGAGAAACTCTCTTTGTTTCTGAGGGTAATCTTCGTCCAAGGCATCGGGGTCGATATCAAAACAGCTGACCTTCAGTGACGGATATTCTTTGGCAAGTGTAATACTCATCCCATTCATACTGGCTCCGAAGGGATATGTCTTGGTGTCGGGTAAAATGCAGTGGACACCACAAGTAATCACTTTCAGAGACAGAGCCGCTCCTCCCATTAAACGCCTATGCAATGCCTTAAGCAGTCGGAATAAAGAAAAAACTCCCAACTCTTGGCTTAGATCCAACTGGTCTAGGTCATCATCATCAGGCAAAAAGTGTTGTATACCGCCGAGGAAATAGATAGTATCGAGATCGTCAAGATCACCGAGACTGGTTAACCACGCCTGTGGGCTTTTAATATCCCCTAATTTGATCAACAGAATCTCATCTTTAGTATGGGCTTTGGCTAACATGCTTTCGAGCCAGACGCCTCCGGGCGGAGTTACCACGAGTACTTTTTTTGTTGTCACCTGGGAAGGTCTGGCTTCGACTGGATTTTTTAATTGTTGAATCCCTAAAGATTGTGGCACCCATTCCGGTCGATACAGCTTCAAAAAGTGCGTCTCGGCATCCAAAGTCTTGTTCTCGACTTCCTCATTGGGTATTGTGGCAGCCGGGGATTTATTTTCTTCTTGATCAGCGGTGGGGAGCCAATAAGGTGTTTTGGCAAAGGGATAGGTCGGCAGTTCAATCTTCTTCGGAGGCTGCGGATACAATAAATTCCAATCAATCCAACCACCCGAAATCCAGAGTTGCGCCACCTTTTCCAGTGCCTGTTGACTGTTGTTGGTTGATTTCGTCTCCAGTCTTGTTTGTGAGGGCTTTGCACTGCCGTAGAATACTCCTGCGACTGGTGAAACTCCCCTCTTGCAGGCATCTAATTTTGTGATCAAATCCTCCAAGCCCGACACGACCAAAGCCAATCGTTCCTGCATCGCTTCCCTACCAACCTGGAGTGTATAAGCGACATCTTGTATGGCAACCCTTTGGTGAGTTTGAAGTTTGCCTGACCTTAGATAATTAAAGAGATTTTCGACCAGTTCTCCTAAGCGCTCTTTGCTTTTTGCCGAAAGCACGATCAAATAATCTTGATTTTGGTGCGGATGCGTTAGAGAACTAGAGGGCTTTTTCTCCTCATATTCTTCCAAAACGACATGTGCATTGACGCCTCCAAAGCCAAAAGAACTTACCCCTGCCCGCCGGAGTAGTGGCTGTCCGTCAGCATTGCGTAGACGATCCCAGGTTTTTGTTTGGTCAACAATATAAAACGGACTGTTTTCGAGGCGAATGTAAGGATTTAGTTCTTTGAAATGAAGAATACCAGGTAATTTTCCATGTTTCATGGAAAGAACGACTTTTAAGATCCCGGCGATGCCTGCGGCTGCTTCTAAATGTCCGGTGTTGGTCTTCACGGTACCAAGTCCGCAATAGGCTTCCTTTGGCGTTGGTGTTCCCCACCGCTGTTGCAATTGGGTGAATGACTTTTTCAACCCATTACTCTCAATGGGATCTCCTAAACTGGTACCGGTGCCGTGTGCCTCGATATAAGTAACGGTTGAAGGATTAATACCCGCATTCTCATAGGCATCAATTAGTACCTGAGCCTGGGAGTTGGGGTCAGGCGCGGTCAGTGAATTGGCACGACCCCCATGATTCACGGCTGTGCCACGAATTACGGCATGGATGACATCGCCATCTGCCTGTGCCTGATTTAGCGGTTTTAACAAAATCGCCCCCACACCTTCTCCACGAGCATAGCCGTCCGCGCTGCTGTCGAAGGTTTTGCAGCGACCATCTTCACTAAGCATTCCGGACTTACTGAAGGAGAGGGTGAAGTGCGGTGTGAGTATAATATTTACCCCTCCAGCGATCGCCATATCGCAATTACCGCTACGGATGGATTCGACGGCGTAATTAACTGCTACCAGTGAACTGGAACAGGCTGTGTCTACGGGTAAACTGGGTCCGCGTAAGTTGAACAAATAGGAAATCCGGTTGGCTAGAACCGAGGGACAAGTCCCCGTTGATGTATGGGCTTCAACCGAAGGAGCATGAGCTTTGAGCAAATCGCCGTAATCAGTATTGGCTACCCCCACAAAAACCCCGGTTTTTGTACCCGATAACGCAGACATCTGCAACCCGGCATTCTCAACCGCTTTCCATACAGCCTGTAAGAAAAACCTCTGTTGTGGGTCCATCAATCTCGCTTCGTGTGGTGATATCCCGAAAAAAGCAGCATCAAAAGCATCTACCGCCGTCATGAATCCGCCCCATTTGGACTTTGTTTTATTGTCCTCTGTCATGGGATCACCATAATAGGTCTTCCAATCCCAGCGACTTGGAGGCACTTCAACAATCCAATCTTTACCCTCTATGAGACCCTGCCAAAAAGACTCTAAATCCTGGGCACCAGCAAGTATACCACTGATTCCAATGATAGCGATCGCTTCATTCGGGTTATTCAATTTAGTGCTTTTAGGGTAAATTCGCTCTTTATTTACATTAACAGGTCGTAACAATTCCGGTTTCGAGACAAGCTCATAATGTTGAATTAATTGATTGCGGAATTCCTGGCACAGATGATTTGCAAGTTTTTCTAATGAAGAATGCTCGAAAAAAATATCAGGGGTAATCTCAAGTCCGAATGTTTCGTTAATCGGATTTACTAATTCCATAAAACTGATGGAATCAAATCCGTAATCGCTCATATTCTTTGTAATTACAACCGCCTCATTCGACATCTTCAATATGGAAGCAGCCATGCTAACCAAATCCTTGAGCGTCGAATCTAATAAAGCCTCGTCATCTAAAACATACGACGCTTCCGTCGTCGGCTGATTTTCATGATTAACAGGTCGTAACAATTCCGGTTTTGAGACAAGCTCATAATGTTGAATTAATTGATTGCGGAATTCCTGGCACAGATGATTTGCAAGTTTTTCTAATGAAGAATGCTCGAAAAAAATATCAGGGGTAATCTCAAGTCCGAATGTTTCGTTAATCGGATTTACTAATTCCATAAAACTGATGGAATCAAATCCGTAATCGCTCATATTCTTTGTAATTACAACCGCCTCATTCGACATCTTCAATATGGAAGCAGCCATGCTAACCAAATCCTTGAGCGTCGAATCTAATAAAGCTTCGTCATCTAAAACATACGACGCTTCCGTCGTCGGCTGATTTTCATGATTAACAGGTCGTAACAGGAAATTTTTTATTCTGACGAGTTCCTTTCCCATCTTATCCAGAATATAGGCATCATAGCGATCGCCAAGTCCCCGGTTATTCGTACCCGTCCCTTTTTCGGCAGAAACCGCATATGCATAACAGGATTGGGCTACCGAACCGAAAATTTCGACCTCGCCAATCGTATAGGGAATATGTAATGAAGAGGAAGTCAAACCCCACGGTCCACCAAGCACTGTCTGCAAAGCGCCATCCATTAAAGAAGGATGGAGCATGAACCTGTTTGCCTCGTCTTCTAAGGCATGGGATAATTCGAGAGTAGACAGAGCGGAACTGTCGCTACTAAATAGCTCTTTGAGAGGTTGAAATCCGCTCCCTAAATGGAGTCCGAACACACGTAGTCGAGCGTATATTTCCTCGCCTGTTATATGTTTTAAACAGTTTTGTTTAATCGAATCGATATCTATTATTTGGGCTACATGGTTTGCGTCTGCAACTTCTTCCTCGTAAACCACTTTTCCCTGGGTATAAATCGAACTTCTGTCCGCTCCTTTTTCATCACGAATCTCAAAGATGACGCCCTTATCAGTCCGTCGCAAATGTAATTCAACGTTCAAAGTGGAATCTTTCACCCGAATCGGGCGCGCCCAAATAATTTGTCGAATTTTCCCCACTTTTTTGCCTTCCGCCATCTCTGCGGCGACGCGTGCCATTTCTATGGTGGCAACCCCAGGCAACACTTTTTCTCCGTCAACAATATGGTCGCTTAAATAAAAGGCATCGGCTCTCAATATACTGGTAAAAATGTGTTCCCCGTCGGCTGAAACCTGGCGTTGAATTAAGGGATGGGGGTCAGAATTCTTCTGTATCGGTTTTATATTTTCTGGTTTTATATTTGGCAACCAGTAGCTCTCTTCTGCGAAGGGATAAGTGGGTAAATGTAAACGTTGCGGATAACTTTCCGGGGGATATAAAGTTTTCCAGTTTATTTTGCATCCCAGCACCCATAGGCAGGCTAGATCCTGCCAACACTCACCTTTAGCCAAACTTTGAATAAACGCGACCCCTTCTTTTCCCTCCAATCCTGGGACTGGTTGACCGGGCTGCGTTCTTGAGCGAATACAAAGGTCTTCCTGTTGCCCTTGAACATAAGCGGAAAGTCGATCAATTAACTCTTCTATTCCCGATACAACCCAGGCGGCTTTTTCTTCCATCGACTCGCGCCCTATTTGCAACGTGTATGTTATATCTCTAAGAGCGATCGCTTTTAAGTGATGATTCTCGGTCTGATTCTTGAGAAAGTCGCGCAATTTTTTGGCATACACTTTTAGTTGCTTCTCATTTTTTGCTGACAACACCGCCAAATAGGATTGTGAATTATTGCTGACGGGTTTCGAGTTTCGATCTGCGGATTGTTCGGATAAATATTCCTCAAGCACAAGATGCACGTTGGCTCCTCCGAACCCAAAAGAACTTACCCCTGCTCGCCTGGGTAATTCTCGACCTGCATCATCTTGTAGGCGTTGCCAATTTTCATGATCTTTAATGATCCGAAACGGACTTTGTTGTAAATCTACATAGGGATTTTGTTCTTTAAAATGCAGTGATTTAGGAAGGCGACCATATTTCATCGCCAACACAACCTTAAGCAAGCCGGAAATTCCGGCGGCACTCTCCAGGTGCCCAATATTTGTTTTTAACGCTCCCAGTCCACAGTGATGATTCTTCCCTTCTCCCTCCTTCCCCCATTTTTTATAAATGCTTTGAAACGCTTCCTTCAGTGCATTGATCTCTATGGGGTCGCCTAAACTAGTTCCTGTGCCGTGAACCTCGATATAACCCAAGGAATCGGGATCGATTTTGGCTTCATCATAAGCCGCTACCAACAATTCCTTTTGGGAGTCTACACTTGGCGCGGTTAAAGAATTAGTCCGACCACTGTGATTCTCTGCCGAGCCGCGAATCACAGCATACACGGGATCTCCGTCTGCCAGCGCTTGACTCAGGGGGCGAAGCAACACAATTCCAACCCCTTCTCCGCGAACGTATCCGTTGGCTGATCGGTCAAAAGTTTTGCATCGGCTATCCTCACTCAAGTAGCCTCCCTTGGACAATGCCATGTGAAACAGGGGACTCAGCATTAGATTTATCCCTCCTGCGATCGCCCATTCACAAGACTTCGTTTTGAGTGCCTGTATGGCTTGACGAACTGCCATCAGGGAGCTTGAACACGCGGTGTCCACCACGAAGCTCGGTCCTTTAAAGTTCAACAAATAGGAAATCCGGTTGGCAATCACCGAAGTCGAATAGCCAGACAGGGTGTAGCCATCCATCTGTTGATTCCGTTGTTGCTGCAATTCCCAATAATCTGAGCCGGTGGCGCCAATAAACACTCCCATCTCTTTACCGGAAAAATCCGAAGGTTTATGTCCTGAGTCCTCAATGGCTTCCCATACTGTTTGTAGCAGTAGCCGCTGACGCGGGTCCATCAACTCGGCTTCCCTTGGTGACAATCCAAAGAAAGAAGCGTCAAATTGATCGACATTCTCAATAAAGCCTCCCAAAACCTGTTTTACCCCGATTTCTCGCATTTTCTGCCGATAATAATCACCATCGGATCTGTCTTGCGGCAATTCTCGGACTGCATCTTTTCCCTGGAGTAAGGATTCCCAGAATGCTGTCAATGTATTTCCCCCAGGCAGAATTCCGCTGATCCCGACAATTGCGATCGCATCATCCACTTGATTTGGAGCCGGCTTTTGCTCCTTGTCAGACAAAGGTAAAACCTGCTTTTCTTTTCGCGATTGTTCTGATTCAGAAGACAATGTTTTCAGATGTTGGTGATAATATTCCGTTAGGGTTTCTCGAAAATTATCCTCCAAATATTTGGCAATTTTTTTGATGGATGAATGCTGATAAAAAATCGTCGGAATTGTCTTAATTTCATATGTTTTATTCAGTTCCACACTCAAACTGGTAAAACGTAATGAATTATATCCATACTCTCCGATATTTAAATTTACGTCTAAGGATGTATTTTCTAGCTTTAAAACCCTGGCAACGATTTGGCGTAGATCTTGTTCCAATACATGAGTAAAAGACCTTTTTGAAGAACCATAATCTTCTTTCAGCTTATTCAGAGGAACTGTGGACAAGCATTTGCGATCTATCTTTCGATTCAGCGTTTGTGGATAGGCTTGCAAACGGATGAAGGTTGAGGGGATCATATACTCGGGCAAGCAGTCTCTTAGTTCTTCTGCCCATTCCCTTGAGCCAGTCAAGAGGTGTCCCTGTTTGTCTAAGACGAATGCCACCAATCGCTTATCGAGTCCATCTTCTCTCAACACCACCACCGCGTCGTCTACATTTTCCAAATTTCTGAGGGCGCTTTCGATCTCCCCTAATTCAATCCGGAACCCTCTCAACTTGACTTGAAAATCCATGCGTCCGGCATAGATCATCCGTCCATCGGGCAAACGTTTTACTAGGTCGCCTGTGCGATACAAGGGTGGCAAACCTTCGGTCGTAAAGGGATTGCTCACAAATTTATTCTTGGTTTCTTCCGGTCGTCCCAGGTATCCTCTAGCCACCCCTTCGCCGCCAATATACAATTCCCCCAATTCCCCCTCAGCAACAGGGTTCTGTTCCTCATCAAGGATATAACATTGCGTATTTGCTATGGGGCGACCAATTGTTACTTGATCTGAGGAATTTATCCTGGTTAAGGTTGACCAAATCGTTGTTTCCGTAGGACCATATAGGTTCCACAATTGTATTTCTTCCTTCAATAACTGCCGTGCTAATTCTTCGCTCAGAGCTTCCCCACCACACAAAAGTTTTAGCGGTTTTTTTGGTTCCCATCCCGCCGCCAGCAACATTTGCCAGGTAGCCGGTGTCGCCTGCATGATGGTAATGGAGTCATTGCGCTCTATTTTTTCTCGTAAGCGCAGACCATCCCGCGTGACTTCGCCAGGGAGTACTTCCACACAACCTCCGGTAATGAGGGGCAAATATAGCTCCAGTGCGGAGATATCAAAACAAAAGGTAGTCAGCGCCAACAAATAATCGTCCTGCCCGCAATTGAATTCAGCCGCCATTGAACATAAAAAATTGGTCAAACTATGGTGTTCAATGGCGACCCCTTTGGGTTTGCCGGTAGAGCCGGACGTATAAATAACATAAGCTAGGGAATCTCCTTTATCACAGGGCGGATTCTCTTCTTGTTCAAGCTGCCGCTCGGTTTGCTCCGTTCTGTCTCTATCTTCTATATATAAGATTTTGCTGTTGAGGGAGGGTAGGTTTTCCGCAATTTCTTTTTGAGTAATTATACTGGGCGATCGCGCGTCCTCAAGTATATAAGCGATCCGTTCCTGGGGATAAGAGGGGTCCAATGGCAAGTATGCGGCTCCGGCTTTCATAACACCAAGCAACGCTATCAGCATTTCCGGCGAAGGTTGAACAAAAAGACCGACCAGATCCCCTTCTTTTACTCCCTGGCTACGTATATAAATCGCCAACTGCTCGGACTGTTCAGACAACTCTCGATAAGTCAACCTCTGGCTCTTGTAAACCAGTGCCGTAGCGTTTGGGGTTTTTCGGACTTGTTCTTCAAACAAATCCACCATCCTTTTTTCACGGGGATAGCCTACAGTAATATTATATTTTTCTACAGAATACATCGTTTTTTCCTCTGAAGTAGGTAAGTGCTGAGATTCTGTTCTAAAATTATCGAGAGTGCATTTTTTTACCGAAGGTAATCTAAAAAGTACGTCAAAGTCGCCCGTAGCATTGCTTCCCAACCAACTCATAGCCAGAGCATAACCTTCTTTTTTAGCAAGTATCTGCCAGTCCTGGGGGGATTCTCCGGTGGTCTCCCATTCCTTTAGCCGGCGACGCAGATATTCAACGGTTTCATCACTTCCCGCCGATTTTATATAATTTAACGCCATTACATCCTGTGAAAGGCGAGAATTGGGAACACCGCCAATCCCCAAGCACTGTGGTTGATCCTGACGCAGGATTTCCTGAACTCTTTCCCGATTTAGGTTTTCTTTTTGCCAATGGAGCCAGGGAATCTCAACCAATTTTGTCTTTTCCTCACCCAGGTGGATAATAACATCATACCGGAACTTGGTTAACTCATTGGAACTGTTTCCTTCCTTTAACAAAACTTCGACGTTATTAACTTCGGGGAACTCCTCAGCGATTTTCAAAAAAAATTCTGGAGCGACGCAGAGTTCCTCTTCCTGAGTTTCGCCCATCCGCACTTGTTTCCACAATTGATCCAAAGGAGTTTCCTTTGATGCCTTAAATAAAGCGACAGAAGAATGATAGGCTGGTAATAAAAGGGCGTTGCGGACATCGCCAATAAAACATTTTCCCCCTGGGTCTAGTTTTTCCACCACCCCTTTTATTACTTTCTTTAAATAAGCAAGACTAGGGAAATATTGAATAACAGAATTTAAAATTGCGGTGTCAAAGCTTTGTTCTGACCATGAAGAAAAATCGTCAGCTGATCTATGCGAGAGTTCTAAATGCTTGATATTCTCCCCGCATCGATTGTAGGATTCTTTAATATAGGCGATCGCATTTTCGGAAAAATCCGTTCCGTAGTAATAGAGAGCGTCAGGAAGGAGACGAGACAAAAGAAGACCTGTGCCACAACCAATCTCCAGTATCCGCGAGGGATTGCATTCTTCTTTGATTCTTTGAACGGTACAATCAACCCATTCTCTCATCTCGTCATCGGACATCCTATTTCCGGTATAACTATTTCTCCAACACTTGATGTTAAAGAATGGGTCTTGTCCTGGGTCTTTTCTGTCTTCGTCATATACCTGATTATAAACAAGTCTCCATTTATCGACTTGATCCTTATCTGAGTCCTTTATTTCTTCGGATGTCTTGTTGAGGAGCGAAACATCATTGTTTACGGCATCGGTGGTTATTGTCTGCGTCGTGAGAAACGATTCAAAATTACGAACAAATTTTTCGGCTTGCGATCGCTCCAATACTTTGGTATTAAACTTCAGATAACAAGAGAGTTTTTTATTTGAGATGAGAAAAATGGCATCTCCTCCCTCCGGTTTATAATCTTCCGGGTCGTCTATTTGTAGCGCAACAACAGGGAAAGCCAATGATTTTCGGGCTGTTTGAGACCCAAGTGAGGGATATCGGCTGGGAATATCTCGCGCGTGGGTATGCTTTTGCCTCGTCGAATTGAGGTTTTTCTGACAATTGGGGAGGAATTCTGCAAAGGTTTTGTCAAACTTGATGTCTACCCGGAGGGGTACATAGGGGGCGAAGAAACCCATCGATTCATCAAAGGTTTGAATCAGCCCTTGATCCCCATAGCCGATATCAAAACATGACTGTTGGCTAATGTCAGCAAGGTAGTAAAAGAAGGCAGCTGCCAAAAAATCACGATAATTTTCCGATTTATGATTATCGAAAAAAGCCGACAATTTGGGGGGGATTTTTAGGGGTAAAGTTTCATAATAGATGGTGCGATCGCTAAGATTAATGGGTGTATTTTCAGAAGAACGCCAATTTAGCTTCAGAGGCTGATAATTCTCCCATTGTTTTTGCCAAGCGGTTTCATGGGGCGTGATCTTCTTCAGAAAAACATCTATATTCTGAGCAATCCCGGCGTCTAATTCCGTAAGGATCATCCCCTTACGCAGTCCAACACGTTCAACGAAATCTCCTATTGATAATATTTCTCCCTCAATTGTCAAAATTTTTTCCAGCAAAATGTCTCCATTCCCGGCAGCGATTTGAATCGCATCATCGCTTATGTTGACAACCTCTCCGGGCTGTGCATTCTTCCCCGGCGGAAGGAGCGAACAGGCTTTTATAATAAAAAATTCTTCCTTTACAAGGAACTTGGCGACGCCGAGGGGGTTGGGGTAAGGTCCCAAGTCCAAAGCCCGGATTAAATTATGAATTTCCTCTGCGTTTGTGTTCCATGAAACAACACCCCCGTGTGGCAGACGTTTATCGCGGGGAAAATAGCTTCTCTGATCTAGATTTTGCTCCTTAATATCTGCGGTTCCACGAACAAAATCATCGATTAGTTCCGCGAAAGATTGGATACCAGCCTGATAGCACTTCATATTAACTTCAAGCGCCGTTTCATTTTGGTCGATATCAACGACATGTTGTTTGAGAATTCCTCCGGCATCCGCCTTTGGTGTCATCACATGCCAACTTACTCCATGCTGCTTTTCCCCTTTCATAATCGCCCAAGAGGTCGCATGAAAACCAGCATATTTAGGTAGTAAAGAGTCGTGAAAATTAACGGATTGTCGAATTGGCAACGACAAAACCTCATCGGGAATTAAGGAAAAGCTGTAGATGCTAAATAAATAATCGAAAGGAGCCTTTTTAAGCGTCTCTATCCAATTCTCGCTTGGATCACTCAGAGGTATTTTTTGCTCCCTCGTCCACTTAGCAATTAACGGATTTGCGGATATTACACCACAAATTTCGTGTCCTTGTTCAATAAGATATTCACTACATGAAAGTAATAATGTTCCCTCTCCGATCATATAACATCGGAGCTTTTGAGTATTGTTTTCAGATCCTAGTATTGACGGCATCTCTGCACGGACAAAAGTTCCATCTGGTGGTGATATGAGTGCTGAACGTAATGTCTTTTTATCTTTCACTGGCATCGCGCAGCGAAACGGAAACTCTTGCCGTCTCGTCACCAGCATTGCACAATCGATACAGAAGAGAGCCAGCAAGGGGTATTCCTGAACGATGAAGCAAAAAAAAACCTGTAAACCGGCACTAAATGGATGTATGGTGTCCCTTGGCAAAATTCGAGAATTTCCCGTCGTTAGGACTTTCAACGACAGCTGCGACAGTTTCCATCGCTTCCAAATTTTGATCCAGTAGAGCATTTGTAGCACTTCTTTGCCTGTCGGTGTTACCGCTAGGCGCAGTCGGTGTTGTAGTTGTTCTCGGCTCTCGGATACTTCGACTTGAAAGCTATTTCCCATAACTTTGCACCCTCTTTCTGCTTTTACTAATTTAGTACATCTTCATACAGAATTGATATTAGTTTGAAAAGATTCACTGTTTCAGTACCGCGAACGGGATTCGTTAGGTTTCAAGCTATGAGCAATGTTTGTTTTATAGCTATGGGTCAAACGTTTCAGTCCCGCGAACGGGATTCGTTAGGTTTCAAGTCTGCTCTCTGAAACCCTTACAGAGCAAGGATTCCACAAGCGGTTTTGGCAGACCTCAAAAACAGGTTCATTTCAGCCTTGCTTATTAAGATAAATTATCATCTATTTCCAAATCGGAAACGCTGTAACTATTAACTTGTCTAGGTTCTGGCGATTTTGGCAGAACCCCCCAGGTTTCAGTCCCCGCTTCGGTTTGCCAAACATCAATTTAGTAACATCGTAGAATGTGCGATCGCATTATGTCTAGAGTGCGATCGCACATCTTTATATTTAGGCGAAATCTACATTAATTGTACCGAACGTTGGTCAAATAGCCGCAAAGCTCGAACCACCAAGGAATAAAGCTGCAAAAACTCCACCTCATCCCTACTAAAAAAATCATCCAAATCCAAATTGCTAAGTTTATAGATATTGCGGCTCAAATCCAGCTCCGACAGAGGCAAAACATCAGGTAAAAAACGTATTATACATCGCCAACTATCTGCGATCGCTTTTTCATATTCCTCAGACAACTCAATTTGCTGTAACCCAGCCAAATCATAACTTTTAAACCCATCAGCCCAAGCTGAATTGTGACGACATGCTGCCATAATTACTGCATAGCAAAAGTATTTTATTTGCTCAGTGCCAGAACTATAAGTCCTAAGATAGAGGCTGATTATCTTTTTTTATTAAATCGCAATAAAAAAAGTGTGTTGACTGCTACAATACTTTGGAGAAAGATTGCTCGTTAAGTTTTGGGAACGCGCAATTGGGATTAACTCTATTGAGAAGACAACGTTAAGACATTTTAAAGACCGGCTGTGGGAGGCTGGTCTTTTTTGTATTACAATGCCTTTATACGGTTATATAAACCGTTCTATAACCAACTTTGAGCATTGTTTGAGCATTATGGCAAACAGCGATAAAGTACCCAACAGTAGAGCATCCAAAGGTACTGTGAGCATCAGGTTAGACAGTGGGAGTGTGAAAGCTTGCTTCCCTAGAACGCACTTTGCAGATGAAAAGCAACTCAAGCTAGCGACAGGCATCCCTAACGATGCTAACTGGGAAGCAACAGCTAACAATATTCTTTTCTTTATCTACTTACATTAAAAATCCCTTTAATTTTACTTCTAGAGCAAATTAAAAATTTAGTTTATTTGTGCGATTTAAAGTGTAATAAATGTAATTATATACTACACTTACGAAACCATCATTATACTTGCATATTCACAGTTGGTCTAGCAATTGTCGATGCAGGTCAAGCAATGGCAGCGTCGCTCAACGCAACCGCAACTCTTCTATGAAGATTTTTCAGTTTAGAAGCTGAAGGTAGTTCTCAAAGCTCCAATGACAACACTATCGTTGTTATTGTTATGATCTGGTGCTGTTAACCAAATTACTCCTGGGGTGATAGAGATATTGTCGCTCACTTGATACTGGTAAAAGGCTTCAATGTGATATGAAGTATCTCTGTCTCTGGAGATTTCATTGATGCTGGAACCTGTTACTTTTGGCTCCATCCCAAAGATGATACCAGCTAAGTTGCCTTTTTTACCGAGGTCTGGGAATCCCAAAGTTACTGCCCAATTCCAAATATCAAGTTCTCCCCGTTCAACTGATCCTCCCTGTGTGGATAAGTTACGTGCGTTAGTGTAGCCTACCCAACCACCCAAAACAAATTTATCGCTCAAACCTAAGGATGCTTCTATACCGTAGGAGTTGCTAGAAAAGGGTACACTCACTGGATTCGGTGCTATTGTATCATCAGGAGGAGCTGCAAGTTGAGATTCAAGGAAGGATATTGGATTTGCTCGATTGCTACCAGTTCCCAATTCCTGATTGTAAGCGTTGATGTAAGTAAAGCCAATGGTAAAGCGATCGCTTGGTTTAAATGTTACCTGTGCCAACGCTCCATAAGGTCCATTAAACAAGCCATTACCCGAAGTCGGGTCATTAGCTGTACTTCCTAAATACCCTAACGAGAGTGATAATTTATCACCGAACTCTTGATTTATTCCCAACCCTGCACCATCCAGATGGTAATAAATTGAGTTACGCACACCAAAGCTGGATAAAGCACCAGAGCCACCATCTCCATCAAAGATGTTAACCGTATTAGTAATATCGTCTGCGGCACCCGCATTGGCAAGAACGATCACCTGTGTCTTTTCGCCAAGGGGAAATTTGTAATACAATGCATCAATGAAAGCATCATTGCTAGCATCTTCACTAGTCTCACCAAAGGATAGACTCCCCTCTGGTGTGAAAAGGTTAGGGGTGACAATATTATTAGTCTGGATTCTGGTGAAAAGTTCATCTTTCCCTGTGAAGCTAGTATTAAATTCTACACGCACCCGCGCTCCCAGTGTTGTATTTTGCTCTTCAATTCTCTCATCATTAACTCTTCTTCCCCCCAAAACATCGCTGACAACGGTGACAACTTCACCACTCAGTTTAGTTGTGGTTGAAAATTGATTGGCTTCTAATTCGGCAGTTTTTGCTTCCACTGCATCCACACGACCACGCAGAGTAGCCAATTCCGTAGCAAATTGCTCTTGCAGTCTTTGTAATGTGGCTAAATCTTCTTTTGTGACCAAATCAGTAGTAGCTGTAGCGATTAGTTCGTTAACTCGATCTAAACAAGCATTCAAACCAGCCGCAAACTCATACCTTGTCATCGCTCGATTCCCGCGATACGTGCCATTCGGGTATCCCGCAATACAGCCGTAGCGTTCTACCAACGATTGCAATGCTTGGAATGCCCAGTCTGTGGGTTTGACGTCCGATAGCTGAGAAACTGAGTTCACCTGTGACATCTTTTGGTCTTCGGTGCTAGTTTCAGCTACTAGGGGGTCAATTATTTCCGAAGTCGCTGAAGTTTCTCCTCCCATAGCCCCAGAACCAACAAATAGCATCGCACTAAACACTGCTGGACTAGCCAACAAAGCCTTCCATACTGTTTTCATTTTTTTGCTCACACCGTACTACTGTCTTTCTATGACAGCTTGTCTTATTAACAAGTCTTATCAATTAATTTATTAGATTAGCAGATTTTTAAGAGGAAAAATCTATAAATTATCATTAGACGTCTCCATAAATTAATTATCCGTTGCCCGAAACCCTTGTAAAGACGTTCCGGCGGAACGTCTCTACGTATGAATCTGGAGATGTCTTGAAGTCAAGCGAGAGGAAAATCAACATTATACTATTGCAAAAATATAGCATACTCTGGCGCGATATTGCAAACATACCGAGAATGAGAATTATTATTGCCATTCTGAGATAGAATTAAGTCTCATTGTCAATACGCAAGCATCTTTCAAAAGGGGAGAAAACAGTGTTCCCGAATCGTGTATTAAATAAAACAGGTAGCAGCATTTTGTCTTTTGTTGCTTTATTAGTGCTGACCGTTGCTGGATGTAGCGAGACGAATACAAATGAGGCAAAAAATTCAGTTAAATCACTGAAAGTACAAGAGACTACATCTTCACAAACGGGCAAAACAAAGATAGTGACAACCTTTTTACCGATGTATATATTTACCAAAGCGGTGACTGGAGATGCAGCAGATGTAGAAATATTAGTACCACCGGGTACGGAGGTGCATGAATACCAGGCTACACCAAATAACGTGAAAGCGATCGCAACTGCAAATGTATTGGTAAAAAATGGCTTGGGTTTAGAAGAATTTCTGGAAAATACAGTAAAAAATGCCCAAAATCCTAAGTTAGCTCAAATTGATGCCAGCAAAAATATTAAACCTTTAAATCAAATTTCTCCCGTAGAAAAAACCGCGAAAGAAGAACACAAACACGCTGAGGGGAACCCCCACGTCTGGTTAGATCCAGTTTTAGCTAAACAGCAAGTTATCAATATTCGCGATGGTTTAATAGTTGCTGACCCAGCAAATAAAGCTACTTATGAAGCGAATGCAGCAAATTATATCAAACAATTAGAAAGTTTAAATAACGAATTTGAACAGACTTTAAAAAAAACACCTAACTGTACCTTTGTTACTTTCCATGATGCATATCCCTACCTAGCACAACGCTATAAACTCAAGCAGCTTGCTGTAGTAGAAATTCCTGAAGATCAACTTACACCAGTAGATGTGAAAAACGCAGTTAATGCAGTCAAAAAGTACAAAATTAAAGCTTTATTTAGTGAACCAGGAGTAGATAATAAATTACTAACTAGCCTGTCTAAAGATTTGAATTTGACTTTACGTCCCCTCGATTCTTTGGAAACTGGTAAAACAGATCCGCAGTATTATTTTGAAGCGATGAAAGCTAATTTGCAAACTTTAGAAACTGCTTGCAAGTAGAGATGCGAAATTTCGGAGAGACGCAAAATTTCGGAGAGACGCGAAATTTCGGAGAGACGCGAAATTTCGGAGAGACGCGAAATTTCGCGTCTCTACAACTCATAATTGAGCCTGTTAAGAACATTTAAACAATGGACTAATAAGTAATGACTAATGATATTCCTGTTTTAAAAGTAGAGGGATTAACTGTATATCAAGGCAAAACAACTGCCGTGAGAGATGTTTCTTTTGAATTATTGCCAAGAACAAATACAGCCATAGTTGGTCCCAATGGTGCGGGTAAAAGTACTTTAGTACAAGCGATTTTAGATTTGATTCCGCGCAGTAGTGGCACAATTGAAATATTTGGTCGTCCGATTACAAAATTAGGGCATTTACGTCACCAGTTGGGTTATATGCCGCAAAATTTCATATTTGACCGCAGTTTTCCGATTTCTGTGAGTGAATTGGTAGGACTAGGATGGATGAAAAAAGAGGACAAAGGGGACAAGTCATTTTTTCATAGGTTGTGGAAACAAGATTCGGAAAAATCAGTAGCAGTAATAGAAGCTTTGCGACGAACTGATGCTTACCATGTGCGGAATCAAGCTATTGGTACTCTTAGTGGTGGTCAATTAAAGCGAGTGTTACTAGCTTATTGCTTAGTGATACCAAGGAGACTTTTGGTATTAGATGAAGCTTTTGCTGGAGTCGATGTGCAAGGTGCTGCGGATTTTTATGCTTTGTTGAATGAATTAAAGCAGGAAGAGGGTTGGACGGTGTTACAGATTTCTCATGATATTGATATGGTAAGTCGGCATTGCGATCGCGTTCTTTGTCTTAATCAAACTATTGTTTGTACTGGAAAGCCAGAAATTGCTTTATCTCCAGAAAATCTGTTAGCAACATACAGTCCTCTTTTCAGTCGCTACCATCATCAGCACAACTAAAAAGTAGGGGTTTGTCGAGGATAAGGATGAAATATAAAATGTGATTCATGCTTCATCCTTCTCATCAAGGTGTTCTGCAACAGCTTGGTAAAGATGAAAAACATGACTGTCGTGAAGTTGATAGAAAACATTGCGACCTTGTTTGCGATAACTAACTAAGCGCATTGCTCGTAAGTTTCGCAATTGATGAGAAACAGCAGATTCACTCATTTCTAATAATGCAGCTAAATCGCTGACACAAAGTTCTTCTTTGGCTAAAACAGAGAGAATTCGCAAGCGATTGGCATCCCCTAAAAAACTAAAAAATTCTGCCATACGTTGGGCTTTATCGCCATTAAGAAGCGATTCTTGTAGGGGTTGCACATTATCAACATCTATCTCGTCTTTTAGGTCATTGTGTATATCTTCTGTATTGGGAAGAGAATTAGTGACAATATAAGCAACAGTATTTTTGGCTGACATAGGGTGAAAAATTAAAGTGCAATTACTTTAGGAGTCGAAACATTATATACTTCCAGTATAACTATTACAAAATATAAAAAATTACTAATGTATTTAAGCACTTGGCTAGCTGTCACCAATGGTAATGACTTAGTGACGTTGTTAGAATTTCCCTTCATGCAACGTGCGATCGCTGGTGCTGTTTTAATGGGAATACTTGGGGGTGTTTTAGGTAGTTTTGTCACCTTGCGTTCTTTATCTTTTTTCAGCCATGCCGTTGGTCATGCTGCTTTGGTAGGGGTAGCCTTAGGTGTGTTGTTGCAGTTAAACCCCACTTGGATGCTACTACCGTTTACTTTAGTTTTTGGCGTTGTTGTCCTCTACTTGATTGACAAAACCGATTTAGGTAGCGATAGCGTTCTAAGTATTGTCTTGTCAGGAGCATTAGCTTTAGGCGTAATTCTCACTAGCCTGATTCAAGGATATCGCGGCAACTTGATGAGTGTGCTGTTCGGCGATATTCTGGCTATCAATACCACAGATTTAATTTTGACACTGTTAGTGCTTGTCTTAAGTAGTATATTCTTACTTTCAAGCCTGCGGCAGCAAATTTTATTAACCCTTAACCCCGCCGTAGCAAAGATTCAAGGTATTCCAGTCCAATTGTATCGCTACGCATTTGTAGTATTGCTGTCATTAGCCGTTGCTGTAGCAATTAAAGCTGTCGGGGTTTTACTGGTAAATGCCTTTTTAGTAATTCCTGCCTCAATTGCGAAACTAATAAGTCATAACTTTAGCCGCTTTATGGTAATGTCAGTTATTTTCGGCTCCACCACCAGCATCGCTGGCATAATCATGTCGGGTCTTTTTAACTTTGCCTCTGGTCCAAGTATTGTTATTGTGCAGTTTATCGTATTCGTAGCTGTTTTTAGCTGGGTCAAGTTGACTATGAAAGGGGCATAAATTTTTCTTTGCTTCAGCTAGTTGACAAACTTTTATTAGTTTGCTACTATTAATAATCGTGGCAAGTAAACGCAGCGCCGGGATAGCTCAGTTGGTAGAGCAGAGGACTGAAAATCCTCGTGTCACCGGTTCAAATCCGGTTCCTGGCATCTTTTTCAATGAAATAACTAAGTATCCCAACCCTTAAGTCCATTTCTGGTTTAGTCAAGGTTTAGTCAAAGTAATTTTACGTCCTTTGAGTAACCCAAAACAATCGGCACCGTTGGGCGATCGCTGCGGTGCATCATTAATTCAAAAGCGCGTTGGTGATGTCGCTCGCTGATCCAGTGGTGATAAAGCTCGCTATGAACTTGGGCGGAGTGTCCCATCTGTTGAGATGCGAGAGAAATATCTAAGCCGAATTCTAAAGTTCTCACAGCCCAACAGTGACGTAAGTTGTAAGGCTGGAAGGGAATATGCCGGTGAAACCAAACTGTAACGGCATGACCAACTTCCGCATTAGAACGATCCAAATTCACCTGGGGAAGAATTATTTTTTGCAAATTGAACTGTTCAAACCATTCCGGGAAGCAGGGCCACACTCGCCTTGCACCGGTTTTGGAATTTTCACCAACGTTAACGATGTAATCCCCGCGAGCTAGAGCTTTAAAATCCAAGCGAAACACTTCATGGTTCCGCAAGCCGTAAGTCGCCAGCATTCCATATACCCAACGCCACGCCTCATCTTCAATCTGATAAAAGTGTTGAGAAATGATTGCGTCATCTGGTAAATCGCGGGGTGCAACTTTTTTGGGGTTGTACCTGCCAGCATAAGGCTTGAGATTAATTTCAATTTTCGCAAACCTTGCCAGCGCCGATAGTGCCATGCAGGTGCGCTTACGGGTTTTAGTGTCCGGTCGAGTGCTTTTTACTAAGTCTAAGATTTTGCCACTATTTAAAACTTCCCACTGCTCTAGCTTGTTAAATACGCGAAAGTAGTCAATCTTCCATGTGGTTTCAGTTTGATGGTTGCGCTGGTGAGTTTGAAAATAAAACTTCTCAAATTTGTCAATCCAATCTTTGACATATTTTACTGAGGAGTCCCCAGGACTTTTTAAATACAGTTCCCACTTAAATTCTTTGCAGGCAATTAACCCACCCAGTTTATAAGCTTCAGCTTCTGCCCTTTTGAATCCGTCTTCACTGGCGTACACACCAATAGAAATCCACTGCTGATGTGGTTTCGTCTTGGTGGAGTTCGGTTTGGGGGGAAGGGTCGCTCTTAAGTAAAGCCGTTTGCTAATTTGACAAATCGCCACGCCAACAAGAGCAGATTTTAAACGATTATTAATTGTGGCAAGTTGGTCTTTTAATTCCATGTTTGTTGTGAGGTTAGTAATTAAAAAAAAACTCGCTATTAATCAATAGCGAGTTTTTAAAAAGAAATTTCACTTTTTATTTGGTGGCATAAAGTCGCAAGCGCGTTGCAAGTGATGCAGAATTTGAGTTAGTTGTTTGGTAACAAGTTCATCCGATGAGTCTGTTGCATTCTCTGTTTTTGCCAGACAAAAAAGTAGCTCATCAATTTGGGATTTACTTTCTTGTAAATGTTGCCAAGTTCCAAAGTAGTCCCAGCTTGGATCTGGTGTTAGATAATTTGCATTTTCAATCATATTGTCCTATCTTCTCCTTAAGAAATTCTTCTAGCGCTAGCGTCTACAGTTCGGGTACTACCACTGATGCTCTTACCTACTTGTGACATTATTCCTAAAACATTTGCCAACAAAAAACATACGTCCCCAGTGAAGACAATGGCTACAGCTAAGAAAAGATTTTTGGTTGAGTGATATGTACTCAACAAGTCTAGAGCGTAAACTCCCGCTGCTGCTAAAAGTAAAAATCCTCCCAGTAAACAGTAACCAAGCACAAACAACCCGCGCTCGTTACGATTGTTAATGCCAGCTACTTTCTGCGCTTGGGCGAAAATTATCTGCCAACTATAGGGAGCGGTGACAACTGCACCAAAGGCAGAAACTATCACCGCGTTGGTGAAAGCGATTAGCAAACTTAAGTCTTTCATAATCGCGTCGGCATTGGTGAATTTAGCGATCCATTCTTGGCTAAATTTAGCGTCAATCCAGATGGCGATCGCTCCTGCAAAATAGCACAAAAACATCCCAGTTTTTAAAAGCCATGACGAACGTCCCACTATTCCCCCCTGTAATTAAAGTTACTTTTATTAGTCGGTTGTTGCGTGATAAGTGTTGTCGGGTGATTTGTCGGGTAACTGTCGAGTAATGGCTGTCGGGCTTGTCGAGTCGTCCCCGACAGCTAAAAAACCTTGAATTTTACCGAAGTACCCGACAGGTCAATTTCTCCGTAGCCTTTTTCTTGAAGTATCAAGAAATACTCTATTACTTTTTCGGTGTTAACCCCTTGCAGCGTTGAATAACCTTTGCGAAGCAAGTCTCTAGCTGCTACCCAATCTGCTTGTTCTTTGCAGAACTTCCAAATAGTTCTTAATGGTTCTCCTAGTGCTTCAGATGGGAGCAATGGTGCATCATCCTGTTTTGGTGTAATGTCTCGTTGCCAATTCGACAAATCGGGGATAATTGCGGGTTGATTGGCAACCATACACGGACGAGTTGATTGTTTGAAAAATATCAAAACTTCTGTCCAATAAGCGTATTCCTCACTTTGTTTGTGATGCTTTCGGCGTAAGCTAAGACATTGAGAGATTGCAAAGTCACCAATTAAAATGTCAGAAAAACACTCTTCTAAATCGCTCTCGTCTTCAAATCCCCAGGTCTTAACTTGCATCCCTTGTGCGAGAGCAATCATCCTCAAGTTAGCCTCCCTAGCGACGGTAATAATTTCTTTCATAATTTCCTTGGCTTCTGGGATATTTTTGTTAATCAATCGCCACTCATCAACCACAAAGTTAGTTAATGGCGGTTCTTCCCCTTTGTCGATTAAGTCGTAGCGTTGATACATCTCACTTTGTACCCACTGCAATTGTTTAAGAATTGCCTCAAAGTTAAACATTTTGGGAGTGCAGCCGTAGACTTTTCGTCCACACCAATTGTGAGGCTTTTTTTTCGGGGTGATAATAAAAGCATCACCCAGAATCTGAAATACCCCATGCATAAATGCAGGGGGTTCTAACTCACTACGCGAGTTTCGTTTACCCGGAATGGTTCCGACTCCTCACGCGCTATTAGAGCGCTGGACATCTGCTCTGACCCATCATTACTA
>JAESGE010000075.1_pt1 | contig 125478 bp, 91 predicted proteins | sample 9269601 | NCBI WGS metagenome assembly JAESGE01 (sample SAMN14515569, study PRJNA621662) | algae metagenome | isolation source: Tolypothrix brevis GSE-NOS-MK-07-07A and co-occurring heterotrophs from wet... | place: USA: Grand Staircase Escalante National Monument, Utah | collected 2006-04-16
TTCTTCTGCAAACTCAAAGAGTTCAAACGCATCGCCATGCGTGCCTGCAAAACCGATCAGAGCTACGAAGCCATGATCTACCTCACCGCCGCCGTCATCAATTCTCGATGAATCCCCACAAACCCTAACCCACCTCATGTGGACCTATCACCCCGAACTCCTCGCCAAGCCGGTGCCGCGTTACACCAGCTATCCCACCGCCGCCGATTTCGGCGCGCTGGAGCCCGGCAGTATTGAACGTGCCATTGCCGGGGCGACCGGGGATATCTCGCTCTACCTCCACATCCCGTTTTGCGAGCAGATCTGCTATTACTGCGGCTGCAACACGGGCGCAGCGGGCAAGCGCGCGCGAGTGCAATCCTATCTCGCCGCGCTGCATCAGGAAATCGCCACGGTAGCGAGCCTCTTGCCGCAAGGCGCGCGCGTCCGCCGCATCGCCTTTGGCGGGGGCAGCCCCAATGCGATCGAACCGCGCGAATTGCTCGGCATCGTCGACGCGCTCCACGCCCATTTCCCGCTGTTTGCGCCCGAATGGTCGATTGAACTCGATCCGCGCAGCCTGACCGCGCAATGGAGCCCCGTCATCAGCGCGGTCGGCATCACGCGGGCGAGCATGGGGGTGCAAACCTTCGCGCCCCCGTTGCCAGACCGCGATCGGGCGCGAGCAGCCTGCCAGTATGATCCGCCGCAGTGTCGAATGGCTGCGCAGCGGCGGGGTTACGTCGCTCAATTTCGATCTGATGTATGGGTTGCCGCACCAGACCACGGTTGACCTGATCGACAGTCTGGAGATGACGACCAAGCTCGGGGCCGACCGGGTGGCGGTGTTCGGCTATGCCCACGTGCCGCATCTGGTGCCGCGCCAGACGATGATCCCGGAAGCCGCGTTGCCGGGCGCCGCAGCGCGGTTCATGATGGCGAGTCTGGCGCACGCCTTCCTCACCGCGCACGGCTATGACGCGATCGGATTCGATCACTTTGCCCTGCCGCATGATCCGATGGCGCGGGCGGTGCGCTCCGGCAAATTGCGGCGCAATTTCCAGGGCTTCACCGATGATCCGGCCGAGGTGCTGATCGGCATGGGATCGTCCGCCGTCAGCGGCTTTCCCGACCTGCTGGCGCAGAACGGCAAGCACAATGGCCGCTACCGCCAGCTATCGGGCCAAGGACGGCTATCCGCCAGCCACGGCATCGTCCGTAGCGCGCAGGATCGGCTGCGCGGCGGCGTAATCGAGGCGCTGTTGTGTCGCCATGAAGCCGACCTGTCGCCCTGCCTGCTGGTAGAGGTGCGCGAACGGCTCACCCCCTTCACTGCGGCGGGCCTCGCCAGCCTGAGCGGTAACCGGCTCGCGATCCTGCCCGGCGGGTTGCCCTATGCCCGGGTAATCGCTGCGCTGTTCGACAGCTATCGCACGGTCACCCAGCGCAGCTTCAGCTCGGCGATCTGACCGCGCCCTGACCTACCCCCGAACCTGCTTGCAGCAATTGCACATCACGCCGATACATTGCCGCAAAACACCAAGCGGAGTCTCGATCGGTCGCATACAGCAGTTTCAAGGGGGGAATCATCATGGCAGTTACCGATCACGTCGACCTCAATGGCTTCATGGAGGGCGTGAAGAAGCGCAATCCGCATCAGCCCGAATTCGTCCAGGCGGTCCAGGAAGTGGCCGAGGATATTTTTGAATTCATGGAGGATAAGGAGGAGTACCACTCCCAGCAGATCCTGCGCCGCATCGCCGAGCCGGACCGAGTAGTGAGCTTCCGCGTCTGTTGGGAAGACGACGCTGGCAATATCCGCGTGCAGCGCGGCTGGCGCGTGCAGAACAACAACGCGATCGGCCCCTACAAGGGCGGCATCCGCTTCCACCCTTCGGTGACAGAATCGGTGCTCAAGTTCCTCGCCTTTGAACAGACTTTCAAGAACGCGCTCACCGGCCTGCCGATGGGCGGCGGCAAGGGCGGATCCAACTTTAACCCCAAGGGCAAGAGCGTGCGCGAAATCATGCGCTTCTGCCAAAGCTTCATGACCGAGCTGTACCGCCACATCGGCGCCGACATCGACGTTCCGGCGGGCGATATCGGCGTGGGCGGACGTGAGATTGGGTTCATGTTCGGCCAGTACAAGCGCATCACCAACAACTTCACCGGGGTGCTGACCGGCAAGGGGCTGGAATGGGGCGGCAGCCTGATCCGCACCGAGGCGACGGGTTACGGCGCGGTCTACTTCCTTGAAAACATGCTGGCGACCAAAGGTGAAAACCTGGAAGGCAAAACCGCCGTCATCTCCGGTAGCGGCAATGTCGCAACCCATGCGGCGGAGAAAATCGTGCAATTGGGCGGCAAGGTGCTGACCCTGTCCGATAGCGGCGGCTACATTCACGATCCTGACGGCATCGATCAGGAGAAGATCGAGTGGGTGAAAACCCACAAGACCCACCGTCGCGGGCGCATTGAAGAATATGTCGAGGCCTTCCCCAAGGCGACCTTCCACGCGGGCAAAACCCCGTGGGGTGTGCCGTGCGACATGGCCCTGCCTTGCGCCACGCAGAACGAACTGCTGGGCGAAGATGCCAAGCTGCTGGTCGCCAATGGCTGCCGCGCAGTGTCCGAAGGCGCGAACATGCCGACCGACTTGGACGGCGTGCACATCTTCAAGGCCGCCAAGCTGCTCTACGCGCCCGGCAAGGCGTCGAACGCGGGCGGAGTTGCGGTGTCGGGTCTGGAAATGAGCCAGAACTCCGAACGCCGCTCGTGGAAGGAAGACGAGCTTCAGCAGATGCTCAAGGACATCATGGCCGGCATCCACAAATCCTGCATCCAATACGGCGATCAGGGGGATGGCTATATCGACTACGTGAAGGGCGCGAATATCGCGGGCTTCAAGAAGGTGGCCGATGCGATGCTGGCGTTTGGGGTGGTGTAAGCACCGTGGGACGAAAGAAGGCCTCGCGTCCGTTGGGCGCGGGGCCTTTTTTGTGTGCGGTGAAGGCAGCTTCGCCGCGTTTTCGGAAAAAAACTTGTCGTTCGGCTAGCGACCCGTTGCCGACATCCGCTTTCGGTTTGGCTCGGCCTGCAAGCTGTCGTAATCGAAACACCCCTAATCTCTATCGCGCAGGATGTTTTATGGTCCGACAACTGAGCTTGTTCTTTTCGATTCTCGCGGTTCCGGCAACGGCACAAAATTTTCCCACTGCGGCGGAATTTGAAAATCACGTAATCAAGGACGAACTGTATGGCGAGGTTCAGTGGCACCTCGACAGCGTCAACGCTGACGAACCCGGGCCACTTATTGTGTGGCTCCCTGGATCTGGAGCGATGCCCTACTTCCAAACATTTGCCGATGGGTCGGTGGGGTTCACCTTCCCAATCGAATTGCTGGCCTTCCGTGAGGATGCGCATTTTCTGCTTATCGACAAACCTGGAATATCGTTTTCCGGCAAGGTGGAGTTCGACGAGATACGGCAACGACCCATTGAAGTTCGAAACCCTGTCTTTCAGGCTGGGCTAACAAAAGAAAACCTCGTCGCCCGCGCGGCTCTTGCTATTGAGGCGGCTCGAATTGAGCTGGGCAGCCGTGCAACCCAGATCGTCATCATCGGCGGATCAGAAGGCGGTCAATATACTTTTGAGCTTACCAAAAGAACGCAGGCAGATCGCGCTGTTGCGTGGGGCGGGATCGCTCTGCCGCAATACTACGATCTTGTGATAGATGCGCGCCTGAAGGCCGAAAGGGGTGAAATTACGCGAACGGAGGCTCAAAGGCTGGTAGAGCAAATCTACGCGTACATCCGAAACATCGAACAAAGCCCTTATGACACTTCGGAGATGCCGCTTGATGCTCCCGAGCTGCTGGTGGGAGAAACCTCTCGACGCTGGGCTAGCTTTGGCCCCTATTCCGCGGTTGATGATATGCTCGCTTTGGACGTTCCGCTTTTGCTCATCCAAGGGGGTGCGGACAACAACTCACCGATATTGAACAGCGATTACGCGATGATCACGTTTCTATCTCGGGGGCGGACGAACTTGGAATATTGGGTTTATCCTGATCTGGACCACTACTTTCGCGACGTGCAGGCTGATCCGACTTCCGATCCGGCGAGCAAAGAGAAAGAAGTTTGGGGACGTGTCTGGCGCTGGATTAGCGGAATGTCTTGACTGTTATTGCCATGAAAATGCCGGAAGCAGACAGTCCGCTCCCCACCCAATTGCAGTCATTCATGGCAAAGCGCGTCATGCCCAAAAGCGGACAGTTGCGGCGCTCAGCACAGCGTTTGCGGCAAGGGCGCCGTCAGGCCCGAGACACGGGCGAGTTCGTCGATCCAGGCGCTGACCTCGCCAATCTCTTCCTCGATCACGGCGCTGCGGGATCGTTGGGCATCGCTGGCTTCCTTGAGGGAGTAGTCAGCGCCCGTCTTGGCATCGGTCGCGAACACGGGGCCTTCGAGGATGGCGCTGATTGCGGCTTGCTCCAGCCCGAGATTGAGATGCGCGGCGGCGGCGGCGATCGCCTTGGCGCGGTTCGTGTTGAGATAGGCGCTATGCATTACGCCCGCACGCGAAGCTCCAATGGTGCGTTGTGATTGCGCGAACCAGTTCTGCATCAGTAACCATCCTAGCGCGGCAACCTGCAGGTCGGTCATGCCAGCGATAAGCGGCTCAAAAGCCTTTACCTCACCCGCATAGGTGGCGGCAGCAAGATAGGTCTGCCGCCCCCACTGCCGTCCCAAAAGGCCTTTGCGCACGATGGCCCACAGGAACTCGTCCAACGTGCCGGTCAGCAGGATCGCCGTGGCATCGCTCCGGATCCGCATTATGCTCGGGATCAAGCGATTACCAAAATTGCTCGGCTTGATCAGGGTCGTTTGTCCGGCAGCATGAGGTCTTGAGAGCAGGTCGAAGACCAGGCCAATCAGCGCATCGCCCGGGTCAGCAAGCCGCGCGAGGCTATTGATGATCTCCGGTTCGTTGAGCCCAAACACCTTGCCCTCAACGCAGAGGGCACGCAGTAGCAAGGTCGAGCGGCAAAAGCCGGAATGGAAGATGAATTGAACTGGTCCTGATTGCTGGTCAGCGCCCAAAGCGCCCAAAAGGTCGTCGATCGGCACCCATTGCCGTTCAACCCCATCCTGATGTGCCAAAAACTGATGAGCGGTGAATTGTTCGGGCGTCATTCGGACAAAAAGCATCGTCTTGCCCGACGGATCAATTTCATGCGGGAGCCAATCGGGGCGTAACAGGATATCGTGCAGCGTGGCCATGGTGTTCGCTTTCAGCCGAGTGTTTCAGCTGACCCCCAGCCCCTCAGCCTGCGCCCTTAACTCCGCCGCCGCGCCCGGATTGGCCTTTACCGCCGCCTCCAGCGCCGCCTTTGCCTTCGCCGGTTCGCCCAGCGTCATGCGGCTGCGGATCAACATCACCCAGCCGTCGACGTTCTTGGGCTGCTGCTGCAACCGCGCCTCCAATTGCGCAACCATGCCTTCGGCCATTTCGCGCTGCTCACTGGGCTTCAACTGCCGCGCCGCTGCGACATCCGCCGCGCTCGGCCCGCGCACGTCGGGGGTGGCGGCGTCGCCTGCGAGGCTGCCCGAACCGGGGGCGAGCAGCGCGGGTTTGCGCTCAGCTTGCGCCTTCACAATCCGCGATGCGACCTCGATGCTGTTCATCTGCCCGACCTGTTCGATGGTGCGCACCAGATCGGCCTCCCACGGCGCGCCCGGCGGGCTGTCAGCCAGCAGATCGAGCCACATGGCAATCGCGCCTTCGTGATCCTTGTCGACATCCTTCTTCGCGGCCATGAAATAGCGCGCGCGGGGGTCTTGCGGGTCGAAGGACAGCGCCTTCTGGAACGCGGCCAGCGCGTCAGGCGGCATCGGGTCACGCTTGCTCGCCAGCACCAGCGTTTCGCCTAAGGCTGACCACAGCACCGCCGCCTCCGGATCAATCGCCACCGCGCGGCGATAGGCGGCGGCGGCCTCGGTGTAGTTGCCTTGCTGGAAATAGGCGAAGGCAAGGTCGCTCCACGGCCCGGCATCATTGCTGGACGCCTCGGCAGCGGCGCGCAATTGGTCGATGCTGAGCGGCGCGCCAGCCTCCTGCGACGGCGGGTTAGTGCTGGAATCCCCATAGATATTATAGCCGATCGACCCTGCCGCCAGCAGCAGCGCGGCGCCGAGCAGAACCCAGCCCGCTTTCGATTGTGCGCCCGCTGGCGCTTGTTCCCCTGAAGCCATGCCACACTGGCTAGCACCGCGCGCAAACCGGGGCAATTCGCTCTGGCATCGGGGGCGCATTTGGCTATGGTATGAGGCGGGTTACAACCTATCCGGAAGGGGGAAGGATAGTTGGCCGAGACGTTCAAAGTCGCCATCATCGGATCAGGGCCAGCGGGCCTCAGCGCAGCCGCGCGTGCGGCGGCCCTGGGGCTGAGCCATGTGCTGCTGGAAAAGACCGATCACCTCTCGGACACAATCTACAAATACCAGAAGGGCAAGCACGTCATGGCGACGCCCAGCAATCTGGTGCTGCGCAGCGACATCGATTTTGACGCGGGCAAGCGTGAGGTGATCCTCGGCACTTGGGACGAACAGATCGAAGGCCACAAGGTCAATGTGAAATACATGGCCGAGGCCAAGGCGATCCGGGGCACGGGTGAGGCAATCCCCGGCAGCGTCCAGCAGATCGTCATGCGCGCGCGTGATGGCACCAAATCGATCAAAGAGGTTCAGCGGCACGCCCCGCCTTATGCCATTGAGCTCACCAATGGTGAGACGGTGATGGCCGAGAACGTCATCCTCGCCATCGGCACGCAGGGCAATCCCAACCGCATGCGCTGCCCCGGCGCTGACCTGCCGCATGTGCAGTATCAGCTTGATGATCCGGCGGAGTATGTTGACGAGCATATCGTCATCGTCGGCACCGGCGATGCCGGGATCGAAAACGCGCGCGGGCTGGCCGAAGACCCGGCGCAGCGCAACACCGTCTCGATCCTCAATCGCGGGACTGATTTTCCGACCGCCAAGGCGGCGAATGTCAGCGCGCTGATGGCCGATCACGAAGCTGGCAAGCTGATGGTCCGCACCGAAAGTGAGACCGCGTCGATTGAACCCGGCTTTATCACGCTCACCACCCGCGATGGCGAGCTGCGCATCCCGTGCGACCGGATCATCGCCCGTATCGGCTCCGCCCCGCCGCGCGCCTTTGTCGAAGAATGCGGGATCGAGTTTTCGAGCGAGGACCGCAGCGCCTTCCCCAAACTGTCGCCGGTGTTCGAGTCGACCGCGCCCGGCATCTTCGTGATCGGCGCGCTGGCGGGCTATCCGCTGATCAAGCACTGCATGAACCAGGGCCACGATGTCATCGAGTTCATCAACGGCAACACGTCGCTGAAACCGGCGGACGAACCGATCATCGCCGCCAAGTTCGCCGATCTGCCCGGCGGGCGCAGCACCGAAGACTGGCTCGAATTCCTGCGCACCAATGTGTCGATCCTCAATGGCATGAACCCGCTGCAGATGCGCGAATTCATGCTCGATTCCACCGCGCGCTTCTTCCGCCCCGGCGAGGTGATCTTTGAACGCAATGCGCCCGGATCATCGCTGTTCGGAATCGCCAGCGGATCGGTGGCGGTGGAGGTCAATCCGGCAGATCCTTCGATCACCATTCCCATTCAGGCGGGATCGATCTTCGGCGAGGTTGGCCTGATCTCCGGTCGCCGCCGCGGCGCAACCATCCGCGCGGCGGAAGACACCATCGTGGTCGAAATCTCGCGCCTTGCCGCGTTGAAACTGCAATCGCAGGTGCCGAGCGCCAAGGCGGCGATCCAGCGCATCTCAATCGAGCGGCAATTGCTGCAGATGTTCGGATCGGGCCTCACCCCCAAGGATGTCGCGCCGCTGGTGGACGCCGCCAAGGTCGAGGAAAAGCGCGCGGGCGAAGTGGTAGTGGCCGAAGGCGCGGACGACAAGGACGTCTTCATCATCCGCCGCGGATCGATGATCGTCGAAAAGGCGATTGGTGATCGGCCGGTCTTCCTGTCCTACCTTCCGGCGGGCTCCTATTTCGGCGAGATGGCGGTGATCGACGGGTCGCTGCGCACCGCCACAGTCAAGGCTGCGATCAAGTCTGAAGTGATCCGATTGCCCGGTAAAGGCTTTCTCGAACTGCTCGCCAAACACCCGGCTCTGCGCGAGCGGGCGATGAAAGACATGGCCGGACGCCGCGCCACCAATGCCTTTATCGAGAGCCGCAAGGACGAGTTTTCGGGCGCGGTCGATCTCTATTCGCAGACCGCGCAATTCCTCGTCGACAACGGCATCGGCGAGGCGACCGACGTGCTGCTGATCGATGAAAAGCTGTGCATCGGCTGCGACAATTGCGAGAAAGCCTGCGCTGACAGCCATGACGGCCTTTCCCGGCTCGACCGGGAAGCGGGCAAGACCTACGCCCACCTCCACGTGCCGACATCATGCCGCCATTGCGAGCACCCGCATTGCATGGCCGATTGCCCGCCCAACGCGATCAAACGCGGCCCGGATGGCGAGGTGTTCATCGATGAAACCTGCATCGGCTGCGGCAATTGCCAGCGCAACTGCCCTTACGGCGTGATCCGGATGGATGCCAAGCCGCCGAAGAAGCCCTCGCTCCTGCAATGGATGCTGTTCGGCTCCGGCCCCGGCCCCGGTGAAGCCTCCTATAGCTGGCGCAAGAAAGCGGCTGAGAAGGAAGGCCCGCCCAAACCCAAGCAAGCGATCAAGTGCGACATGTGCTCCGGCATCGACGGCGGCCCCGCCTGCGTGCGCGCCTGCCCGACCGGCGCAGCCATCCGGGTCGCGCCCGACAAGTTCCTGACCTTCACCAAGCTTGCCGAGGACGCCGAGTAGTGGCGACGGCAGCGAAAAACCGGTTCAAGCAGGACGAAAAGCGGCGCGATTCCGATCACGTCAGCTTTCTCAAGCATCGCGGCTTTCGCTGGCTGTGGATTGCGCTGGCGCTGAGCGGCGCGAGCATTGCAGGCTATCTGCTGATCGATCAGGAACCGCGCCCCAATGGCGGCAGCTGGTATGGCTACACCCTCGGCACTATCGGGCTGTTGCTGATCCTGTGGCTGTCGTTGCTGGGCCTGCGCAAGCGCCGGATCAATCCCGGCGCGTGGAGCCTCAAGGCGTGGACCTCGGCGCACGTCTATCTCGGTCTGTCGCTGGTGGTGGTGGGCACGCTCCACACTGGGTTCCAGATAGGCTGGAACGTCCACACGCTCGCCTATGTGCTGATGGTGCTGGTGATCGTGACGGGCATTTATGGCGTGGTGGTCTATGCCACCCTGCCCGCCAGCCTCAGCGCCAATCGCAAGGAAATGACGCGCGCGCAGATGCTCGACGCGCTGACCGCGATTGATCGGCAATTGGAAAGCGCCGCCCAGCCGCTGGGCCGGGAGGATGCTGATCTGGTGATCGGTGCGCTCGAGCAGGATCCGTTTTCGCTCGGGGTGATCGGCAGGCTCACGGGCAACTTTCATAGTGCCTGTCGAACCCACTACGCTTTGGCAGAGCTGGAAGACGATGATCAGAGCATGGAGCGAGTGTATCCTCTGCTGGAGAAGCGTCTCGCCCAGCTTGACCAAATCCGCGGGCAGCAGCGCATCCGCGCGCTGCTGGAGATCTGGCTCTTCATCCACATCCCGCTAACCATCGCTCTGATCGCCGCGCTGACCGCGCATGTCATCTCTGTGTTCTATTACTGGTGAGGGGGCGGCGATGGCATTTCTGATCCGCACCATTGATTTCACCGCTGCCGGGCGTGAAATTGTGCGCGACCGGGTGGTGGAGCAGGCCAGCCTCACGATTGGCCGCGCGGCGGAGAACGACATTCATCTGCCCGACCTCGCGGTTGAGCAGCGGCATGTGCAGATCGATCTTGCTCGCGATGGGATGATCGCGGTCGCTGCGCTTGGCACGTTGGGCTTCGGGCTCGATGGCCGGGTGGTCACCGAAGGCACCATCGACCCGCGCACCGGCGGCGAGATTGCGCTGGGCGCCGCGCGGCTGGCGGTGGCGCGTGAAAGCGATGGCAATATCAGCATCACCATCCGTCAGGTCACCGCCGACGAAGGGAAAGGTGACGCCCTGCGCGGCTTCGCACTCGCCAGCGTGCTGCCGAGCAAGCGCGCGATGAGCTGGGTGTTTGCGGGTGCGATCCTGCTCTTGCTGCTGGCGATCCCGGTTGGGAGCCACCTGCTGCGCAGCCCGGTCAAGAATGATCCCACCGGCAAAACGCCAGGGCAGGTCGTGCTGGATGCAGCGTGGACGACTGGCGAAATGTCGCTCAAGCACCACAGCCTCGAGGACAATTGCGAAAGCTGCCACGTCGCCGCTTTTGAAAGCGTGCAGGATGACACCTGCATTTCCTGCCACGAGGAAACCGGCAATCACGCCGCCATGCCGCGTCTCACCAAGGGCATGCCGTCACTGTCATCGGGCGATGCGCTGCAATGGCAGATCGCCAAAGGCTTCGGCAAGGAAGGCCCGCTGGGCTGTGTTTCCTGCCATTCAGAACACGAAGGCCCGGTGCGGCAAAAGCCTGCGAGCGAAGCCCTCTGCGCCGATTGCCACGACACGCTCGACACACGGCTGACCGATGTAAAGTTCGCCAATGCGCATGATTTCGGCAAGGAACACCCGCAGTTCCGCCCGGTCTATTTCGCCAGCTTCGGCGCGGCCAAGCCGGTGCGCGCGGCGCCGGATTCCAAGCCGGTGGAGCGCTCCGGCCTCGTCTTCCCGCATGATGTCCATATGGATGCGCGCGGCGGGGCGGCGCGAATGGCGGTGAGCCTCGGCCAATATGGCGCTCCACTCGAATGCAAGGACTGCCATACGCTGACCGCTGACAAGTTCAGCTTCAAAGAGGTCAAGATGGAGGACGCCTGCGAGGGCTGCCACAGCCTCGTCTCCGGTCGCGGCGTGGGCGGGTTCACCAAGCTGCGCCACGGCGATGTGAAGGACTTGGCGGAGGATCTGTCACGCATTTCCTCAGGTCCGCGTCTACGCGTCGGCCCGGTGCGCGCCCGGCCCGGTCAGATTGGCAGCGCCGCCCCGCGCTACGCCGCCGACTTTGGCCGTCCGGTGCGCGCCTATATCGGGCTGTCAAATGCGCTTTCAGCAGGCGGCGTATGCACCGAATGCCACTTGCCGACGCGGGGGACGACGGGGCAAGCCGATCTGATCCCGGTCAACCTGCCCGACCGCTTCCTCACTTCGAGCTTCTTCAACCACGAAGCGCACAAGAAGGAAGAATGCACCGATTGCCACGCGGCGGACACCTCCAAGGCGGCAACCGATCTGCTGATTCCCGATCTCAAGAGCTGCCGCGATTGCCACCTTGGCGCGACCGCGGTGAAGACCAAGACAATCGTGCCGTCCGAATGCGCGATGTGCCATGCCTATCACCTGCCTGCCGGGCAATGGCAGCCCAAGGGCCGCGCGCCGCATTACAAGCCGCCGCCGCAGCCCGCCAAAACAACAGTTGCGGCGCTGGCCGGCAGGATTAAACCCTGACCATGGGCCAGCCTTCGCCTTCCGCTGATCGCGCCATGCTGATCGCGCAGCTGACCGATATTCACATCGGTTTCGCCCCGCATGAACGCCCTGAAGAGCTGAACCTCACCCGGCTGCGCGCGGTGCTCGCCCGGGTGCTGGGCGGCCCCAACCAGCCTGATCTGCTGGTGCTCTCAGGCGACATTACCGAACATGGCGATGCCGAAAGCTTCGCCACGATCGCCACCTTCCTGGCAGACTGCCCCTGCCCGGTGCTGCCGCTGGTGGGCAATCATGATAGCCGCGCGGGCGTGCTGGGCGCATTCCCGCATGTCAGCCCTGCCGATGATGGCTTCCTGCATTATGTGGTGGACACCGCGCCGGGCCTGAGGTTGATCTGTCTCGACACGCTGGAGGATGGCCGCCACGGCGGCGCGTTCTGCGATGCGCGTGCCGATTGGCTGACCGCGCGGCTCGCCGAAGCGCCGGACACGCCGACCGTGATCTTCATGCACCACCCGCCGATCATCGCCGGGATTGACTGGATGGACCCGGCGCCGAACGAGCCTTGGATCGCCCGCCTGCACGCGGTTCTGCAAGGGCAGGATCAGGTGCGTGCGATCCATTGTGGGCACTTGCACCGCACGATTGCTACGCGCTTTGCGGGCATCCCGCTTGGAGTCACGCCTTCGGTCGCGCCGCAGGTCGGGCTGGATCTGTCAAAGATCGACCAGGACGTGCCCGATGATCGCGCGCTCATCACCGCCGAGCCACCCGCCTATGCACTGCACCGCTGGGACGGGCGCGATCTGGTGTCGCATTATGAGCAGGTGAGCGACTGGCCGGTGCTGGCGCGCTTCCATGCCGGGCTGCAACCGATGATCGCAGGCATGTTCGCCGAGCGGGAGTGATCCCTCAATTCGTCATTGCGAGGAGCCGGAGGCTCCGCGGCAATCCATGACCCGCCGTCGCACTGAAATGGATCGCCGGTTCATGGATTGCTTCGCCTGCGGCTCGCAATGACGAAGTTATACCAATGAGCGCTGTGGATGACTCACGTGGTGGGATTCCCATTGGCTGGCTGACCTGATTCCCTGCTGCAAGCACACGGAGGCTTGCGATGTCGGCAGCGATTGGGGTTCGGGCGGATCAGACATCGGAGGATTTGCGGCGGTTTGCGCGACGATGCGGCGATCCTGACCAGGTTCGACGACTGCTGGCGATGGCGTTGATTCTCGATGGCGGAAGCCGGAGTGATGCGGCGAAGTTTGCCGGGGTGACGTTGCAGATCGTGCGCGACTGGGTCGTGCGATTCAACGCAGATGGCCCTGATGGGCTGGCAACGCGCAAAGCGCCGGGACGCGCACCTATCCTGAACGACGAACAGCGTGCCCGCCTTGCTGAGATCGTCGAGGCGGGTCCGATCCCGGCGGCGCATGGCGTGGTTCGCTGGCGGCTTGCCGATCTTGCCCAGTGGGTGTGGGACGAGTTCTCGGTTTCGGTCACACGCCACACTCTTGGCCGCGAGCTTCGGGCGATGGGCTATCGCAAGCTCTCGGCACGGCCGCGTCACTGCGGACAGAAGAGCGAGGACATCACCATTTTTAAAAAGGCTTCGCGGCCCGTTTGGCGCAAATCCGCACAGGCCTTCCCAAAGGAACGCCCATAGAGCTGTGGTGGCAGGATGAAGCCCGGATCGGCCAGCAGACCAAACTCACGCGGCGCTGGGCCAAGCGTGGCACGCGTCCCTCGGCTCCTCGCGATCAGCGGCGATCCTCGGCCTGGATCTTTGGCGCGATCTGTCCTGCTGAAGGCAAGGCTGCAGGCATCGTCATGCCCCGCTGTAACAGCGAGGCGATGAGCATGCATCTCGAAGAGATCGCCTTCCACGTGGCGCCCGGTGCCCATGCTGTCGTCATCCTTGATCAGGCCGGATGGCACGGTTCTGCCGAACTGGTCGTTCCGGCCAATATAACGCTGTTGCCGCTTCCGCCGCGATGCCCCGAGCTGAACACGGTCGAGAATGTCTGGCAGTTCATGCGGGACAACTGGCTCTCGAACCGCATCTTCAAATCCTACGACGACATCGTCGACCACTGCTGCTTCGCCTGGAACAACCTCGTCAATCAACCATGGCGCATCATGTCCATCGGAATGCGACAGTGGGCACATGGGTCATGATCAATGCGCGTTGGTATTAAAACCTATTTCCGCGCGTCCGCCCGCTGGCGCCCCTGCGGCGCAACGCCCACCCAGCGGTTCATGTCGACGCTGTCGGTCACCTTCCACGGCACGCCAGAGCGGGTCATAAACAGACGCTCCATTTCGGGCCGGGTAAACGGCCGCGAGCCCAATCGCCCAAACACCGCCATCTGCCCGCCAGTCTCATCGACCGCGCGGTCCCGGTCGAGACCCTTGCTGAGCGCTATCGCAGGCGAAGGCGTCTTGGCCCAGGCGATCATCTCCGGCGCCGGCGCGGGGCTGAAGCCGTAGAAATTGCGCTGACTGTCAGGGCTGGTGAGTTGCAGCACCTTCATGCCGTTCTTGCCATCCGCGACATAGGCGAACAGCGAGGCATTGGTGGTGCCGACGATCACATCCTCGGCATTGTTGAGGGTGCCATTAAGCGTCACCTTCTGGAAGACCTTGGGCGCGCGCGGGTTCTTTACATCGAGGATCACCAGACCCTCACCCTTAGCCGCGACATAGGCATAGGTGCGCGCGATATACATCCGCCGCGCATCCGCCAGCGGCACAGTGGCCTCCGGCACCGCGACCGGATCGCGCAAGGACGTGACGTCAAACAGCTTCACCCCGTCCGCATCGGTCACCCACAGATAACGGAACTGCACCGCGCTCGCCCGCGCATCACGAAGCTCGCGTACGGCGGCCAATTTTGGCGTATCGGGTTCAGCCAGATCGACCACCACGAGGCCCCTGTCAGCCGTGATAAAGGCGACCTCGCCCGCCAGCGTGATATGCCGCGCGCCGGTCAGCACCCCGCCGGGGTTCCACGCGGTCGATCCATCGCCAAGCACCTTGCGGGTCAGCTTGTTGTTGTGAAACTCGCCATCCGCCAGCGTGTTGACGTTGACGAGGATCAGCCCCTCAACCGCATCGGTCACCACGGCATAATTGTAGATCGGCAGGAACGCCTGCTCCTGATTGATCACCCGCAATTCCGGCGTGCTGCGCGTCGGTGCAATCGGCTGGTTGGTGGGCAGCGCCATGCAGGTGGCGTTGGTGGTCTTCACATGCGTATCATGCCCCAGAGGCGAGAACGGCCCCTTCAGAATGCGTTCCGACGTGCCCTTGTTGGCAATCGAGGCAACGTCATAGGCACTGAACCCGCCCTTGCCGCCCGCCACGAACATGTACTCACCGCGCAGTTGCAGACAGCCGATCCGGTCGCTGGTGCCTTCGTGGATGTTGGCGAATTCCTCCAGCGGTTGGGTTTCGCCTGACACCTTGTCGTCAAACGTCTTGCCGCGCACCCAGTTCTTCAGCTCGCGGCCGTTGTCATTGACATGCATCGCCCAATAATCCGGGTAAGCATAGCGGTGGAGGTAGGAACCGATCACCGATTGCGGCTCGTCATACTCGGTCACGCGGGTGGCCTGAAAGCCTCCCTCAAGGCCGGTCCACGCATTCAGCCCGACGAAGTTGACGTAATTGGTGCCGAGCAACAGCAGCTGCGCCATGATCGCGTTGTTATCGTCCTTGTCCGACAGGTGGCAGTCCGAACAGGTCTTGGTCTCGGTCTTGCGCACGGTGTGCGGGAAATGCGGTGCGAAGGCTTGGGACGAAAAGCCAATCGAGCTGATCGGCGGCTGCTGCACATAGATGCGTTCGCGGTTGATATTGGTCGAGGACAGCACCAGCGCCGAAGACGATCGCACCGGAGCGACTTGCTTGCCCTTGGTGGTCTGGCTCTTGCCGAGCTGGAACATCTCATCGCGCGCAACCTGCGGGTTGTAGGTCGCGAAATTGCGCGTCTCCCCGCCTTCGTACTTGTGCGATTTGGTCTTCCAGTTGGCTTCAATCGGCAGGTGGCACCCGCCGCAGCTGGTGGTCCATGACAGGTGGCAGGTGTGGCACGCCATTTCAGGATCGCGGTGCGCGCGGTCATCCTTGCCGATGCCGGTGCCGAATTCGAAATTGCCGGTTTCCGCGCCGTAACGGCTGACAAGCTTTGCCCGCGCCGCCTTGGCGTTGAAAACCGGGGTTGCGGGATCGACCACGTCCTTGACGAGGCTCATTTCCCATTCAAGGCTGGGATCGACGATCGAGCGCTGGATCAGCTTTTGCCGCCCATCCGGCCCTTCCATCCATTCAAACCGCCGCTTGCCATCGGGGTTGCGCAGCAGGGCAAGGTTATGGCCTTCGGGCGGAGCAGCCGGGCCGCTGGTGCGCAGCGTGGGATAGGCATCGGGCGTGCCGTGGCAATCCTTGCAGGTGATCTCGATCGCGTTGGCGACCTCGCCATAGATGAGGCCATTGCCGTGGCTGTCCTGCTCGAAATGGCAGTCAGCGCATTGCATCCCGATCTCGGCGTGGATGTCCATCAGGTGCACCGCCTTGCCGGGATTGGTGCCGGGGGGGACGAACTTGCCTTCGCCTTGCTTGCGCCATTTCTCGGGGTCATCATTGTCGACAACCTTGCCTTCCGCATCGAGCAGGTTGCCTTCGCGGTCGCGTTTGAAGATCGCGCGGAAGTTCCAGCCGTGACCGTGGTAATCGGCGAACTGCGTGTCTTTCAGCGTCGGGTTGAGATCATAAACGTTGCGCAGGAAATCGAGATCGCCCCACTTGCCGCGCGCGGCGGCGGCTTCGGGATTGCGTTCATTGATGGCGCGGACTTCTTCGGCGGTGGGGTATTTCTGCTCCTTTGGCCACATCGCGGGCGCATCGGATTCGTAGTCCCACATGGTGTAGCCGAGGAAGGAATTCAGGAAGATATTGGGCTGGTGCATGTGGCAGTTCATGCACTGTGAGGTCGGGATGGCGCGGGTGAAGACGTGGGTCAGCGGGTGGCCCTTTTCTTTGAGCTGCCCGCCGACTGTTAGCCCATCATCGGCGCGTTTGCCGGGTTCGTCGCCATGATCTTCATGCCCCGGCTCTTTCACCGCCCCATGACCGCCGCCCTTCGCCTCGCCATAGCCAGCAGCATGCTCAATCTTGCTGGCAATCGTCGGATCGGCAGTGATGGTCTGTCCATCGCGGCCGTATTGCGCATAGATCAGCGAATGGCGCGGTTCGCGATCATTGGCATAGACCACGTGGCAGCTCGCGCAGCCCGAATGGCGGTAATCGCCCGGCTGGTCGTTAGTGCCCATGAACCAGGTGAAGGGATCGTTGAGCCGGGTCTTGTGGATGTTGAGCGCCGGGATCGCCACGCGCAGGCCGGTGCCGGGGCCTCGGTTCGATTGCTTGAGGTCGGGCCGTCCCGGCTCTTCCAGGCGCTGAATCGCGCCCGAGGGATTGGGCAGGCCGATTTCGGGGAACTGCGAATTGATCGTGCGCCCACCGCGCTCGAACACCCGGAATACATCGCCCGGCGGTATCACATGCCAGGTGGGCAGCGGATAGAGCTCGGCCAGCACACCGCGCTCGATCTGCTCCTGTGAAAGCTGGCCGTCTGGCCCAGCACCCGGCGAGGTGATCTTCGCGGGCAGGCCTTCGCGGTTATAGGCCTCCCCCAAGAGGTAATTCTTGAACGGCAGGATCCCGTTATTATAGCTCGCCCCGCCCCACAGCATTGCGCCGGTCGCCATGATCGACCGCTCCGCCGCCTCGATCGAGCCGATGTGACACGCACCGCAGGCATCGCGCGCCACGCGGTAATCGCTGGGGTTCACGAACTTCACAAATTCGGGCGATTCCTGATTGAGCAGCACGTAGGATCGCTTCGGATTGGCGGATGAGGGGAAGTGCCAGCTGTTCGGGTATTTCGGCAGCACATGCGCCGTATCGCGCGCGGCGACGTAATCGGGGTGATCATGCGGCAGATCAGAATTGCCCTTCACGCTGGCATTGCCGCCGTGGCAATCGGTGCAGCCGAGCCGCACTGCGGGCGACAGGTGCATGGTCGGCGCGTCGGTCTTCACATGGCACGATGTGCAACCATCGGACTTCGCCATCATCTCCGCCACCGATTGCCGCTGCGGGGCGGGCGGAGCGAAGACGGCGGAGTAGTCGCGCTTGACCGGCTTTTCCTTGTCCGCCGCCTGCGTGTCGCCCGCGAACATGGCAACAGCCAGAACGACCGCTGCCAGCAGCAACGCACAATGGCGAATGAGGGGTTGAGTCAGCGCGCGCATCAGTAAGTCAGCACCACATTGGCGAGGATCGAGTAGAATTTCTGCTCGCGCCCCAGATTGTCGAACAGGTCCTGAAATCCGTCACCCGCGACCAATGCGGCAGCGGAGAGGCGGAAGACGAGGTTCTGGTTGGCCTTGGGCCGCCAGATCGCCGCGGCGGAGAGGTCAAACCCGATCTCCTTGGGGATCGACCCTTCGTTGCGCAGCACTTCAAGGTTAGACGTGTCCTCGAACCACAGGTGGTTGGCGTTGGCTGACAGGCGGAACTGCGGCGTCAGATCAAAATCCGCGCCCGTGCCCAGCAGCAGCAGACCGGGATTGTTGAAATTGCTCTGGCCCTGTTCTTTGGAGGAGCGCAGCGAATTGAGCAGGCCATTTCTGCCATTCACCGCAATCGCCCGGCCCCCGCCAGCAAAGGGGATAGTCTGGCGGATCCAGTAGGAGGTGTCCGCCCCGGCAAACACCGGGTTTTCAAAGATCGCGTCAAACCCGCCTTCGGTATCGTCAAAGGGATCGGAGTCCCCGCTGGCATAGGCACCCGAGAGGCGGAAGCGCATCCAATCGCGATCATAGCTCGCCTCGACAGCGGCGAATTGCGCGTTGATATTGGCCGGGCGGTCGGTGAAGAAGCTGTTGCGATCCTCACCCAGCGCCCAATAGAACGACCCCGTCAGGTTCACCCGGCCAATGCGTCCATCGGCGTTGTAGCCAAGATAAACCACATCATACTCGCGCCCGCGCAAAGTGCCGAGCAAGGCCGGACGCACCGGGAAGCCGTTGTCGTCAATCTCAACGTCATCCGCCTCGCGGTTCATGTTGTAGACCACGGTGAACTGGCTGGTCAGCGCCGGGATCAGGAAATCCTGCCGATAGGCATTGGCGACGAACACGAAATCATCGCGCGGGCTTTTGACGACCGAGTTGAGGCCCGAGTTGGTGTCCTTCTCCAGCCGCCAGAACGCGCCGAGATTGAACTGGAAGCGGTTGTTGTCGCGCGATCCGAACAGGCGCACGCCCAATTGCTGATCGTTGAACAAGAACCCGCGGAAGTCCGACTGGAATGGCTGGATACCGGCGCGGATCGAGATGAAATCGAACCTGTCCGTATCGAACTGGCTGAAGTGGTAATCGACGAAGGCTTCCTGCACCCCGAGGAAGTGGTCGAGCCGCTCGCTATCCCGCGATGGTTCGACAAACAGCACGCGGCGTTCAGGCACGTCGACATAATTGACGTTGTAGGCCAGCGTCAGGCGGTATTCGATGCTCGGCGGGGCGAAGGTGGTCGAGCCCTTGAGCAGCGCAAAACCGGCGATGAAGGTCTGCGAGAACACCTGCGAGAAGTCATTGCCGAACACGTCATTGCGGTCGGGGTCTTCAGTGGTCTGCACGCCCACCGGGATGGGGAAAGTGCGCGGTTCGTAGACCGTGTCCGAAATCAGATTGGCGACGAAGAACCAGTCATCACCCTTGATCGGCAGCCACGGCACCTTGGCGCGGTTGATCGGGCGGTCACCCTTGTAGGTGTTCTGGTTATAGGGATCGAACAGGCTCTCTTTCACCAGACCGAGGCTCTCGATCAGCCGCCAGCGATCGGGGATTGGCAGTTGATCGCTCGGGAAGGCCTGCGGCGGCGGGGCGCGGATCGCGCCTTGGTTGTTCTGTTCAATCGGTTCGGGCAGCGGGGCGGTGTAGCCGGGCCGTTCGCGGCCGTCGATGATCGCCGGATCGACCGGGGGCGTGTCTTGCTCCCAATCGGCAGGCGGCGGCGGAGGCGGCGCCTCCTCGGGCGGCGGCGCGGCCTGCACCATGAAGGCGGCGGGGATGGCCAGCCAGAACGCCACTACAGCCCCTCACACACGTTTTGCGCGGCCGTATCGAGGAACGGCGCGAAGGGGCAATTGACATAGCGCAGCCGCACCTGGCGATTGCCGACCTGCACCACGATCCGGTCGGCGCGCATCGAGGCAGGCGCGTTGCTCAGCCCACCCCCGGCGCGGGTCGCGCCATTGTTCAGCCCTAGAAAGCTGATCATGTCGTCCTGATCGATCCCGTCGCCCGATACCCCGATGCCGCCAACGAGCGCGCCGTTGCGATAGACCGGAACCGATCCGGGGAAAATCTGGATGCCGTTATCAAGCCGCGTCGCCCCCGCCGTCACCTGCGGCAGGGTGGTGCAGCTGCGCGGGGTGTCCGCGGCGCTAGCGCCGGTCACGAACCCGAGATGCTGGGCGAGATTGCCCACGATAAGCGCCGATTGCAGCCCGGTAGAGAAGGGGTTGAACTGCTGTATTGGGCGCGACAATGGGCCGTTGGGCTGGCCCACCTCGCCATCGGGGAAATAGGGCCGCGACAGGTTGCCCCCGGCCCGGTCGGACAAGGCAAACCCTCCCGTCAGCGCCTGCGGATCGCCGAGGAAGGTGCGGGTGCGCGCGACGAATTGCGGCACCTCACCGCTGGCAGCCAGCAATTCATTCGCGGCGAAGTTGCCCGAGAAGAAATTGGCCGTGCGCGCCTTCTGCAAGCTCACGTCGATCCCGAAGATCGGCGCATCGGGCGAACGCACGATCCCGAGCACAGCCCCGCGCGTATCGACGAGACTGATCGTCACCTGCGCACGGCTGTCCAAGGGTTGGCGGATTTGTGCGCGGGCGCGGCTCATCACGGTAAAAGCTTCTTCAAGGATCACCCGCGCTTCGGCTGAGGTGATCGGCGCAGTGACATCGCCCGCATCCGTCCCGCCGCGCACCGGAAAGCGGTTCGCGCCCGCGCCGTTGCTGAGCACAAACGCATCGCGATTGGCGAACTCGGCCGCGGTGGAAGCGCGCACGCCCGAAGCTTCGGTACCATAGGTGCTGCCCGCCAGCAGGCCCGCGCCGCTGTAATAACCCGTCACCGGCACCAGCGCCCCCACCGTGCCAACAAAGCTCGCCCCCGCCACCGCGCTCAATTGGGGGTATTCGATATCGGTGTAGCGCAGGCTGGTGCCGTCAGCGGTGATCCGGTCAGCGCGGATGGCGACCGGCGCTTCGAAACCCACCGTGCCCGCCAGCGCAATCGCCTCGTCCACGTCGGCATCACGATCGAGCACATTGGGATCAAAGCCGTAAACCCCGTCGGCAATCACTCCCACTCCGCCGACAACCACGCCGTTCTGATATAGCGGGAAGCCCCCTGCGTCCGCCGACAAGCCGAGCGGTGAACGCTTCGGCCCGATCAGCCCATCGCTGGCCCGCGCGGCAAGGTCGGAACAAGGCAATTGGCTGAACTGCACCCCGAACAATGGCCCGCTTTCGAGGCCCACGGTGGTCGGCGCGGGTGGGAAATGTTCCTGCACGATGAAGCTCGCCGTGCGGCTGGAAAAGGCATTGCCCCCGCTCGACAGGTAAGCTCCGGTGATCGCCTTGGCGATGGCAGCGGCGGCGCTGGGGATGGTGAGGCCCTGCGCGTCGTTGTTGCTGCCGTCGGGAGCGGATGGGATGATCGCGGTCGCGCCTGCGCCCGGCATGGCGAAAACGGCGAGAACATTGCCGACCCGGTCGGTGACCGCAATCGTCGCCGCCGCGCCCCGCGCGCGCGCTTCGGCGGCGGCCTGTGCGATGACCGTGCCGACCTCGGCGGTGCTGAGGCTTTCGGCGGCGGGAACATTGAACACCTGTCCGGCAGGCGGCGGGGTGGGCGTTGGGGTCGGTGCGGTGCCGCCGGTCGCGCCGCCACTTGATGACGGCCCTCCACCTCCGCACGAGGCAAGCACCAAAGTGCTCGCCGCAATCCAGAATGTCGCCCCCCTGCGCATGACTACTGCAACCGCCCAATCGCGCCCGCAGCGGATTTCAGCGCGGCCCGGAAATCGGCGGGACGGTAGGCATTGGGCTCATCCACCGCCTTGTAGGCGCGCGCAATATCGGCGCGGATCCCGGCCGCTGCGCCCTGCGTCACCCGCCCTTCGCTGACCAGCGCGTTGAGCAGCGTGTCCACCGCCATCACCGCCTGCACCGATCCGGCATAGTCGGTAAAGCGCGGCGCGGTCGCCTCGCCGGCGATGATTGCAATCACCCTGAAGGCATCGGCATTGGCATAGGCGCGGCCCGAGAGTGCATCGGCCAGCGTGCCTGCGCGGGCGGACAGCGCCTGCGCAGCGGTGCGCGCTTCGCCAACGCCTTGCCCCATCGCGCGGTGAAAATCGCGGCTGGCAGATTGGAACGCTGCCGCTTCGCCCGGCACCAGTGCGCCTGCTACCGCCGAGAGCATGATGATGTTCTCGTCATTGAAGGGCGGGTTACCAAACGGGATCGGGCGGCCGGGGTTGGTTTCAAAGGTCAGTTTGCGCTGCGGGCCATCGGCGATGGTGCGGTGGCACGAATGGCAGTCGTAGAAGGTGAATTGCGGGAAGCCCCCTTCCATCGCGAACTTCGGCTGCGCGAACAGACTGGTAGAACGCCGCACAGCCTCAGCCTGACCCACTGCCCAGAACCGCACCGCATTGGGCGCGGCCTTGCGAGCCGTGTAATCGCCATCGATATTGTGGTGCTGCTGGAGCGCGCTGAACAGGTCGAGCTCGAACGAGATGCGCGGGTGGCCCGCCGCCATCATCGCGTGGGTCACGAACTGCCCCGGCTTCGACGAGCCATAGTGGCAATCAAGGCAGACATTCGCACGCGTCTTGGGATTGTCGAGCGCGGTCAGCCCTGCCGCGATGTTCGAAGCATGGGTGGCAGGCAAAGCGTAATGTTCCGCCAGCCAGCTGCCGCCAGACGGCCCGTGGCAACTTTCGCAGCCGACTCCGTCCGTGGCGGTGAACTTGGCCCCGCGCTGGCCGACCGGAGCATAGGTCGAATGGCAGCCGAGGCACGCCGGGGCCGATTGCGCATCGCCCAGACCGAGGCTCGCAGCGATCTGCTGTCCCCTGCGGCCGCCAAGCACTGCATAGGCGCGGGAATGCGCGCCCGAGGGCGACGAAGGCTCCTGCCAGGTTGCGATTTCATCTTGCCGCACCACCGCGCCATTGCCTTCGGCGCGGCCGTGGCAGGTCGATCCGGCGCAGCTCGCTACGCCTTCGAAGCTTGGATTGCCGAGCGCAAAGGCAGCAGGATAAAGCGCAGCTAGGCCTAGCACAGCGATGACGCGCGGGATGACAGGCCCGCTTACCGGCCCACCGATCCACCTCGCCCAAATTCCCGCCATCTCAACCCCCTAGAGATGCAAGCTCGCCAAATCAGCGCCGCTCCTGATCAAGGCTACCACCTGGCCGCGCCCGGCGCTTGTAGCCTTGCGCCAGGTCAGCGCGCCATGTGGGCCGATTCCGCCTTCTACCGGCCCGTCGCCCTTGTCCCAAGCCAGCGCCAAGGATGCAACCTGCAATCGCTCAAACGAGGCCTTTCAGCCCCCGCTGGCTTCGACCGAGGCTTCGAGGCTGTTGGCGAGCGTTTCAAGCTGAACCGTGCAGCCCTTGGCGATCAGCGCTTCGGCCAATGCGTCGGGAGCAACCAGATCATCGGCCAGCAGCACGAAATTGACCTGCGCACTGGTATTGTTGTCGGGGCCGGTGACGGTGTAGGGCGCGCCTTCGACAATCGGCAGCCGCGCCGGATCGAGCGCAGCAATCATCACCGCATCGTCAAAGGTGACATCGACGGCGGCGCCGTTTTCCCGGTTGAACATCCGGTAGGTGCTGGTCCCCTCGGTGCCGGGCCGCCAGAGGCGCACGGTGGCGAGATCATAGAGGCAAATCGTGCCCGAGCGGGTCACGTCGACATACCACAGGCTGGGATTGGTCACCGCATCGTCAGTATTGCCGCGCACCGCCCCGGTACGAACGCGGGTGGCAGCGCGCTTGCGGGTGAGTGACGCGAACCGATCAGCGGCAACTTGCGGCCGATCGCCTACGCGAAAAGTGCCCGCACCCTTGATCACGCGGGTGCCGTCACCGGTCAGCACGGTCACAATATCGCCCGCCTTGAGCGTGATCGAGGCGTTGTCATCAACCTTGGTGCCGACCGGATATTTGGTCGCCGATGGGCCGGTCGATTTGACCACCACGCCCGCCTGCGCCGCTAACGGCAAGGCCATTGCCGCGCCTGCAAGCGCCAAGGCCGCAATTCGTGAGCTGTATTTATCCGAGAACATAAGTTCCTCCTTCGTCCAAAGTTGCAATGCGCCGGACAAGATTGCCCAGCGCTGAATCATCCGGGTGACGCGCGGCGACTGCTTGCGCCAGCCGCACCGCAGCGGGCTGATCGATCGTTGCCATAGCCAGCGCCTGCACCAACACCGCCTTGTCTTCGTTGGAAAAATCAGGTGCGGGTTCAAACAGATCAACCGGCCGTGCACGACCGCGCAGCTGCACCCGGCCCATCGGCCGCCACCATTCCAGCCCTGATTTCTCGGCAAATTCGCGGCTCGCCATCACGGCGGAATCGAGCGCCTTGTTGGCGGCTTCCAACCGCGCGGCGGTGTTCATGCTGTCGCCAAGAGCGGTGTACTGGATGCGATTGGCTCCGCCGAAATTGCCGATCACCGCCTCTCCAAAGTGGAGCCCGACGCGGGTCTTGCCGATCAGCGGAAGGTTGGCATCCATCGCCGCCACCTCGCGCCGGAACGCTTCGCCCGCCTGCCACAAGGCATAGCCGGCCTTGGCCGCCCGCTCCCCATCATCCTCGCGCGAAATCGGCGCGCCCCAGAAGGCAACCACCGCATCACCCACGAACTTGTCGATCACGCCGCCGTGATCCAGCACCACCTGGCTCAGCATGTCGAGATAGCGGTTGAGCAGCTTGGCCACCATTTCAGGCGCGATCGCGTGGCTCATCTTGGTGAAGCCTTCGAGATCGCTGAACAGCACGAAAATCTCGCGCTTTTCGCCGCCGAGGTTCAGCAATTCGGGCTTGTCGATGATCGCCTGGGCAATGTCGCGCGGGATATATTTGCCGAGCGCCCCGGTGGCGAAATTGCGCCGCACCGCGCCCGATGCGCGCGCTGTCGAAGTGACCGCACCGAAAACAATGATCCACCCGACCAACCCGCCGACCGCCGGCAAACCGTAGGTGTCGATATTGCTGACCTGCAACAGCACCGGCATCCCCTGAAAGAACGCGAGTTGCGCCATGCCAAACAGCGCAAGTCGCCGCGCGGGCCATTCGAGCAGCGCGGTCACCATCCCGGCAAATACCGCCAGAACCGCCATGCCCCAGATCACCCAGCTTGGGATCGGGGTGAGAACCCGGTCATCGAGCATCTGGGCGATGATCTCGGCATGGACGGAAATCCCGGCGGGCACTTCACCGTTGATCGAGGTGAAGGTCGTCTCAACCCGGTCATAATCGACGATATCGCCGCCGATCAGGATGTATTTCCCCGCATATTGCTCCTTGAGGAAGGGCAGGATCTCCGGGTCGGGATCGACGAAAAGGTCGATCTGGGCCGGGGGGAACAGCACTGAATCCTGGAACTTAGTCCGCCGGTAATCAATCGCGCCCTCGTAACCGGCAAAGGCAGCGGCAGGCTCGCCCGCATCGGCCAGCATCACGCGCCCGAGCAGCGGCGGCAGGCCTTCGCGGATATCGGGCCACAGGCGGGTCGCACCGAAGGTGTTGTCGAGCCGGATGCTCGCAGGCTGCGCTTTGCTGCCCTTCAGCCGCGCCATGAACTGTTCGAGGAATTGCTGCTGTTCATACTCGATATCGTCCGGGTTGGTCGCCTTGGCGGCATAGGCGACCGCGACCGGGGTTTTCATCGCGCGCAGGGTGGCGATCAGTTCCTCGTCCTCGTCCTGCGGCTGATCGAACAGGATGTCGATCCCGATTGCCTTGGGCTCAAAGGCGTCGAGCGTGCGCAGGGTCTTGGCAAGCAGGCCCCGGTCGAGCGGCGAGCGTTTGCGCGCGGCGATCAGGGTCTGGTCGGTATAGACCACCAGCACGATCCGCTTGTCTTCCTCGACCAGGTCAGCGGAGTAATAGGCCCTGAGGTCATAAAATGCACGCTCGGCCTCGCTGGTGAGCGGGGTGGGCTCGGAACCGTCAGGCAGAACCCAGCTATAGCGCGCGATGAACAGCGCCAAACACATGAGCATCACGGTCAGGCCCAGCTGGACGGGGCCCGCCTCGCGCACATTGCGCCAGCCGCGCGCCAGCCAGCCGATGCGCATGGTCGTGCGGGTGGCATTGTCGGTCATTGCAAGAGCAGCGCCTCAGCGCGCCAGCCGCGCCGCGCCGTCGCCCACCACGGCAAAGGCTGACCAGTAAAACGGGTGCGAGGTCTGCGCATCGTCCATCAGCGCCCGTTGCGATTGCTGGAGCGCGCCTGCGGTCGCCTGCCCGTCCGCCGCAAACAGCCCGCCGATCAGTCGGCCCGTAGCATCGAAATCATCCGGCACCGGCCAATGGCTCGCCAGCACCGTGCGCCCGCCCGCGCCGACAAAGGCGCGCACCAGCCCGTCGAGCGCGAATTCGCCGCCGCTTGTCACCCCGGCTTCGCGGGTGGCGCCGATGGTGGCGCTGCCAGCGGTATCGCAGGCTGACAGGATCACCAGATCGGCATCAATTCTGAGGCCGAAAATCTCAGCAAAGCTCAGCAGCCCGTCCGATCCCTCGCCCACATCAAAGCTGGTCAGCAGCGCCGGGCGCGGCGGACATTCGGGCCGGGGCGCGGTCACCAGACCGTGGGTGGCAAAATGCAGAATGCGATACTCGGCCAGATCACCAAGGTTCTGGATCGCATTGTCGGTAAAAGCCGCGCCGGTCAGCACCCGCGCTCCGCCGCCAAAGCGGGTGGCGGCCTGACGCAGTTCTTCCGCCTTGATCGGATTGGCCCAGATGTTGGGCGACCACTGGCAGCGATCGCCAGCCTCAAGCGCGGCGCGGGTGCGCGTCGCTCCGGGAGAGGCCGCGCCAATCGGGGCATTCTCGCCCAAACCAAGATAGGCGCGCGTGCCATCAGACGGCCGGGCCGCACGCACATCGCGGAAGGCCGCAGCGGCCACCGATGTGCTGATCTGAGTGCCGCGCCCAAGCCATGCCGTGCCGCGGAAATCATATTCATCCGCATCCTTGCCAGCCATCCGCGTCTTGTAGGCGGCGACACTGGCATCATCAGTGACCAGCAGGTTGATCGGCAGCTTCAACAGCGCGCCATCAGGCTCAAACACGATGTGGCGCGCCTGCGGCAAGCGGTCGGCCACCGGCGCGAACAGACGAACGTAAAGCTCGCGTGCGCGTTCGACATCGAAGGGATAGGTCAGCACCTGCCCGCCTTCGACAACCGCAATGCTTTCACGGATCTGGCTGACGAGCGCATCTAGCTGCCGAGGCGTTGCATCCGCGCGCCATGCCATAGTGCTGTCGCGGGTGGCATAGACGACATAGGCATCGCTCTCCAGCGTCACCAGCTTCACATAGGCCTCGCCCTCGGCAAGGATCGCCTGCAATTCGGGAAGCGTGATCCCATCGCCCGAAACGGCGCGATAACGCGGGAAAGTGGCCAGCTTATCGAGCACTTCGGCCTGTTGCTGCTGCAATTGCTCAAGCCGCGCGCGGCGCTCGGCGATCTGGGCCAACTGCCGATTGTCTCCCTCGGGTACGCTTTCCAGTTGGAGCAGCGCGACGCGCAATTGTTCGATCCCGCGCCCCAGATTGGTGGCGGTGCGGAACATTTGCGCCGCCTCATCACTGCCGCCTGACAATTCGCGTGCGAGGGCCGCTTGCGTCTGCGCAAGGCCGGGGCGGCTGAGCAGCTGGCTGGCGATGAACAGATCGCTCGCGGCAGTGTCCGCCCCGCCCTCGGTCAGCAGCGCGAAATAGGGCGCCATCAGCCCCCGCAACGACGGCAAAGCGCGGCCTCGCGCGTTGGCAATGATGTCACGGTACAGCGTCAGCGCCTCATCCCGCCGCCCGCTGCGGGCATAAAAGCCCGCCAGCTGCGCGCGCGCGCTGCCGAGCGCGGGGGAACCGGGATAGGTTGCCATAAGCAGGTTGATCGCTTGACCATGCAGCGCCTCAGCGCCCGCAGCATCGCTACTGCGCTCGGCCACATCGGCAAGCTCGCCCAGCACCTGCGCCCGCAGCCACGCGACCGAGATCACGCGTCCGCCGCGCACTTCGCCAAAGGCAGCTTCAGCAGACTGCAACAGCGCGGTCGCCTCAGCGGCGCGGCCCAGTTGCCGCAGCGCGGTCGCTTTCAGATAGGCGTGCTGCCCATCAAGCAACCGTGCGCGTTCAAGCGGGGTCAAGCTGAGCGAATATTCGCCTGTAATCCGCCCGCTTTCGCTGGCCAATTGGCCTGCCAATTCCGGGCCGATCTGCAAGGTGCGAATAGCGTCGCCGTCGGCGAAATCGGTGAGCAGCGGGGCATCGAGGATCGCCAGGGCGGCAGCCGACTTGCGCTGGTTGAGCGCGTCCATCGCCTCATAATTGCGCAAAAGCCGCGCCAATAGCGGGCTGGAAGCGCTCGCGCCTCGGCCACCAGCAAACAAGCGGCGCGCTTCGCTGAAATTGCCGAGATTGGATTGCTGCAGCCCCTCGTTCAGCTGCGCTTCGGCAGCGCCTGCACCCGCCAGCGCGGCTGATGAGGCCGCGAAAAACTCGGCCGCTTCGGCAAAATTGCCGGCATTGCTGCGGCGATAGGCTTCCACAAGCGCCTGATCGGCTGCAATGGCCTCGGCTTGCTGGCGGGCAAAGGCCAGCGCATCAGTGGTGCTGGTGAGCGGGATTTCTACCTTTCCCGGCACCACTTCATTGCTGGCGAGCGAGGCGACCCCCAGCTCCAGCGCCTTGGCATAGGCGGCAAGACCGCTGCCGGCATAAACCCGCCCGCCGCGCGAACCGATCACGACATCGGTGCGCAAGATGGAATCGGGGCGCGAGCATGACAGGCGCTTTGCCGTTGAAAGCCCGGGAAGGCCGCCTTCAGGCTGCGGGGCATCCGTGCAGGCGGCACCAGACCCGGCAAAACGCGCCGGTGCCGCCGCATCGCCCTGTGCCTTTACCACCCACAGCGTGCCCACCGGAGCGGCAGCATCGCGGCAGATGATCGAATAACGCCGGTCAAACAGCCCGCCGCCCGGTTCCGGCGCAAGAATCTGCGCTTCGCACAGGCCGTTGGACCCGATCGGAAAGGTATCGCGCAGGCTGAGATCAATTTCGCCCGTGCCGCGCGCTGCAGCGGGGCCAGCGCCGATCAGCGCCGCCAAAGCGATCAGCCCAACGAGCCGAGGGGTGCGCACATGACACAGGCTCATCTCACTTGATCCCCTGTGGCAGTGGCGCAGTGCCGCCATAAAGCGACGCGTCGCCGCCGCTGCTGACCGGATCGTCAAGCAGCGGATCTTCCGAAATCAGCGGTGCTTCCGGCCGATCCGGGAAGTCGATTCCGAACCGATCATCATCCTCGTCCTGGGTCGAAGCCGTGGGATCACCGAGACTGATCGGACCGTCAAACACCGTCGGATTGTTGATCGCAGGCGGCACTTCGAATTCAGGCTCGGGCGGCTCAGGCGGCTCGGGCTGTTGCGGGCACAGGCCGGTATTGATGACGCAGTCATTGAAAGCGCTGGCATCCAGATAGAGGCTGCTGCCGGGGCTGACCCGATTGAAATTGACCTCGTCAAAAAACGCCTCGCCGACCACAAACACGCCCGGCGCAGTCTGGCGGCGGCCGTAGGCGAATACATCAAGCTGCGGGCCGGATCCCGATTGGCTGCCGCTCGACGAAGCGATGGACAGGGTGCCGCCGCCGATCAGGATTCCCCCGCCCGCAAGCGGAACGCCGGTGTTGCGCACCAGCAGGCTTGTCTGCACGTTGAGCGACACGCCGCCTGCACGGATATAGCCTAGCGGATCGGCACTGCCGCTCGCCGCGACCGCCAACAACGCATCGCGGCCAGCAAAATTGCGGTTGCCCTGCAATTGCGTGATCGTGGCGGCATCAGCCACCCAGATATCGTCAGCATTCAGCGTAAGATTGCCCACTGGCGCGTTCGCAGCGCCGGTGATGCGGATACCGCCCGGTGTTACAATCTCGATCCGCCGGGCATCGATGTCGAGCAGGTCATCCGCGCCGGCATTGGCGTAGTTGACCGTGCCTTCGACCCTGACAATGCCGTCGGCAGCGTCGCTCCCGGCAAAGATCCGCACGATCCCGAAACCATTGCTGGCCGTGCCGGTCAGCGAAAGATCGCCGATCAGCAGGTCGGGCAAGTTCGGATCATTGCCAATGTTCAGGCTCGGTACGGAAAAAGCGAGTTCGCGGGCGCTGATCCGGCCTGCCTCGGCATTGGTCAGGCTGAACCCTTGCCCTTCGGTGGTCCCGCCAAGGATCGCCGTCGCGGTGGGGTTGAGCGAATTGATCGTCACGCGGTTCGCGCCAATCCGGGCACCGGCCAGAATATCAAGGTCGCTGGCGTTCAGCACAATCGATTGGCCGCCGAGGCCAACCACCGCGTCATTGTTACCTACGATCTCGATCTGATCGGTTGTCTCGATAAAGATGGCCGTTGTGGTCGCAGTATTGACCGGGCTGCCGATGATGCCGCCTTGGCCGGTCTCGATCCGGATCGGACCAGAGGCAATGGCTTGCAGCAGCTCGGTAACATTGATGTTCCCGACATTCGCACGCAGCAGCGATGGGGGCAGAACTGCCACGGAATTGCCGCGCGCTTCGGCGAACAGCCGCGCCAGGTTGAGGTTGCCCGATTCAATGTTCACCACAAACTGACCGGCGTTATCGGCCACTCTTACCCGATCTGCCCCGCTGGCATTGGCCGCCAGGTCCAGATCCTGCGCAGTGATGGTCGCAGCGCTGCCTTCGGTGATCAGCAGCGAAGCAGTGCCCCCGTTTGAAAAGCCCGCTCCGCCGGTCAGGGAATTGGCGCTGATCTGAATCAGATTGGCCGTGACATCGGAAGCACCGCTGGCAGTAAGCCGCGCGATATCACTGCGTGCCGTAGCCCCGCTGCCGCGATCGGCGAACGACAGGGATTCGAGATAAATCTCGTCCGCCGTTAGGCTCGATGCGTTAAGGTTGAGCTCCGCCCTGCCAGCCGTGGCTGCGCCAGTGCCCAATCCGGCGCCGCCTGTCGCCCGCGATTGGATGCGCAATATGCCCGCACCGAACTGGCCCGGCGCCACCGTCAGCGCCGAATTGTTAAGCGTCACGGCAATCATTCCGCTGGCCGCAGCGCCGCCGATGCCGCCCGGATCGATCCCGCCATTGCCGCCTTCACTATCGGCAGAAATCACGTTCTCATCCAGCAATTCGACGGTTGAGTCGGTGATGGTGACAGTGACCGCCCCACCAAAGGCCGTGCCGCCCGCGCCGTTAAGGCTGGCGGCGCTTCCGCCCACTGCGCGCGGATCAATCTGCAGGAATCCGCCCGAAAGATCGGTGTTGATCAGCGAGACGGCGACCGTTTCGCCGGTCGCGTTGCCACCCCCCAGAGTTCCCAGACCACCGCTGCGCGTTCCGCCCAACCTGATCCCGGCTTGGCCCCCGGCATTGGGAGTGAAGTTGATCGCTGCATTGGTGGCGGCAAGGCTGATAATGCCACCCTCGCCAAGGCTGAAAGCATCACCACCAAGCGCGCCGCTGCCACCGGTCGATTCGTCAAGCAGCGCCAGCACGCCGACGATGTTCAGAGTCCCGCCATCAAGATCGACACGGTTAACCCCGCCGACCGCATCTCCGCCATCGCCGGTGCCAGAACCATTGCCGCCAAGCGCGCTCGCACTGCCGCCGATCAGTTCCAGCGTCGCCTCACCGCCGTTCATCACCCGGATACGGCGATTGCCGCCCAGCGCGTTACCGCCGGTAACATTGCCGGTCGATATCAGGCTCGACCCGCCTTCGCCCATCACGGCGAAGACAGTATCACCCATGATGATGGTGGAATCAGCGCCATCGGCTTCGATCAGGCCGTTGCCGCCGATCCCAAACCCGCCAAGGCCGCCATCGACCGAAGATCCGCCACCGATCCCGCGCGCGGTCAGCTGAATGGCGCCGACAGTCGTGGGGTCGGCCAGCGGATCGACCGGCAGGGCAATACTGCCGCCGCCCTGCGCCAGCACGCCGATGGTGCCGCCGACGCCCGTGCCGCCAATGCCATCGCCGCCGCTGGTCGCCGCGCCGATGCCGTTGGCGTTGAGGAAAGCGCCATCGCCCGGCCCCGAGCCGAGGTCGCCCGGCACGCTATTCTGGATGATCAACTGGCTGCCCGCACCAAAGCTGCGCAGTTCAGCCCTGCCGCCGGTGCCATTGCCGCCTTCGTGCTGCGTCGCCATGCCCCCTTGGCCAAAGGCAAGCGCCTGTGCCGATCCCAGCGTGATGGTGCTGCCGCCTTGCGACTGAAAATAGGCGAGGCCGCCCATCCCATTGCCCGCCGCCAAAAGGCCTAGCGCATCGCCGCCCAGGCCATTGGCAAGAACCTGCGCGTGGCCGGTGATGGTGATCGTGCCCGCCGTGTCGGTAATGACACCGATATAGGCCTCACCTCCGATAGCATTGCCGCCTGCACCAGTGCTGGCTGCGCCGCCGCCGCCGCTGGCATCGGCCACTACGCTGCCATTGACTGTGACGCTTATCCCGTCGCCTTCAATGGCTGCCGTACCGCCCAGACCATCGCCGCCATTACCGCCGAAGGAGAAACCGCCCGAACCAAAGGCGAACACATCAATCGCATTTGCGGTAATGCTGCCGTTCTGGCCGCCAAGCACGCCAGCAGTGCCGCCCGTGCCCGTTCCGCCATCATTGCCTGCACCGCCAAGCCCAAGGGCGCTCAACAGCACCACATCAGCCGTGACATCGCCTGCTCGAACCGTGACAAGTGCCCCGCCGCCCGTGCCATCGCCGCCCTGTCCATCCGGCTGGTCAATCTGACCATTGACGCCGCCTTCGCCGCCGGTGCCGTCGGAGTTGACAAACAGGGTGCCAAAGGTGGCTGAACCACCGCCGACCGTTCCCGGCCCGCCGAGCAGCGCAAGTCCCGCTTGCGCCAATCCGCCCAGCCCGTTGCCGCCGGTTCCGCCGATCAGCGTTCCAAGGCCAGCGCCGCCCTGTCCGCCAACGCCACTGGCATCAAGCGTGGACGAACCGCCGACACCGATGGTGCCATAATCGCCGCTCGCCAGCAGGAATGCACCGCTGTTGAACGTAGGGTCTGCCTGGTTAGGGATTGTGCCGTCACCGCCAAAGCCATCGCCGCCGCGCCCGGCACCAATCGCCTGCCCATCGCTGTTGCCGCCCTCTCCGCCGCTGCCGGTAGCGAACAGCTCGGCATCGCCGCCAATCAACAGCTCTGCCGGTTGGTTCGCCGCGCCATTGGCCTGGAAGAAGGCGTTGCCGCCGCGACCGATCCCGCCATTGCCGCCAAAGCCGAAAGCAGCGCTGCCACCGAATGCCGAGGCATCAGCGGCCGCGAGTTGTTGCAGATTGATAGTCCCGGTGATGGCGTTGGCCCCAGCGACCCCACCGAACGCGTCACCGCCGCTGGTGCCGTTACCGGCGCGCGCGGAAGCATTTGCGGTAAAATCGCCCACCACTGTAATCACGCCATCACCATTGCGGGTCACCGCCCGCGCCGCGCCGCCCAACGCGCGGCCACCCTGACCGCCGCCATTGTCACCGCCAAGCGCGATAGCCAGCAGGTTCAATCCGCCGTCGATCGTGATGGAGCCTGCACCATCGATCGAAACCGCCGCCTCGCCCGCATCAGCCAGCGCGCCGCTGGTCGATGCGTTGGCTCCGCGTGCCGTGGCGCTGGCATCGAGCGCCGCAATTCCATTGATGGTGATCGTACCCGTGCCGGTAATGCCCAGCTGCGCAATGCCACCAAAGGCGTCCGAAACCGTCGATGAACTGAACAGATCGCTCTCGGCCCCGGACCCAATCGCTATAAGCGTCAGATCCTGACTGAAGGTCGCACTGCCACCGCCGCTCACCGTCACCCGGGCCGTGCCGCCGCGCGCCGGTGCGCCGGTCTGGATAAAATCAAGATTGGTTCCGAAGCCTGACCCGGTCACGGTCGCGTTGCCCGTTATCTCAACATTGCCGCCGCCCGCGTTGATTGCCGCCAGCCCGCCCTGCGCGCTGCCTGCGATCCGGTTCAGATCGTCCGCGCCGCCAAAGGCATCGGCCGTCACCAGCACATCGCCACCAATTCTGAGTGTACCGGCACTTGCCAGAATACGGGCAGTCCCGCCGGTCGCATTGATCGCGTCAAGCGTCTGAAGGCTCGAACTGACGACGCCGTAATCGCGGGCATCAACCAGCACATCGCCGCTTATATTGAAGTTGTCGGTAGTATTGGAATCGATCAGCGCGCCGATCCGGCCAACCAGCAGCAGATTGCCGGCCACGCTGCTTTCGCCGCGGGCGATGGTTTCACCCGTGCCAATCGCCAGCACGCTCGAACTCGCCTGGAACCCGTCCAGGACGATATCGGCACGCACATCGCTGGTGGCAGACACATCCAGAAATTGTGCGGCAATCCCTTGATCGATCGACCCAGTATCGACGCTGCGACCGAACACGTTGTAATTGGCCGCCAGAATGATCTCGCCATTGACGATCCCCGCGCTCTGCGCCGGATCGAAGCCGAGATTGCCGCTGAACAGCATGCTGATCGGATCGGCCGAAGCACGCGCGACGGCATAAATCAGGTGATTGTCACCCAACCCGGTGCTCGACAGACCGCCGACATCGCCGTTGAGTGTCACGACCTCCCCAGACGCGGCAGTGCCGACCGGGATCGTGATGTTGAACAGCCCGTTCGAAACCTGAAGGTTGACCACCTCGCCCGCGACATAGGCATGGCTGCCGTTGATCCGCGCGGTGCCGAGCATTTCGACATCGGCGGCGACGACGGCGAAAAACGAATTTTCCGCCAGCGCGCTGATCTGCGCGCCGGGCGCAATTTGAATCCGTGCGGTCGAACCGGTCGAGGCCGCCAGATTGAGATTTCCGCCATTGGCGAAATTTTCGAAGCTGGCGGGTGAGGTATCCAGCGTGGTCAGCAGCAGGCTGCCGACATCAAAGGTCGCGGTGTCGCCAATCAGCAGTCCGGTGGGCGAATAGAACGCGACAAATCCGCCCGCAACCTGCGCGCCAGTGGCTGGATCGGTTATCCGCGAAATCACACTGCCGTTGATGACCGCGATATTGTTGTTGGTTGACGGCAGGATGCGGTTGAGCACCGCATAGGTCGGTAATTGGCTCGACCGGAACAGCAGCGAATTCCCATCTGGCAGAAAGGTCAGCGCATTGCCGCTCGCATCTTCAAACGGCATCCAGTCGATCACTACGGTCGGCGTTGCCACATCGATCTCAACCTGACCCGGCCCCGGACTGTCGAAAAACACCAGACCCGTGGTCACGCTGCCCTCGGCATTGACCGCCTGAGCCCCGGCACGCTGCGGCGCAAATACCAGCGCCAGCGCCAGGGCCGCGCTGCCGCAGCCAAGCATCAGATGCGCGCGATTCCGGTTCGATCGGATCATCTCAATATCTCCACGGGAACAGGCGGGCCGTCAGCGTAAACAGGAAGCGTACATCGCCCTTGGTGGCGGCAAGGTCAGGCCGTTCGAGCGGCACGGCAACAACAAAGTCCCCTTGCAGCCCTGATCCCCAAGTCAGTCGCATACCGCCACCTGCCGACCACAGGCGGTCAGGATTGCCAGGCTGGCGGCTGGGATCCTCATTCCAGACAAAGGCAACATCGCTGAAAACGTAAGGCTGGAACGCAAAGCCATCGATGCTTTCGGGCGCCAGCGAACCGTAGCGCAGCTCAAATGCGGCCAGAAACCCGTTGTCCCCCAGCACGGCGCCCGGATCATAGCCGCGTCCGATCGAGAAATTGCCGGCCGCCAGTTCCTCGAAGGCGGGCAGCGCGTCGCTGGTCAGCTGCGCCTGCGTTTCTAGCGCAAAGGTCAGCAGCGGATCGGGCCGGTATTCCGCATCAAGGTTCAGCCGCAGCAGCAGCGGTGTGGGATCAGATTCGATCCGGCTCGGCGCGGCTGACCCGCCAAACAGGCAGGCGAGCAGATTGGCGCGGCAATCGGGGCTGGCATCGAACACGTCCAACCCTTGGCGTGCTTCCATACCGTAGCGCAGCCGGAACTTCGGCTCGAACGGCGAATAACCGCCTGCGCGCAGCACCGATTGCTGATCGATCCGCTCACCAGCAAGCCGCGCATAGGCGACCCGCACCCGATCTTCGGTCAGGCGGATATTGTTGATATCAACTTCCTGATCGACATAATCGAACCCGGCGTCGACAAACAGGCTGTGCTCGCGACTCCGAACCAGTGGGTAGCTGGCGTAGAGACTGGCAAAGATCGTTTCGGCTTCGACGTCGAACCCGGCAAGGCCAGTTGCAGGGTTCGAAGTGCTGTAGGTGAATTGCCCGCCGATCCGCAGGCCTTCGCTCCCAACCCGAAAATCATGTCCGATCTGGACCGTGTGCTGTTCACGGAAATCAAGCGTGCTGAACAGCGCCACCGATGTGCGGTCGCCGAGCCCGGTGACATCGTAAAGCTCGCCGCGCAGCACACCGCCGAACCGGCCAATCGCGTCTGAGCCAAGGTTCTGGAGGTTGAGATCAATCGCGCCCTTTTGGCGCAGCACGGCAATTTCACCCACCAGATCGCCCGGTTGACCATCCGCCGCCGGACGCAGCGATAGGCGAACATCCAGCCCCGGCAGATCATCGGCGAGCAGCAGATACCGCTCGGCAGTGTTGGTATTGAACACGTCCTGCTGCGTGAGCTTTTCGAGATAGCCCGCAACAACCCGTTCTGACGGCCCAGCCTCGCCGCGCACCCGCACGGCGGTCAACCGGCCGAACACCACCGCAAAATCGGGGATGCCATCGGCCAGGCTCTGCTGCGGGATTTCAACCGTGGCGAGATAGCCCTGCCGCCGCAGCGCGGCATTCGCCTCGGCCCTCATGTCGCACAATACCGATACCGGCAGCTCACGGCCAACATAGTCCGCCACGACCGCATCGAGCGAAAGGCCCGGGACACGCTCAAGACCGTTGAACTGCGCACCCTTCACCGTGAAGCGGATATCGGCAAATTCCGGCCGGTCGAGCGCGCAAGGGGCGCGTTCGAAATCGCCGTCGACAGTCAGGGTTACCGTGGGCTCGTTGCGGCGCAGTTCGGGCGGGATCAGATCGCTGCGGTTGGGCGGGGTAACAGGCGGAAGCGCTTGCTGCGCCTGCGCGGTGCCGCCGAAACCGGTTAAAGCTGCGGCCAGCATGGCGCTGCCAGCAACCGCACGCAGCCGGGCGCGGCGGCGCTGTGCTGCAGCGGAAAAATCGCTCCGCGCCGATGATCGACTGTCATGCGAGTCCGACAAATTTTCCCCCAGAAGCTACCTTGCCTGGCAGACCTCCACAGGCCCGCTGGCACGATTTTCTTGCTTTCCCCGGCCCCGCTGGAACGGCGTCTGCGCGCCGTGAACCATGCCGAACCTGTCGACCCCTCGATCAGCGCAAACTACTCCCGCCCGCCTCAAACACAAGCGCGCAGGCCGCATTGCGCCCAGCTTGGGTGCAGATTGTCGCATTTGCACAACTTGCATCAATGCCAGCCAGCCCCCGCTGGCTAGCTCGGCTCATCCGGCGGCGGCGAGCATCACCTTGGACGAGGCGGCTGACAGCGCGCCCGGTTCGGTCGGCAGCTTTGCGGGCCGCGTGGCGCTGGGATAGGCCTTTGCCAGCGTAGCCAGCGCTTCGGTGATACGCGCATGTGCAGCGGGGTTATCAGCCTTGATCGCGCCGCCGGAGGTCGCAAAGGCACTCGCGGCCACCTTGGCGAAGCCATAGCCATCGAGATAGGGCTCGTAACGATCATCCTTGGAAATGGTGCGGTACATGGCGCTGGCCCGCTCAATCTGGTCAGCAATCACGCCCAGCGCGACCTTGCCTTCAGATGCTCCATTCTTAGGGGCCTTTACGGCCGCGCCGCGCAGCGCGGCAATGATCGCATCATAGGCCGCGCCCACGTCTGCGGCGCTCTTGCCTTCGGACGCGGCAACCGAGGCTGCGGTGAGCAGGGATTTGAAATCGGCGACGCCCAGCTTGGTGAAAACAGGGTCCATTTCCACCAGAACTTCGGCGGCCGGATGGGCAAACATTTCAGCTGCGGCGTCTTTCTTGCCCGCAAAATAGGCATCACGTGCGGCGACCACATGGGCTTCGGTTACTGCGAGCGCGATGCCATAGGCGACCGGATCGGTGCCCGCATCGCCAACGGCGACGCCGCCTTCGCCCTCGCCACCAGCAGCCGCACCGCCCTCACTTTCTCCGCCCGCGCCGCTTTCGCCCGCAGCAGCCTCGGTTGCAGCACCCTCCCCGCCTTCGCCGCCGGATTCTCCCGCACAAGCGGCCAGCATCCCGCCAGCCAGTGCGGTGCCGAGGCCAAGCGTGGTCCAGAGCTTGAGCGTGCTGTTCATTGAAGCGGTGTCCTTTGGGTCGTAAAATGGGTCTGCGCGAGCCTCATGACCGAAATGATAATCATTCGCAAGAGCCTTTGTCACGCGCCCCACAAAGGCCATGTATTCCTGCCGATTGCCCCTTTTCTTGTGACCGCAATGTGGCCTAACACGCTGCCCATGCCCGGTCGGGCGTCAAACCGCCGCAAAGCCGCGCTTATGCTCGCGGCCAGCGACAATCGAAGGTATTGCGATCCATGAAGAACTTCCTCCGTGCCGGGGTCTGTGCCCTGACCATTTGCGCAGCCTCTGCCGCACTGGCCGATGAAGGCATGTGGCTGCCAAGCCAGACCGGCGCGATTGCCGAAGCGATGAAGGCTGCCGGGCTTGAGCTTGACGCCAAGACGCTGGGCGACCTGCAACGCCCGCCGCTGACCGCGATTGCCTCGCTCGGCGGCTGTTCGGCCGCGTTCCTTTCGCCCGAAGGTCTGGTCGCCACCAATCACCACTGCGTGGCCGGATCGCTGCAGTATAATTCCTCGCCCGAGGCGGATTATCTCACCAACGGCTTTCTCGCTGCAACGCTGGGTGATGAACTGCCCGCCGCGCCCGGCAGCCGCATTTATGTGATCGAGGACCTGCGCGATGTCTCCGCCGCGATGCTCAAGGGCGCAGACAAGCTTGAAGGCCGCGCCCGGTTTGACCGGCTTCAGGCGAACCGCACCGCGCTGATCGAGGCGTGCGAGAAACAGGCCAACCGCCGCTGCGATGTGCGCGCCTATTTCGGCGGGCAGCAATATTGGTTGCAGCAGCAGCTTGAGATCAAGGACGTGCGGCTGGTCTATGCGCCCGCAGGCGGGGTCGGCAATTTCGGCGGTGAGAAGGACAACTGGCAATGGCCGCGCCACACCGGGGACTTTGCCTTCTACCGCGCCTATGTCGCCCCCGACGGCTCATCAGCGCCGTTCAGCAAGGACAACGTGCCCTTCAAGCCCAAGGCGTTCCTTCCCATCGCCAAGGACGGCGTGAAGGAGGGTGACTTCATCATGGTCGCCGGCTTCCCCGGCACCACCGAACGCCTGCGCACCGCAGAGGAAGCGCGCTTCTATTACGAAGAGCTCTATCCCTATCAGCAGAAGTCACTGACCGATTATGGCAACCTGATTGACGCGCTAACCGCAGGTAATCAGGCCGCGACGATTGCCTATGCAGCGTCGCTGCAAGGCATCGAGAATTACGAGAAGAAGATCGCAGGCCAGTTGGCGGGCGCCGAGGCGATCTCGCTGATCGCCAAGAAGCAGTCCGAGGAAGCGGCGTTCCGCTCCTGGGTCGATGCCGACCCCAGCCGCAAGGCGCAATATGGCGCGGCGCTGGCCGAGCTGGATCGCCTGATTGCAGAAGACAATGCCGTGGCGCTGGCTTACGAACGGCGCGACCTCCTCGGCCGCGGCCAATTGTTCAGCGCTGCCAGCCGCCTGTACCGCTGGGCCAACGAACAGGCCAAGCCCAACAAGGACCGCGAACCCGGCTTTCAGGAGCGTGACCGCGCCTTCATGACGCAGGGCATGCAGCGGATCGAGCGGCGCTATGTCGCGGACATCGACAAGGCGATCTGGGAAGACGGCTTCGCCGAATACCGGACGCTTGCCGCCGCCGACCGCAACCAGAGCTTCGATGCCTTCATGGAAGGCCGCGATCTGGCGTCGTTCTATGCCGCGACCGAACTGGGCACCACCGCCAAGCGGATGGAATGGATGGGCAAGTCGGTCGCTGACTTCAAGGCGTCGAGCGATCCCTTCATCCAACTGGCGGTTGCCACCAATGACGAGTCAAGGGCTGCCGAAGCGGCCTCCAAAGCGCGCTCGGGCGAATTGCAAAAGGCCCGATCCAAGGTGATGGCGGCCCGCCTCGCCTATGCCGCGTCGCAGGGTAAGACGATGTATCCCGACGCCAATGGCTCGCTGCGCTTCACCTATGGCAAGGTGACCGGCAAGACGGTTGACGGACAGATCTGGCCGCCCTTCACCACCGCTGAAGGGCTCGTTGCCAAGCACACCGGCCGCGGCGAATTTGATGCGCCCGATAAGATGGTGGAGCTGATCAAGGCCAAGGATTATGGTCGCTATGTCGCGCCGGAACTCGGCACGCTGCCGGTCGACTTCCTGTCGACTGTCGACATCACCAATGGCAATTCGGGCTCTTCGACCCTGAACGCGCGCGGCGAATTTGTAGGGCTGGCGTTTGACGGCACAATCGAAGGCGTGGTGTCGGATTGGATGTTCGACCCCAAGATCAACCGCACCATCCATGTCGACAGCCGCTTCATGCTGTGGACCATGGAAAAGGTCGACGGCGCGGAGCGCCTGCTCAAGGAAATGGGCGTCAAGTAAACCGCCCAAGGTTGAATAAGTATGCGGCGCGTGGGATTCCCGCGCGCCGCCTGCTAAACCCCGCAGCAGCACAGGCGGGGAGACGGTAATGCAAGACGTGGTAGCGGTCGATATCGGCGGAACGCATGCCCGCTTCGCGATTGCCAGCTTTGGCGCGGATGGGGCGATCACCCTCGACGAGCCGGAAACGCTCAAGACCGCCGATCACGCCAGCTTTCAGACCGCGTGGGAAGCCTTCCGCGAGCGAAAGGGCGGCACCCTGCCAGCAGCCGTGAGCATGGCGATTGCGGGGCCTGTGGGCAGCCCCGGTAATCTCAACCCCGTGATCCGCTTCACCAACAATCCGTGGATCATCCGCCCGGCGCTGATCCCTGAAAAGCTGGGGGTGGAGCGCTTCACCCTCGTCAATGATTTCGCTGCTGTAGCCCACGCCGTGGCGCGCGCGGATGACAGCCAGTTCCTGCATTTGGCCGGGCCGGACGAGCCATTGGGTCGTGAAGGCACCATCAGCGTGATCGGGCCGGGCACCGGGCTCGGCGTCGCACATCTGTGGCGCTCGGGCGCTGCCTACCGCGTGCAGGCGACGGAAGGCGGGCATATCGATTTTGCCCCACTCGACAGTATCGAAGACGCGATTCTTGCCCGGCTTCGCAGCCGCCACAACCGCGTTTCGGTTGAGCGCGTGGTGGCCGGCCCCGGCATCGTCGACATCTATCAGGCACTCGCCGCGCTCGAACACCGTTCGGAACCTGAGCGCGGCGCCATCGAAATCTGGAACCTCGGCACCAGCGGCGAAGACAGTCTTGCAGCCGCCGCCGTAGACCGGTTCTGCCTGTCGCTAGGCTCGGTCGCGGGTGATCTTGCCCTGGCGCAAGGCGGGTTTGCGGGCGTGGTGATCGCGGGCGGTCTTGGGTATCGCATCCGTGACAGCCTGCTTGCCTCGGGATTTGGCGCACGCTTCAAGGCCAAGGGGCGGTTTGAAAGTCTGATGGCGGCGATCCCGGTCAAACTGATCGTCCACCCGCAGCCCGGCCTGTTCGGCGCGGCGGCAGCCTTTGCTTCTGAGCATCTGCCCGTTCAGGGAGCGGCGCTGTGAAAACCATCGCCGATTGCGAAGCGCGGCTGGGCGAACTCCACCAACGCACCCGGGAAACCCCGCTGTTCAATCCGGTGTTCCAGCTTTCGCTCGATCTGTCGCGCGCATTGGAAGGCGGCGAGCTCAGCATGGATGATCTGGCCGGGCTGGTCGCAGAATTGGAATGCGACGGGCTGAAAACGCGCGCGCGCAAGCTGCGCCACTTGCTTGCGCCGCCGACTGCTCCGGTTCCGCCATCGGCGGCTGGCGACGATTTCGAAATCTTCCGCGCGCGCTGGGAGCACCCGCAATTGCATGCGGTTTTCACCGCGCACCCGACCTTCCTGCTCACGCCCCAGCAGGCCGAGGCGGTCGCAGCCACCGCTTCATCCGAGGGCGCGATTGACAATGCGGCCTGTGCGGTGAGCGCTGACCGCGCCGCCGTCACGCTGGATCACGAACACCGCGCCGCAATGGACGCGATGGCCCGGGCGCAGGACGCGCGCGATGTGATCGTCGCGCGGTTGCTGGCTGAGGCAAAGGCGCGCTGGCCGGAGGATTGGCGCACGCTTCGCCCCCTGCCATTCCGCTTTGCCAGCTGGGTCGGTTACGACATGGACGGCCGAACCGACATCGGCTGGCACACTTCGATCGGCTTCCGCCTGACCGAAAAGGCCGAGCGGCTGGCGCGCTACACCGCGAGCCTTGAAGCGATCGACCCGGCCCACCCGTTGCTCGAAACCCTGACGCCCGCCGCTGCTTTCGCCAAGGAGCGTGCCGCCGATTTCGCAGGCGACCTATCGAGCGCAGAGGCGCTGGCCGAAGCTGCCAACCAGCTCACCACCCACAGCCCCGACAATCTGCTGACGCTTGCCCCGCTGGTCGCTGCGCTGGAATCCGAGGCCGAAACCGCTGCGGCTGATCGCGCCGTCAGCCTGCTCACGCTGGCCGCCGCGATGCGCGCCGATGGGCTGGGAATGGGCTGGATCCATTTCCGCGTGAACGCCAAGCAGCTCCACAACGCGATCCGCCGCCGTTTGGCCGATGGCACCACCATCGAACTCGCCAGCAAAAGCGCGCTCGCCACCTTGCGCACGATGGTGGACGAAGCGCAGCCGCTGCGCACCAATTTCGCCGCTCTCGCCACTGAAAGCTCGACCGCGATCCGGCAGTTCATCGCGATGGCGCAGATCTTGAAGCATATCGACGCCGATGCCCCGATCCGCATGCTGGTGGCTGAATGCGAACAGCCTGCCACCGTGCTCGCCGCGCTCTATTTCGGCAAGCTGTTCGGAGTCGAGGGCAAGGTCGATGTCTCACCCTTGTTCGAGACCGAGGCGGCGCTGGAGCATGGCGGGCGTTTCCTTGACGCGCTGCTCGCAGAACCCGCTTACCGCGCCTATGCGCGGACGCGGGGCCGGGTCGCGGTGCAGACCGGATTCTCGGATGCCGGACGCTTTGTTGGGCAGATCCCCGCCAGCCTCGCGATTGAGCGCCTGCAAGGCCGCTTGGCCGAGGCGATGGCGGCCAATGGCCTGTCCGATATTGCCGCGCTCGTCTTCAACACCCACGGCGAAAGCATGGGCCGCGGCGCGCATCCCACGTCGTTCCGCGACCGGCTCGAATGGCCGCTCTCCCCCTGGGCGCGGCGGCGGTTTGCGCGCGCAGGCATCCGGCTGGAACCCGAGGTCAGCTTTCAGGGCGGGGATGGCTATCTGTTTTTCGCGACGCCCGAACTGGCGCTCGCCACGCTCTCCCGCATCGCCGAATTGCGCCCGGCCGAAACCGACATCGCCGCCCCGGCTGACCCGTTCTACCACCGCACCGACATCAGCCTCGATTTCTACCGCGCGATCAAGGAGCATCAGGGCGATCACCTCGCCAGCCGCACCTATGCCCGCGCGGTGACGGCGTTCGGCCTCGGCCTGCTCAACCCCACCGGCAGCCGCGTCTCGCGCCGCCAATCGGACATCAACGCCGACCGCGAGATGAGCCTGCGGCAAATCCGCGCGATCCCGCACAATGCGATCCTCCAGCAGCTTGGCTACCCGGTCAACGTCATCGCCGGGATCGGCAGCGCGGCGGACGCGAACCGCGAGGAAATCGCCGCGCTCCTCACGGAAAGCGCACGCGGGCGGCAGATCTTGCGGCTGCTGAAGGCTGCAAATAGCCTCGCCAGCATCAAGACCGTCGCGGCCTATGGCGAGCTGTTCAATTCAGCCTATTGGGCCAGCCGCACCTATCGCGGGACTGAGGATCACCTCGCAAGAGCCTGCGCCGCGCTGGCGGAATATCTGGTCGGCGATGACCGCACCGGTGTGTTCCGGCGCTTGGCCTCGCGCCTGCGGATCGATGCGCTCAAGTTGCACCGGCTGACCGATCTGATCCCCGATGACGCACCCGATCCTGCACGCGAGCACGTGCGCCGCCGGATCGGGGTGTTGCAGGCGCTGCGCCTCGCGCTGCTCCAGCACATGTTCCTCAAGATCGTATCCGTCCCCGCCTTCAGCCGCGCCAATGACATCAGCCGGGGCGATGTGATCGAGATGGTAATGACCTTGCGGGTGGACGAGGCGCTCAAACTGCTACGCCGCGCCTTTCCGGTGCGCATCCCCGGCCCGCGCGACTTCCCGCTCGATGAGGCATCCGATTATCCCGATGGCGGGGAGGAAGGTTACGGCGCGATCGAGCGCGACTGCCTCACCCCTATCGCCCGCGCCCATGCGCTATCCCTGCGGATCACCACGGCCATCGCCAACGAGTTTGGCGCGCACGGGTAAACACCTTCTTCTCCCCTCCCCTTGGGGAAGGGAGAAGACCACAAATGGTTCGCGCCAAGCCGCCAAGCCAGCCAAGAAGGCGGTACTTGCCGCGCCAAAGCGCTCGCTCTTGGCTTCTTGGCGGCTTGGCGCGAACCCACTGAAGCGCCCGCGCCGCGCTTTCGGAGAGTCCCCTCCGTCAGCCGCCTTCGGCGCCAGCCACCTCCTCGTTTCGGGGAGGATTAGCGCGCCGTGCTCCCGCGCGCGATCAGCTTCGCCGGCACGCGGCGGCGCGCGGCCTCGCCTTCATCCAGCACCGCCTCTACCAGCGCAGCACCAGCCTCGGCCGGATCGGGCGCGATGGTGGTAAGCGCCGGGCGGCTGAACCGGCCGATCAGCAGATCGTCGAAGCCCATCACGCCCATGTCGCCCGGCACAGCAAGGTCGGCGGCGGAAAAAGCCTCCATCGCGCCAAGTGCCATCGCGTCGCAAGCGGCGAACACTGCATCCACACCCTCACCGCGCTCGATCAGGCGGCGCGCGGCGCGGCGGCCTTCTTCTTCGCGGGTCGCAGCGTTGACTGTGGGAGCGAGGCAGGGCTCCAGCCCGGCGGCACGCATTGCCTCGGCATAGCCTTCATACCGTTCGGTGAACTGCACCTGCGGCGTATTCAGCGCGCCGAGAAAGCACGGACGGCGGTATCCGGCAGTCAGCAGATGCTCCACCGCGATACGCCCTGCGGCGTGGTTGTCTGACCGCACCCAATCGAGCTCGTCATGCGGCGATCCCCAATAGGCCACGCGCCGCCCTTCGCTGTCGAGCGCGCGGAAATAGTTCCATGCGGGCTGATTGGTGGTGGTGCCGATCACCACCAGGCCATCCGCGCGGCCCTGTTCCTGATAATGGCCGAAGAAGGCATCGGGGCTGGCCTGAAACGACACCAGCGTTTCAAATCCGCGCTCTGATGCTGCAACACAGACTGAGCCGAGCAGCGCATAGGCAAAGGGGTTGATGCTGGCGGCGCTATCGCCTTCGCGGCAGATCACGACCACCGCGAGGGTGCCAGTCGATCCGCGCCGCAGCCGCGCCGCGCGTTCATCTACGAAATAGCCCAGCGCCTCAGCAGCTTCGATCACCTTGCGGCGCGTGGCTTCGGCAATGGCGGGGCTGCCCGACAGCGCACGGCTGACGGTTGGCTGGCTGACGCCGGCCCGCTCCGCCACATCGAATGATGTCGGCCGTCTGCGTGATCCCCCGCTCATGATTTTTCGCTTCTAGGGCGGGTTGGCACGCCCGCGCAAGCGTGGGGGCGCATTTGGGCTGCATTGCTATTCGCACTGGATTTGTGCGCGCGGCTCTTGCAAATCAGCATGAGCAAGCGGATTGAGAACGTTCGCAGGGATAAGCGAGACGGGGAGAGAACGAGATGGCGATGGCACCGGGCACGAGCGCGGCGGGGGATCTTGGGCAAGCTGTGGACGATGCGCCGCAGGTTGACGCGCCGGGGCTCAATTATTTCGTCTTCGCGCTGTTCTTCATCTTCGGCGGGATCACCAGCCTCAACGATGTGATCATCCCGAAGCTGAAGGAGCTGTTCGAACTGAACTACACCGAGGCGCTGCTGATCCAATTCTATTTCTTCACTGCTTACCTAGCCGCCGGCGTGCCAGGGGCAGCGCTCGTCAAACGAGTGGGTTACATGAAAGGGGCGTTTTTCGGTCTGGTCGTGATGCTTTGCGGCTGCCTTCTGTTCATACCGGCAAGTACGACTGCAACTTATGGCCTGTTTCTCGCTGCTTTCTTTGTCCTCGCGAGCGGTGTTGTCGTCGTTCAGGTCGTTGCGAACCCACTGATATCCCTACTCGGAAGGCCGGAAACGACGCATAGCCGATTGACGTTTGCGCAGGCGTTCAACTCGATGGGGACCACGCTTTTCCCAATCGCCGGTTCGGCGCTCATCCTCGGCGGGCTTGCCGGGGTTTCGGCCGCAGACTTTTCGGGGGCCGAGCTTGACGCCTATCGTACGGCGGAAACGCGGGCGATTGTAAATGGCTATCTCGGCATTGCCGCTGCGTTGGCAGTCGTGGCAGCGGCGGTTTGGGCATTCCGCAATCGCCTGCCCCACGACCGGGCTACCGTCAGCGAGACACCTCTGGTTTCGACCACCCGCTATCTCATCGGGCTGGGGCTGATCGTTCCAGGGGCAATTCTTACGACTTACGGCTACAACATCATTGGCCTTGTCCTGATGATCGCAGCGCCTGCCGTATGGCTGTTCGGTAATGACCTCCTCACCCGCACGCGCTTCAGTTACGGCGCATTATGCATCTTCCTTTATGTCGGAGCGGAAGTCGCCATCGGCTCGTTGATCGTCAATTACCTCATGCAGGACCATGTCATGGGCCTGAGTGAAAAGGCAGCTGGCGATCTCATTTTCCTTTATTGGGGCGGCGCACTGGTGGGACGAATCGTCGGGTCGGCGGTGCTGCGTTTCGTCAGCCCCGGAATGGTGCTGACAGGCGTTGCTGTGGGCGCGATCCTGCTGGTGCTGTTCTCGATCAACGCGACTGGCACGACGGCGGGATACAGCATGTTGGCGGTGGGTCTGATGAATTCGATCATGTTCCCCACGATCTTTAGCCTCGCTTGCGAGAAGCTTGGTGCGAAGGCAGCGGACGGTTCGGGGATAATCAACATTGCCATCTTCGGCGGTGCAGTGATCCCTCTGCTGACCGGCATTCTAGCTGATGCCAGCGGCAGCCTCGGCACGGCGATGATCCTGCCGATGGCATGCTATGCCATCATTGCCGGGTTCGGAATCTTTGCCAGAAAGCCTGCGTGATTTGCGTGCCACCTTCGGTGGCGCAGACCTCCCGCCCCGCCTCCCCGCCCGGCCACCAATGCTACCATCAGGATATGGTGGCCGGGCGGGGAGGCGGGGCGGGAGGTCTGCATCGCGCGTCAGCGCGATCGCACTTGAATAAGTATGCGCCGGGGTGGCAGGCGGGGGCGTGCGCGACTAGGTAGAGCGCACGCCACAAAAGGGCCATTCCTGCATGAGCTTCACCGCTGACCGCCTGCTGCTGTTCGGAGCCACCGGCGACCTTGCCCAGCGGATGCTGCTGCCGAGCCTGTTCGCGCTCGATGCCGACGGGCTGCTCGCGCCCGGTCTGAAGATCATCGGCACCGCCCGCAGCGCAATGTCCGATAGCGAATATCGCAATTTTGCCCGCGCGGCGCTGGAGAAGTACCTCCCGGCTGACCGGCGCGGGCGGATGGCGGATTTCCTCAACCGCCTCGCCTATCAGCCGCTGGATGCAACCACGCTGGAGGGTTATTCCGATCTCGCCGCCAAGGTCGGCACGCCCAAACATGGCCTCGCGATCTTTCTATCGACCGCGCCGAGCCTGTTTGAGCCGACCATCAAGGGCCTGCAATCGGCCGGGTTGACGGGCGAGAATGTGCGGATGTGCCTTGAAAAGCCGCTCGGCACCGATCTTGGCTCCAGCCGCGAGATCAATGATGCGGTCGCAGGGGCCTTCCCCGAACACCGGATCTTCCGGATCGACCACTATCTCGGCAAGGAAACAGTGCAGAACCTGCTGGCGCTGCGGTTCGCCAACATCATGTTCGAGCCGCTGTGGAACGCCGCGCATATTGATCATGTGCAGATCACTGTCGCCGAGACCGTGGGCCTCGAAGGGCGCGTCGCCTTCTACGACGACGCAGGGGCAATTCGCGACATGGTGCAGAACCACATGCTGCAACTGCTCGCGCTCGTCGCGATGGAGCCGCCTGCCCACTTCGATGCCACTGCCGTGCGCGATGAGAAGGTGAAAGTGCTGCGCGCGCTGCGCCACGTCACCGCAGGCGAGACTGTCACCGGGCAATACCGGGCAGGCGCCATCACCGGGCAGGCCGTGCCCGGCTATGACGAGGAGTTGGGCAAGGAGAGCGACACCGAAACCTTCGTCGCGATCAAGGCGCATGTCGATAACTGGCGCTGGAAGGGCGTGCCCTTCTACCTGCGCACCGGCAAGCGCATGCCCAAACGCGTGACCGAGATCGTAATCCAGTTCCGCTGCGTGCCGCACAGCATTTTCGCTGGAAAAGGCGCGACGATGCAGCCCAACCGGCTGGTGATCGGCATCCAGCCCGAGGAGAACATCACCCTATCGCTGATGGCGAAGGTGCCGGGGCTCGACCGCGAGGGCATCCGACTGCGCCAGGTGCCGCTCAACATCGCCATGCCCGATGCCTTCAGCGGCGCGGTGCGGCGGATCGCTTATGAGCGCCTGCTGCTCGATTTGGTCGAGGGTGATCAGACGCTGTTCGTGCGCCGCGACGAGGTTGAGGCGCAGTGGGAATGGGTCGATGCGATCCGGGCCTTGTGGAACGCCGAGGGGCTGCTGCCCAAAACCTACACCGCTGGAAGTTGGGGGCCAAGTGCGGCCATCGCGCTGGCGGAACGCGACGGAGTGACGTGGCATGAGTAACTGGGCATGAGTAATCTCAACGACACCCTCCACAAGGTCACGCAGCGGGTCATCGGCAATTCGCGCGCCAGCCGCGCCGCCTATCTCGACCTTATCAAGCGTGAGGGCGACAATATGGGCGAACGCAGCGCGGTGTCGTGCTCCAACCTCGCCCATGCCTATGCCGGAGCGCTGGAGGATCAGGCGACGCTCGTCGCCGGGCGCGGCGCGAATATCGGGATCGTCACCAGCTACAACGACATGCTCTCGGCCCACCAGCCCTATGGCCGTTACCCGGATCGCCTGAAGATCTATGCGCGCGAGATCGGTGCGACCGCACAGGTCGCAGGCGGCACGCCCGCCATGTGCGACGGGGTGACGCAGGGCGAGACGGGCATGGAGCTGTCGCTGTTCAGCCGTGATGTGATCGCGCTGTCGACCGCCGTTGCCTTGAGCCATGCGATGTATGACGGCGCGCTGATGCTCGGCATTTGCGACAAGATCGTGCCGGGGCTGCTGATGGGCGCGCTGCGCTTCGGCCATCTCCCGACCATCTTCGTGCCCAGCGGGCCGATGCCGACCGGCATCCCGAACAAGGAAAAGCAGCGCATCCGCCAGCTCTATGCTGAAGGCAAGGCGACCCGCGCCGAGCTGCTGGCGAGCGAGATGGCGAGTTACCATTCGCCCGGCACCTGCACCTTCTTCGGCACCGCAAACTCCAATCAGATGATGATGGAGATGATGGGGCTGCACATCCCCGGCAGCGCCTTCATCCAGCCCGGCACGCAGCTGCGCCAAGCCTTGGACCGCGAAGCGATGCACCGTGTTGCCGCGCTGGGGCGCAAGGGTGATGACTACCGCCCGCTCGGCCTATGTGTGGACGAGAAGGCGATCATCAACGCCGCCGTCGGCCTGCTGGCGACCGGCGGATCAACCAACCATGCGATCCACCTGCCCGCGATGGCGCGCGCGGCGGGGGTGATCTTCGACTGGGATGACCTGTCGGAATTGTCCCACGCGGTGCCGTTGATCGCGCAGGTCTATCCCAATGGTTCGGGCGACGTGAACAACTTCCACAACGCGGGGGGCATGGGCTTCGTGATCGGCGAGCTGCTCGAGGCGGGCCTTGCCCATGGTGACATCCTCACTGTCGGACGCGGTGATTTCAGCGACTATGCCCGCGAACCCGGCTTCGATGGGGAGGAACTGGTGTGGCGCGAGGTTGGCGCGAGCATGGACGACACCATGCTCCGCCCCGTCGCCAATCCATTCAAGCCGGACGGCGGCATGCGCCTGCTCACCGGCAATCTCGGGCGGGCGTGTTTCAAGACCTCGGCAGTGGACGAAAGCCGCTGGACGGTGGAGGCCCCCTGCCGGGTGTTCGACAATCAGGCCGATGTTGCCGCTGCCTTCAAGGCGGGCGAGCTTGATCGGGACGTCGTGGTCGTGGTCCGCTTTCAAGGCCCACGCGCCAACGGAATGCCCGAACTGCACAAACTCACCCCGCCGCTGGGTGTGCTGCAGGATCGCGGGTTCAAGGTCGCGCTGGTCACCGATGGCCGCATGTCGGGCGCTTCGGGCAAAGTCCCCGCCGCGATCCACTGCACCCCTGAAGCGCTTGCAGGACCAGGGGGGGGCGGCGGCCCGCTCGCCCGGCTGCGTGACGGCGATGTGGTCAGGCTATGTGCGATGACTGGCGAACTCAACACTACCGCCGATCTCTCGACCCGCGAACCCGTGCTCGACCCGCAAGCCGACATGGGCGTTGGGCGTGAATTGTTCGCGATGTTCCGGCACTTGGCCGACGGGGCAGAGCAAGGTGCCACCGCGATGCTCGCTTCGGGAGGAATGTAAGAATGACCATCGACGCCATCATGCGCACCGCGCCGGTCATTCCGGTGATCGTGATCGACGATGTCGCCCATGCGGTGCCTCTGGCTGAAGCGTTGGTGGCGGGCGGATTGCGCGTGCTCGAAGTCACGCTGCGCACGCCTGCGGCCCTGCCCGCCATCCGGGCGATGAAGCAGGTCGAAGGCGCTATTGTGGGCGCGGGCACGGTCACCAATCCACGCGAACTGGACGCCGCGCTGGAAGCAGGGAGCGAGTTCATCGTCTCCCCCGGCCTCACCGACATGCTCGGCAAGGCGGCGATTGCGAGCGGCGTGCCGTTCCTGCCTGGCATCGCCAATGCGGGCGACATTATGCGCGGGCTGGATTTGGGGCTTGACCGGTTCAAGTTTTTTCCGGCGATGGCGGCAGGGGGCCTGCCCGCGCTGAAGGCGCTCGCCGCGCCATTCGGTCAATGCCGGTTCTGCCCAACCGGTGGGATCAGCCTTGAGAATGCGCCCGAGTGGCTCGCTTTTCACCCGGTGCTGTGCGTCGGCGGCAGCTGGGTCTCGCCCAAGGGCGCGCCGGACAAGGCGGTGATCGAGGCATTGGCACGCGAAGCTTTCAGTTTGCGCTGAACCAAGTCCCTCCCCATTCCGCAAGAATGGGGAGAGCCTGTCGAAGGATGGCAGACGCCGAAGGCGGCCGACGGAGGGGTGAGGCGCTCTGTGCCCATTGGTTCGCGCCAAGCCGCCAAGGACCGCCAAGATTCTCGGGACCAGGTCAAGCCAACCGAGGCCTTTATCGCGCAACATCTTGGCTTATCTTGGCGGCTTGGCGCGAACCCATCAAGACCGCAGCACTTTCCTACGGGCGGGAAAGCTGACAGCCTCCTTGCATGACCTGCCTCGCTCCCTTTCCCGCATTCCGCCGCATAGGGCCTTGGAGGGGGCCTTGGAGGGCCGTTTTTTCCTTTCCTGGACAGTGTCACCTGTGTCTCCAACATCAGCATGGGAGCGGGAAACCTGAACGAATATGCGAATCGGGCCGCAATCAGGGCGCTTTCGCCAGCAGCCAGCCGAAGATCTCGGGCAAGCGCGCGGCCCAGGCGTTTTCCTCGTGCTCGGCGCCGGGATAGACCGTGCTCTCCCAGTCGCGACCCTTCTGCCAGCCCGCTGCGGCAAAGCGCGCGTCCACGATCTGCTGATAGGGTGCGTAATAGGCATCAAGCGTCGCGGTGCCGTGATCGAGCCATACCCGCCTGCCATCGGGCGCGCCCAGCCTCGCAGCAAACCACGCATCCCACAGTGCCTTCACTGCCGCGCTTTCCCTCTCCACCACGCGCGGATCAACCGCGGGCCAGTGCGACGAGACACAGCCCGCACGCCCGAACACCTCTGGCGCTTCAAGAAAGGCGTAGCAGCTCATCAACCCGCCCATGCTGGAGCCGACAATTGCCGTGTCATCGCGGCCCGTGCGGGTGCGGAAGCTGGCGTCGACCCATGCTTTCAAAGGCCCTGCGATCCATGCAAGATAGCGATCCGACACCACCTCGCCTCCTGCCGCTGCGTCCATCTGCGCGCGCAGGCTGCCGGTCGCTGCGTCATAGGCGCTGCGGGGGAGGTATTGGCGATAGCGGTCCGGCCCCGGCGCCCAGATGCCGATGATGATATGCGGTTCCACCTTGCCGCTCTCCATCGCCGCCAGCATCGCCTTGTCCGCGGCCCAGATCTTGTTGAAGTTGCTATGCTTGACGTCGAACAGGTTGTGCCCGTCATGCATGTAGAGCACCGGATAGCGCCGCTCGCCTGCGTCATACCCAGGCGGCAGCCAGATCGACAGGCGCTGATCGGGCAGGCCTGCCGCAGGGACGCGTTCGTATTCGATCAGACGCCCCATGTCCTTCGCGGCAAGCGGTGCAGCAAGGCTCAGCAGCGCCGCGAGCGCGGCAAGCAGTCGGAACATCGGCGTTCCCCCATTCATCCGGTCGCCTTATCGCGGGAATGGGGTCGCGGCTCAACCCTTGCCAGTCGCCTCAGCCAGCATCAGCGCGCCGATGATCCCGGCATCGCCGCCCAGCCGGGGGCGGATGATGGCATGGCGCGTCCCGCCGGGCAGGTAGCCAGCATCCAGCGCCCGCGCCCGCTCTGCCACCCGTTCGACCAGATCGGGTGTATTCGCCACCCCGCCGCCGATCACAATCTCGCCCACGGCCACGCTGGCGAACAACATGTGACAGGCCTGCGCGATATAGTCCGCAATGATCGCGTGGGCCGGATGACCTTCGGGCAATTGCGACAGCGGCTTGCCCCAGCGCGTGAAGATCGCCGGGCCGCTGGCGAGGCCCTCAAGGCAATCGCCATGATGCGGGCAGATGCCGGGAAATTCCCAGTCATCTGCTGTGCGGCGGGGGTAGATATGGCCGACCTCCGGGTGCGCGATGCCGTGCACCGGCTTGCCATGCAGCACCAATCCGCCGCCGATGCCGGTGCCGATCGTGAGATATGCGAGGCTCCCCCCTGCCCCGCCTGCCATCGCATACTCGGCCAGCGCTGCCGCGTTCACATCAGTATCGAATCCCACCGGCACACCCAGCCGATCCATGAAGAACCCGGCAATGTCGCAATCGGCCCAGCCGGGCTTGGGGGTGTTGGTGATCCGTCCCCAGGTGAGCGAGGCCGGGTCGAGATCAACCGGGCCGAAGCTGCCGATCCCCAGGGCGGTGATCGCGCCTGCTTGTGCAAACCAATCCGCCGCTTCGGCAAGGGTGATCGCCGGATCGCGGGTAGGGATCGCGTGGCGCGCGGTGATGTTCTGCGCCGAGGTTCCAACCGCCAGCACGAACTTGGTGCCGCCCGCCTCGATTGCGCCCAGCATCAGGCAGCGCCTGCGGGATGCAGGGCTTTCACTTGCGCATGATCGCCATCCAGTGCCAGCTGGAGCAACGGCGCTGGCACGCCGCCGAAGCTGCCATCGGGCAAGACGTCGACAAAGCTGCACACGGTCAAATCCGCATCGACATACCAGCTATAGGTCTGCTGCGGGCAATCCTCCGGGTTGGCGAGCACTAGCCCGCTGCCGTTCAGCGGCCGCCACGGGCCCGCCATGCTATCTGCCACCATTCCGTACAAGCCCCCCGGTGCATGACGCAGGCCCGGCGCGAAAGTGACCGTCTGCGTTGACCAGAATGCGTAGTAGTGATTTGCGTGAAACACCAGATGCGCACGCTCTAACTCGTTGTTAACGCCGTCTGCATGCAGACAAGGAGGTGCCAAGACCCACCCCAGCGGCCCCTTAACCGCCAATCCGAAGGCGCCGTTGAAGGGATTGTCAGACTGGCCAAGCGATGCGGTGAAGGCGAGATATTCAATGCCGTCGGCGGGATCGCGAAAATAGGATGGATCGCGGAACGCCTTGATCTTGCCGGCTTCGCCCTCGTGGGCATCGGCGGGCATGTAGTGCGGGGCATAGCCGGTGATCACCGGCGCAGGGATCGACCATCCGTCCGGCCACCCATCCGCGCCAAGCGGCGCGCTGGCGGCCCACAATTCCTGTTGGTATCCACCAGAACAGGCGGCGATACCGGCTGCAGTGAAGAACAGCGTGACCAAACCATCATCAAGCAGCGCAGAACCGGCCCATTCGCGCTCATATGGCACGGCAAAGTCAGGCAAGACCGGGCCAAGATCGACCCAAGACGAGCCTAGCCGCTCGATCCAATGGATCTTCGCTTCAAAATGCCGGAGCGCCGGATCGCCGCGATCAGGCGCGGTCAACGCCATCCACATGTCGCGTCCAGCGATCGCAGCGCGCTGACCAGCGGCGTCCTGCACCGGCCACATGTCCCAATAGAGCCGCGCCGGATCGAGCCCTGACCGCTCCGCTGCCGTGATCGGTGGGATCAGCGCTGCCGCACCCGGAACAATCCGGCCTACATCCTGAGCGGTCCAGGCGGTCGTCATGGCTGCCGATACTCCCGTAAACGTCATCTGGAAAGTGGGGCTGGCCGCCCGGGGGGAGATGGACGGCCAGCCCTTTGGTACGGTGCAGCGATCAGAAGTCGAACCGCACCGATGCGAGTACCGTCCGGCCCGCGATCGAACGTGCGCGGACAAGGCCGTTGGCCGGGATCGAACCTTCTTCCGCCTCGGTATAGCCGGTCACGTTGAACAGGTTCTGCGCGTTCAGCCCCACTTCAACCCGGTCAATCGGGCGGACGGCGAGGAAGGCGTTGACCTGCGTGAAGGCGGGCAGCACCAGATCGTTGTTGTCCTGCGTGAAGCTGTCCGTGGTGCCAACTACGTTCGCGCCGAGCGTGAACATGTCGGTCTCGTACTGCGCGGTCGCCTGATAGACGAGATCGGCCTGACGACGCGGCTTGTTGCCGATGGTGGCGGTGGCCAGCGCGTCGGTGATCTCGGCATCGGTCCAGGTCGCCCCGGCTGACAGCGTGAACGGTCCGGCGCGATAGGCACCTTCCAGTTCGATCCCATAGGCTTCGTATTCGGTATCGAACAGCTCCAGCGGGGCGAGTTCGACGTTGGTTTCTGCCGTCTTGGCAAAGAACCCGGTGGCGAACAGCGACAGGCCATTGGCCTGATACTTCAGACCGGCTTCCAGCTGATCAACGCTGGCAACCACGCCCGCATCACCGCCCGGCAGGCTGCCATCGGTGGTGCTGACAGCTGGCGAGAACAGCGAACGGTCTGCTGTGTGACGGCCGCCCTGGCTGTAACGTGCGAACACGCCCAGATCGTCGGTCAGCAGATAGTTGGCCCCCAGCGAGAAGCTGAAGTAGCTGAAGTCATAATTCACCGGACGGGCACTGCCGAGCGGCAGGACGGCGGTGAGTTCTTCAGCCGGGCTGATTGCGCCATCATTGTCGAAATCAAATTCCGAAATGCCGGTGCCAAAGCCGCTGTCCGATCCTGTGATCGTGCCGCTGGCATCGCCGTAATCATAGCGGACCGAGGCATCGAGCGTCAGACGGTCGAGCTCCAGCGAAAGCGAGGCAAACGGCGCATAGGTGCTGTAATCGACGTTGTAGTTCCGGCGGCAGCAATTGCCGAAGAAGCTCGCTCCAAAGCCGACAGTGCCGTTCTGAGTGACCAAATCGCCGTCCGCATCGCGGATATCGACGAGCACGGCCTGACCATCGCCCTGCACGGTCTGGACGTGGCTGGTCCACAGCCAATCGGTGTTGATCGACTGGCGCGACAGGTAAAAGCCGGTGGTGAAATTGGCCGAACCGCCGCCAACGTCGAATTCCTTGTTCACGCGAAAATCGTTGGTGACATTGTCGAGGCTGTTGAGACGGACGTTGAACACCACCACGTTGGCAAGCACGCCATTGCCGCCGATATTGGCCGCATTGGCGACATCGCCGGTGTTCGGGCCGGAGGCGAATTCGATCGTCGAACCGGCGCCGCCAATGGCATTGGCCACATTCTGCGCCGTGTCGGCACCCGCCGGGAACGGCGACTGGAAGCTGCCCGAATTGTCAGCGAAGCGGAAACGGTTGGTCAGCGTCCAACCGCCGCCCACGTCAATTTCTGCTTCAACGCCGAAGGCCTTGGACTGCACAGACAACCCGTCGCGGAAATCGAAGCTGGTGGGGTTGTTGCCGCCATCCAGCGTGACTTGCGGGGTCAGGAACGGGCTGTAGAGCGAATCAGTGCGCGGATCGAACCCGGCCAGCGCCTGATAATCAGGGTTGCCGTTGGTGCCGCCCACCCGCACCGGTTGGGGCAGGATGGTGGGGGTCTTGTCGTCGAGATACTTGCCGGTGAAGCGAATGTAGCCGCCATCGAATTCCTTGGTGATGTTGGCCTTGATCTGGCCGCCGTCATAGCCGTTGTAGCCGATGTCGCGTGGGCCTTCGCCGGTGCGGTAAAAGCCGCCGACGTGGAAATAGAGATCATCGGCCAGCGGCGCGCCGTAATCGAAATCGAGCCGGTAGCTTTCAAAGTCGAGCCCGACAGAGCCTTGAATGGCGCCGCCTTCCTGCTTGCCGGTCTTGGAGATGAAGTTGATCACCGCGCCCGGCGCGTTCGACGCGAAGGTCGAGGCCGAACCGCCGCGCACCGCTTCAACCCGGGCGACCGAACGGTCAGCGCGCAGGAAATTGTCGGCGTTGCCAAAGATGATGTCGCCGAATTCGAGGATCGGCAGGCCATCTTCTTGCAACTGGATGTAACGCGCACCGCCGGTCGAAACAGGGATGCCGCGCACCGCGATGTTGGCATTGCCTTCGCCGCCCGAAGCTTCCGAACGGATGCCGGGGATCTGGCGAATGAGGTCAGCCGAGGATGGCGCGGCGAGGTTGGTCAGAGTGTCGGCGCCGATGGTGCTGACCGAGACTGAGCTTTCGATCCGGTTCTGCCCGCGGGCAACGGCGGTGACGATGATTTCGCCAACGTCAGCCTCAGCAGCTTCACCAGCTGCATTATCTTGGGCAAAGGCCGGGGTGAAAGCAGGTGTGACAAAGCCGCACAAGGCTACACTTGCGCAAAGCGCGATACGCAGTTTCATGGTATTTCTCCTCTCGAATTCGCGCTTCTCCGGCGACGACGATGTGAGGCGTAGCGTTCTTGCAAACGTTTGCAACCGGAATCTTGCAAACGTTTGCAAATCACGTGGAAACATGTCACTTCCAAGCAACAGCCCGGCATTGACCGGCGTATTGGGACAGGATCGGGAAAAGCGCATATGACGGAAAAGCCCCGGCTTTCGCTGCTGCGAATCATCGAAATGAATATCGGCTTCTTCGGCCTACAGTTCAGTTTCGGCCTGCAACAGGCCAATATGGGGCCGATCTATGGCTTCTTGGGCGCAGACGAAGCTAGCATGCCACTGCTATGGCTGGCAGGCCCGATGACCGGCCTGATCATCCAGCCGATCGTCGGCGCGATGAGCGACCGGACCAACACCCGCCTCGGCCGCCGCACACCCTATTTCCTGATCGGCGCGGTGATCTGCACGCTGGCGCTGTTCGCCATGCCCTATTCCAGCACACTGTGGATGGCGGCCAGCCTGCTGTGGATCCTTGACGCGGGCAACAACATCACGATGGAGCCCTACCGCGCCTATGTGGCAGACCGGCTCGCGCCCGATCAGCGATCAACCGGGTTCCTGACGCAGAGCGCCTTTACCGGGCTGGCGCAGACCCTGTCCTATCTCGCCCCTTCGCTGCTGACGGCTTTCGTCGCGCGCGATGTGCTCGATGCCAATGGCATTCCGGTGATTGTGCGGATTGCCTTTGTGATCGGCGCGATCCTGTCGATCTCCACCATTGTGTGGTCAGTGTTCAGGGTGCGGGAATTGCCGCTTGACGCTGCCGAGCAGGCCGAGCTTGCCGAAAAGCCGCTCACCGTGCGCGCCACCTTCGCCGAAATCGCCAATGCGATCCGCGAAATGCCGCGGCCGATGAAGCAGCTTGCGGGCGCGATGCTGTGCCAGTGGTATGCGATGTTCGCTTACTGGCAATACATCACCTTTGCGGTCGGACGCAGCCTGTATGACACCAGCGACCCGGCCAGCGCTGCCTTCCGCGCGGCCACATTGACCACGCAGCAGGCAGGCGCGCTGTACAATTTCGTCGCCTTTCTCGGCGCGCTGGTGCTGATCCCGGTGGTGGCGCGACTGGGCGCGCGGCAGGTGCATGCGGTGTGCCTGGCCGCTTCGGGCATCGCCATGCTGCTGATCCCCGGCATCACCACGCCCGCCGCCCTGTTCGTGCTGATGCTGGGCATCGGCATCGGCTGGGCGGGGATGATGGGGAACACCTACGTGATGCTCGCAGATTGCATCCCACCTGCGCGCAACGGGATCTATATGGGCATCTTCAACCTGTTCATCGTCATCCCAATGCTGATCCAGACGCTCACCATGCCGCTGATCTACCGCCCGCTGCTGGGCGGCGACCCGCGCAATGTGCTGATGTTGGGCGGTGCCTTGATGCTGGTGGGCGCAGTGGCTACGCTGCTGGTTGACGCGGGCCATCGCAAGCCGCGCGTGCAGAAACTGGCAACAGGTTAAGGAGCAGCATGGCAGATCGGGATAGCAAGGGCGCGGTCCGCACCATCACCGATCTCGCCCGGCTGGCAGGCGTCTCCCCCGGCACGGTCAGCCGTGCGCTGGCGGGCAAGAGCCTCGTCAACGCCAAGACCCGCGAGAAGATCGAAGGGCTGGCGCGCGAACACGGCTTTCGCCCCAACCAAATGGCGAGCGGTTTGCGTCGCCAGAAAACCGGCGTGATCGGCGTCGTCATCCCCTTGGGCCACGACACCCGCCAGCAGATTTCCGACACCTTCTTCATGACCTTGCTGGGCTTCCTTGCCGATGAATTGACCAGCGAGGGATACGACCTGATGCTGCGCCGCGTGGTGCCTGGGACCGATCCGGACTGGCTCGACCGGTTCATCGGTTCGGGCATGATCGACGGCGCAATCGTGATCGGCCAGTCCGATCAATATGACCGGATCGAGGATGTTGCCGATGGTTACGGCCCGCTGGTGGTGTGGGGCAATCACACCGAAGGCCAGCGCCACTGCGTTGTCGGCACGGATAACCGCCTGGGCGGGCGGATGGCGGCTGAACGGCTGATTGCAGCGGGCGCGATGCGCATCGCCTTCCTTGGCGATACCACTGCAATCGAATTCGCCGCGCGCTTTGCAGGCGCGCAGGATGTCGCGGCAAAGTTGGGGGCCGACATCATCGCGCTGCCCACCCACCTTTCGCCCGAGCGCGCGGGCGAGGAGATTGCCGCGCACCTCGCTGCCCATGCCGAGGTGATCGACGGGATCTTCGCCGCCACCGACACGCTGGCGGCGCTGGCGCTGACCACTTTGCGCGAGCGCGGGGTCGCGGTGCCCAACGCGATCAAGCTGGTAGGCTTCGATGATCTGCCGATCGCGCGCCAGACCGTGCCCCCGCTCACCACTATCCGGCAGGACATCGCAGCCGGTGCGCGCGGGCTGGTGGATCTGTTGCTGCGGCGGCTGGCAGGGGAAACGACCGAAAGCCTGATCCTGCCGCCCGAACTGATCGTGCGCGAAACCGCCTGACCGGTGCGGGCATCGCGCATTGTCCTTTAACCATATTGCGCTAGTCTTCGGTTTCAGGGCGTAATGCCGGCGGGGCCACACACGTGTTTCATGTTGTCAAGGCGATGGTGGGCGACACGCTGTCGGTCAGCTTCAAAGCCAGCCACGAATACCGCGTGTGGATCGTCGAGCGCCCCGGCGTGACCTTAGCGGACGACAAGCTCGCCGACCTCAAGCAGCAATGCGAAAGCGTGGTGCGCGCCTGCCTTGGCGGAGAGGTGCTCGACTACGGACTGTTTGCCGAGGGCGACGCCGCGTGGGACCGAAGCGTCATCACGCTTGTCACCCGCATCGCCGATGGTCAGCCGGTCGCCTTCAACGCGATGCCCCTGCTCGATGTGATCCGCGGCGGGCAGCGCGAGGCTGTGCTGCATCTTGGCCTGGTAATGGTCGATCCGGCGGAGCGCAGCGGGGGTCTGAGCTGGATTCTCTACGGCCTGACCTGCTTTGCACTGTTCCTGCGGCAGGGCATGCGCCCGCTGTGGATCAGCAGCGTCACGCAGGTGCCCGCCGTGGTGGGCATGGTGGCCGAGACCTTCAGCTATATCTATCCGGGGCAAGGCCCGACCCCGCAATCTTTCACCCACCGGCACCTTGCGCACCAGATCATGCGCGAGCACCGCGAGGCCTTTGGCGTGGGCGCTGATGCCGGGTTCGATGCCGATCGCGGAGTGATCACCAACGCTTACACCGGCGGGTCGGATAATCTCAAAAAGACCTTCGCCATCGCCGCCAAGCATCGCCGCGACGATTACAATGCCTTTTGCGAAGCGCAGCTCGATTATGCGCGCGGGGATGATGTGTTGCAGATCGGCACGCTGGATCTGGCCGCAGGCGGCCGGTTCCTCGCGCGCAGCGTGCCGCGCAGCGCCTTGCCGCAACTCGCCTTGCAAGGCGCGCTGTTGCTGACTGGCGCGCTGCTCGTCCCCCTGATCCAGTGGCTTGATTCCAGCCGCCCCTATGGCCGCCTCAGAGCCAGAACGTGAGCCCGCACATGACCCCCTTCACCTATGCCGAAATGACCACTCGCAATCGCGGCTTCGTGACCGAGGCCGAGCAAGCCCGACTGCGGGAGGCTTGCGTGTTCATCCCCGGTGTCGGCGGGATGGGCGGTGCGGCCTTCATGGCGCTGGTGCGCGCAGGCGTGGGCCGGTTCGTGATCGCGGATATCGATGTGTTCGAGGTGTCAAACCTCAACCGGCAGCTGTTCTGCCGCGCCGACACGATCGGCGAATTGAAGGCCGAAGCTGCCGCGCGATTGGCTCTGGAGATCAACCCGGAATTGCAGATCGAGGTGCTGGGCCGCGAATGGACCGAACGGCTGCCCGACATCCTCCCCCGCGTCGATGTCGCGATCAACGGCACCGATGATGCAGCGGCGGGCGCCGAGTATTACCGCCAGTGCCGTGCGCATGGGCGCACGTTGATCGATGCTTATGCCTCTCCTTTGCCCTCGGTCACGGTGGTGCGGCCGGGCGATCCACGGCTCGAGGAACGGCTCGGCTATCCCACCATCGGCGTGCCGTGGCAGGACATCACCAAAGACATGGGCGTCGAATGCCTGATGCGCGAGATCGAATATGTGCTGGTCCACTCCTCCAGCCACAAATATGTCGACCTTGATGTCGCTGGCGAAGTCGCCTCGGGCAAACGCTCGCGCTTCAGCTTCTCGACCATGGTGACGATGGCGGGCACCTTGATGGCGGAAGAGGCGATCCGGGTGATCCTCGGCCGACCCGGCGGGACCGACTATCGCGGGTACTTCTTCAACGCCCACGCGATGAAAGCCGAACGCCCCCTGCCCGCGCCGCTGGCGGCCATCAAGCGGATGGTGGTCAAACGCTTCATGGCAAAGCTGCTCGCCGAATGACCGCAATTGGCGCTTTGCTGACGGTGATCGGCCTGCTCGCCGCGCTGGTGGCGCGGATTGGCGTGGCGTCTGCGGCGCGCAGAGGCGGGGTTGCGGGCCACCTGCGGCTGCTGCTGCGGCTGATCGCAGTGCTGCTGGGGCTGCGATTGCTGAATGCCGTGCTGCCATCGCCCATATTCGTTGCCTGCACCATGGTCGTCGCTGCATGGCTGCCGCTTGCCACCTTGTGCTTAGCCGAAGAACTGGTGCGTCGCCACGCTGCGCGCTGGCTCAAGCTGATGGCGCTGGCAGGGGCGGTGGGCTTTTCGGTCCTCGCGGTTACCTTCGGGCTGGTGTGGACCGGGCCAGCGGTGATTGCGCTTGCGGTGTTTCAAGCGTTTGTGATGGCAGCGGTGCTGCTCCACCTGGTCAGCCAGCGCAGCGCCGTTTCGCTGGCGGAACGGCGCGCGGTCGACATGCTGGCGCTGGCCTTTGCCATCGCGGTGCCGCTGCTTGCCACCGATTTCGAACGGCTGTTCCCTGCACTCCCCTTTCGCGGGGGGCCATTTGCAGCGATCATTTTCGTGCTGGCTTGCTCGCGCCTGGCGGGTGAGGCGAGCCGCCCGCTGCGGCTGCTGGGCGATCTGGCGATTGCGGCGGGCGCGGGCGGGATCGTCGCCATGGGCGCGTGGCTGGCGGGGGCATCGGAGCCCGTCGCCCTCGCGCTTACCGCAACGGCCATTGCTGCTGCGGCGCTCGCGCTGCTGGCTGAAAGATTTGCCGATCCCGCCAGCCGCGATGAAGGCCTGCTGCCCCATATTGCCCGCGCGGAGCATCAGGAAGCCGCCATGCTTGCCGCGCATCCGCTGCTGGCGAGCGGTGTCCCGATCACCGCGGCGGCCCTGACCGATCTGCCCGACGATGTGATCGCCGCCCTGGCCGCCAATCCGGTGGTCAGCACGGCTGAGCCGACGGGCAAGCCGACGCTGGACGGGGCGGCGCGCGAACTGCTCGGCCGGTTCGGTGCCAGCCACCTGCTGCGCCTGTCGCAAAGCCCGCCGCGCTTTCTGGCCGTGTCCGGCGGGGCGCTCAATCAGGATCGCATGACGAGCGAGCTCACCATCATTGCCCGATTGCTGGAGCATGCCCCATGACGCTGACCCTGCGCGAAGGCGATCCCAAGGCGTTTTTCGAAGCGCCGTTTCACGCCTATCCCGCCAGCATCGGCTATGTCTCGCCCTTGAAGGGTGACATCCTGCGGATGCTCGATCCCGCGAAGAACCCGCTGTGGCAGGCGGGCAATCCCTTCCGCTTTTGGACGGTAGACCGCGATGGCAGGCCGGTGGGCCGGATCATCGCCCACATGCACCGCGCCTCGAACGAACGCTGGGGCTGGAACCGGATGCAATTCGGGTTCTTCGATTGCGCTGATGATGCTGAAGCGGGCCATATGCTGCTGGCTGCGGCGGAAGGGTTTGCACGCGAAAATGGGACCGCTGAGCTGGTCGGCAATTTCAACCTCACCGCGATGCAGCAATGCGGGGTGATGACCGGCGGATTTGGCGAGACCGCCTATACCGACATGGTCGTGGGCGCGCCGTGGCTGCCTGGGATGCTGGAGAGCGCTGGCTTTGCCCCCTTCTTCCCGATGACTACCTTCGAAATCGATCTGCGCAAAGCCAAGGCCGCCCTGCCCCCGCTTGATCCTGCGCGGTTCACCTTTGCGCCGATCAAGACATCGACCTTCCCGGAGCGGATGGAGGAAGCACGCCTGCTGCTGAATGATGGTTTCCACGACAACCCGATGTTCGTGCCGCTGACGGCTGAGGAGTTCCAGTTTCAGGCGGGTGAGCTCAGCACGATTCTCGATCCGCGCCTGTCATCGGTGCTGAAACGCGACGGGCAGCCGGTGGGGGTGATCATCGCCATCCCGGACCTCAATGGCTTTCTCAAATCCACCCGTTCGCGCATCGGCATCACCACCCCGTGGCATTTCCTGCGCTATCGGATGAACCGCAAGCGCGCGGTGATTATCTTCTATTCGGTCGCGCGCGCGGCTCACGGCGAAGGGATCATGAGCGCGATGCTGGCCCATACGCTCGATCGGGTGCGCGGGGCGGGATATGAAACAGTCGGCGGCACCTGGATTGCGGATGAAAACCCGGCGAGCCTGCGGCAGGTCGAGAAAATGAACGGGCGGTGGCTGCACAAGCTCAACCTGTTCCGCAAGGTTCTGGCATGAACGCCGGCGTGCTGCGGCGGGTGGTGGCCGCCGCAATGGCCTCGCCCAGCGTCCACAATGTCCAGCCTGCGCGCTGGCGCATCGATGGCGATCAGCTGGTGCTGCTGGAGGATACGTCGCGGCGGCTGGCGGTGGGTGATCCGCTGGCGCGTGACGCTGCGATCAGCCTTGGAGCAGCGGCAGAGGGCGCGGCGATTGCCGCGTCTGGCGAAGGGCTGGCGACTCAGGTGGAGCGGGTTGGCGGAGAAGACGGGGCGTTTCGCGCGGTTGCCCGCCTGACCTTCTCCCCCGGCGCAATGGCCGATCCGCTGCTGCCAGTGCTGGCAACGCGCGCATCATGGCGCGGCTCCTTCCTCGCCCCCGTTGCGCCGGACCGCACGGGCGTATCGGCGCTGGCGGGTGCGGATCGCACCATGATCACCGATCCCGCGGAAATCGAAGCGGTCGCCGCGGCCTATGACCGGGCGAGCTATGCGATCATGCGCGGGCCGGGCTTCCGCGCTGAATTGACCCATTGGATGCGGCTGAAGCGCAGCCACCCTGATTGGGCGCGCGATGGGTTGAATGCAGCGGCGATGCAGCTTTCCGGGATCGAGGCGCTGGCGGCGGGCGCGGTGCTCGGCCCGCTGTTTGGCCCGCTCGCTTCCGTGGGCCTGGCGCCCGCGCTGCTGGCCGAGGCGAAGGGCTTTGACCAAGCCGCCGGGGTCGCGCTGTTCCATCGCCCTGCAGCCGAAGACCCGTTCGACAGCGGGCGCGCCTTCCACCGCTTGTGGTTGGCGATTGATGCCGGCGGCTTGGGCGCAAACGTGCTCGCCGCGCTGGCCGATCATCCCGAAACCGCCGCAGCGCTATGCCGAGACTACGGCATCCCCGAAGGCCATCGCTTGATCAGCGCCTTCCGCATCGGGCGGCGCGACGGCAAGCCGTTCGCGCGCGCACGCTTGCCGATGGACGAAGTCCTACTACCCTAAAGTAGTTTCAAAAACTCGATCAGCGCAAGCTGCTCGTCCGCCGACAACGCGCTGCCATATTCGTGCCCGCGATTGCCTAATCCCGGTTGGCGCGTGTCGACCCATTGCGGGGTCGCGAAAGGACGATAGCCTGCCGGATAGCGCCCATCCGCCGTCAAACGTAGCCCCACGCTGCCCCAATCAAGCGCGTGGCCGCCCACCATGAAGCGCACGGGGCGCAGCTTCGGATCGAGCAGCGCGGCGAGGCTCGGCACCGAACCATTGTGCAGATAAGGCGCCGATGCCCACAGACCGGCGAGCGGCGGGGCAGCGTAACCTTCGCCCGCTTTCACCCGGATCGCGTCGCCATAGGTGGAAGCGCGGATCGCCTCGGCCAGAGCGGGCGTCAGCACCGTGCCGCGCAAAGTATCGGTGCCCACATCGCCGATCCAGTCGGGATAGTCGGCCAGTTCGGGCGCGCCGTCGCTCCAGTCGAATGCGCCGTGGCATGATGCACAGCCCTGCGCATACAGCGCCGCGCCGCGCAACGCGGCAGCGCGGTCAACCGGGCCGGGAAAGGCCTGCGGGCGATAATCGGCCAGCCATGCGAAGATCGTCTCAGCCGCGCCAATATGGCGCTGCGCTTCTTCGGGCTTCACCCCCATGCTCGGCACGGTGAAGAAGCTGGTGATCGCGGCGAGCTGCTGGGCATTTGCTGTGCCCGATGGGGTGGCATAGGCCCCATCGGCCAGCAACCGGCTGCGGCGATGGCGCAGGGCGAGATCGGGGATCGACACAAACCCGCGATCCTCTGCCCCGCCGCCAAGCAAGGGCGTACCGGTCTGCAATTTCAGCGCGGCAACGCCATTTGTGGCGCCCGGCAGGCCATTGGGAAACGGCAGCGCCCGCTCCGTCCCGGCCAGCGTCTCCAGTCGCGATTGCGCCAGTGGCAGCACGATCCAGCGCAAGCTCGCGCGTTCCTGCCAGCCCATGTCAGGAAACAGCCGTTCGGTCATGGCGAGCAGCGCCGGGTCACCCGCGTGCCGTTTCAGCGCGACAAAGATCGCCTGCGTATAGCTTTCCAGATCCAGCGAGGTGTTCGCCATCCCCGGCACAGCGCGGGCGGGATCGGGGGTGCCGTCGGCGCGGTAGGCCACCCCGGCATGGCAGGCCGCGCAGCCGAGATTGGCGACCTCAATCTGCGCGCCCCCGACCGGAGCGATAAAGCCGTGGGTCATGCCCAGCGGCTTGGCGGTGAACGCCGACGAAGTTCCGGGCGGCATTCCATCAAGCTGTGCAGGATAGAGGAACCCGAAGCGCTGCATTACCCTGCGCAAGGTTGCCAATTCAGCCGGAGCCGCCGGATCGCGCCGCCGTTCCTCCGTCACCATCGCAGCGGCAACGAGCTTCCAGGGGATCGCATTGCTTTCGAGCGCGGTCAGCGAAATTCCGCCGAACCCGGCCCCGACAAAGGCAGCTGCACCCTTCGACGATGGATCAGCATCATACCCTAGCACCGGCTGCGCCAGCGAAGGTGCCTGATGCCGCATGCCGATCACGGCAAATCCGGCCAGTCCCAGCACGATCGCCAGCACACCTGCCGCCGCGATCCGCCATATTCGCATGCGCCTTGTCATCCGCGCCAGTGTGGGCTGCGGGTCGGGGATAATCAAGCCCGGGTCAGGCGGCGGCTCGCTGACGCTCACTCACCAAGGCGGCCAGATCATCAGCGGGCAAGGGCCTGCCGATGTAATAGCCTTGCGCGTAATCACAGCTGATCGATTTGAGGAAGGCGAGGCATGCAGCATCCTCAATCCCCTCGGCCACCACGGTGATGCCCAGTTCGTGCGCAAGTTGCACCGTTGATCGCACCAGCATCGCATCGCCGCGATCAATATGGGCATGCTGCACAAAGCTGCGGTCAATCTTCAGTTCTGTCACCGGCAACAGCTTGAGATAATTGAGCGTCGATTGCCCGGTGCCGTAATCATCCATCGAGATATTGATGCCCGCCGCGCGGAAGCCCGTCAGGATGGCGATGGCCTTGTCGGTATCCTCGAATTGCGCGGATTCGGTTACTTCAAAGGTCAGGCGGTGGGCCGGCACCCCGGCCCGCGCCACCAGCGCCAGCGCCTTGCTGGCAAAACTGTCTGATGTCAGCAGCCCGGCCGAGATATTCACCGCCACCCCGATCACCAGACCGCGATCGCACCAGTGCCGCATGTCTTCAATCGCCAGCGCCAGCACCTCCAGCGTCAGATCATCGATCCGACCGACTTCCTCGATCAGCGGAATGAAGCAATCAGGCGGCAACATTCCGCGCTGCGGGTGGCGCCACCGCACCAGCGCCTCGACCGCATCAATCCGGCCGGTCGCAAGGTTGACCTTGGGTTGGTAAAACGCCGTGATCTGCTTTTCGCGCAGGGCATCATCAAGTTCGCCGAGCAATGAGAATTGCTGCGCGGCGGCCTCGCCCTCACCCACGGAATGCAGCCGCCAAGGCTTGCCCGTACGTTTGGCCTGAGCAGCTGCGTGGGCCGCATTGGACGCCGCAGCAGGCGTATCGGTTGCTGCCACGCCGAAGGTTAGCGAGACCCCCAGCCGCCGCCCGGTGACTTCGAAGGGGCTGCGCATGATCGCCCTGAGGCCAGCCATCATCGGCTCAAGCTCGCTGATCTCCAGCGGCGAGCGCCATACCAGCGTGCGGTCATCCATGCGGTAGATCGTTGCAGCCGAAGCGGCGACCGACAGACGTTCGACCAGCCGGCGCAACAACTCACCGGCATGATCGCCGCCAACCGCCAGCTTCAACCCATCGAAATCATCGATTTGCGCGGCGATGACATAGCGGTCGCTGGCATCGTGTTGGTGCGCGTCCAGCGCGACGCGATTGGGCAAGCCGCTTTCGGAATCGATCCGCCGCTGTTGCGCCCGGATTTTGTGGGAAAGGATCGCGATTTGCAGCAAGGCATCTGCGGCCAGCAGGCTGATTGCGGGGACGACATCAAACCACACGGCGCCGACGATGCGTGCGGAGAGCCACAGTGCCACCACCAAAACTACCCCGGCCGCCAGCCGCTGGACCACCGCAGGGCGGTGTTGCGCGGCGCTGATGAGCACAGCGATCATGGCCGCCAGCCCCAGCAACAGCACCCATCCGCCGTAAGATGGCACTGCCGCGCCCAGCGTTTCTGCGGCCACCGCCTGAATGATGACACCCGACAAAATGCCATGGCGTGGCACCGGGTAACGATCACCCATTTCAACCGCCGTCGCGCCGATGATCACATCCTTGCCGCGCAAAGCCTCGGGCTGGAACCGACCACGCTCGATCGCGATGAAGCTGTGACGCGGGATGGTGGCGGGATCGACCGCATAGTCGATCGGGAAAGTCTGCTCTGCCACCCCTGCCCGGCCCGCGACAAAGGCGGCGATCGAGGGGCGGGCCGTGTTGCCGGTGATTGTGCCCAGCGGCATGTTGCGCACAAACCCATCACGGTCCGGCGCGACCGAAACAGACGCTAGCGCCGCATGGTCTCGCAGCGGCGCAATTGGGAGTGAATCGAGCTGCAGGTCGCGCTGGAAACCCGCCTGTTGAGCGAAGGTTGGGAGCACAACTGGGGCAGATGCGGCGGCAATCGCGTCTGCCAGCGCCTGATCCTTGGCCGGATCGGACGCGCCGGACATGTCGACGTCAAAGCTGATCGAGCGCACGCCTGCCGCGTCAAGCTCGCGTACCAGTCTGGCATAGTGATCGCGCGGCCACGGCCAGCTACCGATCGCGGCCATGCTCGCCGCGTCCATTTCGACCACATGGACTTGCCCGCTGGCAGGCCGTTCTAACAGCGCAAAGGTGAGTTCGTTGAGTTGGCGTTCAGCCGGTCGGAACGATCCGCCGATGGCCGCAACCAGCACCATCACCACCAGCGCCAGCGTGCCAGCGGCGCGCAACCAGCGATATGAGGGAAGTTTATGCATGTCGGTGAGCAACAGGATCAGGATCGCTAGATCCTAGCCCTACTGTGCTGAAAGATCGCGCAATGCGGGAGCAGGGTCACCCACTTGGAGCCCTGGAATGATATCAATGCCAAAACCGCCGATGCGACCCCTGACGCGCGGCCCCGGATCGTTTCCGGGAGGGTCGTTGCCGTTGCCGTTGCCGTTACCGTTACCGTTGCCATTGCCATTGCCAACGCCGCCATCGCCCCGATCATCATCACCAGCACCGTTGTCACTTCCGCCGTTGCCATTGCCGTTGGCTCCCCCGTCGTCATCACCAGCGCCATCGTCGCCATCGTCGCCATCGTCGCCATCGTCGCCATCGTCGCCATCGTCGCCCATGTCATTGCCGCCAGAGCCGTTGTCGCTTCCTCCGTCGCCGTTACCAGAACCACCACTGCCACTGCCACTGCCACTGCCCGAACCAACGCCGCCTTCGCCGGTGCCGCCACCGACGCAGCTGCCCGCAGCGCACACGGCGCCGTCATTGCCCCGGCCGCTGTCCGAACCGAAAGCAGGCGCTCCGCCGCGATTGGTGTTTTCGGACACCACCACAGCGGCAATCACCGCAACCTCGCCAGAAGCAAAGCCGCCCGAATAGCGGCTGACGTCGCCGGGGCTGCTCGCGATCGCTTCATCCACCCGGTTGGCGGCGTTTTCGGAAGCTGCAGCAGGAGCAGGTGTCGCAGCTGCGGCGCTGGCAGGCCGCGCGGGGGAATCGATCACCTTGCGACTGTCGCCTTCAACCACCATCCGCATCGTATCGCCCGCAGCCACCATCGCCACGGCACCCGGCAGGATCATCTCGCGCGCGCCGCCATCAGGGGTTGATGCTTCCACCGCGCCCTCAGTCACCTGAAGGGTCGCTCCGTCTGGTCCAACGGTGATGACAAAGGTCGTACCCTTCACCACTGCCGCAAGATAGGGCGTCTGCACACCGAAGTGCGGGTCGGGCTGCTTGCCGATATTGAACAGCGCGCTGCCATAGTCCTGGATCACTTGCATCAGCGAGCGTTCCTTGGTCGCCAGCGGGATCCGAATCTGGGCATTCTGGCGCAGCGTCACAAATTCGCGCCCGCGCACCAGAACAGCGATGGACCGGGCAGCGGTGCGCACTGTCGCGCCCGGTGCGACGGCGAGCCCGGTGGCGGCCTTGCGTTCTCCGCTGGAGTCAATGACGATCACATTGCCCTTGGCCTCGCTGACTCTCCAGCCCGCTTCCTGCGCTAGCGCAGCGGTGCCGCTGAACAGCAACAACAGGATCGGCATCAAGAGGCGAGACAGCAGGCGCATGAGGATCTCCTTGCCTGCCATTTAGTCGCTGTGTTCTGCATGTGCGGTTGATGTGCTTGGTAAAGAAAGCGTTAGCTGATTTTTGCTTAACCATTTTGGGCTAGCCCCTGCCGTGATTCTCAGGGAGCTAACCGTTCTTGCGCTGGTTAATGCCGATATCATTGGGGCCATTGCTGCTCGCCGGTCATGGACTGGCGGCGCAGGATGTGTTTGACCGCACCAGCCCGGTCCAGCAGGTTGAACGCGAGCGCCCGCTGGCTGAGGTTGAAACGGCCATCCGGATCGAAGTGCAGCCCGTGCTTGATCAGCCCGTTACTCCAGCGGACACGGCCGCGCTGGCTGTGGGTTCTGTGGTGATTGACGGGCTGGAAGTGCTATCCCGCCGCGATTTTGCCGCTGCTATCGAACCTTTCGCAGGCCGCAATCTCGATCGCACTGCACTGCGCCAGCTAATCGACGCTGTGGCAGAGGCTGCGCGTAAGCGCGGTTACATCCTCGCCACCGCGTGGATTCCGGAACAGGCCTTGGTTGGCGGAATGTTGCGGGTGCGCGTCGATGAGGGCGCGATTGATGATGTGCGGGTGGAAGGGTCCGACGATCCGGCGATCCTTGCACAGCTGCAACGCCTGATCGGCCAGCGACCGATCACTTTGGCCGCATTGCAACGCGAAGTGCTGCTGGCAGATGATCTGCCGGGCGTGTGGATTCGTAGCACTCGGTTTGAAAATGACGGCCAGCGCCGGGTGCTGGTGGTCGACGCGCGGCGGCAGGATTTCAGCGGATCGGCGCTGGTGACGACCGACGGGACCCGGCCGGTCGGCCCGGTGCGCGCGCGGATCGATCTGAATGCCAACGGCTTGATCTCCCCGCGTGATCGGGTGGATCTCAGCTACACCATGTCGCCCATCGATCCGGAGGAACTGAAGTTCTTCAACGCTCGCTACAGCGTGATCGTGAATGATCATGGCACTCTGCTCGGCTTGCTGGGCAGCTATTCGCAGACCGAGCCGGGCGCCTATCTTGCTGATCGGCAGATTGAAGGCGAAGCCTGGCAGGGCGGCATCCGCTTGCGCCACCCGCTGATGCGCTCGCAGCAGCGCAGCCTGTGGCTGGAAGCGAGCGCGGAGTTACAGGATTTGCGCCAGGACCGGGCTGGTGTGCTTTCGCGGCAGGATCGCATCGCTCTCGCGCGGGTGGGTTTCTATGGTTATGCCCCGCTGGCAGGCGGCACCTTGCAGGGCCGCGCCACGATTAGCCGTGGGTTTGATGTGCTGGGGGCCACCCGGCTGGGCGACCCGCTCGCCTCGCGCACCGATGCTTCGTCCGAATTCACGACCCTCTTGTGGTTGCTGGGCTGGCAGCGCGGGCTGGCTAAGCGGGTCAGCCTGTCGCTGGCTGCAAGCGGCCAGTTTGCGAGTGATCCGCTGCTGATCGGCGAAAGCTTTGCCTTGGGGGGCAATGCCTTCCTGCGCGGCTATGATTTTGCGCAGCGTGTCGGCGATCAAGGCCTCGCGGGCGTGGGCGAATTGCGGTATGATTGGCCCGATGCGCTGGGGCTGGTGCCCAATGTTCAGCTCTATGCCTTTGCCGATGGCGGGACCGTATCAAACCTGGCCGACGGATTGGGCGGCGGCACCTTGGCATCGAGCGGCGGGGGTTTCCGCGCTGACATCGCCCGCAATCTCGATCTTGATTTCGAAATCGCCGTGCCGCTGACCGAAGACCGGTACGACACGGACGACAAGACGCCGCGCCTCAATCTCAGGGTGGTGCAGTCGTTCTGAACCGGTTAGGCGCATGCCATGGACATGGCTGACCTGCTGCAACGCTACTTTGGCACCCGCGAACTCGAGGACGTCGTCCCTGCGGCGCTGCCCGCCGGGATTGAACGGATGCGGGTCGATTTCGGGATGACACAGGATCGCGGCCCGCGCTTTGCGCTGTGGACTCTGCTGCTGGTGCTGGGCGATGCCCCCGATCTCGACGTGGCTTTCAAGGATGAGGAAGACCGTGAGGCCGCGCGCAATCTGATGGACATGCTGGCCGCCGCGCCGCCCGAATAGAGGCCACTGCCACTGCGCGCGATTTAATCACAAGCCAAACACTGCCAAACCGTGTATGGGCGCGGAATTGACGCTCTGCGCGCCCTCGCCCTTGGCCTGATCTGCGCTCCGTCGTCCCCATTGTCTCTTCGCCTGCCTCTCATGGCGGCGCCCTTGTCTTGAAAGCCTTCTCCCATGCCCTTTCCCGATCTGCCCGCTGGCCTCGCCGAGGCCCTAACCACGCGCGGCTATACCGCTCTCACCCCGGTGCAAACCGCCGTGCTGGAGCCTGAGGCTGAGGGGCGCGATCTGGTGGTTTCGGCACAGACCGGTTCGGGCAAGACAGTCGCTTTCGGCCTTGCCTTTGCCGATCAGGTGCTGGGCGAAGATGGCCGGGTGCGCCGCGCCGCCGGACTGCTGGCACTGGTAATTGCACCAACGCGCGAGCTGGCGCTGCAAGTGGCGCGCGAACTGGACTGGCTCTACCATTCCGCCGGAGCGAAAATCGCCACCTGCGTGGGCGGCATGAACCCGCAACAGGAACGTCGCACTTTGCAGGCAGGCGCGAACATCGTGGTCGGCACGCCGGGCCGCTTGCGCGATCACCTCGAACGCGGCGCGCTTGACCTGTCGGCGCTTTCTGCCGTGGTGCTCGATGAAGCCGACGAAATGCTCGACATGGGCTTTCGCGATGAGCTTGAGGAAATCCTCGATGCTACCCCAACGGAGCGCCGGGTGCTGATGTTCTCGGCCACGATGCCGCGCCCGATTGAGGCGCTGGCCCGCCGTTACCAGCGCGACGCTCTGCGCATCACCAGCGGCGGCAGCGAGCGGGGGCATGGCGATATTGCCTATCAGGCCGTCACCGTCTCGCCTTCGGAAATCGAAAACGCGGTGGTCAACCTACTGCGCTTTCACGAGGCGGAAACCGCAATCCTGTTCTGCGCCACGCGCGACAATGTCCGCCACCTCCATGCGACCTTGCAGGAACGTGGGTTCGGGGTGGTGGCGCTGTCGGGCGAACATTCGCAGCAGGAACGCAATCAGGCGCTGCAAGCCCTGCGCGATCGCCGCGCGCGCGTGTGCGTGGCGACGGACGTGGCTGCGCGCGGGATCGATCTCCCCTCGCTAAGCCTCGTCATCCATGTCGAAATTCCGCGCGATGCCGAAACCCTGCAGCACCGCTCAGGCCGCACCGGGCGCGCGGGCAAGAAGGGCATTGCTGTGATCATCGTCCCCTATCCGCGCCGCAAACGGATCGAATCGATGCTGCACCACGCCAAGATCAAGGCCGAATGGATCACTGCGCCTGATCGTGATGCGATCATCGCGCAAGACCGAGTCCGCCTGCTCGAAAAGCTGATGCAGCCCGTCGAAGTCACCGATGGCGACCGCGAGCTGGCCGACAAGCTGCTCGAAACCCGTTCACCGCAAGAAATCGCCGCCATGCTGGTGCAGGCCCACCGCGCGACCATGCCTGAGCCAGAGGAATTGCTCGCCCAGTCGGTCGAAGCCCAGCGCTCCCAGCATCAGGACAAGCACCGGCCGGGGTTTGAGGACACTGTGTGGTTCAAGATGGAAATCGGTCGCCGCCAGAACGCCGATCCACGATGGATCATGCCGCTGATCTGCCGCCGCGGGCATATTACCCGCAATGAAATCGGCGCGATCCGGATCGGTCAGACCGAGACCTATTTCCAGATCCCGCGCGCGATTGCGGGCAAGTTTGCCGAGGCGATCATCGCCACGGCCTCGGATGAGGACAATGGCGGCTATGTCGCGATGGCCCCATCAGCTGAACCGCCGCGCATGGCTGCGCGTGAAAACGCCCGGCGCGGCAAGCCTGCGGGCAAGCCCAATGGCCCCGCCCCGGCTCGACCGTTCAAGCCCAAGCCGCATGATGGCGCGCGGCCCAAACCGCACGCTCCGGGCAAGCCGCGTCCCTTTGCCGGCGGCAAGCCCAAGCCCAAAGGGCGCGGCTGACACGAAGTCGCGACCGTAAAAATGCCATTGTGCTGCGCTGGCTGATAGGGCCATGGCGATGACGCTATGTCTCGCTGCCACCTTGCTGCCCTCCGGCCAAACGCCAGCCCCGCCCGCTGCGGGAGGGATTGATGATCGCTGACGCCCCTGTTGCGCTACTGGCGATCTTCGCAGCGCTGGGGGGCGCCGCAATTGGCAGCTTTATTGGCACGGTGTTGGTGCGGCTTCCGGCTGATCGCTCAATCCTGACCGGGCGTTCGGCCTGCGATAGCTGCGCGGTGCCGATTGCGGCGCGCGATCTGGTGCCCTTGCTGTCATGGCTGGTTCTGCGCGGACGATGCCGCGCGTGCAGCGCGCCGATCGGCGTGTGGCAGCCGGGATGCGAGCTTGCGGGCGCGGTGATCGGGGCCATAGCGGTGCTGCTTGCGCCCCCAGCCCTCGCCCTGCCCGCGATGATCCTCGGCTGGCAATTGCTGCTGCTGGCGGTGATCGATGCGCGGCACCTGTGGCTGCCGCGCACACTGGTGGCGCTGCTGGCGGCAAGCGGAGCGGTATGGCTGGGGTGGCAGTGCTGGCAGACCGGCACGCTCGCCCCGCTGTGGACCGGACTTGCGGGCGGAGCATTGGGCTTTGCCATGCTGTGGAGCGTGGCGCGCGGTTACAAGATGCTGCGCGGCCGCGACGGAATGGGAGGCGGCGACCCGCCCATGCTTGCCGCTATCGGCATCTGGATTGGCCCGATGGGCGTGATCGGCACTGTTATCGGGGCGAGCCTGATCGGTCTGTCCGCAGCACTGCTCATGCTGCTCGCGCGCCGTCCGGTGGCGAGCGATACCGCGCTGCCGCTGGGCAGTCTGATGGCGATGGCCGCCTGGGCAATCTTCGTTGTTGCCGGACACGGATAGGCGTTGACGGGCGGGCGGGAGAGGTTCAGGTTTCGCCCGAGTTAGGGGAAATCATCTGATGCCAGCCGCGCTGTCTCGCTTGATCTGCGCTGCCGCAATCGCGGCCGGGATCACTGCGCCCGGTGCAGTCTCGGCGCAGGCTTATACCGCGTGGGACAGCGCGCCGCGTTACCTCCCCCCGGCATTGCTGGGCGAGCGGCCCGAATCGGCGGCGGAATGCCTGGCGCTGGCGATCACATACGAAGCCGGGCTTGAACCGCTGGCCGGGCAGGAAGCGGTGGCACAGGTGATCCTCAACCGGGTGCGCCATTCAGCCTATCCTGACAGTGCCTGCGGCGTCGTGTGGCAGGGCTCACACCGGCGCACGGGCTGCCAGTTCACCTTCACCTGTGATGGATCCTTGCGCCGATCGCGCAGTGCCAGCGCGATGGCTGCCGCGCGCGCTGTCGCCGTTCGGGTGTTGGCGGGCGAGAGCATCGATCATGTGCGCGGCGCGACCCATTACCACGCGAATTACGTCGCGCCCTACTGGGCCCCAAGCCTCACACGGGTGCGCCAGATTGCCACCCATGTCTTCTACCGCCAGCCGGGCGCCGCCATCAGCAATGACGGCGCTCCGATCATCGTGGCACTGGCGGCAGAATATCCTGCGCTTACTGTCCCGCCGCCCGCTGCACCGTCGGAGCCCGCAATCCGCAATGGCGAGTTTGCGCCATGGGGCCTCTCGGTCAGCAGAGAGGGGCGCTAATCCCGCGCCCGCACCACATAGGGGCGGGCCGTGTTGCCGGTGAGTTCAACCACCACATTGCGCCGCGCGGCCGATCCGCTTGCGTTGTACGCCCTGACGATGATGCGGATTGGGCGCCCCCTTACCCCATCATCAACCCGCCCGGTGTCTTCAGGCGCCAGCCCGCCTTCGCGCACCGGCACGCCGTCAATGATCTCTTCAATGACGCGTTCGGTCATCACCCGCTGCGCCAAAGGGCTTGCCCGGTCAGCGGCAAAGCGCCCGTTACCCGTCGCAAAGACGGTAACGAACGGGTCCATCCGTGCCGCCAGCGCCGGGCCGATGGCCGGGATTGCGGCCAATTCGCCATTGCTGCGCAGCGCGCCATCGCGGGGAAGAATATCATCCTCGGCATAGCCACCGCGTTCCCGCCCGCGCGGGCGCGGGTCATCGTCGCCATCGCGCCAATCGAGCAGCGCATCGCGGGCTGCCTCCAGCTCTGCACCTTGCAGCCCGAATTCGGCGAGCAGCGCCTCTGCCTGTTCCTCGCCAATCAGGTTGATGGGCACCTTGGCGAGCTCATCCTCGATCCGGATGTCGAGCGTCGCCCCGGCAAAGGCAACCGCGCGCTGCCGCCCGTCGGGCTGCCAGCGCCGCGCGGGATTGTTCTGCGCCAGCCCCTGCACGGCCAGCACGATCCCCGCATCGGCCGCCGCGGTCAGCTGCGCGCGGTCCAGCTCAGCGCGGGCCGAACGGGTCGATCCGCGCGTCGCCTCGATCATGGTCAGCGCCAGCAGCGCCAGCAAGGCAAGGCTTGCCACCGCCACTACCAGGGCAAAACCATCCTTTTGCCCGCCGTCAACGTGGCGCGGCGGGGATGTCAGGGAATGTCCCCGGTGCTGGAGAAGGGCTCAAGCGAGCGGATCTTTTTGCGCAGCTCGTCGGTCACCGCGCGCGCATCATCGACGCCGCGGATCACCCTTGGCTTCAGCAGGATCACCAGTTCGATCTTGTCGGTCGTCTTTTCCTGCCGCCCGAACAGGCCGCCGATGATCGGGATCTGCGACAGGAACGGGATTCCGGTCTTGTCGCGGCTCTGGATGTTGCGGATCAGACCGCCCAACGCCAGCACTTCGCCATCCTGCACCGCCACGCGCGTGCTGATCTTGCGGGTCGAGATCACCGGCGAATCGATCCCCGAGCCCGATGCCCGGGACGAGAGCACATCGCTCACTTCCTGCGTGATATCGAGCAGCACCAACCCACTTTCGTTCACTCGCGGAACGATGTTGAGGATCACCCCGGTGTCGCGATATTCGATGCCGTTAATGACGGGCGAATTTTCGCCAATGGTTGACGTCGAGCTTTGCGTCAGAACTGGCACCTGATTGCCGACCTGAAGGTTGGCGGTGCCATTGTTGATCACCACCAGCTTGGGCGCGGAGACAACATTGACCTTGGTCTTGCCCTCCAGCGCGTTGAGCACTCCGGTAAGGCTGCCCGTATTGCCGAACAGGAAGGAAAAGCCCGGCACATCGCGCACCAGACTGCCGGCATTGGTGCCCTCGGTCAGCACGGCGTTTTCGTTGCCTTCGATGAAGTTCCATTGCAGGCCGAACCGCAGATCATCTGTCAGGCTAACCTCGGTGATGGCCGCTTCGATCAGCACCTGAAGCGGCGGCACGTCGAGCTTGCGCAGCGCGTCTTCCACCACCGCATATTCGCGCGGCGTGCCATAGACGAGGATTGCGTTATTGCTCTCATCGCTGGTGATCTGCACCCCGACATTGCCAAACCCGCCGCTGCCACCACCGCCGCTGTCACCGCCGTCACTACGATCCTGATCGGGTCCAGCCCGGTCACTGGTGCCCTGCGCGCCATTGCCGCCAAAGCTACCGCCAAAGCCGCCGCCGAAGCTGCCTGATCCGTTGCTGCCGCGCTGCTGGCCGTTGGATGCGCCGCTGCCGGTCTGCACTGCGCCATCGGGCGCGCCGGAATCGGCGAAGGCGGCCTGTTGTTGTTCGACTTGCTCTTCCTCATTCCCGCCGCGTCCAAAGGCGCGATTCAGTGTGCGGGCAAGATCGCGTGAGCGCGAATTCTGCACCTTGTAGACAAACAGGCGCGGCTCGTTGTTCTGGCCTTCGCGGTCAAGGATCTCGATCCAGCGACCGACATCATCAAGATATTGCCGCTGGCGGCTAATCGCGAGAATGCCATTGAGCTTTTCCATCGCAATAATCCGGACCAGATCGCGGGTCGGGCTGTCAGGCGCGTTGATCAGCTTTTCGAGCTCGGGCACGATCACCCGCGCATCGGTGCGTTTGGGCACGATCAGCGCGAAGTTCATGTTGCGCAGCCAGTTGACATCAAATTGCTGCAGTAGCTCCCGCGCGCTGGTGCGCTGCCCGGATGAGCCGCGCAGCAGCAGTATGTTGCGCGTGGGATCAGACACCGAAACCACGTTGGGCAGGATCGGCGCGATCAGCGCGCGCATCTGTTCGGCGTTCACAAACTGCAATTGCAATAGCTCTGTGCCGTAGCCGGGGGTGCCGGGTTGGGCGATGCCGCTGCCCGCGCCCTGCCCGATCGCTTCGATCCGCGCGCGGCCATTATCAAGCACCAGTGCAAACCCGCCGATGGCAAAGGCGTCTTCAAGGAACGGCAGCAGCGAGTCCCGGCTGATCGGGCGGGCGGTGACCACGGTGACCGGGCCCGAAACGCCGGGATCGATGGTGTAATTCATGCCCAGCAGATCGCCGAGCACCGCCTCAGCCACCACCGCCACATCGGCTTGGGGGAAATTCAGCGCAATATCGCCGCCGCGCACAAACACGGGCGATGGTTGTGCCACAACTGGGGGGCGCTCTTCGCCCTCGACCACAGTGGTCTCCACAACCTGTCGATCGCGCGCCGGATCATCGGGCACAGTCTGGGCGAAGGCCGGCGCGGCGCCGGCCATGATCGCGGCACCCCATAGGATGCGGGCCTGACGGCGCGGATTGCGGTGCGATGTCATTGTTCATCTGCCTGATTGGGCCAATCGTCGCGCGCATCATAGGCGGGCGGCACATAGCCGGGATAGGAATAGCTGTTGGTCGCGCCAAGGCCAAGCGTGACGGTCTCAGTCCCGCGCACGAAGCGCACTTCGTCGTTACCGATGCGGGTGAGGCGCCAGCCCTGCCACGACTGGCCGGGACGCAAGGTCACGCTGCGCCCACCCGGCGTCTGGAGCACCAACCGCGCGGCGCCGCGCACTCGCACGATCCCTGCCGGGGTCGCCCCGTCGAGCGGCCCGGCTGGCATGGCTGAACCACTCGCGCCGCTGCCCGCCAGCCGGGTCGGCTGAAAGATGGATCGGCGCGAGAGCACGGGATCAGCACTAACGGCGGAGAATGCCACCGGGCCGGGGCGCAGCGCCGCTGGGGGAACCTCGGGCGGCGCGGGGCGATCGGGCGGCAACAGGAACTGCGCCGCCACCAACAGCGCCAGCAGCGCCGCAAGCAGCGCGGCGAGCACCGTGCCGTCGGCGCGCTCAGGCCGGGGAATAGGAGGCAGCGAGGTCAAGTCGGACATCCAGTTTGCGGGAGGAAGGGGCGGAGGCTTCAGCGGAGGAGACTGCGGGCGCCGAGACGGACAGCGCGCTCACCACCATCAGCGGCTCGCTATTCTGAAGGCGTTCAAGCAGGCGCACAAGCTGCCCGGCATTCACCCGTGCTTCGATGCGGAGCGCAATGCGGCCAGCTTCGGCTTCGACATCCTGCATCGCGCGAACTTCGCCTTCCGCTGTGCCGATGAGCGCCGAAACCCGCTCCTTCAATTGCTCGGCAGCCGCTTCGGGGGTGGCGGCGAGCACGTGAAAGCGCGCCATGTCAGCCTTTTGCGCTTCTGCCAGTCGGCGCAACCGCACGACGTTATCGATCAGGCGCTGATTGCTCGCCTGCACCAACGCCAGCCGCTCGCGCTCAGCGGCACGCGCTTCAAACCCGGAAAGGACGGGCGCGATAATCGCAAGCCACCCCAGCGCGATCACCGCGATCAGGATAAGGATGGCGATCAGCCGCCGTTCGCGGTCGGACAGGCTGGTCATTGCCCCTCCTTGCCATCGGTCAGCGCCAGCGTTGCGCTGACATCAAACGGCTGCCCGCCGCCACCCTCGGCAGTCGGGTCGGAAACGCTGGCCTGCAAGGACGCAAATCGCCCGGTGCGGCGCAGCGCGCTCTGAATATCGCTGCCGGGCGACTTGTATCCGGTCAGCCGCAGGGTCTCGGGCGTCCAGGCGTAGCGCTGTACCCATGCCCCTTCGGGCAGGGCCACGGTGGTCAGCGCCAGAATGTTGAGCGGGTCATGCGCGTCGCGCTCCGCTGCCATCGTCTTGCGCAGGTTCGTCTCGCGCGCGATCCGTCCAGCCAGCGCCCGCGCGGCGGTGCTGGTTGCCTGACTGGCGGCGACTTCCTCGGCGAAGGCATTGGTCGCGGCGATATCGCGCCAGATCATCAAGCCGCAATTGGCGAGGAACAGCACAGCGACCAGCCCCCACCAGAACAGGCGCGTATCGCGGCGGGGCGTGATCCGGCCGCTGGCGACCAGCGCGGGGAGCAGATCGAGCGTCACGCGGTCGTCCTCCGGGCTGCGCCAAGTCAGGCTCAGCGGCTCGATCCCCGCCGCTCGCGCCGCTTCTACCATCGACACCGCACGCGCTGTCGGCATGCCTGCAACCACCGTGGCGACCTTGGCCTGCCCAGCCCCATCCGCATCTGGCAGCGCATTGGCTGCGGCAATTGCCGTGCCGGGGGGAAACGGCAGGAGCCGATCAAGCTCTAGCGCGACAACCCGCGCCAGATCGCGCGACCCAAGTCGCGGCAGCGCCGTGCGGGTTGCCATCACTGCACCCGGCGGCAGCACGACATGCATCACGCGCCGCCGGCTGCCCTCCGCCACCGGATCAAGCGCTGTACCATCCCAAAAGAGCGTCCCGTCCTCGGCAAATTCCGCCTTCGGTCCGGACAATGCCTGCGGACGCGGCTGCAAGCGATCGGGCACCATTCGCGCCAGCTCTTCCGTCCACCAGTCCCACCCTTCGCGCAGGGCCGCGCCAAGGCTGGACATGTCCATATCGAGCAGGGTGCCGGTGCGGATCATGCCGCATCCCCAAAGCATTGCGCGGTATCCGGATCGAGCGTGCAGTTGACATTCACGGTAGGTGCGGGGCGGATCACCAGATCGGGCCACTGCCGCCGACCGCCGTCGAAGAAGGTGACCCGGACACGGATCAGCTCTGGCGGCTTGCCGCGCTCGATCCAGCGGTCACGCCATTCGCGCCGCGCGTCGCCCGGCAGATTGCCGAAGTAAGCGATCTCAAGCCGCTCGACATTGGTGAGCAGCACCTGCGGGGTCCAGCCCGCCTGCCCCGGCGCATAGGGATTGATCCCCGCCGTGGTGTCCGCCAGCGAGTACAGCACCAGCTCACCCTCGCTGCTCCGGATCAAGCGGTATCGCATCAGGCTCGCCGGGCGCTCTGCCGGGGGCGCGGGAGCAAAGAAGCTGACGATGGTGCTTTCCCCGCGAATATCGGCGATCGGGCGACCGAATTCGAACCGGGTGTTGGGCACCAGCGCCTCGATCCGGTCACGCAGCACGGTCTGGCTGGTGATGATCGAGGCATTGCCCACACCGCGCGCGCGGGCCTGCGCCGCAGTCTGGAACCCTAGCTGCGCGCCCGCCAGCACCATGCCCGACAAAACGGCGACAATCGCAAGGCTGACCAGCAGCTCGATCAGTGTGAAACCTGCTTCGGACGGGCGGCGCGCGGTCATGTTCCGGCGACCCTGAGCGTCGTGAGCTCCACCAGCGGCTGGCCCGATGGCCCCGTCCCGGCGCTGACTGTGATCTGATCAACCGCCGGATTGGCGAAGGTGCCGCGATAGGGCTCGATCCGCAATTCCCACGCAATCGCTCCGCTGCGGCCTTCGCGGCTGACGAAGCGGCCCGGCGCGGCCACTTCGGCCACCGCCAGCTGTGACTGGGCCACCAGCAGCGCAGCGCGGCGTTCTTCATTGATGCGCGCGGCGCGGGCGCTGTTCTGCACCACGTTGAGCGTGACGCCGAGCATCGCTGCAACAATCGCCGAGGCGACCAGGGCTTCGGGCAAGGTGAAGCCCCGCTCGCCCTGCCCCCTATGCTGCAAGCCCCCCCGCTGCGTCACTGGCCGGATTCCGCAATATGTCCGGTGCTGCCAAACACGGTGATGCGCCGTTCGCGTGACCCGCCGCCCGCCCCGCGCGAGGTGATGCGGTAAAGTGCAGGCTCGGCCGTGCCATCGGGATAGAAGGTGACCGGGACATCCTGTCCGGCCGTCACCGTGACCGACGCCGGGAGCGCGACCGGCGCGCCATCGCCGATCACCAATTCACGCCCCTCCAGCGCCAGCGCCACCGGCTCTCCTGTGCGGATCGCTTCGGCCCGGGCGCTGCGCAGCGCTTCGGCCACTTGCCCCGCGCCCATCCGGAATTCCATCGCCGTCATACTGTTCTGCACGCGCGGGAACGCGATCCCGGCGATCAGCCCGGCGATGGCCAGCGTCACCAGCATCTCGATCAGAGTAAAGCCTGTGATCGGGTGCCGGGGATGCGCAGGCGATGCGGCGCTGTTACCAGTTCCCGACATCTTTGGCCTCGCCCGAACCGCCCACGGCATTATCCGAGCCATAGGAGAAGACGTCGATCTCACCATGATCGCCCGGCACCTTGAAGCGGTAGGGATTGCCCCAGGGATCTACCAACCCGCTCGCCTGTCCCATGTAAGGGCCATTCCAGATCGGCACATCGGTGGGCTGCGCCATCAGCGCCTGCAAGCCTTCTTCGGGGGTGGGATAGCGGCCCGCATCCAGCCGGAACAGCTCCAGCCCGGCGGCGATATTCTTGACCTGCACCGTCGCGGTCTGGGTCTTGGAGCTGCCGAGGTATTTGATCACCTGCGGCCCGACAATCGCGGCCAGAAGGCCAAGGATCGCCAGTACCACCAGCAGTTCCAGCAGGGTAAAGCCTGCCGATGTGCGCCTGTCGCGCTGCAATTTCTGTCGCATCATCACACCAGTGCCAGATCGTTGAACCCAAGAATTGCCGCCATGATAGCAGCAATAATCGTCGCAACCACCGCCCCCAAAATCACCGTGATGGCTGGAGTAAGCAAACCTACCAGCCGCTGCAATTGAATCTTGATATCGCGGTCGAGCACATCCGCCAGCCGCATCAGCATCGGCCCGAGCTCGGATGCCTCCTCGCCGGTGCGAAAGAAGCCGATCGCCTTCTTGGGAAAGATATTGGCGGCGGCCAGCGGCGTTGTCAGCCCGGCACCTTCTTTCATCCCGCTTGCCACTGAGCGCACGGCGGCGGCCATGTGGCTATTGCCGATCGCCCGCCCGGCCAGCAACGTCGCGGACGGCAGCGGCACGCCGCCTTCAACCAGCACGCCCAGTGTGCGGGCAAAGCGCGCAGTCTCTGCGCTGCGCACCAGCGTGCCGATCTGCGGAACGGTCAGAATCCAGCGATCGCTTGCGGCGCGTGTCTGCGGCTGGCGCAGCATCTGCCGGGCTGCCAGCCAAACGCCGCCCAGCAACAGCAGCATCCACCACCAGCCCGCGCGCAGGGCCTGGCTAGCCTGCATGATGATCACCGAGGCCGCCGGCAGCCGATCTTCGGCACCCGCAAACAGGCTTTCGAACTGCGGGACGACGAAAAGCAACATCATTGCGATCACCCCGACCGACAGCACTACGAGGATGAGCGGATAGATCATCGCGGTCACGATCATCCCGCGCAGATCATCGTCGCGCTGCAAGGCGTCAGCCAGCCGTTCCAGTGACGCACCAAGCTGGCCATCGGCCTCCCCCGCTTCAGCCATGGCCGCAGCCATCGGCGAGAACAGGCCCGACCGCTCGGCAAAGGTGCGAGACAGCGGCGCGCCCTCCTTGACCGATTGCTGCATCCGGCCAAGTTCACTGCGCAGGGCCGCGTCCTCGACCGAATCGAGCATCAGCGCCATTGCGCGTTCAAGCGCGATCCCTGCATTGAGCAGCACGGCGAGTTCGCCGATAGAGCGGGTGATCGCGGTCCGGGTCTTGGCGGTGCGCCGCACTGCACCCGTGGCCTGAGCCGCAGCACCCGGCGTGACATCGATCGGTACGATGGCCGATTGCCGCAGCCGCCGCACCGCCTCATCACGGTTTGCCGCGTCGATCTGCCCTGAGACGCGCTTGCCATGCGAATCCGTGCCGCGATAGCGGAAGGCCAGCACTGCCTCAGCCATCCAACGTCACTCGCAGCACTTCATCAACCGTGGTGAGCCCCGCCTTCGCCTTGGCGAGACCGTCCTGCATCATGGTGTAGAGCTGCTTTGCCCCGGCGCGCCGGGCTATCTCGCGCGCATCGGCGCGGTCAAGGATCAGCTGCGCCACAGTCTCATCCACTTCGAGGAACTCCACCAGCGCGATCCGGCCCTTGAAGCCGGTGTGCCCGCATTCCCCGCAGCCCTCACCGCGCCAGAAGGTCACGCTGTCATCGCAGCGGAGCGCCGCGCGCTGGCCCGGCCCCGGCACATGCGGCACCTTGCAATGCGGACACAGCCGCCGCACCAGCCGCTGCGCCACCACGGCGTTGAGCGTCGAGGCGAGCAGGAACGGCTCCACCTGCATATCCAGCAGCCGCGTGATCGCGCCCGCCGCCGTGTTGGTGTGCAGGGTTGAGAGCAGGCCATGCCCGGTCAGCGCCGCCTGAATCGCGATTTGCGCAGTTTCGAGGTCGCGGATTTCGCCGACCATCATCACGTCCGGGTCCTGCCGCAGAAAGCTGCGCAGCGCGGCAGCGAAATCGAGGCCGATGGCCGGATTGACCTGCGTCTGCACGATCCCCGGCAGGCGATATTCGATCGGGTCTTCCACGGTCAGGATTTTGCGCGTGCCCGAATTGATCGTGGCGAGCGCGGCATAGAGCGTGGTCGTCTTCCCGCTCCCTGTCGGCCCGGTGACCAGCATGATCCCATGCGGCCGCGCGAGCGTCGTCTCCATCCGCTCGGCAAGCTCCGGCGCAAAGCCGAGCGCCGCAAAGTCGAGCGCCATGCCCGACTTGTCGAGGATGCGCATGACAACCGTCTGCCCGTGGATCGAAGGGGCGATGGCGACGCGCAGATCAATCTCGTGCCCGCGCACCGCCACCCGCAGGCGGCCATCCTGCGGCAGGCGACGTTCGGCGATGTTGAGTTCGGCCATCACCTTGATGCGCGAGACCAGCCCGGCGCGCATCTGCGGCGGCAGCGCGGGCTGTTCCACCAGCACGCCATCGATGCGGTAGCGCACCGCCAGCCGATCCTCGGTCGGCTCAAGGTGGATGTCAGAGGCGCGCTGATCGACGGCATCGGCAATCAGGCGATTGACCGCGCGGATCACCGGAGCATCGCTGACGAGGTCGCGCAGCCGCTCCAGATCATCCTCATCGGCGTCGGCCACCAATGCATCATCGCTGCGGCCGGAGCCATAGAGCCGATCAATCGCTGCCTCAATCGCACCGCGGGTCGCAATCCTGCGCACCACGCGCAGTCCGGCCAATTGTCCGAGCGAGTCGGCGGCAAAGGTCCGCAGCGGATCGCCTACCGCCACCAGCAGCGCATCGCCCTGCCGCGCCAGGGGCAGCACCAGATGATCGCGCAGGAAGGCGACCGAGACCTGCTCGGCCGCAATCACCGGAGCACCCTGCGGCCATTCCGCCTCGCCCACCGGCAGCAGACCCGTGGCCGCCTTGTAGTAATCAACCAGCGCCTGTTCGCTGACGATCCCAAGTCTGGTTAGGATGGTGGCGAGATCTTCGCCGCTGTCATCTTCGATAGAGCGCGCCCGCGCCAGTGCATCAGCGGAGATCACCCCCCGCGCCAGCAAGCCCTGCGCCAGACGCTGCGCCGAATCGGACGCTGTGCCGATCGCCTCGTCCATCGCCGATGCCATTATCCCGCGCTCCTCACGTTAATCCCCCAAGGCCTGCGTGTCGGACCCTATTGCCGATAAGCGGGTGCAGCACCTTTTAGCATGCAACTTTATTCCCTGCCCATCTATCTGCATAGGGCCGAATTGTCTCACACGCTGGCCGGGCCGGGCTTCAAAGGCGGCGGCGCGAAGCAGCGAAACGGGCGGGCGCCGGATCACGGCAAGCCCGCCGCGCCCGCCTCAGGATTTCGGCTTGTCGCCCATGGCCTTGAGATCGTCGGCAAACTCGCTCTCGACCCGGGTGACGAAGGTCGCCATTCCGCTGAATACGACTTGATCGTACCACTGCTTGGAATCGACGAGCTTCTGCCCTTCTTCCGACAAATCCGTGCGTGCGGCGATGGCTTCGGCCTGCAGCGCGCGAATCTCCTCAAGCCCCTTGCGAGCCTTGGCTGCCATGGCGGTATCGCCCGGCGCGGCTTTGGCGTCGGCGACCAGCTTTTCGATCCCGGGACGGATCTCGTCATACTTGTCGACCGTATCCTTCGCACGATGCATGATGGCATTCAGTCGCAGCAAGGTTTCCCGCTCGAAGGCCGGCTTGACCGAGCCATCGGCGTTGAACGGGCTCATCGGGTCACCCGGCTTGGCAGCCTTGAGCGCCGAATTGCCTTCACCCTTCGCCCCGACCATGTCGGAAGTTTCAGGCTCGATAAACTTGTCTGGGTTGGCTTCAGCCGTCTGCGCGGCCGGTTGGCTGCAATTGGCAGCGAGAATCAGCGGCAGAAGCAGGAAGATCAGTTTGCGCATCGAAGATACCACTCTGTTGTCAGATCGATCATAAAATAGCGGAGCCTTTGCACCGCATCAATCGCCAGAAGAAAAGGCCGTGTCGTGGCAGTCACGACACGGCCTGATCTTGTTACCTTACCTTGCGGTCAGGCATCCTTCGCTTAGCGGCGACGGAACTTCTGCGTCAGCGTGTAGCGGACGATCGAAGTGCCGAGGTTCTGACCTTCCGTGTCATCCGGCTCCCAGTGGACGCCGTTGAACACGCGGCTGCGGCCGTTTTCCTGCTGGGCTTCCAGCAGCGAACGATAGCGAACCGGAACGAACGGACGGATGTTATCGACCGAGAGACCAGCATTGCGCGGGTCAAAGCCGAAACCGTTGTATTCGTCCGAAACGAAGGTGAAGCGGACCGTGTTGCCGAACACGCTGCTCAGCGACTGCATGGTGGCAGCCCCAAAGGTCGCGTGGCCCGACGGATAGGCCGGGAACGGCGGTGTGAAGCGCTCGGGCACGGTTTCGTTGATCACCGAGGCACCGAACGGACGCCAGGTGTCCAGACCATCGGTGCGCGGATCACCATCATCGTCACCCTGACGGACACCCGTGGCCGGACGCCAGTAGTTGTGGAACCACTTGCTGTCCCACGCGGCGACACCCGAATCCCCCATGGTGGTGTGCACCAGGGCGAGCAGACGTGAGTAATCGTCGAGGTCGGTCAGGCCGCGCGTGTTGGCAACGACCACAGCGATTTGGCCGTAGAGGCGGGGCGGAGTGCCGAGCAACGGCGCGCCGTCATAGCCCCAGTAGTTGCCGATGAACTGCTTGGCAGCGGTGTTGTTGGTGCCAACCACGCCGGTGATGTCTTCACCGCCGTTGCGGAACACGTCGTTGTAGGCAGCGCGGAAACGCGGTGTACCCGGAGCCGGATAGGCCGGGATCCGGAACTGGTCACCACGACGCAGCACGAACGGCCGAACGGCACCCCAGTTGGAACCGAGGCCGACGTTGCGGACGCCAGCAACGACGCCGTCTTCAAACGGGCCGGTATCCGGGGTCCAGCGCGGTGCGCCGGTTTCGCCACCATTGACCTGCTCACCGAAGATGTTGATCGGGCCGCTGGCAGTCATGCCGCCAGTGGTCGCGCCCGAGCCGAAGGGCTGAACCGGGCTGGTTCCAGCCGGGCCGGCACCGTCGGTCGAACGGGCGTTGAGGATCGCGTTCGCAGCCGCGAGACCAACAGCACGGCCAGCCGCGATCGACTGCGCAGTGCCCTGGATCTGGCTCAGATCCGAGGTGAACAGTTGTTGATAGCGAACGGCCTGACGCGGGTACATGGCGCTCAGCGTAGTGAAGGCGGCCTGTGCGATAGCAGCATCGACCGAGGCACCAGCCGGTGCACGGCGCAAACCGCGGCTGAATGGCTCGTACTCCCGGCTGAACGAGTTCACCGCGTCATACACAGCGATCTGGATGATCGCGAACGCGCGGCTGTTGCGCACCGGACCCTGCTGGTCGCCAGCGAAGCCCGAAGCGGCGGTGTGATCGAGCGCGTTCGAATCAAGCATCACTTCATGCCATTCGAGCAGACGATCCAGTGTGCTGTTCGCCCTTATACGCGACGCCGACACGCGATCGCCCTTCTTGGCAGCGGCGGCCTGGCCCATGGTGGTCTTGCTCAAGATCCGGGCCAATTCACCGCGGACAGCCGCGGTTTCAGCCTGAGGACCGGACTTGCCGCCATCGGCAAGTGCCGGAGTGGCCAGAGCAAGTGGAGCAAAGATCGCTGCGGCGCCCATCAGGCCCCACATCTTTGTCATAGCTTTCATATTGATTCACCCCTTAGGAACGGAAACTACAGTTTCCCAACCACGCCGACGACTGTCAGCATAGGTCGTAAAACAGACATAACAAAACGTCGGTAAGCCGACGAATCTTACGGATTCTTGCTGTAGTATTTGAACGATTCAGATTCTGTTCGATCTGAATTCATTGCTCCCCGAACCAAGGGCGTTCCCACCGCTGGTTACATGCGAATTAACGCGTAGACCGGCGCGACACAAATGCTTTTTTGCAAGTATCCGCACAATCCGAAGGCCAACTCCACCAATCAATGGTTTAGCGGCAAACTGGGGAAAAGTTTTCTCGGAACGTCCCATTTTGGGGCGCGCGGACGTGCGGTTTTCGCCCTCAGTGCCTCATTTCGGCGACCTTTGGCGGGCTGAAGTGATCATCATTCACCCTGCATCCAGTTGCGCCGGATAAAGCCCTTTCGGCAGGCAATCTGTGAACGTTGTGGCGATCTGTCATTCGTTCCCGGCGCATGGTTAGGGGCCTGCGCCGGGATAACCGATCCGATCACGCCAGGGCGACGTGGCGCTTCAGGTGGTGGTCGACATTGCCGAACTCGGCATCGAAGATCGTCAAACGCTTGAAGAAGTGGCCGATGGCATATTCGTCGGTCACGCCGTTGCCGCCGTGGATCTGCACCGCTTCCTGCCCGATCAGCCGCGCCGCCTGCCCCACCCCGACCTTCGCCGCCGAGACCGCACGCTTGCGCTCAACCTCGTCGGAACCGAGCCGCAGGGTGGCAAGATAGGTCAGCGATACCGCCTGTTCGTAAGCGGTGTACATGTCGACCATGCGGTGCTGGAGCACCTGGAAGCTGCCGATGGCCACGCCGAACTGCTTGCGCTGGCGCGAGTATTCCACCGTCATCGCGTGGGCGACCTTCATCGCCCCGCAGGCCTCAGCGCAGATCGCGGCGATGGCTTCGTCGGTGACGAGTTCAATCAGCGCCAGCCCTTCGCCCTCGACGCCGATCAGCGCTTCGGCGGGGATTGCAACGTTCTCGAAATAGACCTCCGAGGCGCGGCGGCCATCGACCGTTTCATAGTCGCGGGTGGTGATTCCGGCGGAATCCTTAGCGATTACAAAGACCGAAACGCCTGTCCGGTCACGCCGCTCGCCGCCAGTGCGGGCGGTGACGATCAGGTGGCTGGCCCAGGGTGCGCCGATGACGACGGCCTTGTGGCCGTTGAGCACCCAGCCTGCGCCGTCCTTCTTCGCGGTGGTTTCCAGATCGGCATAATCAAACCGCCCGCGCGGTTCGGCATAGGCGAAGGCGAACACGGCGCTGCCCGCCACGATCCCGCCGATATGCTCTTCCTTCTGCGCCGCCGTTCCGCCGTGCTTCAGGAACCCGCCAGCGCACACGACCGTGGGCACAAAAGGCTCGATTACCAAGCCCTTACCGAACTCTTCCATGATGACCATCGCATCGACCGCGCCGCCGCCAAAGCCGCCATCGGCCTCGGAAAACGGCATGCCGAGGATTCCCAATTCGGCGAGCTGAGCCCAGACTTCGGGCCGCCAGCCAGCGCCGCTGGCAATCGCCTTGCGCCGGGTTTCCCAGTCATACTGCTCGCGCACCAGCCGCGACAATCCGTCGCGCACCATGCCTTGTTCTTCGGTGAAGTTGAAATCCACGAATTCTCTCCCGTCTTCAGCCGCTTAAAGGCCGAGGATCATCTTGGTGATGATGTTGCGCTGAATTTCGTTCGATCCGCCATAGATCGAGGTCTTGCGCATGTTGAAATAGGTTGCCGCGGCGTGTTGGGCATAGTCGGGGCCGACGGGGTGCTCGTTGGAGCCATTATCGTTTGAAATGCCGCCGTGGTAGGGCGCGCCGTAAGTGCCGACCGCCTCCAGCGTCAGCTCGGTCAGGCGCTGCTGGATTTCCGTGCCCTTGATCTTGAGGATCGAGCTTTCCGGCCCCGGCCCCTTGCCCGCCTGTTCTCCGGCAAGGGTGCGCAACTCGGTGATTTCGAGCGCGGCGAGATCGATTTCGAGCTGGCTCACCTTGCGGGCGAAATCGAAGTCCTTGATCAGCGGCGCGCCATAGAGGCTCTCGTTTGCGGCGATTTCGCGCAGCTTTTCAACGCCGCGCTTCGACCGTGCCACCCCCGCGATGCCGGAGCGTTCGTGGGCGAGCAGGAACTTGGCATAGGTCCAGCCCTTGTTCTCTTGGCCCACGAGGTTTTCGACCGGCACCCGCACATCGGTCAGCCAGGTCTCATTGACCTCGTAACCGCCGTCCAGAAGCTTGATCGGCTTCACTTCCACGCCCGGCGTCTTCATGTCGACGAGGATGAAGCTGATGCCTTCCTGCGCCTTGGCAGTCGGGTCAGTGCGGCACAGGAAAAAGCCCCAGTCAGCGTGCTGGGCGAGTGTCGTCCAGGTCTTCTGGCCGTTGATCACATAGTGATCGCCGTCCCGCACGGCAGTGGTCTTGAGGCTGGCGAGGTCAGAGCCTGCGCCCGGCTCCGAATAGCCCTGACACCACCACACTTCGCCGCTGACGATGCCGGGCAGGTGGCGCGCCTTTTGTTCGGCATTGCCAAAGGTATAGATCACCGGGCCGACCATCGAAACGCCGAAGGGCAGCGGCATGACGGTGCTGGCGCGGGCGTTTTCTTCCGACCAGATGTAGCGCTGCGTCGGGCTCCAGCCGGTGCCGCCATATTCGGTCGGCCATGCCGCGACCGACCAGCCCTTCGTGCCGAGGATCTTGTGCCAGGCGAGGAAGTCCTCGCGGCTCATGTCTTCGCGCATCCCGAAATCGGCGAGGTGCTTGGGATAGTTTTCGGCGATGAAGGCGCGGACCTCGTCGCGGAAGGCCTGTTCTTCGGGGGTGAATTCGAGGTTCATGGGATCATCTCTCCGCCTGTGGTGTTCTGCTTTGCGATACGTCTTGTCACGCCCGGTGGACGCGGAAAAGAGGCAATCGCAACGCCAATTTGGAAAGCCGCCGCGCAGTAGGGGAATGTTTCACGTGAAACACTCCCCAGAGCCATTCTACCAGCGTTCAAACCGGGCTTAACTGGCCCAATAGGGCGTCAAACCCCGTGCAGATTCGCGCAGCGCGGCCCACTATGGCGGTCCGACATTTTTGGCGGGGCCGGAATGTGGGTCTCACATCTCCAGCGGGCCGTGCTGGATGTGAGGCAGCACATGCCGCGCGAACAGATCAGCCTCTTGTGCGTGCGGATAACCTGACAGGATGAAGGCCTCGATCCCTTCGGCCTGATAGGCGCGCAGCTTGGCGAGCACCTGATCGGGCGTGCCGACGATCGCCGCCCCGCAGCCCGAACGCGCCCGGCCGATGCCGGTCCACAGGTTCTCTTCGACGAAGCCGTCACCATCCGCCGCGCCGCGCAGTTCCTGCTGGCGCTGGACGCCGTAGTTCTTGGCATCGAGGCTCTTCTCGCGGATCGCGCGGCCCGCTTCGTCATCGAGTTTCGACAACAAGCGGTCGGCGTAGTGACGCGCCTCGTCCTCGGTTTCGCGCACGATCACGTGGGCGCGGTAACCGAACTTGAGGGTGCGTCCGTAGGTGGCGGCCCGTGCCTTCAAGTCAGCGACATTCTCGCGCACCTTGTCCATCGTGTCGGGCCACATCAGGTACACATCCGCCGCCTCCGCCGCGCACTCGCGCGCTTCGTGGCTGAGGCCGCCGAAGTAGAACGGCGGGCACTTGCCCGAGAGCGTGGTGATGCGCGGCGGATCGAGTTTCAGCTGATAAAACTCGCCGTCGAAATCGAGATGCTCGCCGTTGAGCAGCGTCTTGACGATCTTCATGATCTCGGTGCCGCGACGGTAACGCGGGCCGCTCTCGATCTTTTCGCCCGGCATGTCGGAGGAGATGATGTTGACGTTCAGCCGCCCGCCGGTGCCCGTCGCGTTCGGCCCGAGGATGCGATCCAGCGTGGCGATCCGGCGTGCCAGTTGCGGCGGCCAATCCTCGCCCATGCGGGTCGCCCACAAGAGCTTGATCCGCTTGACCTGCGTGGCGACAGCGGCAGCGAAGATCGTGGTGTCGACGCCGAGCTGGTAGCCCGAGGGCAGCAGGATGTTGTCGAACCCGCCTTCTTCGGCGCGCATCACGATATTGCGGCAATGCTCCCAGCTGGATTGCAGATAGGGATCGGGGACGCCGAGGAATTCATAATCATCGTCGCACAGCGCGGAGAACCACGCGATTTCGCATTGTTGCTGGTCAGTCATGCTTCATTCCCATCCCAAACTCGTTCCGAACGCCGTTCGTGCTGAGCTTGTCGAAGCACCGTCCTTCTTGCGACCCACACCCATGGTTCAAAAGAAAGTACGGCCCTTCGACAGGCTCAGGGCGAACGGAGAATTTACCTCAAGGCAAAGGCACACCCCGCGCCGCGACCAGCACGGCGTACCATTCGGTGCGGGTCCAGCGCACCGTGAGCGCCGCTGCGCCCTCCGCGATCCGCGCGGCATTCTGCGAGCCAATGATCGGGATGATCCCGGCGGGGTGCGCCATCAGCCAGCTATAGGCCGCGACCGTGCGCGACACGCCTTGAGCCTCGGCTACCGTGTCCAGCGCAGCGGCGACCGCCTTGTCGCGCTCCGTTTCGGGCGCGGCCAGACGCCCGCCACCCAGCGGCGACCATGCCAGCGGGGTCAGGCCGAGCATCATCGCCTGATCCAGCTCGCCATTCTCGAAGCAATCGATCCGCAGCGGGCTGATTTCAGGCTGGGTCGCCACCAGCTTGTGGCCGAGGAAGTGGTTGAGCGCAGCCGTCTGGGCCATCATGAAATTGGACACGCCGAGCGTCCGCACCTTCCCGCTCGCCACCGCATCATCCAGCACCCGCGCTGTTTCGTGCGGATGCGCGAGAATATCCGGGCGGTGAATCTGCCACAGATCGACCGAGTCCACTTGAAGGCGGCGCAGGGAATCGTCGATCGCCTTGCGCAGATAATCAGCGCTCTGATCATAGGGCAGCGGCGGCAGTATCCCGCCCTTGGTCGCCAGCACCATACGGCCCTGCAGCGAAGGATCAGCAGCCAGAACCTCGCCCAGCAGCGCCTCGGCATCGCCAAACCCGCCTGCGCCGTCAAAGCCATAAATATCGGCGGTGTCGAGGAAGGTGATCCCCGCATCCAGCGCCGCGTGGACCAGCTTGGCCGCATCGGCGGTGGTGCGGCCATCCTCAGCCAGCCGCCACATCCCCCAGGCCAGCGGGGATACGGCAATGCCGCTCGCACCAAGTGCGCGGGTTGCGGGAGGCAGGGGCAGTTCACTCATCTACGGGTTCCTCTTTGGTGGGGCGACCGAGGCGCGCTCCACAAGCGTGTGGGGCAGGCGTTTGTGGGTAATGTCCCCGCCTGCAATCAGGATTTGGGTGGCGGTGCGCGCCAGATCGGCCATCGGCTGGCTGATCGTCGTCAGCGGCGGCCAGACGGTGCGGGCCAGCGTGGTATCGTCAAAGCCCGCGACCGAAAGTTCGGCAGGCACATTGATCCCGCGATCATGCGCCACGGCGAGCACGCCAGCGGCCATATCGTCGTTTGAAGCAAAGATTGCGGTCGGTCGTTCGGGCAGATCGAGCAGCGCGTTCGCCCCGGCGACCCCGGAATCGAAATCAAACTCGCCATCCGCCACCAATTGCGGTTCAAACGGGATGCCCACGCGGTCGAGCGCGCGGCGGTATCCGAACAGGCGGTCGTCCGAGGCCATGTGGTTGGTGTGGCCCTTGATGAAGCCGATCCGGCGGTGGCCTGCGTTGATGAGGTGCGTGGTCATGTCATCGGCGGCCTGTGCATCGTCCATGAACACGCTGGAGGTCAGCGCGTGGTTGGTGCCCGGCGAAATCCGCACGAAGGGCACGTCCATCCCCTCCAGCGCCCGCAGCACCGGATCACAATCGGTAACGGGGGAGGAGAGGATAATGCCATCGACATGCGTCTCGCTCACCAGCCCGCGCACCTGATCGCCGACGCGCGGATCGGCGACGTCCACGGGCTGCGCCAGCAGGCGGATGCCGTTTTCGTGGCACACCTCCCAGCAGCCCTTCTGAATCTGGAACATGTAATAGGGGCTGTGATTATCGTAGATCAGCGCCACCTGATTGGACTTCGCGCCCGACAGGATGCGCGCAGCGACCGAAGGGCGATAGTCGAGATCGGCCATCGCGCTCTCGACCCGCGCGCGCAGCTCGGCGCTGACATAGGGGTGGCCGTTCATCACGCGGCTGACCGTCTTCACCGCCACGCCCGCACGGGCGGCAACATCGCGGATATTGGCGCGGCTCATGCGGCGAGACTTTCAAACAGCGGCGCAAAGGCGCTGGCGGGGCGGTAGAACACCGGTGGATGGCCGATGGGCGCAGGGACATCGTGCCAGCCGGGGGCATAATCCCGGCCGCTCCAGACGTGCCGCCAGACCATATCCGCCACTCCGGGCAGATAGACTCGCCGCTCCACTGCCCCCTCATCAATCACCGGTGCCACCATCAGATCGGCACCATAGAGGTATTGATCCTGAATGGTGAAGGTTTCGCGGTCATCGGGGTAGTGCAGGAACAGCGCCCGCTGGGCTGGCAGGCCGGTCGCCTGCGCCTCGGCCACCAAATGCTTCACGTAAGGCGCCAGTGCCTCGTGAACGCGGCTCCAGCGCACGAAGCCAGCGATCAGTTCGCCGCTGGAATCGATCTGGAGATTGTCCTCCGGGCGGTTGCCCTCATGCGTCCGCATCACCGGGCTGAACGCGCCCAGCTCATACCAGCGGAGCAGCAATTCCGCAGTGCGGATATTGCCGTGCAGGCTGGTATAGCCGCCGACATCGGAATGGCTGAAGGCATTGCCGACAAGGCCAGAAGAGAGCGCGGCAGTGATCACCGTGCCGATACCGTCATGGCGGCTGAAGTCGACCGATTGGTCGCCTGCCCACAGCAAGGGGCAATGCTCTTGCACCCCGGTAAAGCCAGCCCGCATGAAGAACAGTGCATCGCCCGTACGGCCGCGTGACGCGATCGCATTGGCGTTGACCTTGGCCCAGCGCACCGGCCACAGATTGTGTTCAAGCATCGGATCGCCCGCGTGCAGCCGCAGATCGACCGGCAGATATTCGCCGAAATCGGCCATCCAGCCATCCAGACCAATATCGAGCATCCGCTTGCCGATAATCTCCTCGGAAAACCAGTCGGCTGCGGCGGGATTGGTGAAGTCGACCACACCGGCATCAAATTCGCCGAAATCGACCAGATAGGGCGCGTCACTATCCTGTTGCAGCGCCAGATAGCCTAATGCCACCGCCTCGGCAAATTGCGGGCCATCGGCTGCGAGATAGGGGTTCACATAGCCAAGGAAGCGGATGCCGCGCGCCTTCAGCGCCGCGATCCGGGCGGGGAGATCGGGGTAGCGCTCCGGGTTCCACTGCCAGTCCCAGAACAACCGGCGGCCAAAGCTGGTCTGGCGGATGCCGACCCAGTCCTCGCACCACAGGCCCGATACCGCCGCGCCCGCTGCGATCAGCGCTTCGAGCCGGGCGAAGCTATTGGCGCCGTCTTTCAGCCCGACAATCGCCCCGCCGATGGCCCAATCGGGCAAGGTGCGGGCCGCCGGAAAGCGCCCGGCGAGCAGGCCCACCAAATCCGCTGGCGAGGATGCCGCTGCGATGGCCAGCGAGACATTGCCGCTCCAGCAGTGCCACTCCATCTGCCCGGGCTGCGTCAGGTCGATTTCGGTGTAATAGCCCATGGCGCCCGCCGCCCCGCCGGTCAGCGACAGGGCGTAATTGGCCGACGACAGGATGGTGGGTTCGGGATAATTGGTGGTCCAGTAATCGCCGCCCGCAAAGGAGCCATCGCTGCTCATCAGATCGGTCAGCGGCGTTCCCGGTTCGCGGCCCACGCCCGGCTCGCTGGTCCACATTGGCCAGCGCCGGCCATTGAGCGCGAGATGGCTCATCTGCTCGCCGCCACCCCAGAACATCTCGTCAGGCCCGGTCACCAGCCGCAAAGCGATGCGATCAAACTCGGGATCGGTCGTCGCTGCGGTCAGCAGCGCGTTAGGCTGCCCGGCCAGCGTTACTGTCAGCGCGATCGGGCCGCCGGGCTCGCAGGCCAGACCGATGGTGTTGACAGCCTGATCCGCACCAATCTCGCTTTCGACCAGATGGCACGGGATGCGTGGATCGCGCGGGGCATCCGCCATGCGGAAGTTCCCGCGCACCATGGTGATGGCCGGATCACCCTTGGCGATGCGGAAAGCCGGGGCCGCGACCCGATGGCGCAGGATCACACGATCCCCCAACAGCAGATCAAAGCCGCCGCCGCCATCCTCCGGGCCAATCACCACCAACCGCGTCGCCACGTCGCCCCTCTCTCGATCCGCCACCCTGTTGCAGGAAAGCATCACTTCTGCGGCACGGCAAACTCTGCACCGCGCTCATGTGACACCGCTTGACATACGGCAGCGGAAAGCGCAACCCGGAGCCTGAAAGATTGACCGTGCGGGGGATGATCACAGCCATCGCCCCAAGAGTTGATCACATGCCAGGGGAGAGAACTGCGATGTCCACCACCACTCGTATTGCGCTTAAGGCGCTCGCCATATCCGCCAGCTCGCTGGCGTTGATGCACACGGCTCCGGCCATGGCGCAGGTCGAAGAAATCATCGTCACCGCGCAAAAAGTCGAAGAAAATGTGCAGGATGTGCCGATCGCGATCACCGCAGTCGGCGGCGACCGGCTGGAACAGGCGGTGGTGTTCAACCTTGAAACCATCTCCACCGTGATCCCCTCGGTCACCTTCCGCAAGGGCACCACCAGCGCCAACAGTGCGATCGTGATGCGCGGCGTCGGCACCATCACCTTCTCGGTCGCAGCGGAGCCCAGCGTGTCCACCGTTGTCGACGGCGTGGTGCTGTCGCGTTCGGGCCAGGCCTTCATCGACCTCGTCGATATCGAACGCTTGGAAGTGCTGCGCGGTCCGCAAGGCACGCTGTTCGGGCGCAATGCCTCGGCCGGCCTCGTCAACATTGTCTCAAAGGGCGGCACTGACACCTTTGAGGCGCAGGCCAGCGCGGATTGGTTTGAAGGTGACGAATATCGCCTGCGCGCCGCAATTTCCGGCCCGATCGCCGAAAACCTCTCGACCCGGCTGACTGGCTTTTATGGCAGCTATGATGGCAACATCACCAACATTAACGGTGGCCGCAATGAACAGGTCAACGGCTATGAGCGTTACGGCTTCCGCGGGATCGTCGATTATGACGATGGCGGCAACGAAGTTCGCCTGATCGCCGACTACTACCGCGCCAATGATGATTGCTGCGCCGATGTTACCGGCGTCAGCCGCGGCGCGGTGCTGGATGCCGAGCTGAACCTGCCCGGCGGGTCAGCGCAGGGCGAAGACCAGCGCTTCATTAACCACAACCTCATCACCGAAACCCGCGATCGCCAGTGGAGCCTGACCGGCACCGGCGATTTCGACATCAGCGAAACCCACACGCTCAGCGTGGTGCTGGGCTATCGCAACTGGTTCAACGAGGAAATCCGCGAAGGCGATTTCCTGCCGCGCGCCATCGTCGGCACGGGCGAGTTGCATGATGAAGGCGTGGTCGAGACCGAGCAGGTCTCAGCCGAAATCCGCATCGCATCGGACCAGACCAAGCCGTTCTTCTATCAGGCGGGCGCGTTTGCGTGGCAGTCTGACAACGTGCAGGATTTCACCCGCCGCAACATCACCTGCGCCAGTTCAACCCAGCCGGTCGCTGCCAGCGGCGCGCGGCCCTGCAACATTGCCGATACGGTGAACACCCTGTTCCCGACCGCCACTTCGCGCAGCGACGTGCGTTCGACCAACTATGCCTTGTTCACGCAGGCGACCTATCGCCTTACTGAGAAGCTCGCGCTAACCGGGGGCCTGCGCTACACTTGGGATGACCTCCAGTTCACCCACACCCGCGCGCCCGCAGTCAACGCCACCAATGGCCTGCCTGCAACCGGCCCGGGCACCAATGGCAACCCGGCGGGCGGTACCATCGCCAGCGGCGGCAACGGCACCAACACCAGCCGCGGCGCAACGACCAACGGCAACCTGTCGGGCAAGGCCGTGATCCAGTTCGAGCCGACCGACGACATCCTGCTCTATGGCTCGTTCACGCGCGGCTACAAGGGTCCGGCGTTCAACGTGTTCTTCAACCACACCGCCCCCCTCAACGCGGTGCCGATCGACGAGGAATTGTCCGATTCTTACGAAATCGGGATTAAGTCGCAGTTCTGGGATCGCCGGATTCAGCTTAACCTTGCGGCGTTTCAGGTAACCTATGACGGGTTCCAGGCCAACAACTTCATCGTGGTCAACACTGCCACGGTTTCGAACCTTATCAACGCGGGCACCGTTCGCAGCGAAGGGTTCGAGGCCGACCTGGTGATCGCGCCGGTGGACGGGCTGAACCTGCGGGCGAGCGCGGCATACGCCGATGCGCGAGTGCTCCGGTTCGACAATCCCGATCCGCGTAACAATGTGGCCGGCGACAAGCTGCCACTCGCACCCGAGTTCGTTTATACCATCGGCGGCGATTACACCGCTGATCTGGGTCCGGCGATGCTGTACCTCAACACCGATTTCCGCCACACCAGCAGCCAGTTCTCGGACCTTGGTAGAACATCGGGCTTACAAAATGGCCCCATCGATCCCTATGGCATCTGGAACGCTTCGATCGGCTTTTCCGATCCGGAAGACCAGTTCCGCGTGACCTTCCACGTCCGCAACATCACCGATGACAGCTACGTGCTGCTCAACATTGAGGCCGGGCGGCGGTTGCAGATCCCGCGCGATGCGGATCGTTACTTCGGGGTGTCTTTGCGCGCCCGCATGTAATGGCCCGATTGCGGGATGCGACATGACAAAGGGCCGCCGGAGCGATCCGGCGGCCCTTGTTGTCTGCGCCCCACTTGCCCAATCCCGCTGCCCGAGCCAAGGAGCCGTTGATGGCCACCACTCCCTCCCCTCTTTCCAGCCGCCTGCGCTGGTCGCTGTTCACGGTGCTGTGCATTGCGGGGGTGTTCAACGCGATGGATCGCCCGATCATCGCGATCCTGAAGCCCGACATGATGGCCGATTTCGGCTGGAGCGACAGTGACTTTGGCGATCTGGCTGCGGTGACGCAGTTCTCCGCCGCCTTCGCCTTTCTGTTCACCGGCTGGCTGGTCGACCGGCTGGGCGTGCACCGTTCGATGCAGGTGGGCGCTGCGGCGTGGAGCCTTGCCGCGATCGCGCATGGCTGGGCGATAACGACGGCGCAGGTCGTCGCCGCGCGTATGGGGTTGGGGGTGACCGAAGCGGTGCAGACCCCGCTCACCATCAAGACCGTGGCGACACTGTTTCCGCCCGACAAACGCTCGTTTGCCTTCGGCTTTGCAACGCTGCTGGCGGGGGCAGGCACGATCGGGATGCCGTTTGTGATCCCGGCGCTGGCGCTCAGCGTGGGCTGGCGCGGGGCGCTGGTCGCGGGCGGGATTGGCGGGTTTGTCTCGCTGATCGCATGGATGTGGCTGGCGCGCGGGCTGGCGCAATTGCGCCAGACCACAGTCACCGCCCCGGCCTCCGACAGCGAGGATGCGGCGGGCTATGGTGCGATCCTGATGAACCGCAAAACCTGGGCAATTGTCGTCGCCAAGGCGCTGTCTGACATGACCTGGTGGTTCATCAATTTCTGGCTGGCGGATTATTACCGCAAGGAATTCGGTCTTTCGACGCTGGAGCTGGCGGTGCCACTGGCGATTGCCTTTGCGGGGTCAGGCCTCGGCGCGCTGCTGGCGGGTTGGGCCTCGACCCGGCTGCTTGAACATGGCTGGAGCGTCAACCGCGTACGCAAAAGCGTGATGCTGGTATCCGCGCTGATCGTGGCACCTTTGCCGCTGGTGCTGGGATTAAATTCCTTCTGGCCGGTGGCGGTGATGATCGGCGTGGTGATGGCGGGCCATCAGGGCTTTTCGCTGTCGCTGTTCTCGACCATCACCGATGTCGTGCCGCACGCCAAGGTGGGGCGGGTGACCGCCTTTGGCGCCTTCATGGGCAATATGGGCGGAGTAGCGATCAGTCTGGTCGCAGGTCGGGTGCTGGATGCCGGATTTGGCTTCATTCCGCTGTTCGTCTTCGCCTCGGCGTCCTATCTGGTGGCCTTGGCGTGGTTCCAGTGGCTGCTGCCCACGATCCACCGCGATGAAGGCGCGCTGGGGATGGCCGCCTAGCCGACTCGGTTGCAATGGGATGGCGGTCGGCCTAGACTTATGACACCGCGAGACAGATGCGGTCGCATCAGGGAATTGGCAATGGCAATGGGCAAGGCTGAACCCTGATGAGGAACGCGCAACCGCCCGAATTCGATGCCTTTGCCGGCGATCTCTACGGCGAAATGGTCCTGTCAGACGCGGCAGCCGCTACGCCTGCGGTGCGCAAGCCCCTGTCGCGCTTCGTTCCCGGCCTTGCGATCTGCGCGATTGCCAGCGCGGCAGCGGCGTGGCTGAGCCAGAATTACGGCGTGCCGGTGATCCTTGCCGGGTTGCTGCTGGGCTTGGCGCTCAATTTCGTGACTGGCGATCCGCGCACCCGTGATGGGCTGGATCTGACATCACGCCACGGGCTGCGCGCGGGGATCGTGCTGCTGGGCGCGCAAGTGACGGTGATGCAGATTGCGACGATGGGCGCGGTGCCGTTCTTTGGTCTGGCACTGGTGATGGCGGCCGCCCTGATCGCCGCACTCGCCGCCGCGAAGTTGACCGGCCAGAGCAAGGCTGTGGGCGTGCTGGCAGGCGGATCGACCGCAATCTGCGGCGCGTCCGCCGCGCTGGCGCTGTATGGCGCGATCGGGCGGGAACGGATCGATCAGGCGCAATTCACCCTTACGCTGGTGGTGCTCGCTGCGGCGAGCGCGATTGCGCTGACCACCTACCCGGCGCTCACCCAGATGCTCGGCTTTACCGATGCGCAGTCGGGGTTTCTGGTCGGCGCGTCGATCCATGATGTCGCGCAGGCGATTGGCGCAGGGTTTGCCGTGTCCGATGCGGCGGGCGCGCAGGCGACCGTGGTAAAGCTGACGCGGGTGGCTCTGCTTGCGCCGCTCGTCATGCTGGCGGCGCTGTGGATCGCCCGCGTGCAGCCGATTGCCGCCGACGCGCGCGGGGCGCGGGTGCCGTTGCTGCCAGGCTTCATCCTTGCCTTTCTGGCGCTGGTGGGGATCAATTCGCTGATCACCCTGCCGCCAGCCGTGGCCGAATATACCCTGATCGCGTCGAAAACCTTGCTGCTGCTCGCCGTCACCGCCACAGCGATGCGCACCCGCACCGATCTGCTGCTGCAAATGGGCTGGCGTTCAGTGATGCCGGTGCTGGCAGCCACCCTCGCCTCGCTCGGCGTGGCGCTGGGCTTTGCGTGGTGGGCGATATGACCGATCAGGCCGGCGGCATATGGATCGTCTACGATCTCGCAGTGATCGGCGGCGGCGTGAACGGCGCCGGGATCGCGCGCGATGCTGCCGGGCGCGGGGCCAAGGTGCTGCTGCTGGAGCGCGGCGATCTGGCAGAGGGCACCTCGTCCAACTCCACCAAGCTGATCCACGGCGGCCTGCGCTATCTTGAGCATTACGAATTTGCCCTGGTGCGCGAGGCCCTGACCGAGCGTGAGGTGCTGTGGGGTATTGCGCCGCACATCATCTGGCCGCTGCGCTTTATCCTGCCGCACCGCCCCGGCCTGCGCCCGCGCTGGCTGCTGCGGCTGGGCCTGTTCCTGTATGACCATATCGGCGGCCGCAAATTCCTGCCCGCCGCGCAGGGCGTGGCCTTGGCCAAGCATCCGGCGGGCGCGGCGCTGAAGCCGGAATACACCCGCGCCTTTGCCTATTCGGATGGCTGGGTGGATGATGCCCGGCTGGTGGTGCTCAACGCATGCGACGCTGCCGATCACGGCGCCGACGTGCGCACCCGCAGCGAAGTCACAGCGCTGGAGCGCGAGGGCACCGGCTGGGTGATCACCACCGCCACCGGCGAGGCGTTCCGCGCCCGCGCCATCGTCAACGCCGCCGGGCCGCGCGTGCTTGATCTGCTGGGCCGGGCGGGCGAGACGCCGAGCCAACGCCTGCGGCTGGTGCGCGGATCGCATATCGTGGTGAAGAAGCTGTTCGATCACGAATTCGCCTATTTCTTCCAGCTGCCCGATGGGCGCATCTTCTTCGCGATTCCCTACGAGCAGGATTTCACCCTGATCGGCACCACCGATGTCGATCACACGCAAGGCTTGGACGAGGTGCGCGCCAGTGACGAGGAAATCGCCTATCTGTGCGAGGGCGCGTCGGAATACTTCCGCACGCCTGTCACCCCCGCTGATGTTGTCTGGACCTATTCCGGGGTGCGCCCGCTGATCGATGATGGATCGGGCAAGCCAGAGGCGGCGACCCGCGGATACAGCTTCGAACTGGATGGGGGGGAGCATCTGGCCCCGATTCTCTCGGTATTCGGCGGCAAGATCACCACTTACCGCGAACTGGCGGCGGCAGCGCTGCGGCAGCTGGTACCCTTTCTGCCCCCACTCGCCGCGCCCGAATGGACTGGCACTGCCCCGCTGCCCGGCGGTGATTTCGGCCGCACTGAGGCCCCTGCCAAGATGCAGGAACTGGCGGCACAATACCCCTTCCTCGGCCCCGCGCAGGCGCAGCGCCTGATCCGGCTTTATGGCACGGCGGCGTGGGACATTCTCGGCCAAGCGACCGCGCCCGCTGATCTGGGCGAGGATTTCGGCCACGGCCTTACCGCCGCCGAGGCCTATTACCTCGTCACCCGCGAATGGGCGCGCACCGCTGAGGACATTTTGTGGCGGCGGACCAAGCTGGGCTTGCACTTCACGCCTGCACAGACCGCGCGCCTCACCGCCTATCTCACCGAAAGGACATCCCCGTAATGACCCGAATCGTGGCCCTTGGCGGCACGGTCAATCCCGGCAGCTCCACCGAACAGGCGCTGCGTCTGGCGGCCAGCATTGCAGCGGAAAGCGGGGCTGAGGTGACAGTGTTCGGCGGCGAGTATCTCACCGCCCTGCCGCACTATCTGGGCCCGCTACACGATCCGTCGCAGGGAGCGGAAATGGTCGCTGCCGTGCGCGAAGCCGATGGCCTGCTGATCGCCGCGCCCGGTTATCACGGCACGATTTCGGGCGTGGTCAAGAACGCCCTCGACTACCTTGAGGATCTCGCCCGCGATGAGCGCCCCTATCTTGATGGCCGCGCGGTCGGGCTAATCGCCACCGCATTCGGTGATCAGGCATCGATGAGCACGCTGCTCACCATGCGCGCGATCACCCACGCGCTGCGCGGCTGGCCAACCCCGATGGGCGCCACGATCCGCACCTATCGCGGGCTGTTCTCCCCCGATGGAGAATGCCTGGACGAACGCGCGCGCGGGCAGCTGGAACTGGTCGGCAAGCAGGTCGTGCTGGGCGCGAAGAGCTTTGCTGCGGGAAGGGATCTGGCGTGAGCCGCGCCGGTCTGGACGCGGCGCTGGCCGCGATTGCCGCCGGCCGGATCACGGTGATCGCAGGCGACCGGCTGCGCGGCGGAGATATTGATCTGATGATTTCCGCGCGCCATGTGACGCCCGAAGCGATCAACTTCATGGCCACCCATGGGCGCGGGCTGATCTGTCTGGCGGTCACGCCGGATCGTGCCGCGCAGCTTGGCCTCACCCTCGTCAACCCCGGCACCGAACGCCAGACCGGGCGGCCCTTTGCCCGCTCGATTGAGGCTGCGCATGGGGTTTCCACCGGCATTTCCGCCGCTGACCGGGCGCACACCGTGCTGGTCGCCATCGCCGACGGGGCGAATGGCACCGACATCCATTCGCCCGGCCATGTCTTCCCGCTGATCGCTCAATCGGGCGGCGTGCTGGCCCGGCCTGCGGCGTGCGAAGCCGCGATTGATCTCACCCGGCTGGCAGGTGTGGGCGATGCGGCAGTGATCTGCTCGATCATGCGCGACGATGGCGAGATGGCGCGGATCGACGATGTTGGCGATCTGCTGCGCGATCATGGGCTGGCCGTTGCCGAAATTGGCGATGTGATTGCGCGGCTGGAAGAGGTAGGGGTATCGGGATGATCGAAAGCAAGCTCACCCGCCGGGCGCTGATCGCCGGGGCCAGCGCTGGCACCGTTGGCGCGGCGCTGGCAGCGCAGGGTATCGGGTCGCAGCTGATTGATCTCGGCCTGCCCGGCGGGCCAAGCCTGCGCCCGCTTACCCCCGCCTTTCCTGGCAAGGGCGAGATGATCGTCCAGCGCATTCGTCCCCCGCTGCTGGAAACCCCGATGAGCGTGTTCCGCGACAGCACGATCACACCCAATGACCGCTTCTTCGTGCGCTGGAACTGGGACATGCCGACTTCGGTGAAAGCCGCTGATCACCGTGTCGCTGTTGGCGGCGCGGTGAAGCAGGCTGTGTCGCTGACGCTGGACGATATCGCCAGTGCGGGCGAGCATGTCGAAGTCGTGGCCATCAACCAATGCGCGGGCAACGGGCGGGGGCTGTCCGAACCCCGCGTCACCGGCACGCAGTGGGGCAATGGCGCGATGGGCTGCGCGAAGTGGACCGGGGTGCGGCTGAAAGACGTGCTGGCCAAGGCGGGCCTCGCCGCAGCGGCAACCCGCGTACGCTTTGCCGGGCTCGATGTGCCGCTGACGACAGGCGCGCCGCAATTCATCAAGTCGATCCCGCTCGATATCGCGATGCGCGATGATGTGCTGGTCGCTTGGGCGATGAATGATGAGCCGCTGCCGCTGCTCCACGGGTTCCCCTTGCGGATCGTGGTGCCGGGGTGGTTTTCGACCTATTGGGTCAAGATGCTCAGCACCATTGAAGTGCTGACGGGTGAGGATGACAGTTACTACGTCGCCAAGTCCTATCGCATGCCCGCCGTGCCGATCACACCGGAGGACAAGGATTTCCCTACGGTGGCGATCACCGCCATGGGCCCACGCGCCTTCATCACCAGCCATGATGATGGCGCAGTGGTGGCGAAGGGCAAGCCATTGGTGCTGGAAGGGATCGCGATGGGCGGGGATGCGGCGCTCACCAAGGTTGATCTGGTCGGATCAGACGGGCTGAACATCCCCTGCACCCTTGGCCCTGATGAAGGCACCTTCGCTTTCCGCCGGTGGAGCGTGACCATCCCCGCAATCACCGGAAACCTTGAAGGAATCGGCGTGCGGGCGGCCAATGCCAAGGGCGCAGTGCAGCCCGAAAGCCTCGCCTGGAACCCCAGCGGCTATGCCCGCAACGTGATCGAACGCATCACCCTGAGGGCGCAATGAGACACCTTGCTATTATCGTTCCTGCGTCGCTGCTGCTGGCGGGCTGCGACAGGCAGCCCGATGTAACCTTTGCCGATGCCAGCATCACGTTGCCCGATGATCCGCTCTCCCTGCCCGATCTGCCGGGGCGCGATGCGGTGATTGCCAATTGCACCGCCTGCCATTCACCTTCCACCATGCTGCAACAGCCCAAGGTTCCGGCAGCGAAGTGGGAATCGATCATCGGCAAGATGGTCGAGGTTTACAAAGCCCCGATTGACCAAGCGGCGGTTCCCGAAATCGTGCAATATATGGTCGCCGCCCAAGCAGCCGAGGCCGAAGCCGAAGCGAGCACCAAGCCCGTCAATGTTCGACGAGACACATCAGCCAAGCCGGGGACAGCGGGGGTCTAGTCCCGGTCAAGCCTTGACTGGCAACACTCTAAGCGGTGCTTTTCACCGCCCCAAGCGCCGCTGGCGGAGGCCGCATGAAGCCGAGGTTGGAGCTGGCAAACCTCCCGATATTCGGCGAGACCGACGTCAGTTCGGATTGGGAGACGCCAAACCACTGCGCTAATGTGGCAGAATATTCGTCAACCGATGTGGTCGGCAGCAATCGCCCACTGCCCACCTGATCATTGCTGGAGACAGAGATTTGCGGTGCGCGCCCGTAGAACCGCCCGCCAGCGACGCCCCCGCCGACCACAAAGTGGTGCGATCCCCAGCCATGGTCAGAACCATCGCCGTTCGAAGCGAGCGTGCGCCCGAAATCCGATGCGGTGAAGGTGGTCACGTTCTGTGCGACCCCAAGCTCAACCATGGCGCGGTAAAAAGCATCGAGCGCGAAGTCGACCTGACCCAGAAGCCCCTCGTGCGGGCCGATCAGGCCATCATGATGGTCAAACCCGCCGAGCGAGACCATAAAGACCTGCCGCGTGACCCCAATACTGGCGCGGCTCGCGATCAGCTGCGCCACGACCCGCAGCTGGTCAGCAAGGCGGTTGCCGGTGCCGAAGCTGGTGGTCAGATTGGCGCTGCTCAACGCGTTGTTCACAAAGGCGCCGAACTGGATCGAGCGATCATTGACCCGCGCATAATCGGCAGCGAGGACATTGCCCGATCCGCCGCGCAGCACTGTGCCGAGCGCCTGCGAGGCTGCGGTCGAGTTGAACAGACGGCCGCTTTGAATAGGAGCGAACAAGGTCGCGCCCGTGGGTGACACTTGGTAAGGCACTGCGGTCCGGCCGCTCAAGAAAACCGTGTTGCCGGTGGCGTTGATCGCGGTGAACATCGCATTGGTGTTCGACGTCAGCGCCAGATCGGCCATCCGCCCGCCCCATCCGCTTGGCGCGCCTTCGGGCTGCGAGCTTTGCCAGGTCGATTGCTGATCATTGTGCGAGAACAGATTGGCCGGGCGCGGCACGCTGCCATTGTCAAACTGCGCGCGCGTCAGCGGCGCGATCAACGGGCCGACATTGAGCAGCGGGGCCATTACGCCCTGATCATAAAGCGCCTTCAAGCGTGGCATGGTAGGCGCAAGCGCATAGGTGATATTGTCGGTCAGCGTCTGGCCGGACGGCGGCTGAAGCACGGTATTGGCGAGCGATGCACGGGCGAGCGCGATCCCGGCAGCGGCCTCAGACCCGGCCTGCCCGCGAATGCTGGCATAGCGCCCGTAGTTAGTCGTATCAAACGGGATCAGCGTGTTGGAATGATCATTCCCGCCAAACAGAAACACGCAGACCAGCGCCTTGTAGCCGCCAGCATTGCTGAACGCCGCCGCCTCGCCGATCCCGGCAAGACCCAGCGCATAGGATGACGCGGCCCCCATCATCGCCAATTGGCCGGAGCGTTGCAGGAAGGCCCGCCGCGCGATTTCATTCCCCATGCCGATATACATGTCCGCGTTCCCTTGTTCGGCCTCTGCCGCTTATTTCTGGATCAGATAATCGGTCGAGGCGAGCACCAGCGTGACCCCGATATGCACCCGCCGCAGCCGATCAGCGGTGCTGGAGGTGGCGGTCAAAGCCACGCTGTCCATCGCGGTGCGAATGGTGTCCTTCACCCCCCGGCTCAGCTGGCTTCCCGTCAGCAGCAGATCAAGCCGGTCGAGCAGTTCTCTGCTGTCCAGCGCGATGTCCACCATGCCGGTATAGTCCATTGTAATATCGGTCACCGGGAAGCGCGCGCCCTGCACCGCACGTTCGAGAAAGTTGACGTAGCCTGCAACCGAGGTTTCATTGACCAGCTGGAATTCGGGCGCGAGCAGGCGGCGATTGGCGATTTCGGTGTTGGTGGGGAAATAGCCAGGCCGGAAGAAATTGAACACCGAAGGCGAACGCAGCGGGCTCTGGCCCAGCCCTGTGGCCGCATCGCTGAGATCGCCGATCTGCCAATTGCCGCTGACCGAGCGCGCGTTGAAGGTGCGGGCGAGCTGGGCAAATCGCAGCACGGGTTCGCGCAGCTTGCCGAAATTGGGGTTCGCCACATTGGCCGGATCCCGCGCTTCGGTATCGAGCAAGATCGCCCTGAACACCGCCGCGAGATCGCCCCGGCGGCCCTGCCCATTATTGGCGAACACATCGGCCACACGCTTGACATAGGCAGGCGAGGGATTGCTCGTCACCAGCCGCTGGATCATCTGTTTGGAGAAGAACGGGCCGACATTGGGGTGCGCAAACAGGTGATCGAGCGCAATCCGCAAGCTTTGGGTCGCACTGGTTCCGGCAGGAATGGTGCGGCCAAGGAAGGTCTTGGCCTCAGGCGAATGAAAGCCGGTGGTCCGCGGGAATTGCCAGCGTGATGGATCGCTGGTCATTGGTCGGCGGGTATAGAGGGGATCGGGGATCCGTCCCGTGCCATTGGTTTCGGGGGTAAAGGTGATGCCCGAGTAATCGAAATCATACCCGGTGAACACCCGCGCCAACCCGGTGACATCAGCGCTGTTGTAGGTTTCAACCGGCCTGCCGCCCGCCATTTTCGGCGTGCCATCGGGATTGAGCTCATGCAGCCCGATGGTGAACAGCTGCATGACTTCGCGCGCGTAATTTTCGTCCGGCACGCGCCCGCTGGAATCAGCCTGGCGATTGCCGCGCGTGTTGAGGAACACCCCCATCGCCGGGTTCAGGGTGATATCCTGCAACAGATCGCGGAAATTGCCGAAGGCGCGGCGGTTGAGGATATCCCAGTACTCCCCGATCGCCGAGCTCGGCCAGGTCAGATTGATACCGGACAGCGAGACGACAAAGAATTCGGAAAGTGCAAGCGCCACGCGCTTGCGGACGCTGTTCCCGCCCGAAAGCAGCTGCGACCAGATCATGAAATTGCCGATATTGCCGTTGAAGTAATATCGATTGTTGTCGACCAAGTCGTAACCGCGGCTGGCAAAAAACTGGCGCGCGGTCTGTTCAATCGGCGCGGCCATCTGGCGAGCGAGCCACCGTTCGTAGCCTTCGCTGTTCAGCTCGGTGATTGCGGCGGTCGAAGCGGAGAGCGAAGCCTGCAACAGGAAGCGTGCCCCATCAAGCTTGTCGACGGTCAGCAGCGGTGTGGTGCCGACGACCGCGCCGGGAAGAACAACGCTTCCTTCTTCACCGCAAGCGGCGAGCGTTGTCGCAAGCGCCGCAGCGCCGACTGATTTGCCGGTTGGGCGCGCGGCTTGCTGCGGATGATCCTGCCCTGAAAGGCTGTCTTCACCCATCGAACCGGCGAGCGGAATCGCTTCGGTCAGCCCTGCGTGATCGACTGAATCAACTTCAAGGTCTGCGATATCCATGCGCGCTCCCCAGCATGCCTAGAGCGATAGTGGGGGGAGTGTAGTTAAGGTTTTATAAAGTTGTGGCGGAGTTTCTGGCCGGCATCCCGAATTATGCACATTTGGTCTGTTTTGCTGCGCGAAAGTGAGAGTTGGTCAGGCGATCACGGAACAAAAATTGCTGCAAGGAGCCTTTGATCCCGTGCGGGCTTGGCTGGTAGGTGATTAGGCTGCGGCCTGCGTCTGCCAGACCATCGCCGACAGGCCAAGCCATGCGGTGAACATGATAAGGTAAGTCCAGCGGCGCGGCCACAGCAAGACCACCAGCAGCGTTGCCGCCGCCGTCCCGCCAAGCGCGATCAGGCTAGCGCTTGCCGCCCGCGCTCCCGCGCCGGTGAGGGTCGCCTGAATCGCCGTGCTGGCCCATTGGGCGGGCAACAACACCAGCAGCCAATCGGGCAAGGCCTCGAGCTGCGCCGCTGCCGTCAGCAGCACGGCAGCCTCGCCGGATACAACGAACAGGGCGATCAGCCAGCCCTTGTCCAATCCGGACCGCGCAAACAGTGCGCCGCGCGCTGCAAAACTGATGCTGGCGATGATCATGGCCAGCCCGGTTGAAAGTGGGTGCGGCAGAGCCGGCAAGCCGAGCGTGATCGCCAAGCCCGCAAGGCCCGTCCCCGTCATCAGGGCCAGCACCACGCCGATCCACAAGCGCCCGGAAGCGGCGGCTGCGATCATGGCGACACCCATCAGGCCCAGCGCCATGATCGGGCCAGCCACCCCGGCAAGCGGCGCGGTTCGGGATGCGCCCGCAAGCCACAGCATCGCCAAAACTGGGGCCGCAACCCCAGCCAATCCTGCGGATAGCCAGGCGAACAACGGCCATGCCGGAGCTTGGATATGGGGCAAGGGCTTCATGTCAGTCTCAGTTCTCCGGCCCCGCCCGAAGGCGGCGTTCAAGCCACCACAGCGCGGCGCTGACCAGCAACCATCCGAGGAAATAGGGCCAAGCCGGGCCGCGCCGCTGCTGCGCTGCACGGGTGGCGGGGGCATCCTGCTGCGCCGCCCAGCGCGCGGTCGCCTCACCGGTTTCCCGTGCCCTGATGGTCTTGAGCGAGCCTTGGGGAAGGACAGTGAAGGCAAAGGTCTGCGGCCCACCGCGCCCGGCTTGCACGATGGTGTGAACGCCCGGCGCTGCTGGCCAATAGGCCGCGCATCCCTTCGCGCCCGCATCGGGATCGATCGCCAGCGCGGTTCCGGATGCGTCAGGCCCCGTGACCCGCGCGCCCACCGTTATCCGGCACACTGCGATCCGCTCACCCGCTTCCACAAGCGGCGGGACATCAGGGCGGAACACACTATCGGGCCGCGATACGGCGCTGACGGTGTCGCTCCACCACTGATGGTAGCGATCCGCCTGACCGTTCAGCACCAGCGCAAAGCTGTTGGCTACTGTCCACACCGCCACCCGCCCTTCGCGGCGCTGCAGCCAGCCTGACAGCATTGCGCCGTCGGCGTCGGTGACCGCCGCGACAAAATCAGGACCGGTGCGCAGGACCCAGCGGGCAAGGTCTGGGGCGGGATCTTCGAGCGTGTTGACCTTGTCCGGCACGTCGGCTGAGCTGGGGCCGCGCAGGAAGGCCAGCGCATCGCCATCGGGAGCCTGCGGTGCAAGCGCGACCGGAGCAATTTCGCTGCCGCCTTCGACCGCAAGGCCGAGTGCGCGCCAGGTGCTGCGCGCATTGGCGCTTGCGGGTGATGTCATCCGCACCACCACGCCCAGCCCGCTTGCCACCGCCTGCGCCAGCGTCGCGCGCGCGCCGCTGCCCAGCCCTGCCAAGGTCTGATCGTCGATGATCACCACATCGACCGTGCGCAGCGACGCAGCATCCAGCCGTACCCCATCGCCGCCCAGATCGACCCCTCCGCCCGCATCGAGCCTGCTTTGCAGCGCGATCCCCGAATCCTCGGCCCAGCGGCGCAGATATTTGGCTTCGGGCGACGGCGCGCCGATCAGGAGGACGCTGAAAGGCCGCTCAGCAAAGGTGCGCAGCGGCACCGGCGTGTCCGACACAATCGCCTTGTCAGGCCCGCGCAACCGCAGCGTAAATTGTGCAAGGCCGGGCGCGCGGGCGGTTCCGCCCAGCGTGAAGCGGCCATCAGCGCCGATGACCCGGCGGTCGACCCGCCATCCGGCGGGATCGAGCAGCTCGGCTGAACCGCTCGCCATGCGATGGGCTTCGCCCGCGAGAGCGAACACCGAACCGGCCGGCGTATCCGCAGGCGGTTCAAGCCGGATGAGCCCGCGCGGCAGCGGCAGCGCGGTGAATTGCGCGGGCATGCCCGCATCGCGGTCGCGGTCACGGGGAGGCAAACCGCGCCCAAGGATGCGGATGCGCTGGACTTGGCCGTAGCGACGCAGTGCGGTGGCGAGATCAGGCACCCGCTCCGCATCGGAGAGCGCGGGTGCCTCTGGCAACGCCACCAGCCGCTCGCCCGGCCCGGCGCGAACGCCGCGCGGCGTCTCCGCCGTCGCCACCAGCAGCGTCTCACCACCAATCGGCAGGAAGGGCGGGAACAGGGTGAGGTACAACAGCAGCCCGCTCGCCAGCGACAGACCAGCCAGCAGCCATGCCTGCCGCCCCAGTCGCAGAACCAGCCGCACTGCAGCGGCGAGCGCGCCCAAGCCGATGATCAGCGCTGTGATGACGGCCAGATCGACCATTCAGCGCAGGCCCTGCGTGTAGCGGCGGCCAAGGGCTCCGCCATCCTGTCGGCGGCGGACTTGCGGCGGCGGGCGGGTCAACACCGTCCATAGCTGCGCGCGCAGCTTGGCCCGCAGCGCAGCGGACGCAGGTTGGTTGCGCACCCCATCGATGGCGGCCAGCACGGCGAGCGGATCGCCGATCCGGGCGCTGTTGGCGCGCACCCACTGATCCAGCCCCCCAAGATCGATCCCGCCGGGCTGTGCCAGCGCCCGCCACGCCGTGGCCGGCACCGCATCTTCGATGGCAAACGGAGTCAAGCGCGCTGGCCCGCCGACGATCCCCTGACGCTTGCCAGTCAACCGCCGCGCCATATCGATCGGGGGCTGCTGCGAACCGATCTTTGGCAGGTAAATGCGCGAGGCCTGCTGCACCTTCTTGATGTAATCGAGCGCCTTGTATTCAAACGGCAGCGCCGCTTCGGGCCTCCCTGACCGCAAGTTGAGCTCAGCCTCCCACATCGCGTCGAGCGCGGTTTTCAGCAGCGCGCGCGTATCGGGATCGAGCAAGGTCGCCGCCTCGCTCTCATCATGGACATGGCCAAATTCGGCGGTGATGTTGCCGAGATCGCCGAACACCGGCGATTCCGGCGCCTCGCCATGATCGTGGCCGTCGCCATCATAATGTTCGGGCTCAGCCTTGGGGGCGTCCTTGTCCGAAGTCGGCAGCGGCGGCCGCGGCGCTTCTTCCGCTTCCATGCCGACAAATTGTCCGTAACGCAGGCGCAGCAGCCGTTGATCTACCCCGATCGTATCGGACCGCACCAGAAGGTCATCTTCACTTAAGCCGCGGCGCTGCTTGATCAGGGCTTCGGTGTCGATGATCACCTGGCGTTGGCTGCGGAAATAGGCTGGCAACGTCTGCTTGGCCGCCAGATCGAGCCCTTCGGCCTGCACCGCTTCAGGGGCGGGGAAGCGCAGGATCACGCCCGGGCCGCGCACCACCTGCTGGCCGGGCGTGCGCATGTCGGCAACGGTGAGTTGCGCGACGAGATCGCTCCCCGGTTCAAGTCCGTACGGTGCCAGCGGAAGGTCGATGGCAAACCGGCGGCGGCGGGGATCGCCGGTGCCAGACACGGTCTGGTTGCGCTCAGTGAACCTGACAACCTCGCCCTGCCCAATCGCTGAGGTGACAGTCAGGCGGGCGAGCTGATCGACGGCGTAATCATCGCTCACCTCGAACACGATCCGCCAACGGCGCTGGCCGGGCTGCATCGTGACGAGGCCCGATGCCGGTTCGATCACCCGCACCTGTGGCGGTTCGTCAGCGATGGGTTCCAGCCGATGCGATGGCTGCACGGCGCGCATGCCTTCGGCGGTGACCCGGTACAGCGCGGGGACATCCAGCCGCAGCGATCCGCTCCACCCCTCCCCGCCCTGCTGCAAGGGCAGGCGCTGGCCGCCGATCAGTTGCAGCGCGGCGGACTTGGGCGGCGTGGCGAAGGCGAAAGTCCATTCGATCCGCGAACCCATGGGCGCCCTGATGTCGAGGCTTTCGGCATAGCTGGCAGGCAGGCCGGTATAGGCGGGCGGGACGATCCGCACGCGCTGCCCGGTCAGGCGCGGCTCTCCCGGCGCGGAGATGGTGCTGGAAGGGGCCGGAGCGAGCGGCGGGGCTGCATCGCGTTGTGCCTGCCAATAGAGGATCGCCGCGAGCACGGCCGTGCCCAGCGCCCAGGCAATGCCAATGCGGCGGCGTGACCAGCCATCGGCGAGGGTGACAGGATCGATGGACTGCACCCGGGCGGCGATCCGATCGGCCTGCATCCGCTCGATCGGGGCAAGGTCGGCATCGGCAAACACCAAGGCGGCACTGTCTTCCAGCTGCGCCTCGCGCGCGTTCAGGCGGCGCACGAGCCAGACCCTGTCGAGCCGCTGAGCCACATTCCGCGCCGCCCAGCCAAGGGCAAGGCCGCCTACAGCCAGCACGCCAAGCGCCAGACCGGCACTGTGGACCGCCCACGCCAACGCCGCCGCCACAATGACCAGCGGACTCCACACCAGCACAACATCGCCCACCGCGCGGCGGCGGGCCGGGCGCAGCCAGTCGTCGAAGCGGACCTCGCTGCTCACGCGGGGAACCTGCGCCGCCGGGTGGCCAGCAATCGCTCGGTCAGAAAGACCAGCGCGATCACGGCGGCAAGCCATGGTGTCAGATCGCGCGGCGGCAACTTGAAGGGCGCGCGCCCCGTGGCCGGGGTGAAAGCCGCGGCGCTGACGCGCATCGGCGGCGGTGCGGGCGGCGCGACCAGATCGCGTAATCGCGCGGCAAATTCGGGGGCGAGCAGATCGGGCATGTCGGCGGGCACCAATGGCCGGGTGAAGCGCATCAGGCGTCCCGCACCCGAGGCCCCGCCTTCAACCAGAGTGCGCCCTGCCCCGTCGCTCCACAGGCTTTCGCTGGCAGCGGGCATCGCCACTTCGACAGCGTTGCCGATCAGCGCCGTGCCGCCCTTGCTGACCCAATCGGTGACCGGCTGCGGGATCGGCCCCGGCACCAGCCACACCAGCACGTGATCGCGCGGCGCCAGCGCGGTTCCGGGGCTGGCTTCAAACCGGGGCGTGTCGCGCCAGGCCTCAGCGGCAGCGCGGAAATATCGCACCGCGCTGTCCTGCTGCGCCGCATGCCGCACCGCCAAGATCGGGCTGACGGGCGCGGCGGGTTGGCTGGCAGGGTCGTCACCCTCTACCACCCGCCATGTGACCTTGCGGGTCAGGCGCAGTGGCTCGGCATCGACCCCGCTCAGCACCTGCGGCACAAGGATCGTCAGCTCGGCCCCCGGCGGTAATTCGGCATCATATTGGCGGATCAGACTGGAAAAAGCCGCAGGCCTTGGCGGCGGTGGCGCAGCGATGTCCGGAAATCCGGGCGCGATCCAGCGAACATCCGCTTGCCCGCCAGCAAGCTCGCGGGCGGCATCAGGATCGATCCCGGGCGCAGCGATGATGCGCGGCCCCTTGTCCTCCCAGCCAAGCACGGCAGGCCCAGCCAGCAACAACGCCAGCAGTGCGATCAGCAGCAACCGCAAGGCGAGCAGGAACAGCTCATCAAATCGCAATTTGCGCCGTGGCCGGGGCAGCGCTTCGAGCCAGCGCATCGCCGCAAATTCAATCGGCACTTCTTCGGCGCGGCGACGCAGGTGGATCAGCAGCGGCACGATCAGCGCCGCAAGCGCGGCCAGACCGAGCGGGGCCAGCAACAGCGGCGTCACGTCGGCTCTGCCCCGCGCCCAAAGAACGCCTGCAAGGGTCCGTCTATCGCTTCGTGGAGCACATGGGCGGCATGGCGGATCCCGGCTGTGTCCAGCCGCTCATCCAGCAAGGCGCGCGCAGCGGCAAAGCGGCTGAGGAAGGTTTCGCGCAAGCCCTTGCCATCGCCAATCAGCGCCGCACCGCTTTCCTGATCAAGAAAGCGGTAGCCGCCATCAAAGGGAAAATCGCGCTCTTCCACGGTGAGCAGCTGAACCGCCAGCACCTCGCGGCCCGCCTTGGCCAGCCGTTCGATCATGGCGGTGCCGCGCTCATCGAAACAATCGCTCAGAAACAGCACCAGATCCTGCGCGCCGATCCGCTCCCACAACGGCGCGAGCGTGCTTGCGTCCGGAAATTGGCCTGATGGATGCAGCCGGGCGAAGTCGATCTGCATACGATCCATCTGGCTGCGCCCACCGCGCGGTTCCGCCACGCCCAGCGATGTGTCCTGTAAAGCGATCCAGCCGAAGCGGTCGCCCTGCATCAGGGCCAGCTCAGCCGTGCAGAGCGCCAGCAGCTTGGCCGCATCAAGGCGTGACCAATCGGGCGCGCTCCGATCAGCCTGCCCCATCGAGGCACTGGCATCGATCAGGATCCAGACCGAGACCGGGCTTTCCTGCTCCGCCTCGCGCACGAAGAACTTGTCGGACCGGGCGAACAGCTTCCAGTCGATCCGGCGCAGTTCGTCGCCCGGTTCATAGGCCCGGTATTGCGCGAATTCGAGTCCCGCGCCCTTGTTCCGGCTGGGATGCATGCCGAAGCCGCGCGAACCCACATCGCGCCGCGTGCGCAGCATCAGCCGTTTCAACCGGCTGCGAATGTCAGGCGATATGGTGAGCGGCCCACGCTCCATCGATCAGGCCGTTGGCGGCGGCAGGTGCGCGAGCAGGGCTGCGACCACATCATCGGCGCTCTTGCGTTCAGCCTCGGCAGCGAAGGACAGCAGCAGGCGGTGGCGCAGCACCGGCGCGGCCAGCATCGCGATATCCTCGCGCGTTGCGGCCAGCCGCCCGTGCAGCAGCGCGCGCGCCTTGGCACACAGCACCAGCGACTGCCCGGCGCGCGGCCCTGCGCCCCAGCGGACATAGTTGGCGACTTCGGCAGGCGCCGCAGGATCGCCGGGCCGGGTCGCGCGCACCAGAGCCGTGATCCAGCCCAGCAGGTCATCGCTCAGATAGATGTCACGCACATGGGCCTGCAAGGCGAGCACATCGCCCGCCTGCATCACGCAGGGCACAGGCGCACCCGCGCGCCCAGTCGTCAGCGCGAGAATATCACGTTCCTCGCGCTCCGTGGGATAGCCGACGCGCACCAGCAGCAGAAAGCGGTCTAGCTGCGCTTCGGGCAGCGGGTAGGTGCCAGCCTGCTCCAGCGGGTTTTGCGTTGCCAGCACGAAAAATGGCTTGGGCAGCTGGTAAGTCTGCCCGCCATAGCTGACCGTCTTTTCCTGCATCGCTTCCAGCAGCGCAGCCTGAGTCTTGGGCGGGGTGCGGTTGAGTTCGTCGGCGAGCAGCAGGTTGGTGAATACCGGGCCCTTCTGAAAGCGGAAGCTGCGGTGGCCGGTGCCGTGATCTTCTTCCAGCAGCTCAGTGCCGAGAATGTCGCTCGGCATGAGATCGGGGGTGAATTGCACGCGCCGGAAATCCAGCTCCAGCGCTTCGCCCAGCGTGCGCACCAGCAGCGTCTTGCCAAGGCCCGGCACGCCTTCGAGCAGGCAATGACCGCCCGCCAGCAGCCCGATCAGCAATTGTTCGACAACATCATCCTGCCCGACAATCGCTGTTGCGATCGCCCGCTTCAGATCGCCGAGCCTGGCGGTCAGCTGTTCAATCGTTGCCGCATCCGCCGCCGCCGGTTCTGCCACCTGTTCAAAACCCTTCAATTGCTAAGCGCATACATGACGATGTTGACCCCGAACCGCGTATTGTCCTCGGCGAGAAAGCGCTTGTTGCGCCAGTCATAATCCCACTCGCAGCCATAATCCTTGTTGCTGTAGAGCACGCCGAGCCGGCCATTGATGGTGATGCCCTTGAGGTAATCATGGATCAGATCATCACCCCAGCCATTCAGTTCAAACGAGGTTGCGGGCGGACCTTTGAACTTGAAAAAGCTGGAATAGAGCGGGTGATCATTGGGCAGCTTTTTCAGCGCCTCACCGCCAAAGATGCGCGCCATCTGGCCCTCGAACGACTTGGCGAACAGGCCGTCGATGTCGTGGTTGCAATCGTCCACAAACACAAACCCGCCATTGCGCACGTAACGTTCAAAATTGCGGCGCTCGGCATCCGAAAATTCGACCGCCTTGTGCCCGGCCATATAGCAGAACGGGGCGGACAGCATCGCCGGATCGCTCAGGGCGACGACGTGTTCCTTGGGGTCGATCCGCAGGCTGGTGTAATCGATCAGCGAGGTCAGCAGGTTGGCCGGCATGCGCTGATCGACATCCCAGTTGCCCGAATTGTATTTGAGCCGGGTGAACCAGAAGTCGTAACCGGCACCGCCCACGCGCGGCTGAGCCCCAAGCGCGCGAGCCGAGGCCATGCTGGCAAGCCCTGCCCCGGCCCACCGGAGAAAGCGGGCGCGGGTGATGCCATTTGTGCTCACGTCACTGCTCCCGCCGTGCCTCCGCCTCAGACCGCGTCCGAAAGCGAGGTGAAGGTGAAGTCCCGGATCTTCATTGGCGGAACCATGATGCTGCCATCTTCAACCCGGACCGACCGGCCCAGTTCCTCGATGTTGTTGAGCATGATCACCGGGCTTTCGTTGAAGCGGAAGTTCTTGATCGGATATTTCAACTGCCCGTTTTCGATGTAGAAGGTGCCGTCGCGGGTCAGCCCGGTCAGCAGCACAGTCTGCGGATCGACCATGCGGATGTACCATGTGCGGGTCACAAGGATGCCGCGGTCGGTGCCCGCGATCAATTCAGAGGTCGACTTGGTGCCGCCCTCCATGATGGTGTTGCCCCAGCCCGCACCTTCGGGCTTGCCCTGCTTGCCCGCCCAGTACCGCGAATATTGCAGGTTGGCGACCTTGCCCTGATCGATGATCATGGTCCGTTCGCGCGGCAGGCCGTCGCCGTCCCACGGCAAGGTCGGCACCACCGGGTTCGACGGATCGGTGTAGATGGTGACGCGCGGATCCATGATCTGCTCGCCAATCTTGTTGCCGCCGCCCTGCTTGCTGAGGAAGCTGCGCCCTTCATCGGCAGACCGCGCATCGAAGAAGTTCATCATGAAGCTGATCAGGCCCGATGCCGCCGCAGGTTCGAGGATGACAGTGTACTTGCCGGGTTCAAGCGCCTGCGCATCGGCCGATGCGGCAGCCTTGCGCATGGCAATCTGAATGTCCTTCGACGGATCGAAGGCAGCCACGTCCTTGACGTTGCTGGCAACCCAGCCCGATCCGCGACCGTCTTCGGTGCGCACCGTGCAGGTGTAATCGGCGACGGTGGACTGCTGGTAGCCAAAATTGCCGTTGGAATTGGCGTGGGCAAAGAAGGTTGCGCCATCTTCCAGAAAGCCCGCCGCAATCAGGCCCTTGTCTCGGCAGGGCAGGATCGATGCCTCGGCAATCTTCGCGCGCGCTTCGGCGGTCAGCGCGGCAGTGGCGGCGCTGTAGGTGTCGGTAGCGCGGTATGTCTGCTTGCCGACCGCGGGCATGAATTCGGGATTTTCGGGCGCGAGTTTGGCCAGATCCTCCGCCCGGCGCACCACGCGTTCGAGCGAGGCGTCGTCGAACTGGTTGATGGTGGCTGTCCCCATCCGCTTGCCGAACGCGACCTGCACGCCAAGTTCGGCATTGTCGACAATGCCTGAGGTGGAAATGTCGTTGCGGGCAAAGCGAACATTGCCGGAAAGCCCGCCGCCGATCTGCGCGCTGATTTCATCTGCGGTCGAAAAGGCGATGACCTTGTCGAGAATGGCTTTGGCCTGCGCTTCTGTAAGAATGCTCATATCTGCTTCTCCTGCGCGAGGCTCAGCCCAGTGACCGGGCGGTGTTGATGACGTTGATGCCGTCGAAGCGGGTGGTCGACGAACCGTGGCTGACCGCCGAAATCTGGCTGGGCTGCCCCTTGCCGTCGAAGAACGAACCGAACATGCGGTAATCGCTTTCGTCGCAAATTGCCGAGCACGCGCCCCAGAATTCGGGCGTGCGCATCTGGTAGGCGACATCTTCGATCATCGGGCCAAGCTGGCCGTTCTTGATTTCGTAGAACACCGTCCCGCCAAACTGCGCATTGTAGCGTTGCTGATCGATCGAGAAGGATCCGCGCCCGGCGATGTAGATCCCGTTGTCCACCCCGCTGATCATGTCGGCAGTGCTCATCTTTGTCTTGCCCGGAGCCAGTGAGACATTGGCCATGCGCTGGAACTGCACGTTCGACCAGCTATCGGCATAGCAGCAGCCATCCGATGCATCCTTGCCGACAATGTGGGCCTGATCGCGGATGGTCTGGTAATCGACCAGAATCCCGTCCTTGACCAAATCCCAACGCTTGGTCTCAACGCCTTCATCATCATAACCGACCGCGCCGAGCGAGCCAACCTGGGTCTTGTCGGCATACAGGTTCACAATCTCGCTGCCGTATTTGAAGGCAGCGTCACGCTTGTCGAGGGTGGCAAAGCTGGTCCCGGCGAAGTTCGCCTCGTAGCCGAGCACGCGGTCCAGTTCGAGCGGGTGGCCGACCGATTCATGGATCGTCAGCCCGAGGTGGTTGGGATCAAGCACAAGATCATACTTGCCCGGCTTGACCGAAGGCGCCTTGAGCTTGGCCTGGGCATCATTGGCCGCGGCAATCGCGTCTTCCTTCATGTCATAGGACTTGCCGTAGGTGGTCAGGCCGTTGGACAGCACGAACTTATCCTCGCTCTTTCCGTCCATGTATTCCCACCCAAGACCCATCGGCGCAGACAGACCTTCGCGCGAGCGGAACTTGCCGGTCGTGGTATCGACGGCAGTCACAGTCAGCGGCGCCCAGATGCGATGGACGTCCTGATCAATGTAGGACCCATCGGTGGAGGCGAAATACTTCTGCTCGTTGACGAGGAACAGCAGCGAATTGACGAAGCTGGCCCCGGCCCCAAGCGCGGCATCATTGACCGCCATCAGCAGATCAACCTTGTCCGCAATCGGCACGTCCATGGCGTTCTTGCTGATCGGCGTGCGCCAGCTGACTTCGCCAACCCCCGGCGTGGGCGCCAGCCGGATCGGCGCGGTCTGGATGCGGGCATTGGCCTTGGCGATCGCAGTCGCCTGGCGCGCAGCATCAGCAACGGCGTCTTCGGTCATGACACTGGTCGCAGCGAAGCCCCACGATCCATCAGCAATCACGCGCACGCCAGTGCCGGTGCTTTCGGTGTTGACGATGTTTTCGACATTGCGTTCGCGGGTGATGACAAACTGGCGCAGGTAACGCCCGACCCGCACGTCGCAATAGCTGGCCCCGGCAGCGGTCGCAGCGGACAGCGCTGCATCGGCGAGGCGCTTTTTAACCGCCAGCTCGATCCCGTCCTGCAGCTGGCTCGCGGCAATCGCCTTGCCGAATATGGACGGTGACAGCGCGGCACCTGTGAAAAAGGTGCTGAGCGCCAAGAAATCCCTTCGGTCCATGGTAATTCTCCCCAAGCCGCCCAGTCGCATCCTTCGGGGAATCCAAAGGCCCGCTGGCACATGCTCTGCAACAGGCGACATAGCTGCCCAAAGTCTGCCCAATGGTCAAACTGCCATATGGGGGCGTTCTCCATCCCCATGCGGCACCAATGTCACCCTGTTGTCGTGTGGCTAGCAACGCTTCCCCCGGAACTGGCCAAGCACACGACGAAGCGCGGGACTTTATCGACGAACAGGTTATCGCGCGGCTTTCATCAGCACTGGCCTATCGAAGGCCCAACCACATCGTCATGCGCTGTGCAGTCCTGCTGCATCTAATCAGCGCGCCAATCGGCAACATGAGCGCTCTTCTTGTAAAGCTCTGCGGGCCGGAACGGCGTATCGCTTTCGCGCTGCCCGGTGGGCTCGATCCAATCGGTGCCGAGCATCCTGCGGCGGAAGGCGGGCTTGTTGAAGTCGGTCCCGCTGATCGCTTCATGGACCGTCTGCAAGTCGCGCAAGGTGAACAGTTCGGGCAGCAGCGCGAAGGCAATCGGGCTGTAGTCGAGCTTTCCCTTCAGCCGGCTATGCGCTGTCGCAATAATGGCCCCGTGATCGAAGGCGAGCGGCTCGCCCGGGTCGGTGACCGGCGCAAGGCGCAAGTCTGATCGGGACAATACCGCCTCAACCAAAACGGCGTAGGGCAGCAGGGCGAAATAGGCGACGCTGACTATGCGCATGCGGGGATCGCGCTTAGGATCGCCAAAGGTAAACAGCTGTTCCAGCCAGGCGCTGTCGCCGCCAGCAAGCCCCGCCTTGTCTGTCAGAACGCGCCGTGCGGCATCGTCCAGCCCTTCGTCCACGCCGACGAAGCCGCCCGGCAGCGCAGAATATCCGGCAAAGGGCTCCTCCACCCGGCGCTGAATCAGCACCGACAGCGCACCATCGGCAATGGTCATCAACACCAGATCGACAGTGACGGCAAAGGGTGGGTGGCTCATGCCAATCTACTTATAGCTTGCATGCATATATGTCTATTGCATATAAGATGCGTGCGAGTCGGGGAGTCCGGCCCGCTTGATGATCTGAGGGAGCCTCGGAAATGAGCAAATTTGAATTTGGCGTCTTTATCGGACGCTTCCAGCCTTTGCACGTGGGGCACGAACACGTGATCGCCCGGACGCTGGAACAGGTTGATCGGCTGATCGTGCTGGTGGGATCGGCCAACGTCGCCCGCGATCCGCGCAACCCCTTCACCTATACCGAGCGCGAAGCCATGCTGCGGTCCGCCTTCCGGCACGAGGTGGCGCAAGGCCGCCTGATCATCGCTCCGCTTGACGATCATCTCTATTCCGACACCGCGTGGGTCACACAGGTCCAGCGCACAGTGCGCGCGCTGGTGCTGGAATATGGCAATGGCCATGGCTTTCAAAACCACGGGATCAATGATTTCCGCGTCGCGCTGGCAGGCTATGGCAAGGATGCATCGTCGTTCTATCTCAAGCTCTTCCCCGAATGGGAGAATCTTCAGGTCGAGAGTGCCTATGGCACCTTTTCGTCGAGCGATGTGCGCCTGCGATACTTTCAGCGCATCCCCGAAGTGCCTTCCGCGATCCTGTCGGCCGGTGTCGCAGACTTCCTGCGCGAATTTGCTTTGGGGGAGGCGTTCAAGGGCCTGCTGGAAGAAGCCGAGTTCCTCGCTGCTTACCCTGCGCAATGGGGCAACGGCCCGTTCGTCACCGCCGATGCGGTTGTGATCCAATCCGGCCACATCCTGCTGGTTGAGCGTGGGCGCGCGCCGGGGAAGGGATTGCTCGCGCTGCCCGGTGGGTTCGTGAACCCATCCGAGCGCATCCGCGACGCCGCGATCCGCGAATTGCGCGAGGAAACCACGATCAGCGACGGCAAGGGCCAGATCCCGCCCGCGATGCTCGCCAGCTTTATCGAGGATGCGCGCACGCGGGTGTTCGATGCGCCGAGCCGTTCGCTGCGAGGGCGGATCATCACCCACGCCTTCCTGTTCCGGCTGCCCGAACGCCGCAAGCTGTTCAGCGTGAAGGGCGGCGATGATGCCGCCCATGCGCAGTGGTACCGCTTCGGCGATCTCAGCCCCGAGATGCTGTTCGAAGACCACTGGGCGATCATCGAAGCGATGGCAGACCTATAAACAAACACCCGCCGCGCAGGGGAGACCTGCGCCCGAAAACCTTGTGAGGAGTTCACAACATGACCAATTTGCTTCTGGCCACCGACAGCTACAAACACAGCCACTTCCTGCAATACCCGCCCGAAACCCGTGCAATAAGCGCCTATATCGAGGCACGGCCCAATGATTTTGCGGACGACGTGTTGTTCATGGGGTTGCAGCCCTTCCTGATCGACCGGCTCGCCCGCCCGATCAGCCAGAACGATATCGACGAGGCCGAGGCTGTCTGTGCCGCCCACGGCGTGCCGTTCAATCGCGCAGGCTGGCAGATCATCCTTGATGAGCATGGCGGGTTCCTGCCCATCGTCATCAGCGCCCTGCCCGAAGGCATGATCGTGCCGACCGGCGTGCCAATGGTGCAGGTCGAAACCACCGACCCGCGCCTGCCATGGCTGGCGACCTTCATCGAAACCGCGCTGCTCCGCGCAATCTGGTATCCGACCACGGTTGCCACGCTCAGCCGCCAGTGCCGCTTGATTATCCGCGCCGGGCTGGAGAAAACCAGCGAGGATGTGGAAGGCCAGCTGCCGTTCAAGCTGCACGATTTCGGCGCGCGCGGCACCAGCAGCGGCGAAAGCGCCGGGCTTGGCGGCATGGCGCACCTTGTCAACTTCATGGGGACCGACACCATGGAGGGGCTGATGGCTGCGCGCCGCTACTACGGCGCCGACATGGCTGGCTTCTCGATCCCGGCGGCAGAGCACAGCACCATGACCAGCTGGGGCCGCTCGCGCGAAGAAGCGGCCTATGCCAATATGCTGGACGCCTTCGATGGCGAGGGCAAGCTCGTCGCCGTCGTCTCGGACAGCTATGACCTCGATGCCGCGCTGACCGGTATCTGGGGCGGCAGCCTGCGCGACAAGGTGCTGGCCCGCAAGGGCACGCTGGTGGTGCGGCCCGACAGCGGTGATCCGGTGGAAACCCCGGTGCGCGCGATCAAGACGCTGTGGGAGGCCTTTGGCGGCACCGTGAATGCCAAGGGCTACCGCGTGCTTGATCCGCATGTGCGCGTGATCCAAGGCGACGGCATGACGCCTGCAAGCATTGCTCAGCTGATCGACCGGCTGATTGCGGAGGGCTTTGCCATTGACAACATCGCCTTCGGCATGGGCGGCGGGCTGCTTCAGCAGGTCAACCGTGACACCCTGCGCTTTGCGATGAAGGCCAATGCGATGCGCGATGCCGAGGGCGTGTGGCACGATGTCGCCAAGGCTCCTGCCACCGATCCCGCCAAGGCCAGCAAGGCAGGGCGGCAAGCGGTGATGCGCAAGGCGGGCCGACTGGTTGCGCTTCGGATGGAGGACGTCGCCAATAGCGACAATCTGCTGCGTCCGGTCTGGCGCGATGGCAGCATGCTCGTCCGCCACAGCTTTGACGATGTGCGCCTGCGCGCTGTCTGACAGGGCGAAGCCACGCTCTATCGCCACCTGCGCGGTGTGACGATGATCGACATTCCGCGCGATGCCCCCTTGCCCGGCGCTCCGTGCGAATAGGTGTTGTTCCGGATGGCCGACCCACGGGCGCTTGCGTTGGTGTTGCCCGCGCTGACCCCACCCCAACTCGCGCGCTTTATGGGGCCAGCGTGCCAGATCGGCCTGATTGATGAGCAAGGCACGGCGCGCCTGATCACCCGGCCCGAAGGTGTCGAGCCTTCGCGCGGCAGGATTACGCTCAGCCCTGAGCAATACGACCGAATCCGGCAGCGGTTCGACAAGCAATTCCGCGCGCAGCTGGTGACCGAATTTGCCCCGCGCCTGCCGATGGAGCGCGCCGCGGCCGAGGCGCTGGTAATGGTATTCGCTGGCGAGGCGCATGCGGTCGGCTCAGTGGTTTCGATCCGGGCCGAACGACCGCCTTCAGACATCGCGCTTGCGCTGGAACTGGCCGCCGCCTTGGCGAGCGGCGCGGACAACGCCATTGCCGAGTGGACAATCGATATCACACCCGGCGATTAGATCATTTTGCGAAGCGCTACGCTGGTATGGCAAAATCCCTAGGTTGTATCGACATTCAGGGATTCCCAAAGCGTTGCGTGTCTGATTCATAGGTTTCCGCGATTTGCGGAGGTTGTGATGGGTATCAAGCGGTATGAGTTGAGCGAGGCGCAGTGGCAGAAGA